>BNJT01000678.1_pt1 | contig 458443 bp, 542 predicted proteins | sample 8540491 | NCBI WGS metagenome assembly BNJT01 (sample SAMD00202455, study PRJDB9452) | human saliva metagenome | host: Homo sapiens
CATACCAGCTCGCTATCATCCATAACGCGGATAAGACCTACCAAACGGTCCCCATCCCACGCACTTATCACACGAGAGGAATTCATGAGCGCCTTGTGTAATCGGTCCGGATATTTACCTACCACCCAACGAACAGACAGAAATAAATCTGCTACCTGCTGGGATGTAAAATTTCGCTCCTCAGTATATGTAATCTCCATAAAAGCTCCTCCAATGAATCCCAAGATAGCTCTATCAATCGAGTTCCTTGCTCATATAGATAACATCGTCCATAGGGTTATGATAATACGGTTCACATTCAACAAAACCATGCTTTTTATACAAATGGATCGCGGCTTGCAACGGTTCAATTGTATCTAGCACTATCTCTTTATATCCAGAAGCCTTAGCATGGTCCATGATACTTTCAATCAGACGATCACCGAGAGCATAACCACGCCCTTCGGGACGTACATAGAGGCGTTTCATTTCACAACGGGTATCGCTATGCTGATAATACGCCACCATGCCGAGCACAACATCATTATCATCAATAGCAACCAATAATTCACCATTTGGTGCCGTATATTTTTCTGCTATATCTGCTAATTCCTTATCTAAATTCTGAAAGGACAAATCGCGACCAAGCCACTGCGTATACTCTTGAATTAGCTCTTTTACTTGATCTAAATACGGTTTGCCATCAACAATATGAACCATATAAACTCCAACGGATATAATACACTACAATTATTTTCTCTCATGTGGTTTATGTTGAAAGATTTCTTTTACAATCCCTTCACCAACAATATTGCCACTATCCATGATAAAGAACTCTGTACCTGCCCGTAGATCAGAATAGTCCACATTTTCATAAAGTGGCAACGCATTGGCACGTATTGGTTTATCAAAGATAACATCTTCACCATCAATAAAGTTTACACCTAACAGCAGTTCAGAACCCTTTATAACAAGATGAGGGCAATACTTTCCATTATTTAAATTTGGTGGAGTTCTCTTCTTCTCGGTGAAGAAAGTAACTGTACAGCAAATAGTAAAATCTAAATTGCTCATTTCCGGCCTCATTCAACTACATATACCATATCACCTTTAAAGTATATGTTCATTATACAATGAACGGGATTCCCTTCGGTCCACAACCAACCTTGCAGCACAGCTCGGCCCCAGTTATAAGTTTCTGTAATGACCTCAAATTCACTTTCACTATATTCCTGCTGATACTGAGGCAACTCAATTCTTTTACCTGTGAATGTATCTAATATTGTACTATTAAAGACGAGAATTTCTAAATCATCCATATCGCACGTCTCAAACACAACTTGAGCCTTATGAGTTTGTTCAACACCATTCTCATAAGAGAAAAATGTACTCAAAAAGTAAGAATCAAATTATCATCTTCATGTTCTATTTTTCTGTACCCTTGCATCGTGGAGAGAGTATTTTTGGATACTCGCCAAAAGATTTTATCGTTTTCATAGTTCCTCAGTTTTTATAATCTGAAAGCCGAAACATAATATTTATTAACCTAAAAATCATTATATCAATTTTTTTAGACTAATAAAAATAGGGGTGATACCATATGGTATCACCCCTATAACTCATAAAGATAATATATGCTTCGAATCATTCCACTTAAATATTAATGAAGAATAAATCCTTGGTAGGAAAGTTACATATTACTTAATTAACACATCCCAATAAATGACAAGTATTTGACCAAGCAGCAAACTAATAATTCTAAAACAAATTAACTAAATCTTACAATTATGATTCCACAATATAATCTGATACGTTAATCCCACCCTTACAGTTAGTATGTATATTCTCCTTATTAAATCCATGATTTTCAATCAGAACAGAAAGTAACTCTACCCACTCAATTGTATATAAATAATCATTATGTGCTTCATCATAAATACAATATTTTTGTATCTGTATCAAACTTTGAAGTTGCGTTAGTTTCAGGCCTAACCTTAAAGGCTTTCCATAAATCACAATGATTTCTCTGACTAATTTCAACTCCCGTTTTCTCTTTAATCGCATTTATAACATCTTTTGGTCTCAACATATTTGCATTTGATACAGGCTGTTTAATTACCTTATCTTTTTATTATAGTAGTTAGCCTATTATAATTAGCCTTATCTTCTTCATTAAGATTACTCCAGTTAACAAATTCAACCGATAAATCACATCGATTAGTATTACTAACCTTTGGTATTTGTATTAATTTTACACTATATTCCTGACTATTAAAGATCTCATCAGATAAATCTGTTTTTATATTTATCAATATATCTGTTTATATCCTGCATATCTTTAGAAAGTAAATCTCTTTGTGCTTGCAATTGTTCACGAGCTCTAAGATGCGAAAAACTGCAAAAGCATAGGCTAAGCTTGTATTCAATGAGTAATCATTTCCAAATAATGAAACTATTAAATTTTCATAATTATAAAGCAAAGATTGGCACTCACCAAAAAAATCAATATATCAAGAGAATTAGAATCCCAATAACGATGCTCTATTTTTATTTCTTATCCCTATAAAAAAATTTTTAAATTTGCAATAATTGACTCTGTTAATTTTTTTATCCTCAGAATTATTTTTGATAATTTTTTTATACATTCTGTTAACTCCCAGGCCTTTTTTTCTCACCATCAACTAGCTTATATCTTCCATTTCGCTCTTTATAGAAATAGCGTTCTCCGATTGTAGCTTGAAAATATGCATGAAATAATTTTGTCCAAGCTATAATCATTAGAATAATATAGTTTTCAATTCTAAACTGAGTGCGTGGCCTATTATATGTTTCCACCGCAGTAAAAGCGCTATTTAAAGAACTTTCTAAAATCGTTTTTGCTTTTCCTTGTCTAAGAGTAATCATAGAATAACTCCCACTATAACTAATGAACTATTACAGTAAACGTTTTACTTACTTAGTATAGGCGCGTTTTTGTCAAAAAAATATAAAGCTATAGAATTACAAAATCCTATTCATAAGTATTCTCTCTATTATCACAGTGTAGGATCAATTATCTTTCCCTATATTATCGGCAACTAGGGATAACGGTTTCTCCGTTGGCATCGGATAGGAATACACTTTATGCTCTTCTGCCATATCATAATTATCCGTCCATAGTTCACATTGTGTTATTACAGTTTGAACTGCATCATCCATTCCTTCAGGAGGGTATTTATGCTTTTTTTCAAAAGTTTTTTAATGATCATACGCATTTTGGCTCTTGCTGATTCACGTTTTTGCCAGTCTATTGTCCTATTCTTACGCAGGGTCTCAGCCAATTCTTTCGTTATCAAGATTAGCTCTTCATTTTCATAGAAATCTTTAATAGCCTGTGGTTTTACCAATGCATCATAAAAAGCTAACTCATCTGCAGTTAAACCAAGTTTTTCCCCTTCTTGTCTATCAGCTGCGATTTGTTTTTGCTAGTTTTAGCATCTCTGCAATAACTTCTTCATTTGTTAGCATCCCATTTAAATAAGCATTGAGTGAGCGTTGCATAATTTCACTAAATTTCTCAGACTTAACTACATTTGTTCTACGATAAACAGAGACTTGATTAGAAATTAATCTCTTCAACAATTCAATTGCAAGATTCTTTTCCTTCATATTAGCAACATCTTGCAAGAATTTAGGATCGAATAAAGAGAACTCCTCTTTAATATCAGAGAATAAATTAATTACACCATCGCTCTTAATACTATGTTTTAAAAGTTCGTTTATTCTTGCATTCATCTCTGGTAATGAAATCTTTTTACCAACGCCAGTATTAGTAAGTCTCAAAACAAGTACACGAACAGCTTCAAAGAATGCTGCTTCAAATCTATCGTCTTCATTAACTAACGACGAACAAAGAGAGAGTGCTTGATGAAGCATAAGGGCTTCTTTTACAAATACCTCCTTATCCTCTGCCCGCTCTTTATCCATTATGAAATTTACTGCACCACTAATAGTTTTTGGCTCTTTCAAGATCCGTACCGCTTTTAAATTTAGAATAATCATATCTATGGAATATATCTCGACATATAGACAATTTTTCTAAGAATTTAGGATATGCGACCATAGAAACATCGGTGTCACCATAATTCTTTTTATCACGAGATGTATAATCGTTCATCGCCTGCTTCAATGCAGTAGCAATGCCTACATAATCAACAATAAGCCCGCCTTCTTTATCACGGAATACACGATTAACACGAGCAATTGCTTGCATTAGATTATGTCCAGTCATAGGCTTGTAAATATACATGGTTGCAAGAGAAGGAACATCAAAAACCCGTTAGCCACATATCAACAACTATAGCAATTTTTTTAAAGGGCTATTATTATCCTTAAATTTCTTAGCAAGTTCGTTTTTTTATGATGCTTATTGCCAATAATTTGTCGCCACTCTTCTGGATCATTATTACCAGAAGTCATGACTACAGCAACTTTTTCCTCCCAATTTGGTCGAAGCTCTAGAATACGTTTATAGATTTTCATGGCAATAGAACGAGAATAGGCAACAATCATAGCCTTGCCTGTAAGTAAATACTCCCTATTATTTTTCATAGTGATCAAGAATATCATGCACAAGAGAATCTAGAGTATTATCATTACCAAGAATGGCTTCCATCTGTCCCAACTCATGTTTGCTTTTTCTCTATAACTTCACTATCAGCATTCAAAGACATCAAATCATATTCAGCATCAATCAACCTCAATGTAGCTTGATCAAGATTCAATCTGATAACACGACTTTCATAATAAACAGGTCGTGTTGCACCATCTTCAACAGACTGTGTCATATCATAGATATCGATATAATCGCCAAAGACCTCCCGCGTACTACGGTCTTTTTGAAGAAATAGGTGTTCCTGTAAAACCAATATATGTAGCATTAGGCAATGTATTACGAATAAGTCTGGCTGTACCAATAACACGTTTTGCTACTTCCTCACCAGATTCATTCTTTGTAATCTTAATTTTTTTCAGCAAGTCCCATATTGCCCTCTATGTGCTTCATCTGCCATAACTATAATATTATGACGTTCAGATAGAGGTTCATCCGATTCCTCAAACTTTTTGCATCGTAGTGAAAAATAATACCATTTGCCTGTCTCCCCGCAAGTAAGGTTTTTAAGATTTTTCTCTACTTTCTGCTTGTAACGGCTCTTGTCGTAAAAAAAGTCTTTACACTTTACAAACTGACTATAGAGCTGATCATCAAGGTCATTTCTATCAGTAAGAACAACAATAGTAGGGCTATCTAAGGCCTCTTGCAACAAATGGGCGTAAAACACCATAGAAAGAGACTTACCACTACCTTGAGTATGCCAAAAAACCCCACCCTTACCATTAGTAACAGTAGCATGCTTAGTCGATTCAATAGCCTTTTTTACTGCAAAATATTGATGATATCCAGCAAGAATTTTTATAGCTATTTATCCCTTCATGTGAGAAAACAAATAAAGTTCTTAATAATATCAAGTAATCGTTCTTTTTGAGAATATTCCCTCAAAGAATGTATCAAACTGTGCATATTGGGTATTCTCATAATTACCATCTTTTTGTTTTCCATTCCATAAAACGGTCTTCACCTGAAGTAATTGTACCCGCTTTAGAAATCAACTGATCACTCATAACACAAATAGCATTATAAATGAACATTGATGGGATCTCTTGCATATAGTTGCGAAGCTGTCTATATGCCTCAGAAGTATCTGTTTCTTCACGAGAAGGAGACTTAAGTTCCATTAATACTATTGGTAGACCATTTAGAAATAGAATAAGATCAGGGCGTTTATTACTGTTCTCAATAAAAGTCCATTGGTTTGCTACAACAAATGAATTATTTTCAGGGTTCTTATAATCCACAAGATAAACAATTGAAGAACGTTCTTCTCCATCAACAAAATATCTTACAGGAATACCATTCTGTAAGTAGTCCATAAAGATGGCATTCTTCTGTACAAGCTCCCCATTTTCAAAGTTTTTAAGTTTAAATAATGCATCCTGAATCGCATCCTTAGTTGCACCATGATTTATACGATATAAGGACTCAATTAAAACGTCTTCATAAAAGGGACTATAAAAATCTCTTTCTATATCTGGACCATATACATATTCATACTCTAAATCATTTTGAAATAGTTCAATTAATGATTTTTCATAATCTTCCTCTCTGAAAAAATTTAGCATTATTTTTCTCCCTATTAAAAAGATAATTTTGACCTTAAAACTCCACACTAATATATTTATATCCCTCTATTATTAAAAATGCGTTTTTCCATAAGAGTTTTTTTCCAATATATACACTAAACAAGAATTTAGAACAGCAAGCTCAGGCAATTTTCAAAGCATGGTTTGTTGATTTTGAACCATTTAATGAAGAAATGCCGTCTGATTGGATAATTGGAACAGTCGATGATCTTGGAACTGAAATTATATGTGGAAAAACACCACCAACTAAAAAGAAAGAATACTATGGTGGTAACACGCCATTTATAACAATTCCAGATATGCATGGTTGCGTTTATAATGTATCAACCGAAAGATACCTTTCTGCAGCAGGGGTGGCTTTACAACCAAAGAAAACTCTGCCGCCTAATGACAGTATGTAAGTTGTATAGGAACAGCTGGCCTTGTTAATTTGGTATCAGAAAAAAGCCAATCTAATCAACAGATTAACTCCATCGTTCCCAAAGAAGGAATTTTCGCATACTATATCTACTTATTGATGCAAACACTTTCAGAGACCATTAATAAACTTGGACAAAGCGGTAGTACAATTGTCAATTTAAACAAAAACACAGTTTGGTAAAATACAAGTTGTCATCCCGTCCGAACAAGTATTGTGTAATTTTGATACTTTATGTAAGCCATTATTTGAAATGATACTTTCTAATCAAAAAGAAAATATCGAGCTTGCAAATCTTCGGGATGCTTTATTGCCAAAAACTTATGTCCGGCGAGCTTGATGTCTCAGATATCGACCTTTAAGCCACTAAATTCTTGTTTATTTCAGCATTCATACTAATTTTTCCTCTCAATGACACCCAAAAATCCCAACTATTCGATCCTGTGTCTCCAAATCAGGTACATTTATCGGTGTTGGTGCCAATTCAGAAGAAAATGTAATTTGAGGAAAGGTTCCAGATCGCGTCTCAGCAAGTTGTTGCAATTCCTCAAGCACTGATTTTGATGACAAAAAAGAAAACAAAAATCGTGGACGGACAACATCCATTCTAGGTCTAAGCACCATTAATTTTGTTGACGCTATATAATTATCTGTATCACTAAAATCCACAAATGCATACCTTTTGTTTGCTGGTCTGATTTCCGAATATAGAATATCATTTTTCCTTGAAAGTTTTTTTAAACTGCCCTTTCAAGTTTTTATTTTCAACTACTTGATGATTTAACACCTTTCCCTCTAATACATCAGAGGTGTTTATTAATACAACCTCTTTATCATCATCGCGGTAACTATTCGAGATTGTGTCACACAAATCACCAACTGTCATTTTTTCCCATTTTGGCATGCTATCACCTTCCTAACCGATATATTTCTTGTGAGCCAACTTAACATTGCTCTGCTTAACCATTGCATACTGCAAGGTCGTATCTATTCGTTTATGCCCCAAGAGCTGCTGCAACTGCTCAATCGGCATTCCTTTATCAATCGCCATCGTTGCAAGAGTTCTTCTGAACTTATGCGGATGGACTTTTGGAATATCCAATCGTTTGCCAATTTCGCGCAGACGAAATTCAATACCGCCGATTTAATTCTCTCATGTGGAGAACGCAAAGTGACAAACAATGCCGGGTTATCATCTGTTCGGCTGTCGATGTAGTTTTGCAGATGAATCTTCGTTCTTGCATCAAAATAAACTATACGTTCTTTAGCCCCCTTACCGAAAACCACACATTCGCGTTCATTGAAATTAATGTCTGCTTTATTCAGCAGAACCATTTCACCGATACGCATTCCGGTGGACACCAGCATATCAATCATTGCTAAATCTCGAAGTTCTGTGCAGTTATCACGCATTTTTTCCAAATCCTCGTCTGTATAGGTTTCCTTGATGTTAGTTGCCATTTTCACCTTATGAATACGGCGAACAGGACTTTTCAAAATATAGTCCTCATCCTCCAACCATGAGAAAAAGCTAGACAAAATCCTACGGATATTATCTATTGTCACACGACTGGATTGGTTCTTGTTCTGATAATCGGTCAGATAGGACCGCAAATCCTCTGTCTTGATGTGGTGGATACCTTTTATCTATCGAAGTAACCATCATTTCAATGGTTGTGCGGTAATATTTCAACGTTTTTCTCTGAACAGCCTTCAACCCGCTTTGCCGAAACAAAAAGCCTCTATCAGGTTCGAGTTATCTTCTATATCTATCTTTTCTGTCTGTGCTGTGATCTCACAGCCAAACAGTGTGTTTTCAAGCACCCTTTGTAACTGCTGCATTTGTGCATTGTCGAGGTGTAGCATCATCTGCTGTAGTACCTCTGAAATAATTTGTTGTTTCATAGGTCATTCTCCTTCAAATTTATTTTCCAGAGAACGACTCAACGGCAGTTCCGGTGGATTTAACTCCCGCCGTTGATGGGATTATTTATGTTAAACAAGAATTTAGTGACTTAAAGGTCGATATCTGAGACATCAAGCTCGCCGGACATAAGTTTTGGTAATAACGAATCACGAAGTTGCTCTAAACGGCAGATTTCATTGTAATTGTTACGAATAGCGGCATCCATCGGAGAAACTAATGCCTCAAAATTACTCAATCTTTTCACGTGATGGTATAAGGAGCAGCATTTCGTTCAGTGAAATTTTTATTAAATTGAGCCAATATGTGCTCCCTCTCATGTACAAAAACATTCAGTTTTACTTTTCGAGAGAGAACATTGTATCAATAGTACGAATCGATTGATGATTACTTCTTTGAATGAATAGAGTCAAGTCGTCGATCGATCAACAATTGGTCTGATGCCACATTTAGAGTCGCCAACTGGTGCTCTATACACTTATTAAAGTGTCATTAGGCAGCAAGTCATTCTGCTTCGAGTTCAGTCTGTAGAAAAGTCGAACACTCGGGATAATCTGAAACGCAAATGCGATCTGAATTGTGAAGTAAAATGGCATTACCATCTTCATATAGCTTTCTTTGCCAGTTGGGGGTACTGTCCCATAGTAATAACGGCTATAGCATCATCAACTGTACCATATGTCCAATCTGAGCATATCATTATGGTTCAAAAATCAAAAACATCATGCTGATATATTGCCTGAGCTTGCTGTTCTAAATTCTTGTTTATAGCATTATTTAACTCAATTTTATCATCAATCATTTCTAAATAACGCACGATTTTTCTTTTTGTTTTTTTCTACATCTTCAATAATATCTACTTCTAATTCGGTAATATCACGTTTGCTAACAGAGCCAAATACAGTACCACTTTCTTTTTTTGAAGTAAATGAGGAATATAGTATTTCATCATATAAAACAAATAACTTTGATTCCCATTCTTCATTCTTAGTGAACAAACACCACGTCCCAGACACATATCTACAGGTGTAATATTAAGATCCCCAACCGGTGCCCGTACACTCATTATGACATCACCTGCTTTCCGCTAATTTTGTTGGTACAGTTGTGTATATATCAAATGTAGGATATTTTTAACCCAAACGTTCTATTTCCTTGTAAAAAAAGGGTAGCCCTTTTTCCATCCGTGTTATAGAATTCAGATTTAGGAGACTGTCCCATTATTACATCTACAATTTCTCCTAATTTACATTTCATATCCAATTGCTCCCAATTTTCCACGAATTTCCTCTTCTAATTCATGAGACTTTTTAAACATTTCCGAGAGTTCTGAAGTAAGACGATTCATCTTTTCATCAAATGGTTCATCATCTTCTTCGACAACTTCAATACCAACATATCGACCTGGAGTAAGAATATAATCTTGCTCTTCAATCTTCTTAGTATTAACAACAGCACAAAACCCTTTTACATCCTCTAAAGTACCATCTTGAAATGACGAGAATGTATCAGCTAATCGTTGAATATCCTCATCAGTAAAATCTCTATGTTTACGATTAACCATATAGCCCATATTACGTGCATCAACAAATAGAGTTTTTCCTTTTTGTTTTTTATTCATTGAAATAAACCATAAGGTAACCGGTATTGTAACACTATAAAATAACTGAGTAGGTAAAGCTACAATACCTTCCACGAGATCCGCTTCAATAATATTTTTTCTAATATCACCCTCACCACTAGTTTGCGACGATAGTGCACCATTTGCCAAAACAAGGCCGATTTTCCCATTCGAACCAAGATGATGTATCATATGCTGAATCCACGCATAGTTCGCATTACCTGCAGGCGGTAAACCATATTTCCAGCGGACATCATCCTTTAGCTTTTTCCTGTCCCCAATTAGATAGATTAAACGGTGGATTTGCCATAATAAAAATCAGCTTTTAATGTTTTTATGTAAGTCATTGAAGAATGTATCTGCCTGATATGGGCCAAAGTTTGCATCGATACCACGAATTGCCATATTCATTTTTGCCATCTTCCAAGTGTCAGCATTCGATTCTTGACCATAAACAGAGATAGTTCCTCTATTACCACTATGAGCTTGTACAAATTTCTCACTTTGCACAAACATGCCACCACTACCACAACAAGGATCATATACGCGACAATTATTAAATGGTTTCAAAATAGATACAATAGTTTTAACGATACTCGACGGTGTATAAAACTCACCACCCTTAGTGCCTTCATAAGAAGCAAATTGAGCAATACAATATTCATATGTTCTTCCCAATAAATCCTTACTCGACTCGGTACCGTCCATTTTGACTTCATTAGTAAAAAGATCAACAACTTCACCAAGTACTCTTTTATCTAAATCAGGACTAGCATAATTCTTAGGTAACACATTTTTAAGTGTTGTATTCTCTTTTTCAATAGCTCTCATTGCATTATCAATAACAAGTCCAATTTCAGGTGTATGTGCAGCAGATGCAATTGTACTCCACCGCGCTTCTTCTGGAACAAAGAAAATATTTTCTTCTACATATGCATCTCTATCATTTTCAAAGCCGTCACCTTCTTTTGATAAGCTCTTCATAGCGTTTTTCAAAAGCACTTGATATATAACGAAGAAATATTAACCCTACAATTACTTTCCGATATTCTGCAGCAGGAATATGCCCCCAAAGAACACAAGCCGCATCCCATATTTGTTTTTCAAACCCAATATCTGTATTGTTTTTTGCTGCCATAACTTATATACCATCCTCGTTAAAACTTACAAATCAAGATTGTTTTATGAAATCCGTATAATCTAGTAAATATACTATAAATCCTAATATTTTTTTATTATAACATCTTAGATATTCAGAATATATCTTTAATTCATTTATTTTTTTCATAGTACAAAAAAACTATCATACTTTTTACCACTGTAATCACTAAGACTAAATATCTATTAACCATTTAAAAAAATACATAAAAAAAACGATATAAAAAGTCATCCAAAGACAGACTCTTTGGATGACTAAATTATATTATGTATTTTTTTATATGTTAGCTATATTAAGCAAACAATCTTATTCCCACTCAATTGTAGCAGGTGGTTTAGATGTAATATCGTACACGATACGGTTGATGTGTTGTACTTCGTTTACGATACGACGGGAGATTGTGTCCAATACGTCGTAAGGGATGCGCGCCCAGTCAGCAGTCATGAAGTCTGTTGTTGTTACGCCACGCAATGCCAATGTGTAATCGTATGTACGGAAGTCACCCATAACGCCTACAGTACGTGTAGATGTTAATACTGCAAAGTATTGGTTGATGTCGCGATCAAGACCAGCTTTTAGCAATTTCGTCACGGAAGATGTAGTCCGCATCACGCAAGATGTCGAGTTTCTCTTTCGTGATTTCGCCCATTACGCGAATAGCAAGACCAGGACCTGGGAATGGTTGACGCCATACGAGGTAGTCAGCCAAGCCTAATTCAGAACCAAGTTCACGTACTTCGTCTTTGAAGAGATTACGCAATGGTTCGATAAGGCCTTTGAAGTCTACAACTGCAGGCAAGCCGCCTACATTGTGGTGAGATTTGATAACTTCTGCTTCACCAGTACCGGACTCGATAACGTCAGGGTAGATTGTACCTTGCGCCAAGAAGTCAACGGAACCGATTTTACGGCCTTCATCTTCGAATACGCGGATGAATTCTTCACCGATAGCTTTACGTTTCGCTTCTGGATCTTCAAGACCAGCCAATTTATCTAAGAAACGTTTTTCAGCATCTACGCGGATGAAATGCATGCCGGAATCTTTGAAAGCTGCTTCAACTTCATCACCTTCGTTTTTACGCATTAAACCATGGTCAACAAAGATACACGTCAATTGGTCGCCTACAGCTTTAGAAATAAGAGCTGCCGCAACGGAGCTATCTACACCGCCAGACAATGCTAACAATACTTTGCCATCGCCTACAGTGTTACGGATTTCTTCAATAGCAGTTTTTGCATAGTTTGCCATTGTCCATGTGCCTGCGAAACCACATACTTCGTACAAGAAGTTGTGAAGCATTTCTTTACCATGTTCAGTGTGCAATACTTCTGCATGGTATTGCATAGCGTATAATTTACGCTCTTTGTTTTGCATAGCTGCTGCAGGGCAGTCTTTTGTATGCGCAACAATTTCAAAACCTTCAGGAACTCTAGCTACATAGTCAACGTGGGACATCCAAACAACTTGGTCTTCGTCCAAGCCTTTGAATAGTGGAGATGTAGTGTCCACTTTAGTAGGTGTTTTACCGAACTCACGGTTATCGGCAGATTTAACTTCGCCGCCCAATGTTTGCGCCATAAATTGCATACCATAGCACATGCCAAGAATAGGAATACCAAGTTCAAAAATCTCTTTTTCGATTTTTGGAGAGTTTTCTTCATACACGCTGTTAGGACCGCCTGTGAAGATAATACCTTGCGGCTTTAATTCTTTAATTTTTTCCAGCGCTTTGTTGTATGGATATACTTCGCAGTATACGTGATTTTCACGAACACGACGCGCGATCAATTGGTTATATTGACCACCAAAGTCAACAACAATTACAAATTCCTTGTTTTCCATGCCTTCCTCCATATGCATCTTTGTGAAAGTATATTCACTATTATTTATGCCCATACATTTCTGTCCTGGGGAGCGCGTTTTAGAGCAAAACGCGATTTTTTCATTACAGTTTATTATACCATACGAAGTATATGGACTCCATAGATTCCGTATGAAAATTATAAATAAGTTTTTAATGTTCGGCTTTTTAAAGTTCGAGTTTTTAGCGTTCGGAGCTTCAACATTCCGATACCTGACTATTACTCTTTGGAGTCTACCGTTTTCTGACTATTACTCTTTGGAGTCTCCCATTTTCTGAATATTACTCTTTAGAGTCTCCCGTTTATGCATCTTCACGGCCCCAACGGGACAGATCGAATAACAATCCCCACAGCCAATACAGCCTGTACCGATATTAAAGCGAGTCACACCTTCAGTGATGCATTGAACAGGACAATCCTCAGCACAAGCACCACACTTAACACAAGTATCATCAATAGTAAACTTTAAATTCCCCATTATACATCACCTCCTAGGTCTAATATTGCTACGTCAACTTCCTATGTCACTGATATATATGTTTTTTCCAGATACTACCAGTTAAAAGTATTTATTTTTTTAACTGGTAGTATCTCAAATATAGACATATCTAATCTAATCTCATCTACTCTAATGTAATCGAAACGAAATTAAAGCTATTTACTTTTATTTAGCTCATCGTTATGTGCTATAGCGGAGTAGATTGCTTTTGTCACGCCGTGGTGGTTATTGTCTGTCGTTTCGTACCGTGCTGCTTCTTTAATATTTGGCTTGGCATTGCCCATGGCTACACCAGCACCTGCGAATCGCAGCATAGACAGATCGTTTTCGCTGTCCCCTAGTGTCATTACTTCGTCTGGGCTAAAGCCCCAGTGTTTGGCCAAGGCTTCTACGGCTGTTCCCTTTGTAGTATGAGGCAACACGAATTCTAAATTGCCTTCACTGGAGAGCAGTACATCGTAAAATCTCTCACGGCCTGTACCATCGTGAGATAGACCTTGGTATTCATCGCGCAAGTCTTGCAAGATACGTTGGCGCATTGGTTCATCGCCATAGAATATTTGAATCTTCTCAGGACCTTCGTCCAAAGATTCCATATGAGATAACAAGTCACACACCATGGTACGCGTAGCTAAAATAAATGGACGAATATTAGGTCTAAAGAAGAAATTAGATTGTTCTAATTCACATTCGGACATAGTCGCTTTTTGCCGCTTCATCACTTTCAGCAAGAGCATAGCGATCATGGGTTTCACCAGGCAGATGCTCGTCAGTTACACCAAATTGAGGATGATTCATTGAGCTAGGTAGATGATTATCCATGAGGCTGACCGAACCTTTTGTATTAGGCGATTTACGCTTACTAGCACATGCGCTTAAACGTTCAGGCGTAATGCATCTGGACGGTGGATACATACCAAAGATTTGATCTTTCACATAGGCCTCTACATAGACACCGTAGGTTAAGAGTTTACGCAACAAGTATAGTGCTTGTTCCTTATCAAAGTTAACGTGGAATAGACTGCGATTTTCATCCTTGTCCATCACATAGGCGCCGTTTGTACACATAAAATAGCGCAAGCAAGGCAATTTTTCGATGACATCGTTCATCTCATTCCAGGCACGACCAGAAGCAATAGCTACTCGAATGCCACTTTCACGAGCCGCTCGAATCGCTTCGATAGCATCCTCAGGAATGGCCTTTGCATCATTAACCAAAGTACCGTCGACGTCTGAGGCTATAAATTTAATAGGCTTATCCCCTGTAAGGCCTATATAATTTTTAATTTCTAATGTTTCAGTTGAGGACATAAAGCCTCCTTTTTATTTAGTACTATTAAATTCAGCAACGATTTCATTTAGGATTGTTGGGTTTTCTACGAGTCGTAGTAAAGCGCCACCGATGATATTAGCACCATCGATGATGGTTTGTTCAATAGTAGGATCCAGCATGGCAGCGGCAAATTCTTTAGAGTGGCACACTTTATCGTCCCCAGCAAGTCGTAATTTAGGGTGGAATGCCGCACATTGATAGCTTACATTGCCAATATCGGAGCTACCGCCGAGGGCCGCCGGACCAGGTTCAAAATCGAGGCCCATATCTGCCATTACCGCTTCAATGAGCACTGTACCGCGATGGTTTTGGTTCATATCATTATAAGGGTTGCCATAAAACTCAACATCTACTGTTGTGCCCGTACAAAGGGCAGCACCTTCAAAGATTTTTTTAATCTGTTCAGATAAACCGTTCAAATAGTCACGTTCTGTATGACGCACAGTGACCTCTAATTCACCATAAGGGGGAATGACATTGGACGCAGTACCACCAGCGATAATCCATGTGCCGATGCGCGTTTCAGGGCGCACTTGTTGACGCATCATATCCATAGCATGAATAGCGAGTTGTACGCCGTTTACCGCATTGACGCCGTTCCAAGGCTCCCCTGCTGCATGGGCAGGTTTGCCGTGGTATTTAGCACGGAAACAATCGAGGGCCAAGAATTGTGAGTTAGGGCGCGTTTCCTCTCCATCGAGATGAACCATGATAGCAAAATCATAGTCTTTAAATACGCCGGCATTACACATATCCACCTTGCACCCCATCGCTTCTTCGTCTGGGGTCCCGATGATGTCGATATCCATGTTGAAAGCCACGCCGTCTTGTTGCATTTTACGGAGTGTTAATGCCGCTAGTATGCTCATGGCACCACTTGCACAGTGACCGCATGCATGACCTACCTCTGGCAACGCATCGTATTCACATAAAATTACCAAACGGCCTTGAGGGTTATCTACTTTTACAACAGAAGCCTTGAAGGCTGTTGGTAAGTTACAGAATTCATAAGTTACATCCATGCCATGTTTTTCGAGGACCGCACCAATAGTTTTGACAGACTCAAATTCTTGACTAGAAATCTCAGGGTTCTTAGCTAATGTATAATTCACCGCAAAAGCATCAGGGGCAAAAGCTTTTTACAAAGATCTGAAAAGATATGTGTAAGGGACATATGGCCTCCAGTGATAAATTAATATATATAAATTAATATAACAATCTAGGATATTCTTAAATTAACATAATCATTAAGGGTATTCTACCTCGTAAATCACAAGATTAAGTAGAAAGCATCCTAAAATATGAAAGTCATGTATTCTTAATTATACAATGTTATTGCCTATTGGTGTAAAAATTCCGTACAATATAAACAGAAATGTATAAACCATGTATATGGATGTTTGAGGAGGATACTATGTTTAAGTTCAAAAAATTGACAGCCATCGCCCTCGTAGCGGTAGCAGCATTGGGTTTATTGGCTGGTTGTGGCAACGACAAACCAAAAATGACACAACAAGAAGGTGTATTGCGTGTAGGTTCTGAAACTACATTCCCACCATTCGAATTTACTGAAGGCGAAAAATACGTTGGTTTCGACGTTGATTTGTCCGAAGCAATTTCTAAAAAAATCGGTCTAAAAATGGAATTCAAATCCATGGGCTTTGACGCTTTGATTCCAGCTGTTCAATCTGGCGATATCGACATGATTGCTGCCGGTATCAACGCTACACCGGAACGCGAAAAAGTATTGGACTTCTCCGATGTGTACTTCGACCAAGGCGGTTTCATTACAGTTGTTCGTAAAGACAACACAACAATCCACAACATGGATGAATTGGCAGGTAAAACTGTAGGTGCTCAAATCGGCACAATCCCTGTTGAAATGGCTCAAAAAATCCCTGGTACAACAGTCAAACAAATCGATTCCAATGCTAATATCTTCATGGAATTGAAAGCTGGCACAATCGATGGCGCTATCCTCGATAACGCAGTAGCTATGTACTACCTCAAACAAGGTGCTGACCAAGACCTTAAACTCGTAGGCGAACCTACTAAATCCCCAGGCACAGTTCTTGGCGTGAAAAAAGGCAACAAAGCTTTACAAGATGCTGTTAACAAAGCTCTTAAAGAACTTAAAGAAGACGGCACTTACCAAAAAATCTACGACAAATGGTTCGGCGATTATAACAAAAAATAATAGTGATTCTAAGGAATTAGGATAAGTATATCCCCTCTGAAAGATTACAGATTTCACAGCAACGTAAATCAAAATCTATGCAGAGGGGATTTTTTTGTTTAATTTATTTTCTCTTTCACCGCACCAAACGTTCGTTATATAATAAATATATATTCTATCGTATAACAAGGAGGCCTAATGGCACAGTACTTTACGGAACGCCTACAAAAGGTCTTCCACATGATTTTTAGATCTTATAATCAAAAAGCGGCCCAAGAGGGTTTGCGTCAGCTTGAACTTATCGTCAACAATCAGCAAGATGCAGTATCAACTGATCATCGCGCCTTGCGAAACGATATGTCTACTCTTCTTGAAAGCGAAATTAATACCAAAGAGGATGCGCTTACAATCGCTAATGATCCAGAAGCACGCGAGCTAGGTGATGCATATGCCCTCTTAGCACGCGTTTATGCAGGTCCTCGCTTTACTTGGGAGGAATCTAATTTCCCAGAGGACAATATGCGTACCTATCAATGCTTACACGATAGTATTCGCCGTTGTAGTCCTATTGGTACCTTACAAGCATTGCGCATTAAAGGCTCTATTACGCCAACTGTGGAAAAGGATATGCAAATCTCCTTTGATGATGCATTCCGTATTGTTCACGATTATGCAGAGCAAGACGATGCCTATTGTCAGTATGTAATTGGTAATGTATTTTTCTGGCGCGATGACAATCGCATTGAAGCAGCCAAAAAAATATGATTATGCCACCGCCTCTAAGTTTGGCAAAACGCATCCAACGAAGTCTACAAGGTGGTTCCATACACGATCGGATTGCAGCCTTACAAGGGACAATACCAGACGAGAAACTGCAAGAAAATGCATCAGAGCTGGCAAAAAGATGGCTTAATAAAGCGCTCTACAATGGGCTCGCCATGTTCCAAGGAAATTTGCGCAACATCTATATTGACGAAGGCGACTTTGAGAACGCCCGCCGCGTAGCTAGAACGGCTGCAAACCTTGGCAATCCAGCCATGATGCTCTATACAGGCCTCGACTGTCACGAAAATGGCAACTTTGAAGATGCTTTCACTTGGTTTACTAAAGCAGCCGCTTTAGGACAATCTGAAAGTATCGCCGAATTAGCAGACTATTACTATCATTTCTACAATGCCAAAGAATTGCGCAGCACCATTCCTTACGATCCAGTTAAGGCGATTGGTCTCTATCGCCGTGCCGCTACTAAGAACTTTAGTGATGCTGGGTATACCGCATTACAAGCGGCTTTTGGCTATATCTTTCACATCGGCCACCTCCCTTTAGACTGGGGACTCATTGCAGACTTAACGCATATGGCGGCGACTAAGGAACGCTTTATGTTCGCCTTGCCATACATTGGTTATATGCGCATCCACGGTTTAGGCGTGACAAAAAATATGCGCTTTGCCGTTCAATCCTTACTGCGCGTCTTAGATGAAGAGCAACGAGCCTTCGAAGAGGAAAATCGAGTTCTCTTCTACGATATTACGCGCGCCTTAACACGGGTTGCTCTCGGCTATGCCTATGAAAAAGGCTATGTAACAGGTAAGCCAGACCTTGATCAGGCTGTATCCTATTACGAACAATCGCATCAATATATCTTGTCCCATAAGGCAAACTTAGATGAAGAGTTAAAAGGTGTTCCTATCGATGACGAAGCAGCAGAGCGATTAGAGGCATTTGAGGAAATTGATGGTCACTGGCAGTATAAGGAAGGCATTGCAGAGTCTACTACTACGGTGCGCCCTGGTCCTACTACGTGGCCACAATATGCAGCTCGGTTATCGGTAAATATGGATGACTTCCTGTGGGATACCACCTTATATGATTGGCAAACCATCGAAAAAGCCTTAACAGCCCAAGATGAAATAAAGTTAAGCTTTTACAATCATTTCCTATCTGTTCCAGATAAATTGCGCAATATTTTTTTAAGTTAGATGTTTCGGGTATACCTCGAGATATGTATCAAGTGCGATTACACGGCTACGACCCTACGGAAGGTCAAGAAATTATCTATCGTACGGTAATTAATAAGGATGCTACACGCGATCTATTGAAAGACCTCTATGATAATCATGCCTTACCTAATCTAGTAGACAACTGGTCCACCGAAAAAAGCGAAGAAAAACCGACTTGGCATTACGTGCTCGATGTAGATCAACAAGCTTTCTTGCTCGAAGAATACGACGATGCGAACGCCATGATACAAACCGCATTACAAGGCTTAAAAGACAAAAAGTACGAACAAATTAATGTCCGTACCCATGACTTTGTAGGTCCATCCTATTTCATTTTTTTAAAGGCAATCAAGCGAATCCATTTAGAGTGCAGCTCTACCTTAAAGAATCTGTACGCCACACCATCGATGAGGATGGAAACCAAGAAGATACTCCAGGCAACACCTATTTATTTGAACAATACGTAGGCAACGAAGTATCCTTGAACTATTGGATTCAAAAAACGATTAATACCTTGGAAATCCCTGAACTAGACAACTGGAAAAAACTCAGCGTACCAAAGGCATTACAATAGAACCCAAGAACAAAAAGGAGCTAGTACAGAAAGTACTAGCTCCTTTTTATAACCTATGAATAGGCTAAAGTATTATAAATGATCATGAGGGTAAAATACGCAAAACGCCTATAAACCAACATCGACAAACTGCTGCTCATAAATATTTTCCACAGTTTCTTGTACAACCATATCGCTACGATGTACCTTATCAAGCATCTTGGAACGAGCCGTTGTAATCACGCTTTCACTATGTTTACCACCACGCCAAGCAAACTTGGATGTGCCGATGGTATATTTCAAGGTCGCATAAGGACCACTCAAATGATGAGATGCCGTTTGGTAACCCGCATCAAGAGTAAGATGCGGTGTGATATGGAATTCTGCCCCCACGTTAAAACCTTTTATGGCATCCCGTTTATTTAATTTTCCATAGCCTACTCTTACAGCCTCTCTACCACGCCAATTATAATAGTCCGCATGAACACGAGCCCAGCGAGCATTTTTGAAAGTTCGGGAGTATCCTACATCAAATCCACTGACAGCAACCTTTTCTGATAGCATCCAATGATTTTCATAAGCAGCTATACCATAATTATAAAGACTTTGATCAGGATCCATACCATATGGATACAATCCTGTAGGATCACCCAATACAACACTACGCCCATGGAGACCTATATATTTTCTATCATCAGTCCCTAGATTTCGGTACAGATTAGCATGAAATTCATTAAGACCTGCCACATATTCTACACCACCACTAACACGCTTATAGCCACCTTTAAACACATGGTCATAGAACGCATTAACACCAACATAAGCATGTTCACCTTTGCTAAGATGACGATAGCCAATGCCAACATTAGCATTCATTCCTAATGATTCTTTCGTATCTGTTTGTTTATCATGTCTTATAAACGTCCCTGCAGGTCTGGCTGGCTCCAAATAACCGTCTAATTTATAAGATGAAATTTTTTCTCCACTGCGCCCAATACGACCTTGTACAAAGACAACGCTTTTAGCGTTTTCATCATAATGGGTTATAGGTTGCAAGGTCTCAATATACAATTTATTGATTTCAGTAGATTTTGAATTTTTCGAAGTTACAGTATGTAGATCAGTTCTCGGTACTGTAAAAACAGTATGGTGCTGGGTATGCATCTCTTTCGAATCTTTCATACCAACGCCAACTACGATATCTGTGCGATCCATCCAATTAGAACGAACGGCTTCATGTTTAGCCGCATTCACTTCTGTAGTAGAATCTGCAATACCTTGTCCATGCCCATTGGCTGCCATTCCTGTAATAGTAAAAAGCACAACCTACAGCACCTAAAACAAAAGCCTTAATAATCAGATTTCTTCTCATGTCTTGTACGCTCCCCTCGTTTTGCATAAGAAATAAAACCACACAAACTGTACGCCCTTCACGTTCATTTCATGGTTTATTCATCTTAATTATAGGTATGCTTGTTTCTATAGTCAATATAACTCCTTATAGTTAAACGATAGTTAAAGATTCTCTAAATCATTATGTTACAAATAGATTCTATTTTTCAGGCAAAAGAAAAAGACCACCCGCAAGCTGGGTGGTCTTTTTTTCTGGGGAATGAAATTGTTATTTGAATAAAGGCAAGATTGCGTTTGCTAAACCAGTAAGCGCAGCCAAGATTGCTTTTAACGATAGTTGCTACCATTGCTGTTCCTCCTTCTCATATAAGCACAATAACTAAACTAACTATAAACATCTTAAACTAGGGACATTAAATCTAACGTGAAATGAGTAAAATTTTTACACATTAATTTTTTTCATGAGGAAAAATGACAATGTCACAATTAATACGATTAGTTATATGAGAAAGATAGTATACAATGAATTCATAAATTTCTATAAATTTTTTTAACAATTTGTAAAACAATGTAACTATTATACTTAAAAGCACCTCATACTATAATCACATCAGAACCAACTCACCAAAAAAACACCTCGAAATAAAACAAAACCCTTCTCTATCCAAATTTAGTTCAACATAAACTAACAAGGTTAGAGAAGGATTTTCTTTTTCACATACACAATACATTATTCGTATTATGTATGTTTATATGTGTGATTATAGAGATTTAACAACCTCTGCACAGCGATGGCAAAGTGTAGGATGTTCGCTATCTTGACCTACTGTATCGCGGTGGATCCAGCAGCGTTCACATTTTTCAAGTTCAGATGGAGCAACTACTGTTGCAACGCCTGTTTCTTCGTCTTTTACAGCCTCTGCTGGAGCAGCGCCGTTTACGATGTGAGCTTCGGATACGATAACAAGTTTAGCCAAGCCTTCTTCACCAAGGGCGTTCAATGCGTCGAATGCAGCACCTTCAGCGTATACTGTAACGGATGCATCCAATGGGTGACCGATTGTTTTATTTTGACGAGCCAATTCCAATGCTTTTTGTACGGATGTACGCAAGTCTAACAATTGGTTCCATTTATCAGCCAATTCTTGGTTGAAGTGTTCAGGATGACCTTGTGGCCAATCTTGAAGCATAACGGATTCAGGCATGCCTTCTTCTTTAGGCATATATTTCCAAACTTCTTCTGCTGTGAAGGAAAGTACAGGAGATACCATTGCTACCAATGTTTCAAGATTTCGTACATTGCTGTTTGAGCAGAACGACGAGCTACGTTGTTTTTGCTTTCAGCATACATAGTATCTTTCATTACATCAAGGTAGATGGAGCTCAAGTCTACTGTACAGAAGTTATGAATTGCATGATACAACATGTGGAATTCATAGTTTTCGTACGCATCAGAAACTTTTTGACGTACTTCTTCTAAGCGCAACAATGCCCATTTATCAAATTCAGACATGTCTGCGTAAGCCACTTTATCAGTATTTGGATTGAAGTCATCCAAGTTACCAAGCAAGAAGCGGAATGTATTACGGATCTTACGGTATACTTCGGATAATTGTTTTACGATGTCTTTGGACAAACGTACGTCTGCTTGATAATCCGCAGAGGATACCCACAAACGCATAACGTCAGCGCCGTATACGTCGATGATGTCGCTAGGTGCTACTGTATTACCTACAGATTTAGACATTTTGCGACCTTCGCCGTCCACAACGAAGCCATGAGTCAATACGGAGTTGTATGGTGCTTTACCAGTTGTTGCTACTGCAGTTAACAAGGAAGAGTTAAACCAACCGCGATGTTGGTCGGAACCTTCAAGGTACATAGCACATGGTACATCTAAGCCGTTAACTTCAAGTACGCCAGACCAAGAGGAACCAGAGTCAAACCATACGTCCATGATGTCTGTTTCTTTTTTGAACTCATCATGACCGCAATGAGGACATTTAAAACCTTCAGGTAACAATTCTTTTGCACTGTGAGCCCACCAAGCATCGGAGCCTTCTACGGCTACTTTTTCTTGTAATGCTTTGATAGTATCATCGTTGATAATGTGCTCGCCGCAGCTTTCACAATAGTAAATAGGAATTGGCACGCCCCAAATACGTTGACGAGAAATTACCCAGTCACCACGATCGCGAACCATGTTGAAGATACGATCATGGCCCCATTTAGGAATCCATTGTACTTGATTGTCGATTGCATCAAGTGCTTGTTGACGATATCCATCTACAGAGGAGAACCATTGTTCTGTAGCACGGTAGATGACAGGATTTTTACAACGCCAGCAGTGAGCGTATTGGTGACGCAAGCTAGATTTGTGAAGTAATGCATTGTTGTGCGCCAAGATTTTGATTACAGGCACCTCTGCATCGTGGATTTCTACACCAGCCAATGGGAATTCAGTATCACCATAACGGTTGTCGTCCACTTGTTTAGTGTAGTTACCAGTTTCATTAACAAGAGATACGATAGGAAGTTCAGTTTTGCCTTCCTTGTTATAACGCATAACGATGTTAAAGTCGTCTTCACCGTGTGCAGGAGCTGTATGTACGCAACCAGTACCTGCTTCAAGTGTTACATGGTCGCCACACAATACAGTAGAATTACGTTCAACAAATGGATGTTTGAATTCAGCCAATTCTAAGTCTGCGCCAGAGAAGCGATTTACGATTTCATAGTCTTCGATACCGATATCTTTCATAGCCGCATCAACAAGTTCAGTAGCCATCAAGTAGTATTCGTCGCCTACTTTTACCCAGCCGTATTCAAGCTCAGGGTTAACGGAAATAGCAATATTTGCAGGCATTGTCCAAGGAGTAGTTGTCCAAATAACAGCATATGCTTGTTTTGGATCTACGCCAGCTGGCAATGTTACCTTTTTCTCAGATACGTAAGGGAATTTTACGTAAATGGAGAAGGATTTTTTCTCAGCGTATTCGATTTCTGCTTCTGCCAATGCAGTTTCGCAGTGTGTACACCAGTATACAGTTTTAAGACCTTTATAGATGTGGCCGCGTTTTGCCATTTCGCCGAAGATACCAAGTTGTTTAACTTCAAACTCAGGGCGCAATGTCAAATAAGGGCGATCCCATTCACCTAATACACCAAAGCGAATGAAGTCTTGTTTTTGAGTTTCTACGCATTCTAATGCATATTCCTTACATTTATTGCGCAAATCTAATGGCGCCATTTCATGACGGTTAAGACCAGTGTTTTTAATAACCGCATGCTCGATTGGCAAACCGTGCGTATCCCAACCAGGGATGTAGCGAGTATAATGGCCAGTCATTGTTTTGTATTTCATGATGATGTCCTTCAACGTTTTGTTGAGGGCATGACCAATGTGCAATTTACCATTTGCGTATGGAGGGCCATCATGCAAGATGAAAGGTTTTGCGTCTTTACGCAATTCCAAACGTTTTTGATAAATTTTGTTGTCTTCCCAGAACTTTAAAATTTCTGGTTCGCGCTTAGGCAAATTGCCGCGCATTGGGAATTCTGTTTCAGGCAAATGTAACGTCTTACCGTAATCCATGATGTGCTCCTTTTACATAAAAAAATCGCCCGTCCCCGAAGGGACGGACGTAATATCCGTGGTACCACCCTACTGACCTTCTGTGAAAGCTAGAATATTTCGAGCATACGAAATAACTATGCTTCAATTTGTGAAAGCCACTTAGACATATAACGGTGTTCACCGGCAGGGTTCCTGCTTGCTCCAAAGTGATCCGCAAATCTCTAGATTTCCAAACCTTTCAGCCCATGAGTTTGGTCTCTACTAAATCCGTCTGAGACATGCCGTCTTTTTTTCAACGCAATATTCATATAATAGATAATTATAGGACTCATGAGGGTAGATTGTCAAATATTTCATCACCTACTTTTACAAAGATTTTAAAGTCCTAATAACTAAAAAAGCCTGCATAAGCAGACTTTTTCTTATATTGATAAAAAAGATATCCAAATATTAAGAACCCAAAGGCAGAGGCACACAATTATTGCTTTTTGGTCCATACTTTCAGATGGTGTTTCTTTAAGGCCCGTACGAGCAGATTCGTCAGCTGTGATTGTTTCATAACTTACTGGGGAACCATATTGGTTATCACTTACATCACCCGGTTTAGCCAATAAATAAATAACATATATAAGACCGATGATTGGAACAAATGGAAGTAGCAAAAACCATCCAGATTTATTTATATCATGTAAACGACGAACTGCAATACCAATAGATGGTAAGAATATAGCGCAAGTGTATGCAAAAGATAATAAATTAAAGAGGGATCCCAAGAATGTATTGCCAAAAATAAATCTTAATAGACTAAATACAAAACCTATGACAACTGTAACTGCTGTAAATCGCCAATATTCACTGCGACTAGCTCTAGTACTAAAGTTTACAAAATTACCGACTACAGAATGCTTAAAATTATCAACATACGCCAAGTTTTTAATGTTTAAATCAGTCATAATTCTCTCTCCTACCAAATGACAAATTGAAATTAATTAATTATACAACAAAACAGCCTCTTGCACCATGCAAGAGGCTGTTATTTGTATATATTTTTTTCTTACATCACACTAGTCGTTAGCAATCGATCCACCAAGAACCACAGCACAAAGATTGCACATAGTAATCCCGCTGTTAGTCTCATAGTTGGTGTTGCATCGATAAGTCCAATTTCATGAGCCATTTGTTTTGTTAAGATCACTTGCCCTGTAGGAGAACCAAAGCGATTTGAGTGGCTTTCACCAGGAAGAGCCATGAGAACTAATAGGATAAGGGTCCCAATTACTGGCACAAAGCCAATAAATACTAGACCTCCAGAGCGGCCTTGATCATGCAGGCGACGAACTGCAACGGCTACGCCAGGGATGACCATCACTACGGACAATAGAACTAGGATTACTAAGCCGAAGCCAACGCCTACTGCACTAGAGAGAGGACTAATATAACTCAAAAAGGCACATGTGAACAAGATTGCTACAAAGAGCAGTTGGTACATCAAAAAGAAGTTCCAATATTCACTACGACTAGCGCGTCCTTCAAAGTCAGCATATTTGTAAATCAAACATTGTTTAAAGTTTTCAATCAATCCCAAGTTATACTTATCTAATGAAATAGGTGCTTTACGAATACGTCCACAGTTCGGACAGTATCGTTCATTTTTTAACACCTCATGTCCACAATAGGGACAAGGTCTCATACTAAACTCCTTTCATTTACAGCAGGAAATAGTGAAACTCATAGAATCCTGTTGCTCTAAACACATATAGTAACTTAGATATGTTTTTAAGTATCATATCTATAATTTTGAATTCATTTCATTTTCATTTTACTACAAAGTGTTATATTGTCTATAAAGGAGTTGTTAAACTTTTTATAAAATAAAATAATAAATATGCTATTTGATACAGGTTAATACTATATGTAGCCATTGGCATTAATGCCATACCATAATATATCACCGATAGTATCACCAAAGACGATGGATTGAAGAACGAAGATGGTAATACCCATAACCCGGTCTTGTTTTCGAGATGGAGTTGCTTCAAGCCCTGTAGATTCACTTATATTCCTAGTAATAGGTATATAGGCAGTTCTTTCACCGTAACCATTCTCTCCTTCATCGCCTCGTTTCAATTCATAGTTCAAGAATATAAAGAAGCCTATAATAGGAATAAAGGAGATGAGCTGAGTCCAGCCACTGCGACCAATATCATGCATACGTCGCGTTGTGATGGCGATATTAGGAATCACGAAAAATAAAGTGACTAATAACGTAATCGTATCAATAATAGACTCGAAGTTATAAAGACCAATACCTTTACAAAGAATGGCTACAACCCCTAGTGTTCCTTGAACCATCATCATTCCAGCCATGAATCGCCAGTATTCACTGCGGCTCGCACGACCTTTAAAATTGGCGTAGTTTTTGATGCCTAGCACGAAAGCATCGGTATAGTTTAAATCATATACATTTACAGATGCCATACTAGCCCTCCTCAAACTCTTCAAAACCTACGATTTTCCAACCGTTACCCACATTATATAAACGTACTAACATAGATGGTCTTTTATCTACAAAGTCCACTCTATATCCGATATAATCCACCGTTACATCATCATCCACATCTTGAGACACATAATCCAATCGTATAGTTTTCACAACAGAACGTTGTTCCTTCGCCTTAGCCTGTTGCCAAAGATCAAAGGTACCATATCGTTCCATTTCACGACTACTCAATTCTCGATACGCACTATGATAATCCCCATTCGCAAGTGCTTGGTAATACTCTTTCACAACTAGATAACCTTCTGTTGTAGCAGAATCACTACGTAGTAAACGATTTGCTTTTTTGGTGAAAGCACCTTGTCCTAAATTACCAAAGGCTGTTTCTTCTACCATATAATTATGACCCATCATAGATGTCCCTACACTGCTAGTAACCCAGCCTAAAACAAGGATAGCCACGATGAATACACCAGAAACGGACCGTTTTTCACCAATACTAGGTTCTACAGATATCTGCTCATTAATTTTGTTTACTTCTTGTCGAGGAGCCGACCTCTTGCATAATAGATAAAGCAAAACCAACCATCCTAAAATAGGAATAAAGATGAGAATCATCAATGTTGGATCATTATTAGAATCTCGCAATCGTCTTGCAACGAGCATAATAGTCGGCAATGTTAACAATACTGTCAATGCCGTTAATACGCCGCCCCCTAAGGATATAGCATATAGAAATCCATAAGGAATGAAGGTAGCAAGACCTGTTATGAATATAACTAGACCGTATACAAAGGTCATAGCGCTTATGGTAAGCCAAAAATCGGCTGTCGTTGTTCGTCCTTTACCATTTGCATAGTTTTCTACTAGCTCGCGATAGAGGATTTCATATACTCTCTGTTTCATAAAACTCCTACTATATTTAGATATTATACAAACTTAGCTATAACTATTATACTATGCTTTACCAAGGCTTACATTTCATTTTTTCCTCATTAATTTTACCTATACTAATAATATATTTTTTACAACTAAAATTCGTGCAATTAAGTTTGTATAGGAGATAATACTTATGAACGCTAAATTGACTAAAGTAGTAGCTATGGCCAGCTTGGCAGCATTCTTAACAGTAGGCATTGGTGCTAATGTGGCGCAAGCTAAAGATTACCACTTCAAAATCGGTGAAAACCATCGCATGGAAAAGAACGATGATGGTACTGTAGATAGCAGTGCTCATCCATGGTTCAAACCAGATCAAAAGAAATATAGAAAACACAGAGTATCTGAACGTGAAAAACATGATAAAAAAATGCCACTGCTAAACGCAGCGAACAACATCAACGTTCCGAATCTACAAACGGCTAATCATTCCCCTTTCATAACTGGTTATCCAGTCATATAACACATAACTAAACTAACTAACCTAAAAAGACGTTATACACATGTATAACGTCCTTTTTATTATGTATTGTATTATCTATTTTATTATGCGTTAGCGTTTTGTACCGCTTGCTTCATAGATTGTACGTAGTCAAATAACGCTTGGTCAGCATGTTCACCGTGTTCTGCAACGATTTTAACAATAGCAGAGCCTACGATGGCACCGTCAGATACGCGAGCCATTGCTTCCGCTTGTTCTGGCTTAGAAATACCGAAACCAACGGCTACAGGGATATCTGTATATTTGCGAATTGTCTCAACGATGGATTTAATATCTGTCTTGATTTCGCTACGCATGCCTGTAACACCGAGGGAGGATACGCAGTACACAAAGCCTTCTGCATCTTTTGCGATCATTTCGATGCGGTTTTCAGATGTTGGAGCGATCAAGGATACCACTTCAACGCCATGTTTATTAGCTACACTAGCAAGTTCTCCTTTCTTCAAACGGCATGTCTGGCACGATAACCCCAGAGATACCAACCTCTTCGCAGAGGGCAAAGAATTTTTCACGACCGAATACATAGATTGGGTTCAAGTAGGTCATGAACACGAGTGGCACTGTCACTGCATCTTCACCACTGCGCAAACGACGCACCATATCAAAGATATCGTGAATTTTTACCCCTGTAGATAATGCGCGTGTGCTCGCTTCTTGGATAACTGGACCTTCTGCTGTTGGATCAGAGAAAGGAATACCAATTTCTACCATGTCGGCGCCGGCTTTCACCATGACGCGGATATAACGTTCTGTATTCTCGATGCCATGATCACCAGCGCTGATGAATGGGATGAATGCCTTGCCCTTTGTGAAAGCGTCTTTAATTTTACTCATGAAGATCCACCCCTCTGTATTTCGCCATAGCCGCTACGTCTTTGTCGCCGCGACCAGATAAACAAATAATAATGATATCATCCTTGCTCATAGTAGGAGCAATTTTACGAGCATGTGCCACTGCATGAGCACTCTCGATAGCTGGAATAATGCCTTCTAAACGAGACAAGTATTCGAATGCATCCACTGCTTCATCATCCGTTACAGGCACGTATTCTGCACGGCCGCTATCGTGCAAGTACGCATGTTCAGGTCCTATACCAGGGTAATCAAGGCCTGCAGAGATAGAATATACTGGCGCGATTTGGCCGTCTTCGTCTTGACAGAAATAGGATTTCATACCATGGAAGATACCAACAGAACCCTTCGCAATTGTCGCTGCATGTTCCTCTGTATCAACACCACGACCAGCTGCTTCACAACCAATGAGACGAACACCTTCATCAGGGATGAAGTGATAGAACATGCCCATCGCATTAGAGCCACCGCCTACGCAAGCCATAACAGCTGTTGGCAATTTGCCTTCTGCTTCAAGGATTTGCTCACGCGCTTCACGGCTGATGATAGATTGGAAATCACGAACAATCATAGGGAATGGATGAGCACCCATAACAGAGCCCAATACATAGTGTGTATCAGACATGCGGTTTGTCCATTCGCGCATCGCTTCAGATACAGCATCTTTTAATGTACTAGTACCAGTTGTTACAGGATGTACCTTAGCGCCCAATAATTCCATGCGATATACGTTAAGTGCTTGACGTTCACAGTCCTCTGCACCCATGTATACTTCACACTCCATGCCCATTAACGCTGCAATAGTTGCCGTTGCAACGCCGTGTTGACCAGCACCGGTTTCAGCAATAACGCGCGTTTTACCCATCCGTTTTGCCAATAACATTTGACCGATTACGTTATTCAATTTGTGAGAACCAGTATGGTTCAAATCTTCACGTTTTAAGTAGATTTTAGCGCCCCCAAGGTCCTTTGTCATGCGTTCTGCATAGTATAAAAAGGGATGGACGGCCTGTATATTTTTTTATGTAAATCCTCAAGTTCGCGTACGAAATCAGGATCATCTTTGTACTTGTTGTATGCCTCTTCCAATTCGATGACTGCATTCATCAATGTTTCTGGCATAAATTGGCCACCAAAGGAGCCAAAATAACCATGTCTTTGTTCACTCATATAACTTACCTTTCTATATATCATTCTTGCTAATATGCCATGTTATGACAGGGCTATTGTTCTTACGATGTGGGTGAAAGCTTTAATCTTTTCATCGTCTTTCACGCCTTCTGTTTCAATGCCGCTGCTAATATCGATACCATAAGGGCGAACTGTACGAATCGCACGAGCCACATTGGTACTATCCATACCGCCGGCGAGCATAAATGGTCGCTCAAACTCATCTAACGAGGACCAGTCGAATACTTCGCCTGTGCCGCCCCGTTCATCTTTGTGGTATGCATCAAATAAAAGCATATCCGCACTGCTATCAATCCATTTTTCTGCATCTACCGCACTACGGACTTGAACAGCTTTCCAAACCTCTACATTAGTACATTCTTTTAAGGATTGGATGAAAGTCTCATCTTCATCGCCATGAAGTTGAATCACATCAAGTTTAACTTCCTCAGCAATCTTAAGTAGGTTTTCTACCGTTTCGTTGACAAATACGCCTACTGTTTTAATCTTCTCAAAATTAGAGTTCCCTTGGACAAATTCCTGACTGTCTTGTGCTGTATCGGTATTCATTGGTGCTGTAACTCCACCATATGTTTTTTCATATTGCTTATGGAGCTCGTCTACTAATGTTTTAGCTTGCTCTACAGTGACTTGCCGTTTGCTCGGTGTAAATACAAGGCCCATATAATCAGGCTTTGCATCGACTATAGCAGGGATAGTTTCCACCTTAGAGATACCACACATCTTAATTTTTGGTGTGTAGTAGGTTGGACCATAAAGATATGCCAATTTCTCAACCTTATTAGGAGAACGCATAAAGGTTTCCCCCATCAAGGCAACGCCGATATTGTTATCCCGCAATACTTGGATATCCTCTGGCGTTTCAAGGCCGCTTTCAGATACGAAGATCACATCGTCTTGAACGAGATTGCGCAAGCGTACGCTATTTTGTACATCTACGGTGAAATCTTTCAAATTGCGGTTATTAACGCCAATGATACGGGCACCGCAATCGATGGCCATTTGCACTTCGTGCTCGTCGTGAGCCTCTACCAAGGAGGACAAACCAAGAGAGTCCGCTAACTCACGGAATTTTGTTAATGTTGGTACATCGAGGCATGCACAGATTAATAGGATTGCACTAGCGCCCCATACCTTTGCTTGGTAGATTTGGTATTCATCGATGATGAAGTCCTTGCGAAGGACAGGGATTTACAGTACTTACAATTTCTTGCAAATATTTTTTATCACCTTTAAAGAAGTCTGGCTCTGTTAATACAGAGATAGCCGCTGCCCCTGCTACTTCATATTCTTTAGCAATGTCTAAATAGGGGAAGTGCTCAGCAATGATGCCCTTAGACGGAGATGCCTTCTTTACTTCGCAAATGAAGTTAAAGTCTTGCTGACGAAGGGCTGCTTCAAAAGGAAATCCTGTATCAGATGGTAACGCCAAGGCAGCTGCTTTTACAGCCTCAGGTAATTCCACCTGTTTTTCTTGAGCTACCCGAATTTTGGTAGCCTCTACAATTCTATCTAAAATCAATGGTTATACCTCTTGGGTTGCTTTCACAAACTGTTCCATTGTAGCAAGCGCCTTGCCAGAGTCGATCATGTTTTTCGCCTCTTCAATGCCCTCTGCTAATGTAATGCCATCTTTTGCGAGGTAAATCGCCATGCCTGCGTTAAGGAGAACCGCTGTGCGTTTGCCACCTTGTTCACCGCCGAGAACACGACGTGTAATTTCAGCGTTTACCGTAGCATCGCCACCTTCGAGCTCAGTTTTATCAGCGTATTCGAAACCATATTCTTTAGGATCGAATTCATAGCTTGTGAAAGTTCCATTATTAATTTCGCATACATACGTTTTGTTGGTAGCTGTAATCTCATCGAGACCGTCGAAACCGTGTACCACAGCACCGCGTTTTACACCAAGGTTGGCCAATACGCGAGCCAATGGTTCTACTAAGGATTTATCGTACACGCCCATTAATTCTACAGTAGCGCCTGCAGGGTTTGCCAAAGGACCAAGGATGTTGAATACCGTACGAACGCCTAGCGCTTTACGTACAGGACCTGCATATTTCATAGCTTGATGATACACAGGAGCAAACATGAAGCACATATTTGCTTTATTGAGCACTGCCTCGTTTTGTTCACCATTAAGCTCTAATTTAGCGCCTAATGCTTCGATCAAATCAGCAGCACCACATTTACTAGATACACTGCGGTTACCATGCTTTGCTACAGGAATGCCTGCGGCAGAAATAATAAAACCAGATGTAGTAGAAATGTTGAACGTATTCGCTTCGTCGCCGCCAGTACCTACGATTTCCACAACAGTACCTTCATGAGGTACAGAACCTGCCTTCTCACGCATAACCTCAGCAAAGGCTGTAACCTCATCTACAGTAGGGCCTTTTGCAGCCAAAGCGCACAAGAAACCAGCCATAGGCACCTCAGCTACATCACCGCTCATAATCTTGTTCATTGTATCTTTAGCAAGGTCGTAGGATAAATCCTGACCATGCGTTACTGCATATAATGCGTCTTTAATCATTTATATCTCCTTTTTGAGGATATCTATTAAATTGATACCATATCTACCTAGTCGGTACCGATTGGGTCATGCCCTCAGCCTCCAAGTGGCCACCCCCCCGCTATGCGGGGCGCCAAGTCTGCTTCGCACATAACCCAATCGCACCTATCAGCTAAAAATCATACCAATTTAATAGATATCCCTCATATAAACTATTATCAAATGATCCTGCGCATTATATGGAGTGATGCACAGGTCATTTCTTTATAAGAGGTGGGAAGATAGAACGGCGTAGCCGTTCTTTTCCCTTATGATGATTTGCATATTTCTTTAGAAAATATAGTTACTGTTCGATATATGTATTGTAGAGGGGCTATTATAGGTACTGCCAAGGTTGAGTTGGCAGGAAATAAGGTCTTAAGGAACGACTTGGCGGCCCCATGTAGTGGGGCGTTGGTCACTTGGAGTTCCGAGAGACCTTATTTCTGCCTTATCGTTCTAGTAACTAGTAATAGCCCCTCGATACATAAATTAGACTGTAGTTTATTTTTCTAGGAAATTGCGAATCATTTGTTCTCCGTTCGGTGTCATGATGGATTCCGGATGGAATTGCACGCCGTAGATTGGGTAGTCTTTGTGTTCTACGCTCATTACTTCGCCGTCGTCTGTAATGGATGTAACGATGAGTTCGCTAGGTATAGTTTCGTCTACAATCGCCAAGGAGTGGTAGCGTGCCACTTCAAATTGTTCTGGTACGCCTTTAAGGATTTTGGATGGGTGTACTTGTTTGGCTACGCTTTGTTTACCGTGCATCACTTGTTTTGCGTAAGATACGGTGCCACCGAATACTTCACCGATGGCTTGGTGACCAAGGCATACGCCGAGAATTGGGAATTCACCTTTGCATTCGCGCAATAGGTCTTCGTATACGCCCGCATCAGCTGGTCTGCCAGGTCCTGGTGAAAGTATCACATAGTCTGGTTTCAAAGCTCGGATTTCTTCAACTGTTAATTCATCGCTGCGGATGACTTTAATATCTGGATCGATAGAGCCTACTAATTGGTATAAATTAAAGGAGAAGCTATCGTAATTATCTATAAGGAGTACCATTATTCTACCTCCTGTGCATCTGTAATTGCGGAAATCATGGATTGGCCTTTCATCAAGGTTTCGTTATATTCACTAGCAGGAACACTATCGCGAACGATACCAGCGCCAGCTCGAACATAAACCTTACCACCTTTATTCATGGCCATGCGTATGCCGATACATACGTCCATGTTACCGGAGAAATCGATGTAACCTACAGCGCCGCCGTATACACCGCGCGGGCTTTTTTCTAGTTCATGTAAAATTTCGATGGCACGAATTTTAGGGGCTCCGGACAAAGTACCTGCTGGCAATGTAGCACCGATAGCATCGAGAGCATCTTTACCGTCTTGAATGTCACCGCTTACAGTAGATGTAATATGAATAACATGGGAGAAACGTTGCAACATGTGTAACGCCTCTACTTTTACGGAACCAAATTTAGAAATTTTACCTAAGTCGTTACGGCCAAGGTCAACGAGCATGTTATGTTCAGCTAACTCTTTTTCGTCATTAATGAGTTTTTCCTCAATAGCGAGGTCCTCTGCTTCGTTTTTACCGCGACGCATAGTGCCTGCAATTGGGAAAGTATACATTTTGCCGTCTGTTAATTTTACCAATGTTTCTGGAGAGGCACCTGTAAGCTCTACATCGCCACCAGATAAGTAGAACATATATGGAGATGGATTCAACGTACGCAATACGCGGTATGCATTTAACAGGCTACCTTCAAACTCAGCTTCACGGCGATTAGATACAACACATTGGAAGATATCCCCTTCCTTGATGTAGTGTTGTGTCTTTTTAACAACTGCTTCGAACTCATCCTTTGTAAACTCAGAGGTAAACTCTGTTTTTAAGGATGCCTTTTTGGAACTTCCGCCTCTTTGCCGTTTACTACGAGATCAGCTAATGCTTTTAACTCGAGCTCAGCCTTATTATAATTGCGTTCTAAATCGTTTGTGCTGATGTTAGCAATTAAGTAGATTTTATTTTTATAATGGTCAAAGGCGATTACCTTATCAAATAGCATAAGGTCTACATCGTTTACCATCGCAGAGTCATCATCTGGTGTTGGGAAATCCAATGTTGGCTCGATATAGCGGATATATTCACATGCGAAGTAACCTACAAAGCCACCTGTAAAGGTTGGTAATTCTTCTAAGCGAGGGCTTTTGTATTGGCTCAAAATATTGCGAATTTCTGCAGCTGGGTCAGAGCATTCAAAGGTACGCGTTGTACCGTCTTTGATAGTCATTTTATGGTTTTTACAGAAGAGCTCAATCTTAGGATCGTAGCCCAAGAAGGAGTAACGACCCCAATGATTACTATTATCCGCACTTTCAAGCAAGTACGTATGACTGCTCACTTGTTTTAATGCTTTCAACACACTAATCGGTGTGCGTACGTCGGATAAAATTTCCATATATACAGGCACGATATCGTAGCCCGGTGCGATAGCTTTCACACGGTCAAGACTAGGGAAAATCATGAGAACCTCCATCTGGCGTTTGCCAATAAAAAAACTCGCCCATGACAACATAACGTCAAGGACGAGTCTATAGTTCTATTTTTACAAGAGTATTAGAAAATACTTGTATTATGCTATAAATCGCGGTACCACCTTGTTTGAATGCAACGCATTCCCCTTTCGCAGGATACTAACATATCCCTCACGACTAACGCTCGTGTGACGTCGCACCATACTAGGAATGAAAGTTCATTCTTTTCCATGCGCCCTCGGTGGTCCATTTAATAAGCTGCGTACTACGGGTTCTCAGCTAATCCCGCTCTCTGTGAGTGCATTTCCTATTTTTATCTCCACCTCATCGGTTTCTTTTAGGCGAGTATAAAATTATAATCTGATTATAATGTTTCTATAGAATGAAAGTCAAGGAAAATCTTAACTTTCACCTTATCCTTAGATTCATCAACCATATAATATCGCTACTTGTGATTAAATAATGTATCCCTATTCACCTTAGCAAATTCAGAATATTTATATTGTTTTTCCTTTAAACACTAATAGTATACTGAAATTACATATGTTATCAGCTTCTACTGATTATTATGCGGAGGAGAGAGCATGAGTTTTTATTTTACTGATCAAATACAACAGTCTTTCAATAAAATATTCCATCAATGTAATAAAGATATCGCTTGGGAGGGTAAGGCCGAGCTTGATGCCCTTGTGAAACTTGACGAGGAAGGTCAAAAGATTCCAGGTATCGGCGATGTGTATGCTATTTTGGCGCGCGTCTATTCTGGCCCTCAGTTCACCTGGATTGAAGCAGGCTTTCCTGAGGATGACACTAAGGCGTATAGTTATTTACATACGGCTATTCGCAAAGGCAGTGCCATCGCTATTTTACAAGCTATGCGTACCTCTGGTGCCCTTACACCAACTATTGAAAAAGAGTTGCCTATGACAAAGGATCAAGCCTTCCAACGCGTCTATGAGGGCGCCCAAAGGGTTGTTCTTACTGCGCCTACGCCATTGCCAATGTATTCCAATGGGGGGATTACCACATCTTACCATCGGCTCAAAAGGTGGCTAATGAAGGTGAACCATCTGCCTTTGTCCGTTTCTTAAAAGGCTTGTTTGCCCAAGCAGATCAACGTAGATTCGCAAATAAAGTAACTGCCATTGCTCAGCAATGGTTGCGTAAATCCGCCGAAGCAGGCCTTGTTATTGCATACCGCAACTTGCGCATTACCTATATAGAGCAAAATAATAGTGCAATGGAAGAACAAGTCATTTTTGAAGGGGCTGCAGCAGGTTTGCCACTCATGATGTATTTAGCTGGCGATATTTGTAAGTCTCGCGGGGAGCATGAACGAGCTCTCGAATATTTTGAGCGCGGTGCCGCCATGAATAATGGTATGTGTTTGCGTGAAGCTGCCGAGTACTATGCAAAACCTTGTGAGTCTAACAAAAGAATCCCTCAGAATATTCAAAAGGCCCTCAAATACTACGAACGTGCTGCTATAAGCCCAGATTATTTAGACTTTAACGACCACGCTTATGTTACAATGCAAGCCATCATTCTTCGCACCTTGAATATCGATGGTCAGTCTCAAGACTGGTCTCGCATCGCTCACTTATTGCAACAACCAGCTATTTACAATCTCGATGGTATTTGGCCGTATCTCGCTTATGTATTTACTTTCAAAAAAGGTAATACCCCTGCTATAAGAACCGCCATAGAGTGCGTCAATCAGGCTAGCAAATGTTTCGATAGATACGGTAGTTATGACTATGCGGACCATCTATGGCAACTGGCCGCCGGCTATTGCTACGAAATTGGTGCCATTACAAAAGAACCTGATTTAGACCAAGCCGTTACGTTCTACGAGCATGCTCGTGAAAGCATCAAACGTCTCAACACAAGAACCGATAATTGGTTAGGTACTGGTGAGCCGTTGGCAATTCCTGACGAAGCCTCTGAGCGATTAGAGGCCTTTGAACTCGTTGATGGACATTATCAGTACAAAGAAGGGATAACGCAATCTTCTACAACATGTAACCCTATGCCACCTGCATGGCCGCAAAACTCTGTCGATGTATTAGAAATCTTCGAGAATTCTACTACTGGTTGGCGCACGAATAAATACGACTGGAATTTCATTCAACGGGAATGGGATACACAAAAATATCTCAGCTTTATCATCTATGATAATCGTCAATCCATAGAAAACATCATTTACGATGTGTACAGTATCGTTATGTTCCACAATGAAGACAAAAACTCTTGTACTATCTATCTATACGGCTACATTGAGGAGCCTAGCGAACTAGATGAAAACGTGGATCCTAGGGTATATGAAATAAGATACTTTAAAGAAATGTCCATTCCTGCAGGTCTCGCTTTAATTAAAGACTTCTATGATAATGCTACATTGCCTGTGATTGATGAAAGCTGGGAGAAACAGTACAAAAATACTACGCCTCCTAGAGAATATGTATTAACTTGTGACAACGATATCTTCTACCTCAATCAATATGAACTTTCCAATCAAATGATTAAGGATGCCTTAGAAGGCGTAGCCAATGGCAAGTACGATATCATTGCGGTTCGCCCATCTAACCTCGACGATCCGGGTATTAGCTACTTCATCGAGCGCGGAAAAGGTAAAAACTTACATATTTCTCTCTATATCACTATAGAAGACGACGTTGAAGATGACATCGTATATGGCTTTAAACGGGAATCTAGCAACTTAACCTCCATTAATTACTGGATCCAAGAATCTATAGCAAGCAATAAACTTCCGGACTTAAGCGATTGGGAAGAAGTTAAAAAGAAAGACTAAAGGAGGGATACTTTGGAAACGTGGAAACGAACGGTGTACATTTGCGCATTCTGCATATTCTTCATGTCCCTCGGGATTAGTCAGGTAAGCCCTATTCTCCTCTATACTTCCATGAAATGGGCTTAAGCGATACAGGATCGATAGCACAATGGTCCGGTGCCTCCATGGGCATCACCTTCCTCATTGTCTGCTTAGCAGCTCCCTTCTGGGGCCGATTAGCAGACCGTAAGGGACGTAAGATTACCCTCATACGCTCTAGTCTTGGTATGGCTATATGTAGTATATTATTGGGCTTTCAGACTACACCAGAAGGTGTGTTCCTCGTTCGTACATTGCAAGGGTTAGTAAGCGGTTTTTACCCCGCATCGGTAACACTTATCGCGTCAGAAACACCGCAAAAACCATACAGGTTGGGCTCTAGGGATTATAGGATCCTTTAGCCTTGCAGGCTCACTAGCCGGTCCGCTTGTAGGAGGGTATCTCAGTGATGTAGTAGGTATTCGAAATGACTTCTTTATCATCGGGGCCCTTATGCTTATCTCCTTTGGCTTGACGGCAATGCTGGTACATGAAAACTATGTTCCAAAGCCACTTGTTGAGAAGCAAACCTTTAGAAATCTAAAAAAACTCACTTACCTGAGTTTTTCTAGTTTAGTCGCTTTATCTGCAACCTCCTTCCTGTATGCCATTTCGGTTACCGCCATCTCCCCCCATTATGACGGTTTACATTAAAGGAATGCTACCAAGCAATACGGAAAATATAGCCTTCATATCTGGTGCTGTGTTCTCTGCCATGGGTATCGCCCAATTCTTTAGTAGCTCTCCACTCGGGAAATTAGTAGACCGTATAGGCCCTAGAAAGGTGCTCATCTACTCGATGATCTATGTAGGTCTACTCAATATACCGCAAGCCTATGTGGACTCTGTGTATGTACTTGGGTTTATCCGTTTCTTGCAAGGTTTTTGGGCTAGGTGGTATGTTACCTGCGCTCAATACCTATTTAGCATCAAAAACACCTAAGGAATATACGGGACAAGTATTCTCGTACAATCAGTCTTGTTTGTCTATGGGTTACTTTCTAGGCTCCTTTGGTGGTTCCATCGTAGCCGCTCAATTTGGCTTCACAACCCTTTTCTGGGCATGTAGCCTTACCTTTATCGGCGCTGCCCTATGGGTTGCGTTAAAACTAAAGTAACGCCGTAATACAACGAAAATAGTGCAAATGCATTAAAGAAACTATATAAACAAATAAAAAGAGCTGTTCTCAGAACTCAGATGTGTACTGATTCCGAAACAGCTCTTTTATTATATTTTTTGTAAAAGTTTAGAAAATTTCACTAGCTAGGGGATGATCATTCTATATGTATAGAATAACTATTGTCTCTAGTTAGGTATTATAGGATACCGAGGATTTCCCACCATGCGTAGCCCACTGTAAGGTTTACGATGAAGCACATGATAGCGAAGATACCGCCGATAATCCACCAGCTCTTAACTGTGTTGTAACCTGCACCGAATACGATTGGAGCCGCTGCACCGCCGTAGTGAGTCAACGCACCACCGTAGGAGTTTGTAGCAGCTAGTAACAAGGACAACGCCATTGGGTTTACACCCGCTACTTTACCTACAGTAAGGAATACTGGAAGCATGGCTACAACGTACGCACTACCAGAGGCGAACAAGTAACGAACAGCGATACTGATAGCGCCGATGATAATAAGAGCCAGCATTGGGTTGTCGCCGAAGTTGAAGTGTGTGCCCATAAAGTCAGCTAGCCATTCAAAGAATTTAACCTTGGACAACGCACTGGACATACCGATGATACCACCGAACCAGATCAATGTGTTCCAAGCACCTTTGGATTCAAGCATATCTTCCCATTTGATTACGCCTGTTACAAGAGCTGCTACCATGGCTACGATAGCTACTGCTGTTGCATCAAGGGAGAATTTAATGCCAAAGCCTTGCGTCAAGATGGAAGGCAACGCCCAACCAACTAAGGCAAGGATAAAGATAGCAATAAGAGATTTCTCGCGACCAGACATAGGTCCAAGTTCTTTCAAACCTTCATCAGCAATCGCATGAGAGTCGATGTGTTGAATAGATGGTTTGTCTAAGTAGTATACCAAAGCAGGTGTAATGAGAAGCATCACAAGACCTGGTACTACGAGTGCTAATGCCCAAAGGCCCCAGTTGATATCTACGCCGAGGATTTTTGTTCATGTAGTCAGCAGCCAATAAGTTTGGTGCCATTGCTGTAGCGAACATCAAGCTTGTTACCTTAGTCACCATGTATGTGTTAACCATGAGGTAAGAACCAGCTTTTTTTAGCGCTTTCACCAGGCTCAGAACCCTAACGCTTTTTGCTACAGAGTTCATGATTGGGAACACGATACCGCCACAACGTGCTGTGTTGGAAGGTGTTACTGGAGAAATAATAAGGTCTAATAAAGCAGTTACATAGCCAAGACGCAATGTAGTGTGACCTAAGGATTTAATCAATAGGTACGCAATACGACGGCCAAGGCCTGTTTTTACGAACGCCACACTGAGGGAGAACGCAGAGAATACTAACCATACTGTGGTAGATGCATAACCAGACAATACGTTTTTTTCGTAGCATTCAAGAAAAATTGCAGAACCTGCAATAGATAATAACAAGATAATTGGTGCTGGCCAAGGTTTAACAACAAGACCAACGATAGCCATTAAATAGAAACCTAGCAGTCGCCAAGCCCCAACGCTCAAACCTTCTGGCGGTGTAATGAACCACATTGCCAGAGGAATGGCAAACATAATTGCAATTTTAAGTAGCTTATTCATTCTTACTCTCCTTTAACATAAGCTATGCCTTTCATAATCGGTCGCGCTGTTCTAGCGACGCCCGCCTTCTCCACATGCCAACCCTTATCTTTGGTTAAGCATATTTCGAAATCAAATTTCCCTGATGGATGCGCTAAAGTAACTTGATTCGTTTCTTTAGCACGTTCGCTCACTACTTCGTTCGCCACAGTCCCCGTAATAAGCGCTGCTGTAGCTGTACAAATACCACCTGTAACAGCATATGCTTTATGCATTACAGCGAGTGCCTTTGTACGAGCCACGATGTCTATACTATTCCCCTTGATAGTTCGACCATCGCTTGCCACGTAGGTTTGTGGTGCGGACACCATGCATACCTTTGGAACTGCAGGACTAGCAGCCTCTTTAGATGGAGCAAGTCCCATCATTACAGCTGCAGTAGTGCGAATATCTTCAAGTGTATTGAGTAATACACCGCCATCCGTTTCTGTGAAAGCCGGTAACTCCGTGCCTTCATAACCAAGGTCTGTAGCCTTTACAAATACAGCTGGATTAGCTGCATCTACGAGACTGACTTGGATTGTGCGACCATCAGCCAATGTAATTGTGTCTTGTACATTGCCTGTTGGTAGTAGCTTACCCGTCTTAGAACCGCCAGGCTCCAAGAAATATAATGTAATACGAGCACCTGTACCAGGCACGCCATCGATAGCAAAATCACCGTCAATAACAGGTTTGCCATCTCGGACTGGCACGTGCGCTTCGATAACCTTATTTGTATTTGTGTTAAAGATACGAACCACTGTTTCTGGTTCTACGGCTTTTACAAAGCCTTCCATAATAGCAAATACCCCTGCACCAGCAGAAATATTACCACAATTACCTTCGTAATCTACCACCGCATCAGCGATACCGACATAACCAAAGGTGTAGTCGATATCCGCATCATCGCGGTCAGAAGGATTTACGATAGCTACCTTGCTCGTCAATGGATCGGCACCGCCGATACCATTGATTTGACGCGCATCGGGAGAGCCATATAAATCTAAATCATACGATCCCGAGCAGCTGGGTCAGTTGGAAGCGTATCTTTTAACAGATATGCCCCTTTACTAGTACCGCCGCGCATATAAGTAACAGGAATTTCTTTATACCCGTTCATAATGTACTCCTTTATGCTCACCACTTATGCTTTGGCATTTGCATAGTAGTTGATGAGACAACCTGCTGCGATAATATCTTTTTCTTCATCGCTGAGGTGACCTAAGTGCAATGTGATTTCTGCTTTCTTCACGCCACCGCTGATAACATATGCTTTGTAATCATCGGAGTCAGAGAATAATTGGTCACGCACATTTGGCACATAAACATAATCGCCTACTGCCATAGTTTTGGAGTCTTCTTCGCTAGTTAGGAACGGTAGCATGCCCCAGTTAATAACATTGCTGCGATAACGTTTTGTAGCATATTCAATAGCAATATTAGCACCGCCACCCAATACGCGTTGGCAGGATGCTGCTTGCTCACGAGCGGAGCCATCGCCAGGGCGATTAGCATATACCATGCTAGAAACGGCTGTAGACTTAGCCATATCTTCTACGGATTCTGTAAGGCCAAGCGCTTGTTTTACCTCTTCATAGGCAGTTACTAAATCTGCTGCGCTTTCACCTTCTTGACGAGATTTTTCCCAATCGCGAACAGTTTTAGCACGGCCTACATATTCAGGAACTTTACGGCTCAAGGCAAATTCAGACAATGCATATGGGTCAGAGCGGTATGAAGATGTTTCGCCAGAAGGAATCAACTCATCTGTAGTTGTTACAGGATCGTCGATATAAGCCGCTACTTTGAGCAATACATTTGGTGTCAATTCTTCGATAGAAGGCCATGGCTTAATGGATGGGCCATACACGAGTTCAGTATCTTTATTAGGTTCGTTAAAGCCACTATATACCTTGCTTTCATAAGGTTTATCATCATAGTGGTAAGCTGGCACCACATCATCATATTCGATATCAGTAGCCGCCGTCAATGCACCACCGTTAATAGCCGTAGCTGCTACGGAACGGGAGTCAAGAAGTGCAACGGAAGAAATCTGACCATTCCCTGGTTTAGAACCTTCACGATTCGGGAAGTTACGTGTCGCATGACGACCACTGAGGCCCGTATTATTAGGTGTATCGCCTGCGCCGAAGCAAGGACCACAGAAGGCTGTACGCACAATAGCACCAGCGCTCATAAGGTCTACGAGAGCACCATTTTTCATAAGTTCTAAGTAAATTGGCTGGCTAGAAGGATATACGCTGAACGCAAAACGCCCGGAGCCTACACTCTTACCGCGTACGATATTTGCGGCTTGCATAATATTTTCATACAAACCACCAGAACAACCTACGATGATACCTTGATCTAAGTGTAATTTGCCATCGAAGTGTTTTTCAGGCAATTGCAAGGACAAGGATTTGTTATCTAATTGTTCAACAGCTTGGCGTTCGATTTCTGCGAGTAAATCGCGACCGCCTTCGTTGATTTCTTTAATAGTATATACATTACTTGGGTGGAATGGCATAGCAATCATGCTTTCCACTTCATCAAGATTAACCTTTACAAGCCCATCATAGTAAGCCACATCGCCAGGGTTAAGCTCTTTGTACGCATCACCGCGACCATGAAGTGTTAAGAACTCTTTCGTATTGCTATCTGTTCTCCAGATTGTTGTAAGGCATGTAGTCTCTGTAGTCATTACATCGATGCCGTTACGGAAGTCCATGGATAAGTGCTCAATACCAGGGCCTACGAATTCCATTACTTTATTTTTTACAAAGCCATTTTTAAATACAGCTTTTTCAATAGCAAGAGCCACGTCTTGTGGACCTACGCCGTGTTTAGGTTTACCATCGAGGTAAATCGCGATAACCTCTGGACGTTGTACATCATAGGTGCGACCGAGCAATTGTTTTACAAGCTCTGGACCGCCTTCACCAATCGCCATCGTACCAAGCGCACCATAACGAGTATGGCTGTCGGAGCCGAGGATCATTTTGCCGCAACCTGCCATTGTTTCACGCATATATTGGTGAATAACTGCAAGATGAGGAGGTACATAGACGCCGCCGAAGCGTTGTACTGCAGATAAGCCAAATACATGGTCGTCTTCGTTAATTGTGCCCCCTACAGCGGCTAAACTGTTATGGCAGTTTGTCAAAATGTAAGGGATTGGGAATTTATCTAGACCACTAGCAATAGCCGTTTGAATAATACCAACATAGGTGATATCGTGAGATGTTAAAGCATCAAATTTGATGCGTAAATCTTGATCGCCTTCATGTTGTTGGTGGTCCATTAAAATACGGTACGCCATCGTTTCCTTATAGGCGCGCTCTTTATTAAAAACTTCTTGCTGATCAAGGGCTGCACTAGAATCTGCAGGAACGATATCCGTACCGTGATATAAAAATACACCATTTGAAATTAACTCAACCATGACTTGCTCCTTTATTACTTTCAGGCATGTGTAAACCTTTACAAACACTATACTTTCACCATGTGTATTGGTGAAAGTTCCATTCCTCTTACTAGTACCTAGTCTTTAATAATTTGTATAAATCTAGCGTCCCTCATCTGTACCTAGCCTTTAGTTATATCTAATCTGTATAGCGCTAGCGTCTCCTCATCTGTACCAACTCTATGGGATAGAGTACAATAATACATATGTAAAGGAGAGTTTATGGACACGAAAGATTGTACAATTTTAAAAACCTTAGCAGAGGAAAATAATATTACTTATGCGGCGCGCCGTCTATTTATGACACAACCTGCATTGAGTGAACGAATAAAAAAATTAGAAAAGGAATTTAACTGTCCCATCATCAACCGACAAGCTCGTGGTGTAGAGTTTACCTATCAAGGTCAGCGCCTTGTACGCTATGCCGAAGATTTGCTCAATTCTTATACTTCGGTGCGCCAAGAGCTATTAGCTATGGGTAGTGAACCACGCGGTACATTAAACCTAGGATGCTCAAATGTATTCGCTAAGTATCATATCCCCCATATCCTATCGACCTTTAAAGAGGCTTATCCTCATATCGATATCATCATGTATACGGGACTTAGCTATAAGCTGTACCATGACTTCCTTGAAGGTCGCCTACATGCTGCCATCATCCGCGGTGCTCACACTTGGACTGAGTCGAAAGAACATATTTGGTCTGAACCATTCTGTTTCTTTAACAAAACGCCTTGTGTCGTAGAAGATTTACCACGTCTGCCCTATATTCACTATCAAACAGATCCGAATTTACAACAAACTATAGATGATTGGTGGTATTCTCACTACTCACAACCACCGATGCGCACTATCGAGGTAAACGACATCGATACCTGCATGAAGCTCGTCAACCAAGGACTTGGTTTTACCATCCTTACCCAAAGCTGTGGCAACGATTATCCTAAACTATTTAAGGAAACCTTAAAGGATCTTGATGGTCACATCATGACTCGTGATACGTGGATGTACACCCGTAACAGTGCCCTTGAGTCCAAGCCAGTACAGGCTTTTTACTCATTTATGAAAACCTGGGCAGACACAAAGGTATAGTATATATTCCTTTAATACATATAATATATTATGAAAATGCAATAAAAACAAATTACTCTTTTCTTTAATATCCATAAATTTTACTTATACCTTGTACCTCAGTATATGTAAAAAAACCCGTCATGACAAGAACCATGACGGGTTTTTCTTTTATATAATAGCTTTTATAAAAAAATAATTTCTCTACTATGACACAATCACATATCTTGGATTAGAGTAATAATAGCATAATCACAACTGTAGCAATGATACATGGTACAGCATTGCGTTTTGCCATTTCCATAGGATTGATTCCTGCAATACCAGCAACGATAATACCTGCGCCTGCTACTGGACTCATACTACGACCGATGCCTGCACCGATTTGCGCCATGGAGCCAAGTTCCATGATACCATACCCAAAGTCTGCTGCGTGTGGTGTTACAGCACCGTTAAAGGCAAGGGCTGCTGCATTACCAGAACCAGAGATAACAGCTAACAAGAATGGACCAAAGGCCGCACCAATTTGAGCGATTTGTTGAGAGTTCTTCATGCCATCAATAAGAGCACTAGTAAGACCGATCAGTTGCATACCAGCTGTAAAGCATGCCGCAGCAGCCATGAGGCCTACTACATCGCACATACCATCGCCAGTACCGCGGAAGAACTTCTTCACCGCTTCTGTTACATTAGGGCGAACCGCTACGATACCAATCGCTGTACCGATGAGCATGGATACAGGAACGGAAACTTCTGGAATCACCGCCACTTGTTTACTGCCTAGTACAAGCAATACAAGAGGAATGATAGGGATAATAGCGTAGAGATAATTTACTTTAAACTCTTTACCTTCCTCAGCAGTATCATTTTTCATCACATACCCTGTATGCTCTTTCTTAACAATAGCTACGATGTTAAGTAAGATTGCGGCAACTACGATGCCAATCATGGCTTGCATAGAGAAGCTCGTAATAACTGTCATTACATCTACACCAGCTAGTTGTGCTACTTGAGGGTTAAACATAAGGCCTGGGCTCAAAGAGCTACCCCACGTGCTAGGAAGATAGCAGAACCAGCCATTGCCGGATGTACACCAGAGCGAATAAGAGCTGGAATCAAGAGCGCACCAACCGCTGCCGCACAGCCTGCCGCTGTAGGTAACGCAATGTTGATTAAGAACGTAATAATAACGGCGCCAGGGATAATGATCTTAGTCATCTTTTTAAGGCCAGCAGAGATGAAATACACCATATGCTCTGTACATTTTGTGTATTCCATAACATAACTAAAACCAAGAACAGTACAAATGGTCGGCACAAGACCTGGGTTCGTCAGTTCTTTTACAAAAGCCGTCGTACCAGCCCCTAGTTTACCGCCAATAAAGCACATCAAGAGGCCCGACAATAATAATACGAGCCGCGTTTCATACTGTTTAATAATAGCAATAAATGTTGCCACTACAATAACAACACCTGCAATAACCATACACTCTCCAATCTGTATATTCCTGGTGCAAGTAGATTCGAAACTCTACAAGAGAAAATCCTAGAAATATACATTCCTACATACACATTCTGACACACACTTCTATATATAGAGACCTAGCAGCCTAAGCTTAAGCTAGTTGTGTAGTCTCTAGGCTAAGTTTACGTAGCACATTATCTAGCACTTGAGCACCCATTACGATATCATCCATCTCAGCAAATTCCGCTGGATTATGACTGATACCATTGAGGCATGGAATAAAGATCATGCCCGTTGGCACATCATCAGCCCAGTGCATGGCATCGTGACCAGCACCGCTCGGCAGAGCCATATATTCTACGCCTAGCGATGTAACAACCGCTTCAATTTCTCTAATCATAGCAGGATGCATCGCTACGGGATGATCTTGTGCAATAGGTTCAATCGTATAGGATAAGCCACGTTTGTCTGTAGTAACATCGATAAATTCTTTAACCAATGTAACCACCGAGTTGCGAGCAACCTCAGAGATACTGCGGATATCTACACCTAGCTTTACTTCTCCAGGAATGACGTTCATCGCCCCCGGTGTAACCTCTACAATACCAACAGTGCCTACTACTGGAGGCTCCTCTTGCATAGCGGCGATTTCCTCGATACCAAGGATAATTTTAGACGCCCACAGAGCGCATCATGGCGCAAGTTCATTGGTGTAGCACCACTATGATTGGCATTGCCCCGTATGGTCACATAGAATCGCTCTGGTGCGGCAATACCAGTTACAACGCCGATAGGTTTCGCTTCGTGCTCTAGTACCTTACCTTGTTCGATATGAATTTCTGTAAAAGATTTTACAGGTCGCTTGTATTCCACCTGTTTAATTTCATCTGGATTTAAGTTGCGACCTTTCAATGCTTCGTATAAGGAAATTCCTTGTTTATCTACCAATCGGTGTAAGTCTTGTAATCTTAATTCACCACGCATGGCCTTACTACTAGTGTAGCATCCCCAAAGCGACCGGACTCTTCGCACATGAAGGATACCACAGCGATGGTATGGTCATGTTCATAACCATCGTCAATCATGCTACGAATTACTTCAATGGCAGATAACACACCAACCACGCCATCATAATTGCCACCATTAGGGACACTGTCCGTATGAGAGCCAACCATGACTACTGGTAATTCTGGATTCTTACCAAGCTTATAGCCAATGACATTGCCAAATCCATCCGTTTCAACGGTTAGTCCCGCATCAATCATGCGATCTATAATATATTGGCGACCTGCCCAGTCTGCATCGGTGAAAGCAAGACGATTAATGCCTTCACCAGGTCCAGTAAACTGTGCCATAGAATCAAAATCTTTAGCTAAACGCTCTCGTTGGATCATATAACACCTCACAATCTAATCCCCATATTACATCTAACTTATAGCCCACTACACATATTTCTATGCATCCATCTATATAGTTATGCATCTATAGTTTGGATATATACATCGCAATATCTCAATCAATATGTCCTATTTTAAATAGTGAGTTGCAATCGTACCTAATGCAACAATACCATTTAGCATATCTTCTTCATCGATATCAAAGAGTGGATTGTGATGTGGCGCTTTAATAGCGGAGCCTACTAGCATATATGTACCCATGCCACCGCGGCTAATTACGCGATTCAAGAAGTATGCACAGTCTTCACTGCCGCCGCCACTATAATCTAATGGAACGTCTCTAAAGATACCAAGAGGCTTAATAATAGATTGGATTTCAGGAGCCAATTCATCGCTCATACGACAAGATGGAGTTTCACCTTGTTTTGTAATTTCATAGGAGCAGTCGTGCATTTCTGCAGCAGCTTTGATAATCGTTTCTGCACGGCCGATTACGTAATCATTGATTTCTGTAGTAGCCCCACGAGTTTCTAATTTAAGAACTGCTGTATCTGGTGTTACATTACGACCAGTACCACTTTCAAAAATGCCAACGTTCATACGAGAAGCACCTTTACCGTGGCGAGCAATGGCTTGTAAATTAAGCACCGCCGTACAACCTGCAAGCATTGCATTTTTCGCTTTCTCTGGAGAGCTACCAGCATGAGCAGCATAACCGTGGAACACCGCATCTAGTTTAGTAGTAGCCAAGAAGCCGTGGTTACTACAAGCAAGCAATTTGCATAATTTTCATTGAATCCAATGTGCAAACCGAACATGTAGTCTACATCATCTACTACGCCGGCGTTAACCATTGCCTTAGCACCGCGCACGCCTTCCTCTGCTGGTTGGAAGATTAATTTAAGAGTACCTTTGAATTGATCTTTATGCTCTGCTACATATTCGGCAAGACCAAGACCCATTGCCATATGTGCATCATGACCACAAGCATGCATCGCTTTATCATGACAAGAGCGATAGCCACCCTTAACAGGTGCATGTCCAGCCTCTTTAGATTCGATAACATCATTAGAGTCCATATCTACACGGAATGCCACTACAGGACCTTCATCACTGAACTTCATAGTTGCTACAATCGCTGTTTTACCAAAGCCCAATTTTTCTACTAGCTCTGGATTAGCACCTTCATCGATGGCACGAGCCATAGCAGCACTCATAACATCCTTACTAGGCAAGCCCATACGAGAATCCAAATCAAGAACTTCTTCGCCTAACGCTACATCATAGCCCAAGGAAATGAGCGTTGCCGCGATCTTCGCAGCAGAACGATATTCTAACCAAGCAGTTTCAGGATACTTATGAAAATCACGGCGCAATTCAATTAATGCTTCACGGCGTTTTTGTACGAAATCTTTTACAGACATACTTACCTCCTAAAATACAATAGATACCTATACTTCAACTATATGAAGAGCTACACAAATAGCTAATTAAATAGTCAACCAATAAGATGATATACACAGCATTATAAATTTCTATATACATCAATAATTATTCTTGTATATATTATAACTTATATTGAGGTTTTTAGAAATAAAAAAGCATACATACGCAGATCACACAATTTCCTCTTTATTTAATTTTTTTAGTACTTCTCGTTTAATTTGTCGTTGCCGATCCCAAGCAATGATAAACACAGTAGCAATAATACATATCATGCCAAAGATACCGATGAGGGTGAATTCATTCCCGAGAAGTGCCCACCCAAATAAGGCTGCGGATATTGGTTCTAAGGATGAAAGTATAGAACCTTGTACGGCCCCAATGAGTTTTACCCCTTCCATATAGGCATTAAAGGATACTACTGTACCAAGTATGATGATGGCAAATAACCCTAGCCACGTCATACCGTCCCAAATAGCTTCAGACTCAACTTGTTGGAACATAGCAACAGATAAGATACCGCAGATAAACATGGCAAAACCAACTACAGACGTAGTGCCATATGTTTTTAAAAGCTCAATGGGCTGTAATGTATAAATACAAATACTGGCCGCCGATACGAGTCCCCAGAACAAGGCTTCTTCGTTGAAGGACGACATATCTAAGCCCTCTTGCATAACAATACAAATGGTACCAACCATAGCAAGCAAAATACAAAATAGCTCTGGTATAGATGGCTTTTTAAAATACCGTAAAAATAGGTAAATAATAATCATCGTCGGTGCTACATATTGAAGCACTGTAGCCACCCCAACCCCTGAAATAGCTATGGCTCTAAAGTACGCATACTGCACCATGGCAATCCCTAATATGCCAAAAATCAGTAGCTTTCCTATGTCTTTCGGCTCTTTAAAGATAGAGAAAACACGCTTTCCCTCTTGTACATAGGCTAATACAATAGTTAAGATCCCTGCGATAAGTAAGCGCGCCTCTAATAGCCACTCCACATTGATGTGCTTTGCATTTTCAAGAAATTGTACAGATGTGCCTGAAAGCCCCCAAAACAGAGCTCCCATAATGGCAAGGCCCATGCCCTTCCATTGTTTTTCCTCCATACGTCCCTCCATGACGAATACTTTCACAATATGTATCATAATAGCAAAGAGGCCCCAACCTCTGCAATACGCAGAGATGAAACCTCTAACATTAAATTATAGATATGTTTAAATCAATTTAGGCTAACCTAAATCAATCACCTATAGATTATTTACGTTTTTCTAAAGCAATAATAATAACAGTGACAATGATCATGGCCATGCCAATTAGCCCTAATAGACTAAATTGGTTGTCTAAAAAAGCCCATCCAAAGAAAGCCGCCGAAATCGGTTCTATAGATGACAAGATGGAGCCTGGCACCGCACCTATTCGTTTAACACCTTCCAAGTAAGCATTAAAAAGATACGATGGTCCCAAGAAAGACAACATTGAAACAACCAATAACGGTCCATACATCCCACATCGCATACGAATTAGGTTGATGGAACAATATGGCAGCAACAATACCACTAAGGAGCATACCGAAGCCTACAATCGGCAAGGTTCCATATTTATATAGTAAATCCACAGGAGAAAGACTATATACAGCGACACCTACAGCAGATAGTAGCCCCCATACAAGCACTGTGAGCGGGAAGCTTTCAATAGATAAGCCGTCGTTCCCCATTAGGCATATGGTGCCTACTAATGCAAGTATAACGGAAATAATCTCGCCTTTAGACGGACGTTTACCATAACGAGCTAGCAAATAAATAATAATTATAGACGGCGCCAAGTATTGTAGTACCGTTGCAATACCAGCTCCAGCTAAGGCAATAGATTTAAAGTATGTATATTGGCATAAAGCCATGCCAAATACGCCAAAAACGATAAGGCCTGCTGTATCTTTTAAACTACGAAAGACATGGAAGATAGAATTACCATATTTAAACCATGCATAGATAACAGTCAATAATCCCGCTGTAATTAATCGCATGGTGACTAGCCATTCCAAGTTCATATCCCTATAGTTGCTTAAGAACTGTACTGAAGCACCTGATACGCCCCATAAAACAGCTCCTAATAGGGTTAGTAAAACACCTATAATTTCATATCGCTTCATACTACTCACCGAGCAGGGATACGTGAACCTTCACAACGACCTTACGGATTTTAATAGGCTTATCGTTTACAGCAAGTAGCGGGCGATGGATATCGGATGGGAAGAATACTGTATAGTACCCTTCTGGACAGTGGATTTTGCCTTCATCGACAGCTTCGTTTGGGTAGAAATAGCAATCACGATCTGGATAAGACTCCACAGGCTTACGAGGCCTTTATCTACGAAAAAGCCCATATTTTCTTCCCCATCTACCATGAATTGAATATCTACATAGTTGCGATGAGACTCAGGTTTTGTAGTTTCAAACAATTTTGTTTCTACATCGTCTACATTGGCGTACATCATATCCCCTTCAATGGCATGACGACCACCAGGCAATGCTTTCAAATCTGTATTTTTCAAGAAATCCAAAGCCCGTACGATGGCTTTAGGATACCCCATTTTTGTGTAATCTGCAGTAATACTAGAGAAAAACATATACGATCCTTTCACACTATCTATTTATATAGTAAGCACACGGTTGTAATTATATATACCCTTTATGTTAGCACATATATACATAAAGGACTAGCAATTCTATTATTTCTACTACAGCGGCACCTACCAGTAATCAAAGACCATTGAGGGCTATTCTAATCTATTTCATAGTAAAGCCCTCCATACGCTACATATATGGAGGGCCAGTGTAAAATACTATTCAGATTTATGACTTTCGTCAATTGTTATACTATGAAATTTTACATATGAAGTTGTTACAATATGCAATTGTCTATTTAGTTGTAGTGATTCTAACTGTATTACATACAGTACGTGGACATGGTCTTACATTATTCTTGAGTTTTATGAGCAGCGATAATTTCTTCCGCTTGCTTATGTGGAACCTCTTCATAAGTATGGAACTGACGGTTAAACACGCCTTGTCCTTGAGTGATAGAGCGCAATGCAGTCACATAATCGGCCATTTCAGCCAATGGTACTTGAGCTTTAACAACAGAAATACCTGTTCTTTCACTTTGTTCCATGCCTAATACACGACCTCGACGGCTATTTAAATCACCCATGATGTCGCCCATGAAAGCATCTGGTGCAAACACGTTAACTTCATAGATTGGTTCTAATAGGACTGGTTTCGCCTTAGGAATTACATCCTTGATAGCCTGTGACGTAGCTACTTTAAATGCTAACTCTGAGGAGTCTACACTATGGTAAGATCCATCCAAGAGTGTCACTTGCACGCCAATCATAGGATATCCCGCAATTAAGCCTTTATCTAGGGTTTCTTTGGCACCCTTTTCCACTGCTGGTATGTATTGTTTAGGTACAGCACCACCAAAGATTTTGTCTACGAATGCAAATTCGCTTCCATCGTATAATGGGTCCACTTGAATCTTAACGTGACCATATTGACCATGACCGCCACTTTGTTTTTTATATTTAGACTCGGTTTCAGCGGAGCCTTTGATAGTTTCGCGGTATGGAATATATGGAGTCACAAGTTTAGCTTGTACGCCGTATTTGCGGTCCATTTTATTGAGAATATGCTCGAGATGTACCTCGCCCATACAATCGACTTGTAATTGGCGGGCCTCAGCATTTTTCACTACTACGCAAGTAGGATCTTCTTCTGCTACCTTAAGAACAGCACTAGCTAATTTTTCCTCCTCACCTTTTTTCACTGGCTCCATAGCCACTGTGTATAGAGGTTGAGGGAAACGGATAGCATCGTATGTTACTTTAAAGTCAGGAGCAGTTAATGTATCCCCCGTCTTAGCATTAGCCAATTTCGGTATCACTACGATATCGCCAGCTTTAGCAGAGGATACAGGGATTTGTTGCTTCCCGATAAGGGTAACCATCTTGCCCCATTTTTCTTCTACGCCTTGATTTACATCAAAGAGGCGATCGCCTTCTTTGAGTTCACCAGAGAAGATACGTACAAAGCTTTGTTTGCCTGCGAATGGGTCTAACAACGTTTTGAATACGAATGCAGTTAATGGTTTATCTACATGTATTGCGCGTTGTTCGCCAGTTTCTGCATCAGTTGCGGTCATAACCTTTTTAGTTGCATCTGGCATGTAGCGGATCATACGATCCAATACTTGATCTAAGCCAATACGAGATGTGGCACTACCACACATGATTGGGCACACACGGCCACTAATCATACCTTCACGCAAGCCTTGGCGAATTTCATCTAAGGATAATTCTTCGCCTTCTAAATATTTTTCCAACAATTCATCGCTACCTTCAGCCGCGGCTTCTACGGTCATTTCCCGAATTTCTTGAGCCTTTTCGATAAGGTGAGCTGGTACAGCGATTTCTGTTGGTTGGCCGTCCTTATAAGTAAACGCAGTCATTTTTGCTACGTCTACGACGCCTTCAAAGTTGGCGCCTTCACCGATAGGAATCTGCAATGGCATGATGCCTTTGCCAAATAATTCCCGCATTCTTTCAATAGTACCGAAGAAGTCAGCACCATCCACATCCATTTTATTGATAAATGCCATCCGTGGCATTTGTAATTCAACGGCATAATCCCATGCGCGAACTGTGTCAGTTTCTACACCAGATGTGGAGGATAGTACCATTAACATACCATCACACGCACGCAAAGCAGCACGAACTTCACCATGGAATTCATTGTAACCTGGAGTGTCTACGAAGTTAACCTTATGGTCATGCCACTCACATGGAGCCATACCCAACTGGATAGTTACGTTACGTTTGATTTCTTCCGGTTCAAAGTCCATGATATGTTTATTATCTTGGCCTTTACCTACGAAATCAACCGCACCAGAGGTTAACAACAAGGATTCAACAAGAGCTGTTTTACCTGCACCGTCGTGGGAAACAACAGCAACGTTTCTAATTTTATCACTACTGTACTCTTTCATCGGAATCGCCTCCTTATTGGCAAATTACGGCTTTTGCTAATACATTTCGACACTTCAATAGAAAAGTCCTCTTTTTCTGGGAAAAATTTTCCCGAAAAGAGGACTACTCTATGATTATAATATTATATGTTGTTTTAAAGACTAAAGTATTAAATCTTTATTTGGGCTAAGAGAAATAAGAAAAGCAGCTATAAGAACGCCTATTAGAATCATTCCAGCCATCATCAAAAGAAAGGCTATTAAAGTTTTCTTTTTAGAAAGCTTAACTTGTCTAGAAAAGAGTTCTACAGATATCCATAAGAGGCCTAAGCTTAAGATTACACTCCCTAAAAGGAGTATTCCAATAACTACAGTATGATTATCAGTGAAAAAAATAGGTTAAGATAAAAAAATGCTAGCAAGAATAATATATCCAACTGTATAGTACACGGCAGCATAAGCATAGAGATAAAAATGAACCTTCATAACGGCACATACATCATCTATACCACCCATTTTTTTGACTATCACATTATATATAATGGAAGCCATAACAGCCTGTTGAAGAAGAGAATATAAATGGAGCACCCAAAGGAATAGTAACTGATAAGGTTGCAATATCCCCAATACGAATAGAGGAACCAACCCATTAAACTCAGTTCTTGGGAAAAGCGGAAATATCAATGCATTGAACAGAAGCAAAGGTATGATTGGTGCTAGAGTCATAAAGGCTAAGCTAAACAAACCTTTTTTTATGGTTCCCGACTCCACCACTTGATCCATTCCTCGTTTAAAAGGCTGTATCAGCAAATGCTACATATCAGAATACCATTTGGTCTCCATAATACACCTCTAATATATACAAATTTCTTAATCATCTTATATTATATAACATGCTACATAGACTTTATACTTTTAATCTCTACATTTCACTCTTCCCAAAGATTTTAGTATTTCTATGTGTATAATTAACTTAAGTATCTATTAATAAAGCTTTATCGATACCATCTATATATAGATGGGACTACATCTCATATAAAGTTATAAAAAAGACGGTCTGTACTTGTGCTGCGACATCAGGAACGAGGAGCAAGCAAGTATAGACCGTCTTTTTTAATTAAGTTGTCGTTATGTAATGGGGCCCCATCTATATATAGGTAAGACTAACCCAAAACATATAATAGGATAAAGGAATTAGATACACAAAGAAAACTAAAATTCTCCTGTCCGTTTACCGTAGTGTTTGGAGTCACCATTTTGGTTCCATCCTACAGTATCACCAATGGACATAACGCGGCGCGTCAAGCAGTCTTTACATTGTTCTGCATTGTCATCTACGCAAGGTTTATTATCGTATAGCAAGTATTTTGCACGGTGTTCTGGAATCGTAATGATAGGCATCAAAATGTTCGCCCCAGCGGCTAAACCTTTTTCACGGCCCAGTTTATCCAGTGCTTGCAACGCTGTAGTAGCAGCAATGTTTACGTCTTTCAAGAACAAGCGCGTCAACGCAATCATCTTAAGACCTAGTTGAACGCGGCGGAGCTTGCCCGCTTCATCATCAATCCCCATCGCTAGAGCCTCTTGGCCTAGTGGCGTATCGTGATGTACTACATAAGGCCCCATACCGATCATGTCGATATCCATGTCGCGATAGAACAAGATATCATTTACTAGGTCTTCTTCCGTTTGACCAGGCAGACCGATCATGACACCTGTACCAACTTGGAAGCCTACGCGGCGCAAACGACGTAAGCATTCTACGCGCATTTCAAAGGAGTGCAATTCATCTTGAGGATGAATTTTATGGTACAGTTCTTTATTTGTTGTTTCAATGCGCAATAAATAACGGCTCGCACCGGCTTCACGCATGCGGCGGTACGCCTCTTCGCTTTGTTCCCCTACGCACATCGTAATGCCGAGAGAGCCATCGCCGATGGCCTTAATATCGCGAATAAGATCTACCACATAATCAACGAAGGCAGCATCACAGCGTTCACCAGATTGGAGTGTAATAGAACCATATTCATGGTCATACGCCCACTGAGCCATCTTGATGATATCTTCACGATTCATATCAAAGCGTTCCGTCTTGTCATTTTCACGACGGATACCGCAGTAATTACAATTCTTAATGCATCGGTTCGAGAACTCGATAAGGCCCCGATAATACGCTACAGGCTTTACATATTTCGCCTTCACTTCGTAAGCCTTTTTATATATTAACTGCAACTCGTCTTCATCAGTTACAGACATGAGAAATCGCAATTCTTCCTCGGTCAGCCATTCATCGCCGACAAGGTCTTTTCCGAGAATGTCTTGCACTTGCAAACAATCACTTCCTTTCATAACGAACCGTCATCGATTCGCTTGGTATAGTAATGGAATCTATGTCAGTGACACAGGTAAACCCATTCACTTCGCGCGGTAAATCCCGCACATGTTTCACTTGTGCTGTTAAACATTCGTGAGCCATCACACCGCGACTCATTTTCGAGGACGTACTCATCTGTTTAAATGCATCGCCTCGTAACTCCCAAAATTCAACGGTTACCACCTTCGGATGGTTCACCATTTTGGCATATTCTTTAGATGCTAGGTTTAGGATCCAATCTTCCTTGTAAAAGTATGCATCCACCGTTTCCCGCCATATGTCGTATAGATTAATACCTACCTTATCAACCATATCGAGCCGATAATCGCGCACGCCCATCGTAGGCTCTACAACACCGTACAAGGCAGACATCACAACAAGATGGCTTTCACCAAAGGCCTTAGCCTCTTCAGACAAGTTCTGCCAGTCTAAATATTTGAAAGCAATACCATCGTAGCTTTCACAAGCAATACCTACTGGCTGGGACTCAAAAGCTTGATAGAAATCAAAGAGCGCCTGCGCCTTATCATCCTTGAGTTTCAAAGCCTTACCAAGGGCCGCCACATCTAAGGACTGCACATGTTTTACAATGTCTTGCGTAATGTGCGGTTGAAATTGACCGTCCTGAACTGCACTATGTACTGCCCCATCATTGCCAACAGTAGTAATCGTTTTTGTCTTACTAGGAGAGAGGACGATTTTCATGGGATAATTCCGCCTTGATAGTTTCCTCTGTCAAGTTGTCGATCAACTCAGGATTCCACAACATGAGAGGCACTGCCACAACGTGGCTCGCTTTCAATTCTTTACATAGTTTAATGCATTCTTTAAGGTAATCAGAATCTTCGTCCACAAGGTCACATACGATAACTACGTGACGACCTTAAGATTGACACCTTCGTAATCGATGCTTTCAGCAGATACAGTAAGCATACCTGTTTCCAAGCGACCTTCGCTCATATCGTTTAGACGAGACATCAATACGTGCTCAAGCATAGTAGATACAGGTGTCACTACGCGGCCAATACCAAGAAGAGCCTCAGGTTGAGCATGAACGATAACTGTTTTCTTGCGTTTATCCGTTCTGTACTCAACGAGAGCCTTTTCTAAAGCACCGAAGAAGACGAATAATTGCCAAGGATCAAAGGAACCAGTTTGGAACATGTCGATAACAGAACCGTCCTCATCAATATTAAGACGCGCCAATAATTCCTCTGCAATGTCGCTTACGACAGCAGTAAAATCAGATTGCATTGCATCTTGTAATTTAACTTCGTTTGCCATTAGGTCCTCCTAATTTCCATATATCACACTGCTAGATATAACCTAACAGATATTACACTATCCTTAATTGTACCATACTTTATACCCCTCTTGGGTATTCAAAGATACACTTTTTATATAATAGATACATAGATAGATAGATAGATAAATAAATATAGATATATAAACATAGATGCATCAATAGAAAAAGGACCGCCGAAGCGGTCCCTTTATAGTTATCATTTGTTTGTAGAGATAGTTATCATTTGTTTATAGGGCTACTTGTCATGAAAAAGCTGCAAGAAGATAGTGATAGGCAATATAACTCCTAATTAAGGGTTATAGAGTAAAGGTCATCTCCGTTTGCATGCGCGCATCTGTTTTGGATTTCTTATCTTTGGAACCAGCGTAACGAATGCGTACTTCGTTATTTACCTTAACGCGAGAGTCATCAATTTTAAATTTCTTCATTTTTTCTTTGATTTGCTCGTCTGTTAAGGCACGCTCTTCTGGTTTCGCTACTTCATCATTAGCTTTATCAAGGGCCTCTTGTTGATCTTGAGACACTTGGTAAGTCTTGCCAGATCTCTTAGCCTTTTCAGCACGTTTTGCGTCTAATTTTTGGCGACGCTCTTCGGTGATTTTCTTATCGCGAGCGATGCGGTAATCCATTACATCACGCATGTTTTCTTGGTAAATACGCAACGCATATTGGCGATCATTTTCGTTCATTTGCTCCCGTTTTGTTACCACCTCATCGATAAGAGGCATGAGCTCATCTTTTGTATAGCTAGTACCATCAAAAGCAAAGCCATGGGTATCAGTAATAGCACCATGTTTGATAAGCGTTTGCAGTGCCGTATATGTCCAATCATTTGGCGTTACAACATCTGCACTTACATGGTGTTGTACTTTAGTAGAGCTGCTAATTGTCTCTACATCAGCACCGATACCATCAATCATAGGACGTGCGCTTGGGATAGCAATACTTTCAGCGTGAACGAAACCAACAGAGGCTACTAAGCACAACGCTCCAATCCCTAATGCACGACGGATAACATTCATTTGACGTGTATGTTTTGTATTCATAAGAGTCTCCTTAAAATTACATTTTATACAATCTATTATATGAGTACCCTTGTGATACGTCAACTCTATAACCTTACACACCTGTGTAATACAATAATTATGAGGCCCTAGATTCACCTGAATCCTTGCAATAACAGGACCTATAAAATTAAATCATAGCAAACAAAAAGACCTTACACCAGATGATGTAAGGTCTCTGCATGGCGGAGGATTAGGGATTCGAACCCTAGCGACGGTAACCCGCCCTAACGATTTAGCAAACCGTCCTCTTCAGCCTCTTGAGTAATCCTCCATGCTTTACTGGGTAATCATATCATACCCAATAAGGCATTGTCAATAAAAAACCGCTAACTACTAGAGTCTCTAATAGTTAGCAGTTTATATACTATATTTACTACTATATTAAATATAGTATTCTATGTAGTCATCGGGGATTTTCTTTTCCTCAGCCTTACCGTTATTAGTACGACGAGGTTTGCGGACATACATATTCTCTGGATCCGTTTCAAAGATAACCATGTCTTTCGGGATATCATGTTTAATAACAAGGTTACAACCGATTTGTGCGGGCACCGATAGTAATATCTCCTAAGATTTTTGTACCTGTACCGATGAGCACTTCGTCTTCAATCGTTGGATGGCGTTTTATCTGTTTAGAGGACATACCGCCTAACGTGACTTGATGGAACAGTGTTACATTATCACCTACGATGGCAGTTTCACCGATTACAACGCCCATACCATGGTCAATAAATAAACCGCGGCCAATCGTTGCACCTGGGTGAATTTCAATGCCCGTTACGTGACGAGAATGTAATGCCACACGACGCGCCAAGGTTGGCCATCCCGCCTTATAGAGGCGGTGCGCAAAGAAATGCCAGAACAAGGCCGTAATATGCGGATACGTCCAAATAACCATCCACACGCTTGTTGCGGCTGGGTCAGAATCCATTACGCGCTTAATATTATATTGAATTTTGCCCCATAATTCGCGCAAACCTTGCATCATAGTGACTCCATCTCAAATAACTCTACTCATATATAATATATAGTATACAACATATGTGGTCCGTATTCCTATACATAAGATGTTTTATCTATGCGAAATCCCTTACTTTACGTATTCATTATTCGGGAAGTCCAATAGGGATAAGTATTTTTCCACCCCATCTGGTGCAATAACGACGATATTCGCATTTGGCGTTTCGCGAGCAATGCGCTTAGCCGCTACGATGGCTGCCCCCGCTGAAAGCCCGATGGAAATACCGCTTTCACGCATAAAGGTTTGTACTTCGCTAAAGGCTTCTTCATCGCTCACAGTTTGTACGCCGTCCATCAAGCTTTGGTCGAAGTTCTCAGGAATGAAACCAGCACCAATGCCTTGAATTTTGTGAGGACCACCCTTGCCTTCTGTAATGGCCGGAGATCCGGTTGGTTCCACTGCGATAGCTTTCAGATTCGGATTATGCTCTTTCAATCGTCTGGTAACACCTGTGAAAGTACCACCTGTACCGATACCTGCCACAAATACATCTACATTCGGCACTTGCTCTACGATTTCAACGCCCGTAGTACGGTAATGCATATCTGGATTCGCAGGATTTACAAATTGGCCCAAAGTAAACGCATTAGGATATTTCTCTAAGATTTCATTTGCTCGTTCAAGAGCACCCTTCATGCCCGTTTCTTTTGGTGTTAAGATGAGCTGTGCACCGTACGCCTTGATAAGTTCACGACGTTCTTTACTCATGCTTTCAGGCATAATAATTACAGTTTTAATATGTAAGATAGCGCCCACCATGGCAAGAGCAATACCTGTATTGCCACTTGTAGCCTCTACGATGATGCTATCCTCATGGATACGGCCTTTCTCCTTGGCGTCTTGTAACATGCCAAGAACGGCACGGTCTTTCACAGAGCCACCTACATTATATTTTTTTCAAGTTTTTACATAAATATTGGTATTTGGTAATTGATATACCGGAGTTTTTACCAATCAGTTCAGTTGTTTGATTTGTTACTATGCTCATCTGATCCTCCCTCTAGCGACAGATGATAAAAAAATCGCCCTCAGGAATATCCCAAGGACGATATGTATTTCACCTTGTTACTCACTATACACTAGGTATAAACGTTTATGTATTCTGATTAATACAACCATACTCTAACACCTGAATCAATTCATTGTCAAGAGAATGAGAATAACTTTTAAAACCCAAAAAACACAGGAAATAACAAGGTTCATCTATTTACTTGTAAGCACGTCCACCACCACATCCCACGTGATAGGCACGAATATGATGGCTAACGATAATCCAATAAAGAGAACGGCCCCCACCAGTACACTTAGACGGGGAACTAAGGATATGACAACGCTCTTGGCCAATCTATATGCTTTACTCAAGTCATGATGTAACGCTACATGGCCCCACAAGAAGCCTGCCAGTACATAGGAAATAATATAGGGATCAAGAATCACATGTGTCGCTAGTTCATTATTGGTGTGCATAATGCGGTTGATAACGGGTGAAACTAGTACATTAACTAGCATAGCAAGTACCTTGAACCACACAACGCAGACAATATATGTCCACATACTCCTCTTGGTCATCCATAGCATGTATAGGAGTCCTATTATACTTGCCCCCAGCGAACCCTTCTCGCTTTCCATGTATCGCTCCATCCAAGATGGCGGCTCCTTGCCCGTCTCTACTTGGCTGTAGTAAAAGGATAGATTTCTTTCACCATGGGCTACATCGACGAGCCCCAAAACTTGGAATAACACGAGCAAAAACAAGACAGCTACAACGACTTGGAAGCTTTCACTAAAGAAAATATCCATAAAATCAACATCGAGATGGCCTATGTTCTTAAGATTGCCGTATATATCGTAAAAGGCTAGATATACAGCATTTGTTAGGAACAGGTCCATAACAAGTAGGAGCAACACAAAAATGATATATCCGTTCCATCGGGTCCATTTGCTTTGTGATTCTATATAGATATTCGTCCCTACCATAATCGACGCAGGGTGTATAGACAAGGTCACACCAATCATAAAAAATGTTATGAACGATGTGACCATTGTTAAATATTCGTATGCCATATTAACGGTATGCTACGCGCTCAGGCTGCATATCGTGGAAATGAAGGCGCTCTTTTGCAGTCTTTTCCCACTCTGTACCAGGCTTGCCATAGTTTGCGTATGGATCGATGGACAAACCACCGCGCGGCGTAAACTTGCCCCATACCTCGATGTACTTAGGATCCATCAACTTCACAAGGTCTTTCATAATGATGTTGATGCAGTCCTCGTGAAAGTCCCCGTGATTGCGGAAACTAAATAGATATAATTTTAAAGACTTGGACTCTACCATTTTCTTATCTGGTACATAGGAAATGTAGATTGTGGCAAAGTCTGGTTGACCTGTCATAGGGCACAAGCTAGTAAACTCAGGACAATTAAATTTAACAAAATAATCATTATCAGGGTGCTTGTTATCAAATGCCTCTAACACCTGTGGTGCATAATCAGTAGGGTAATCGGTCTTGTGACCTAACATTGTTACCCCTTGTAACTCTTTTTTTCAGATCTGCCGGATGCCATAAGGAACCTCTTTCTATAAAATCTATAATTAAATATATCAAATAATTCATGTAATACTTAATTATAGCATATAAGGAATTAACTAAAGCACTACATTCTCATGCAATTCATCAAAGGTAAAAGCATATTCTTCTACACGCACAAACTCTTCCCAATCATTATTTAATAAAAGAGATATATGGATTTTGTCCTGTTCCTCAAATATATCTGCACCAACACAATAAGCCCTTGATGATTATCATTTATTATGCTGTATGGCCCTATTCGTTCTAACATATATATATCATTTTGGTTATACATACTCCGTATTGATTTTTATAGGCTTCATGATTCTTATCATATCCTTTCTTTGTATCAATTATATAACGACAACAAGCCTCAATAAACAAGCTCTTTTTCATAGATTACATTATGTTCTTCCGTCGATATTTAGATTGCATAAAATTTAAGTTTATAATAAAATTTTTCATATACATTTGGTAATGTTAATACATTCAGAGAAATATAACACCTTATGGAGGTCCCTTATGAAATTAAAACAGCTTATTTTATCTAGTATCGCTGTAGGTGCACTAGCTTTCACATTTGGCGTTGCACAGCCTGCACAAGCAGCTATTGGCATGGAGAATCCTGGTCCAGCGATGAACCTTGAGAAACCTGTATCTGTAACAACACAGCATCACATTAATGTAGATGGCAAGGTAGTTGAGCCTATTAATGGTCAGCAAAACGTAATCTATGTAGACGGCCAACCACTCGTAGCATTGCGCCAAGTATCTGAAGCATTGGGCTATAAAGTAGCTTGGGATGAACCTACTAAAACGGCATTGGTAGATATGAATATCGCTACACTAGCAATCCAACCAGACTCTGCTGAAGTAGTACGCCATGGCAAATTAAAGATTATCAACCTTGATACATCTGAATCCTTCTTACCAGCAGCTCGCAAGGTAGACGGAACCATCTTTGTAAAACCACAAGTGTTCAAACTATTGTTGAACCAAGTAAACATTACAAAGGACGAAATCTTCATCGCTCCTCAACGCGCACAATTGGCATCCACTACAAACACAGAGGTATCTCATAAGAATGAACTCAACACCTTCTTACCGCCATCTCAAAAGGACGTAAAGAAAAAAGAAGATCCAAAAGCGACAGAAAAACCGCTTATTAAAATCAAAAAAATATTGGCTAAAGACTCTGCAACTACAACAAATACAGAGGCTATAGAAAAATCTGAATACCAAAGTCGAAATGGCTTAGATCGCTAATCCCTAGGCATACAACAAAAGGTCCCCAATGGACTGCTCCCCCATTAGATATAATCTTAGGGTGTACAGTCCACAAGGGACCTTTTTATTCTGTAAATGTAACTGAAATGATTATTTCAAAATCAATTATTTGCCAAAACCATAGCGGTTAAGTGCCGTATTACCATTACCATATATAGCCATGATTTTCGCCATGAAATAGTCAGCTACTGCTAGAGAGTATGCTGCAATATCATTGTAATCAGAGTATTTTGGTGCAACATTAGTCACAGTAATGTTTTCAATAGTAGTACTAGCTTTAGGAGTAGTCAATTTATTTGTAGTAGGTGCAGGATCTGTAACTGTTACAGTAGAGCCCATAGCTGGATTAACGTAACCTGTTGGAGTAGATACTGGTGGACGTTGGGAATCAGTATATTTATAGCCATAAGAAGCGTCCGCTTGTTGAGGTGCCAATGTAGCTACGCCAAACGCAAGAACAGTGGCTGCCAAAACGATAGATAATTGTTTAGATGCTTTCATAAAAACCTCCATAGTAAGTACTAAAAGAAATGCGTGATTATCAAAAAAACTGATAACGGAGATTTATTATAAACTTGTTATCTAAACTCACAATGAATTGTTGTAAATATCATTAATATTTCATTTATCAATTAATTTTGACTCTTTCAATACTATCTTTTACGGAATCCATTTGACGTTTCAAATCTTTCATAGACCCTTTTACATCGTCAGGAATCTTGACATCTTTAAGACCTTTGGCCGATTCCGAGGCACGCTTACTATTTCACTAGCTTGCTTCATGCCCTCTTTAATTTGGTCCATATTCTCATCTAGATCATCAAATGAGTCTTCATCATAGAGAATAAAATTACTGCCCCCGTGGGACGTAATATTGAGTGGCCCCATCGTGAGCTGCCCATCATCAATACGCAACGCATTCGTGGAAATTGTAGTGACCCTCGTATTTACTTTCACATCACTAAAGGAGAGATGACGCCCCTTATTGTGAAAGTTCCCTGTAATGCTTTGAATAGGTATGAGCATATAGTGACCTTCACCAGACCAGAAATTACCCCACACCTCCATATCACGAGGCATGCCTTCGCTTTTAAAGTTCAAATTAGCAGATACAGGCACAAGAAACTCTGGCGTCTTAAGGGCTACACTGCTGTCTAAATCCTTTGCTACGCCAGTAATCGTATAGGCACGAGTGTCCAAATTATAAACACCTTTTGCCTCTAGCTTACCGTTGAACACATTGGCATTGACGTTAGAGAAAGTTCAATATACCATCTTGGTATGTCACATCGCCTACCACATTATCAAAGGTCAATGCAGGAATTCGCAATATAGGCATCGTTACCCGACCTTTAGCAAAAGGTCTGTTAAAGTCACCCGTCACCTCTGTGAGCAAGGTCATGGCATCGTGGATATTCTCACCGAATCCAAGGGATGATGGATCTACGCCTTTCACATCAAACTGTAAATCCAGCTGAGGCATACGATGTTTTAGCACATCTTTTAAGTCTACTCTACCTTTTAAAACAAGTCCATCACCAATAGCAGTGCCGCCAAATTTACCAGTCTCCATATCAATATGTATAGCACGATTACTATCTAGGACTATCCTAGCATTTACATCCTTCATCACATAGTGACGATTGCGATCAAAAATCTCAAGTTGGTTGTTTCGCAACTTAATTGTTAGATCTAAATGTTGGCCCTCCCAATTAAAGTTTCGCACCCGCTTACCTAACTCCTCTTGTCGCTCTTGAGTAGTCTTTCTAGGTACCTTAGGGCGTGGCGCTACCTCATTAAGAGGCTTCTTTACATCAGGCGATGGTGGAACAAAATCGATTCGGTTGTTTTCATCCAAATCGACGACGATGACCGCATCATCTAGCTCAATACCATTAATAGCGGAGGCTTTAAAGTTGTGCGTCACCACATCCCACATGTTAACTCGTATCTTACCGCTAGGAACTGTTACTAGTTTTCGCCCATCGGGATCCGTCCATACTAAATCAGTAAAGGATAGCGTCCCCCACGGCGTGGCAGATAAACTTTCGACAGTAACAGTACCGCGCATCATGGTCTGGCGGGCCATAACCTCGTTAAAGATAACGCCCATCCCGCGACTAGCAATGGTAGCCAATACAAAGAAAACGATCGCTCCAATGGCAAGAAAAGCTGCAATGCCTTTAAGGCCCTTCTTATACAATTGTTTATATTTTGTCCAATAGGAACGTATATAATGTTTCATAGCCTTATTATATCATGTTGAGGATGTAAATATTATTTTGATTGGTCTTGTTATATTACTACACTTAGATTGAAAAGGAGAGCCTATACCTTCTTCGCTCCAAAGCGAGCTAAGTCGCTTATCCGGTATAGGCTCTCCTTTTCATAACATTAGTTATAAAGATGTCCAATCAAAATAAAATTATTCTCTAAATGCTAATAATAGGGCTCTGAAGCATTAAGGGAAAAGCAGTAAAATTAAATATCTATTTACGTACATTTCAAGTCACATTGGGCGTCATATATGAGACTTCAAGGTATACATAGGTTGATGGGACTAATGTTTACTAAACGTAATAAAAAGCGTTGCCTATACCGTATGAGCGGCTTAGCTCGCTTTGGAGCGAAGAAGGTATAGACAACGCTTTTTAATTTAAATGTCGAGTTAAAGTTGGGCCCCATCAACCTAATGCTAATAGCTTAAGAATTGACGCCCAAGTTAAGGAAATTACGCTTTTACGCCTTTGCCGTATTTTACAAGGCTTTCAGCTTCAATTTCTTCTTGAGTGCGATAGTCTTGAGGGATATTAGACAAGCGAATCCAGCTGCGAACTGCTTCTACTAATACGATAAGGATCATGAGGAACATGGCAGCACTGAATGCTACTAGGATCCATTTACCAGCTGGGATATAGCTGTTAAATACGTTTTCAAAGTCTGCAGCAATAGCAACGATAGCCATTAGGATACATGGAATACCTGTAACCCATGCATAGCGTTTGCGGCCAAGTCGCATAATAACTGTAGTACTTACAGCCAATGTCATAGTACCTAATAATTGGTTAGATACGCCGAATAGAGGCCAAATAATACCGATGTTACCTTGTAGAACTAGGTAGCCCCACAAGATACAAATTAAAGCTGCACAACCATATACGCCAGGAGCCCAATGTTGGTCGTTGAATTTAGGATGGAAATGACCTAATAATTCTTGAAGCAAGTAACGACCTACGCGAGTACCAGCATCGATCAAAGTCATGATGAACAAGGCTTCGAACATGATACAGAAGTGATACCAGTAACCCATCAAGTGATCCATGTTAGGCAATCTGGAGAAGATATGAGCCATACCTACTGCAAGGGATACGGCACCACCAGGACGGTGCATCAAGTCTTCCCCAACCATTGCGGACAATGCTGGCAATTCATGTACTTGAAGACCTAGTGCTTTAAGGATTCTACTGTGGAGTTAATAGCGAAGTAATCGTCTGGATGCAATGCAGTGGCTGCAATCAACGCCATCATAGCGATGAAGCCTTCTGTTAACATCGCACCATAACCGATAGGTAAGATTTCTCTTTCATTAGTAAGCATTTTAGGTGTTGTACCTGTAGCAATTACTGTATGGAAACCAGATAACGCACCACATGCGATAGTAATGAAGATGTAAGGGAATACAGAACCTTTCAATACAGGACCGCCACCCCAGATATATGGAGTAACAGCTGGCATTTGGATTTCAGGCATTACGATGATAATACCGAGAGCCAAGGCGCCAATTGTACCGATTTTAAGGTATGTAGATAGATAATCACGAGGAGCGAGCAATAACCATACTGGCAATGCTGCTGCAAAGAAGCCATACACGGCAAGCATAATTTCAATTGTTTGCAAGTCGTATGTGAACCAAGAAGCATATTCGCTAGCCGCGATGTTAGGACCGTAGATAATGCCTACGAAGATTAACGCTACACCAATGATAGTAGCCTCTTGGATTTTACCAGGACGCAACCATTTTAAATAAATACCGATAAAAATAGCAATTGGAATTGTAGCGAATACGGAGAAGAATCCCCAAGGAGAGTTATGCAATGCGTTCGCTACTACTACGGCCATACCAGCGAGGGTAATAACCAATAGGAACAAGGTAGCAAGCATAGCACCGAAACCAGCTAGTTTACTGATTTCTTCGCGCGCAATATCCGCGATTGACTTACCGTCATAGCGAACTGAAGCGAACAAGATAACCATGTCATGTACAGCACCGGCTAATACGGAGCCGATAAGGATCCATAAGGCACCAGGCAAATACCCGAACTGGGCTGCAATAACTGGGCCTACGAGCGGGCCTGCACCTGCAATAGCTGCAAAGTGATGACCAAAGGTTACCCATTTGTTAGTTGGCACGTAATCGTGACCATCGTTGTGAATCATAGCCGGCGTCGGACGATATTGGTCCAAGGTCAACACCTTAGCCGCTATGAAAGCCCCATAAAAGCGGTACGCTAAAATCAGAATACACGCGGAGGCAATAACTAAGTAAATACCATTCATAACCATATAAACACCTCCATTTGTTTCGTGACATGGAGTATATGAAAATTCTGATAAAACTTATGTTTCCATGCCACTTTGGCTTCTAAAAATGTTAGTACTTACACATTCATTGTATAACTAATCATGAGAGTGTCAACTACTATTTAGTCATTTTGAAAGCCCTCTATAACTTAAAGACATAACAAAAAGGCATCCTCCACATAGGAGAATGCCTTAATAAGTGTAGAAAAATAGTTTATATCTATAGTCTTACCACGATACCAGCTTCGTGGAGAGCCTTCTTAATATCTTTTATAGTTAACACTTTATTGTGTAACAATACGCCAGCAAGGGCACCTGTTACATTCGTTTTTGTAAATAAATCCACAAAATGCTGTACATTACCTGCACCACCGAAAGCTGTTACAGGAACATCTACTACTTCGGCTAGTGCTTGGTATAATTCAATATCAAAGCCAAGGCCTGTGCCATGTCTATCGATGCTCGTTACCAACAATTCACCTGCACCGCGTTCTACAGCCTCTTTCGCCCATTCAAGAGCATTTCTACATTGCGCCCCTTCATCATTAGAACATCCATGTCCATAGGCATACCATACCTTTTCAAATGGATTATACTTTACATCAAGACATACGACGATGCCTTGATTACCGAACTTCTTAGCCCCTTCTGTAATAAGGGATGGATTAGCCAAAGCGGCGGTATTAATGGAAATCTTATCAGCACCAGCTTTCATAAGAGCCGTCATATCCTCAACAGAGGTGATGCCACCACCAACAGTAAGCGGCATAAATACCTTATCAGAGGATTTAAGAACCATATCTGTGAAAGTTTTACGACCCTCTGTTGTGGCCGTAATATCTAATAATACAAGCTCATCTGCGCCTTGTATTTCATAACGTTCTGCACATTCTACTGGATCCCCTGCGTCAACCATATCACGGAATTGTACGCCATTCTGTACGCGGCCATTTGCCACACCAAGGCAAGGGATAATACGTTTTGCTAACATTCAGTCGTCCTCCTATTTTTTTGAGTCTGCGTAAGCTTCTGTAATATTACCAAACGTACGCAACAAATTCAGACCTACGATACCACTTTTTTCAGGATGGAATTGCATTCCATATACTCGGCCACGTTCAACTACGCCAGGTACATCGATACCATAGTTAGCTGTGGAAATGATATATTCAGGATCTGTATCTACATAATAGGAATGAACGAAATAGGTATATTGATCGTCTACATTGCTGAAAGGACTATCTTGATGATGAACTACATTCTTGTTCCAGCCCATGTGAGGTACACTGAGACCAAGATCGCGAGGAATTTCTTTACTTTGCCAGGAATAAGACCTAAACCTGGAGTCGGACCGTACTCTTCGGATTCCTCAAATAATAATTGCATACCTAAACAAATGCCTAATAGGGGAATTTCACGCTTTACTACTTCATGAAGTACATCGACTAAGCCGCGCTCTTTTAGAACCGCTACTGCCGATGCATACGCGCCTACACCTGGCAAGAGAACGCCATCAGCGTTTAATATAACCTCAGGATCCGCTGTTAGCACTGCATCGAGGCCGATGTAGGCAAAAGCTTTCTGGACGTTAAATGTGTTCCCTGCGTCATAATCTATAATGGCAATCATAATAAACTCCTTTCAACCGCCTTAATGAGCCCTAGAGAAAATACTAGGGCTCAAACATTCACGCATTCACGTTGTTTTCGATATATATATTCGTCAAAGAAAAAAGAAAGTCCTGCCTATAGATTGCGTAAAAGCTAAACTCCATTCTATAGAATGAAATTCGATATCAAAACGCTTAAATAATTAGTGTAAGTGATATATTCTTAATGATTAATTCATGAATTGTTTTAATATATGCCGCATTACATCTCCATCTTGAGCCATTGGTATGGTAAGTCGCAACCAACTGTCTCGTTGACCTCGGCGCACTTGGTATCCTTCTGTTAGCCATGCATCAGCGAGGCCATCTGCATCCGCATCAGGAGCCTCAAAGAATATAAAATTCGCTTCGCTCTTATAATAGTGAATTCCTAGCTCATCAAATAGAGCCTCCCATTTAGCCCGTTCCTCTGCATTTTGAGATACTGTTCTCGCCAAGAACGCTTGATCATCGAAGGCGGCCTCTGCGGCCACTTGGGACAAGGTATTGAGATTATAGGGCAAACACACCCTGATGTAGAAGATCTACATCATTATAAATCAAATTTGTTATTTCAAACTTATCATTAAAAGTAAAACAGCCTTTAATTCATTATAAGAAAAGGCATATCCATTCATCATACTTCTTGCGTTGTCTACTATTATAGAGTATACCAATAAACATAATAAGGGTTAGGATTTTAAGTATTATCTCCATACGTTCTGTTCCTCATAAAGAAATCAAATCATCTAATTACTATTTGCACAAAGAAAAGGCCCATACTTTCACCCATATGTTACATAGAACAGAGCCAAGTATAGACCTTTTGTAATTATCCCCAAACTTTTTCTATATCTGCCACGCTATGTGCGTCAGAGCCAAGTACAAATGGCACGCCAATAACGGCTGCCATGCCTTGGATGAAACGGCTTGGATACATTTCACGGCAGTCTGGTTTGAAGAAGCCGCTCATGTTGTAGTCTAGTTCGCGCCCTTGTACGCGCATGATATGCAAGATATCGCTTACCACCTGCGCATTGCGGCGATCCAAGTGACGCTCAAAGCCAAAGTGGTGTTGGTATTTCTTGATCAAATCAAAGTGACCAATGCGTTTTGGCGTATATTCACCGAGGTCAGCGCGTACAGCTTGGCGCACAGTAGAGTAATATTTGTAATATAACTCATATTGCTTTGAATCCACGGACCAAAGCCACGCTCAAATTCTTTAGGGCTATAGTCTAAGCAATAAAAGGCATTATTAACGCCTTCCATAAAGTGAACAGATAAAATATTATCATCCGTCAATGGACCGTAGCGATCAAGGAACTCTTGAATATCTGTTTCAAATCCTGGAATATAATCCACTTCAAAGCCAAGGGAGATGTCGATATGCGTGCCATAAGCACGTTGCAATTGACGGCCTAATTCTAGATAGGAATCTACTTGATTCAATTTCAAAGACGCCGTGTTATAAGCCTTTTTATCGCCACCGTATTCAGCAGCAAAGCCCGCAGGCAATGGTGCATGCTCAGTGAGGCACACCTTTTCAATGCGCAACTCGATGGCCTTTTCAATCATCAACGCAGTGCGGTCGCCACTACCATGGGGACACAATTCTGTATGTACATGACCGTCCACAAGTCGGCTACGATACTTACTATAGCCAACGAACTGTCGTTCATCTTTCATGTTCATTCAATCACCCTATTCGCCCTAACCCGTAGCGAACCCTTATCTATCATCTGTACTTTATTAATATATCTAATTAATATTTCCATTTATATATCGTTTATTATATATGTATTATTATCTACGTTTTATTATACCAATAATGCGTATGTTTCGGTATCCTGATATTTACCATGTTTGAAACCAACTTGCGGAGTTAGACCACAGTAGGTAAAACCAAAACGCTCATGTAGCGCAGTACTTGCCCCATTTCCTGCCGTAATGACAGACACCACGGTATGTAATGTATCAGTCGATTTAGCATGTTCTAATATATGGGCCATCAATTTAGACGCCACACCTTTGCCGCGATACTCTTGATGAATATAGATAGATAATTCGACAGTACTTTTGAAAGCATCCTTTGTTCTATATGGTGAAAGCGATGCATAGCCTACTACAACATCGTCCATAAGCCCTACAAAAATGCAGTGCTCAGATGTTTTATGCGCCTCATACCACTCCTGCCACTCTGGCAGTGTTCGCGGCTCAAGATCAAGGGTGGCTACGCCATTTACAACCTCGTAATTGTAAATATCTAAACAAGATGGTACATCATCCTTTGTAATTGGGCGTATTAATAATTCACTCATAAGAATTCCTCAAAAAGTTGGTATCTCTATATAAATTAACAACTTATATCTATTATAAAATGATATAATAAAATCACCTCCAGAAGAAAGGAGGTGTTATATTGGAGGCGTTATTTTGTACGCTTTGGGGTACCTTGCTTGCCCCTCTTATTGTATCCTTAGTTGTAACTACCTATAGCTATTGGTTACAAAATAAGAGTAAAAAATAAGCAAGAAAAAGGACGAGCGGCAACTCGTCCTTTTTTTGTTATATTGTAGGTAATTTTGTACGCTTTACTACCTATCTGTAGTATAACATAAATAGATTTTTTTACAAGATATATTCTTGATTAATCAGAGGTTAAGCTACAATAGCAAACAAAGCAATTGTTACTACTACCAGTACTGAAATGACACCGTAATCAATTGTTTTCAAGCCTACAGACGCTGCAAAGATATGTGTAGGTCCACCAAATCCGCGTAGTTCTAGGGATAGCGCCATTGTTTCGGAGCGGCCCAAGGATTTTAAAAGCAATGGTTGGATAACGGATGCGTAAGATTTCATGCGTTTAATGAAGTTGCCTTCTAAGGATAAACCACGGCAAGCTTGCGCCTCTTGTACAGCGTGACTTTCAGCAATGAAGTCAGGCACAAAGCGTAGTGCTGCCGTGAACATAAATGCATATTCATAAGGAATTTTGCATTGTGTTACGAGTGCTGCTGTAAGGTCTTGCAATTTTGTAGTTGCCAACAAGCAAATGAATACAAGTGTCATCGCAAGCATACGCAAGCCGGATACGATGGCAGATGTTACGTCGCCGCTGCCGAGGAATTGGATAACACCAAGGAATACAGCAAAGCTAGTCAATGCCATTACGGCCTTACGTTGTTTGATCAATAAACCTGCAACAAATAACACGACAAGTTCTACAACGACTAAAGCCAATAAAGATGCCCAGTCGCGTAATAAAATGGCCCACACGGATACAACGAGGGTCATCAAGATTTTTTTGTTAACGGTACTAAACGTTCCATATGTCCCTCCTATTTTTCCGCTCAATTGAGCCACTAACTTAGATTTCAATTCATCCATGGATTTGCAATAACCGAGGGATGGTACCGCTAGTGAAAGTTCCACACTTGGCGGTTTTGTAAGGCCTAGGTCTTGCAATTCGTCCGTAGATTTCTTAAATAAATCTTCTGGACTGCCATCAAAGGCAACGGTTTGGTTACCCATGATGAGTGCACGGCTACATTCGCTAGCCATGATTTCCATATCATGTGTAATAAGAAGGATTGTAATACCTTCTTGATTAAGTTGACGCAATAGAGCTAACAACTCTTTAGTTTCCTTACCATCTTGACCACTTGTTGGTTCGTCGAGGATGAGGATTTTAGATTGCATTGCTAGTGCAGAAGCGATAGCAACGCGTTGCTTTTCACCGCGGCGCAATGTTGGAGGATAGGCTTCACGTAAGTGAGCGATACCTGTGCGCTCCAACACTTCATCAACAATGCGTTTCACTTCGGATTTAGTGCGACCTAGTGATTCAGGACCGAAGGCAACCTCTGTGGCTACTGTTGGTCTGAACATTTGGCGATCTGGTTGTTGGAACACATAACCAATAAATTGACCCCGTTTAGATGGCGGCATAGCCGTAATATCCGTACCGTTATAGTACATGCGACCTTGGCTCGCCTTTTTCAAGACCCACGAGCAAACGAGTAATGGTCGTTTTACCACAACCATTGCGACCACCGATGGCAATATATTCGCCCCCTTCGATGGTGAAAGTCACATCACGGAAGATGTCTACAGATGGCACATAGCCAAAGCGGATATTTTCAACCTTAAGCATGAGCGCCACCGTCCTTTCCTTGTACATCATCAACGCGTTGAATCGGTTTTCTATCTTCTACTACAGTAGTATTTGTTTGGTTATTGTTAGAGTTGCTTTCACCATGCACCTCAGTTTGGATGGCATGAGCCATTTCAATTTGGTGCAAGCCCTTGATAGCAGACTCGATGCTGAGCCAAGGCTCATCGCTGTGGAAGCCAGCTTGTTCAAGTTCCATATACGTGGTGAACACGGATGGCAACGCATCCACGTGAATATTGTGTTCGTACATGTAACGAAGCGTAGTTGGTACATCGTCATCACATGCAATAGAGCCATCCACCATGAGAGCCATGCGGTTTGCATACGGCAATACAGCGTGTAAGTCATGGTCGATAACGACAACGGTAATACCGTGTTTTTGATTTAAATCACCTACGAGGCGATATAATTCGGCAGTCCCATCTGGGTCGAGGGAGCTCGTTGGTTCATCAAGAACAAGAACAGTTGGGTTCGTAGCCAATACGGAAGCAATCGCCAAACGTTGACGTTGACCACCGGATAGACTAGTAATTTTGCGATCTTCTAAGCCGATAAGACCAACTTGTGCAAACACCTCTTCAGAACGAGCTTTGATGGTTTCACGGTCATAACCGCGATTTTTCCATAGCAAAGGCCACTTCTTCACGAACTGTCATCGTTACGAGTTGAGTGTCGTAATCAGCGAGAACAACACCGATGTGGTTCGCTAGCTCTGGAATTTCCATTTGCGTAGTCGCTTTGCCATCTACGAACACCATGCCTTCAAGGCGGCCACCGTAGAATTTAGGTACAGCCCCAACCATGGCCATGCAAAGGGTACTTTTACCACAACCGGCAGGACCAGTCACAACGAGGAAGTCACCATCATGTACATCGAGATTGATATTTTCAAGAGATGGCGTCGTCGCCTTAGGATGGTAGTAATTTACGTGTTCAATGGAAATCTTAGCTTGGCGCTCAGGCAAAATCGTCATATGACTATGGTCAGATGTCAATTGATCTGTACTTGGCAACATACCTCGTTTGGAGAATAGACGTTGCGCCGGAATGTACAAGATTGGCGTAATGGCACCATTCAAAGCACCTACGATAAGAACCATCGGCCACATACCATACATATATACATTGTCTGGTAAGCCCAATACTTTCCACAAAATGGTAACGAAGATACCGCCAGATACAACAGTCGCTAAAAATCCAGATAGAATTGGCGTCAAATCAAAGCCACCGATTTTACGGAACTTCACGGACACCATAGCACGTGTCACGAGAGCTGCTGTCAAAGCACCACCTGGTTCAGACAATAAATTACCGTAAGGGAATGCTGACTTAGATGTCAAAACATTGATGAGGGCCGCCACAAGGCCAATCCCCAACGTTTGACTCAAACTAGGACGAGTCAATAAAATAGCTACGCAGTACGTAGCAATCGTCCAGTTTGGCGTTACCCCAGCCACACTAGGGCTCACCAAATGCAATATCGTGCCCAATGCGAGCATCAATGTGCTAACCGTGACCCATCTAAACTGGCCACCCTGCACATGCGTGTACACAAGATCTTGAATCCGTTCCATAATAGCCTCTTTTCTAAAAATGAATACATAATCTATATTGTATCACTCTTCGAGGATTTGTGAAAGACGGGACTTTATCAAAGGACTTTAAGTAAAGCCCATAAAAAAGCACCATCGATTAACGATAGTGCTTATAAGAACTAATGTACTTCATCTAATAATATTCTAAGATAATCACGTCTACTGTTTAATATTCTATCAATATAGATAGTCCGATCTAAATAACGGTAAAAAAACTTAAATAATTATGACAAAGTAAATATCTGTATTCAATTTTACTCCCTAGATTAATCAATAATCGCTGTCCCATTTCTGGAAATATACACAACGATTCATTCGTAGTCACTATATCCGAAATGGTTTTCTTAGCTAACTCAATATCACCTGACTCTTCTTCTATAAAAGATTTTATTTCTAGCAAATCTTCTCGTGCTTTTGGTGCATAGCTAATTTGATTATTCATAATTAAATCCCCAATTCACTCTTTAGTTGCTCTGATGAAATCCATCCTTGTTCTTCACCAGACTTACGACCGCTCTCTAAAGCGCCCATAAGTTTTATTGTAGCCATTACACGTTCATAATCTTGAATATCCATAATTGCATATCTACCTCTACCATTTTTAGTTAAGAATACGGGACTATCTATAGTAACATCACGTAAAACTTCAGAATAATTACGTAAATCTGAAATCGGTTTTATATTTGGCATACTATCACCTCCAAAATACTTTAGTGATATAACACTCATCTTTCTAATATCTTATCATTATTGTAGTTAAATTATCATGTAAATTCAACATCAGATTTTACAACATTTCTTAAAATTACTATCAACATATATGATACTGCTTTCTTCCTTTTTCTTGTTATATACTTGTTATATAATGTGCATAGATACTTATATACGAAGAAATCGACAATAATTCAATAACTAATATAATAAATTCTAATTACATTCACGTAATACATATAATTTATCTTTAATAAAGGAAATACATCATGGCACAAGCATTAATCGTAATCGACATACAAGAAGGCTTAGTTAAAGAAAATCCTTTCGATACAAAAAAATTTTTATCATAAATACAAAAGCAATCATTCAACATTTCAGAGATCAAAAATATAGAAGTAATTTTTTTATCAGACACTCTGAAGATGAAGGTTTATTAGCAATGGGTAGTGATAATTGGCAAGTCTATCACGAATTAAAAGCCTCAAGAAAACGAAAAGATTTTTCAATAAATATTACAATAGCATCTTCAAGGACACTGAATTAAAGGAATATTTAAACCGAAAAAAAATATTATCGATTTAACATTTGTAGGAATGCAAGTGGAATTTTGCATTGATACATCTGTGAAAGTAGGCTTTGAATATGGTTATAAAATCACCATCGTCGAAGATGCTATCTCAACCTTTGACAACATCCATCTATCTGCCGATCAAATCTTATCCTTTTACAAAGAAAAAAATTTGGAGAAATCGATTTGCGCAACTAAGAACAACAAAAAGAAATTCTAGCTATTAATTAAATTTCTATTCTCACTTTCCTGTCATATAGATGTGATATAATGCATGTAAATACTTATGCCCGGGACATAGGAGGTCTATATGTACAAATATATTACTATTTTAGGGGCCGCTGGCCAGATTGCACAGAAGTTAACCGCTACATTATTAACATATACAGACATGCACCTTACATTATATGGTCGCCAATTATCCACGCGTATACATCCAGAAATCCTCGAACATGAACGAGTGACTGTCATCGAGGGCTCTTTCCAAAATCCCGCAAAATTAGAGCAAGCTGTAACAAATGCTGAAATCGTTTTTCGTAGGTGCCATGGAGGCTGGTAGTGATATGGCATCCATCGTGAAAGCATTGAGTCGCAAAAATGTACGCCGCGTTATCGGCCTTTCCATGGCTGGTCTTTCTGGTGAATTCCCAGCAGCACTTGAAAAATGGACCTTCGACAACTTACCGATTAGCTATGTACAAGGAGAACGCCAAGCACGCAATGTATTGCGCGAATCCAACTTAAACTACACAATCTTGCGCCTCACATGGCTCTACAATGATCCGGAAAATACAAATTACGAGCTCATCCCTGAAGGGGCTCAATTCAACGATGCTCAAGTTACTCGCGAAGCCGTTGTAAAAAGCCATCTTTGATATTTTTACATGCAGAGGATGAAACTCCGTTCCACCGCACAAGTATTGGCGTAGGTGAGCCCGGTACACACTACGACAAACCAAGCTTTCACTAATATATAACTATATTAAGAACAAAGGCCTAAAAAAACTATGAATATAGGTAAAAAGCTACAGTAATACAATAAATATTAATGATACTACAACTAGCATTTTTACAAGCTAAGATAGATATATTATCTGCTATTGTAGAAGGTCAAAATGACATTATCCAAGGGCGAACGCTAACCTTAAAAAGAAACATTTGATAGCATAGACAAAAATGTTAGAAAAAAATATAAATAGTATAGTGTATTAATTTTTTTAATATAAGGTATATCCAAAAATTCAGGAGTACATTTTTTTACTCATGTAACATAGATTTTGGGTATACCTTTTTCTTATTGCTATATTTTTATAGTTATTTATATAGATAAAGTTCTGTATTTACGCTATACTAATAGATGATTAAGATACGCTTATAGGTATGTGAAGGCAAAGGCCTCTAGGACTATCAATTATATTTATATATGCAACTTATTGTATAACCCACTCTAAGTTTTATGTATAAATAAATGATAGTCATTTTTAGTCCCAGTAAGGGCAGAGGTTGATTAAGGAGTTATTATGAATCGCATTGTTGTTATAGGCAGTTGCAACATGGATATTGTAGTCCTAGCGGACAAACGCCCTACTGCGGGTGAAACAATCATGGGCAACGAATTGCACATCGCTCACGGCGGTAAAGGTGCCAATCAAGCGGTAGCGGCTGCTCGTCTAAGTGCAGAGGTGACTATGGTTGGTTGTATCGGCGAAGATGCATACGGCCAAATGATTATGGATAACCTAAAGGAAAATCATATCAATACAGACTACATCGTTACCGTTCCAGATACTACAACTGGCACAGCCCACATTACATTGGCCGAAGGGGATAACAGCATTATCGTTATTGCAGGTGCTAATGCTAAGGTGGATCAATCTGTAGTAGATAATGCTTGGTCTGCTATTGAGCAAGCAGATCTCGTAATGGTGCAAAATGAGATTCCTATTCCCACAATCGAATATATTGTTCGTCGTTGCCACGAGGCTAATGTGAAAGTCCTCTTAAATCCAGCTCCAGCAGCTGACCTCAATCCTGAATGGTTAGAATTAGCTACATACATCACGCCAAATGAGCATGAACTATCTGCCCTCTATCCTAACCAATCGACAGAGGAAACATTATTGGCAAACGAAAACAAAATCATCGTTACTCTTGGCAGTAAAGGCGTAGGCTACGCCGATAACGGCGAAATCCACACCGTATCTGGCTTCAAGGTTGAACCAGTAGATACAACAGGTGCAGGCGATACCTTCAACGGTGCCTTTGCAACAGCTATCGTCAATGGTAAAAGCTTAGCTGACGCGTTGCAGTACGGCAATGCAGCTGCGGCCCTCTCCATCCAACGTTTGGGCGCCCAAGGCGGCATGCCAACAAAGGACGAGGTCGCTGCATTCTTGGCAAGAGTTAGCATATTGAATACATCTGCCCTCTATATAACAAAGGGAGTTAATGAATGAGGCGTTAAAACCTCATTCATTAGAATAGAAAAAGGAGTTTACCATGCAACGACACGGTATTTTAAACAGCCATATAGCTAAGGTGCTTGCTGATTTAGGTCACACAGATACGATTTGTATCGCTGACTGTGGTTTGCCAGTACCTGAAGGGGTTCAAAAGATTGATTTAGCCTTAGATTTTGGTGTACCAAGCTTCGAGCAAGTGGTATCCATCATGGCTAAGCATATGAAATCCGAAGCAGTTCATGTGGCAAAAGAAATTAAGGAACATAATCCTGAAGCTTATGACTTCTTGGAGTCTACCTTCCCATCCAATCAATACGAATGGATTGAAACGAGCCATGAAGCTTTCAAAGAAGCCACAAAACAATGCAAATGCATTATTAGAACTGGTGAAGCATCTCCGTATGCCAACATTATCTTGCACGCCGATTGTATTTTCAGCGATCGCCCGTAGAGCAATAGATTAACCAACTAGTTTTATAAGCATCCGAGCCTGTAAATTAGGCAGTTCGGCTTGCAAAAATTAACTATCAAATCTATTACATACATCAGAGATACTTTCACCAATCATATAGGAGTAGTTATGGAAATTGTTATGTCTGGCATTGCAAAGGCATTTGGTACGAACCAAGTACTACGCGATGTAAGTATTACCCTCAAGGAGGGCGAGGTTCACGCCTTGATGGGCGAAAACGGCGCCGGCAAATCCACCCTCATGAATATCCTTACGGGCATTCACAAGGCAGATGCTGGTAAAATCACCATCGACGGTGTAGAGCGGACCTTCCCGAACCCGAGAGAGGCCGAGCTAAACGGTGTAGCTTTCATCCACCAAGAGCTCAACATTTGGCCAAATCTAACCTTGTTAGAAAACCTATATTTAATGAGACCGAAGCGCAATAAATTCGGTATGCTCGATAAAAAGGCGATGCTCGAAGAGGCACAAAATACGTGTCGGGAACTAGGCATCGAATTGCCGCTCACAACGGAAGCAGGCCTTTGCTCCGTCGGTCACCAACAGATGACAGAAATCCTTCGTATCTTGATGTTAGATGCCAAGGTTGTCATCATGGACGAACCGACAGCAGCCCTCACAGAACGTGAAACGGCGACATTGTTCAAAATGATGCGCAAAATGAAAGCCCGCGGCGTGGCTATCGTATATATCTCTCACCGTATGGAAGAGGTATTTAGCGAATGCGATACCATCACGGTTATGCGTGATGGTCACACCATCATTACGAAGCCAACTGCTGAGATTTCTGTAGATGAAGTAGTACGCCACATGGTAGGTCGTTCTATCGATGAGTTCTACCCTGCTCGTACAACTACACCTGGCGAAGTTGTGATGAGTGTTGATAACCTTAAACCAGAAGGTTTCGACAACGAAATCACCTTCTCCTTACGCAAAGGTGAAATCCTCGGCGTAGCAGGCCTCATGGGCGCTGGTCGTACAGAAATCATGCGCGCTATCTTCGGCGTAGATAAACATAATGGCGGTACCGTAACAGTTAACGGCTCCGTTCTGAACTGTAAAAAAACCAGAAGATGCCATCAAAGCTGGCATTGCTTTCATCACAGAAAATAGAAAGAGCGAAGGCTTGATCCTCGATTTCTCCATTGGTTCCAATATTACATTGCCGAATCTTGACGAAATTTGTCCATCTCATGTATTGGATAAGAGCAAGCTCAATTCCTTTGCTGACGAATTGTCTAAAAAGCTAGGCGTTAAAACACAATCTATTCACGAACCGGCGTCCTCCCTATCCGGTGGTAACCAACAAAAAGTAGTTATCGCTAAATGGGTTGGTAAAAAGCCATCCATTATCATCATGGACGAACCGACGCGAGGTATCGACATCGGCGCAAAACGTGATATTTATGATTTAATGAACGAATTAACGAACGATGGTGTGTCCATTATCATGGTGTCCTCTGAGTTACCTGAAGTGCTAGGCATGAGCGACCGCGTTATGGTCATTCATGAAGGTCGCGTAGCAGGTATCTTGGACCGCTGCGATGCAACACCAGAATCGATTATGACATTAGCCACAGGAGGACAATAATGGACAGCAAAGCTCTACAGTATATAAAAAAATTAGGCCCCCTTATCGGCCTCATCCTATTATTTATCATTATCTCTGTCATGAACGACAGTTTCCTTGAATTCTCTAACTTGCGTAACTTATTACGCCAAGTATCCATCAATGCGATCATCGCCTTTGGTATGACCTTCGTCATCTTAACGGGCGGTATCGACTTATCCGTCGGTTCCATCCTCGCCCTCTCTAGTGCAGTGATGGCCAACCTCATAGTAACTGGTACTAACCCTGTATTGGCTATCGTGTTGGCTGCCGGCGCTGGCCTCGTATTGGGCGGTATTAACGGTCTCGTTATCACTTATGGCCGCGTAGCTCCATTTATCGCTACCTTGGCGACCATGACAATCTACCGTGGTGCGACGCTAGTATTCACAGACGGTAACCCAATCTCCGGCCTTACACAAGACCCTCTATTCCACGGCTTTGGCCAAGGGGATATTGCAGGCCTTCCAGTTCCAGCCATCACAATGTTCCTAGCTTTCATCGCCCTCTGGTTCGTATTGAGCCGCACATCCTTAGGCCGTAAAACATACGCCGTAGGTGGTAGTGAAAAGGTAAGTTACATTGCTGGTATCAAGATTGACCGCGTTAAAATCTTCGTGTATGCCTTGACTGGTATGCTCTGTGGTATCGCTGGTGCAATCATCACTTCTCGTCTTAACTCTGCACAACCTACAGCAGGTGCAGGCTACGAACTTGACGCTATCGCAGCCGTAGTTCTTGGCGGCACAAGCCTTGCTGGTGGTCGTGGTCATATCGTTGGCACATTAATTGGTGCCCTAATTATTGGTACCCTCAACAACGGGTTAAATATTCTCGACGTTTCCAGTTTCTATCAACAAGTTGTAAAAGGTATTGTTATTTTACTGGCTGTTCTTGCAGACCGTAAGAAAGCCTAGGAGGTTCCTATGAAAAAACTATTGTTACTATTGGCGATGGCCGTTATGGTTATCGGTCTTGTAGCAGGCTGTGGTAAAAGCGCTGATAACGGCGGCGACAAAAAAATCCGGCACTATCGGCTTCTCTGTTTCCACATTGAACAACCCATTCTTCGTAACTATGAAGGAAGGCGTTGAGGCTCAAGCTAAAACTCTTGGCCTTAAAGTTAAAAATCGTTGATGCTCAAAACGACCCTGCAAAACAAGCAAATGACATTTCTGACTTGCTTGAAAGCGGCGTTTCCGTATTGATCATTAACCCTGTAGACTCTGCAGCTATCTCTACTTCTGTAGAAGCAGCAAATGCTAAAAACATTCCTGTAATCACTGTTGACCGTTCTGCTGATAAAGGTAAAGTAGTAGCTCACATCGCTTCCGATAACGTAAAAGGCGGCGAAATGGCAGCTCAACTAATCGTTGAAAAAGTAGGCAAAGCTGCAAAAGTAGCTGAAATCGAAGGTATCCCTGGTGCTTCCGCTACACGTGAACGCGGCCAAGGTTTCCACAACGTAGCTGACAAAGACTTAACAGTAGTAGCAAAACAAAGTGCTGACTTCGACCGCACAAAAGGTTTGAACGTAGCAACAAATATCTTGCAAGCTAATCCAGACGTACAAGCTATCTTCGCTCATAACGACGAAATGGCATTGGGTGCTATCCAAGCAGCTAAATCCGCAGGCAAAACAATCTTCATCGTAGGCTTCGACGGTACTGCTGACGCAGACAAAGCCGTTAAAGACGGCACATTGGCTGCAACAATTGCTCAACAACCAGACCAAATGGGTAAAATTGCTATCGATACAGCTCAAAAAGTTATCAAAGGCGAAGCTGTAGAAGCTAAAATCCCTGTAGATCTTAAAGTTGTTAAAAAATAATTGTATATAGAAACTGGGTACAGAAAAAGAGTCGCATCTTAAAGACGCGACTCTTTTTATTTCGGCTCTTTCTCTAAAAACACTTTAAAGAACTCAATAAACTTTGGCAAATACGTTTGATCTAAACTTTCAATAGTCATATTACATTTGTAATTATAAGTAGTACAGATGTTAATCTCTATCGTTAGAGCACCCTTTTGATCTAACGAGAATGTAAGCGTATCCCCTTCTCCAGTTAATACATAAGTAAAGGTGGCTGTCCCTTTGCAATTCTCATATAGCTCAACTAATTCTTTGTATCCCCTATGAATACCAGACCAGTCACTAGGGTCAATGTACCCAGCACAGATATTGTAGCCCTGTTTAATATATACGCCAAACACACCAAATTGAGATAATTCTGTATCCATATCAAAAGCAATGGTTAAATTTGGTTCATTTACGATTTCATACATCCTATTCACACTCCATAAATAGTAACATTTTCATTTATTATAACATTACAGGCATTAAGAAAATAGGGGTATTCGGATTTTATAGTGGAAAAGGGCTTATAAATCACCCTTCTCCAAATTCTTAATAAGTGTGGAAAAATCGACACCTAAGTTGTCTGTAATGTCGTGATCATTCACTTCATACCAATTGAAAGTATCGTATAACATAGCTTTATTGAAAGCACTTGAATTAAATCGTGGCTTACGCTTTTTATGGAGCTTCTCATTGAAAAGGATTTTGGCTCGTAAGGCATCAAACGAGTAACCTCTACCCATTCGCTCTACCTGCCTAATAATGCTGTTAATTGACTCCGTATAAGCATTAGTGAGCCTTTTATCAAAGTAGTTGAATATTTCAACATGCCAGTTGTCTACGGCTCTCACGAGGTCTTTATATGCGTCTTTAGAGTTGCTGGACATACAACGGTATCTCCATTGACTATAACGAAGATGACCTTCATCTGGATCAGGAGTATCCCATATCCAGTAAAACTCTTCTTTGAGTTCATAGGCTTCTTTTAAAGCAGGAAGATTACCTAACCAAGTATCTAAGAGGAATGATTCACGTTCATTTAGATCGTGTTTACGCTTTAGAAGGATAAACCTTTCACGCATAAGGTACATCTTTCTTTTTGGCTCATATGGGCTTTCAAAGACTTTCTGACGTTATCTAAGGCTTGATTAGCCATTCTAACTACATGAAACTTATCTACGACAACTTTAGCGTGTGGAAGGATAGTGTTCACTGCGTCTTTGTAGGGCTTCCACATATCCATTGTGACGTACTCAATGTAAGTCCTGTCACTGATTTCTGAAAGACGTTGGATGACTGTTTCCTTGTTACGGTTAGGCTTGATGTCATAAATAGTCCTGCGTTCAATATTAGTCAATACAAGCCGAGGTCTACGGATAATATGTATCTCGTCTATCCCAAGCCACTTAGGAGTTTCAAACTGGTATTCACGTTCTTTGAGTGCCACATAGTCCTTAAAAAAACGTTCCTAATGGTTTTTCTCGTCAACACCAACGCTTTCTGCGACTTCTACAAAGGTCTTAGACATGGATTGCTCTTGAATGGACTTTAAAAAGCCTTTTTGGTCATACTACGCTTTTTCATCTACAGATATTAGGCGTTCCCAGAAGGTAGATCCGCATTCACGACACTTGTATCGTCTACGGTTCAATTGTAAGCCCACTCGCTTTTAAAACGAATGGGCAAATCCATAATTAGTTGATTTCTTGAACTGTATTTGTACAACTTGTCAAAACCACATTCAGGACAACGTTCAGGTGGTCCGACTGCTTCAACTTTAAACATCATATCGGTTTCATTTTCTTGTGGCGGTTCTATTGTTTTAATGTCTGGTAGGGATAATAAGTCTGACATATTATTCATCCTTTATTACTCTGCGGTGTTAAGGTATCAATTATAGATTTGATGTCGAAATCATCAGTGTTAAATTATTTTTGTGACCACAAATGCACTTAGAAAATCCCTTAAAGCATTAGCTGGTTCACTTGAATAGGGAGTTGTAAAAAGTTCCCTTAGCCTGCACAACAAGATAATTTCGAAATATCTTTATCGAACGTAAGTGCAACTAATTTTAGCCCTTCAGCCATTGTTAAATATGGTGCTAGGGTTTCTGTTAAATCTTCTATCGTTAAGCCAAATTTAACAGCTAATGATGCTGCATAGATGACATCTCCTGCATTTTCAGATACAATATGAACCCCTAATACTTTTAGTGTTTCTACATCTGCTACTAGTTTAAATACACCGGTTGTTTCACGGTTTACAATTGCTCTTGGAACAGCATCTAAAGGTAATACAGATGTCTTCACATCATACCCTTTCTCTTTTGCTTGTTCTTCTGTTAAACCAACCGTTGCAACCGTCGGATTCGTAAACGTAACAGCAGGAACTACCGATAAATCTATTTTTTTGTTTAATCCACCAATAGCATTATCAGTAATAATTCCACCTTCATAGGCTGCTACATATACAAATTGTGGTCCTAAAGTCACATCTCCTGCTGCATAAATCTTTTTCATTACTTGTTTGACCAAAAATCATTGATCAGGATTTCATTATTTTTTTCCAGTTTCAACACCTGCTGCACTTAAATTTAAAGAATCCGTATTTGGTTTTCTTCCAGTGGCAACAAGTAACTGATCTGATTCAATGACTTCTCTACTGCCATTTACTGTTACGTAAACCCTTTTTATCTCTCCACTTTGTTCAACACGCTCAAAAGTTGCCCCTTTGACAAGGTTTATACCCCTGTTCAATTAACGCTTTTTTTCAACTGACTCTGAAATCTCAGGATCATACTCCTTTAAAAGTCGCTCACTTCTTTGCATAAGCGTTATTTCTGAACCTAAATGATGAAATAGTTGTCCAAGCTCCATTCCAATGTATCCTGAACCAATTACAGTTAATCGTTTTGGTATTTTTCTTTAACTCAAGAAGTGTTGTACTAGTTAAATAGTCCATTTTTTTCAAGTCCTGAAATTTGGGGCAACGAAGGCGATGCACCTGTTGCAATTAAAAAGCGTTTTTGCAGATAACTTTGCCCCATTGACCTCAACCGTACTAGCATCAACGAATTTTTGCTTCACCTTTTAATTAAATCAAAAATTATATTCATCAATTAAATCCATATTTTTTTGATTCCGAAGTTCGCTCACCAATTTATCCTTTTTGCGTGATTAAACTAGCTAAATCCACTTCTCCAGCGGATGTTTGTAAACCTATAAACGGATTGTCTTTTTGATAAATGATTGATTTCCCCTGCCCTAAGAAGAGTTTTTTTGACGGAACACAGCCAATATTCACACAGGTTCCCCCAACCGTTCCACGCTCAATCATTCCAACTTTTTGCACCGTATTCTATAGCTTTAATTGCCGAAGAAAAAGGCAGCAGCACCAGAACCAATAATAAGAAGGTCATAATTGTCTTCATTAATTAACGCCACGTTTTTCTAGTGATGATACTTCTTCAATTTCTCCGGCTTGGTAATTTGCTTCATCAATCGCCTTTATTGCACTTTTCAACCTCAATATCATCGGGCAGTTCAAATACTGCTTCACCACGACGATAACTAGACTCAATATTTTTTTAGCACCTATCTTTTCAAGTGCTGATTCTACGTGTTTTTTTCACAACCCGTACAAGTCATTCCTGAAATGTTTACCTTAAATTTATTCATAAAAAAAGCTCCTTTCGTTAATTAATCTCTCATGTTAATGTTTCTATTATTGGACACGAATGTATTTGCTTTTTCATCTGGACATCGTTGTTTTTAAGTCGTCTAACATAGTTTCAATTCGTTTTAAATCCTCTATTTGTTTTTTTGCACTTCCTTTTTGTTTTTTTAGAAACAAATTCGAACATATCTTGACAACGAACTTCATCTTTATCTACAACACCAAGTAATTTATAAATCTCGCTTAAAGAGAAACCAAGTTCCTGTATTCGTTTAATAAACCCAACACGCTTAACGTCATCATATGAATATATCCGATAACCAGCTTCCGTTCGGTGAGGTTCTTGTAATAAATTTTTTCGCTCGTAATATCTGATCGTTTCTTTATTAACTCCACATTTATCTGCAAACTCACTAATGCGATAAATCATCTTATTTCACCCCCTGAATATTATAAACCATGTACCATAGTACACGGTCAAGTAAATTGGACTATTTTATTTTTTTCCCAAAGTATCACTCGTATGTGATTGATACTTTTATATAATACTATTGATTATCCTAACATCCCACCAGAAAATCCGATTTAAACACCAGTTGTTTTTAAACTATTAAGAAAGTAATTCCACTATATATTCCGAAGACCCGAAAATAGTAACTATAAATAGTTAAAAAAACCATCATTCAATAGATAAAAAAATATAAAATAATGACTACATACAAACTACCAATAGTGATTACATATAAAATAATAACTAGAGGTAAAAATAAAATAGCGACTAGTTGATTATCTTAACTAGTCGCTATTTGTATTGTAGAACTCTAAATTAGAGTTCTTCTTACAACGTTTTCTTAAAGAATATAGTAGTATGTACCTTCCCAGGTAGTTGTGTCCGTTTATACTCTTTAAATCCAAAGCTTTCATACATTTTTGTAAGCCACGGGTGTTCTGCAGCGGTACCAAGTGTTACGGCTGGTGTTTTATATACGTTGCGGAGTAGGTCTTCTGCTTCGGCGAGGACTTCACGAGCATAGCCCTTTCCCTTATGTTCAGGGACCGTCACAAAGTGTGCAATATGCGGGTATACATCTGGTGTAGCCTTGGGAATCCAAGGCATGCGGAATGAAATAGAGCATACCAAAGAGCCATCTACGTAGAGGCCATATACAGGATATTTTAAAATCCATGCACGAGACTCTTCTTGGCTAAAGTTGATGGCATCAAAGGATATAGGATAGTTCTTATTCTCTGCATATCCCGCAATCAACACCTCGTGGTACTCAGCCGCATCATCTACGGTTAATTGTCTAAATTCTTTCATTATGTACCTCGTTTAAAGTCCTGCACTATCTAGAGGCAATTCACTATCCAGTGTAAGGTAACGGCTCAAGAATTTACGTGTTCGTTCTTCTTTTGGATGTTCAAGGACCACTTTAGGATCACCTTGTTCTACGATGATTCCGCCTTCCATGAAGACTACTTGGTCAGCCACTTCTTTAGCAAAGCCTATTTCGTGAGTAACAATGATCATCGTTACTTCTAACTCTTTAGCAATTTTACGGATAACAGCCAATACTTCTCCTACGAGCTCTGGGTCAAGAGCTGATGTAGGTTCGTCAAAGAGGATAACCTCTGGATCCATCGCAAGGGCCCGAGCGATGCCGATACGTTGTTGTTGACCTCCTGAAAGTTGTACAGGATAGTAATCGTCATAGCCTTCCATGCCTACTTCCTTGAGGAAACGTTGCGCAATGTCACGGGCTTCAGATTTTTTTATTTTCTTAACCGTTACAAGGCCTTCCATAATGTTTTCAATAACAGTCTTATTAGAGAATAAGTTATAAGACTGGAACACCATGGATGTATTGCGGCGTACGTTTAAAATTTCCTTATTAGACGCTTTATGTAGGTCTACAGAAATATCGTTTAACTGCATCGTCCCAGCGTCGGCCTTTTCAAGAAAATTGAGCGTTCTAAGGAACGTCGTCTTACCACTGCCAGATGGGCCTAGGATAACTGTTACAGACCCTGTTGGCACATGTAGATCGATGCCCTTTAAAATTTCACGGTTCCCGAAGGATTTGTGAACTTGTTTAATATCTATCATAATGCATTACCTCGTTTATACTTGCTTGCATAGACTTCTAAACGATGGAAGATAAATTCAAAGACAATCCCCATCACCCAGAATAGACCGGCCACCACGATGTAGGCCTCAAAATACTGCGAATTTTCCTCTGTATATAACTTTGCAGCGCCAAACAATTCAATAACAGTGATGACGAATACGATACTGGTACTCTTCATAGTGTTAAGGAATTGGTTAGTAAATAGTGGCAACGCAAAGACTGTCGCTTGCGGCAATACGATGCGACGGAACGCCTGGAACCAAGTCATACCGATGGCTTGAGCCGCTTCCATTTGTCCTTTCGGTACAGATTGCAAGGCAGCCCGGAAGATTTCACTCAAATACGCCCCTGTATGCAAGGTTAAGCCTACAACGGCTACGAAGGTAGCTGGCACCTTTTCAAAAGGCACATGCACCCCTGTTTGATCCTCTAAGGCGAGGAAAAAAATTGGCAAGCCATAGTACACGAGGTATAAGAGAACCATGTTCGGAATACTACGGCACAACAATACGTACAAGTAGCTGAGCTGACTGAGCACAGGTACTTTATTCTGTTGTAGCACGCAACTTAATAACCCTAGGATTGTACCCAAACCAACACTGAGGAAGGTAATCATGAGAGTTACTTTCACATAAGGAATGACAGCAAAGAAGGTGCCATAAATATAGGTTGAATCAATAATATGTCCCATAAGCCCCTACTCCTCACTGATCAAAATGCGTTGCGTTTCCTTGCCCGCAACGGTAAAACGTTTTTCAAGCAATCGGCCCAAGAGGGACACGATGATAATTAGAATGCCATAAATGATGGCTGCATCGACGAATAACTCAAGGTAGCGCTGACTATTGCCGCCCATGAGGTCCGCCTTACGCATCATATCTACAACGCCGACGTTAAAGATGAGGGCCGTCCCTTTCAACATGCCGATAACGAGGTTCGTCAACGGTGGAATGCTCATGGTGAAAGCCTGTGGCAAGATGATGCGCACATAGCTTTGGAACTCGGTCATACCAAGGCTTTTCGCGGCTTCCTTCTCACCAGGCGCCACCGCATCGATACTGGAGCGCATGATTTCGGCACTATACGCCGCAATATGCAATGTAAACACGGCATATACAAATACGAGGCCCGGCACATTTTTCATGTTAAGACCCATATGGGACATGATTTCTGGCACCCCAAAGTAAATGAGGAATAGTTGTACCAAGAACGGCGTACCCCGCATAAAGGAGATAAATACAATAAATAATTGGTTTAATACTGGCACCTTCTTGAGGCGAATGATGGCTATAATAGAGCCCAATATAACACCTAAGATGGCAGAAATAACGGTGATGAGCACCGTTACGTGAACATAATTCAAGAGCTGTGGAAACGCTTGGATCATGTAGGACACATCAAAATACTTGCCCACAGTAGCACCTCGTTTCTATACATAATAGAATAAGGCCGCCAAGGCGGCCTATTCGTTATTTTTGTGTTGGATCGAATGTGTAATCCCCACCAAGATATTGTTCAGAAAGTTTTTTCAACGTACCATCAGCACGCATTTCTTTCATCGTTTTATCGATTTTTTCGTTTACTTGTTTCATATCATCTGTTCGTTTAGACAAGAAGTATGTTGGTACTACTGCCAATACATCGCCTACGGCTTTGAGTGGTAAGCCACGGTCCTTAATAGCAGAGTTAATTACGTATTCGTACTCACCTGCTGCATCGGCACGGCCTGTAGCAACGAGGTTCAATGTTTCAGCACCTGCTTTATCTGTGTAGATAATGTCGATTGGTGGATTAGCTGTTTCGTTGAATTGTTTTACTAATTCGTTAAACTCAGAGGATGTAGTAACGGCGATTTTTTTACCTTTCAAATCATCTAATTTAGAAATATCGTTGCGGTCATTTTTCACCACTAATTTACGTGTGGAGTAGTTATTAACCTCATTTGTGTAATAGTATTTTGATTCACGAGTTGGGTTACGACGCATTTGGTTAGCAATCATGTCAACTTGGCCAGCATCCATCGCTACGAAGGCAGCATCAACGGCCATAGGCTTGAAGTTGAAGTGAAGGTCTGGATTACGACGTTCAATTTCTTTCAACAACTCTACGTCAAAACCTGTAAGGTTACCGTTATCATCTGTGTAGGAATACGGACGAACTGTACCGCGTGTAGCTACGTTAATCACTTTTGTATCTGGATTTACTTTCGTCTCCTTAGATGTATCATCACCACAACCAGCCACAGCGAGCACACCTAGTGCCAATGCGCCGATGGCGAACAACTTCGTTAATTTCTTAGTATTAAACATGTAACACTCCTTCTCCTCGCAAGGTGCGTAGGAACAACTCTACCTCATCTGTATTGGTAAAAGCTTCAATAACTCTATCTATCTGTTTTGTCTCTAAGGTGAGACCTAGTTTAATGCGTATATCCTCCATAGCAAGAGGATTCTTCGGCGATCCTTTCGGATTGTTCACCGTCTCTGTGAAAGTATCTCCATTTTTCAATGTAACGGTTATCTTTGTAATCCGTTCACTTTGGGATACCTTCGGCAAGTCATAGACACGCTCTATACGTGACATATAGTCTCGTACTGATTGGTCTATGCTATCAATTTTGAATAACTCATCTTGTACCGCCCCATAGGCGAGGACTTGGTACACGATGTACTCTATGGAAAACTGCCCTTCTCGCCCTGTTGTTGGCGCTGTATAACGCAATGCTGCATCAGCACCAGGTGGGAAGTGAACAGTAACTCGTTCTATATCATCCCAAAGGAATAAATCAGAGTCAGCACATAGATTACATTTTTCTTCGTTCTCTGTATTTGCAAACACAGGGAGCGAATCGGATGTAGCACATAATCTACGTTTACCTTGTTCCACTGCATCTGGTGAAACGTTGTAGTGCTTAGACACATACGAAGAAGATGTATATATTCTATGTGCCATAACCTCTGCTGCTTCAGCGCCACAAATGGCTGCCGAGCAATAGGGGTGGACTTTCATCCACAAACCAGGATCAATAAGTTGCCCTGGTGCTAACCAACGGCTAGCGATGTCATTTGATGTAACGGTAATATTACCGATGGTTTTAAACCAACCCCGTTCAGGGTCAAACGGTTTTGTACTTGTTTGAAGTGATGTATGTTGCAACAGTTCGTAAGCCCATACACCATTGCGTGCTGCCAGTCCCGCATGGAGCGGCTTACCATCTGTACCACTTTGAAAGAACATGCCCGCCGACTGAGTAGCAGCCAAAGACAGGAGCTGAGCCAAGCTTTCACCACGAAGGCCTCGCAAAGCGCCTATAGCGGCCGCCGCTCCAATCACACCAACGGTCCCCGTAGAATGCCATCCTTGGGTCCGATGGGCCGATTGATGAGAGAACCAATGATTCCCTCAAGCTCGGCACCAATGATATAGGCACGGAAGAAATCGTGCCACCTATCGGTAGGCTCGAGCACTGCTAATAGAGCAGAATATAAAACAGTACTGAAGTGACCCGCCAAGTTTGCCTGGGCATCATCAAAATCTAGATAATGCGAGGCAAAGCCATAATACAGAGCCTTGTCGGCTCGTCTAACGGTCAAATTACTCTCATAACCATCTACATTGGCTGTTTTATCCTGATTAGTATATGTGTCCTGATTAGCTGCTTTATTCTGATTAGTAGATGTATCCTGATTAACAGTTATATTTTGAGCAGCCCCTATAAACCGAGCTAGGTCTTGAACGGCTTGTTCCGACTCAGCTGGCGCTAGGGACGCCAGATAATCTAGAAAAGCAATGCGCGCTACTGACAAGAGATCCTCACGGTTCGACACATCCGTTTGTTCTATGTAGTTCACAATCGTCTGTGTTACTAAATCCATGGGTTCCCTTTCAGTTATTTAAAATTAATCTATTATTTACCAAACTTTTCAGCACGATTATTTGGTTCTAACCAAATGGAATCGTCTGGACCTTTTGGAATGAGGCGTGGTAGATCCTCAAATGGCGTATGGTCTACGTAGTAGAAACGTTTACGCATAGAGTCGAAGTCTGTTGTACCACCGAATGCTGGATTGGAGTACAAGTCCTTCGCGTAGTTCCAAAGGTTTGGATAGTCTACGAGCCGTTTTTTATTAACCAAGTATTTTTGGTAGAACACGAGGTCAAAGCGAGCCAATGTTGGGAAGATACGGATATCTGGATCTGTAATCGTATCGCCCATCAAGTAACGTTGCTTGCTAAGGCGTTCCTCGAGCCAGTCTAAGCGAGCAAAGATACGGTCATAGTAGTATTCGTAATCTTTTTGGTTGTTACGAGAGCTGCCAAGTTTACTGCTAAGTTAAAATCAGCGTAGATAATAACGTTCAATGCATCGATATCGGCACGTAATTCCTCTGGATAAATATCTGGTGCATCAGGCGAGATGAAATCTTTAAAGCCCAATGCTAATTCAGTGGTCAACGCATGGTAATCGTTGTTTACTACCGCACCAGTTGTAACATCTACAATGGCTGGTACTGTGGAACGTGCATCGTAGTTCGGATCACCTTTGCGATACGCTTCACCTAAGGAGTGAATGCCTAGTACCGGATCCTTTTCATCTTTATCAAGGGTAAAGAACCAGTCTGCAATAACCCCTGCTGGACGCAATGGATCAACAGTGCCTTTAGAGATTACTGTATCTAAGCCAAGCAAATCGATGGCTATAGCAATACGGTGAGCCCAAGGGCAATGTTTAGACCATACAAGACGGTAACGGTCTTTTTCTACAGGTAAAAGCCCTGGTTCACTCCCAAAAGGTGTTGTGAATTGAGGTTCTTCGCTATCAGAATATTTTTGACGACGGTTAAAATTCGATGCATCTTTACCTTCATACTCCTTTTGCTCCCCTTGAGAACGAGGGTTACTAGACTGAAACTCAGAAAAATCGATAGGACAAGGATTCATAGCACGTTGGAACTCAACTTCTTTTCGAGCTGCCGCGATACTAGGATCCTTGATATTGCTTACATCTACGTGTTCACTCATTCTATACTCCTATAGAGGTCATCTCTATTCGCTTTACAATTCTTATTTTGAAAGCTACTGTGATATCCCTCACTTATTCCTACTAACTTAATATGATTATGTAATTATAATATATTATTTAAATACCTATGTCAATAGTAGGTATTTAAAATTTATAATGATTATTGAAAATAAAATATCATTCTATGTAAAAGTATAGAAAATCATACTACATACATCACCTAAAGGAGAAATACTCCATTTAACCTTATAAACATAAAAATAGAGCTATATCTACTGCAGATATAGCTCTATTTGCACATTACACAAGATAAGTTATTGTATACATCATATAAGAATATTATTTACTATTATTTCTATTCGTTTGATTTTCTATTTGCTAGCGCATTAACCTTTGCTTCCAATGCAGCAATACGATTTACATCAGCTTCATGTTGAGCTTTTAATGTCTCTACCTCTTGTGAAAGTACATTGATAGCATTAGTATCTTGACTAGCCATCTTTTCACTAGCAGGACCAACCTTAAAAGAGGCACCTACATTAAACATAGTACTGTTTTGCCCAACCGTAGAGCCTACAGAGAATTGAGCGATCTTGTTTGGCGTGAAGAAGGCACCTAAAGCCATCGCTTTTTCGCCTTTATAAGAACCGCCTGCTACCGCTAGATTCCACTTTGTTCCATCATCAGACTGTACTGGATGGAGCCCAGCTAATGCCGCACTCATAGCACCTACTCTATTAATATTACTATCTAAACGATTAATATTAGAGTCTAATCGTTCAATAGATCCTGTGCTAGCTGATATGGATTGCTTCAAAGCATTTACATCAGCTGCTTTTACATCAGCTACCAATTTATTATCCTCTACATGCAAACCATCTCCCACATTTACATTAACTACATGATCATCTCCAATAGTCGTGCCAACGCCACCTGTATAGGTCGCATAGTCGCGAACTCGTTTCAATTGCGCCACATTAACCGCATCATCATCGCGTGTCCCTGCAGTTAAGTTTGTAATTTGACGATTCCCATAAGACTTAGAACCAACTGCGACAGCACCCATTTAGATACCCAAGTATTACGATTCCCGTCACTATCCTCTATGAGATAGCCCTTCTCTCCTGCCCCAACAATAGCGTGGGAGCGCGCCCCTAAAGCTACAGCGTTATCTATTTGGGGTTCTACTTGTGAGAAGTAACCTAGTGCAGTACTTTCTGTTGCATAAGCTTTACTATAGCTACCAAGCGCTACAGCCCCTGTTGTTTTTGTACTATACATAGAAGCAGATGCATTAGAACCTATAACTGTAGAATTTTCACCATTTGTACCCGCACGTTGGCCTACAACAGTGGCACCGCGTGCGTTACTAGCACTAGCATTACCAACAACTACAGTCTCTCCAGCTAATGCATCTTGTTTACCAAAACCACCATAACCGATAGCTAGAACCTCTCCAACCCAGCCTTTATTAGTGTAGCCTTGATCTTTACCAATAAAGATCGCCTTCTTCCCCGCTACAAATGTTACCGTAGGCGCATCTGTACTAGGATTAACAGCTGTACTATCTGCTGCTAAACTAGTTGCCATCACACCACAACCAAGACACGCTGCTAACACTAACGCTTTTTTACTTACCCTCATAAATTCCTCCTGACTACAAATAACTTATCAGGTTAAGTATACTGTAATATGAATTTTTATTAAAATTAGACATTCTAATCAATATCCCCCGAAACACAAACAAGAAAAGCAGCATTTACTTTTAACTATCACATCTATTCTAAGACTATTAATAAGTTATAATTATGCATACCAAGAACCAGTTATACCCCCTATATAAGCGGCTATTATACCATCCACTATAAGAGGCGATTATACTATTCCACTGTAAGAGGCGATTATACGATTCTACTATAAGAGACTATTATCTGCCTTATAGAAACTATTATTTTTCCTATAAAAGTTATTATCCAGGCTATGCAAGAAACGATTATATAAAATTAAAGAGAGCCTATAGATTGTCTCCCCATCAAGTAAAACCGGGAATAGACAACCCATAGACTCTCTATCAACTTTTTATTTTATAAATAGAACAGGACTGTTAAGAATTAGTCCTTAGATTATTCGTGTGGCGTTGTATATGTTATGTTTTGTGCTTCGTAGCTTTCACCATGAGCCAATACACGAACGATAGTTTCTAGCGTAGCGCGTACGGTCTCAACAGCCATGCTCGGTTGATCTGGCTTGTTCACCACTTGGGATGGCAAGTACGGAATATGCATGAAGCCCGCCTTAACATTGCCTTTTTGAGCTGCATAATGTAGCACACCGTACATAATATGATTACATACGAAGGTGCCTGCTGTATTAGATACTCTCGCAGGAATACCCGCTTGGTGCAATGCATTAACCATATCCTTAATAGGAAGTGTAGCGAAGTAAGCACTTGGGCCATCAGCTACAACAGGTTCATCGGTAGGTTGGTTGCCACCATTGTCTGGAATGCGGAAATCATCGCAATTTATGGCTACCCGTTCAATCGTAATATCTGGACGACCGCCAGCTTGACCTACACAAAGAATAAAATCAGGGTTGCATGTATCGGCTGCTTCTATTGCAGTTTTAACAGATGTATACCGCACAGTTGGCACCATTTGAGTCACCACTTTGTAGTCCCCGTCTGTGTAACCATCCATCGTTTTAACAGCTTCCCATGCAGGATTGATACTTTCACCACCGAAAGGATCAAAACCGGTAATCAAAATCGTTTTCATCATAGTACCTCATAACAATATCAAAAGATATTATACATAAAAATAGATTAAAGGAAATAGTACATTAATAGAATATTCAATGTAAGCATTACGATAGCTACAGGAATTTGAGCCTTAATAACACCGTAGGTATCCTTCATTTCAAGAAGCGCCACAGGAACAATATTGAAATTTGCTGCCATTGGCGTCATCAAGGTACCACAATAACCAGCAAGCATTGCAATAGGACCAATCACCGCTGGATTAGCACCATGACCTGCAACAAGCATCGGTACGCCAATAGCACTAGTAATCATAGCAAAGGCTGCAAAGGCATTCCCCATAATCATTGTGAAGAAAGCCATGCCAATACAATACGCTACAACGATGAGAAATACGTTATCTGCAGGAACTATGCTAGCTACCATACTTGAGATCAACTTGCCTACCCCTGCAAGGTTAAATAGATACCCAAGGGCTGCTAATAATTGAGACAAGATAGCAGTCCAACCGATAGCATCGAGAAGACGACGACCTTCATGGAAACTTTGACCGACCTTAGCTTTCGTAATATATAAGGCTACACATAGGGCAATAATAGAAGCAATGGCAAGGCCTACAAGGGCACCCAGTTTCGTGAAGAACCCGATGATGAACGTAATAATACCAACGAGCAATGCCGGAATAAAAAAATCACATTACCAATACGCAAGGCTTCCATTTTTTTGAAATCTATAGCAGATTCAAAATAATTCCCTTTGCCAAGTTGTTTAAATAACACAATTGCCGCCATAGCAATTACGAGCCAACCATTGATTTCTTTAGACATATAAGAGCCAAAGATAAAGGAAATACCATATAATAGCCAGAATAGACCAGTACCAATACGATGATTATGGTCCTTATCGACAAAAAGATTGTATGGAAAAAAATAACTAAGATAATACCTACTAAAAAGATATACAAAGTCTAAGGGCTGCATTTTATATAATAACTCCAACATATTATTTGCCCCCTTTCGCTAACTCTTCTGGTGTAACGAGAATATTAAGCTCATTTGGCACAAGTTTGCCCGCTTTCATATCCGCCTCGTCTTGAGCCACACTAGCTTGAATTGTTTTATCAAAAATAAAGAATCGAATAACACTCACTATATAGGCACATATTGCTGTAGGAACTCCATATAGCACCATATCTGTAAGCTCAACATTATAGCCGAGCTGCTCCATAACACCTTTAATCAATAAAAGACCACCCGCTGCAAGGAACAGATTTGACCAAAAAAGTTACCAATATTATCTGTAGATGCCGCTACACCACGAATCTTATCGAGTGTAGATTGAGATATAGGGCGACCTTGCGCTACCGCAGCTTCACTCATAGGAGAAATCAAAGGACGAACCATAGCTACAAGACCCGACATACTAATCCCCAGAGATACTGTTACTTGTCGAACAAATAGATATATCATGAAAATACGACCAGCTGTTGCGGCTTGAATCTTACCGATCAATATTTCTGCCCGTTCACGTAAACCGTGGCGTTCCATAATACCAATCACAGGAAGTACCAAGGCAAATAGTGACATATAACGGTTTTTTACGAAAGCCTCCCCAATAGCACCAACGATCTCGTTTATGCTCAGCCCTGCCGAAAGCCCTGTCACAAAGCCTGCTGCAATAACAACTAACAATGCATTAAAGCGTAGCATCAAACCGATGACCATCACTAAAATGCCCGATAAAATAATCATATGGACACATCCTTTCTACAAACTACCCATAATCGTATATAACCGCAAAGGCACAGTATATATATTATGTATATTATATATGAATATATTATATATCAAATAGTAATAATATCACACAATAAATCGCCTTGTAATGTATTTTAATAGATTGCTACAAACCAAAAACTACTAAAAGTGTATTACAAGGCGATTTACTTATTTAACTCAACTCTTTTTTGAACAAAATTGTAGTATGTTGTTTTCCTCTAAAATGAACTTTATCATACGCTGTAAAGCCAAAGGATTCATACATCTTAGGCAACCATGGATGCTCCTTGGCAGTCCCCAAGGTTACTGTATGTGTTTTAAACTGTTCCTTTAAAAGCTCTTCTGCATAGCCCAAGGTTTCCCGTGCATAGCCTTTACCTTTGAAAGCTGGCGCTGTTACAAAGTGTGCAATATGTGGATATTTATCCGGTGTAGAATATTTCACCCAAGGCATGCAAAACGTAATGGAGCTCACTAATTCTCCATCGATATATAACCCATACACGGGATAATTTTCAATCCACTCCTTAGATTCTGCTTCTGTAAAATCAATGGCATCAAAGGTGATTGGATAGTCTTTAATCGCTGCATAGCCATCGATTAACACCTTATGATATTCTGCTGTATCTGCTACTGTTAATTGTCTAAATTCTTTCATGGTCTTTCTCCTCATTCTATATTTTTATTCACAAACTATGTATATTTATTTGATTTATGAACGTAATTATACACCTATACGTATCAACTTGCAATATTTTTACATAAATATTATATAGAATGTTAATACCTAATATAGAATTATACTATTAAATATAGTAATAATCGCATTTTAGCGTATAAGAGAATCAATTGACGTCAAGTGCATAAAGATAAAACTTTCCATATGTTATACCTATCATTAATACTTTCTATTTTTGGCACAAAAAAACAGGATGTATCACGAAGATACATCCTGTTTTTGAGCTTTCACAAGCTCGAAGAGAAGTTATCGTATTATTTGTAAATACGGGAACCGTATACGTCACGTTGATTTTCAGGTTCGTTGTTAACGCGAACACGTTCAGTTTTGTGACGATCGTTGTCACCACCAGAGATACGATCAATGCGGAAGTGGTTAAGGCGAATGTTTTGTAATTCAGGACCGAATTCATTCATCGCACGTTTCATGTTTTCGTCGATAGGAGCACCATTTTGAAGTGCACGGTACAACATTGTGGCGAATTCGTAGCGAGTCATTTTTGCATCGCCTTTGAATGTGCCATCAGGATAGCCAACAAGGATACCATTACCAGCCAATTGGCTAATGTATTGGTAAGCCCAGTGATTTTGAGGAACATCTGGGAATTCAGCAGTTTTGCTAGGATCGATAGCAAGTGGGTTCAAGATTTGTAACAAGTTGTTATATTTGTTTTCCATATCTTGAAGACGTGCGTTCAATTCAGCGATTTCACGACCCATAGCTACACGGGAACGGGACTCAGGAGAACGTTTACCAAGACGAAGGGATACGCCTGCGTTCAATTGAGTTTCACCAGTACCTACAGTACCACCAACGGAGAACATAGTGTCTTCGTTAGGACGGTAGAACGCACCTAATGCAGCGGAGTTTGCATTATGGTAGTGACCATAACCAGCAGCGATTGTCCATTTGTCATCTGGGTTGAAGTCCAATGGATGTAATGCAGCCAATGCAGCGGAACCTGCACCTACTTTATTAACGCGTTTTTCAACATTGCCAACACGGTTATTTAAGTTAGTAATGTTATTGTTGATTTGACCAGGTGTAGAATTGTTGATTTGAGTTTGCAAATCGTTTGCTACGGAGTACAATTGACTACCGTTTACAGCGTCTGTAGAAGTAGCGGAGATTTCACCAGCAGCAACATTTTTAAGTTGACGTTCAGCATCAGCTTTACCTACGGATACAGAACCATTAGCTGTAGAACCTACACCAGCAAAACCACCGAATGTATGGCCCGCAATTGTAGCGCTAGTTTGAGCTGTAGCTTCGCTTGTAGTGGATTTTTGACCCAACGCGATGGAGTTCAAGTGTGTTGCAGTTGCATGGTCACCGATTGCCATAGCGTAGTCATTTGTAGCGTGAGCATCAGAACCAAATGCATTAGCACGGATATGAGTTGCATGTGCGCCAGCACCAAATGCTTGAGCATGATCACCAGAGGCAATTGCTGAAGAGCCAATTGCAACAGCATGATTATTAGTAGCTTGTGCACTGGAACCAATAGCATTAGATTTATAGCCAGAAGCCAATGCTTCATAACCAATTGCTTGTGCACGAACTTCAGATGCGTTTGCACGAGTACCAATAGCTGTGGACCAAGTACGAGCAGCGTCAGCACTATGACCAACAGCGATAGATTCGCTCATTTCAGCTTTAGAGTTATGTCCTACAACCAATGCAGAGCTACCAGAGGCAGTATTATTAGAGCCAACTGCTACGGAGTTGCTTTTCCAGTTACCTGGTTTCAACGTTGCACTATCAGGTTCATTATCATAGTCACGATCGCGGAAGTTAGAAGTAGATTCATTTACAGTATTACCTGTACCAACTGCAATCGCATTATAACCGTCTACAGTGTTGTTGTCACCATAAACACCTGAAGCCGCATTTACTGGAGCAACAGTCGCACCCACGGCAACGATAGCTGCTAATACAGCAAATGCTAATCTTTTGGAATGTTTCATTTCTCTCATCTTACACCCTCACTAAATTAAAAAACTTAACCAAATTACAATACAATACAATTTTTCAACCTCTCTAAGTGTTCCGCCTCTCTCCTCGGGCTGATTAGGAAATATTTCTAATTTATCTCTCAAAGAAATACGTCCATTTCAGTTTAAGAAAAATTTATATTGTTCATTACCCGCATAGCATATCAAAGTTTTACGATATACACAACCCTTTTTCATTCATAAAGTTCATTAATAAGTCTTCATATACTCCCCAAAAATAGCTTTATTACTAGTGTTCTAACTGCATACGACTTACTTATTATTTTTTTCTTATGAGTGAAAAAAATCACAACACTGCAAGTATTTCTCACATAATAAATCGTATAACTTATAAATAATTAATCATTCTATAAGTATTTAGAATATAATACAAATCCCCAGCAACCCTTATTCACTCTACATTCATGAACTATTAGTGAAAGCGGCTTTTTATGCATATTTAATCTTCACTCTTTTTATTTTTATACTTATTTTTATAATTTATATTTAGTCACTATACAACTATACACATCAACATATATACATATCACAGTTAAAGCCTTAAAGGAATAAAGTCTACAATTTCTCCTTTGAATATCTAATGTTTTATGTATACATAGCTAAAATAAAAGTAAGCCTCCTAGCTTTTCTAAAGAAAACAAGAGGCTTACTCAAATTTTTATATTAAATTATGCTAATAATGCACTTACTAGTTCTTCCGCTTTATTAAGATCAGACGCGTCTGGATTCCAGTTACATTTAATTTCTGGTTCTACTACAGCAAAACCATATTTAGTTAACTCTTCACGAAGGACTTTCGTAGATTCACCAGACCAACCATAAGTACCAAATACAGAGGCCTTTTTTTATTTTTTTAAATTTCAATTCACGTAAGAAGTCGAGCCAACCAGCTACACTGGACAGTACGCTGTTCCCTGTTGTTGGAGAGCCTACTGCGATCGCTTTAGACTTAAATACTTCTGTCATGATGTCATTTTTATTGGTTTTACTAATGTTGTAGATTTTAACACGCGTATCTGGAGCTTGCTTAGAAATTTCTTCAGCTATCTTATGAGCTAATTTCTTTGTGCCATCCCACATTGTATCGTACACCACTGTGATTTGGTCTTCTTGGTACGCTTGAGACCATTCGTAGTATTTTTCAACGATTTGCATTGGGTTTTCACGCCAAATAGCACCGTGGCTGGTAGCAATAATATCAATTGGCAAGTTGAGCTTTTGAATTTCTTCAATTTTAGCTTTTACCAATGGAGAGTAAGGATTCAAAATATTAGCGTAATATTTCATCGCCTCTGCCCATAAACGGCATTGATCAGCCTTATCTGCCCACAATTCTTCTACCGCGTAATGTTGACCGAACGCATCGTTAGAGAACAAAATATTGTCGCCAGTCATGTAGGTTGCCATGGAATCAGGCCAATGAAGCATGCGCATTTCTACGAATACTAAGGATTTACCATTGCCGATATCTACGGAATCACCTGTTTTAACAACTTTAAAATTCCATTCTGGATGATGATATTGCCCCACCAAAGACTTAACTGCATTTTCCGTACAGTAAATTGGAGTATTAGGAATTTTTTCCATCAATGCAGGCAAGGAACCGCTGTGATCCACTTCGCCGTGATTACATACGATGAAATCAATCTTATTTAAATCGATTTCAGCTTCCAAATTATCGATAAACTCTGAGGAATGAGGTTTCCACACCGTATCGATGAGGACTGTTTTCTCCTCTTCAATCAAGTACGCATTTTGGCTAGAACCATTGTTAATGCTGTAATCAGAACCGTGGAACTCATTCAATTCCCAGTCGATTTTCCCCACCCAAGATACGTTATTTTTAATGTGCTTTCTCATAATAACCTCCGTTTTCTGTGAAAGTATAGGTACTTACCTTACTCCTAATATGTTTTAGAACCAAGGAATATGTGGAACTTTCACCAGTACAACCAAATCTATGGCCCAAATGTTACATCAAATGACATAACACGAATCGGTCATTAACTATATTTCTATTATATCGAAAGCACAAGAGACTGTCTGTACCTGTAGATACGGATTTAGCATTATCCAATTATTGCGTTCTTATATGCTACATTATTTATCGTATTCTTATATTCTGTATTATTCTATATGCGTATCGGCTTTCAATCCTGGAATTGCTTTATAGATATATAACGCAATATATCCATCAACTAGACTATGAACAATAGTACCGGCACCAACAAGTACGAACACAACGTAGATAAGATCAATATTAGGCATCGTAGTCGTAGTGTAGAACAAGAGGCATGCTAATACTTCACCGATGGCGTGAACGATGGCACATACAAGGTTGAACGTAGCAAAAGAGAGAGCCCCAGTCAATACGCCTGGATGATGTTTAATATAATAGGCCCCCATCAAGGCAAAGATGATATGAGATGCAGCGCGCATAACGATAACGATAGGGAAGCCAGCTACAAAGAAACCTAGCGTAGAGCCTATAACAACACAAGCAGCCATCTTACGAGACAAGAACATAGCCAGGAATATAGGTACATGACTAGCCAATGTATACGAAGCCGGTGGAATGACAACTTTCAGAGGCATCATAATAGGAATCATGATAGCTAATGCCATCAATAACGCAGTAATAGTTAAATTTCGATACATGGAAGAATTCATAAAGGCCTCCTTGGAAATGTTTTGCCCACTGATTACATCTACAATATTCTAATGCATAAATTTTTAATATATTAAATACGGACTATAAATATCTTTAATTTCCTACACTGCCCCACAAGTTTAGGATTACCACACCCACTACAATAAGAGCAATACCTAATATAGTGTAAATATTATAGCCCTCACTAAAGATAAAGACCGAAATGAGAGCCGTCACCACGAGACCTACGCCAGACCAGGTAGCATAAGTAACACTAAGAGGAATATATTTCAGTACATGCGTCAAGGTATAGAAAGATCCTACATAACCACATACGCAGGCAATAGTCTGTAACGGCCGCGTAAAGCCATCAGATGCTTTCAACATGGTCGTAGCAAATAGCTCAAGCCTATAGATAAGGCAAGTAAAAAATAAGATAACATAACTCCTCCCACAAAAAAAAGAGAGGGCCTTACAACACTCTCTTCAATACATAAGTACGCACTCAATCGCACCTATTATAAACGTTCGATTACAGCTTGCGCCATTTCTGTGGTACCTACGCGTTTCAAGCCTTCGCGGTAGATATCGCCTGTGCGGTAACCATCAACGAGCACTTGTTCAACAGCTTTTTCAATAGCGTCAGCCACTTGAGGCAAATCAAGGGAATGACGGCACATCATAGCTGCAGACAAGATTGTACCCAAAGGGTTCGCCAAGTTTTGACCCATAATGTCTGGTGCAGAACCATGGATTGGTTCGTACAATGCTGTGCCAGTACCCATGGATGCAGATGGTAAAAGCCCGATAGAACCAGAGATGACAGCGCCTTCGTCAGACAAGATATCGCCGAACAAGTTTGTTGTAACGATAACGTCGAACTGTGCAGGATTTACAACAAGTTGCATCGCTGTATTATCTACGTAGAAGTAATCTGTTGCGATATCTGGATTAGCTGCCGCTTTCTCTTGAGCGATTTTACGCCACAAACGAGAAGAAGCTAATACATTTGCTTTATCCACAGATACAACCTTTTTATTACGTTTGCGAGCTGTTTCCATAGCGATATCCATGATGCGCTCTACTTCGTAACGGCTGTATGTTTCTTTATCCCAAGCAAACTCGTTAGCGCCTTCACCTTGTGCCTCTTCGCGTTCACCGAAGTAAATACCGCCAGTCAACTCACGAACGATAACGAAATCTACATCTTGTACGAGTTCCTTTTTAAGAGGAGAATACTCTTGCAAAGATGGATAGATTTTTTTACAGGACGCAAGTTACAGAATAAACCAAGCTCCTTACGAAGACCGAGGATTGCTTTCTCAGGACGGATAGCAGGATCCACATTATCCCATTTAGGACCGCCTACAGCACCAAGCAACACAGCATCAGCAGCTTTACAAGCCTCAATCGTATCCTCAGTCAAAGGCACACCGTATGCATCAATAGACGCACCGCCCGCTTTTTTATCAATCCAATTAACCTTTACATTAGCTTTCTCAAAAGCCACATCACACACAGCCTTCGCTGCAGCAATAATCTCAGTACCGATACCATCACCAGGAATCAATACGATATTCTTTTCGCTCATCTTACCTCTCCAATATATGTAATGTCCCTCCGCCACAAATCATTCAACATATTGCTAGCTATAGGGATTTTAATTTTGCTCAAAACCGTAAAAGATAAATACGTAGAGCCGAGGTGCATGCGCTAACGCGACTTTAGTAGGTCAAGGCTACGCCGCAGACCGTTAAGCTAGCTGGAGCGGCAGCGCATCACCGAGGATCGGCCACGTAGTATTACTTGCGGTTTTTCGCAAAGTTCACAAGACCACCAGCTGCCGCAATATCTTGAATGAATTGTGGCAATTCAGTGCCTTGGTATTGTTCGTTTTTAGTCAAGTTGTACACGATACCTTTAGACAAGTCTACGCCGATTGCATCACCAGCGTCGATACGATCGACTTGTTCACCGATTTCCACTACTGGCAAACCGATGTTGATAGCATTACGGAAGAAGATACGTGCAAAGGAGTGTGCTACGATAACAGGCACGCCTTTCGCTTTGATAACGCCTGGTGCGTGTTCACGGGAGGAACCACAGCCAAAGTTTTTACCAGCTACCATGATTTCGCCAGCATTCACATTTGGCGCGAATGTAGTATCAATATCTTCCATCGCATGTTCAGCCAATTCGTTCCAGTCAGCAATCGCCAAGTAACGAGCCGGAATGATTACGTCTGTATCTACATCGTCGCCGTAGCGCCAGATTTTTTTGCTTTCAAAATCCATATTAAACCTCCTCAGGGCCTGCAATGCGGCCTAATACAGCACTTGCTGCCGCCACGTAAGGGCTTGCCAAGTATACTTCAGAATCAACGTGACCCATACGACCACGGAAGTTACGGTTTGTAGTGGAAACTGTGCGTTCCCCTTCAGCCATGATACCCATGTAACCACCTAGGCAAGGACCACATGTTGGCGTGGACACTGCGCAGTCAGCTTGAATGAAGATGTCCAATAAACCATCTTTCATAGCTTGATCGTATACATCTTGGGAACCAGGAATTACGATACAACGAACGAATGGAGCTACTTTGCGACCTTTGAAGATTTCTGCAGCTGCTACCAAGTCTTCGTAACGGCCATTTGTACAGGAACCGATGATAACTTGGTCGATTTTAATATCTTTGTCGATTTCGTTGATGTAATGTGTGTTAGATGGCAAATGAGGGAATGCTACCACTGGTTGCAATTTGGACAAGTCAATAGTAATTGTTTGAGCATATACTGCATCAGCATCTGGAGCGATTGGTTCAACAGGACGGTTTACACGGCCTTTAATGTATTCTTCAGTAATTGCATCGTAAGGGAATACGCCACATTTACCGCCCGCTTCGATAGCCATGTTACAGATTGTAAGGCGGTCAGCCATAGTCATGTGTTGTACGCCATCACCAGCGAATTCAAGCGCCATGTAACGAGCACCGTCTACGCCGATTTGGCCGATTAAATCAAGAATTACGTCTTTACCAGTTACCCATTTGTTAGGGTTTTACCGATAAGCTCAACCTTGATTGTTTCAGGCACTTTGAACCAAGTTTTTACCTTCTGCCATAGCAACGCCCGCATCAGTGGAGCCTACGCCTGTAGAGAATGCATTTACCGCACCATATGTACAAGTATGGGAGTCAGCACCGATAATCATTTCGCCAGGACCGATAAGACCTTTTTTTCTGGCAAAATAACGTGCTCGATACCCATTCTACCGACTTCAAAGTAGTTTGTAATGCCATGTTCGCGTACGAAGTCGCGCATTACTTTCGCTTGTGTAGCAGATTGAATATCTTTATTTGGTGTGAAATGATCTGGCACTAAGTAGATTTTTATGACGGTCAAATACAGGTTTGCCGATTTTCAAGAACTCTTTACGCGCTGGTGGGAATGTGATGTCGTTCATCAAAAACAGCGTCCAAATGACATTCGATGATTTGGCCTGGCTTTTACAACATCAAGACCCGCGTGGCGAGCCATATTCTTTTCAGTAATGGTCATACCCATATTATTCTTCCTCCTGTTGTTCTAGCTCCATAGCTAGGAATACTGAGTTAACTGCATTAATATATGCGTTCACACTTGATTTAACGATATCGGTGCTGATACCACGACCATGGTACAAGCGACCGTTGTATTCTACCTTAAGGGTTGCTTCCCCAAGGGCATCTTTACCGGCTGTGATAGCACGGATTTGGTAGTCTTTTAAGCTAATTGGCAAGCCAACCACACGTTCAACCGCTTTAAGGGATGCGTCTACTGGACCATCACCTACGGCAGCATCGGCTTTTTCACCTTCTGGAGTCATAAGGCGAACGTCTGCGTATGCATAACCTTTTTCACCCAATTTATAGTATTGAGCCACAAGCTCGAATGCTTTTTTGTGATGTAAGTTATCTACTACAAGAGCGATAATGTCATCATCGTATACTTGTTTTTTACGGTCTGCCAATTCTTTGAATTTACCGAAGAGGTCGTTGATTTTCTCTTCTGTGAAAGATTGGAAACCAAGTTTTGCCAAATGATCGGCGAAGGCATGACGGCCAGAGTGTTTGCCCAATACGAGGTCTGTTTTTTCAGCCCCTACGGACTCAGGAGTCATGATTTCGTATGTTTCAGGGTTGCTCATCATACCATGTTGGTGAATACCAGACTCATGAGCAAAGGCATTGGAACCTATGATCGGTTTATTTGGAGGAACTACGACACCTGTTAAACGGCTCACAAGTTTAGAAACTTTCGTAAATTGTTTTGTATCGATGTTCACTTGAAGGTCGCCGAAGTAATCATGGCGTGTTTTAAGAGCCATTACAACTTCTTCAATCGCTACGTTACCAGCCCGTTCGCCTAGGCCATTAATTGTGCCTTCTACTTGGCGTGCACCTGCTTTAATAGCAGCTAACGTATTTGCATTAGCAAGACCTAAGTCATCATGACAATGAACGGAGATAATTGCATTTTTCAATACCTGGTGTATGTTCTTTAATATAGCGGATTTTTATCACCGAACTCATTAGGGTTCATGTAACCTACTGTGTCTGGTACATTAATAATTGTTGCACCACCAGCAATGGCAACACCAAATACTTGGCATGCGAAATCTAAATCAGAGCGTGCCGCATCTTCACCAGAGAACTCGATTTCATCAACCTTACCTTTTGCATATGCCAATACGGATTTAACCTTATCCAATACCTCTTGGCGAGTCATTTTTAATTTATATTCCATATGAAGTTCAGAAATAGCAATGAATACATGCAAACGGCTACGTTCCGCATCTTTCAATGCATCAATCGCTTTTTGTACGTCCTTTTCATTAGCACGTGCCAACGCACAAATTGTTGCGCCTTTCACTTCGCGTGCAATCGTTTGTACTGCTTCAAAATCTCCAGGGGATGCTGCTGGGAAACCAGCCTCGATTACATCGATGCCGAGGCGTACTAGGCCTTTCGCAATTTCAATTTTTTCAGGAGTTTGTAAAGACACACCTGGTGTTTGTTCCCCATCACGAAGGGTTGTATCGAAGAAATATACGCGATTTTGATCCATAATCTTCACCTTTTCTATACTGATAAAACATAACGCTGTATTATATCTATCTATTGTGAAAGTTTAGTAAAATGGCCGATTTCAACGCTATTTCGGCTGAAGCCAACGTAGATACATCAAATCAGTAATTTTACTAGACTTTTACAATAAAAAAAGCCCCTCAGAACAACTGTCGTTGCTCAAAGGGGCGTTATATTCATAACACGGTACCACCCTAATTGGGACTCGTTGCGGGTATAACGGAACCACCGTCGATGACTACTGCTGCATTCGCCACCAAAGCTCACGGGAGAGTGTCAGCGTACAACCTCTATTGCCTCGCACCAACCGGCAACTCTCTGAAAGCAGGATTTGTAAACCTTTATACCCATTCATAGCTCGTATTTAGATATAAGGGTATTGTACTGTATTCTATAGAGTTATGTCAATTAGGATATGATGAAGTTTAAAACAATATTCTTTCAAAATCATAAATGAGTCCAATCCAACTCATCAAAGTCCTTTAAAATTAATATTTTTCATCTTTACAACTTGATTAGTAAACTCTATTCGATTATAAAAAAATGAAATATCAGTATACCATTCCTTTAAACTAGCATACACTTCATTCTCTAGATCAATAATAATGGTTTCAATGGGATCCCAGGTTTTGCATCTTACAGACTCGACCATAACCATGCTATTACCTATGAAAGTAACATCCCTACCATAAATCCAAAATGGCAATGCTTTCCCCTTTATAGAAATAGAATATATCGCATCTCCATGAGGCGGTTCTGTTTCATATTGTGCTTTATATTGTACTTTTCCATTATCTCATTGCTAGTATTTTCTATATATGGCAATGTTGAAATCTTGTAATTTTTTAGGTTCATAAAAACTCCGTTATTTTTAATATGAAGCACAACAAAGAGGACTGTATATCGCTATTTGTGTAAAGAGTATTTTGCTATACTATAGGTGTTGCTAACCCTAATCTGGCAACAGAAAGGGGGTGTAGTTATTGCACAACAACTATCAATTTTGGCTAGCCGTCATGGTAAATGTACTCGCCTACTACATTTGCAAGTGGTTAGACGCTTTCCTAGCCCTTTTATTTAGCAACTAGCCCAACGCTCTAGCATTAGCGTAATAATGTAAAAAATCCCTCGGAGTTGCAGCTCCGGGGGATTTTGTAGTTAATTGCACAACTATCAATTGCCTATCTATAATATACTACATTCAAAATGTTTTTTCAATAATCTACGCTCTTAATCATTTCTCTAGCCCGCTCAACAGAAATAGGCTCATTAAATAGGAACACATGGTTCTGCTCCCCATATTCCCAAGAGGCTAGATAGACAAAATCATCCACCATTCGATAGGTAACAATTATATCATTTACAACCTCTGTTTTCTGAGGTAAGTAATCCTTATAATCGCCTGCGATATTACCAGATAAAGTAGATACACGATATTTAATGTACTTTGGCATATCATCTACACGGTCAAAGTATTTTCCTTTTAAAAGCTCATGATAGGCATACACGACTTGTAATACATCGTGATCCACAATGGATACATGTACAGGATGTAATACCTCTAAACCACTTGGTAACTGCGGTTTAAAGGTCAAATGTTGCTTAGCCTCATATACAGTATTAAACACCTCTAGCAATTGACCTTTACGAGTGCTTCTATAATCCTCATCAGTCATGCTGCAACTTCCAAGTCTATCTGGACAAGGAAACTCATTTCGATCACCGTAAGGCTGATCATAAATGGAATTGCCATTGAGACGAAACCGCATCATGTCATCTGCGGAGGCGATATTGATAGAACCTATGAAAGCTAGCGCAGCTAATGCACATATTACCTTCTTCATAATTTACTCCCTACAAACAAACCACATATGTTAAGTAAATTATATCACTAAAAGGACAAATGCCTATATAATACTAGTTACAGCATGATTATAAGTCTATAATAAGCTGATGTCGAAGACACGCCTGAGCAAGATTAACTACTAAAAATTTTTAATAATCCCTTTTCATCAAACTTAAAGTTTGGACCCCATGCAACTTCCCAGTAATATCCATCTGGATCGGCAAAATATGCATGATAACCACCCCAAAAAAACATCTTGTGGTTCTTTTTACAATTTTTCCCCCAGCATTTCGTACTAATTCAATAACATTATCAACATCTTCTTTATGTTCAACATTGTAAGCTAATGTAATTCCGGCAAATCCATTTCCCGCTGGTGGATTATTTTCATCAATATCTTTTGCTAATTGTTCCAAAGGAAATAGTTCAAATTTTTGTCCCTGCCGTATCAAAAAAAATATTATTGGCGGATTATTTTTCTTTACAGTCAGTCTTATATCCTAAACCATCTCTATAAAACTTTATTGATTTTTCCATGTCTCTAACACCTAAACAAATGCAAGTGATCTTATTCATTACTACCTCCATAAATTCAAATTACTTTTATCTTCATATTGATTATAAATCTTCATTGCAAAATCAGGATAAGTTTCTCACACTGCTAAAAAAAATACTCTTTTATCCTTTCAATGCCAATATACATTCTCTTTTGCCCATCTCGTTAATTTATTTATATTATCCTGAGTCTATCTTTTTACAACTTTAATAAAACTACGTTGCACCAATCATTGATAATCCGCTTTTTATTATAAAATTATATCAAAAAGTTCCCTCAGTAAACATCACAAATCTATCACATTTGATAGTATCTATCGCAAATCATTCTACTATTCAAAATTATTGTAGGTGTTATAATGAACTTATAAAAACGAACAGGCGCTCACATGATAGTAAGTGCATCTTTTCAAACTAATATTTACTAGTTATATCAAGGAGATCATCATGACACATACACAATTAACACAACTCGTACAAGCTTTATTAGATGCACCACAAAGCAACCCTAAAGTAAAAGAGTTCGCTCAATCTTGGATTAATGCAGAAGGTACACCTAAACAAGAAGAACTTACAAAACAACTTGTATCCGTAGCAGAACAAAAACATTGCACTTATCGACGAAACAATCGGCTTTTGCAGGCTCTGAACGCGCTACACAAATCCTTGGCAAAGAAGGTGCAGCTAAGCTATTACAACACGCAAAAGACATCAAAGCTGAAGGCGCTGAATTCTGTGACTGCCCTGCCTGCGAAGCCGCAAAAAATATTATCGATTTAAAAGCAGAAATTGTATAATACTATAAATAGAATATTACCTATTGAGTGGTTATCTACACATTGTAGATAACCACTTTTCCATACAAAAAAGCCCCTGTTTGAAACAGGGGCATTTCTTTATAAACTTGCTTCCACAAGTGATTTTGTATATGGGTGTACCGCTTCTTTAAGTCGTTTTGATTCGATAGTCTCTACGATTTGCCCATCTTTCATAACGATGATTCGGTCTGTTACGGCTTGTAATAGTCCGATGTCATGGCTGACGAATACGTAGCCGAAGGGTTGTTCCCTGTGAAGTTTTTGTAATAAATCTAGTACCAGCTTTTGATTCACCGCATCAAGGGCTGATGTAGGTTCATCAAAGAGTACTAGCTTTGGGTTCATCAACATGATCCGTGCCAATACGACACGTTGTAGCTGACCACCGCTGACTTCGTGAGGGTATTTATACACCGTATTTTCTGGCAAGTCTACTCGTTGCATCCATTTGCGGATATCTTCCTTTGCAGCGGCTATATCCATAAGCCCATAGTTGATATACGGCTCTAAGAGAAATGCTTCTAAGTTCATTCTAGGCGGAATCACCGCCAAGGGATTTTGGAACATCATCTGCATAGAGCGATATATTTCTGTATGATTTTGAATGGAATGGATGTCCTCACCAAAGAGTCGCAAGATGCCAGATGTAGGTTTTTCTAGCATGGCAATCATCCTAAGCAGTGTACTTTTACCAGAACCACTACCACCAGCAATACCTACCCGTTCATTCTCCGCTACAGAAAAAGATACATCATCAACAGCACGAACCGTATGATGGTGGTTTGTATATTGTTTACATAAATGCTCAACTTGAATCATACTACACCACTTTCATTACGGAATCTAATAATACGCGCGTATACTCGTCTTTTGGATGGTTCATAATATCTTCCGTCGCCCCCACTTCAACGAGCTGGCCTTTATGCATTACGCCAATGCTATTAGCGATATGTCCAGCAGCCTTGATGTTATGCGTTACGATAACAACTGTTGCACCAAGGGCTTGTGTTACCTCTTTTAAAAGGTCTAGCACAGAGGCTTGCACGAGCATATCCAGAGCACTAGTTGGTTCATCGGCAAATACGATGCTCGGCTTCAAGATGAGGCTTAAAGCTATTGCCAATCGCTGCTGCATGCCACCGCTCAATTGAAACGGATAAGACTGTAAAATCCGCTCACCATCATTGAGATGAACTAACTTCAACATATCGATGACGCGAGCTATTTCATAGCTTTCACCATGAGCACGGAACAAATCTTTGAAGTGATTTTCTACGGTGCGATTTGGATTTAGATAGGCGCTAGGATTTTGAAAGATCATAGAAATCTTGGTGCCCCGTAGTTGTCGCCAATCGCCATCACTTAAGGTTGAAACATCGGTACCGTTTAACAAAATTTGACCGCTAATACTAGCTTGTTTCAACATGCCGAAGGCGGCACGGACCAAGGTAGATTTACCAGATCCACTTTCACCAACAATGGCAAAGACCTCACCATTGGGCACGGAGAAGGATACATCGCGTACCGCTTGCTCCGTACCATATGAAATTGTAACCTTATCAAATACGATACAATCAGATTTATTCAATAGTAGAATCCTTTGTTAATAAGTAGTAATCGATTGGATGTACTGGTACATTTTTAACTTTTGTAGTGGATACAACAGTTGCACTTGGATACATCAAGTAAATATCTGCTACGTCATCAACTAGCAATTGTTGCACTTGTTTAGCTTCGTTAGCTCGTTCATTTTGGTCAAATGTTACGGACAATTGATCGATTAATGCGTCTACTTGAGGGTTGGAATAAGCACCAACGTTTGCTTTCGCACCAGTTTTGTAGAACAAGCTGAGGTACCAGTACGGGTCATTTGTAGACATAGTAACCACAGCACGTTCTACCATATCAAAGCTATCTGCACCAAGTGTATCTACTTCGCCAGGGCCTTGTAATTTTTTAAGAGTTACTGCAATGCCAGCTTGTTTCAATTCTTGTTGAATTTCTTCGTATAAGCTTGTGTCTTTACCCCAAATAGCAAGAGTTAGAGCCAATTCTTTACCATCTTTAGCATAGATGCCGTTTGCATTTTTAGCATAGCCAGCTTGAGTCAAGAGTTGGTCAGCTTTAGCTACATCTGTCATCGGTTTATTAGCGATAGAATCAAAACCTAAATTAGCAGATGGTGGGAATGGAGCCGCACCTGGTGTAGAACTGTTACCAATGATTTTCGCCATAGAATCGTAGTTAATAATATGAGCAATAGCGGAACGTACAGCTTTGTCATGTAATGGAGATAATTCAGTATGGTTCAATTTCAACATGAGCACACGAACGCCTGCAACGTCTTGAATGTTGAAGCCATCTTTGAACAAGCTGCGGTTAGCAGAGTCCACTTTTTGGATTACATCAACGTCTTTAGATTGCAACGCCATAGCACGTTTGTTGTTATCTTCGATGTCTTTTACTGTTACAGTATCAAGACCTGGTTTGCCACCCCAGTAATCTGCGAAGGCAGCGAGTTCGATTGTTTCACCTTTTGTGAAAGCAGTAATTTTGTAAGGGCCAGTAAGAACTGGTTTAGATGCTACATCCTTAAGATCTGCTGTGTCCATGATAACGAACGCTGGTTCAGTTAAGCTAGATAACAAGGAACCATTAGGTTCTGTCGTTTTAATAATCAAGTTTTGACCATCTACTGTGATGGACTCGATTTTAACAGCTTTCGCGGAACGAGCACTTTGTTTCATAGTGTACTCGATAGACTCTTTAACCTTTTGTGGAGTCATAGGCGTACCATTATGGAATTTTACATTTTCACGGATGTGGAATTTCCAAGTTGTAGGGTCCACATTTTCCCAAGAATCTGCCAATTGTGGAGTAAATTTCATATCTGGTGTTACTGTTGCCAATGTTTCACCAGCACCGATACGAGTTAAAGTCCACGCATCCCACTCGTGAGTTGGGTCTAATGTTTCACCAAACCAATATAAACCAACATTCATATGCTTCCCTTGTTTGCCTTGTTTAGCCGTATCGCTACCGCAACCAACCAAGAGAGCTACCATGCACAGCATAGTTAGACACGCTAATAACCAACGTTTCATAACTTCTCCTTTTTGAACATCACCTCTGTGAAAGAGGCTTTCAACATAAACATCTATACACAGCGCGGTTAGCGAGATACATCGAGAGCATCGCGCAACGCATCGCCAATATAGTTAAATAAAACAACAGTAATAAAAATTGCGAGCCCCGGGTAAATTAACAGCCATGGCGCAGTTTGTAGGAAATCTCGGGAACTCAACAAAATAGCGCCCCACTCTGGATCTGGCGGTTGTACACCAATGCCGATGAGTGAGAAACTGGCTACCAAGATGATAGTCTCCCCTAGATGTTGAATAATAACAATCAACAATGGCGGCAATACATTCGGCAAAATATATCGACTCAGGATTCGTAGGTTCGAAGCACCCGACATGCGAGCAAAGGTAATATACTCTGCATGGCGTTCAATCTGTACGAGGCCTCTCGTGATACGCGCATATTCCGCCCATTTAGTAATGCACAGGGACAGGATGACATTCGTAATGCTTGGCCCCATAATACCGATGAAAGCAATGGCAATAACCATATTCGGGAACCCTAGTACCAAATCAATTAAGCGAGATAACCAACGGTCGATACGCGGTGTAGAGAATCCTGCCAATCCGCCAATAACGATACCGATAGCACCGCTGATACCGATAATGGTGAAAGCAATGCCTAACGAAGCTTTACCGCCATAGAGAATGCGAGACCAAACATCTCGCCCTAACTGATCAGTACCTAATAAGTGAGTACTGCTTATGTCTTGTAAGCGGTCTGCCACACTAGTCGTCTCCGGATCGAATGGTGCTATATAAGGAGCACATAGGAAAAATACAATCCATAGAGCTGCTAATAGCAACATAGCATATAAAGTGTAAGGCTTTCGTCTATTCATAGGAGCCTCCTTTTATAGCGGCTCTTCGTTTTGGATTTAGCCAAATGCTCAAAACATCGATAATAATATTAATCACGATGAACACCATAGTAATCCAAATAATGTAGCCTTGCATCAAAACATAATCGCGAGCCATAATGCCTTGCACCATCATGTAACCAAAGCCTTTTATGGCGAATACCATTTCAATAACGGCAGACCCACCTAACATGGCACCCATTGTTACCCCCATCATGGGCAATAACATAAGACCTACATGGGGGAAGATATAACGGGTATACACCAGCCACTCAGGTAGCCCCAAAGCGCGAGCCCCTTGCACAAAAGGCTGACGAGATACTTCCAAAATGGCATTCCGTAATCGACGAATGTAGAGACCACAGATCCACAAAGCAAGGGTAACTGCAGGCAATACATAGGCAGCAAAGCCCTTTGTATTCGTCACAGATACGAGCTGTAATTTGACACCGAATAGATACAATAGCAGTAGGCCTACCCAAAAACCCGGGATAGCTAAAGCTAAAAACGTAACTAAACGGATACCGTGATCCACCCAAGAATCCTGATATTTTGCAGCTAATATACCAAGAGGGACAGTTACAACGATACCTATAACAAGTGCTAATGATACAAGACCTAATGTATTCGGTAAGGCACCACCTAAAATCGTAGCCACTGGCAAAGCATACAGAATAGACTCACCAAAGTCTCCTTGTACAATTTGACCTAACCAACGTAAGTATTGCTGCCACCAAGGATCATTGAGCCCTAACTGCTCTCGTATCTGCGCGACCACAACTGGATCAGGAGTAGCCCCTAAAAGATTATACTTCATCGACACAGGGTCGATAGGAGATAATTTTATCAATACAAATGTACCGATAGTAACCACCAATAAAATACCTACAATACTTGCTAAACGTTGTAATATCAATCGATACAACACATCACCTGCCTTCTTTATCACAAAATAGTCTTATTTTATTATATCAACACATTGTATATATGTATATATACTTCAGAATGATTTTCATTATGAAACTTTGCATACCAAAACTAAAACGGCTCCTCATGAGAGGAGCCGCTTCTTATATAACCCTTACAGTGTCCATGCGAGTGCTTCACCACAGCTCGCATGCCTATCCCACTAGGCTGGACTGTTATATTATTTTGTATGTGCTTTAGGTGCTACAGTATTAGCAATAATAGCCTTCGCCATGTCGCGAGTTACAGGACGTTCAAAGTACATCGCATGGGTTTGACCATCTTTTGTCCAACCAGCGAGGTATACCATTTTTTCGCCACCTTTGAAAGTAATCTTTGTACCGTTTACTTTTTCTGTAGCTGTAACGCGGTAATCCTTATGATCACCACTAATATCGCCTTTTATATTAGCTACGCGATGAATGATACGTTTGCCTGCCGCTTGGTTCCGCGTTGCATCTTCACCAGCTTGGTATACATACACAACTTGCAAAACATCTTTATTGATTGTGCTTACAGACTCAATATTATAGCCTACAGGTAATACTTTAGGCATTTGAGGTGTAATGTTCATGTATTTTGCGGCCTCAGCCACAGTAGCAAACTCATGAAATGGGCTTGGCATACCAACCGTTGGCGCTGCCTGTTCTGCAACTACAGGTTTAGCTGGATCTGGTTTTACATCAAAAGTACCTTGCGCACCAGCAACAGTGTAAGAACCTACACAAGCACACGCAACTGCCATTAATACAAATTTTTTAACCATGGGTATAATCTCCCTTCGCGTAACATAAAAATTATTAAAAACACATTTATTTTGTATGTGATTTTTCCTCAACAATATTACGGATAATAGCTTTTGCCATATCTCGTGTAACGGGACGCTGAAATTCTAAAGAGTGATTTTGTCCATCTTTCATCCACGATGCAAGATAAACCATTTTCTTACCACCTTTGAAAGTAACCTTTGTACCATCTACACGTTCAGTTTCTATAATCTTATGAATCTTATGGTCATCGCTGATATCACCTTTTAATTTAGTAGATGTACGATAAAAAATAAGAGCACCACCGGCCTTATTTACGTACGAATCTATACCGGGTTCATACACGTACACAACTTGTAAAATATCTTTCTCAATAGTAATGACAGATTGAATATTAAATCCTACAGGCAATAGCTTTGGCATCTGAGGTCTAAACCCTATATATTCAGACGCTGCTTCTACAGTGGTAAATACATGTACAGGACTCGGCATAACAACGCCAGGAACAGCTGCTTCAACAGACATTTCTAAGGGTCCAGAAACTTTAGTTTGTGCATCCATAGCACCTTGAGCCTTAACAACTCCATAAGTACCTATACAGACGCAAGCTAAAGTCATCAAAAAAGATTTCTTTAGTAGTGAGGTCATAATAATATACTCCACAAAATATGTTTTGTAAAATTATATTTATTAAAATACGCTTAATAAGTATATCCTAAATGATATAGGATTTCAAGTAATAAATACTACCTATATCATTTTAATAAGCTAGGTATTTAGCCTGTTATTTCTTATGTACCATAAAGCCTGCCGCTTGTTGGTTCGCCATGATGGTTACATCAGAGATTTGCAAGCGTTTAGGTTGGTTTGTTACATATAGTACAACATCGGCCACATCCTCTGGTTGAACAGCCTCAATACCAGCGTACACAGATTTAGCTCGTTCCGCATCACCGTGGAAGCGCACTTCACTGAATGGGGTTTCTACGATGCCTGGTTGAATGGTAGTAACCTTAATATCTGTAGCTATGGTATCCATGCGAATGCCATCGCTTAATGTCTTTACCGCTGCCTTTGTAGCGCAGTACACTGCACCATTAGGATATGCATAAATGCCTGCAGTAGAACCCATATTTACAATATGACCTTCATTTTTATCAATCATAAAAGGTAGTACTGCTTTGGTTACATATAAAAGGCCTTTCACATTAGTATCAATCATAGTCACCGCATCATCAACAGCACTATCTTGGAAAGGATCAAGCCCTTGTGCAAGCCCCGCATTATTAACGAGCACATCGACGCCACCAAAAGCCTCAATAGCAGCAGGAACCTTGCTTTCAACATCCTCGCGACTACGCACATCAAGAACTAAAGTCTCAACACGCACGCCATGCTCCTTAGATAAACGAGCCTGTACCTCGCCCAATAACTCAGCACGACGCCCAGAAATCAACACATTATCGCCATGCTTGGCATAAGCCTCAGCAATACAAAGACCAATACCAGACGTTGCACCAGTGACAAAAACATTACGAGCCATAAAAGCCTCCTCATTATCAATCCGTTTTATTCTATCAAGTTCATTATACCATTATGAAAATCAAAAAACGCTACCCTACCCCCTATAAACGACGGAAATATTGTATACATGGGCGCTACGCGTACCATTCCGCCCTTCCCCAAATGACATATTGACGCATCTGAAAGGAAATCGTATAGAAATGAAAAAGGATTACCGTTCCGGAACCGACTTAGCTCGCTTTAGAGCCTTCTGCTATTTCCTAGAATGATATGTTGGCACATCTATATGTAAAGCAAAGATATTTGAGCTCTACTACAGCTAGAAAGAAAATAGGGATACCTATTCGAAGCCGCCTTGGGCGCTACGCGTAGCATTCTCTCCTTTTCCCCTAAATGATATGTCGGCGCAGATAGGATTTAAAAGAATACATAAAGTGGCTTATTGATTTATGAATATGATAATAAAAAGAGGATACCCTTTCTGAAAACGACTTAGCGGCCCCGCATAGCGGGGTGGGTGGCTTTGGAGGCTTTCAGGAAGGGTATCCTCGGTCTATATTCTATTAAATATCTAACGCCACTTTATGCACATCTTTTATTTCAGATGCGCCAACATATCATTTAACACTTCCATGCAATCCCCTACGATGCCATAGTTAGCGTGTTGGAAGATTTCTGCGTTTGGATCGTTGTTGATAGCCACGATTGTGTCAGCACCGGAGATGCCGCTCACGTGTTGGATAGCGCCGGAAATACCGAATGCCAAGTATAGTTTAGGACTTACAGTTTTACCAGTTTGGCCTACTTGGTACGGCAATTCAATCCAGCCTTTTTCAACGAGTGGACGTGTAGCACCTACTACGCCACCAATAGCTTCAGCAAGTTCGTACAGTTTATCAAAGTTTTCTTTAGAACCCATGCCGCGACCACCAGCTACGATGATATCTGCTTCTTGGATATTGTAACCATCTTTGCCGAATGGAATGAAGTCAAGACGCTTCATGCGAATGTCTTCAGGTTTAAGGTCGAATTGTTCAACTTGAATACGACCCCAGCTATCTGCAATACGCTCTGGTCTCTTGAAATACGTTAGGACGTACGGAGCCCATTTGTGGACGATGGTTTGGAGAAATGATTTCCGCCAAGATGTTGCCGCCCAAAGCAGGACGAGTCCATTCTACAAGGCCTTCTGTAGTATCTACAGTCAAGATTGTACAGTCTGCTACTACGCCGTTTTGCATGCGACCAGACATACGAGGTGCCAAGTCACGACCGTTGTTAGTAGCGCCGATTAAAATTACATTAGGCTTATGATCTTTGAAGAAGTCAGTTAATACTTTTGTGTAGCCATCAGTTGTATAGTATTTCAAAAGAGGGCTTTCAAAAACGTGAACAATATCAGCACCATGTGCTACGAGTTCTTCTGCTTCGGATTGAACATGTTCGCCAAGTAACATTACTTGAACGAGTTGGCCCAATTCCTTAGCGATACGGCGAGCTTGGCCAATCAATTCATAAGTAACCGGATGCACCACATCATCGATGGTATCGGCTACGACAAAGACGTCTTTATAATCATCAAAATTTGTCACACCCATTACCGGTCACCTCCTTTGGAACCTTCATCACCTTGAGCGGCAGCTACCGCTTTAAAATCGCTGGCGGACACACTTTCAACAGTGGCAGCCCGTTGCGCAGGATCTTTCACATCAACACCTTCATCATTAGGTTCCTCAGCCGCAACAGGTGCGTCGCTTGGAACTAATAGATGAGCAAATTTTTCTGGCTTAATATTGTACGCCAATTCGAGAACCTTTTTAGAACCTTCTTCAACATTTGAAAGCATTTCAACTTTACCACGAAGAGGTGGTTGGTATACCTTACGAACGCGCGTAGGGGAACCATTAAGGCCGATACGGCTTTCATCAATATTAGGCATATCACGCAATGTAATATGGGAAATTTCATAACGTTTCGCGTAAATAGAGCTCCAGAGACCTGGTTGACGTGGCTCATTAAGCTCAGCTGTAGCCGTTACTAATACTGGTAATGGCACTTCTACGATTTCGTAACCATTTTCGTGCTCCCGTGTTACAGTTGCCTTTTGAGCCGCTGTATCTACAGCAAATTTACAAGCATACGTTGCTTGCGCCATACCGAGTTCTTCTGCAATTTGAGGGCCTACTTGTGCAGTATCGCCATCGATAGCCTGTTTACCGCAGAAAATGATTTCAAATTGACGATTCATTGTCTTTTGGATATGACGGATAGCAGATGCAATGGTATAGCTTGTAGCCAATGTATCAGCGCCACCAAAAGCGCGGTCTGTAACAAGTACCGCATCATCAGCGCCGAGAGATAAACATTCGCGAAGAGCATCCTCAGCTTGAGGAGGACCCATCGCCAATACCGTTACACGGCTACCTTCATTTTCGTCTTTTACCGCAAGAGCTGCCTCTAACGCATGCATATCGTCAGGGTTTACAATACTAGGCAAGCCTGTGCGGATGAGATTATTCGTTTCCGGATCCAGTTTAATCTCAGATGTATCTGGAACCTGTTTGACACATACTAATAACTCCATACACTCACCCCTGTCTAAATTCTACGCCCTTAGCGTTACGCGGATATTTCCAAGTTTTTACGATAGTTTCACCACAGAGAACACGGCAAGTACCGCATTCTAAACAACCAGCGAAGTCAAAGGCTAAATCGCCATTTTTCTTGTAATGTATATAGACCAGCAGGGCAGCCATTTACGAGTTTCATTTTCTCTTCGTGGCTGAAGCCAGCGCCATCCACAAGGATATGAGGAGACGTTTCATCTACATAATATTTATTGGCGCCCAAGCGCTCTTCTAATTTCATAGGGAACGCACCCCTTTCAATGCATCACGAATCAAGGTTACAAGGCCAACGTCACCAACGCGACCCATTAATTTTTTCAACATCGGAACAGCACCGTCACCGTTTACAGTGAATACATCACGCATCACATTATTCACGAGAGCTGGATATTCCTTGAATATACGAGGATTGGATGCAAGGAAGTCAGGCATGTTTTTATACAATTTCAAGTCTTTATGCAACCAAGAATTTTTGATTTCACGTTCATATAGACTAGCAATGCGTTCCATATTTTCGTCGCGCAATGCTACGTTAGCAGCAGCTGCAGCACACATGCCGGATTCGATGGCAAGGTCCATCCCACGAATCGTATAACCAAGGTTCATACACATACGCGCTGCATCGCCAACGATAACATAACCGTTACCGCCCAATTGTGGCATTGCTTTATAACCACCTTCAGGTACGAGATGCGCACTATGCTCTTTCAATTGACCATTTTTCAACAATGGTGCAATTCTTGGATGACTTGTGAAAGCTGAAAGCATTTCGTCTACAGACTTATTAGCTTTACCGATATCTTCAAGACCTACAACCATACCTACGGAAAGGCTTTCTTTATTAGTATAAATAAAGCCACCGCCCAATAAGCCGTCAGTCATATCGCCCAATGTAAGCCATGCCATACCTTCATCACCAGATAGCATGAGGCGATTTTCAAGATCATCTTTCTTAAGTTTATATACTTCTTTAACGCCTACAGCCATTGTGCTTGGATCTGTAGGACCTGTTAAACCAGATTTTTCCAATAACAATGTATTGGAACCTTCAGCGATGATAACGAGTTTAGCGTAAACTTCATCATCGTGACAGCGAACGCCTACGACGCGGCGGTTCTTGCCTTCACCTTCAGTGATGAGGTCTGTAACTTGTACGTTAGATACGAGGAGAGCACCTTTTTTTCTCTGCCTCACCTGCGAGCCATTTATCAAATTTAGCGCGCAATACTACGTAGGATTCCTCATTAGGTTTCCCATCTTGATTACTATACTCAATAGTAGTCATTTCATTGCCAGTGCCAATAGAAATACGTTCTTTTGTCACTTTACGTTCCAATGGTGCACGTTCTCTAAAGTCCGGTACAAGACGTTCTAAAGAATGTGTGTAGATACGTCCACCCATCATATTTTTAGCGCCTGGTGCGGTGCCACGTTCGATGAGTAGTACTTTCGCCCGCTGTTCTGCGAGGCGCAATGCCGCCGCAGAGCCCGCTGGACCTGCACCAACGACGATGACATCAAATGTTTCATTACGATCAATTGCCATATACTCAGCTCCTTTAAATGAAAGCTTAACTTACATAAGTTCATACAGTATATATATATTCTCTATGAAGAGGTAAAAACACCTTTTAAAAAAATCGGCAAAAAAATAAATATATTCTATATTTTTACGAAATTATGCTATATAACACTCTATAGGATGTATATATAATCATTATAAGCTCATACTATTTCACACTAAGATTTTTTTAATTAAGTGCAATAAAAATTCATCAATTCGTGAAATTTATAAGTTTTTTTCTAGCTTTCACAGTGAAAGTAGCGTATGATAAAAGTAGGAAAAAAACCCTATACGGAGCAAGACGCGTATAATACGACCGCATAATGCAAGTCCACGGTCAAGGTTAGGAACTCGTTATTTTTTTAATTAAGAGGAGGCCCTATGGACCCGTTAAGAATCTTGAAAAGCATTATCCAAATCCGCATCGGTTAGATATTATATTGTGGCTAAAACACCCAGAGAAAGAATTTGGTGCACAAGTACACACTAAAACTCTTATCGATTTTCCTAACAGTGTAAGCGTTAAGAGTATCCAAAAACGCTGCGGTGTATCTCAATCGTCTATTTCTACATTTATGAGCATCTTAGAAAATGCGGAACTTGTAGAATCTCGTAAAATCGACCAATATACCTACTTCCGTCGTAATGAAGAGGTAATTCGCGATTTTTGGCGAATGGTACAGCAAAGAAGTATCGATTCAGTCTGATCAGGTTGACAAACTGTTAGAAACGGTTATCTTAGAAGACACTTCGTATCCAACAACAGAGGAAAGCTCTATGCCTAGCGAGCAGCTCGCAGCCGAATTGCATACTAAGGGACCACATCATGAAGAAAAAGGAAAATAATTCTCCTTCCCTACGTATCCTACCTAGGGATAAAACAAAAAGAAGCTATAACATCTAGTCTTATAGCTTCTTTTTTATTTTAATCATCTAATACATTTTGTAAATCTCGCCGATTATAATAAATATGACGAACTTCCATTACATCTCCAATTACTACATAAAAAAATATAAAAAAATTACGCACTGTAATCTTATAATATGGATACTTACGTTGCTTCTTACTTGGATATACAGCAAAAGATTCTGGACAACTTAATCTTGAATATATAGCAGTCTCAATATCTGTAATTAACTGATGAGCAGCCGCTCTATTATGAAGAACATAAGTTATATAATCAACAATATGATTAAGTTCTTCCTCAAATAATGGTAAAACTGTTAGTCTATATTTCCGCTCCATCGATTCTCTCCCTTACGCGACGAAATACATCGGCACCAGAGTATCGAATTTTGCTTTCTTTTGCTGCAGAATCAGCTTCATCCAAGGCGTACTCAATAGGATCTGTTAATGCTGAATATTGTTCAATACTCATTAACACCATAGTTCCATATCCATTCTTAGTTAAAAATACAGGAGAATTTGTGGTAATAACGGTTTCTTCAACTTCCGGAAATTTATTACGCAAGTCTGATACAGGTCTAATATTAATCAATATATACACCTCCTTATATCATAATTCTATCATTATTTTATTGAATTTACTAATAGTATTATATTAATTAACAATTCAAGTAATAAAGCCCTCCAACTGGAGGGCTCTTTATATTATGGTTATATTTCTGATTGTTAGCGTTGTGCTTCGTAAGCTCTGAATAGTTTAGATAACAATTCAGGCGCCAAGCGTAATAAGTCTGGATTTTCACAGAAGGATACGCGCAATTGTGTCTTACCTGGGTTATCATCACCTTTTTTACCGCTGTAGAAACCATTGAGCGGTGCCATGAGAAGTGTGTATTCTTGGCCATCATCAAGGCTGACTGCGCCGTGTTCGGCACACCAAGAGGCAAACTCTACACCGTCAAAGCCAGGTTTAGCTACCTTGCGTACGTCGATGACAAGTAGATAGACGCTTCAGGACGAGATACGATAAAGTCCGGCTCTACCTCTTTAAAGCCTTTGTGAAGTTCAAAGATCATTTGACGGTAGTAATCGCGTTGTTGCTCATACCAATTGTGTAATTGTGCGTAGGACTCGTGCTTCAACGCGCCAAAGATATATTGGCCCAATGTGTTAGCACTAAGGTTTGCTGTATATTCAGCAACAGATTTTTCGTAGCACAATTTATTATCGGTAATGATGGCACCAATGCGGAGACCACAAGCATTCCAAACCTTACTAGCCGTTTCAAGACTGATACGGCGGCCTTCGATACCAGGCACATCTTTATCGGTTAAAGCCCAAATACTAGATGTTTCTTTCCCTTTTTCGTAAGCCAATTCGCGGTATGCTTCGTCAGAGATGATCCACAAATTATGTTTAACACATAGTTTAGTATATTCAATCAATGTTTCCTTACTGAATAATTGACCTGTTGGGTTATCGTAAGGAATGATGAGCAATGCGCCCGGTTTTGTATCGATAATGCGTTGCTCTACAGTTTCAACGGATGGTAATTCAAATTCGCCATCTTCGTTAAGCTCACGCTCAACAGTAACTGTTTTACGGCCAATGCGAAGACCAACCGCATCATAGTTTGTATAAGATGGGTTGAACATCAAAAGAGGGCGTTCCTCTTCGCCTGCACCACCACATACGCCAAGCATGATGATTTCCATCGCCATGGATGCACCATCTGTTACGAGTACATTAAGACCAGTTGTATCAAAACCTTGACTGCGTAAAATGTGAAGAAATGCTTCGCGACATTCATCAGTACCCGTAGTTGGTACGTATGGCACAATGCCATTATGGAACGGGCTATTCACACCGCCCAAATTGAACAACCTACGCTGCATGGCGGGATGCATAGGACGCATTACATTACCAATAGAACCATTCACCAAGATAGGCGGGTTCTTACGTTCCAAGAATTTAATTTGTCCTAAGCGAATGCCAGACGGCTTGCGAGCCATCATATACGGCGACAATTCTGGTTGTTTCATTTCGATCCAACTCCTCTAAAAATAAACCTCCTCAACAAGGAGGTTTTGATAACTGTGAAAGTAACAAAACACCTACTATACAAGTAAATACCTGATACATCACAAAGCAAAATTAAAAACAATTACATAGATATATATAGATACATAATATTATAGAGCTTTTACTATAGAAAATCTATAGTTTTATAACACATACTTATGTACATATGCCTAATTTATCGGCTATTGAAAACAACTCTCATAGTGCTGTACTACTATACCACGATAAATTATGTAAAAATGAAAGAGCCTAACTAAAGGCTCTTTCTCTTTCATGTATACAGCGATTATAACGCTCTATGATTTTAAATTGTCACTTCTACGCCGAGACGATAGTTGCGACCTTGACCTGGCCACCAGTCACCAGGGTTGCCCCAACGAACGCTAGATTGTTCTGCATAGTAAGTATCAAAGATATTGTTGATACGACCAAATACAGTTACGTTTTCGCGTACTCGGTAGTTTGCGCTGATGTCAGCCAACCAGTAAGTTTTGCGCGGGAATACATTATCCGCTGTACCAGGACGGTTGATGATACCGCGAATATCCAAATGAGCATCCCATTTAGCATCGTTGTAATCAAGACCTGCGTTAACAGCATGTTTTGGTACATATCCATCACGGTTTGCTTTGCGAGTTGGTGTTGCATCGATATGAGTATAAGTATAGCCAAGACGTGCGGACAAGTGCTTAGTCAATTGTTTACGCACATCTGCGTTGATGCCATGAGCTTTTTCAGTATCGAAATTGCGATATTGACCTGTGAAAGCTGCAGGGTTTGTCATAACCCAACCGATTTTTATCTTTCGTACTACGGCTGAAGAAGCTAAGATTACTATTCCATGTTTTTACCGAATTTGTGGTGTACACCTAAATCAAATTCATGACCTGTTTCCGGTTTCAAATTGCGGTTGCCATTGAAACCATCAAATAATTGGTATGGTGTAGGTGCCAAGAAGTACTCTTTATATGCAGCATATACATTTGTTTTTGCATTTACATCATAGCCTAGGCTGATGGATGGAGATGTATGCGTACCGAAGGAGGAATGATGGTCAACGCGGATACCAGGTGTTACAGTCCACTTAGGAGCAAATTTCCATTCGTCTTGGATGAAATAGGATGCATTTGTCAGTTTCACGCCACCCATGTTAACCACTTTATCTTGACGCCAATCAAAACCACCTACTACAGTATGATCTTTAGCTTTATATGTTACTTGATCGCCGATACCACGAGTTTTCACATCTGTTAAGTACCCATCGTATGTTGTTTTGTAGTGATTATTCATCAAGTATAATTGATGGCTCCAACGGTTGCTAATTTTATTATTCCAAATCGCACGCAAGGAGTCATTTGCTTCATTACCATAACGAATGTGATTGAGGGCACCTAAATGGTCAGAGTACATTACATCGCCACGGTATGTATCGTAAGATATTTTCACATCGTTCTTGTCATTGATTTTATTGCCTACCATGAAGGATGCAGTATGGCTGTTACCGTGTTGAGGAATGCGCACGCCATGACCATCTTTATAGGAACCAATGATATCTTTTTGTAAGCCTACACGCCAGTACCAATCGATTTTTGCTACCTTCGTTAGTAATAGCGTATTGCTCTAAATCGTTGCTGCCGCCCATAACGCGGAGTTTAGTTTGTACACCTTGCTCAGGTTTTGCAGTGATTACGTTAACTACACCACCGATGGCACCGGAACCATACAAAGTAGAACCTGCACCACGTTGTACTTCAACGCGATCGATGCCAGACATATCTTTTAAAATAGTCATCGGCGGGTTTACACCAGCTGCGCCCATATTGATGCCGTCTACCAAGTACAATACTTGTTCAGAACCATTGATACGGAATGCGTTAGAGTTCGTATAACCTACACCGCCACCGTACGTATTAATATCTACGCCTGGTACGATGTTCAAGGCTTCGTTCATATTCGTAGCATGGCGCTCACGAATATCGTCACCTGTTACTACGCCTACACTAGCTGGCACTTCTGAAAGTTGTTGCTCACTACGTGTAGCAGTAACAACAATGGTATGCGTTTCTTTAGCGTCACCTGCGTTAGCAGCTAACGCATTAGATACGCTCAAAGAGCTACCAAATACGAGGGCTAACCCTACATACAGAGATAATCGTTTCATTCTTGATACTTTCATAAAAACCTCCACACACACTAAATCACTTGCTATATATATTTTGTGCCATAGAAACCATTGCACGAGTCATGAATTGGGAATAACTCATGACCTGCGAGGAGTCTACGAGGAACACACGACGATTGGCGATGGCCTTAACACCTTGCAACGCAGGATCAGAATAAAGCTGTTCTGCCGCTGCTGGCGTAGTGCCATCAGAAGTATAGTTCACAGACGGAATGATAATAATATCTGGATTGGCTTTGATTAAATCCTCTCGCGTCCCGTTATCAAAAGGCCCTAAGCCTAATTGAGCGGCCGCATTATGTACCTTCAGATATTTCGTCATGTCATCAAAGGTTGACCCTTTGCCACCTGTAAGACCAAATTGCGTGTAAAACGCCACCAAAGGACGCTCCCCGCTATGCTTATTTGCTATGTCTTCTACAGTTTTCAAATCTGCATCCATGCTAGCAATCATGGTTTCATCAGAGGCATGTAAAAGACCAGCAATTTCATGAATAACTGCTTTTGCTTCTTCTACTGTAGTCGGCGTCTTATACACATACACTGGTATTTGCATATTCCGCATTTCCCCAATGGCATCTGGGGACATCCAGTTTGGAACTAATACTAAATCAGGCTGTACAGAGAGCATGGACTCAGCAGTTGCTTTCACATGCTTCTCTACCTTAGCTGACGCCTCAGGCACATTGTTTACCACAGTGCCCACAGCAGCCACTCGGCTCGGATCAACTAAGGATAAGACGATATCCTCTGTACTCGCCGCGATAGGAACGATACGCTTAGGCTCGCTAGGCACCGTAACGGCTACGCCGGTGCCATCTGTCACCTGATGTGTAGCGCCAGTCGTCCCCGTTTGTGTAGGTCCACAACCGACCACCAGCAGTACCATCATGAGTATGGTGCATATAATCGATATTCTTTGTTTCATACTAACGCCCTTCTATAACACCTTCTATGGAAAGATATAAAGACTGCAAGTCTTGTAACGTCTCTGGGTCTGCATCCCAATAGCCACGTTGAGCGGCTTCTAACAAGATTTCTGCAATGCGCTGCAAGGCCCAAGGGTTTACGTCGCGCATCCAGTCTTGTACCGTTTTGTCTAAGGCATACTTGTTCGCATAGCCTTCATAGACCCAATCGGGAACTATATCGCTCGTCGCATCCCAGCCAAAGCTATGAGACACTACATTAGACATGTCCGATGCCCCTTTGTATCCATGTTTCATCATGGCTTGAATGAATTTTGGGTTCTGTGTTTCCCCTTGCACAACGCGGCGAAACTCATCCGACAAGGACCGCATCACGACGCGACTACGATCTGTACTATCCCCTACATACGCGCGAGGGGCGCTGCCTTTTGCAGTTCGCACCGCCGCAATGAGCCCACCATGATAACTGTAATAATCATCAGCACTCAAAATATGAGTCTCCCGATTGTCTTCATTCTTGATGGTCACATCCATAGTCGTGAGGCGACGTTGGAATAATCGCATATCTTGTGGCACATCCTTGTGCAGGTGAAAGCTACTCCACTTGCTATATACTTGCGCAATATCGCTTAAGGACTCCCAGTTTTTACCTTCTATCAAGGCTCCTACCCCAGTGCCATAGGCTTGTGGCGGGTCACCGAAGATGCGAAGGCGTGCCTTCTTAGTGGCTAATAAAGGATCTTCACCTTGTTCCACGAGCCAGTCTACATCGTCGTGAATATGCTTTTTCACATAGTTATCTTCCAATGATTCATCTAGGTCTGCCACTAGTTCAACCGCCTTGTCGAGCCAGCTGATAGCAGTGGGCATCATATCCCGAATAAGGCCACTGATACGGCCCATCACATCAATACGAGGTCGTTGTAATTCTTCTAACGGGATAACCTCTAACCCAGAAATGCGGCCATTGGATTGCCACTTAGGGCGAACCCCTAGCAAATAGAGGAACTCACCTAAACACTGACCGTGACTTCTAGAATTGCTACTAGCCCAGAGGATAATGCCAACCGTCTCCGGATAGCGCTGTTCATTTAAAATATAATCGGCAATGACTTGGTCTGCCAAGGCTATACCTAGTTGGTACGCTATCTTCGTCGGTAAGGCACGCTCATCTAAGCCATAGAAGTTACGTCCTGTGGGAAGTACATCTACTTGACCACTGGATGGCGCACCCCCAGGGCCTGGCTCAACGTAAGTCCCTTGTAAGGCTTTAGATATGGAAATGAGCTCATTCTTGGTTTCACCTAATTTAGGAATGTACTCACGAAGGATGGCCTCAGCCAAAGGCTCCAGACTAGGAACGATCTCATAATCTGGGTTATGCATGACATTAGATACAAAGGTACGTAATTCATTCCAAATACGGTCAATGATTACGCTATTACGAGTGCCCTCATCAGAGAGTTCACCACTGTGCTGCTCTAAATGCGTCCAATCATAGCCCATCTCTGCAGCTAATGTTTCTAAGGCCGATGCAATATCCCCTTGAGGGGTTCGTATGATAGCAGTAATAAATTCTTCTAAATCTGTCCCCTCAGGTCCTTGCCCCAATATATGTAATCCATTGCGCATCTGCATATGTTTCAAATCAGTTAGTTTTTCGTGGACTTCCGTAATAACAGCATCTAGCTCCATCGTAGTTCCTTGTTCTTCATCGATAAGATGACAGGCTAAGGCTTTTTCTCGAATGACCTCTCCAATTTCAGACACACTTTCAGGATGTTCCTGTTCAAAGTGGCTATGCTCATCGAGTAAGGCTTCTAGTTCTTCAAACTCATCGTAGAGCCCAGCCGTCGTCATCGGTGGCGACAGGTGCCCTACTAAGCAAGCGGAGCTACGCCGTTTAGCCTGTATACCCTCACCAATAATAGTCGTCCAATAAGGATAAATATTAGGTAACGAGGAAATCCCAATTTCAGGATAGCAACTAGCACTGAGGCCTGCGCCCTTGCCTGGTAACCATTCTAAGGAGCCATGAGTACCTACATGAATGACTGCATCCGCTTCAAAGACGGTCCGAACCCAGTGGTAGAACGCCAAGTATTGATGCGGTGGTGGCAAACATGGATCGTGATAGATGGCAGATACATTCTCTCCGAAGCCGCGCGGTGGTTGCACCGTAATCCATAGATTGCCATTAGAGAAGCCCGGTATGATGACTTCATCGTCGTACACAAATACATCACCAGGAGCCTCCCCCCAAGCTTTAACCATTGCAGCTTGCGTGTCTGCTGGCAGCGTATCAAAGTACGCTTTGTAGTCATCACTGCTCAAGCGACCTTCTGCAGAGGCTAACAACTCATCGGTAAGCATGGATCGGTCATTGGTCATGTGGGACGTTACCATATCCATCAATTCTGCACTGGTGTCTGGCACCGTATCGACAAGGTAGCCTTCTTCCTTCAGCTGAGCCAATAAGCGTAGCACCGATTCAGGCGTATCAAGGCCTGCGGCAGAACCAATATTGGAGTTCTTAGGCGGATAGTTATGTAAAACAATGGCTATCTTTCGCTTTTCTACAGGAATATGGCGCAACTTAGACCATTTAATGGCTCGCTGTACAACAGCTGCAATCCGTTCTTTTACAGGTAAATATACATAATGGCCTCGCTCATCATAGGTTTGACACGCCACAACGCCACCTTGAATGACCCCATCTAGCTCAGGTTGTGATATAGATAAATTCACATCTAATGGCGTAACCCCTTGCGGGTCCTGAGACCAAGACTCTTCATCCATATATATAGTGTAACCTTGAATGATTGGGCAATCTTGTAACTTTAATTCCTCCAACGTTTGAGCCCCTAAGGATTGGAAGGAAAATTTACAGGTATTGATGAGCACATCAAAAGGGAATACATCCTTCCCAAAAAGATGGTTCATGGACAATTTCATATTCGGAATGCCTACGCGAGGATTCGAACCGTATTGCCCATAAAAGATAATCGGATTGTACTGATATTTATAAATCTCTTCAAACAAGGCCTGCTGATAGTAAATATCCCCCATAATCCATTCATCGCGATAGAAATACACCGCTATGGATGGCCAATCCCGATTGCCTTCGGCATCCATAAACTCATCATAGGTCTCGTAGATATTTCCATCGCGTCCCATAATGGCTTGCCACGGAATGTGGTCAGGTTTCCTCCCATTCAGAGGTCGGTTTCGTACTGAAAGCTCCGTTAATAAGGCGCACATAGTTCATGACACCACTAGTGCGGCGATAGCTTTCAAGAAGAGTCCGCTGGTCTATATCTATATTGCGATAGAGAATGTCTGTTTTCTTAGGCTCTACTACGTCAATCCAGTATTTTGGATGATGTGCATACAACCATCGTTCCAGACGTTCCAAAAACGGCGAGTCTAAGCCTACCCCCATGTTGGTTACGAGCACTACATCGGCAGCACGCAGGCGACTTTCAAAAGTAGCATCCCATAGAGGCTGTTTTTTCATATTGCAAATATCCACCTCGCCCTGTATCAATTCAGGGTAAGTGGCAACAGCCTTTTCTATATATTGGATTTGTTTTCCTAAGTTAGAAATATACATGAGCCGACTCATGATTTACCTCCGCGATACGCGCAAAATACGATCTGCCGAAATAGTATCCATAGCATAATAACTGCCATTCATCAATTTACATAATTCTTTAGCCAGGCCTAGTTTGATAAAAACCCGTTTCCGTGTCGATAACGATACAATCTACAGGCAAAGTACCAAGGATACGAGCCCATTGCTTGGACTCCGCTACAGGGTCCTCAGAATCACCCGACGTAGCTCGACCATCGGTGATACATATAATCTGAATTCGTTCCGCCCGATGGGCACGCAACAATCTATCGCACATGGTGTAGGCCATTCGTAAACCGTGAGCTAATGGCGTTTTACCGCCTGTAGGCATAGAGGCTAACAGTCGCTCTGCTCGCTCCACGCTGCGCGTGAACGGCAATAATACCTCTGCCGACTCCTTGCGGAACGCAATGAGCCCTACCGAATCACGGTGGATATAAGAATCTCGCAAGAGACTGAGAATAGCTGCTTTAGTGGCCTCCATGCGATGACGTGCCGCCATAGAACCGCTCGCATCCACCACGAAATAGTTGATATGCGCCAATGCGCTTTTCCCGAGCCTTGCGGCGATAATCCTGAGGTTTTATCACTAAAGATAATCCCTTGCCGCCTTGTTGCTTTAATTGCTGGGACTGAGTAGATAGCTTTTCTTGTTCCATTTTAGTAGCAGCCCGCAATCGTTGATACGGCGCCGCCGCTCGCAACGTGTCTACTAGCGCCAAGTCCTCTAGAGCCTGTTCATCCTGGTAAGCTCGAATCATGCGCCCTCTCGTATCCTTTGTCTTAGTCATGAGGCGACGACCTGAGCCTTTGCGATACTGACGGTCTACTATTTTAGAAGATTCTAGTTTCCATTGGAATAATTGGTTAGCTATACGGGCAACAGTATCAGGCAAACATAAAGAAGATAGCTTGTCACATATATCGCCCATATCATTAGTAGCATTATCTCTTAGTTGGTCTTTAGACTCTGAGGAATTGCTACTGCCATTAGTTTCACTTGAATTAGTATCATCACCTTCAGCAGAATCTATATCAGTATCATCTGCATCATTAGCGTTTGATTCGTTAGGATTTGATTCATTAGGATATAGCTCATCCCTATTACTATCATCCTGTTCACAGTCATTTGATACATCGGAATCCATTGAGTCAGAGGTATCATTACTTTGACTGCTATCTTGCTCACTGGTGCTACTGGAATTTTCACCTGGTGATGGCTGTGATTCTGGTATTTCAGCCTTTTTCATACGATGTGGCAGTACATATAGCGCCGCTAATTCTGCATGACGAGGCTTACAATAGGAACCGCCTTCTAGAAGAGCTAAGGACTTCATAACTTGCAACAACACATATTCTGCGCCATGACCAACTGTATGCGCTTTAAGTGCATAGGCAATAGCTAAGGATATCATCGGCTCTGGTACAGAAATCGTTTGAATACTCTTGTTTTCTATAAAAGCCCCTATATTCGCATCATTTTCATAAGAGATTTCATCGCGAACGCGTTGTAATACATCGATGCGAGTTTCTAATGACGGTGAATTCATAGATACATGTGCGTCTACGAGTTCCCATTCTGCATCAGTTAAAGTTCTATCCTCATGGTTTATCGTCATGATCAGCAAGATATGACGTCGTTTTGCCTCCACTAATAAGGCATGACGCACTTCTGGGGATAGAACTTGACCATCATCTAGGAGCCAACATCGCGTGTGCGGATCATCTAATAAACCTGCGTTCATCACCATCTGACCTTGCTGCAGAGACGCTTCAAAGTCGATAGTCTCTTGTAGTTGCGAGTTATCTATATACACAGGAATAAGCCGATAGGGAATATGCCATTTCTCGAGGCACTGACGAACTAAAAAGCTTTTACCAACACCAGTACCACCAGAAATAACAACACTATGAATCTGATCATTTACGAGGCCTATTTTGAGGGCCTCTTGTACAGATGTATCCATAGCTAGTCCTCAAGTACCGCAGATACTACTGTATCGATGCGGTCTACATCGTGACCTTGCTCCTCAAAAAGGTAATCTTCGCATACGATGTTTTAACGTCAATCTTGCAGCTACCTTAATATCGTCATCTATGATGTGTGAGCGACCGTGAAAGGCAGCGTGAGCGCGAGCCGTATGCATCATCGTAATATCTGGACGATGTCCATCAACGCCAACGCCGATACTAATGCTTGCTATCTTGAGGAGAATCTCATCAGAGGGGATAATAGTTGGTAATAGCTTACGAGACTCTAATAAGCGCTCATGCAAAGCTCGTTCAGATTCCTTATAGGTTTCCACGAATTCTGCAGGATTATCCCCAAAGGTTAAACGTCGCTTGATAACAGCCATACGCTGTGTTGGATCTTGTTCACCACAAACCATAACGGATAGGCCAAAACGGTCTAATAGCTGTGGTCTAAGGTCACCTTCTTCAGGGTTCATGGTTCCTACGAGAATGAATCGAGATGGATGTGAATGGCTTACCCCTTCTCGTTCCACCGTATTCACGCCCATTGCCGCTACATCTAGTAAGATATCTACAATATGGTCATCTAATAGATTAACCTCATCTACATAGAGAATATTTTGATGTGCCACTTGTAAAATACCTGGTTCAAAGGCTTTTACACCCTCTTGTAAGGCCTTTTCTAAGTTAATAGACCCTACAACGCGGTCTTCAGTAGCATTGATTGGTAGCTCTACAACGGTCATGGCCGAAGCACTTTCTTCCATAGGAGGTAACAGGCTCGCCAGTGCACGTACCGCCGTAGACTTTGCTGTGCCCTTTTCCCCTTCAATCAACACACCACCGATAGATGGATTGATAGCATTGAGCAGAAGGGACAATTTCATTTCTTCTTGACCAACAATAGCAGTAAATGGATATAACATAAGCCTAACCTCATTCGGAATAGTAACATAAATCTGTAAGCTAGACAGGAAATCTACGAAGCTATCAATAGATATCCATACGTCTATTTCAGCTGAGGATCAATGGACATCTCTCCACTAGCCTCTGTTTGTTTATATGCCTCAATATCCGTAGTTCCCTTTAGGGAATACAAAGATACGTTGTTGTTTAAAAGTACGGATCGTCATAGACCGCAGCTGATAGATGGAATGCGGCTCGTAAGTTATCCGCAGTCAATACTTCTCTTGGCGTACCTACATCGATGATATGACCATCGCTAACTAGGACGAGCTTAGTACAGTATTTAGCAGCTAGTTCTAAATCATGAACGACGATTAAAATAGTTTCCTTCATCGCATAATCGACGACCTTCGTGGAAAATATCATCGGCGTACACTAAATCGAGCGCCGCCGTTGGTTCATCGAGCAATAGCACCTCTGTTTGTTGTGCCAAAGCCTTAGCCAAGAATACTCGTTGTCGTTCGCCACCGCTAAGGTTTTGCACGGAGCGATGTCGCAAGTGATATACACCTACGTCTTTCATGGCTTCTTCTACAATGACCTTATCTTCTGGTCCTTCTTGTTGCCACCATTTTAAGTAAGGATAACGAGCTGTCATCACAATATCGATAGCTTCATAATCAAAGGAAACATTGACGGACTGTTGCATATACGCTACATGATGAGCGATTTCCTTGTCGCTCAAAGAAGCGATACTTTTACCGTCCCACAAAACTTGGCCCCCAGAGATAGGATAGAGACCACGCAAGGTTTTTAGTAATGTCGTTTTACCAGAACCATTAGGTCCGATAATACCAACGAACTCACCACTATCAATAGAGAAGGATGCATCCTTTAGAATAGCGTTTTCCCCTAGCGTAACGGATAGAGATTGAACATCTAGTTTCATTAGGCCCCTCCTTTACTACGCAAGCGATGAAGTAAATATAAGAAATACGGTGCCCCTAAGATCGCTGTCATAATACCTACGCGAATCTCAACTGGTTGTGCTATAACGCGACCCAAGGTATCACAGAACACGAGGAAAAGCGCCCCACCCACAGCTGCCATAGGCAATAATAGACGATGATCAGGTCCCACCAAGAGACGCACAATATGAGGTACTACAAGACCTACAAAGCCAATGGAACCGCTGACACACACCGCAGTAGCAGTAACTACAGAGGATAAGAACAGGAATAGCATGCGATACACCATAACAGGTAAACCTAAGGCACGAGCCTCTGTATCACCGAGGACGAGTACGTTAAGGTGACGACCGAGCATCATTAAAATGACACTGCCCGTCATGATAGGGCCTACCGCCAATAGAACATGGTCCCAACGACGGAAGTCGAGGCCCCCTACCATCCAGAATAAGAATTCCCGTAAGCGGTATTCATTGATCATCGTCAAAATGCCTGATGTAAAAGCACCAAGGAGCATACTAACGGCGACACCAGCTAATAGTAAAGTAGTCGTATCGAGCTTGTTGTTACGCCATGTTAATAGGATGGTAATCCCTACGGACACAAAGGCACCTACAAAGGCAAAGGCGGGCATGTAAAACATACCAAGAGATGTTACACCAAGGGCGATGGCGATAACTGCACCGAGAGATGCCCCTGCGGAAACGCCCATAATACCTGGGTCCGCCAGTGGATTTGAGAAAACACCTTGCATAACAGCCCCAGCAAGCGCCAAGGCACCGCCTACGAGTAGGCCTATAATGAGGCGCGGCATGCGGATAAACCATAATACGGCCTCTTGTTCAGCTGTAATAGGCTCCGTAAAATTCACAGGTAAGCCCATACCATTTAAAATACTTTGTACACCGCCACCGATAGGAATCATGATAGTTCCTACGTGGAGTGCCAATAGACTCACAATACATAGCAATACCCCAATCAGAATAATTGCCATGATTCGTTGCTTCTCTTTAGTCATGAGAATTCCTTTCTAACTGAGGATATACAGTATGCATGATGGCGAGCATCGCTTCGCCAATATGCTGATTCATAGTATATAAATAAGCTGCTGGTAATGGCTTAACACGGTTCTCACGTATAGCCGACAAATTTTGAAAGGCTGGATTTAGTAAATATCGATCCGCCAAATTCTTGTCCATTCCCTTATAGGAAGGAATAAAAATATAGTCTGGATTCATGGCTAGCACCCGCTCCTCCCCAAAGGGAATCCGTGGAGGTAAGCCAATCCGATTCGGTGCATTATAAACATACATGTATTTACACATATCATCAAAGAGACTGCCCGTTCCCGTGTATCCATCCATAGACGATACAAAGAGAACTGTCTTGCGCTGCTCAGGCGGAATAGATTCGCCTAATCGCGTCAATTCATCTAGCTCTCGACGAATTTTTTGCTTGTAAAAGCGCCCCTTATCGTCTTCTCCAATAATATGAGCTACGTCGGTCACATTCTTAATGACCCCCTCTACGGTAGAGCCCGACGATACTACGACAGTAGCTATCCCCATGTGGCGTAAGCCGGAAATAACATCTGCCGATATATAATCGGGGGCGATAACTAAGTCAGGCTTCAAGGCTATGATTTTTCTCTAGCGGATACGAGCTCATAACAGGCTTTACCAACTTTGCTCGTTTAGCCTCTAAGGAATACTCCTCATAGGTAGACAGTTTATTGATACCCACCAAGCGCTCTGGCTCTATAAGACCTAGTAAAAATCGTATCAAACGCAGAGGATAATGCTAAAATTCGCTTCGGATTCTCTGGCACCCCTACCTGAACGCCATCATGGCTTTCCACATACCGCGTATGAGGCGTCTGAGCCTCCTCATTAGGAGACTTAATTAGACCACAGCCAGCTAGACAAACACAAAGGAGTATCATCAAAGTTATGAGAAAGCCGATAGTCTTATTCATGATGATACTCCTTGTATAGTTCTAATTAACATATATAAGTACTAGAATTTTTTTGAGTATAGCTAAGTTGATAGTTAAACGGCTCGTCCCAATATTCCCAGTCACCGTTGGAGATAACATTGTTACGATTCAACAAGTTTCGTGCATCGAGGCGTAATGAAGAATCTTCATTGAACTGATAGCCTACGTACGCATTCCAAGCTACGAGATTTGGATTTGTACCACCATCGCGGTTCTTCATCCGTTTTGTTACAAAGTTGAGGCTAGAACCAGCTGTCCATTTTGGACTTGTATAATGGATGCCTCCAGTAAATTGTAATTTTGGATTTGCTTGTTTCCAGTAAGTCTTATCGATTTCTCGTTGTTTAGGATTAGAGTAAGATGCACCAACAGTCATTTTTAATCGATCTGTTAACTTGCGGCCATATTGAGCTTCGATACCGACATTTCTATAGCGACCACCGTTTACGCGAATCGTGTTTTTTTACCATTGCTATCTGGCTTCCAAGAGAAGAAGTTTTTTTAAAGTCCATATAGAAGAGCGCTACTTTCCAGCTATCTTTGTTAGTAATGTGTTTATAGCCTAATTCGTAATTCCAACCTTCTTCAGGTTTCAAATTACGTCCACTAACAGAGGCATAGCCTTTATTAATTTTTCTTGAAAGTATCGCTTAAGTTCGGCATTCTAAAGGCTTTACCAGCATTTATGTACATGGATGATTCCTTGTTAATACGATGTTCTAATTGGAACTGAGGAATCAATACGCGTTGATTTCACAGGGTCTTTAATATCCGAATAACGCAAGCCTAAAATACTAGTCCATTTAGGATTGATTTGATAGGAGTATGTACCATAAATGGCATAACTATTGCGATGTGGATTTCCATAGTATGGACCAGATGTAGTGCGATATGTTTCTCGTTTACCAAGTACACCTGCAATGAAATAGTCCTTGCCACCGCGGAAGTCCCATTCATGTTGCACATCGAAACCATATTGTCGAGCAATATAGTTGTTATCACTCAACGTATATGTCTTTTTGCTATGTATGCGACTTTTACCATACAAATCTCTATCATTGTAGAAGATTGTACCTGTAGTATTGCCATCTTTATAAACTAAAGACGCATTATTTTTAGTATCTTTATAAGCATATGTTGTAGAGTGAAGCTTTTGCTTAATAGGATTCGTTTCTGTACTCAACTGTCCAAAAGAAGAATTACCTTCAAAACGGCTAAAGTTCAAAGTCAACTTATCATTTAATTTACCGCTCATAAATACACCTAAGGAATTCCCTTTGTTACGAGCTGTATAATATTCATAACCTTTAGCATAAGCACCGATATCAGAGCGAATAGGGGTTTCTGGATCTTGAGCACCAAAGAAGTTACGTTCCACACCAATTAAGAAGCGAGGCGTGCCATAGTTAATTTTATAAGTTTGGCGCCCCATATTACCAAAACCTACCGTAGCAGAGCCCCCTTCTTTACTTGGAGTCTTAGTAATTACATTGATAACACCACTCATAGCATCAGCGCCATATAAAGCAGAGGCTGCACCTTTTAATACTTCAATGCGTTCAATAGAGCTAGTCGGAATAGAACTAAGGCCGCCCTTGCCATTGAGGTTCATCGGTACCCCATTCATAAGAATCAAGGATCCCCGTTCAAGGCCACGGATATTCACACGGCTGTCCATAGCCCCATATTCAAGACCAGATGCACCATAGGAGAAAGATGTAATACCAGGCACCATGTTCACCGCATCAAAGGCATTTTTAGCACCGCTATTCATGATATCTTTGTCCGTAATAACATCCATCGCTGCCGGCGTATCTAAATCTAATAGCGCCATGCGATTAGCTGTTACATTAATGACATGACTTTCAGATGCGCCATTTGCTTCAGTAGACGCTACCGTAGTAGGAGTATCTGTGGTAGTCGTTACATCCACTGCATATGCATGCACAGATAATCCCATCAAAGCCAATCCTATAAGTACAGAAGTCCGTCGTTTCTTAAGATTGTTCATAATAAATCCCTCATAATACACACTAATTATTCATAAAAACTACATAATTGTATTATTACACATTTAAAAGGACTGTACAAAACCCATACCCCCTATTAGTACTGGATTTTATATAAATCTCTATAAATAAATATTAGAATTTTTGTGTATAACTCAATTCATATGTAAATGGGTCTCCCCAGTATTCATAATCCCCATTAGTGATAACGTTATGACGGTCTAACAAGTTACGAGCATCGAGACGAAGTGTTGCATCCTTGTTGAAATGATAACCTACATACGCATTCCAAAGGGCAATATTAGGATTTAAGCCGCCATCACGATTGCGCAAACGTTTGGTAACAAAGCTAAAGGATGTACCAGCTTCCCAGGTTGGGCTTTCATAACGAATGCCGGTTGTAAACTGTAACTTAGGAGCCGCTTGTTTCCAATAAGTTTCATTCATTTCCTTTTGTCGTGGATTAGAATAGGAACCACTCACGTTCCATTTGAGGCGGTCGGATAAACGTCTACCATATTCGGCTTCGATGCCCACGTTGCGGAATTTCCCGCCATTTACTCGCACCAAAGGTCGACCATTTGCATCCGGTTGCCATTGGAAGAAGTTTTTGAAATCCATATAGAACACATCAACCTTCCAATCATCCTTTTTGTTAATCCGCTTGTACCCAATTTCATAGTTCCAACCTTCTTCTGGTTTGAGGTTTTTACTGCTTACCGCTGTATACCGACGGCTAACGCTGCGGAATGTATCGCTCAAGCTAGGCATTGTGAAAGCTTTCCCTACGTTCACATACATGGAAGATTGTTTATTGATGGAGTGCAATAATTGGAATTGAGGGGTCAACACATGTTGATCCTTGATTGGATCATCGATTACGGTGTAACGCAAGCCCAAAATGGATGTCCATTTAGGGTTAATTTCATAAGAATAACTACCATACACAGCATAACTATTGCGTTTAGGATGAATGTACACAGGAGCAGCCGTTGCATGATAGATTTCTTGTTTACCTGTAACACCTGCGATTAAATAGTCCTTACCATCTCTAAAATCCCATTCATGCTGTACATCAAAACCATATTGACGTGCGCGATAGCTTGTTTCAGTTGCCTTAGCTTGGGACGTATTGTGCACCCGGCTCGTACCACGCATCGTACGGTCATTATAGAACAAGGTTCCTGTAGTACCCTTGTCCTTATAAATCAAGGAAGCATTATTGCGATCATCCTTATAATGATACGTCGTAGAATGTCTTGCTTGATTAGCCGGATTTGTTTCCGTACTGATTAGACCAAAGGACGATTTACTTTCAGCACGATTAAAATTCAATGTTACCTTATCTGAAAGCTTACCACTCATAAAGAGCCCCAACGAATTGCCCTTGTTGCGAGTACTATAGTAGTTATATCCTTTAGTACCTGCATAGTCGTAGCGAATCGGTGTGGATGGGTCCTGCGTGCCCCAGTATTTTCTATCGATACCAACGATGAATTTATCTGTACCATAAGACACATCAAAGCGTTTAGCACCCTGATTACCTACGGCAACCGTAGCAGAGCCACCCTCTGTAGATGGAGTCTTAGTAATAACATTAATAACGCCACCTAATGCCTCTGCACCATACAATGTAGAAGCAGCTCCTTTCACTACTTCGATACGTTTTATAGCACTCGTAGGAATAGAGCCGAGTCCACCTTTGCCATTGAGGTTCATAGGCACGCCATTTACAAGAACAAGGGCACCACGGTCAAGGCCTCGAATATTCGTACGGCTATCCATGCCACCAAAATCGGCACCGCCAGCACCATAAGAATTTATTGTTACCCCTGGTACGGTCGCCACCGCATCAAAAGCAGTGGTAGCACCAGTATTTTTTAACTCCTCAGGTGTAATTACATTCATCGCTACAGGTGTATCCAAATCTAGAAGGGCTGTGCGATTGGCGGTTACATTGATTACATTGGACGACTCTGGATTCTGATTAGTTGTCATATCTACCGCATAACCATTTACACTCATACTAAGTAACGCCATCATTGTGGCCACATATACATGTTTATTCATTTCATTTATCATCCTATATATTTTATTAAAACTATGTTAATTCTGTTAATTTGTAGCCTCCGAACTACAGTGGGAATTTGGTTGTAGGGGATATGAACCTTCTCATATCCCCTACATAAACTGTAATCCATTTAATTCAATTTAGGCTCATTCCAAATATAATCATTATTCAAATTCATATCTTATAAAAAAACATCTGATTTAGGTTCTCCGGTCGTATTTGTAGCCCCACCTGACCTAGCTGCAAGTGGCAAGGGCATCATTATCAAGAAGGCTAGAGCCGCTACTCCCCTCAATTTCAGCCCTTATATAATTACCTTCGCCATCAAAATAAACCCTAATAGTGACTGTCCCTGTAATACCTCTTCGTACAGCTTGTGCTGGCATGACTTTATTAGCATCTAAACTAGCACGATACCCCGAAACATCAAAGTACCCTGAACCTTCCGTATCACTAGTCCCAGGATTGCCTTCCTGTGTACCAGGGCCGTCATTTGCTTTTACCACCATTACCAATAGGTCCACCACCCGGACCTGTTGTATCACCATCGCCGGGAACACCTACAGGATTATCTGTATTCCCATGTAGATTGATACTAGCGGCTTCATTGCCACCTAGATAAGGGTTAAGATTTTTGCAAGCCCGGTGTCGGTTTTTCCCGATAAATCCGGTAATACACTACCCGACTTACCGCCCGCAGCATTTTTCTTTATCATCAGAGACCATTTTTCTCTTGCTGTTTCTTCTCCTGCTCAGGAGGTTCCGGTTGCGCCATGTCAAGATTGATGACCAAATCTTTCTTTTGGCGTTTCTGGTGGTTTTTATATGACCAAACCAATCGCCTACAACACCCCAGTATGCTAAATTGACCACCAATGCAGCTATAAAAGGAATGCCATATCGTTTACTCACCATATGATCACTTCCGTTCTGTCGCTACGCTAACAAACCGAGCACCACTGATTTTAAGATTATCTAAAATGCTAACTACTTCCTTGTATGCAATATCTTCAGAAGCACGTACAATAAATGCTTGTTGTGGTTCCTTTGCAACAATGCCTTGAATTTCTGCCCCCAATTGAGCTGGTACAATTTCACGATCATTCAAATACATCTTATGTGTAGCCGTTAATGAAATCGTAATTGGTTCAATCGTCTTAGCAGAAGACGAGGATGCCTTCGGTAAGTTGAGCGGAATTTGCTCTTCTGTATTCATGTACAACGTACTCATCATGAAGAATACAAGCAAGAAGAATACGATATCAATCATAGGAATAATCATGATATCCGGTTCTTTTTGAATGCCTACTGAACTACGTTTCATCGTTGACTCCTAATATATAAATCCATGATAGAACCTAATTTTTGTTCCAATTTTGCAATATCATAATTTACTTTACTTGTGCACCAGCTATGGAATGCTAATGCTACGATGGCTACTGAAAGCCCTGTTGCTGTAGCAATCAACGCTTCGGATACACCGCCTGTAATCACAGTAGGAGCACCAATATCGCCACCTACAGCAGCGAAGGAACGAATCATACCAACTACAGTACCCAATAGACCAAGCAAGGGCGCCATAGTTACCATCATGCTAAGCCAGTTAAGACCGCGTTTCAAACGTTCGTCCATATAGCCTACTACATCATGTAAACGATTTTCTAAACCTTCTACACTATATACAGAATCAACAATTGGAGATACAAACTTACTCAATGCATCATCACTATTTTTTACAGCCTGTTCAAGGGCAGCCCAACTATTGCTATTTCGGCCCGCATCAATGTTATCAGAAAGCTGTTGTAACTCACGATCGATATTTCTATACATACGAATACGTTCAAATAAAATAGTGCATGCTGCTAGCATGAATAGTACAAGTGGATACATAACGATACCACCTGCATGAAATAGGTGAATTGTATACTCCATCATAGCCTCCAAGATGTATAAAATTACATATAAACTAAAAAAAGTGATCATCTATATTCTTCGATTAACCACTAATATTGTCATTATTCCATAAAGAAAACATTAGCACAATAACCCTATACCCCCTATGGTTAATGGGATTCTATAGTATTCCATTTTTTAGTACACACTCTATCCATGTTTTATGTACATTTATCCTATATATATAGACAAAACTTTTTTTCTTGTACGAAATATTCATGCATTTTATAAATATAAAATATGCGGATTGCTAGGCATTAACCTTGCAATCCGCATATTTCTAAGTATTTATAACATTTTATTCAATCAACCTACAGCAGTCATTTTTGTATAATAACTCTGTATGTTTATAGGCATTCATTGGTTCATGAATATAATTTATACGTCAATGAATATTATTTATATTTTTATCCAATATTAATACATTTTGTGTATTTTTATAAGGTTTTTTTCTTATAATAATCTATTATTTTTCTCTATTAGATTATATATTATATTACATTATCTTATCTTATATTATCTTCTCTATTATCGTTTCTTTTTTTATTTATGATTCTATTCATGATTATATGTATTATTTATTCGTTATAGCCTACTATCGTTCATACACGAATTGAGCCATGTTATATATGCCGCGGCCAATATGGTATGTCTTAGCCATCATGGCTTCATTAGATATGATAACGACCTTTTTGTTCTTAATGGCCTTAACATTTTTTTAAGAGCCGGATCATTATAGTAGCTATTAAGTACCGCATCACGGTTAAAGCCCGGTGCTTTCACATCTGTAGGGTACAATAATCACATCGGGATCGACCTTGATAAGATCATCCTTTTTACCCATGTAGGACCATTTTACGCCCTGCCTTAGTCGCCGCATTCTCTACGTTTACATATTTGACATATCTTGTATCAATGTATCTGGAGCCCCATATAAGCCATTTTTCATTATAAACGGCAACGGTCTTTTTTCGGGTCATCACGGCGAGCAAATCGCAAGGACTCTGTATCGCGGATGTAGTTCATCATCGTTGTAATGAGGGATTCCGCTTTATCAGCACGACCCTAACAACTGTCCCTACATTGCGCGTTTGATCCTCTACCTCTTTTTACCGTCTTAGGCGCTCTAAGAAGTGCTACCTTTATGCCTGCCTCACGCAGTGGCCTAACGAGATCTGTAGTACCATCATCGTCCTCTACAATCACAATATCTGGTTTTAATGCAGCGATAGCTTTTCACATCAAGGGCCACTCGTTGCTTTACGCCATTAGACGATTGATACGGTGCCGCAGTGCTAGCCACCACCGAGTCACCTGCTAGTTCAGATGCAAGGTCCGCTGCATTGGGACCAACAGCTACGATGCGTTCCGCCTTGTGATCGAGTATGACCGTCTCGCTGGTACCGTCCACCATCTTTATAAATGCCCTTTGAACTCAACATACCCAAAAATGCCGCCGCTTGTGAAAGCATTCCAAGACTTGTACATGCCCATAACGGCTACGACCAAAACGCCACAGAAAGATGGCCAATACTATTAATAAAGCGCTTTAATTGCATACTCTCTCCTTATAGACTATCAGATCTATATGCACACGATTACATATGACTCTGCTGCATTAACTCAACAAACTACTTTCACCATAAATCATATAACTATAGATAGCCTACTGTTCATCACGGCTCGCTCTTATATTTAACGATGCCCTCATAGGTACTAGGACCATAGAGCCATTTTGCCATTTGTTCCATGGCCATGAAAGCTTTCCAGGAATAGCTCATCACAAATAGTTCCTGAACTGGATAGACATAGCCTTTTTTAACAGCCCTTACATTTTGTAAGTCCGGATCGTTCATAATGGCATCAATATCTTGCTTGTAATCTGGTAGTTTATCGATAAAACGGGTGGGCACAAAAATAACATCTGGATTAATGCGAATTAAATCGGCTTTTGTCCCCATAGATTGGTTCATATCTACCGTCGTTTTATGATCTCGGTACCACCAAACATCAGATACCATATTAATATCCTTGCCACTTTCTGTTATCACAAGGTTTCCTGCTCCATCAATACCGTGCACCTGTTCAATCATATCCCGAACGATACCCGACCGATATACGCCGTGAGAGCTATTATATAAAGCAATAACGGGTTTCTTATCCTTTTCGTGAGGCTCTACAAGTTTCTTAACATTACGTCTAGATACAATAAACTCACGTTCGGAATCTTTATCCTTGAAAATCTTTCCTATTGTTTTAGTGGCTAAAATAATATCATTAAAGCTATCTTTTTTCGTATACACAAAGACAGGTATGCCTGCAGCGCGCAAGGATGACACAAGGCTAGGAGGCGTAGAATCTGGCGCTACGACCACGTCTGGTTCGTAAGACTTAATGGAGTCTACTGTTAACTCTACACGGCCATTAATATGAGTAGAACTGGAATAAGGAGATCCATCTGTAGCCACGATATAAGGCTCTCCACCAATAGCGCCCATAATATCTACCGTACTTTCACCTATGGTAACGACGCGACGTACATAATCAGGGACAGTCATTACTGTATGTTGACTATCCTCAATCTTCCGTTCATTCAGAGACGTCAATAATTTACCTACAGTGCCATGTCGCGGTATGACATCACCCTAACAAATCTGGAGCCAAAAGCGATAAATAGGCCAATGAGTATAAGAATGCCTAAAAAAATATAATTGAACATAATCCATTTTAAGGCTCCAAAAATGCTTCTCTTTTTGATTCATAAGCGCCCCTCTCTCATCTGCAACTTACGATTAACCGAATATTTATAGCTTTAGTATACAGTATCTATTGTATGCGGTCTATACAAGAAAGAGGACCAAGCATTTGCTCAGTCCTCTTGTATTTATAATATATGAACGATAATCTGTCTTATTTAGATTATCCTTCTACACAGCCCACAGTCACGCTGTATGCCTGCTTATTTTTAGCATTAAACATTATTAATTTAGCTTTAAACACTATTATTTTTTAGCTTTATCTGCCTTTTTTTATTGTCTTTTCGCTTTTTTTATTTTTCTTTTCACCTTTTTTAGGTTTTTTTCCTGTTTAACCTTAGCTGGCTTTTTTTACCATTAACGGCAGCTCCTGCAGGTTTCACGAAGGCATTATTAAGGTTTCGTCGCCACTTGTAATGCTACATCTGCATTTGGAGTAGTGACGATGTTTTTGGCCCTGCAACGGTTACTGTGCCACCGCTATAAGATGCAGAACCTGGTGTCACTTGATTGTTGTGGTACATGCGAGCTAATTTGCCGGCCATGTAGAAAGCGCGTTCTTCCCCTGTATAGCGGCCACTAGCAGCTGGTGTATAGATATTATCACCATTTACATAAACGGCGCCTTTAGACACGTTTACGTGGTTTCCAGAGTATGTGTACATGCGAGCAATATTATTGTTCACACGGTCTGTTAACTTAGGATGGTTATTAGGTGCCACTACTTGTGAAAGCCCTTCACGATAGTGTTCCCCCTACTTTATTGCGAAGTACAAGCATAGAACCGGCTGCACCGCCCACATTGTAAGGAGATTCACTTAAGATTTGGAAAGCCCAACTCATCGGCTGCTTTTTTTCTTGGCTCATTGTAAATACTTGGTTAGACAAGTAGTTACCTGCTACGTTGGATAAAATGGCAGCCCCTTCGCTACCGCCCGCAGCGATACCTACCGCAGTAGATAAACCAATTTGTTTTTTAGCACCATTGATAATATCTTTGTGCTCACCATGTGCAATTTCATGGGCCATTACGTACGCCAATTGATCATCATCTAGCGTATCTAAAGGCACCTTTGTTAATAGACATAACACGGCCAAGCGTTGCAAAAAGCATTGAACTCCTCATCAGGGTTAGCATATACAACGTAAGAACGTTTTACGCTCGGCGTAGCCTCTAACGTTTTTCATAATGCGATTTACACGTTCTTGAGCTGCACTATCGTTCAAGTAACCTGTTTTTTTCTTTTGTACGAGCCAAGCTTTCTTTTTTGGCCTTGCTCAGAATTATCCATTTTATTTAAAAGCAGTAGATACGTAAGCCATAGCAATAGCGCCACCAGCTAGTGATTGTACTGCAGCAGATGCGGCTTGTACAGGCGCTGTTTGCATGATTGCCGGCGCCATAGTCACCGCCATAGCTACAGATAACGTAGCCGCTGTAAGTTTCTTGTTCATTATCTAACCTCTCAAAATATAGAGTACTCAAAAGTATCTCATGCAATATATAACCATTTACAAAAATTTAGATAAATAACATTTAGGCAAATAGCCTTTACGCAAATACAAAGTTCATACTATCAGTTTGTAACAGCCAGTCTTCATACTCTCAGATACCACAGTGATGTTACACACTATCCCTATCTGTATATGTTCATAGTAAAATACAAAATGAATAGTGGAACAACTAATCATCTATTTATTAGTATAAAGCTCGCATTACGCTAATATACTATCCATAATAGATTGTATTCTTTACCATATATAGATTCCTATTCTGTTTGATACTGATCTATACTAACAGATTAATCGTTCTATTCTTCGACTGGTTTTTGCTGAAAGCACAACGGCTTCTTTACCATCTTTAGAAACAGCAGCACCATGGGTATAGCCCACAACATCAAAAGCCTGCCTCAGCACACTGCTCTGCGATGCTTTCATAATTTTCATTCTTACCACGAGTACAGGTAGAAAGATGAACCGTAGTAACACCCTTTTTTTCTTGAAAGACTCGATTTTTCTTAGCTAGATCGCCACCACTGTGCGTGAAACCCAACCAACTCAATATCCTCATCTGCATAACGCTCAAAGGAATCCGCTTTATTCATAAATGCTTTTAAGCAACCGCCACAAGAACAGCGCTGCATTGTATCCTCATTCACGAGAACCGCAATTTTCTTAGTCATAAGACCTCCTATTGAAAAGTATAGTATTAAACCTTTAGTATAACATAGCTATAAGGAAAAAGATGTATCTTAAAGCACGTTGATTAATGCTAATTATATATAGTATTGAGTATACAATTGACATCCTAAATGCTCATAAATGACTTAATCACATATCCATAAACCTTGTAAAAAATAGCTAGTATTTCAAATCAGTAACCTGTACCTAATAACAATAAATGATATAACTTGATTTCTCCTATTTCTAGACCTTTAGGATAGTTAAATACCTTCAAACTTGAATAGTGATTACCAAGCTGAAAGAATTATGCTCATTATTTCTTTAAGCTACAAAAAAAGCTACTAAGTTATTTATATAGTAAAGATAAGAAATCGGATAAGCAATCACTTTAAAATTGAGGTTTGAACGCATATATGCTATCATGTAAGAAAGAAGGATTGGGATGGAGAAACCTAGATTTATATCTTATACTAGACCAAATGGTCATAACGAGTTTGAAGAGTTTTTATAACTCACTCCCTATTAAAGACAGAAATAAATTACGTGCCACAATAGATATGATTGAAGCAGCTGGTATACAAGCAGCTATTCAACTTGAATGGGTAAAAGAAAATTAGATAACGAAATAAATGAGATACGATCAAAAGTTTCGTCAAATATTCAAAGAGCCTTATACTTTTCCACATAAAAAAACAATCAATATATTATCACTCACGGATTTACTAAGAAAACACAAAAAACACCGATAAAAGAAATAGAAAGAGCAAAACAAATAAAATACGAATTTGAGGAGGAGTATTATGCCACTAAAAACATTTAGATAAGATATTTTGAGAAAGATAGAAATAGATCCTAAAGTTTTAACAGAAAGCTATTTGAAGAAAGAATCAGCTAAATCTAGAAAATGCCTATGGCCGTATTGAAAAAGCGAGTGAGGCTGCCGGGATTTAACACAACGTGATTTAGCTGAAAAATCTGGAGTCCCACAGTCTACAATCGCCCAGTATTGAAAAAAAGGTGCCAAATACAAGTCTAAGTACTATCTGTAAAATTGCGTTTGCCTTTAGATAAACAAGTGAAAGATTAGTTTAGTATAAGAAGACCCCCTATAAGCTAGTTAACGTGGCCTATAGGGGGTTTATATCTTCTTTTGTAGAGTAAGATTTACGTATTACATAATATCTTCTTCGCGGCCAAATTTACCGTTTATGTATTCCCCATAAGCGAGGAGAAGCTCTGTTTTATTTGTCATAACATATGGCCCTTGTTTTACCACTGGTTCATTGAGTGGTTCTCCAGAGAGAACGAAGATTTCAAGACCTTCATCACCAGACTCTACCTCAAAGCGCTCTCCATCATTGTTGAAAAGTACAAAGTCTCCAGATTCTATGCTTTCACCATTGGCACTACCTGTACCATTAATCACAAGGAAGCCTGTATTCCAAGTCATATTCTCAGAAATAGAGATCCATGAATTAGGTTGAAGTTTTAATTTGTAAATATTCATCGGTGTATGGGATTTAGCAGGACCTGTTATATGTCTGAAAGTACCGGTGTAAACGATGGCATCAATTGTTTCATCAAGAGATTGATACCGCCCCATTGTGGTAGCAGGTATATATTGATATGCAGGTGCATCATTTTTATGACGTTCAGGTAGATTTATCCATAATTGTAAAGCATGGAACAAACGTCCCCGCTTTGCATATTCTTTTTCATGAAATTCTTTGTGCAAAACACCACTAGCTGCAGTCATCCATTCCACATCACCAGAGTGAATAACACCACTATTACCAGCTGCGTCTTTATGTTCAATGGAGCCGGAAAAAGAAAATGTTACCGTTTCAAAGCCTTTATGGGGATGTGGAGTGTCACCTGTATCAAAAGGACTGCCCTGGAAATAATATGGCTCATTATAGTCGAGTAACAAAAAAATGGAGACATACGATCAAGCATAGGTGACTCATCGCCATCAGGGAAGTACTGACGTACTCTAAATCCAGTGCCTACCCAATGAATATCAGGAGCTTTAATAATTCTTTCAATTGTTCTTACAGGATTCATTCTATCACCTCTTAATCGAACAGGATTCATAATAGTTGCACAATACATGAACGTATGTTCATATATCTTAATATTATTATATCTATTTTTTTCAATATGTCAAGGGGAGGTAGTAGAATAGTAATTTACATAAATTTAAAGTTACTCAACTGGTTTACGGAAGGATGCCTTAGGTGCTACGAACTAAGCGATGGAATCTATCGTCGTTTCACTCCTCCATCTTCTACTGCCCTGCTCACCAGATTTCCAAATATTGGATGTTGCTTATGTTACATTGATTTGAAGTTACTCAACTGATTTACGGTTCGGTAACATTGGCACGATGTGCCGCGTTACCGTGTAAATTTAGTTGGCCTCCTACCATTAGACGCGACTTCCTATCACACTCGCCCATGGCAACATATAATACAATGTTTTAATGTACAGCACATCCTTTAGGGCTTCGTCGAAGGTGATGTGTGGGCCCCATGCGTCGCTACGCTCCTCTGTGGCCTCACACCCTACCCTTCCCAGCTCCGTCTGACACGGACACCTACATAGATAGTACCTCTACAACCTTGGCTGGAGACGTCTCTAGTAGGTATGAAAGCTGTGCTCGTTAGAGCACAAAAATAGAGGGCCAACCCTTTAGGGTTGACCCTCTATTTTATGCTTAATCAGCGGCTTCCTATCCTCCCAGGCCGTCTCCAGCCAAGTACTTTCGGCGTTTATGAGCTTAACTACTGTGTTCGAGATGGGAACAGGTGGATCCTCATAGCCATCGCCACTGAATCTGTCAGAGTTTGTACTCTGAAAACCACATAGAAGTATATATATTTGTTGCACATTCTGCTTAATGTTTTGTTTAAGTAAAGCCCTCGATCTATTAGTACCAGTCAGCTCCAAACCTCACGGCTCTTCCACACCTGGCCTATCAACCATGTCGTCTACATGGGATCTTACTAGCTTATGCTATGAGAAACCTCATCTCAAGGCTGGTTTCACGCTTAGATGCTTTCAGCGTTTATCCGTCCCGAACGTAGCTACCCAACTGTACCCTTGGCAGGATAATTGGTACACCAGCGGTTCGTCCACTCCGGTCCTCTCGTACTAGGAGCAGCCCCCTTCAAGTTTCTTGCGCCCGCGATGGATAGGGACCGAACTGTCTCACGACGTTCTGAACCCAGCTCACGTACCACTTTAATCGGCGAACAGCCGAACCCTTGGGACCTACTTCAGCCCCAGGATGTGATGAGCCGACATCGAGGTGCCAAACCTCCCCGTCGATATGGACTCTTGGGAGAGATTAGCCTGTTATCCCCAGGGTAGCTTTTTATCCGTTGAGCGATGGCCCTTCCACTCGGCACCACCGGATCACTAAGCCCGACTTTTCGTCCCTGCTCGACCTGTCCGTCTCGCAGTCAAGCTCCCTTCTGCCTTTACACTCTTCGAGCGATTTCCGTCCGCTCTGAGGGAACCTTTGGGCGCCTCCGTTACTCTTTTAGGAGGCGACCGCCCCAGTCAAACTGCCCGCCTAAGACTGTCCGGCCGGTCGTTACTCGGCCCGTTAGAAATCAATTAATGAAAGGGTGGTATCCCAACAGTGACTCCCCTAAAACTGGCGTCCTAGGTTCTACGTCTCCCACCTATCCTGTACATTCATTAACTAAGTTCAATCTTAGGTTGCAGTAAAGCTCCATGGGGTCTTTCTGTCCAGTCGCGGGTAACCTGCATCTTCACAGGTACTTCAATTTCACCGGGTCCCTCGTTGAGACAGTGCGCAAGTCGTTACACCTTTCGTGCGGGTCGGAACTTACCCGACAAGGAATTTCGCTACCTTAGGACCGTTATAGTTACGGCCGCCGTTTACTGGGGCTTCAATTCAGAGCTTCGACCGAAGTCTAACCCCTCCTCTTAACCTTCCAGCACCGGGCAGGTGTCAGCACCTATACGTCAGCTTTCGCTTTAGCAGGCACCTGTGTTTGTGGTAAACAGTCGCTTGCGCCTCTCTTGTGCCACTCATTCATGCTCCATGCGTTGCTGCACTTCACACTACATGAGTCCTCCTTTTCCCGAAGTTACGGAGGCATTTTTGCCGAGTTCCTTAACGAGGGTTTTTCCCGCGCACCTTAGGATTCTCTCCCCGCCTACCTGTGTCGGTTTTTGGTACGGGCGATGTGTCTCTACCTAGAAGCTTTTTTCTCGACAGTGTAGGATCAATCACTTCGTTACTATCGCTAGTAACTCGTCATCACATCTCAGCTTTTAGAGCTACGGATTTGCCTATAGCTCAACCTACCTGCTTAAACACGCACTTCCAATCGCGTGCTGACCTACCTTACTGTGTCACTCCATCGATCAAACGATTCACACCGGTACAGGAATTTCAACCTGTTGTCCATCGCCTACGCTTTTTCCGCCTCGGCTTAGGTCCCGACTTACCCTGAGACGACGATCGTTGCTCAGGAACCCTTAGGCTTTCGGTGGAATGGATTCTCACCATTCTTTTCGCTACTCATACCGACATTCTCACTTCTCATCAGTCCACAACTCCTTACGGTACTGCTTCAGCCCGATGAGAACGCTCCCCTACCCATATACATTGCTGCATATGACACGACTTCGGTTTTACACTTTAGCCCCGGACATCTTCGGCGCAGAGTCTCTCGACCAGTGAGCTATTACGCACTCTTTAAATGGTGGCTGCTTCTAAGCCAACATCCTGGTTGTTTTTGGAAACTCCACATCCTTCGCCACTTAGTGTAACATTTGGGACCTTAGTCGGTGTTCTGGGCTGTTTCCCTCTTGACAATGGACCTTATCATTCACTGTCTGACTCCCGAGTATAAGTATAGCCATTCGTAGTTTGACTAGGTTCGGTAACCGGTATGGCCCCTAGCCCGATCAGTGCTCTACCGCCTATACTCTCAACCTCGAGGCTAGCCCTAAAAGCTATTTCGGGGAGAACCAGCTATCTCCGTGTTCGATTGGCATTTCACCCCTATCCACAACTCATCCCAAAGCTTTTTCAACGCTCACGAGTTCGGTCCTCCACACAATTTTACCTGTGCTTCAACCTGGCCATGGATAGATCACTACGGTTTCGGGTCTACTATTACTAACTGAACGCCCTGTTCAGACTCGCTTTCGCTGCGGCTCCATGTTTTCCACTTAACCTCGCTAGCAACAGTAACTCGTCGGTTCATTCTTCAATAGGCACGCCGTCGTCCTGATATATATACAGACTTCGACTGTTTGTAGACATACGGTTTCAGGTTCTCTTTCACTCCCCGCCAGGGGTTCTTTTCACCTTTCCCTCACGGTACTATGCGCTATCGGTCGATATCAGTATTTTGGCTTGGAGGGTGGTCCCCCCTGCTTCCCACAAGGTTTCACGTGTCTCGTGGTACTCTGGATACAGTCCCATGTATGCAAGGTTTCGATTACAGGGCTTTCACCTTCTTCGGCTGAGCTTTCCAACTCGATTCTTCTACCTCATTTACACTTGATGACTGTCCTCAACCCCGGTGCGGTTGCCCGCTCCGGTTTGGCCTCTTTCCCGTTCGCTCGCCGCTACTAAGAAAATCTCGTTTGATTACTTTTCCTCTGGGTAATTAGATGTTTCAGTTCCCCAGGTGCCCTCCTCATAGTCTAAGCTATGGGTGACAGTGCATAACCACTGCCGGGTTCCCCCATTCGGAAATCTACGGGTCAAAGGTTGCTTGCACCTCTCCGTAGCTTATCGCAGCTTACCGCGTCCTTCTTCGGCTGATATCGCCAAGGCATCCACCGTACGCCCTTAAAATCTTTACTTAAGATTTCATTGACATGCATTAGATACATTGTCGTTTATTTTGTAGCCGTACATTTTCATGTACGTCACCATTAAGTCAGAGAATTATTTCCTATGTGCTCGGGTCAACCTACTTAGAAATTCTAAGAGATGACCTTACAAATATATATAATTATCTTCTATGCAGTTTTCAAAGAACAATAACTGACTATATCTTGCGACATATTCATTTATGTTTGAGAGTCTTTACAGATCTCTCAAAACCGAACAATGTTAGGTTGTAAGTACAGCTAGCGCATATGCTACGTCTACTTACTGGCCAAAGTGTCGACCTAAGTGACATCCAAGCTCTCGGCCTGGTGTATGTCTCCCTAGAAAGGAGGTGATCCAGCCGCACCTTCCGATACGGCTACCTTGTTACGACTTCACCCCAATCATCGACTTTACCTTAGACGGCTGGCTCCCGAAGGTTACCCCACCGGCTTTGGGCACTTCCGACTTTCGTGGTGTGACGGGCGGTGTGTACAAGGCCCGGGAACGTATTCACCGCAGTATGCTGACCTGCGATTACTAGCGATTCCGACTTCACGTAGGCGAGTTGCAGCCTACGATCCGAACTGAGAGAGTGTTTCTCGGGTTTGCTCCATCTCGCGATCTCGCTTCCGTCTATTAACTCCCATTGTAGTACGTGTGTAGCCCAGGTCATAAGGGGCATGATGATTTGACGTCATCCCCGCCTTCCTCCGCATTGTCTGCGGCAGTCTCTCATGAGTTCCCACCATTACGTGCTGGCAACATAAGATAGGGGTTGCGCTCGTTGCGGGACTTAACCCAACATCTCACGACACGAGCTGACGACAACCGTGCACCACCTGTTTTCTGGCTTCCGAAGAAGAGGAACCATCTCTGGTTCTGTCCATCAATGTCAAGACCTGGTAAGGTTCTTCGCGTTGCGTCGAATTAAACCACATACTCCACCGCTTGTGCGGGCCCCCGTCAATTCCTTTGAGTTTCAACCTTGCGGTCGTACTCCCCAGGCGGGGTACTTATTGCGTTAACTCCGGCACAGAAGGGGTCGATACCTCCCTACACCTAGTACCCATCGTTTACGGCCAGGACTACCGGGGTATCTAATCCCGTTCGCTCCCCTGGCTTTCGCGCCTCAGCGTCAGTTTTTCGTCCAGAAAGTCGCCTTCGCCACTGGTGTTCTTCCTAATATCTACGCATTTCACCGCTACACTAGGAATTCCACTTTCCTCTCCGATACTCTAGATCAGCAGTTTCCATCCCATCACGGGGTTAAGCCCCGAACTTTTTAAGACAGACTGACTGATCCGCCTGCGCGCGCTTTACGCCCAATAATTCCGGACAACGCTTGCCACCTACGTATTACCGCGGCTGCTGGCACGTAGTTAGCCGTGGCTTTTCTATTCCGGTACCGTCAATTCCTCTAACTATTCGCAAGAGGACCTTTCGTCCCGATTAACAGAGCTTTACAACCCGAAGGCCGTCATCACTCACGCGGCGTTGCTCCGTCAGACTTTCGTCCATTGCGGAAGATTCCCCACTGCTGCCTCCCGTAGGAGTCTGGGCCGTGTCTCAGTCCCAATGTGGCCGTTCATCCTCTCAGACCGGCTACTGATCATTGCCTTGGTGGGCCGTTACCCCTCCAACTAGCTAATCAGACGCAATCCCCTCCTTCAGTGATAGCTTATAAATAGAGGCCACCTTTCATCCATCCTCGATGCCGAGATTGGATCGTATGCGGTATTAGCAGTCGTTTCCAACTGTTGTCCCCCTCTGAAGGGCAGGTTGATTACGCGTTACTCACCCGTTCGCCACTAAGATTGATAGAAGCAAGCTTCCATCGCTCTTCGTTCGACTTGCATGTGTTAAGCACGCCGCCAGCGTTCGTCCTGAGCCAGGATCAAACTCTCCAAGATATCTTGAAGCTATTTGAATAGCTCATTTGTTTTTTTGTTGTCGTTACATTTAAGTAACTTTGAATTATGGTTGGTTTTGACTTTGTCAAAACCCGCACTCTGGCATATGTTCAATCGTATTGATTGATTACCTATCATTGTTCAGTTTTCAAAGATCTGTACCAGTCAGACTAGATTTTATCTAGCTTCGAAGCACTTTCTTAAGAAGTGTTTCGTCAACTGGCGACTAGATTATAATAACATGTTGTCACATTTCATGTCAACACCTTTTTTTATAATCTTTTTTTAGAATTTTGTAATTTCTGTTTCAACTAGGAATTACGTTTTTTTATTCTAAAACGATTATCAACAAAACATAGATTTTTATCTAGTGTTTGCTAACTAATAAACAGTCGCTTCGAACGACTGTATAGCTATTATAGTACAAAAGACTCGAGAGGGCGCAACCCCTAATTTTTAAAAATTTTGCAAACTTTTTTTCTGACTCAGCTTATATGGTATATCTAGATACTTTATATACCATATACAGTAGTTATAAATAATATAAATAATCAGTAATACTTTTTTTAATAGTATATATAAAGAAATAAAAACAACGCCATCCAAACGGATGGCGTTGTTCAATAAGGATTTGTGTTCCCTAGTCGGGGGTCCAGGGTATCGTGTTAGAGGCCCTTATAAACCCTTTATAAGGGCCATTGTGTTTTGTAGATATACGGATATATGGCGGACATATATCCGTATACCACATGTATTAGAGATCAACTAAGCCTTTAAGATGAGAGAAGGAAAAAGGCTTTTTGATATCTATATCAATATAGAAATCAATTATTGTTGAATTGCGCTACGCAAGTCAACTTTATTGTAGTCGTTGCTACCCATTGGTTCGTTAATTGCTTTGCGAAGGTCTACTACGTGCTCATCAGCAGCAGTTGGTTCTTCGCTCGCTTTGTTTTTAACGGTTTCTTTAGCAGCGAACCAAATTGTTTCGTTCATGTAGTGACGAAGTTCTTCGTTAGATACATGTTCTTGCTCTTGAGCAAGGATATCCAAGATTGCATCTTCTAATGCTTGTGCTTCGTCGTCAGTCATAGGACCGCCAACTTGTTTTTGATGTTGTACAACTTCGTTAATACGATCTACCATACCGCGCAATACGTTGTAACCATAGCTATTTACGAAGCCATCTTTTTCATTGTATTTAGGTGTTTCAAAGTATTCGTATTCGTTTTTGTTGCGGTTTTCACCGTTCCAGTTCAAAGCTGTTTCAAAGCCATGTACGCGACCAAGGGAGTGCGTACGGAAGTAATCAGCATAGTTATGTTTATCTTTGGAATGTAACCAGATTTTTGTCTGCTTTTAGTTAATTGCTCATGATTGTCGCGTTTAGCTTCTGCTAAAAGCGATTTTTTTGTTCAGCATTTTCCCATGCTTTCACGTAATCATGAAGGGATTGTACTACTTGTGGGCTAGCCACAGGTACCAATACAACATTGCTCAAACCAGGTGCGGATGCAGGGTTTAGGCAAGATCAAAGTTGTCATCATATGTTGGTGCGCTTGCTGCGTGACCAGTGATGGATGCTGCGCTCATTAAAAAGTGCCGCTGTGAAAGCAAGCATTGTAGATTTTTTTCATATCTATTCCTCTTTTCATAGTCGAATTAATGTGCTGGTTCAGGGCTCCCGAAGGAACCCTTACCAGTTGTATCCATACCTAGGATTAGATTCCTAGTTTTTTGAAAGTTTTCTGAAAGTGTAACTAATTACATACCCATTTTCGCCATCATTGCAGCCATTTGAGCTTTCAATACTTCTACTTCACTTTGTAGACCAGCGTTTTGAGCTTTAATTTGTTCGTTTTCATATTTCAAGTCAGATACTTCACCTTTTAATCCGGCGTTTTGAGCTTTCATTGCTGCCATTTCAGTTTGTACTGCGTATGCAGAGCTGATAGGGCCTTTGCGGTAGCGATCTGCTACAGCTGCTTCAGCATCTCTGTTACCAACTTTCCAAGTTACACCAGCGTTTGCCATCATGTGGCTAGAACCGCCAGCCCAGGACAAGCCGCCATGGAACATTGTGGACTCGTTTTTGTAATGAGCTACGCCCACTGCAATCGCGGAGTTACCACGGTAGTTACCGTAACCAGCCATGATTTGAGTTGGTTCCAATGGATCATATTGCATAGGTTTCAATGCGGACAATGCTGCACCTTGAGCACCTACACGACCCACTTCTTCAGTTCAATTTATCAACGCGAGGGTCAACTGCGCCTTTTACGGAAAGGTCGTAGTTTAAGCCGCCATCAGCAGTTTCAGTTTTCTTCAATACTACGGATTGGTCATCAGATGTCAATGTAGTACGGGAATCTTTCAACTGTTTAACGTTTACTGCATCGTTATCATCAGTGCCACGTTGAACATTAGTAACTTTATTGCCACCCATGTTGAGGTTGCCACCAGTGATATTTACAGTGTCTCCACCGAAGGATAATTTCGGACCATTGGAGTTGTTAGAGATGGAAGTGATGTTAGTGAGGTCACCTTTCACGTCGAAGGATACTTTACCGTTCGCATCAGTGTGAGCAGTAGTATTTACGCCGTTAGAGAAGTCTAAACCTTCAGATAACATTACTGTTCTAGCGTTGCCACCATTTTCTTTATAAGTCAATGGAATTTGTTTAGCTGCTTCGTTACCATTGAAGTTAACTTGGTAGTTAGTTGTATGGTTAGTAGCATTTGGTTGAACGTCTACAGTGATCGCTTTGTTGTCACCTGTTACAGTAACTGCTTCACGAGCTGCATCTTTAACGTCATTTTTATCTACAGAAACTTCGTATGTTGCACCAGCTGCACCGAATGTATCGCCAGCTTTAGGAGCTACTTTAGCGATGTTATTAGCATCAGCTTTAGCTTGTACTTTTTCAGTAGATTTTTTAGCTGCTTCTTCATGAACAAGTTTCAATTGTTCTTCAGTTGCTGCACGACCTTTAGTTGCGAAAGTCAGCGGAATCAAGAGTTTTGTTAGTTAAGCCAGTGATGTCACCAGTTTTACCATCAAGCTTGATTGTGTTGTCGCCAGCTACGTTAACTACTTGGTCACCTTTGAATTCTAATTTGCCGTCGCCTTCGTTGTTAGTGATGGAAGTGATTTTTGTTCAAATCGCCTTCAACATTAACTTTGTAAGGGTTAGCTTTTAGAACCGTCTCCAGTCACTTTAGTGTTTTTGACCGTCAACAAGGTTAGTTTTTAGCTGCTTTCAATTGACGTACGTTAACCGCATCAGTATCGTTTACACCGTCTTCAACGTTAGTAATTTGTTTATTACCAGCATTGATGCCGTCTTTAGTTACGGATGGGCCGTTGTTGATTACCAAGCCACCATCAGTGATCTTAGTATCGCCAATTGTTACGGAACCTTTATTAGTAAGATCTACATTGTTGCTCAATGCATATTCTACTTTAGCACCGTTAGCGTCGCTAGTTTGTTTTTACAGTGAGGTTTTTTTACCGCCGGAGAATTCAACAGTTTTACTATCAGTAATTTTTCTTAGCTGCTGTTTCAGAATCAGCAGTAGTATTACCAGAAGATTTAACGTTGAAGCTGTTCATTGTACCAAGGCCAGCACCGCTAATTGTCATTTCGCCATTAGCAGATTTAGATACTGTGATACCGTCAGCACCTTTAACATTTACTTTACCGCCGTTAGCTGGAACATCTGTGCCATTAGCTTGGATTGTCCAGATATCGTCAGTGTTAGCGAATGTTTTTGTCGCCGTATTTAATGCGGTCTCCATCTTTCTTAATTGTTGTGTAGTTATCAGGTGTACCTAAGTGGATTTCCTTAGTTTGGATGGAGTCGATGCCTTTGATGTTTTTTTATTCAAGCGAATGTTCAAAGTATCGTTACCATCAGCAGTTACAGCGATGTTACCTGCAGCAGATTCAAATGTTTTTTTCTTGCTCTTCAGTAACGCCTTCACCTTTAACTTTAACTGTGGAGTTAAGTTTATTTTTTTGTTTACAACGCTTTCGTTGTTACCAGTGAATTTCAAGCCGTCATCAGTAGTAGCAACTTCGTGTTTGTTCTTGTTGCTATCTTCGTAAACGATACGAGTCATACCGTTAGTACCGTTTTTACCGTCTACGCCGTCTTGACCGTTAGCACCCTTTGAAAGTAAGACCATCTTTACCGTCTTTACCATTCAAGCCGATAGAGCCGTCTTTACCATTGATTACAACAGCAGAACCGTCTTTACCGTTTACACCGATCTTACCGTCAACACCTGGTTTACCGTCTTTACCATCATTACCAACTTTGATATCGTCGGACAATGCATAGTTGTAAGTATGGTTGCCAGTTACTTTATCAACGATTTGTTCAACAGTTAAGTTTTTACCTGCACCGAAGTTTACAGTTGTGCCAGGTTTTACGATTGTTGCACTGTGATCGCCTACTGTGTTACCAGTAACGTCACCTTTCCAACCGGAGTTGTTGATTGTATCTACTACAGTTTTAACTGTTGCGATACCATCTTGACCATCTACGCCTGGTTTGCCGTCAACGCCGTCTTTCACTTTACCAAGTGTTACGTCGTATTTAACAACACCGTTTGCATCAACGGAAGCTTTAGTGTAGTTACCGTCAACGAAGTTCAAGCCTTCAGACAATTTAACTTTTTGTTTAGCACCGCCGTTAGCTGTGTAGTTAAGTTCAGCATCGCCAAGGTTAGTTGCTTTTGCATTTACTGTGTAAATGTTTTGACCATCAGCACCAATTGTTTTATCAACTGTTACGTTGTCACCAGCTTTAACTTCTGTCTTAGCGGATTTCAATTGTTTTACGTTAACTGCGTCAGTGTCATTTACGCCAGCTTTCACGTTAGTGATGTTCAAGTCACCAGCATTGATACCACCTTTAGTAATGGATGGACCATTGTTGATTACCAAACCACCGTCAGTGATCTTAGTATCGCCAATTGTTAAGGAACCTGCTGGAGTCAAGTTGATGTTTTGAGCCAATTGAACTTTCAATTTGCCATCTACGTTGTTCACGCCGATGTTGTTTTCAGTCAATTTAGTGCTGTCCGCACCGCCAGTGATATCCAATGTTTGGTTCAATTTCTTAGCGATAACTTTAGTGGAGTCAGTTTGACCATTGTCGCCAGCATATTTCATGCCGTCGTCAGTAGTTGCCACTTCGTGTTTATTGTTATTTTTGTCTTCGTATACGATACGAGTCATGCCGTCTTTGCCGTTTTTACCGTCAACGCCGTCTTGACCGTTAGCACCTTTAATAGTAAGACCGTCTTTGCCGTCTTTACCATTGAGGCCGATGGAACCATCTTTACCGTTGATTACAACAGCGGAACCATCTTTACCGTTTACGCCGATTTTTACCATCAACACCGTCTTTTACCATCTTTACCGTCGTTACCAACTTTGATGTCATTAGACAATGCATATGTATAAGTTTGTTCACCAGTTGTATTATCGATATTTTGAGTAATTGTCAAATTATCGCCTGCTGCGTAGGATACAGTTTTACCGTTGCCTACTGCTGTTACAGCGTGGTTACCAACTACATTACCTTTCGCATCTGTGGAGAAGGAGTAGCCGTCTTTAATTTGATCAGCCAAACCAGACAAGTCGATTTTCGCGATTGTACCAGCTTGGTTAGCACCATTGCCATCGTTGTATTTCAATGTAACGGATTTGTCTGCTGCATCATAGGAGTAAGATGTAGTAGTTTCACCTGCACGATCAGATTTAGTTGGTGCAATGTGTAAGTCGTTAGCTTTAGAAATACGAGTTACGTCGCCAATGTTAGCTGCGTTATCGATTACATCGCCGCCAGATTTAAGGTTAGTGATGTTGTTGCCACCCATATTCACGTTGCCGCCATCGAATTTGAATTCGTTGCCGCCAATTGTCATAGTTGCAGGGCCATCATTCTTAATGGAAGAGATGTTTTTTTCAAATCTTTGTTCAATTGAACTTCGAGAGTATCAGTACCATCAGCTTTTACATTGATGTTACCAGAAGCGCTCTTGAAGGATGTAGAAGTTGTTTTATCTACGCCTTCACCTTGAACTTTAACAAGGCTGTTCAATTTATTTTTGTTTACAACATCAGTGTTATTACCAGTGAATTTCAAGCCGTCATCAGTAGTAGCCACTTCGTGTTTGTTGTTGTTTTTTTGTCTTCGTATACGATACGAGTGATACCGTTAGTACCGTTTGTACCATTTACGCCGTCTTGACCATTAGCACCGCGGATAGTAAGACCGTCTTTACCATCTTTACCATTGAGGCCGATGGAGCCGTCTTTACCGTTGATTACAACAGCAGAGCCGTCTTTACCGTTTACGCCGATTTTGCCGTCAACGCCGTCTTTGCCATCTTTACCGTCGTTACCAACTTTGATGTCGTCGGACAATGCATATTCAACTTTAGCGCCGTCTTCGTTGCTAGTTTGTTTTACAGTCAAGTTTTTACCTGCTGTCATTTCAACTGTTTTACCATCAGTGATAGTTTTTGCAGCTGTTTCAGAATCAGCAGTTGTGTTACCAGCAGCTTTCACATTCCATGTGGATTGAGCAGCACCTGGAGCTACATGCAAGTCATAAGTAACTTGGTTACCGTTTTCAGTTTTGTTGATTGTTACAGATTTATCGTTAGATGTAACTACTGTACGGGAATCTTTCAACTGTTTAACGTTAACTGCATCGTTATCGTTTACACCAGCTTTTACGTTAGTGATGTTCAAGTTACCAGCATTGATGCCACCTTTAGTGATGGAAGGACCATTATTAATAGTCAAACCACCATCGTTTACAACAGTGTCACCAATAGTTAAGGAACCAGATGGAGTCAAGTTTACGTTATTGTTAAGATCGTATTTAACTACGCCATCAGCAGCTACGGAAGCTGTTGTGTTGGAACCATTCGTGAAGTTCAAACCTTTATCCAATGTAACTTTTTGGTCGTTGGAGCCATTCGCTTTGTATGTCAAAGGAATTTGTTTAGCCGCTTTATCGCCATCGAATGTTACTTGGTAAGTTGTGTGATGGTTTGTTTCATCTTGAACAGGTGTAACAGTGATTGGGTTGTTGTTATTGTTTGCATTGTTTACAGTCACTGCTTCACGAGCTGCATCTTTAACAGCATTACGGGAAACATTCACTTCGTATTTAGCATTCGCATCACCAGTTTGTTTACCGTCAGCTACAGTGATGTCAGCGATGTTAGTGTCGCCTGCAGCAGCAGATTTTTTTAACTACGCTTTCAACAGCAGCTTTATCGCCTGTTGGCAAGTTGCTCAAGTCGATCTTAGCTGTTTTGTTCACTGCATTATCATTGCCATCAACATATTCCAATGTAACTGTTTTATCAGCGTTCACTGTGTATGTTTTGTCTTTGATATGAATGTCGTTAGCTTTGGAGATACGGTTAACGTCGCCGATATTAGCAGCGTTATTGATCACATCGCCACCAGATTTAAGGTTAGTGATGTTGTTGTCGCCCATATTCACATTGCCGCCATCGAATTTGAATTCGTTACCGCCGATTGTGAAAGTAGCAGGGCCTTCGTTTTTAATAGTCTTGATGTTAGTCAAGTCACCAGCTAAACCGTATTCAACTTTAGCGCCGTCTTCGTTGCTAGTTTGTTTTACAGTCAAGTTTTTACCTGCTGCCATTTCAACTGTTTTACCATCAGTGATAGTTTTTGCAGCTGCTTCGGAATCAGCAGTTGTATTACCAGTAGATTTCACATTCCATACGGATTGTGCAGCACCTGGAGCTACATGCAAGTCATAAGTAACTTGGTTACCGTTTTCAGTTTTGTTAACTGTTACGGATTTATCGTTAGATGTAACTACTGTACGAGCATCTTTCAATTGTTTTACGTTAACTGCATCAGTATCGTTTACGCCTGCTTTCACATTAGTAATGTTCAAGTTACCAGCGTTGATACCAGTTTTAGTAACGGATGGACCACCAGTGATAGTTAAGCCACCATTGTTGATCATTGTATCGCCAATAGTCAAGGAACCTGCTGGAGTCAAGTTGATGTTTTGAGCCAATTGAACTTTCAATTTGCCATCTACGTTGTTCACGCCGATGTTGTTGTCAGTCAATTTAGTTGTATCTGCACCACCAACGATATCCAATGTTTGGTTCAATTTCTTAGCGATTACTTTAGTTTTATCTGCACCTTGTGCATCATCGCCAGCATATTTCATGCCGTCATCAGTAGTAGCAACTTCGTGTTTGTTGTTGTTTTTATCTTCGTATACGATACGAGTCATGCCGTCTTTGCCGTTTTTACCGTCAACGCCGTCTTGACCATTAGCGCCTTTAATAGTAAGACCGTCTTTGCCGTCTTTACCATTGAGGCCGATGGAGCCATCTTTACCGTTGATCACAACAGCAGAGCCATCTTTACCGTTTACGCCGATTTTGCCGTCTACGCCGTCTTTGCCATCTTTACCGTCGTTACCAACTTTGATGTCGTCGGACAATGCGTATTCAACTTTAGCGCCGTCTTCGTTGCTAGTTTGTTTAACAGTTAAGTTTTTGCCTGCTGCCATTTCAACTGTTTTACCATCAGTGATAGTTTTTTGCAGCTGCTTCGGAATCAGCAGTTGTGTTACCAGTGGATTTCACATTCCATACGGATTGTGCAGCACCTGGAGCTACATGCAAGTCATAAGTAACTTGGTTACCGTTTTTCTGTTTTGTTGATTGTTACAGATTTATCGTTAGAAGTTACTACTGTACGAGCATCTTTTTAATTGTTTTACGTTAACTGCATCAGTATCGTTTACGCCTGCTTTTACATTAGTAATGTTCAAGTCACCAGCGTTGATACCAGTTTTAGTAACGGATGGACCATTTTTAATTGTTAAGCCACCATCGTTAACAATAGTGTCACCAATTTTCAAGGAACCATTTGGAGTCAAATCAACATTGTTGGACAATGCATATGTGTAAGTATGTTCACCAGTTGCAGCATCGATATCTTGTTTTTACAGTTAAGTTATCGCCTGCAGCGTAGGAAACAGTTTTACCATTGCCAACAGCTGTAACAGCGTGGTTACCAACTACATTGCCTTTAGCGTCAGTGGAGAAGGAGTAACCGTCTTTGATTTGATCAGCTAAGCCGGACAAGTCGATTTTTGCCACTGTACCAGATTGGTTAGCACCATTACCATCGTTATATTTCAATGTTACGGATTTGCTTGCTGCATCGTAAGCGTAAGATGTAGTAGTTTCACCTTGACGGTCAGAAGATGTTGGAGCAATGTGCAAGTCGTTAGCTTTTAGAAATACGAGTTACGTCGCCAATGTTAGCAGCGTTATTCACTACATCGCCACCAGATTTAAGGTTAGTGATGTTTTGGTCACCCATGTTGATAGGGCCATTAGTGATATTGATGGAGTTAGGACCGAATTCCATTTTTGGACCATTTGTAGTGTTGGAAATGGAATGGATGTCTACTAAGTCTTTATCCACATCGTATTTAACAACGCCATCAGCAGCTACGGAAGCTGTTGTGTTTCTACCGTTTGTGAAGTTCAAACCTTTATCCAATGTAACTTTTTGGTCGTTTGTGCCATTCGCTTTGTAAGTCAAAGGAATTTGTTTAGCAGCTTTGTCGCCATCGAATGTTACTTGGTATGTAGTGTTATGATTTGCTTCATCTTGTACAGGTGTAACAGTGATTGGATTGTTGTTATTGTTTGCATTGTTTACAGTAACTGCTTCACGAGCTGCATCTTTTAACGTCGTTACGGGATACGTTTACTTCGTAAGTTGCGCCTGCATCACCGAAGTTTTTCACCAGCTTTAGGTGAAACTTTAGCAATGTTTTTTTATCGCTAGAACCAGCTACGTCTGCTTTTAGCTTGTACTTTTTTCAGTAGAAGCTGCAGTAGGTTTTACGTTGTTTACATCTACAGTGTAGATAGTTTTTTTGTGCTACCATCTGCATTGTTAACTACTGTGCTTGTTACTTTAGCAGCGTTTTTTTACCTTGAACTTCAACAGTGCTGTTCAATTTGTTTTTTTAGCGCTGTCGGACAAGTCAGCCACTACATTGGAACCAGAAGCAGTTGTTTTAATGTACTCACCATTGTTAGCACCTACAACGCCGAAGCTCAAGCCGCCTTGTTTGTTCAATTTTTTTGTAATTCAGTAGCGCCTGTGTTACCAGTCAAACCAACTGTGTTATTGAACTTGTTATTAACAATGTTCAATTGTTCTTCAGTTGCAGCACGACCTTTTTTAGCGAAGTCAGGAGCATCTAAAGTTACGTTAGTTAAACCAGTGATGTCACCAGCTTTAGCATTAATAGCAATGTTGTGATCGCCTGCTACGTTTACAGTTTGGTTACCACCAAATGCAATTTTGCCATCGCCAGCTTTGTTAGTGATGGATGTGATGTCTGTTAAATCACCTTCAACGTCTACTTTGAAAGTTTTAACGCCATTTACGTCACGGTGAGAAGCAGTTGTGTTCTTGCCGTTTTCCATGTCGATAGCTTCTTTAGCAAGGTTTTTAATGACAGTCTTACCACCATTGTTGATGTTGGAAAGATCTTGTTTAGCAATACCTGTGATAACAGCAGTTTCGTTAGGAACGTCTTTGTTGTTACCATCAACGTATGTCATTGTTACTTTGCCGTTGTTATCAACTGCGTATTCACCTGGTTTGATGTGACGTTCATCAGCACGAACTTGTTTCAATTGGCTAACATTAACTGCATCAGTATCGTTTACGCCAGCTTTCACATTAGTAATCTTCAAACCACCAGCATTGATACCCTTTTTAGTAATGGATGGACCACCGTTAATAGTCAAACCATTACCAGTAATGTTAGTGTCACCAATTTTGATAGACCCATCTGTAGTCAAATCGATGTCTTTATTCAATGCAAATTCAACAGCTGCATTACCATTATTATTAGTTTGTTTAATGGTCATGTTTTTGCCGGCTTGCATTTCCACAGTTTTGCCGTCACGGATTTCTTGAACGCCAGCAGAACCTTGTGCCACTTTACCTTCTGTAGCAGTAGATTTCACGTTGAAAGAGCTCATGCCGCCAGTTTTCAAACCGCTCAAGTCGATAACAGCCTTAGGCCCATTTACAGTTTTACCATTACCATCTTGGTAAGTTAATGTAACCTTTTTGTTAGCATCTACAGTGTATTCAGCCACATTGTTATTAGTGCCTGCTGTAGGAGCTACATGCAAGTCATTAGCTTTGGAAATACGAGTTACGTCGCCAATATTAGCTGCGTTGTTGATTGTATCGCCACCAGATTTAAGGTTAGTGATGTTGTGCCACCAAGATCCAAGTTACCACCAGTGATGCTGATGTTATTAGGACCAAAAGTTCATTGTAGGACCACCATTGTTAGTGATGGATGTAATTTCTTTAAGATCCTTATTCAAGGAATATGTATATGTTTGTTGGCCAAGAGATGTTTCAATATCTTGTTTAACTGTTAAGTTCTTACCAGCTGCGTAGTTAACTGTAGTACCGCTTTGAACTTTTGTAGGTGTTGCTTCACCGTCAAGTTTACCACCGTTAGCTGTAGCATTTGTTAAGAAATCATATTTAGCAGCAGTGCCAGCAGCGTTGATTGTGTAAGTAGTTTTACCATCTACAGTTTTTTCATCAACAGTAACGTTTTTACCAGCTTTCACCATGCCTTTGTCATCAAAGCCTACAGTGATTTTGGAGTCTTTCGCACCGTCATGAGCCGCTACAGTAGATACACGACCTGTCACCGATTACGTTTAATTTACCGCCATCAGTTAAGAAGTCACTCTTACCAGTGTTACCAGTTACAGCAACGCCAACGTTTTTTTCAATTGAGCCACGTTAACAGCGTCAGTATCTGCAGTACCTGCAGCAAGACCAGTCAATTGACGAGTCATTTGTTGACCATTGCCGATGGATACAGCAGCTGTAGTAGCTGTTTGTACGTTACCAGTCAATGGTGCATATTTACGTTCATGAGGATCGGATGGGTTGTAGCCTAGTACACCTTTATCTGTAGTTGTAACAGAAGAGGAACCAAGAGCTACACCATTAGCGATATTAGCTTCTGCAGCATTACCTAACGCAGTTGTAGCTTCATCATTTGCTTTAGATGTACGACCTAATGCAACGCCATATTTACCACCTGCACGAGAGCCAGGACCTTCAGCGATAGCAGATTCGCCAGTTGCTTGAGATTGCATACCAATAGCAATGGAGTTTACACCAGTAGCCATAACTTTTGGAGAACCTTCACCACTTTGACCGATAGCAATAGAGTTGTTGCCAGCTGCTTCAGCACGAGCACCGATTACAGTAGCACCAGAGCCAGTAGCTTTGGTTTCACGACCGATAGCAATTGTATCTAAATGAGTGGCAACGTTGTCACGACCGATAGCGATTTGAGAGTTTTCATCACGAGTTCGGCCGAAATTAGTACCACCATTTGTGGAGTCTGTTAAGTTGTTTTTACCGATGGAAATACCACCCATAGTCTTTGCATTATTAGCTTGACCAATTGTAATTGTGTCAGCTACGTGGGATGTATTCATGGAACCAACGGAAACAGAATTATCACCCAAAGCCGCATTGTAAGAACCTACTGCTGTAGAGTAGTTACCTGCTTGTTTAGGTGTTGTTTGATTAGAACCTTTTGTATAGTTTTGGTTATTATAGTTACCAACAGCAACAGCAGATGTTGCATTAGCATTATTTTTATTACCTAATGCTACAGTAGCACCAGCACGTGCTTCGTTACCAGCACCGATCGCTGTAGCTGCACCACCATTAGCATAGTTTTCATTACCAATAGCTAAGCCGGAGTTACCATATGCTTGGTTGTTAGCACCAAGAGCTGTAGTACCTTCTTCGTTATCAGTTGTATTTTGGTAACCTACAACGATGGAGTTAACACCAACACTATTATTTGGTCTAGCGTTAGCCGAGATATCGATACGGCTATTTTGTGTATTTACACTACCATCTGGACTTCTGAACGCTTCAACAGGTGTACCCATATGAGCGCCTGCACCAACAAGTGCCAAACCAGCTAATACGCTAGCTAATACTTTTTTCTTGCCGTTATTATTTTTTGCAGTTTCAGGAACTACTACATAGCAACCTTTAGATTTGCTATAAACGACTTTAAAGACTTTATTCATAGAAACTATGAACCCCTTTCTCTCTTATAAAGAAAACACTAAATGCCTTATTTATACACTTTTCTTTTTATTCCATGAATTGTTTATGACACACGTTCACATACTCTTCATTAAGATATTTATATAATACCAATTTATAAACTAAATGTAAATAGAATTCATTGAAAACGTTAAAAAAAAATTTTTAGAATTATAAAATAAATAAATTTGAGTTTATTTTATGTGGAATTATATGTCCATACCCTATAAATACCGCTACTATAATATAGTTATTATATATAATATAATTCATTTATATAAAAAAACAACACTATTCAAAGCATTATCAGTTTATATTATGTTAAATTCTATAGGAATAACCATGTGATTTTCATATTATATTTTTATAAATAATATAAATCGAATATAATCAATAATTCAGTATATAAGGTAATCAAAAGACTACTCAAGCCTCAACAAAAAAATAAACAAAAGTTAGGATATACATGATTCTGTTTATATTTGTTTATAAAAAGGGACTGTAACAGAATACGATAAAACCGCATTCTGTTACAGCCCTTTTGACTATCTAAGTGATTTGTAGATCTTTAAGAGATATTATGAAGTCCATACATATAAAAACAACGCCATCGCATGGATGGCGTTGTTTTTGCATAAGGATTGTGTGCCCTAGTCGGGGTTCTAGGGTACATCAAGGCCCTTATATATCCAACATAAGGGCCATATGTATGTTGTTATTATTTTACAGATATTCCATCTGTACACGCATCTAGGACTTCTTAGGAGGGTATTAGCCTAAGAAATGTAGATTACAGTAAAACTATTGAATCGCAGCACGCAAGTCTACTTTTTTAACCTCTTGGTTAGCTGGACGATTAATAGCTTCTCGAAGGTTTACTACGTGCTCATCTTGAACTGTAGGTTCTTCACTTGCTTTATTTTTTACAGTTTGTTTTGCAGCGAACCAAATTGTTTCATTCATGTAGTGACGAAGTTCTTCGTTAGATACTTGTTCTTGGTCTTGTGCCATTACATCCAAAATAGCATCTTCTAATGCTTGTGCTTCGTCGTCAGTCATAGGACCGCCAACTTCTTTTTGTTTTTTTGGATGATTTCGTTAATACGATCTGTCATGCCACGCAATACATTGTAACCATAGCTATTAGTGAAGCCATCTTTTTCATTGTATTTAGGCATTTCGAAATATTCGTATTCATTTTTATTACGGTTTTCACCATTCCAGTTCAAGAACACTTCTTGACCATGTACACGACCGATGGAATGTGTACGGAAATAGTCAGCATAGTTGTGTTTGTCATAGGAATGTAACCAGATTTTTTTCTCAGCTTTTAGTCATACGTTCATGGTTTTCGTATTTTACTTTAGCTTTTTGCGATGTTGATTTCCGCATTTTTGCCAAGCTTTTCACATAGTCATGAACAGCAGACACTGTTTGTGGACTAGCCACTGGAACCAATACTACATTGCTCAATGCTGGAGCAGATACAGGATTAGGTAAGATCAAATTATCGTCATATGTTGGAGCGGATTGTGCACCTACAACGCCTGTAGAAATAACAAGAGCCGCTGCACAAGCAAGTAATGTAGATTTTTTCATTCTATATTCCTCTTTTCTATCGTTAGATTATGGTGAAAGTATCTTTCACACCTATTTTACATTCATATCTGAAAGCAATGCTTTCACAAATAATATGGAGAGATACGCGCTACGCTAGGTAGCGCATATCATCTATCATGTATTTAATTCGTGTACTCACAAATGATTACATACCAAGTTTTGCCATCATAGCAGCAATTTGAGCTTTCATTTGTTCGTTTTCAGCTTTCAAATCAGATACTTCTGTTTTTAATCCAGCGTTTTGTGCTTTAACGGATGCCATTTCTTGTTGCATTGCATAAGCAGAGCTGATAGGGCCTTTGCGGTAACGATCTGCTACAGCAGCTTCGCTATCACGGTTGCCAACTTTCCAAGTTACACCAGCATTCGCCATCATGTGACGGGAACCACCAGCCCAGGATACGCCAGCATGCATCAATGTGGACTCATTTTTGTAGTGAGCAACGCCCATTGCAATTGCGGAGTTACCACGGTAGTTACCATAACCAGCCATGATTTGAGTTGGTTCTAATGGATCGTATTGGATAGGTTTCAATGCTGCAAGAGCTGCGCCTTGTGCACCTACACGACCGATTTCTTCACCTAATTCATCAACTCGAGGATCCAATGGAGGATTTACTTTCAAGTCGTAGTTCATAGCATCGCCATTTTGAGATGGAGTGATTGTTACGCTGCCATCTTGGGATGTTACAGTAGTACGGGAGTCTTTCAATTGTTTCAAGTTAACTGCATCACTGTCATCAGTACCTTTACCAAGGTTAGTAATTTTGTTACCACCCATGTTGAGGTTACCACCAGTTACAGCAAGATCACCAGCGTTGAAGTTCAATGCAGGGCCATTTTTCGCTGTTTCTGATAGATTTAATACCTTTTAAGGTCTTTATTCAATTTAACAGTTAATGTATCGTTGCCATCAGCTACTACGTTGATGTTACCAGCAGCGGATTGGAATGCATTGGATTGAGCTTCAGTTACGCCTTCGCCTTGAACTTTAACAAGCGTATTCAACGCATGTTTATTTTCAGTGCTAGTGTTATTACCAGTGAATTTCAAGCCATCATCCATAGTTGCCACTTCACGTACGATATCTTTGCCGTCTTTACCTTTAATAGGGTTGCCGTCTTTATCTTGTGGAGTGTAAACGATACGTTGAGATTTATCAGTGCCATTTTCTGGGTTCACTAATGTTTGTTTACCGTCGTTAGTGGAGATATCAACAGATTTACCGTTGCTACCATCAGCACCTTTAGGACCAGTCAAGCCAATGTGACCTACGCCGTCTTTACCAGCGATGGATACAGCGTCTTTACCATCTTTACCGATGGAAACTTTACCGTCGATACCGTTAGCGCCGTCTTTACCGGAGATGGATACACCATCTTTACCAGCTACGCCATCTTTACCAGGAACGCCAATGGAGTTCAAGCCGTTAAGATCTTTATCAAGAGCTATCACAACTTTACCATCTTTTAGTCATAGTTTTTGATGTTGGATGCGCTGTAGTTGTCATCAGCTTTTAGTACCTTCGCCTACGATTTCAAGTTTTTCACCCAAGTTTTTATGGATTTCACTATTAGCACCAGTAGATTGTGTACCGAAGTTCAAACCTTTGTTGCCGATTGCATCAGCAGTGTTTTTAAGGTCAGTAACATTTACAGCACCATTCTTAGTATTGTTATCAGCTGCTGCTGATCAATCTTATCTAAGAATGTATTACCAGCTTTATCCGCGATGGAAGAACCAACGTTGTTCAATTTCATTGGGTTTTGTTGTAGAACCATCAGCATTATTCATAGAAGCGATAACATCAGATTTAGGGACTTCTGTACCTGTACCTTGTGGGTTGTCATAGAATTTATCGCCTACTAAGTAAACTTTAGTACCATCTTGTTTAGTGTATACTACTGGAGTTTGAGCTTTGTTCACAACGCCTTGGCTATTGATCTTGATGTCATAAGCATGACCTTTAGCAGGATCAGTGTTAGTGTCTGTTACGGAGATAGAGTTATCGGAAGATTTAACAGTTGTAGCGTTATCTTTCAATTGTTTAACGTTTACAGCATCTGTATCGTCTTCACCAGCTTTAACGCCTGTGATTTTCTTATCGCCAGCATTGATGCCGTCTTTCTTAACAGATGGACCACCATTGATAGTCAAACCATCGTTGTTAACTTTAGTATCGCCAATTTTTACGGAACCATCTTTAGTAAGATCAAGGTCTTTAGACAATTGAACTTTCAATTTGCCATTGTCGTTATTTACACCGATGTTGTTATCTGTCAATTTAGCTTTATCAGCACCACCAACGATATCTACTACGTTGTTAAGATGTTTCTTAATAACTTGTGGATTAGTATCTTGGTTAGCTTTGACCGTCGTCACCAGCGAACTTCATGCCATCATCGTGAGTTGCTACTTCGTGTTCGTTACCATCTTTATCTTGGTATACGATACGAGTGATACCATCAACACCATCTTTACCGTCTACGCCAGCTTTGCCTTCTTTAACAGTAATGTCTGCAGTAGCATCTTTACCGTCTTTACCAGCAGGGCCAGTTAAGCCAATGTGACCAATACCATCTTTACCGGAAATAGATACAGCATCTTTGCCGTCTTTACCGATACCAACTTTACCGTCAACACCGTTAGCACCATCTTTACCAGTGATGGATACACCGTCTTTACCATCAACGCCATCTTTACCTGGAACGCTAACAGATTCTAAACCTTTAAGGTTTTTATTAAGACCGATTTCAACAGTAGTATTACCATCTCCATCTTGTGCAATATTAGTTCTGATGTTGTCAGTGTTGTATTTATCTGCAAAGTTTTCGCCAGTAGCAAGAGCACCTGTACCAGCAATAGTTACTTTAGAACCAAGTTTGTTTGTCTTAGGATCTGCGTTATTTGCATCAAATACAAGACCTTTGTCGATAAGAGCATCAGATGTTTTCTTGAGGTCAGATACGTTAACAGCACCATTTGGTGTATTAGCATTTGCATCTTCCAATTGTTTCAAGAATGTATCTGTAGAATTTGGATCTTGAATAGAAGAACCAACATTGTTCAACTTCATAGGAGTTGTTGTGGAATCACCACCATTGTTCATGGATGCAATTACATCAGCAGGTTGAACTGTAGTACCAGTACCATCAGGCTTAGTATTGAATGTAACATTACCAGTAGCAGGATCTACGATTTTGTAAAGTTTGTCGCCATCTTTATTAGTATAAACAACTGGAGTTTGAGCATTTTTCAACTACAGATTGATTATTAATAGTGATATCGTATTGGTGACCTTTTAGCTGCATCATAAGTTGTAGATGTAGGGTCGTTTTTTTATCAACTACTTTGATGGAGTTATTGGAAGATTCAACAGTTGTTACTTTGTCTTTCAATTGTTTAACGTTTACTGCATCAGTATCGTTTTTCACCAGCTTTTAACATTAGTAACTTTGTTACCACCATTGTCAAGACCTTTGTTAGTCAACTTAACATCAGTTGTAGTTGTACCAGGAGTTGTAGGAGCCTTAATTGTAATACCGTTGTTATCAACTTTAGTATCGCCAATTTTTACGGAACCATCTTTACCGGAAATAGATACAGCATCTTTGCCGTCTTTACCGATGGAAACTTTACCGTCGATACCGTTAGCGCCGTCTTTACCGGAGATGGATACACCATCTTTACCAGCTACGCCATCTTTTACCAGGAACGCTAATGGAGTTCAAGCCGTTAAGATCTTTTATCAAGAGCTACCACAACTTTACCATCTTTAGTCATAGTTTTTGATGTTGGATGCGCTGTAGTTGTCATCAGCTTTTAGTACCTTCGCCTACGATTTCAAGTTTTTCACCCAAGTTTTTATGGATTTCACTATTAGCACCAGTAGATTGTGTACCGAAGTTCAAACCTTTGTTGCCGATTGCATCAGCAGTGTTTTTAAGGTCAGTAACATTTACAGCACCATTCTTAGTATTGTTATCAGCTGCTGCTGCATCAATCTTATCTAAGAATGTATTACCAGCTTTATCCGCGATGGAAGAACCAACGTTGTTCAATTTCATTGGGTTTGTTGTAGAACCATCAGCATTATTCATAGAAGCGATAACATCAGATTTAGGGACTTCTGTACCTGTACCTTGTGGGTTGTCATAGAATTTATCGCCTACTAAGTAAACTTTAGTACCATCTTGTTTAGTGTATACTACTGGAGTTTGAGCTTTGTTCACAACGCCTTGGCTATTGATCTTGATGTCATAAGCATGACCTTTAGCAGGATCAGTGTTGAGTGTCTGTTACGGAGATAGAGTTATCGGAAGATTTAACAGTTGTAGCGTTATCTTTCAATTGTTTAACGTTTACTGCATCAGTATCGTTTTCACCAGCTTTAACATTAGTAACTTTGTTACCACCATTGTCAAGACCTTGGTTAGTCAACTTAACATCAGTTGTAGTTGTACCAGGAGTTGTAGGTGCCTTAATTGTAATACCGTTGTTATCAACTTTAGTGTCGCCAATTTTTACGGAACCATCTTTAGTAAGGTCAACGTCTTTGAGACAATTGAACTTTCAATTTACCATTGTCATTGTTTACGCCAATGTTATTATCAGTCAATTTAGCTTTATCAGCACCACCAACGATATCTACTATGTTGTTAAGATGTTTCTTAATAACTTTAGTTGGATCAGTTTGACCGTCGTCACCAGCGAACTTCATGCCATCATCGTGAGTTGCTACTTCGTGTTCGTTACCGTCTTTGTCTTGGTATACGATACGAGTCATAGTTTCACCAGGTTGGCCGTCAACGCCTGGAACACCATCTTTTACAGTGATGTCAGCAGTTGCATTTTTACCATCTTTACCAGCAGGGCCAGTCAAACCAATGTGACCTACGCCATCTTTACCGGAGATAGATACTGCATCTTTACCGTCTTTACCAGTGATACCGACTTTACCGTTGTTACCATCTTGACCAGCTGTACCAGTAGGACCAGTAATAGTTACACCGTCTTTACCAGGTTGACCATCTTTACCATTAACAACTACTTTGTCTAGGTTAGTTAAGTCTTTGTTCAATGCATAAGTGTAAGTATGATTACCATTAGCACCGATTTCTTGTTTTACAGTCAAGTTTTTGCCTGCACCGAAGTTTACAGTTTTACCGCTTGCTACTTCTGTTTCTGTAGAGTTACCGTCAACATTACCATCTGCATTAGTTTTGAAGCTGTAAGCTGCTGCAGGAGCTGGGATGTTCAAGTCGGAGAAGTCAATAACTGCTTTAGGACCAGTTACTGCTTTACCGTTGCCATCATTGTATGTCAATTCAACTTGTTTAGTTGTCGCATTGTATTTGTACGCTTGAGCCGCTGCGCCTGGGTTAGTATTACCAGATGCTACGCCACCTTTATCTGCGTCATTACCGCCAACTGTTGGAGCAATGTGTAATTCAGAAGATTTCAACGCTTCAGCAGTATTATGAAGATCAGATACATTAACAGCTGCATTTTGAGTATTTGTATCATTAGCCGCTGCTTTCAATTTATCCAAGTATGTAGCAGTTTGACCTGCAGGTACTGTTGGAGTTTGGTTTTTAATAGCAGAACCAATGTTATTAACGATGGAGTTACCACCAGTTGTATTACCTGTTGCATCTTGGAAGGATACAATTACATCACTTGCAGGTACATCATTACCAGCAGAACCATCAAGGTTTGTTGTATAAGTGCCATCTGGACGTTTAACTACTTTAGTGCCATCAGCTTTAGTGTAAACTGCTGGTGTTACAGCATTTACAGTATAAGTTTTTTGACCTGTTGTAGCATCAGATGCTTCGTTTACGATTACATTATCGCCAGCTTTTACAACAGTCCCAAGACCAGTGATTACTTTCTTACCATCATTAGTGATGTTAGAAAGGTCTTGTTTAGCAATACCAGTAATTTTAGCTTTTTCAGCAGTATCATTACCTTCACCATCAACATAGTTCAATGTTACAGAACCATCGTTAGCTACTGCATAAGTGTCAGGTTTAATATGACGTTCAGCTGCTTTTACTGCATGCAATTGGCTACCATTAACTGCATCAGTAGATGTAGAAGTTACATCACCAGCTTTAACATTAACAATTTTGTTACCGCCATTATCTAAGCCATCTTTAGTCAACTTAACATCAGTTGTAGTTGTACCAGGAGTTGTAGGTGCCTTAATTGTAATACCGTCGTTGTTTACTGTAGTATCGCCAATTGATAAGGAACCAGCCTTAGTCAAGTCAACATCTTTAGCCAATTGAACTTTAATTTACCATTATCGTTGTTAACACCGATGTTGTTATCAGTCAATGTGCCTGTAGCACCACCAATGATATCTACTTGTTGGTTAAGTTGTTTAGCAATTACTTTGTTAGCATTTGTTTGACCATCATCACCAGCAAATTTCAAGCCATCATCCATAGTAGCTACTTCACGTTTAATATCGTTGCCATCAGTATCTTTCAATGGGTTGCCATCTTTATCTTTTGGTACGTATACGATACGTTCAGATTTACCACCATTGTTAGCTTCTGGTTTTACAAGTGTTTGTGTACCGTGATCTGTAGTGATATCTACGCCTTTACCATCTGCACCTGCAGGGCCTTGAGGACCTGTTAAGCCGATTGTACCAACGCCATCTTTACCGGAGATAGATACTGCGTCTTTACCGTCTTTACCAGAGATGCCAACTTTACCATCGATACCATTTGTACCAGGAACGCCAGGAGCACCTGTAGCGCCTTGAGGACCAACGATAGTTACGCCATCTTTACCTGCTTGGCCATCTTTACCGTTAACAACAACTTTATCCAAGTTAGTTAAATCTTTGTCTAAGCTGTATGTATATGTATGAGTTTTGTTAGTAGTATCGATATCTTGTTTTACAGTCAAGTTTTTACCTGCTGCATAGTTGATTGTACCACCATTTTCAACAGCTGTTACTGCTGCAGGAGTTGTAGCGTCATTTGCCACTGTACCACCATTAGCAGTTGCATTAGCTTTGAAGCCGTAGTTGTTACCACCAGCTGGGATGTTCAAGTCGGAGAAGTCAATAACTGCTTTAGGACCAGTTACTGCTTTACCGTTGCCATCATTGTATGTCAATTCAACTTGTTTAGTTGTCGCATTGTATTTGTACGCTTGAGCCGCTGCGCCTGGGTTAGTATTACCAGATGCTACGCCACCTTTATCTGCGTCATTACCGCCAACTGTTGGAGCAATGTGTAATTCAGAAGATTTCAACGCTTCAGCAGTATTATGAAGATCAGATACATTAACAGCTGCATTTTGAGTATTTGTATCATTAGCCGCTGCTTTCAATTTATCCAAGTATGTAGCAGTTTGACCTGCAGGTACTGTTGGAGTTTGGTTTTTAATAGCAGAACCAATGTTATTAACGATGGAGTTACCACCAGTTGTATTACCTGTTGCATCTTGGAAGGATACAATTACATCACTTGCAGGTACATCATTACCAGCAGAACCATCAAGGTTTGTTGTATAAGTGCCATCTGGACGTTTAACTACTTTAGTGCCATCAGCTTTTAGTGTAAACTGCTGGTGTTACAGCATTTACAGTATAAGTTTTTTTGACCTGTTGTAGCATCAGATGCTTCGTTTACGATTACATTATCGCCAGCTTTTACAACAGTACCAAGACCAGTGATTACTTTCTTACCATCATTAGTGATGTTAGAAAGGTCTTGTTTAGCAATACCAGTAATTTTAGCTTTTTCAGCAGTATCATTACCTTCACCATCAACATAGTTCAATGTTACAGAACCATCGTTAGCTACTGCATAAGTGTCAGGTTTAATATGACGTTCAGCTGCTTTTACTGCATGCAATTGGCTACCATTAACTGCATCAGTAGATGTAGAAGTTACATCACCAGCTTTAACATTAACAATTTTGTTACCGCCATTATCTAAGCCATCTTTAGTCAACTTAACATCAGTTGTAGTTGTACCAGGAGTTGTAGGTGCCTTAATTGTAATACCGTTATTATCAACTTTAGTGTCGCCAATTTTTACGGAACCATCTTTAGTCAAATTAACGTCTTTGTTCAAGTCGTATTTAACTACGCCATCAGCGTCTACAGAAGCTGTTGTGTTGGAACCGTTAGTGAAGTCTAAACCTTTTTCTAATGTAACTGTTTGATTGTTAGCACCGTTAGCTTTGTAAGTCAAAGGAATAACTTTAGCTGCTTTAGCACCATCGAATTTCACTTCGTATGTAGTGTTATGGTTAGTATCATCTTTTACAGGATTAACAGTGATAGGATTATTTGTATCAGCTGTGTATGTACCGCCTGTAGTTGTACCACCATTATTTACTGTTACTGCTTCACGAGCTGCATCTTTAACTGCGTTACGGGAAACATTAACTTCGTATTGAGCATCTGGGTCACCAGAGTTTTTACCATTACCTACAGAGATGTCAGCAATGTTAGTGTCACCAGCTGCGTCAGCTTTTTTAACTACACTTTCAGTAGAAGAAGCACCAGCTGCTGGAGTATTAGCAACAGCTACTTTATAAACTGTTTTATTAGGATCAGTTGTATCTTTAGTTACTGTTACATTCTTAGAACCAGGAGCTACTTCAAAGGTATGGTTCAATTTAGCTTTTGCGTCATCGGACAAATCAGCTACTACATCTGTACCAGAAGCAGTTGTTTTGATGTATTGACCATTGTTAGCACCAACTACACCGAAGCTCAAACCACCGGTTTTGTTCAATTTTTGAGTATCTGTATTACCAGTGTTACCTGCTAATTTAACAGTGTTATTGAAGCCATCGCTTACTTTTTTCAATTGGTCTTCAGTTGCTGCACGACCGGATACAACAGTTGGGTTAGTAATATCCCAATCTTTATTTTGTAAGCCAGTTACATAACCACCTTTTACCATCTAAGGAAATAGGTTTGTCGCCGTCAACTTTTACAACTTTGTCACCTTCGAAAGTAAGTTTACCAGAATCAGCACCATTTGTGATGGAGGAGATGTCTGCTAAATCGCCTTCTACATTTACTTTATAAGGAGTAGCTGCTTTGCCATCGCCTTCAACAGTAGTATTTTTGCCAGCTACAAGTTTAGAAGGATCTGTGCTACCAGTAGCACCAGTAGAGCTTACTGTATAAATATCATGACCATCAGTACCTTGAGATTTAGCTACAGTTACGCCATTACCAGCTTTAACTTCAGTTCTCAAGTCTTTGATTTGGCTGTAGTTAACTGCATCAGTATCATCAGTACCAGGAGCTACGTTAGTGATTTTTTTGTTACCAGCGTTGATACCAGTTTTAGTTACAGATGGGCCACCAGTGATAGTCATACCACCGTTATTCATTACAGTATCACCAATTGTTAAGGAACCGTTTTTAGTCAAATCAACGTCTTTGTTCAAGTTATACTTAACAACGCCATCATTACCGATTTCTGCTGTTGTATTTGTACCATTGGTGAAGTCTAAACCTTTTTCCAATGTAACAGTTTTAGCACCACTGCCATTAGCTTTGTAAGTCAACGGAATTTGTTTAGCTGCTTTATTACCATCGAATGTAACAGCATAAGATGTATTGTGGTTAGTGTCATCTTTTGTTGGTGTTACAGAGATAGGGTTATTTGTATCAGCTGTATATGTGCCACCTGTAGTTGTACCACCATTATTTACTGTTACTGCTTCACGAGCTGCGTCTTTTACGTCATTACGGGATACGTTTACTTCGTAAGTTGCGCCAACATCACCGAAGTTTTCACCAGCTTTAGGTGCAACTTTAGCAATATTTTTGTCGCTAGATCCAGCTACGTCTGCTTTAGCTTGTACCTTTTCAGTAGAAGTTGTACCACCTGTTGCAGCAGGAGCATCAATTTCAAATACAGTTTTACCGCCTTCAGTTTTTTGATTTACAGTTACGGAAGAACCAGCTTTAGCTTTTACCAAACCATCGTAATCGAATTTAACATTTACATTAGCATCTTTACCATTTGCATCATTGGAAGATTCAGTTGTAACACGGTTGCTGTCCCCTTTAATGTTCAATTGACCATTGTATGCAAGGAAATCAGCTGCTACTTTGTTAGTACCAATTGTTGCTGTATTCGTATCAGCACCAACACGAACGCCAACGTTTTTCAGTTGTGCTACGTTTACTGCATCAGTATCTTTATTACCAGCTGCTACGTTGATGATTTGACGTTTTTGCTCATCATTACCAACAGAAACGGCACCTGTTTGTGCACCTGCATCCCATTGTTCACCTAATGAGTTAACCGTCGCCTCATATGCACGGTTTCGAACTCTTGTGCCATCAACAAATTTACTATTAAAGCCAATATTTTCATTATCGCTTGTTTTACGAGAAACTTCTGAACCAGCACCAAGTGCTACACCACCTTGTACCCCATTAACTTGAGCTGTTGCACCAATAGCTGTTGCATCGTACGCTCCTGTACCACTGACAGTAGCACCAAAACCAATGGCTTGAGAACGGATATTTTCAGTACCAGATACATTAGCACCAGAGCCAATTGCGATACTTTCACGAGATTTAACATAAGAGCCATGACCACCTACAAAGCCATCGGATGCATCCGCATGAGAACCGGAACCTAATACTACGGAATAGTGAGCATTACCAATAGTTTTTTTGCATCAGGGCCAACAACAACGGCACGATCAGCTTCATTACTTACAGTAGCACCATCACCAATAGCAACACCAGAACCAGCATCATAATAATTACCAGCTACAGCACCACCCGCAGGGGCTGATGCTGAATTAATAGTAATTGTTTCAGTATTATATCCTGCTGGGCTCGGAGTACCATTAGAACCAGAGAATTCATAGTTAGAAGTTGCTGCTTGTTTATTTACAGTTGCATTTTTTTACCAACTGCAACAGATGCTTTTTCACTTGCAGTTGCCCCATGACCAACAGCAGTAGCACTTGTACCTGTTGCTGAAGATTTACCACCAATAGCAGTAGCAACACTTGCTTTTGCTTCAGATTGCATACCTACGGCAATAGAAGCAAAACCGCTTGCTTCAGTTTTATATGTATTACCATTACTTGGAGCACCATTAGTACCGATAGCAATAGCAGCATTGGCTGTAGCTTCTGTACGATTACCGATAGCAACGGATAAATCTTTTTTAGCTTTTGCTTCACGACCAATAGCAACTGTATCTTCTGCTGTCGCTTCATTTTGACGACCGATGGCAATCATAGTATTACCTGCACTACCACCAGAGTTTGCAACGTTATTTTGACCGATAGCAATAGCACCACCAACGGATGCAGTATTGTATTGACCCATAGTGATTGTATCTTCTTTTTGAGAGTCATTGCCCTCACCGATTGCGATAGCACGATCACCAGTTGTTTTATTTTTGTAACCAACTGCTAACTGACCAGCACCAGCATTTACTGTATTTTCACGACCAAATGCAGAGGATTGATCACCACTTACAGTATTAGTAGAACCTACTGCAGTAGAATCTTCACCGTTCGCTTGGTTGTTAACACCGAGAGCTACAGCGGAAGTGTTTGTTGCTTTGTTCACACGACCTACAGCTACAGCATTATTTGCAGTTGCTTGTGCACCAGAACCAATAGCCACACCATAGTCAGCTAATGCTTTAGCTTGGTTACCAAACGCAAGTGTAGCAGTACCTTTAGCTTCTGCAGTGTTACCCATAGCATACGCATTGCCACCATCTGCCGTATTATTGTTACCAATAGCAAATGCAGCATCGCCTTTTACCTTATTATTAGCACCATAAGCAAGTGTACCTGCATTGTTATCAGTCGTATTTTGGTAACCAACTACTACGGAGTTTACCCCTACACTGTTAGAACCATTATAAGTACCGTTAGGAGAAATATTAACCGCACTATTACCTAAGTCTACATTCGCTTGTACCGGTGTACCCATTGCGCCAGCGCCTACCATAGCCAAACCAGCTAATACGCTAGCAAGAACTTTTTTCTTACCACCATTGTTTTTCGCTACTTCAGATACTACTACGTAGCATTCTTTTGTTTTACTCCAAACAACTTTAAAAATCTTATTCATATTTCTATGAACCCCTTTCTTAACTAGACACAATTACAATCCTTATAAATAATAATCAATAAATACAAAAGACTAAAAGTCCAAACATCCCATACTTAATAGCTTTCCGAGCGTCTTTCATATTATTTTCATTTTTGTGTCACGAACAGAATATCATACATCGAAAAATCTTGTAAATAGTTTACTTCATCTTTTTTTATCATAAACACCAAAGTTTATTATTAAAACCTTTATTTTTGTTAAACAAAAATTTAATATATGGTCGTTTTTTTACTCATTTTTTTGACGATTTATACGTATTTTTATAAAATCTAATCTATTTTTATTCTATCCAGTTTCATTATCTTCGATAACCGCATTACTCAAACTTATAAATAAAGGTTTAATCGATTTATTAAGATTGATTTTTTCTCGATTTCAAACTCTATTTTTTTATATTATCTATAAATTTTTGATCTCAAAAAAATCTATATATGATATTCACTCAACCACCTGATAACTGTTTCATAAAGATTTCATATATCTCTTTTCAAATGAAACAATTATGAATTCGTACTCCTATATATAATAGAAGTTATGATATACTTAATCATAATGAGGTAAAATTTGACCATATAGCAACAATGAGGATTTACCATGGACACACAACCAAAAGAAGCACATAAAGATATGTATAAAGAAACCACAGAAGAAATAGTAAAAGGTAATAGCAGCGAAGGCCAAGCCATTAGTCCCCCTCCGCATCAACCTTCTACTGACCAAGCGAACATTGAGGCATTAAAGGACTCGTATGATGATTTCCTCTATGTATCTAAAGCCTTTGCTAGTTGTTCTATTAATTCATTAATTGCAACGGCGCGCATCTACGGTCTTGATCCGGCGCCAATTAAGGGTGCTCATGTGCTTGAGCTAGGCTCCTCTTGTGGCGGCAATATCATTCCACAAGCACTATACTATCCAGAGGCAACTTTCACAGGCATCGATCTGTCATCTGTACAAATTAAACACGGTAACGAATTAATCGAATCCATGGGGCTCACCAATGTAACTTTGTTAGAAAAAGATATCATGGACATCGATGATGACTTTGGCACCTTCGACTACATTCTTGTTCACGGCATTTGGTCTTGGGTGCCTGACATGGTTAAGGATAAAATCCTTAGCATTTGTAATCGTAATCTATCTGACCGCGGCATTGCTTATGTGTCCTACAACACGTATCCTGGTTGGAAGAGATTAGAGCAAATGCGCGATATTATGCTCTACTCTGAAAAACAATTTAAGTCTCAATCACTGCAAGAACGTACTGTATACACTAAAAACGTGTTAAAACTTATTGGCGAAACAATGAAGATGGACCAGCGTTCCCAAAAACAATCGGGTTACAAAATCGATAACATTAATCGCGTCTTGGAGTCCAATGATTATTATGTAGGCCATGAATATTTAGAAACCTTTAACGATCCTGTGTATGTGTCTGAGTTTATCCAACGTGCCGAACAGCAAGGCTGCGTATATATCGGTGATGAAAGCATCGAAAAATCCTTTATCACATGGCTCGATGATAAGATTGTGGATAATATCAAAACTCTTGCCAACTGCAACCATAAGGACAAAGAACAGTATTACGACTTTGTCTATGATACACAGTTCCGCATGGCACTATTAACGAAACCATGTAACAGAGATAAAATTGTGCGGAACGAAACGGTTCAAAAAAAGACATTCTGGACACGCTGTATTTTTGCAGCGCCTTTTTGAAGACCGCTTAGGAATGCCTCCAAATTGGACCGATGCGCTACGCATTACGCTCAAACAATTTATGCGCACATTCCAGCAATTTAATGTGCAAGACATTGTAGACTACATGGCTAAACATCATCCAAAGGAGGAATACAATAAGGACACATTATACGTTCAGCTATTTTTGCTAACCATTTTGGGCCATCTCCGTGCGTATGGTGAAAAATACAAAAAATTACCATTTATAGAAAATGTTAGCTACATTCCAGAGCGATTCATTAGATATGTCTCCACCCTTATTGAAGGCAACGGCAAGCAATATATGTCCTTAGGCAACATGTTTAATCAAGAGGATCCTACTGTAGATGAAGGTCTACTGTACGTCATGAAACAAATGGCACAGCCAACGACTCGTGACGAACTAATTAAGATTTTAGATGAAACGCTAACCATCACTCGTACGAAAGCAGATGGTGAGACCTTCACTGTCCCAAGTGAACAATACCTTGATGAGTCTATTAAACATTTAGTGGAACTAGGCTATTTTAGACACCAATCTTAAAACACCATTTTTTATTTTGATACGTCACTACTTAAGTTATTACATTACTTCTAATTAAGGTATGACATAGTTGCGACTTAATACGAGAAAAAGTAAGCCTTAGTTTCACTTTCAAAATTTAATCACACAAAAATAAAAGCGTAACTGGTATAGAGTGCAATTCAATCTATATCAGTTACGCTTATTTAATTTGGCTACTACATAATGTATCTAGAAGTGTTAATCTACGTAGTAGCCAATTGTTATGTAAATAACCTATTTTATTTTTTGTTTACACGAACGCGTTCAATTGTTGGTTCACCTTGAGCATTTTTCGCTACTGTGTCCACGCGGAACAATGCCATTTCTGGGCTGAATTCAGTAACGAGACGATCATCTACTGTTACGCCGTCTTGGATTGCACGGTATACGATTTGTGCGAATTCATAACGAGTTAACAAGCGGTCACCACCAAATGTACCATCTGGATAACCTTCAACGAGACCACGGCGAGATAAATCGCTTACTGCTTCATATGCCCAGTGGTTTGCAGCCACGTCTGGGAACAATGTAGTATGGTCAGCTTTCATATTAGTACCAGCTACGCCGTTCAATAATGCAGTCAATTTTTGGATTTGTGCATTTTGCTCAGCTACAGTTTTCTTAAGAGCCAATACCTCTTTGCCGATAGCTACACGAGAGCGAGATACACCACTATGAGCGCCTACTTTCACAGATAAGCCAGCATTAAATACTGTTTCATCGCCGCCCACTGTGGAACCGATGCTAAGTTGTACGTCTTCGTTAGGACGGTAGAAAGCACCGATAGCCGCCGCATCCCCACTGCGGTAGTGACCATAACCAGCAGCAAAGTCCCATTTAGCATCTGGATCGAAATCAAGTGGATGTAAAGCTGCCAACGCTGCAGCGCCTGCTACAGATTTGTCGATACGTTTATCCATCTTGGAAAGATCGCCTTTGAAGGAGTTCATATTGTTATTGATGTTTGTAATATTGTTTTGAATATCTGTTACATTGCCTTTAATGTTTTTGATGTCCTCTGTATTCTTAGCGATGTTTCCTGCATTTTTGTCGATATTCGTAGTATTATTGTTGATTTGGTCCGTAATATCTTTAGACAAAGATACTTTGTAATCACGGCTATTACCATTGATTGTTGGTGTTACCGTAATGTGGTCACCTGCTGTTACTGTTGTAGTACCTGTAGCAGCGGTGATTTCGTCTTTCACCTTTTTAAGTTGTGCTACGTTTACTGCATCAGTATCAGCTTCACCGTTAGATACGCCATGAATTTGCTGACCTCCTACATCAACTTTACTAACAGAGAATGACATTTCTCTTAGTTCAGTAGTATCATCATTTGTGGCCCCATACATCAATACCACCAGCATACGCGCTCATACCCTGATCATAATGCAATGTAGAAATACCATCTACATCCACAGAAGTTTTATAGTCACCAGATCTATTAAAACTGATGTGCTTACCGTCGATAGCAGTCAATTGCTCTTTTTCACCATTTACTGCTTTATTATGAAGCTCAATAACACTACCATCAATCTTAGTTTCACCACGTTTATCTAAGTGAGACATTGTAGGGATAGATGTTAAGTGATCAAATTCACTATAATTTCCAGAAATGTCTTCAGCTTTTATACCATCCATTCCAGGGGCAATTCTAATACCTTTACCATCCTGAAACATACTAATTAAATCAGCTCTAAATGCGCTAAATGCTGATCGGTCTGGATGATTACGGTCATCTGTTCGTAAATATAACTCATGTGCAGTGAGATAGGATGTACCAGAATTGCTATTATCAACATTTGATTTAGTATATTCGAGAATATCAGAATTGATAGCTAGATTAGATTTTTCACCAAAAGGACCAATATTCTCTTTAAATTTTGCAGATCTAATTTCTTTTAAATCCTCATTTAATGATACAATATATTCTAAATCAGTACCGATTTTTACTCGTGCACCAGTCGATGTATCCCATCGATATACATCTCTATCACGGAATGCTGTCGCAATATTTTTACCATCCCCTGAAATAATATTTACAGCTCTAGATGCGAATGCTGAGGTAGCAATAGAAGTTAGCACCATAGTAGTTAATAAGATTTTAGTTATTTTCATAATTAGTTCCCGTCCTGTTAAAAAAACTATCTTAGATAATAGTCCATATTACATATTACATTTTTTTCACAAAACTTTCATATTTTTTTATATGAGCATTGTAACACATATTTCAAAATTGTAAATAATTTTTTTATTATTTATTTAATTTTTCCCTAAATTAAAAATCGACTGTTTTTTTAATGTTATATAACCATTTAATAGTATTTCTAATAATAGAGAGATATAGTGATAAGAACACTATAAACGTGTACTAGCCTAGTAAGCACAAAAAGTGGATAGTTAATCAATAGAGATTAACTACCCACTTTTAATTTGGAGATAAGGTGGTTTCTGATACTTGCCGTATGATATAAGTTTGTTATTGAGAGAGAGATTTAAAGTTATACTTTAATATAGTTATTAACGTAACTGGAGAGTAACTAGTTATGAACAATAATCATACGACATAATGTAGGGGGGCTACATATTAAGAGAATAGCTTTTAACAAAAGCTATTCTCTTCGAAGAACAGATAATACCAACACTCACCTTTCTCTACTTGAGTATATCATTTATATAACAATGATAATAGCCAGTTTTTTTCATTAAATTTTTCATTAAAAAAATCAATAAATCTTATAAGTCGCATTTCTATTCAAGTTCTGAATGGTATTATCAGAATTATTACTCAACCCAGATCGTATTATGACGTCTTACAAGGCTTAGCATTTGGAGCGAACACTCATAGCACCCTCTACGCTGTGCTTACCACCATACCAAGCTACAGGAGCTCCAGCTAAGCGGAATGTAATCTTCCCATACGCCCCACCCGAGTTATGCTCAGGCTTGTTATAGCCCATATCGACAGACACACGCGGTGTGAGCTGCAACTCGGAACCAACGCGCAAACCATTCTTATCAGCCTGACGTTCTTGATTCCAATGGTACCCTTCTACATAGACTCTCGCCCAGCGAGCATTTTTGAAAGTCTTGCCATATTCGAGGGTATAACCATTGGCTACACGCTCCAAGGTATGAAGGTTCGCATCGAGGATGCGCTCATCAGAAACAGAACCGTACCAGTTGAAGCGGAACTCGCTTTCACCCGACATATATTCAAGGCCCCCGCTGAGGCGGTTGTGATGACGCAAGAAACGATGGTCATAGAAGAGATGAGCACCATAAAGGCGACGATCATCCTTCGAGATACGTCGGTACCCAACACCTACATTGAGGGTTGTCCCAATATCAGAGGCCCGAGAAATACGCTGTTGCGTAAACCATACGTCGCGCGACTTCTCATCGTAATGGCCTAGAGGTTGAATCGTCTCCACAGAATACAATGGCTTCCACCCCTCTTGGAACTGAAAGCTCAGCGTAGTGCGTCTCATCCATGGTTTACCTTTAGCGCCATACATCACATTGGTTACATTAGACATAGCCACCGCATTGATAGCGCGATTTACTGCATCTACGTCGCTGTACTGCACCGTCTTGGTCTCTTGGTGATCCATCACGAGAGGGCAACCTTCACCAATCACATGGTCTGGTGTGGCCGCTGGCGTAATATGGAATCCTCAGCTACCGCTTTGACATGTTCCTCACGAGTATTCGTTGCCACTGTAAGGGTATGCTCCCTTTGGACAGACTGGTCTGCCCCCTTATGCAATTGTTGCTTTTCTGCCTCTGCGGAACCCACACAACACAAAAGGGCACTCAAGGCAACACATACAATACGTTTCATGACTCTCTACAACGTTTTATTATTCTCTACACATAAAATTCATGAACAACAAATGAAATATATATTAGTGTAACGAATAATGGGTACCACTGTCAAGAAATTAGACCCATATATAGCCAAAACTATAAAGAAATTTTTCTATGTAGGTTAACCTTTTCCGTTTCGACTTAAACGTTTTTATACCATTGCATAAACATTCTCTAAAATATCCGCTTATGGTGTATTTTATACCCATAATATACAAAATATTCATTTACAATATGCTTTTCATGTATTATTATGAATCTGTAAGTTTTTATGAAAGTTTTGTGAAGTCATAATATGCAAAGGAGTGTATTGCGATGAGTAAGAAACATTTTGTATTAACTGGTATCGTGCTAACCGCACTATCTATGGGAGTCGCTTCTGCAGCGCCGATTAACATCGTCCAGACGGGACACAATATAGGCGCGGAAGGAACGACTTTCACAAATGATGGCAACATTACCTTAGGTCACGCCGCAGGGGCTGCGAATAGCACCCATCAAGTGATCAATAGTCCTAACTCGAATGGTAATAACATTGCCATCGGCACCCTATCCAGTAATGGTTCCAAGGGAGGCGCCAATATTACATTAGGCGGCAAAACCTTCCTTAATGGCACGGGCGACAACAACGTAATCGCTGGTTCCCTCACTGCCAACAATGCGAAAGCGACCATGTCCATCATCATGGGTACCCAATCGGGCGAGAAATCCGAAGGTACTAAAAACGTATGGCTTGGTCATTACCAAGGGGCGAATAGCACGGCTAACAATTCCGTCCTCATTGGCTCTGGTTCTTCGGTGAAAGCTGATTTTACCCTCGGCATCGGTCATTATACGAATATCAATGCCAAGAAGGGCCTCGCTATTGGTTCTTATAATACCTTATCCGATAAGGCCACTGAGTCTGGCGTATTCGGTCAAGGTCAATATGGGAAAAATGCCATTGATGCAAGTGGTTCCTATAGCATTGGTAACTATAACCACATCTCTGGGAACAACACCTTCGTCATGGGTAATAATGTAACTACAGCATTAGAGAATGCCGTTATTCTCGGCAACGATTCGACGGATGGCGATGTGGTAGGCACATCGAGCTATACCTTTAAGAATGGTACGACTGTAAACTATGCAGGTACTACACCTGTATCTACCGTATCTGTAGGCGCTAAAGATAAAGAGCGGACTATAACTAATGTAGCGGCAGGTCGCGTAAGCGCTACCTCTACAGATGCTATCAACGGTTCCCAACTATACGGTGTACATCAAATGATCGATTCCCTCGGTCAAAGTACAAATGCACAACTACAAAGCTCCATTAGTCATGAAGAGCAAAACATTAATCGCGTAGAACAAAACATTAGCCGCGTAGAACAAAATATCGGTCGCGTCGAATCAGAATCCAATAAGGGCGATGCTCGCGCCGCTGCACTAGCTGCTTTACATCCTATGGGCTACGATCCAGACAACCGCATTCAATATATGGCAGGCTATGGTCATTATAAAAATGCCAATGCCCTTGCCCTCGGTGTTGGTTACTACCATCGAGACAATCTATTATTAACTACAGGTGTAACGCTCAATAGCCACCTTATGGCTAATGTAGGCATTACCTATAAACCTGGTAAATCTAACATGACGAACCACCCACAAAACCTTGAAGCTCGCGTACAAGCGTTGGAAACACAAAATAAAGAGCTCCAAGAAACAGTACGACAATTAATGTCTAAGTTAGATAAATAGTACTAGTCAACTAGATAAGCACTTAGACAAATAGTACTAGCCAGCTAGATAGCCATCCCATATACTATTTAGCTAGGCTCTGTCCCTTATATATTCTTAACACTTACACAATAATCCTTGTAATAAAAACAATCCTTATGATAATCTAATAAACAATTCTTATAGTAATACTTTTATACAATACTTATAAAATTACTAAACCTCTTTAACAAACAAGCCCCCGTAGGAAAACCTACAGGGGGCTATTTGTTTAACAACGACCATATAGCTAAAAGAGAAAGAGAATACGGTATCCAAAAAGGATTGTAATTGCTGTGTATCTAGGAGTAATTGCATATATTTGAATACCTGTGTCTAAATTTATCTATAGTACGTAAGGGTTGTCTATATATAAACTACTATACGGTCATGGGTATAGTATAGACCTAATGATACTACTATTATGTGATTTCCTGCACACTTATATGTAAAAATAAAGAGGCAACGGATAATACGTTAACTCTTTATTTGCTTTTACAATTATATCTACTGTTTAGCGAATGCGTTTAACACGATTATTATTGTCACGCATAGCTTGTTTCAAGCTGTGAATTACCATTTCGTTCATGTAGAAACGCAATTCGTTGTTATTCATATTTTCAGTATTCTTTTCAAGAATAGCTAAGATTTGGCGTTCATATTCAGCTTGGTTCATTTCAGACACTATAGTATTATTCGTGAAGAATTCTTTGTAATCTAAGTATAAGCGATCTAATGCTACACGAGCATAGCTATCTTTTTTATAGCGATGGCTTGTAATGTACCAGCTGCGACGAACATTCATGTAGTACAACGCATTGTTAGTATAACGTTGTTGACCAGACATAACGCGATTGTCATCTTTGATCAAGGCATCGCGCATACCCAATTGGAACGCTGCGAATTCAGAAACAACTGCTTTTACCTCTTCGCTAGGAACTGCAAGAGAAACCTCTCGTTCGCTCACAGTCATAGGAGCAGATACTTGTTCAGGCATCATCAATGGATCTTGAGCTGCATTAGCTTGACCACAAACACATACGCCGACAATTGCCATAATAGGTAATAATTTTACTAATTTCATAAGTTCTCCTCTCGTAAAGCGCCCTCCCCAGAGCTACTTCATGTATCATACACTAGATATTATCTCTTTAGGAACTGTTATCTCCATAGAGATCCCCACACTAAGCATGGTAAATTTATTAATACAGTAAGCATCTATCAATAATAATTCTAGTATGCTTACTAATTTCATTAGTATACACAATATATCGTACGTCGTCTATATAACTGTTCCTAAATGTTAGAAGAAAAATGCATAGATGCTATATAGTTAATTCTATAATCGATATTATAAAAGCCTCCTAATAATAAAGTCATGACTCTACTATTAGGAGGCTATATATGTTAGCTATTGTACAAAAGATTATTTAATAAATCTACACTTAGAACTTATGTGTAAAACCTGCATTTACAGACCACCCAGCTTTATAGTCGCCAGATAGACCTGTGCTAAGATCAGCAAAGATACTGTTATTTGCATTGAAGCCATAGCGACCACCGAATGCTAGATCTGTCCAAGTACCTTTAATGTCTTCGGATGTGTATTTAGTAGTAGCACCACTTGTGTACGCAGTTTTCACTGTACCAGAGAAGGCATGGTTCACGCCAACACGAGTATAGATGTTACCTGCACCGAAGTTTTTACCGATTTCAAGGCCAAGACCACCTGCTGTGCTGCTCACACCAGATTGCTCTACATGCATGCGGCCTGCATTGAAGCTATCGCCACCGAAGTGAGTGTAGCTCAATTGTGCTTGTGGTTCAATGTATGTACCGTTTGAAAGCTTCACAGTTTTACCATAGCGTGCACCGATAGAGTATGCATTTGCTTTAGTTTCACCAGAAAGGCTTTCACCAATTTCATTACGAATAGTGAAGTCGTTAGAAGCACGACCTACTTGAGATTCGATGTGAATGTATTGGTTGTTACCAAGATCTTTCAAACCGTACGCACCAACAGCAAAGGCTTTTTCTTTGCCCGTACCGTTGAATACGTAATCATCGTTGCCACGAAGGTAAGAAACTTGACCACCTACAGTCCAACCGTTGCTAGTTTTAGCATCGTAACCACCTTGAATGCGTGTATATGTAGTATCTGTGTCGATACCTTTTGTATTGAAGCTGTATTTACCGCCCCCAACGCGAGCCCAAATACCTGTTGGTTCGCCTTGTTGCAATACGCGTGGACGATACATATTATCTGTCAATGTTCTCCAACCGTTGATATTACTCATGATAGCAGAACGAGCACCGCGCATATGAGGTGTATCAAAATCACCTAACACAACATGAATATGACCGTTGTTCTCAGGTTTAGGCGTTGGAGCTGGAACCGGTTTCACCTCTGGTTTTGGAGCTGGTGTTGGTTTTACTTCTGGCTTCGGAGCCGGAGCTGGCTCTGGTTTTACTTCTGGTTTTGGAGTTGGTTTAGGTTGTGGCTTAGGCTCAGGTTTTGGAGTCGGTTTTACCTCTGGTTTCGGAGCCGGAGCTGGTTTATTTTCACCATATACGTATTTACCTTGACCATCTTTATCTGCTTGCCAAGTAATAGCGCCTTCCTTAGCATAACCTTCAGTCAACACCTTAAAGCGTGCAGACTCAGCACCATTAGAAGCAATGCCTACAGTACCTTGAAGGTTTCTTTCACCATTTACATAGTTATGATAGTAAATCTTGTGAGCCAAATTATCTAAAATTTTATTTACATTATCCTCAGAAGATACATCAAGCCCTTTTTGACTAGAGAATACATGGGCGTACGCATTAGGTACCGCACTTGTAATATGAATATCTCCCCCCCAGAAAGACTCTGGAGTCAAACCATTATAGATTTTTGTTGGTGTTGTATTTGCTGGATCTTCTGGAGCGTCATACTCATCATTTATATCGTAAAAGAAGTTTACATGACCTTCTAACTTATCGATATGAATTTCATTGTACTCATGTTGAATTACTGCATTCACATAGTTACGATTCTTGGAGCCTACAAGTTTATGTACATGGCTAGGTTGCGTACTACCACTTAAATTTCCTTCATGTAAACCAGCTTGGTAGAAATGATCCCAATAACCATAATCGCCAAGAAATACATTAATATGGCTTGGATGTTTAGCATCTTTATCTGCTAAATTAAATGCTAAACCGTCCCATAGTGATTCTTTACCATCAATACCAATATTAATCTCAGACGCATGATTTGGATCACTTTTAACAATAACATCACCTACTAAAGATAAGTCCTTGCCGATAAAATTGCCTGTATTACCATCTACACCAATATTAACAGTACCACCTTGAGCTACTGCAATAGGAGTGCTCATAGTATGAACATCATAAACGCCTTCCTTAAGAGTAACAGTACTGCCACCTTTACTGCTAATAAAAGGCTTATTATTATGGCCAATATTAGCCACGGCTCTATCAATAGTAACTGTACTACCAGTATCTGCCTCAATTGTAGATACTTTGTTTGTCATTGCACCAGCCGTAAACTTCCCACCGTTATTTGCAGTAATATGTGCACCAGTAGGTGAAGTAACTAATGTACTCCCCGCCATTGCATACTGACCTACAGAACAAGCAATCGTCAGGGCAATTGCTAAGGATAATTTTGCTTTACACATGCGTTTCATAAGAACCCTCTCTACACACCATAAACTATCATTAAATATTTTTTTAATTATAATTTATAATTATAACCTTGTAAATATGAGGTAAAATTGTCACATAACTATAAAATTATAAAAGTAAAAAGGTAGCATCTAGATGATATGTACCCATTTTCCTGGACACATATTATTTACTAGCCTAAACACATGGATGCTTCCCTGTATTTTACAGGGGGCATCCATTTTGTTTTTGCTTGAATCCTTTTGTTATTGTAATAGTTAATGTATTCTTCTATCGCTGCTGCAAAAGTATTAAAAGATGAATATTCTCTTTCAAAACCATAATATATTTCAGTTTCCAATCTACCAAAAAAGGTTTCCATCACAGAGTTATCATAACAATTTCCTTTTCGAGACATAGATTGAATAATACCATGTTCTTTGAGTGTTCTCCTAAAGTACTTATGTTGGTATTGCCATCCTTGATCAGAATGGAGGATTAATCCTGAAAGATTAGTAAACTTCTTGAATGCCTTCTCTAACATACGAAAAATTTGTTCTAAGTTGGGCCTTAATGCTAAGTCATAAGCAACAATCTCATTCGTATTCATATCTAAAATAGGCAACAAATAGCATTTTCCCCACGAGAAATTAAATTGAGACACATCAGTAGTCCATTTTTGTAATGGTGCAGTTGTACTAAAATCTCTATTGACGATATTTTCTGCTACCTTACCGACTTTCCCTTTGTAAGAGTGATACTTTTCTTTCGGTCGCTTTCCTGCGAGTCCCATACAATGCATAAGTCTTTGTACTCGTTTATGATTAACTACAAAACCTCGATTAAGAAGCTCCCGATATACACGGCGTACACCATACCGACCTTTATGTTCTGTAAAAATCTTTTGAATTTCATCTTTTAGCTCTGTATTTCTTTTATCTACAAGATCTACTTTAGTAAGTTCAAAATAATAGGTAGATTTGGACATTGGCATAGCTTTCAAAAGATGTTTTAGTTGATAGCCTTGTTGGCGGAGCGTTTTGATAATCGCTGCTTTTTCGCCTTGAGTCGCGCAGCCTCTTTTTCTTCTCTCAAGGCAATCTCTTTTTTTATGACTTCATTTTCAGCTTTAATATAAGCATTTTCAGCTCGTAAGCGAACTAGTTCCTCATATTCACTCTCTTTGAGCTCTCGAGGTGAGATAGTCTTAGGTACTTTCATTTTGCAATCCTTTGGTGGTCGTCCTTTAGGTTTATTAATAAGACCATTGTATCCCAAAGTTTTGTATTTATGAACCCATTGATACAGTTGTCCAGTATTAATTCCAGCCATAACAGATACAGAACGTATGGATTTTCCAAATAACACTTGGCATACTAACTCATATTTGTTCTCTGGAGACCAACGTTAATTATCTGTACGATGCTTATTGATTTCTGGACCATTAAACATTTCTTGTTTGGCCCATTTCCTTATTTGATCATGAAAAGTATGAGTCAATACTCCAGTTGGCGTCTCTGGCCATTCACCTTGATTAAATAATTCAATTGCTTTTCTTTTAAATTCATAACTATATCTCATGAAAATACCCCCTTTACTGGTTGTCCAGTAAAGGGGGTACATATCAAAATCGCTGCCTTTATTTTTTATTTACGCGCCACGCGCATGGCCGCCATCATGCCTGGAGATTTCCAGAGAGATTGGCCTTTATCGCTTAAGAGTTTATCGTTATTGTAAAATACATCTGCATTGTAGTAGTCATCATTGCCAGATGTTACTTTATAACTCAAACCAGCCGTTGTGTACACTGTAAAGTTGAGGATATCCCCCACTCGTTTTACAGAGTCTTGATCTACGTACCAGCTATTGCCGTGATATGTCGTAGCATATACATCTCTACGAGCTTCTACGTCACGTGTATTAATGCCGATTAATACGAGTAAAGCAGCCATTATATATACAAATTTGCGCATTGCGATTACCTCCATTTTATGGTGAAAATATTTTTATAGTATATCCAAAAATGGTGAAAATCTCATTAAAACTTCAGCTTTTTCTCTATTCTTGATTTAATACGTTCGCTAGCTCATGGTTCTCTGCTTCACTTTCGTAGATTCACATAAGAATTATCATTACGGTTTTACTCTTGATTGAATACGATCAAGGATTGGTGTAAGAGCTTTCATAATTAGTTTTTCTATGAAAGCCAACCGCCCATAGTCTACTATCATACCAATCACAAAAATGATTGCTACTATACATATCGCATATAACGGTAAAAAAGTGGAATCGTAATATTGATACGTACCAAACACATTATCCCACATATGATGAAGGAATAGCTTATTATCGTGTAGTAAATAAATACCAAAGGTAGTCGATGCTATCGTGTTAATCCAAGGACGATAGGTGATTTTAACTTTCAAGAAAACAATAAATAAACCTACTCCCAATAGTAGTTGGAATAGACCATAATCATTTTTTGTGAAATAGAATATCTGTTTCATATAGGTAGGATCTGTCATGGCTAGCACATCAACGAGGATGTCGCCCGCCACGGCCCCTGTAACACCAATGCAGCTCAGGGCGATACCCATTTTCTTAGTAATACGTGACCCGTACAGCTTGATGTACGCCCCCATCGAGTAAAATACGACGAAGGAAAAGATATGCTTAAAGCCAAAGGTGCTATGGGGCAAATTAGGCCACAGGTTAAGTGCGGTAGGGATGACAAACCAAATCAGTGTCGCAAGAGCTAATAGAATAACATAGTATTTGTGTTGCAACCAATGTAGGATTCGATTAATAAGAGGCGTTAGTAAATAGAGTACTAAAAAGTTCTGAGCGAACCAGCTCATAGCCCCGATTGGCAATAGGGCAAGCATCGTATTTTTTGACGTCACTGTATCGAGTCCTAAGCCCATAGCCACGCCTAGCATGACTATACTATAAAACCATATCTGCCCTACTAGCTTCGCGAATTTATGTAACTTGAAGCTGCTAGACACCATGAAGAACCCCGTTATCATAACGAAGGCTACTACACCCACCTTGCCGCCAAGTCCAAAGACTTGCAAGAATACCTTGTTAAACGTTAAGTCCGGCGTAAAGGGAAACGTTCCATGCACACTGAAATGATGCATAATAATCAACACCATCGAAACAATGCGCAGCAGTTCAATATTGCTAGCTCTCATTTTTAACCTCATATTCCTCTCTCAAATTATAAGGATATAACATCAAACTGGAACTATATCCAGTTGAATTGCATATACAAGTAAAATACAAAATATAAGTGAGAGCTATGTGACAATATTTACCCATCTAATATTAAGTAATCAGAACCACCCGTAAAACGGGTGGTTTGCTCACGGGCTATAAGCCCGTAGTACTAGGCTAGCGTCTAAAGGCACTGGCTTTCACTACGTTCAAGCCGCATAGCCATTGACTCGTAACGGTCCCCTCAATAATCTTGATATGCTCATATTTTTGTATAACTTTCGTTACTGTACCCAAATAGCGGGTGTTTTTTTATGATTCGCGACTACGTCGCAAACCAGTCTAAAGACAATAATAAAAAAACACCTTCAATATTATTTCTAATTTGAACTGCACCCCAAAAAAATTGGACACAATTTTTTGGAGGTGCAGTTTTTTTATGTCAAAAATATTCAAAAAGAAGTAAAAAGAAAAAGGCTATTTATCTTTCTAAAAAAAGGATGGAGTCGCTTTTAGAATTGCTAAAGAGCTTAAGGTTCCAGAAAGTACTGTAAGAGATTGGCTATACAAGTTTAAGCTTACTCATAATTTGACCCATAAAAATTAGTAAACAGGTATTTTTCAGCAGACTTCAAACGTAAAGTTATTGAAACTAGATGGAAAGAAATAAGTTATCCTTTAAGGAAGTAGCAAAACATTTTAATTTAGATAATCCTAGCCTAATTGCAGCATGGCAAAAAAAGATACTTTAGATGAAGGAATCTCAGGATTACAAGCTAAGCCTAAAGGTAGACCATCTATGAAACCGAAAGAACAAATACCACCCACAAAAAGATCAATGTATTAAAATCAGACAAAGAACGGATAAAAGAACTAGAAGCTGAAATCGCTAGGTTGAAATATGAAATATCTTTTTTTATGACGACTTTATGAAAGAAATGCGTGAAATTGCTAAACCTAATAGAGCTGTAAAAAAAAAGCACAAACAATTGCCATCGAAAAATTAAGAAAAATCTATCCTCTTCAGTTTATGCTAGAGTACTTTTGCATTAGTCGTAGTACATATTATGCACGCTTAGCTAGCATAAAAAAGGGAGACAAATATGCAGAGGAACGAGAAGCTATTCGTACACTGGTAACGATGAATAAAGGTCGCTACGGATATCGCCGAATCACAATAGCCTTACATAAATTAGGCTTTCATATAAATCATAAAGTTGTGATGCGTATTATGAAGGAAGAAAACTTAACATGCAAAGTCCGTCTAAAAGAAAGTACCGTTCATATAGAGGGTACTGAAGGAAAAAAATTGCTCCCTAATATCATTAAGCGAAACTTTACGGCAACAAAGCCAGATCAAAAATGGACCACAGATATTACCGAATTCCACTTGTTTGGACGTAAGGTTTACTTTATCACCAATCTTAGATATGTATAATGGTGAAATTGTATCCTATGAAATATCAGAAACGACCTGTATTAACACAGGTATTATCTATGCTAGATAAAGCCTTTAAAAACAGGCCACATAGCAAAGGTTGCATCTTACATTCGGATCAAGGATGGCAGTACCAGCATAGCAGTTATCAAGAAACATTAAAAAATCACGCTATCATCCAAAGTATGTCTCGAAAAGGAAACTGTTTGGATAATAGCGTGATGGAAAAACTTCTTTGGCTTACTAAAATCAGAGTTGTTATATTTTGGAGAAAGTTACTTCCTATGAAGATTTTTATCAATAAATTAAGAGATTATATTGATTATTACAATACAAAACGTATTAAGCTCAAACTAAAAGGAATGAGTCCGGTAGAATACCGAACTCATTCTCAAAAAGTAGCTTAATTATATCTGTCCAAGAAAATGGGTGCAGATCAATTTTTAAAGGTGTTCTTTACTATATTTGATTTTTTTATTATCTTATTCTTTCTGATAGCAGATTTTTTTAATAACAGCGCATTCAATTTCTATTTTTTTGTTTTTCGTATATCTAATACAGTTACTATTGCTATGTATATATCTAAACAAAATAATAATATGACGCCATTATTAACAAATGCCTCGTATGATTCTTTATTAGTAAATTGTCCCAATAGAATAATGGCTATAAATAACATATAAAAATATATTTCTTTTTAAAAAAATATATTTTTTTACATATAAGCAAATATATCCTACTAATGGAACTAATATGACTGCTATTATAACTCCCCAAGCTATTTTTATCGACTGTTGATTGGTCAAAAATTTATGGGTAGATCGGAAGATAAAAAAATTTAAAAAAATATTTATTATATTAGATACAACTGCCCCTAATACAGCACTAATAAAAAAATAGTAGTCCATGGATAAGATAAATTTACATTATAATTAACAAACTTAATACTTTGTAATCGTCGTAACTCTTTGGTACTTAAACTTTTTATACTCTTCGTAATATTTATCATATAGTTTATCCCAGTAGCCTAATTGATCATTACATTTGATACAGGACTTAATTTTTCATTAAACCTTTACATATATACTGATAGAAAAAAATTTTTAATTCGAACATATATCCTCCACCACAATAAAGAAACTATCTATTTAATTACTCTATAAAAAAATCAATCACTGATATATATCCGTTTTTTTCTAAACATTATATTATTTATTAACTAAAATAGATACATATTCATCTATACTTATAAGAAGTATCTATTTTTACTCTATGCTTTCATTAATGTAATAATTGACATAATTAGCAATAATTGAATAGGCTTAAAATGATTAATAAAACTATTATATCTTAAATTTTGTTTATACAAAGCCTTTAGTCAAATTATTTAAAACTTGTTTTTTTATCTGAGAACTACTCTCTTAGAGATTATTACTCTTAGATTTACAGCTATATCTCATAAAAAGTCCCCTTTACTGATTATCCAGTAAAGGGGATTATATTATTAAAAACTAATTCTTTTTTATAACGTGAATTGCAATAAGTAATGCGACAAAATTAAATCAATTTTTCTAATCTCATGTTTAAACATGTCAAATGGTGTTTTAAACCCAAGGCATTTTCTAGGTCGATTATTAATCAGCACTAATACTTCTGGTAGTTTATCTAGTGTTACTTTTGCTAAATCGTTTTTCTTAGGAAAAAACTCTCGAAGTAAACCATTACTATTTTCATTAGATCCACGTTGCCATGCTGCATAGGCGTCAGCAAAATACATTGGTATCCCAAACTCGGTTTCAACCTGTTCAAAGCACGCAAATTCTTTACCACGGTCCACTGTAAAGGTTTTAAGTAATTTACTTGTTAATGTGTTGTATAGGGAGCTAATAGCTAAATACATAGAATCCTTAGTTTGGTCATCCATCTTTATTGCTAAATAAAATCGAGTTTTACGTTCAACAAATGTAGCTAAACAACCTTTACTTTGACCTCTGGAAGACACCATTGTATTTAGTTCCCAATGACCAAAAAGTCTCTCGGTTTTCAACCTCTTAAGGTCGGTCCTTAATGGTCTTTTTCACGTTGAAGCGTCCACGCTTTTCTTGTGTACCAGGCTTTTTGCCTTTCCGGCGAAGTACTTTTTCTGTTATAGCAAGAAAGCCACGATGGATCTAAGAATATTTACTCCTATCTTTAATAAATAACCAGATTTCTTCATAAAACTTCTCACTACTATACCTCTTATGATGAAATACAACTTGTAAAAAAATTCGTAAAATCGTTCTAATGCTGCCGCATAATTAATCACACAAGCTCTAAAGTTATTTTTCTAGGAATTCGTGAACTACTAGTTTATATAATATTTCAAAAGCATTCTATTTGTAGTACACAAAAAGCATTTTTGACCTTTTGAATAAGTATATTCATATGTAATTTGATTTGTTATAATAACGTCTCTTTGTTTAATAGAGGGCATAAAATTCCCTTTTTCTCTATTTTTCTTGATCGCATTGAGGATATGTAAATGGAAGTTTCATATAAAAGATACCTTCTGATTCAGAATTAATAATATTATAAACTAACTAAAGGGCTTTAACAGAGCGTGGTTTTATCACATTCTAGTTGAAGCCCTTTCAATATTATTAAATTTACTAAGCTAACTGTTTTAAAATTGATGATTAAAGTCTACGCGGTATAAATCGTCTTCTTTAGCACCGTTTTGACTTTTCCAATCAAAGCCATAATAAGCAGTTAAGCTCATATTGTTTTGTAATGCATAGTCAACTGTTGCTAACCAACCTTTAAAACCTGTTTCAACTTAAGGTTGATCCCAAGTAGAATCAAAAATTAGAGCATTATTTTTCATGTTAAAGTATTGAGCTTTTACACCCCAAGTACCTTGTTTTGAAAAACAGGTAATCTCTTGTTGACCTTTGAAAGTCCCATCTGGATAGCCATTGATGATGCCAGTACTCGCCAATTGAGATACAGATTGATAGGCCCAAGAATCAGGAGTTACTTACCTGTTTCAACAAATCTTCCCACTGCCCCAAATGGATTCTGGGCTGAATTGTTTCATGCGTTCACGTCCAGCTTGGCCCATGGTAACGCGGAGGTTTTGATCTTCCATTAATCGTTCCAAGGCTGCCGTCAATGGTGTTACCCCATCATCACATAAGATGCCTGTTTCCCCATCGATGATAAGTTCATTAACAGCAGAGCAAGATTTATAGCCAATTGCTGGCAATCCAATACTCATCGCTTCTCCTAGTGAAAGCCCAAATCCTTCATAGGCGCTTGGGAAGGCAAATATATCTGCCTTAACGAGTACACTTGGTACATCGGTAGTCGTTCCCATAAAATGAACACGGTATCCAAGTCCCGCCTTGGATACGATCATATCCAATTCTTTCTTGTAAATCTTGCGGTCCTCTTGGCCCCATAACTCGATATCCCAGTTTGGATACTTCCCGGCCAATGGTGCAAATGCCTCAATCAATAAATGTGGTCGTTTATGATTCTTATCGAGTCGCGCTACAAATACGATTTTATAACGATCTTTCACCTGTGAAAGCTCCGCCTGCTCTGCATATTGTGGAATGGCATTGCCAATTACAACAGTCTTAACCTCTGGCAGGTGATTTTTAATATGTGCTTCAAAAGACGGTAATAATACTTGGTTTACCGTACTCTTTGCGACCGCCTCTACCTCCTCCAAAGGATAGGTATGGAAATAATCCTCAGGGTCTCCATGGCTCATGGTAATAACAGGAATACTTGTTTTCAAATCTAGTAATAAAGCCTTTGATGCTGCTGGTTGATACGTTACGATTACATCTGGCTTGGTTCGATTTAATACAGACTGAAGATGACCTAATAGATATTTTTTGGTAAAATCATTATTTATACCACGTGCTTTACGCTTGTCAAAGGCACGCAAAATCTCCCGTTTTGCCTTATACCAAAGAGGAATAGAATGACTTTTACCTTCATAATGACATAAATCATACGCTTCGATACCTGCATTAAGAGGATAATAAAAAGCCCCTCTTTGCACATCGCTATATACAAGACTCACCTCGTGTCCACGGCGCTGCATCTCATTGGCAAACGCAGCCGTCACCTTAGCAAGGCCACCTGTATCGCCTACCATCTTTGTTAAATTTGCTAATAAAATACGCATAACACTCACCCTTTTATCTGCCATCCCTTAATGATTATTTTTTTATAAGATGATAATTAAACTTGTAAAATAGAGATTTTTTTAAAGATTAATTGCTACTAAGGATACGGATAATTTTTAAACCTAAATTCTTCTGATTCATCAATATCATAAATTATATATTCTAATTTATTCTGAAATAATTCTTCTGAAATTCTATGTTCTGTTACCCAAATAATATAGTTCTCCATTTCACACATAAATCTAGAAATTATATTGTCAGAAAATCCATTTAATTTCAAGAATAATGCTCCTATACTTATAGCTGTTCTTTTATTTCCATCTATAAAAAAATATGATATTCTGCTATACCAATTAGTAATTTATTTAGCTTATCAAGAAATGATGGAAAAGTAGTCATCATTTTGAATATGTTCTAAAAATACTATCTAATAATCCATCCTTTTTCACTATAAATTCCATAACTACCACCAGATTTATCAATAACATAATTATGTTGTTCAATCACCATACTTTTTAGGAATATAAACAATATCGTCCATCGCCTATTTATCCTTTTAACCGTTTAAAGATATCAATATGATCATCAATTTGTTTTTTTGTATAGATCTACTTTTTCTCCTAGAAATCTTTGAAAAATCCTCTGAATCTACAGATGTAATATATGCTTCTAAATTACTATGATAAGCATCTCTAAAACATAAATCTCTACTAGCCATTTTTACTACGTGCTTTTTTTGAATATATGTCTGCATTGATGAATGATTTACTAATCTAGTTATTAATAGATTCACTTCAATTTTATTTAACTTACGATTTTTTTCATTTGCCATATCAGTTATATCTTGTGCAATTCCAGCTTCCACTGCAGCAATATTATCTAATATTTCCGTATACATCGTATCTCTTAAGTTTGATTTACTTTTTTTAAATTCAAAAATTTTTTTGATATTCACTTGCATTTTTCTGCAAAAATACCTTTGTAGACCTGATTTGTAAAATACTCGTATTTATAACTTCCCATATCTACATATTTATTTAAAGCTAAAGTAAACTTTTTCCGCGACACATCAGACATATACGAAGTTTCTAAAAATTGTGGATCGCGCTGATTTATATAAAAATTATGTCCCCCTGTTTTTTCAGTTAAAACACCTAATGTGATATCTAACAATTGGGAACGAATTTGTTTGGCTTTATCACTACTTTGTAATAACATTGCTATATTTAAGAACGCACGGAATGAGTAAATACCTAACTTTGTTGTTTTGGTACCGACATTAATGTCGGCACCAAATGTTCGAATAAATACGGATAACTCTTCATTACTCAATATCCTATATCCACTGGCTAATAATTCATCTCGATTCGCTTCTACAACGCGCTCAATCGTTCTGGAATCTACATCAAAATAAGAACTTAAAAATTCCTTAGTAAAGTATAATTCATTATCCCAAACTACTCCAGGAAGGTTCATTTTATCTTTCGCCGTTGATATAGCAATTTCATTATTTAATACATTATCTCTATCTATACGAGATATATTTCTTTCTTGCTTCATTACACCCTCACCTCTAAACAATGAAATTTATTCTATATTTACTACTATTTTTAAAACCTTTACCATGATAGCTAATATAAATATTATATCATTTTTATAGTCTATTTCACTCCACTACATATTTATCATTATTAGCCCCAGGTATTTTCACAACCACATTAACAGTGCCATCTTCCAAGCATTCAAAATCTGTCACTTCATTAGGCTCCATAGTGATAATACTGCCAACGCCATATTCTACGCCGTTCATTTTCACACGGCCATTTATAATAACTGTATATCCTGTAGCAATTTTATGGTAATGATGACCTTCATAATCGCCTTTATTATATCGTTTTATAGCTACTTCACAGTCATTTGTCTTAAATAAGGATGGTTCAAAGTTACCAATAAACCAACCACCAATCATCTTGTCTAAATTATCAATCTTCATGTGTATACCTATATATAGTTAAATCTATTCGATAATCTAACCATATCCTATTTTACTTACAACAAACGGGGCTGTTTCGTTACAGCCCCTTATTATTTACTTTACAAGCTTTCATTATATTCCATAATATATTCTGCTAGTTGATGTTCTGTTTTTTTAATGGATGATTTACTAAATCTATTTATCATCTTTTTAAAAATATTCATATGTTTTTATATAATCCATCATGTAAATTAAAAAGTAGTCTTAAAAGATAAATCCTGTTGAGCTTTCTTATTGTCCAATCTAGAATGTCTGATATCTCCAATTCTTTTCACACTCATAAGAAACATCTATTTTTGCTATTACTAATACATTTAAATTCATTAATAATCAAATTAATTGAACTAGCAATATTAGTACTTATGTTATAAATACCTCTAATGTTATTTTTCTAAACCTAATATATTGGCTTCTACAACATCCTCTACATAAATAAAATCCCTCGTCTGATTACCATCACCATACATAATTATAGGTAATCCATTAGCAATAGCTTTTTGCAAATATACTAATAACGCCACCTTCACCGCCATTACCTTATCTAGGTCCATATACATTAGAGTATCGATAACAAATATAATTTAAACCATAGGCTTCATAATAAATACGAAGATAATATTCTGTCGTTAATTTAGTTAATCTATAAAAGGAAGTTGACGTACCAATCATAAATTCATCTAATGGTAATGTATCTAAAGCCCCATAAATAGCTGCATCTAATACATTAATTAATCCCATCAAATTTACATCACAATCCAATTTAGGATTGTTCATTGACACAGAAACTTCTGTCTGAGCAGCTTCATAAAATATGTATTCTAGTTTAAACTCACATATAATAGAACTTAAGTTTGAATCTCTTATATCCATTTCTATAAATTGAGCATTAGAATTAACAAATTCACTACTCCCACTAGATAGATTATCTATCACTAAAACTTGTATATCCATCATTAATCAAACGATTGACCAAATGAGAATCTATAAATCCTGCACCACCCGTTACACATATATTCATAAATTATCCCCTTATAATTATTTCACATTGCTGATAAATGGCTTTTCTGAAAGCATATCTATAGGCTCTGTTCGTTGATTAGTAACCGTTATTTCCATTTCTTTTGATACTACATCATATGAACAATGCTTTTCTACATATTTTGAGGAGCATTTACCTATTTTTTCTCGTAAATCAATATTATCAAATAATTTATAGACTTTTTCCACATAAGCATTCACATCTTTGACAGGCACTCTATATCCAGTCACATCATCAAAGATAAGATCATTATTCCCACCAATATCAGAACATACGGTAGCCAAACCACTACTCATAGCTTCTAATAAAGATGTAGGTAATCCTTCATGCTCAGATGGAAAAATATATACGTCAGACAGTCTATGGTATGGTGTAACATCATCAACTTCACCCACCACAATAATCGAATTATTACATTGCTCACTTACTCTTCGAGCCTCATCTAATAATGTATTATCACCACCACCAACTATATAGAATTTACTATCTGGATAGTGTTCATATATTTGTTTCCAAACTGCTAAAGCTATAAGAATTCCTTTATTAGGGGCTACACGAGCACAGAATAATAAATTAGGAATAACGCTATCTAAGCCTGCTTGTTGTTTTGCTATACATCTATCTTCATAGGAAACAAAAGGATATTTCTTTATATCGATACCATGTGGAATAACCGATATTTTATCTGGATTAATATGAGCATCTTTAATAAAACTTTCTTTAATTTCATGTGTTGTAGCAATATAATTATCACAAGATGCAAACAATTTTTCTCTAAATGATTGCTTGTTACTAAATACTTCAGCCTTACCCGTTAAAGCTAATGTAACAGGCTTACCTGTCAATTTAGCATATAATATAGCCCATACTGAAAATTTAGGTCTTCCTATAATATAAAAAGTATCAGCTTTACGGTGCGTTGTTAATAATCGCAAAAATATTTCAAACCATCTGATTAATCCATGTAATCTGACTAGATCAATACAACCATCATATAATTCACGAACTTTAGTAAACCAATACTTTTTCTTAGTCATAATTGTTACATGATGGCCTAGCCGAATCAATTCTTTTGCATGATTTAAACCATGTTTTTCACCACCACTTTGATTCGGCATCCCTGATTTATCAAATTTTTTTCCTATCGCAAAATCTTTTATTATTAAGACTATATTCATAATACCCCTATTATTTCTTCTTAATACTAACCGTTAGTTCTCATGTACCTTCTCAAAACTAAATCTAATTTATGTGATAATTCATGATAATTAAATATACTTCTAGCATAAGATTGACTTTCATTACAATTAATTAATAGATCATCATTCTTCATCGACTTACTTAACTGCTGTGCAAGCTCATCAGCATTACCATTTTCTACAATAATACCATAAGTCCCCATATTTGTTGTATCCAATGCAAAATCACTATAATTAGTAATTATTGGGTAAGCACCAAAGTACATGGCTTCTAAAGTAGATATACAAGTGCTTTCACTAGAGCTAGTCATACATATAATTTTAGCTTTTCTCCCATATGTATATAATTCATTACGATTTGTAACAGTACCCACCATTATAATCGAATCAGATATATTAGGATGAGATACCTTAAACTGATGTACCTCATCAATAAATTCTTGAGTAGATGGACCAATTAATAAAAATTTCCATTGTTTTACCAATGATTCTGGTAGCTTTTCTATAGCCTTTAATAATAACGGACTATTTTTCTCCGGAGTACCTAAACGTCCTATTGTTACAATACTATTTTTCCTTGGATAACGCATCAATACCATTAACATCTATATCAATAAGTGAAACTCCATTAGGTAAGTATTCTATACGATTTTTAAACACAGCTGTCTTTTTTAATTCTTCATAATACGACTTTGTTTCTACAGTAAATACATCTACATATGAGCTTTTTATTTTCTCAAACCAATTTTTTTAATAGATTGGAATGGACCATTATTACAAAAAAATGATTAAATCCACCAATACCCATGTCTAACTTTATATATACAACTACATTCGGATTATATTTCTTACAAAGTCTTGCTAAATTCCAAGCTGTGCTGCCATAATGAAATAACATGATAGCATCATATTCTTGAATATGCTCTTTGATAAATTGTTTTGCTAATGATACCTGTTTTTTATAATCTAAATCATCAGTCTCCCCAAGACAGACTGGTTTTACATATTTTAAAAAAGTTTGATTCCACTGAGTCTCTTCCGGTCTAGTTTTATAAAAAACATAGGTTGACTCCCAATTAAAAGCTTTAGCTAAAGTGTATAAAAACATCCCGCAATCTTGAAATGCTCGTGCTGGTGTATCTGATGCATTAAATCGAATATGGCATATTTTTTTCTTTTTCTCAAACCCCATATATAACCCCTATACTAATAATTATTCTAATTATTATTAATTTGATACCATAGTTTCTGGATGTCTCACTATCCAAGCCGTCAACTCTACATATGCTTGTTTTAAATCATTAAAATCATAACGTTCTGTTTCTACAATTGGCTTCTCTTGTTTCCCTAAATCACGCCAATGTAAGTTTTGTGCCGTACCACTTCCATAAAATCCAATTTCAGAATTCGTCATCCAATGATATGGTGTTACGATCTGTTTTTGTTCTGCAAATATAGATGGCATCAATGAATAATATTCATAACCATGTGGTGCAATTAATTCAAATATAGTTGGCATTATTTGCATATGATTGCCAATACTATTAGCATTCACGCATGAATTATCTATATCTTTATGGTACATACCAAAATATGTACAAAAATGTTCCCTAATTGTTTCATTTCGATAAGTAAGTAATGAATCTGCTATATTACAAGGATGATCGCCAGTCACAATAATAAGACTATCTTCAAATTTAGATTTTAAAGTATCTACAAACGTAAATAAAGCCTGTTCTGCATACCAATACGTTCCTAAACTAGCCACTTTGGCTTTATTTTTTCGTACTGTTTCTGGAATATCTCCTAATACATTATCCGCATTCCAACCATATTGTTCTATAGGAATCGTCGAAGGTGAATGATTCGATGTAGTATAAATAAAATGCATAGTTGGTTCATCATCATTATTTATACGTTTCTCTATCTCATCTAAGAATAGATGATCATATATGCCTAACCATGTAGCAGGTGCATTTTTATCACAGATATCTGATCCACTTATACATTCATCAAATCCCATTGCCGGAGCAAACAATCCTAAACTAGCCCAAGATACATTACCACCATACCAAAGTTTTGCCTTATATCCCAGTTGTTTCATCTGCCTTGGTAATGATGTAATTAACGATTTTTTTCCCAAAAATTGTGTTTTTTTCATTAATTTCTAAATTTGAATCATAAATACCAGATATAAGACTCGTAATAGATGGTTGAGAAATCATACCAGCAGGCAAGAAATTATTAATAGAAATTGTATGCTTATTCTGTTGGAACTTCTTAGAGGCATCAGCTACATGATATTCTGAATATATATCATCAACGACAGACTGTGATAAACTTTCACCTACAAGAATGAATATATGTTTAGGCTTAGCAATTCGCGCTCCACTTGCTGTTCTTTTCAACAAGTCTAAAGGATTCATTCTAATGTCCATAGATTCAAATCCAGAAATAATTTTTAAGTTTTGTAAAGCTGTTTCATCATCATGTTGTAATACTTCATTTACATCATGCTTATACACGAGTTCTAAAGCTATTAAATCATCAATAACACCCTTGGCTAAAAATGCATCATTTTTTACAATAGATGGAATAAAATCCCATTCTGGTTTATTACGATGCTTAAAAGTTCCACCATAACGAAGCCAATAGAAGAGAGCAATTACACCAAATACAGAAATTATAGTACCTACTACTTGCCATACAAATGAAATCGTAGGAACAATCAATACAGGTGTCATAAGTGTACCGTATATACTACAACTAACTAAAATTGCAAATGGTATAAATCCGAGTAAAATCAGAGTACCATGGTTCTCATTAAAGAATATGTCCAACAAATTTTTCTTGTCTGCATTACCACCAAGACGTACAAGATCATTATAGGTATCATTAAAATGATAATAAAAAATTAATTTACCCATAAAGGCGGCATAAAGTACCATCATGTATATAGTTAATAGTATAGTTCTTACCATATCACCAACTGCAAAATAAGAAGGTATAAATACACCAGGTAAAGTAATTAATATAAAGGATAACAATAAGACATATGCATGATAATCAAGTCCCCACCAAAAAAACCATAAGTAAAAAGTCTTTACAAGCTTTATTCTTATCATCTTTCCAACTATAAGAAGGACCATATTTTTTTATAAATAAAAAAATCTAAATATAGCACTGATTATAGGTGCCCAAATAAAAAAATTTTTTTAAATCTTGTTGTAAGCCTGATAATAGTGCTTCTAACATATATAGTCTCCTTAATTATTACTATAATGATGTTAATACATTTAATGCAAATACTCTTTTAGATTTTCTTTAATTTGTTCTTTATATTTATTAAGTAATTCATATCTCTTCCGATACTGACTACGTTTTTGAGATTTAATCTCTTCAATCGGTTTTCTGTATTCTTCCAATGGTATTTTTATAGAATCGTGAATCTTTTGTAATCGTACCGCCAATGTCTTCCCACAATGTATCGAGTTCAGCTACCTTTGCCTTATGTCCACGTACCATATGTGTATTGGCGTAGAAACCTTCATCAGATACAGCGTACATAGATTGCACTTTACAGTATTTAGCGAGTTCCCGAATCAAAAATACGATAAAGTTTTTTGGACGATAGCCAAACATTTTCTTTGTAATATGTTTGGCATTATCTAAACCATCTTTATACCCTTGGATGGTGCCAATCCACAAAGTTGGTTCTCCTTCAAGACCTTTACCAAGACGAATATTCGCATGATATACGCCTTGATTCCCTAGTTGTAACAGAATGGTAAATAAACCTTCCTTACGTTGACCTGTCATAAAATTAAGATGAGCCGTCATATTTAGTTCTTCATCTTGCCAAAGTAGAATGCCTTGCTTTAATCCTTCTGGTTTTAGCTCATCCGGATTATATAACATTTCGATGGTCTCTGGCATAAATACGTATTCTAAGGCTGTAAAGTGATTTTTTACCGCATCAATGCGTTCACGCAAGGTAGATTCTTTAAACAAGAAAATACGGCTCATCAACTCATAGAGACCTTCTTGTTTATCTAAAATATGTTGATCTGGTGTGTAGCTTTCAAAAAAAGCCTTGTATTCCATCATCTCTTGTTTATGGCCTACAGTTCGCAAGAAATGCAATATTACACGACGTGTTTCACGCCATGATTTTTTCCCATAAATAGCTCGACCATTAGCCCATTGGTCTTTTATATATTGAAACATACACTCTCCTTAGTTGTTCTATACATTAATAATCGAATCAATCATCCGTTTATGTCCAAAGTCTTCATTGGCTTGTACCAAACCTACCTCATATATGTCTGGATGTTCACTCATTTGTTTACAAATTGTTCTAATCCAGCGCGAATCGTATCCACAGAAGATATGTCTAAGCTTTCACCAATATGATAATCACGAAGCACCTCAGGGTTGATTTCAGGTGATACCAAGGCCGGTTTATAGAACCCAATAGCCGTGTAGAGCATGGCGCTCCAGTGATAGCGATAGCGTTCAGCCCCGTATGGCATCAAGATGGCATCTACATCGAGTAAGGCCTTATCCCAATCAGGACCTATAAGGTTCGAATGTAGGAATGAAAGCCCTGGCACATCCTTGTATTCGTCAGCGATGGCATCAAATAGCTCGCCGTCCTCAGGTTTTGCCGTTGCCCCTTGTACCAAGAGTTCTACAGGACCTGTAAAGGTAGCTGTTTTAAAAGCGTCTAATAAAGGAATAATATTTTTTTCCTTGCGGAATTGACCGAAAAAACCAAGTCGTAGCGGCGTATGTGTAGAGAAGGTTGGCGTTTCGCCTGTGGATGGTGTAAATACAGGAGGCAAAATAGAACGTACGCGCGGTAGATCACTGCGCAGCATATCATCGCGCAAAGTGATAACATCTAGGTAAATATTCGGATATCGATTAGCTCGTTCCGCTTGTTTTAAGAACCGTATATTCTCACCTTTGCCAATCCCATGAAAAATAAAGTGAACTGGTACCTTTGCATTTTTTAGAGGTGTATCCAATAAAGCCTTTATATAACGATACGTAGAGGTAGGAATAATAAGAGCATCACAACTATGTTCCCCTAATTTCTTAGCAGCCGAAGTAAACCATGCGCGGCGACGTCGTTCACGCAAGAGGGACAAAAATGGCTTTTTCCATTTCGATGCACCTGCATAGGTCACTACCTCTCCGCCTTCAAGATAGATAACATCAACGCCATAATCAACCTTAAAGGTAAAGTTCTCTGGCACCATCAATACAGGTTCATGACCTTGACGTTTTAATTCATTGATAATCATGCGGTCAAATTCCACCTCATGACCAGCGGGCATAATGATGCTTTCCAAAATGGCTACGCGCATTATGGTCCTCCCTTTCTCATACTAACACTCGTCTGTTATTCAGAAATTATAATTTCCCATTAGATTTTAATAAATAATATAGCTTTACATACTTAATCATAGTGTAGAAATAGTGGTTCACGGATAGAATAAATCCAATTTTTCCATCTAAAAAACCTCTATCTAAGATGTACACCTTGAAAAAGGCCCAGCTTGGACGAATAAGAATATCCTTAACAAAGGAACAGGATTTTCCATCTTCCTTATATTTCTTAGCCGCCAATGTCGTATAGTTATTGAATTTATTAAAGTACTGGTGCCAATTATCATAGGTATAGTGGTACATTTTGCCATGTAGTTTACCTTCAGGATAGGTGCTAGATATAGTTTCATGTACAAAGCCCTCAATATTCGTGCCTTCTTTTGGCATAAACCGCAACACGTAATCGGGACGCAATACACCATGGGTTGCCTTGTTGTGATGGAACACATTGGACCGTTCAATCCAATATGCTTTTTTCTCGTTCTTAGCTAGTACATCTTGTACTTCTCGTTGTAATTCTGGTGAAATGCGTTCATCTGCATCGAGAAAGAAAATCCACTCAGACCGAGCTTCTTCAACGGCAAAACGTCGTTGTTGAGACCAGTCGCCATTCATTGCGTGATGCACGACGCGAGCCCCCATAGATTCGGCAATCTCTACCGTTTTATCCATACTGCCGTCGTCGATAAGAAGCACCTCATCAGCAAATTGTGCGGATATGATGCAGTCTTTCATATGTTGTTCTTCATTTTTAGCCAAAATAATGACCGTTAGTGGTGCCATGTATGTCTCCCCTATTGTACATTAGCATAAAATTTCATCATCCATACCGATAAAGAACGCCAATATTCTGCTTGATTATCATTGGGCAGACATACTCGGATGAGTCCGCCATGTATGTTTGATATTGTCCGTAATCGCCATGCACATCCCCTACCATTTCGCTTGTGATCCATTGGTATGGGGTTACATGTACATCTGGTTGTTCATCGAATGCGGATGGTGCCACTGCATAATATTCGAATCTTTTTGGTGCAATGGCTTCTATAATAGTTGGCATAATGCTTAAATGTGTACCGATAGATGTTGATAATAATGTTTGTGAAAGCTCTAAATGTTGCATATAAAATACGGTATTACGAATTTCACACATCGTGTAATCCCTATGTAAAAAGGATGTATTATTAAACTGATCAAATAGATTGGAATGGTCACCCGTTAAATAGAAAAGAACAAAAATGCCTTCAATTCTTGTTGAATACCTTTTATCCAATTCAATCATCGATACATACCATGTTCCAATTTTTACATACCAATCCTATAAACTAATATTGAACACAAATCTATATTCTCACTTATATGTATCATATAAATGCAATCGTTATCATTTGATAGGATATTTCTTACATTTAGGCCCCTTACATCGCTTGCATTTACCGCATCCACGGTCGATAGTCCCAGCACCTGCTGATTTCTTAGCACTAGTACTCTCCTTGGCCCCCTGTTCAGAGGCCTTACTATTCCATACGGAAACTATCGTTTTTGCTTTTTTTCGGATCTATCCTTTTCGGACTTTTTATCCTTTTTCTTATCTTTCTTCTTATCTTTTTTCTTGAAAGTATCCGCCAAAAATACTGTTTTTTTAACTTATCGTTCAAGACTTTAAGCTTCTTTTTCAGCCTTATCTTTCTTTTTCTTTAACTTTTTCTTCGTCCTTAGCCTGTTTTTTTCTTCCTTGGACTTTTTTTCTGTTTTTTCTCTTTTTTTATCTTCCTTAGACTTTTTTTATCCTCTTTAGGTTTCTTATCTTCTTTAGATTTCTTATCTTCTTTAGATTTTTTTCGTCCTTGGATTTCTTTTATGTCAGAGCCGTTGATCCGCGCCCATTCATCATCAACGCGTTTCAATTGCTTTTTAAGAATCTTTTCTAGCTTCTTATTTGCTTTATCGGACTCCAAACCAGCTTTTACCAAATAACAATGCATTTACCGCTGTATATGGATCAATAGAGGACATATCCTCTTCATCCAATACATCTTCTTCCTCTAATTTCTTATCTTTTTTTAGATTTTTTTATCTTTGTTCTTAGATGATAAAATTGCTTCTAAATCATCATTATCAAAAGGATTTTCCTCATCTAAATGATGAACTTCTAAGCTTTCAACGCCGTCTAGTGAATTTACATTAAGATGCTCTACAGTAGCATCCTCAAAATCAACGATTTCCTTAACAGAGCTTTCACCAGAGCCTGTGAAAAGGCCACCCATAGAGTTCAATTCGTTCAATTTAATGTGGTTCATGCCCACTGTGGAATCATGTTGCACTGGTACATCGGATAATTGCACCTGTTCCATAGCGTACACGTCGTCGTTATAACTAGCACCCTTGCCAAGATACGACGTATCTGACAGAATGATATCTTCCTTATCGTCGCCAAGTACATCACCAAACAAATCTTGCTCAAGAGATTCGTAGGTATGCAACAAGGACATCCGTTTTTGAACCTCTTCTATTTGGTTCCACAAATCAACGAGAGTAGATGTATAGTATACTCGTTCCTTTACCTCTAAATAGGCTTGGTAAACGATAGCCAGTTCAGACTCATTAAGGCCTTCTTCGGCGCCGATTTCTTCAATCATTTGTTGAATTTCTTGATCTCGGTCGTAACGTTTAATTAAGGCCTTGCGAATGCGTTCAATCAATACTGTATCGATGAGTTCCATGCGTACCTCCTGTATTCAATACACTCATCCCTACCCGCTACTATAGCGCATACGAATCAATGTATAGAACTGTAAAAAAATGAATTAATTTTATAATCTCTAATATATTATTATAGCAGAATTTATAGGCTTTTTCCTTAATAATATAGGTGAAAGTGCCATAAAATTAGAATAAAAATTAAAATGAAAACCTCGATTCAAACAATCCTTGGTACTGTAAATTAGTACTATTAAAGATCATTCAAATCGAGGTTTACTAAAGAATCATTGAAATCGAGGTGTAGTTATTTAAAATAGATTAACCGAATAGACGAGAATTCGCTCCTTTGCATCCTTTTCTTCAAATAGATCGCTGCAATCGATAGGTTCTTCTTGTTCGAGTCGCACATGGTTATTTAAGAAATTTTCCACCTCTTCGTTAACATAGTAGAAAAATAATTTGATTTCACGCGGATGATGATACAGGGAATCAAAGATATTTCCTAAGACGCGCTTAATCGTATGAAGCGCAAAGGGATTAAAGAAAAAGCATCGATCTGCTTGAGCTGGCAATTCATAGAGCGCCGCATCACCGTGCACAAAACTTACCCGATTGCGCGCTGCTGGGCTTTCACCATTGAGTAATGCCTTTTCATATAATCGTTCATCATATTCGATACCGATGGAGTGACATCCCGTTTGGTAAGCCATAAAAATGCTAACACGGCCCTTGCCACTGCCATAATCGATAAGGGTATGTTTCTTGCGAATATGACCGCTGTTCGCCAACCGCTCGAGGACGCAATAATCTGTCGGCTCGTACGGATGATGCTCTGTATCAGACCGACTATCATCGCGGCCTGCTGTTTTTATTTGTAAAACCTGTTCCCATTCCTGCTCACTTGTCATATGTCTATTTTCTACCTTATATCAATCGTAATATATTAAGTAATATTAAGTAATATTAAGTAATATCTAGTTATATCAACTATTGTATATGCATATAATATTATTTACAAATAATACTAAATTGTGTAATATAATTATAGATAAAGGAAATAAATATTTTTGCTAGCATTTTAATGCATGCAAAACAAAAAGAGGAGGGTGGCAGCCCTCCTCTTTTTGTGCTAGTTACCGGCCTAATATCTATCTAGCCACTTGCAAATATAATATCCAATTATACTTGCTACGATAGATACTGTGAAGGAAATAAATATTTCGAGCATTTTAATACACCCCCTTCCTGTTACCAGTTTGGGGCGGTAACACCTATAGTATATACCAAAAGCACCCTTTTGGGTGCTTTCTTGTATACAAACATTTATTGCTGCTAATATGGTATACTAAAGAGTAATATTTCAATATTCTCATGTGCAGAATGATATGTCATCAAAAAGGAGTGTCTACCTACATGGACAGTGATCTGACCTTAGATTTTATAATTATCGTCGTATTAATCATTGCTAACGGCTTGTTCTCTATGACAGAGTTAGCCATCGTCAATGCGAAAAAACGTAAACTCGAAGAGTTAGCCGAAGCAGGCAACGAGCGTGCTAAAAAGGCCTTCGAATTAGCAGAAAATCCTAATAATATGTTTTCTACTATTCAAATTGGTATTACCCTCGTTGGTATTTTAACTGGTTTGTACTCTGGTGCGACCTTCTCTGGTCCATTAGAGGAAATATTAGTAGCTAATCTTCCTAGCATTGAGCCATATGCAGCGTCTCTAAGCTCCTTACTCATCGTTACAGTTATCACCTATTTATCCCTCGTTATTGGCGAGCTCGTGCCGAAACGTTTAGCATTAAATAGTCCTGAAAGCATCGCCGTAGTAGTAGCAAAACCGATTTATTGGTTGTCTGTAGCCTTAAAGCCAATCGTTAGCTTCCTCGGTGTTTCCACAGAATTCCTGTTGAAATTACTAGGTGTTACTGTGAAAGAAGAGGCTCCTGTTACAGAGTCTGAAATCAACAAGATGCTCACCGAAGGCGTTGCTATGGGTGCTTACGAAGAAGAGGAACCAATTCTCGTAGAAAATATCTTCCACCTTGCAGATATGAACGCTGGCGATGTAATGACGCCCCGTACACAACTGAAATGGATCGATCTTAACGGCACTGAGGACGAAATCATGGATGTCCTCAAAAATGCCAACCATTATCGCATTCCTGTTGGTACCGATTCGTTGGACGAACTCAATGGTCTCGTTACCGTATCTGATGTATTAGTTCAAATTATGCAACGTCCTAGTGAAAGTTCCATTCAAGATGTTATCAAGTCTTGTCTCAAGGAGCCTGTTCTAGTTCCAGAATCCATTCCGCTTATGAAGTTATTAAACGTACTTCGTACGGAAGGTGTTCACGAGTCCATTATCCTCGATGAGTACGGCGGTTTCACAGGTCTCGTAACCTTGCATGACATCATGGAAGAAATCGTAGGTCTTATGCCTTCTGGTGAAGACGAAATCAAAGAAGAAGAAAATAAAATCATCGAACGCGATGGTGCATGGCTTGTAGACGGCCTCCTCGACGTAGATGAATTTAAAGAATTCTTCCACATCGATGAAGAATTACCTGGCGAAGAAGATGACTTGTATAAAACTATGGGTGGCCTTTTGAATCTCCTCTTCGGTCGCATTCCAAAAGAACTAGACAAAGCAAAATGGAATGGCTATACCTTTGAAGTCATCGACATGGATAACACCCGTATCGATAAAAATCCTTGTTACCTATGAAGAACCTGTGGTAGAACAAGAAGAAGAAAAAAACTAAGATCTACAAGCTTATAAACATGTACAACAAGAGTGAGTTCTCTAAGGAGGACTCACTTTTTTATTATTAACAACCTAATAACTTATAATTTTAAAATAAAAAAAGGCATACGTTCAAAAATATACTAATAAATATATCAAATAAGTATATAATTCTTTTTATTTACCGCATAAAGGGTAGAATTATATATTTAAATATAGTATTATTAAATTGTATAAAATATATAAGTTAAATAGTATTTCTATTTCCTTATCTTGTGTATGTATTTAGAAATATGCTAACAATAAAAAGTCCTATGATATTAAGTTGTAACGAATATGTTGCAGCTTTCATAGGGCTTATGTGTGGTAGTAAAAGGAGAGATTCTATGAATCCAAGAGTCATAGCAACCATAGGAGCCCTATTAATAGGGACTGCGGTCATAAGTGGTTGTGGATCAGAAAAGCCACCTGAGGATACAAGCCTCAAGGTACGAACCATCACTATCGGTGAAGAATCAGGCACTACCAGTGCTGGTTATGCAGGCACCATCCACAATAAGACAGAAACAAAATTAGCCTTTCAAATTGGAGGCCGCGTTATCAACAAATTCGTCAATGTTGGTGATGTAGTGCAAGCAGGCGAAGTGATTGCTCAAATCAACGGTTCTGATACGGCGGCGCAGATGCAAAATGCCGAAGGCGCCGTAAAAGCGGCTCAATCAGCATTCGAATTAGCAGAAACGAATGCCAACCGATATCGCGAACTCTATGCACAACAAGCGATCAGCAAATTGCAGCTAGACCAAGCGGAAAACCAATTGAATGCGGCCTCTGCACAACTACAACAGGCACAGGCAGGCCTCAATTTGAGTAGCAATCAAAATAGTTATACCAATCTAACAGCCCCAGATACGGGCATTATTACGGCCCTCAATCTTGAATCAGGCCAAGTGGTAGCAGCAGGTCAAAGCATTGGCACCTTAGCAGTTGGTCGTGATCTAGAGGCGGTCATCGCTCTTCCTGAACAGGAAATGAGCAAGATACACGTAGGTAGCCCTGCTACTATTACCTTCTGGGCCTTGCCAGATGTAAAGGTGCAAGGTGTTGTGCGTGAGGTTTCACCAATTCCAGATCCTGTGGCGAGAACGTATACCGTAAAAATTACCTTACAAAATGCACCTAGTGAAGTACAACTAGGTATGACTGTTAATGCTAATCTAACGACAACAGATACTAGCAATATTACGATTCCGTTGACGGCTCTTGTGAAAGACTCAAACGGCAACAATGCAGTCTATATCATCCGCGATAAGAAGGCTCATCTGGTGCCTATCAAAACTGGCGATTTTGGTCAAAACTCAGTTATCGTCACATCTGGCTTAACGAAAGGCGACATTGTCATCACCGCAGGTACCCAACAGTTACAAGAAGGGACGGCGGTTAGTCAATGAAACAATTTAACTTAGCCGAATGGGCTCTCAAACACAAGTCCATTATCTACTACTTCATGGCTGTTCTTCTCACCTTTGGTATCTTCTCATACTCCCAAATGGGACGTATGGAGGACCCAGACTTTACGATGCGCACCATGGTGGTTGGTGTTGCTTGGCCAGGGGCTTCCCCGCAAGAAATGTCTGATCAGGTAACGGACAAACTAGAAGAAAAACTGCGCGACCTACCAGGTGTAGATTATACGAAATCTTTCACAGATGGTAGTAAATCGGTGATTTATATTAATCTAAAAGAAGATTTACCATCTGATAGAATCCGTCCCGCTTGGGAAGAAGCGCGGAATATGATCAACGACGAATGGAAGTCACTGCCACAAGGCGTTCAAGGCCCTACCATCAACGATCGATTCGACGATGTATATGGCATCATTTACGCCATCAGTGGTGATGAATATTCGTACGAAGAAAAGCGGCAACAAGCAGAAGACTTAAAACGTCAGCTTTTATCAGTTCCTAATGTAAAAAAAATCAGCCTTATTGGGGTACAACAACAAACTCTCAATGTAACGATCAACAAGGATAAGCTAGCATCCTATCAAATCAGCACGCAACAGCTATTAACGGCTATCAAACAGCAAAGTATGATGGTTCCAGCTGGTATGATTACGACAGATACAAACAATGTATATCTCCGCGTAAACGGTCTATTCGATAGCCCTCAAGCGGTACAAGATATGCCTATACGCATCAATAATCAAACGTTGCGACTCGGCGATATGGCTGATGTAACTATGACCTATCAAGACCCCAGCAATCCACAGTTCTACTTTGAAGGTAAACCAGCTATTGGCATTGCCATCTCTATGGATGCAGGTGGCAATAATATCGAATTCGGCGAAGCTATCGATAAAAAACTGGAGGAATTAAAGAAAACTATTCCTGCAGGACTCGAACTTAGCCAAGTATCAAATCAGCCTCACATTGTTAAAGAATCCATTGGCGATTTCTCTCAATCCTTATTTGAAGCCATCGCTATCGTATTACTCGTCAGCTTTGCATCCCTTGGCTTGCGAACAGGTGTCGTAGTAGCCCTCACCATTCCTGTCGTTGTATCTACTACATTCATCTTGATGTATGAAAACGGTATTTACTTACACAAGGTTAGCCTAGGTGCCCTTATCTTGGCACTGGGCCTCCTCGTAGACGATGCCATTATCGTTGTAGAAATGATGAGCGTTAAACTCGAAGAAGGTTGGGGACACTTTAAAGCGGCCACCTTTGCTTACCAATCTACCGCGTTCCCTATGCTATCTGGTACGCTTATTACCTGTGCAGGCTTCTTGCCATTAGCACTAGCAGAAGGGATGGTAGCAGAATTTACAAATCTCTATCCATCGTTGTATTTATGGCTCTCATCCTATCATGGTTTGCTTCTGTTCTCGTCAGCCCTGTTCTCGGTTATAAAATCATCGAAAACAAGGCTCCAAAACCTGAATCTGAATGGACTAAACGTGACCATATCATGCACAAGCTAAGCGTTACGTTCAATACAAAATTTGAAAAGCTTTTACATTGGGCACTAGGTCACCACAAAGTAGTATTACTGGCTACTTTAGTCATATTCGTATTATCTCTACTTTCACTACCATTGATTAAACAGGAATTCTTCCCGTCATCAACGCGTAATGAAATCATCGTATCCATGCAGTTCCCTCAAAGTTCATCCATTGAGTACACCGCAAACCAAGCAAAGATCATTGATGAACATTTGCAAGGGGACGAACGCATTGCAACGTTCTCATCCAATATTGGACAAGGTTCTCCTCGTTTCGTCCTCACCTTGGAACCTGAATTGCAACGAAACAATTTCTTACAATATGTAATCGTTACAAAATCCTTAGAGGACCGAGATAACCTATATGATGAGTTAACGTCTTACTTAAATACAGAATTCCCATCAGCTCTTGTAAATACTCAGTTTATCCAAATCGGGCCTCCATCTAAGTATCCTATTATGCTCCGCGTAGCAGGTCCTGATCAAAAGGTGGTAAAAGACATTGCAAACCAAGTAAAAGCTAAAATGCAAGGCGACAAGGATTTACAGAATATAGCCTTTGACTGGCCAGATACGGAACCAGTAGCCAATATTCACATCGATCCAAACAAGGCGCGCCTACTAGGTATCGATAGCTACGCTGTATCCTTGCACTTACAAAGTCTATTATCTGGTACAAAATCTGGTGAATATTACGAAGGCAATCAAACCATACCTGTTACCTTCCGTTTAGGTGGCAACGAACAGCACAATTTAAGTGCCCTTTCCTCCTTACCGATTCAAACAGGCAACGGTTCCTACGTACCACTTAACCAGATTGCAACCATTACCATGACGCAAGAGGATGGTATTATTTGGCATCGTAACATGATGCCTACCATCAGTGTGTATGCTAATGTAAAACCTGGCGTCTTAGGTAATGCGAAAACGAAAGAGGTCTATAAATCATTACAAGACATTCGCGATTCCTTGCCTACAGGCTATACCATTGAGCTAGACGGTGCTGCTGAAAAGAGCGTAACAGCGGTTCAAAGATTATTAAAACCAATGCCAATTATGCTCTTTGTAATAATGACAATCCTCATGTTCCAATTGAAGCGTATCGCCCTAATGATAATGGCTTTACTCACAGCCCCACTAGGCCTCATTGGTGTCGTATTAGCACTGAATATTACAAGAACGCCGTTAGGCTTTATGGCGATTCTAGGTATCATCGCCCTATCGGGTATGATCATTCGTAACTCCATTATCTTGTTAGATCAAATCGAAATCCACAAGGCAGAAGGCCAAAAACCTCGTGAAGCGATTATCAACTCCGCTACACTTCGTTTCCGCCCTATCATGCTCACCGCTCTCGCAGCGATTTTAGGCATGATTCCTCTCATGGGATCTGTATTCTGGAGCCCACTAGCCATCGCCTTTAGCGGCGGCCTACTAGTGGCAACGGTGCTAACACTTATCGTACTACCAGTCATGTACGCAAGCTGGTACAAGATTAAATAATTACAAATATACCTACATTTGTAAGATCTAATATGTACTAGGAACTTTATTTCCTTAGTAAAAATCCCCTAATCTTTGTAAAAGCTATATAGCTTATACATTGATTAGGGGATTTAATTATAAATTAGTAACATAAAAAACAGCAGGACTAAAGCCTGCTGTTTTTTAGTCACAAGAATACATTGCAACTTACTTATTTCCCTTAGGATTATATTAACAGTTATATCTAACGTAGTCTACCATCTATTAAACTACTACAGCTGTACCATTGCATGTAATCATGAGCATGCCGTTTTGTGCACCTACAGTGCTATATTGGAAGGATACACCAATAATAGCATTAGCACCCAATTTAGAAGCGCGTTGAGACATTTCATCGAGAGCTGCTTGGCGAGCACTCATCAAAGAATCTTCATAGCTGCCACTACGACCACCTACGATGTCACGAATACCAGACATGAAGTCTTTAACGAAGTTACGACCTTCTACTACTTCACCAAATACAATACCTTTGTACTCTTGTACAGGTTTGTTTTCAATATGAAACGTTGTTGTAATAATCATAATTCTCTCCTCATTATCTATCAAAGTCGCGGTCTAAGTTAACTTCTTTCAACGGCACAACTTTAGTTTTGTTGATATATTTGTAACCTAGGTAAACTGCAAAGAAGATTGGCAAGCCAATATACGCAACGGATACGCCGTACCAGTCGATTGTTTCGCCTGTGAAAGCGGAGTAGTTTGACCAGCGATGATGATGACGCAAAGAATGAACGCCAAGATTGGACCTACTGGGAATAACCATGCTTTGTAAGGCAATTCGCTAAGATCTCTGCCTTGTGCAATGAAGGCACGACGGAAGCGATAGTGAGAAACAGCGATACCAACCCATGCGATGAAGCCGCAAAGACCGGAGATATTAACAATCCAAGTATATGCAGTACCTTCGCCGATGAAGCTTGTAAGGAATGCAAATAAACCAATTGCTGTAGTTAAGATTAACGCTGGCACTGGAACGCCACGGCTATTAAGCTTAGCAAATATTTGAGGTGCTTGACCTTCTTTAGCGAGTGCGTACAGCATGCGCGTAGAAGAATATAGACCAGAGTTACCAGCACTGAGTACTGCCGTTAAGATGATAGCATTGATGAAGTTAGCAGCAAAGGCAAAACCAAAGCGATCAAATACGAGTGTAAATGGAGAAATAGAAACGTTTTCCACACTAGCATTCAAAAGATTTGGATCAGTGTATGGAATCAAGAAACCGATAACTGTGAAAGCACCGATATAGAACAATAGAATACGCCAGAAGATAGAGTTAATCGCTTTTGGCACGTTCTTTTCAGGGTCTTCTGCTTCACCAGCTGCTACGCCAATAAGCTCAGTACCTTGGAAGGAGAAACCAGCTACCATGAAGATGGCAAGGATAGAACCAAAACCACCTACGAATGGCGCTTCCCCTATTGTCCAGTTCGTAAAGCCTGGAGATGTGTCACCAATGCCAAAAATGAGCATGGATCCACAGAATAGGAATACGAATACAGTAATAACCTTGATACTAGAGAACACATATTCACTTTCACCAAAGGAACGAGTCGATAAATAGTTCAAGCCGAATAGAATGAGCAAGAACAGAGCAGACCATACGATGGCAGGCACATCAGGGAACCAATATTTCATGATGAGCGCCCCTGCTAATACTTCAGCAGCCAAGGTAATAGCCCAGTTAAACCAGTAGTTCCAACCTAAGGCAAAACCAAAGGCAGGGTCTACATAGCGTTTTGCATAAGTCCCGAAGGAACCAGGAATCGGTAAGTACGTAGCCATTTCCCCAAGAGAAGTCATGAGGAAGTAAACCATGAGGCCAATGAGGCCGTAAGCTACAAGAGCACCACCAGGGCCTGCAGTACTTACTACTTCACCACCGGCAACGAATAAGCCAGTACCGATAGCACCGCCAAGAGCGATCATATTCATATGACGCGCTTTTAAGGTACGTTTTAGATGTTGATCAGTGTTAGACGTAAACTCTACGTTATTATTTTGATTATCAGCCATGGTGCACCTCTTACAAATCTAGATTACGCACATATTTTGCGTTATCTTCAATAAATTTACGACGAGGTTCTACCTTATCACCCATGAGAACGGTAAAGATTTTGTCAGCTTCAATGGAATCTTCTAAGCTAACTTGTAAAATCGTACGATTTTCAGGGTTCATAGTAGTTTCCCATAATTGTTCAGGGTTCATTTCACCTAAACCTTTGTAACGTTGAATTGCTATGCCTTCACGGCCTACTTCATCAAGTTTAGCAGCTAATTCTGCATCAGAATATACATACCATTGGGATTTACCCTTCTTGATTTGGTACAAAGGTGGTTGAGCAATGTAAATATGGCCTTCTTCCACCAATGGTTTCATATAGCGGTAGAAGAATGTTAATAACAAGGTACGGATATGAGCGCCGTCAACGTCCGCATCTGTCATGATGATGATCTTGTTATAACGGGATTTAGTAATATCGAATTCTTCCCCAATGCCAGTACCAAAAGCGGTAATCATGGAGCGAATTTCGTTATTCGCCAAAAATCTTATCAAGGCGTGCTTTTTCTACGTTAAGGATTTTACCGCGCAACGGCAAAATCGCTTGGTAACGACGGTCGCGACCTTGTTTTGCAGAACCGCCCGCAGAATCACCTTCGACTAGATAAATTTCAGTCATAGATGTATCTTTTTCGGAGCAATCTGCCAATTTACCAGGAAGGCTGGAAATTTCCAAAGCATTTTTACGACGAGTTAAGTCGCGAGCTTTACGAGCTGCCTCACGAGCACGGCTTGCCATAGTCGCTTTTTCGATGATTTTCTTCGCATCTTGCGGATGTTCTTCAAAGAATGTTTTAAGACCATCAGATACGATAACATCTGTAATACCTTTAACTTCGCTATTGCCAAGTTTAGTTTTTGTTTGGCCTTCAAATTGAGGTTCCAATACTTTTACAGAAACAACAGCTGTCAAACCTTCACGTACGTCTTCACCGGAAAGGTTGGACTCATTTTCCTTGATCAAGCCAGCTTTACGGCCATAATCATTGAGGGTACGAGTCAAAGCAGCACGGAAGCCAGAAAGATGTGTACCACCGTCAATAGTGTTGATGTTATTTACGAAGGACAACAAGTTTTCGCTGTAACTATCGTTATATTGCAAAGCTACATCTACTACTACATCATCTTTTGTATTTTCGATGTTGATAACAGTTGGATTAACAACTTCTTTATTTTCGTTCAAGAAGGTAATGAAAGAACTCAAACCACCTTCGTAGTGGAAGCTTTCAACACGAGGTTCCTCTTGGCGCAAATCACTCAATGTAATGCGAAGTCCTTTATTAAGGAATGCCAATTCTTGTAAACGCATTTTCAATGTATCAAAGCTGAATACTGTAGTTTCAAAGATCTCAGCATCTGGCTTGAATATAACTGTAGTACCAGTACCTTCTGCTTTACCAATTTCGTGCAACTCAGAAGTCTTGTGACCACGAGCAAAGGAAATTTCTTGAACGATACCATTTTGAGCTACTTGAACCTTAGTCCATTCGCTCAACGCATTTACTACGGAAATACCTACGCCGTGAAGACCACCAGATACCTTGTAGCCGCCACCGCCGAATTTACCACCGGCATGTAATTTAGTTAATACTAACTCTACCGCAGACATACCAGATTCATGCATCCCTGTTGGAATACCACGGCCATCATCCACAACAGTAATACTGTTATCTGGATTGATGGACACTTCGATGTGTGTAGCGTAACCAGCAAGCGCTTCGTCTACAGAGTTATCTACAACTTCGTATACGAGGTGATGCAAACCGCGGGCAGACGTACTACCAATGTACATCCCCGGGCGTTTACGCACCGCGTCGAGACCCTCAAGAACCTGAATATTCTGAGCGCCATAATTTTGTTCAGGCATGAAACAAACTCCTCCTAACAATCTATCTCACTGTACATACTAGAATTTGTATGACAACACATGTACAGATTAAACTTATCTCTTTATTATACTATAAAATTCATCAATTCGCCTCATTAAAGTCTTAATACTAATACCAGATCCGTAAATGCAATCATCAGTGACTACATAGGTCTTAATTTGCTCCTCTGGTACCATGGCGATATACTCTAAACTTTCATAGTGATGAATAGGACTTTTATGGGATTTTCCGCCCTTGGCGTGCACCATAGTAATGATGGATTCGATAGGTACGGAAACGGTATCCCCAATATGAACGTACATAGGAATGCCTCCTCTACTTTTCTAATGTCCCATTTAATGAATCAATTTTGCGCTGTTCCTCTTCAGCAAGAAACTTTGATCGATATTTGTTGCACAAATTAATAACATGCTGATCCGTCAACTCATCAGGCTTCTTATGAGTGATGAGCATAGCCACCATATACATGTGACGGCGATTGATAGACCCTTTATAAATTTTATCTAAGTAAAAGTATATAGATTCCCGCATAGCTTCTGCAAAGTCTGGGAAGGTACACTGTATAAACTGCTGACAGTCGCTGTATTTAAAGTACGGATACTTTCTAATAACTGCCTTAATATCCTTAATATGAGCGCGATGCAATTCATATTCGCAAGTGGGACAGATTTCTTTTTTCGATTCCATGTGCATGCCACATCGACCACAACGATGATAGCCATGCTGCTCCAAATAGATTTCACGCTTTCGAGCCGTAATTTGTACTTTTCTGAAAGCAGCTCGTAATTCTTCGTTATCCGTTTGTTCTAAAGATTTATCGATGGCGTCTACATCTTCTTTTGAAAGCACGATGTCAGCAAAATTAATCTTTTTAGATTCCCCTATTTTGTCAGGAAGAGATATAGACGTATTGGTGTCTACTTTCACATAGCTCTGACGTTTCATAATAAAGCGAATATCGGTGATGACCTCTTGGTGGTAATACTTGTTAATCGCCTCAATGATACGCCGTTTTTGCATCTGTAGTTCCTGCATCCACATGGAATTATCTGCGCTAATCACCATATCTGGCGGCTTGATAGACACAATTTTCGTATGGTCTGCAATGACATCGCCCACTACATGACGCCACTTGTGAACAAGGGTATTTAATTTATATTGTTCCAGTAAATTCAGTTTTGATAAGGCCTTTGGTAAACAAAGATCAAGGCTGTCCATACTGAACCTTTCCCCCTTCACAAGAAATAAATTGAACCGATTTCAAATCTTTAAATCGTGAATATCTGTAGTAGTAATAAATGTTTGAATGCGTTTATGAATAAACTGCAATAAATTCGCTCGTCTCGACTCATCAAGTTCGCTCAATACATCATCTAGTAAAAGAACTGGATATTCCCCAACCTCGGACTTAATAAACTCAAGCTCACTCAACTTTAAGGATAATACAGCCGTTCGTTGCTGTCCTTGGGATCCAAATTTCTTTAAATCCATCGCATCGGAAAAGAATCGTAAATCATCGCGGTGAGGACCTACGCTGGTGGTCATCCGATGACGATCCTGCGGCAACGCTGCTTTAATACGCTCGTAAAAGCCTTCCTTTGTATATTCTAAGGATCCGTTTTCCATATAAGGCTGTTCATAACCAATGGTTAAATTCTCAAGGCCACCCGTCAATTTACGATTCATTAAATCGATAAGAAGGTTAATTTTCTTCAAGCTCTCTAACCGTTTCTTTACGATAAAGCTCGCCATATCTGCTAGCTGTAAATCCCATTCTTCAAGAGGAATGTTTTGCTTTCCTCTATATTCCTTAAGGACTGCATTTCGTTGCTGTAATAGCCGATTATACTGCATCAACTGATGATAGTACGTAGCGCTAGTCTGAGAAATCTCCATATCGAGGAAACGTCTACGTCCCGACGGAGTCCCCTTGATGAGTTGTAAATCTTCAGGACAGAAGATAACTGTATTTAATGTACCAATCAGTTCTTTTTGAGATATTTTAGTATCGTTTAACCGGATATCCTTAGGGCCTTGGCGGAATAACTTAATATTTACCTTTTGTGGCGTATCCTTTTTCTCGAACTTAACGACAATACCTGCTTCCTCAGCATTGAACATGAGCATATCCGATGTATCGTTGGTCCGATGGCTTTTACCAATGGTACCCACATAGATAGATTCGAGGATATTCGTCTTACCAGCCCCATTGGTACCGTGCAAAACGATAATTTCCGGATTGAATTGAATCGTTACATCCTTGTAATTACGAAACTGGAATAATTGCAGTGAGTCAATTCTCACCGATTAAGCCTCCTCTTGAGTAATTACGAGATCTACATCGAGACCTTCACAAGAAATCACATCGCCAACGCGGCACTTCTTGCGCTTTTCTGTCACAACTTGACCATTCAAAGTAAGGATGCCTTCATGGATAAAGGATTTAATTTGACCACCCGTTTCAATGATGCCTTCTAACTTCAACAACTGATCAATTTGAATGTACTCCGTATGAATGGGTACCTGCTGTTGCTCTTTCATAACGTCCTCCTATAGTGGACAAATTATAACTATATGGTAATTAGGTAACGATGACTTTTTAATCATCATTACCTAATAAAAAAATATGTATATTAATTCAATGGAATATACAACGTAATAATTCTATTATCAATTAACTAATGATAGACTAATGTATTAAAAGTTAAGCGTTTGTACGAACTGGTGTTACTACGTATGTATAGTTCGGATTATTGTCTTGGCGAATGACAACTGGACCGTTTTGTTTTAAGAACAAGTGGATATTATCTCCTGTGCTATGGCGCAAGATGTCGGAGATGTAGCGTCCGTTGAAAGAGATTGTGAAAGGTGTACCTTTAAATTCAACAGCTATATCTTCTTTTTGCCATACCGATTTCAGTATTTTGAGTAGACAATGTTACATTGCTTTCAGACCAATCATAACGAATTACGTTATAGCTGATGTCTTTAGCCAACAAGGATACGCGGTCAACGGCACCAGCGAATTCGCGGCGGTCGATAACAGCGCTAGAGTCGAATTGTGAAGGAATTACCTTTTCATATTCTGGGTACGTGCCTTCGATTAAGCGAGAAATGATGTAAATCGATTCAAAGTTGAATACGATTTGTGTGCGATTCCAAATGATGTTGATCATCGCTGGATTATCTGTTGGTAACAAACGAGATACTTCAGCCAAAGTTTTTGTAGGAATGATGGCGCGCATTGGCGTAGTTGCTGGTTCATCGATAGTAATTTTCTTAACAGCCATGCGGTGTGTATCAGTAGCAACCATAGTGACTTCGTTTTCTTTAATCTCAAGAAGAGCACCAGTAAATACAGGACGATCTTCGTCTGTTGCAGCTGCATAGTTTGTTAAATCGATGAGTTCTTTCATAGCAAAGCTATCGATGTTTACATGATCTTGGTCGTGAATTTGTTCAACCAAGGAGAAATCATCTGGATGCAATGTTACGAGGTTAAATTCGGAAGAACCAGACGTAATCGTTAAAGAATTTCCGTCCTCTGGTTTGTAAAGTTCAATAGTATCGCCAGGCAATTTGCGGATTAACTCTTGGAAATAACGGGAACCAACTACTAATGTGCCAGGTTCTTTAATATCGCCGTCGATGGTTAAACGAATACCGAGTTCAAAGTCATTACCTTGCAATTCTACTTGACCATTTTTTGTAGTCATGTAGATAGCACCTGGTAAATTGGAACTTGTTTTATTTTGAGATACCTTTTGCAATACGTTGATTGCTTTTTGGAGATTTGCTTTTGGGAATGTAATATGCATTTATAACTCCTTTATGATTTGTATGTTTGTTTGTAATATTCTATGTTTGCTACCGTAGATGCTCTATATATATTCTGCGATAGATCTGTTTCTACTGGTTTTTTGATTGTTTGTTAGTTTTAGTAGTAGTAATAGTAGGGGCCTGTTCATATGTGTAAAAGTGAATTGGGGCCACTAGCTGTGTGATTTTTGGGTTGTGTATAACTATGTTGATAGTTTGTAACCACTTATCCACATACTCACAGGTAAGTGCAAGTTTTTGGATATCCACAAAGTTATACACCATCTATCCACAGAGTTATCCACAGGTTGTTAATTTCTGTTTAATTTCTCCTACTATGCGTTTTGTTTCTTCGTTTTTTTCAATTTCCTTCGTGATTTTATCGTACGCATGGAGAATTGTTGTATGGTCACGAGAGAAAGCAGCTGCGATTTGCGGATAACTTTCGTTGATCATGTCGCGGCATAAATACATGGCAATTTGGCGTGGGAATGCGAATTGAGCCTTTCTCTTCTTGCCGAGTAAGTCTTGCTTTAATATTGAAATAAGAACTTACAAAATTCTGGATGCTTTCAATATTAACCATGTTTACCTCTTCTGTGTGAACGAGGCCAGCCAAGGCTTGTTTTGTATATTCTAGGTCGATAGATTCCAGACGTTGATCGATGGATGCGGTGCCGATTAATTTGGTGAAAGCACCTTGTAACACGCGGACGTTTTCGCTAAATTGTAACGCCACGTAGTTGATGGAGTCGTTATCGATGCGAATAACGCGGTTCTTTTTATATTCTCGTTCCAGCAAAGATCTAAAGATGGCAATGCGTGTTTCTAAATCTGGATTTTCCATGGTTGCAATGTAGCCAGCTTGGAAACGGGAACGGAGACGATCTTCAAATTGCTCCATATCGTTTGGCATCGTATCAGATGTAAGGACGATTTGCTTGTTGTTATTTAATAACTCATTGAACGTATTAAATAGCTCAGTTTTCGTACTTTCACGACTTTCAAGGAACTGAATATCGTCAATCATGAGTACATCGATATTGCGGAATGTGTTGCGGAACAATTTACCTTGGTTACGCTGCAATGTTTCGACGAAAATGTTCATAAAGTTTTCGCTCGTAATGGACATAACCTTCATGTGTGGATGATTTTCCTTGATGGCATTGCCGATGGCGTGCATTAAGTGCGTTTTACCTAGACCTGATGGACCATAGATAAAGAGCGGATTATAGTCGCCGCCTGGAAACTCAGCTACATTTTGAGCAGCCCCAAAAGGAATGCGGTTCGCGTTGCCTGTAACGTAGTTATCAAAACGGTACGCTGGATTAAGGTTAGATAAGGACAAATCTACAGGCACATTATCAGACTGTAATGTAGGTGTTGTAGTTTCAACTGTTTTACTAGACGCTACCATTGGCTCATCTGGAATATTCACAGGCGCTGGTGTGCGGTCGATATAGACAGGCTCCTGATACACCGGTGTGTAGAACTCATCTTGTTGAGATTTTTCCTCTACCACAGGCGGTAATGGCATCGGTGGAGCCACTACAGGAGCATCATCAATGAGACTTTCATCAACAAAAGTAGTATCTATACTCTCTTGATTGAAATCAAATAACACCATATCCCGATGGGAACCGATAACCGTAGTAATAGCATCCTGCAAAGCCTTGCTAATCTGCGGCTGCTGATCGATTAAGTTTTTAACAAATGTTTGCATGACCCCAATATGGATCGAATGACTGTCGAGAGACATGGGAATCAACGATGACGAGACGCGCAAGTACAACGCGTCAGGCAAATGTTGCATGTTCTTTTTCGCCTCTTGCAATATATGTTCCCATATATTATTCAAATCAAATGATTGCATGACGTGCCTCTTGTGTATAACTATTACGATAAATGTGTATAACTTTAGGAATAATGTGTATAACTATTGTAAAAGCTGTGGAAAACCATATTATTCCTGTGAATAACCTGTGCACAACCTGTGAATAAGTGAAAATAAAATTCTCTTTTAACCAGATAATAACTGACTTTATAGATTACACAGGTCAAAAGAGAAAAAAATGTGGATAACCTTAAAAGTTATCCAACAAAAAAACTTATAAAAAAATATACTTTTTTTCCTAATTTCAAGTATGATTGTACTAAAAAAATAAGTAATTTGTCATTCAATCTGTGGATAACTTTTTATAAACTGTTTATAATGTATATTTTAAATTTTCTTGGGTATATCTATTACTTTTTTGATAGGAAGTGAAACTACTTTTATCGCTCCATACGACGCGTAAGTCACTCAAAAAGTAGTTTCACTTCCCTCCTACAACCAGATAATTTTATAATTTCTATACACACAACTGGAAAAAGTAATAGATATACCTTTTTAGCAATCTACATTAGACCTGTTTATAAAACGTTATCTACACAACTTAAATGAAAATTGGGGAGAGAAGTCAGAGGAAATTAACAGCATCTACTTGCCCTCTTTCCACAACTAGAGATCAAAAGGTAAATTTGTCTTATATAAAAATATTAGAATGTGAGTTCTTGTGTTGTTATAAATTGATGTTACGTTTACATCGTGTAGTGGTGTGTAAGGTGATAATAGGATTTACTTAGGGAGGGAATATAGGGTCCTTTTGAGCGACTTTACGCGTCGTATGGAGCGATGAAGGAGCCCTATATTCCTCCCCTTGGAAACGTAACATCAATTACTGGATGAAATGTGTGATAGAATTATTATAGAAATACAAGAACTCACAAGCAGAATGCCTTTATTATATTGACAAATTTACGTTTTAACTCTATAATTACCCTGTTATGGTATAAGTAAAACAATACAAAATGACGAGGAGGTGTTTTACTAATGAAACGTACTTACCAACCAAATACTCTTTGGAGAAAACGTACCCATGGTTTCCGTGAACGCATGAAAACTATCGGTGGCCGTCTCGTTTTAAAAAGAAGACGTGCAAAAGGCAGAAAACGCTTATCTGCATAATATAATAGCTGTTAGGCAGGAGAAAAAACTTGGCGCTGCTGCCAAGTTTTTCTATTCTTAGGACTTAAGGACAATGCATATGAATTTTTGCCTCGATAAAGCAAGACGACTGACGCACAATAATGAATATCGCCTTGTGTATAAGCACGGTAAATACGAAGTAGGCCGTATGTGTGTACTGTATCGTATGCCCGTGGCGAAGCAATCTATGCGCATTGGTTTTGTAACAGGCAAAAAGGTTGGTTGTGCAGTGGAGCGCAACCGAGCTAGACGCCTTATGAAAGAGGTATATCGCCTTAATCAACATTCCATTCGCGAAGGATATCATATCGTAATTGTTGGACGTGGCCCTCTGAAAAAAACGCTACCTACGAAAAAAAGCGGAAAAGGAGATTTTTGTATCTCTTGCGAAAAAAAGCAAATTATTGGTACAAAATGATAAATAGGACCACAAGTTAGAGGCTTTGGTCCTTTTTGTGTATATGGAGATTTCTATGAAACGCTGTATAACAATGCTTTTACGACTTTTAATTAGGTTCTATCAGCTTGCCATATCTCCCTTAAAACCTGGATGTTGCCGTTATTATCCGACATGTTCCACATATACTCTGCAGGCCATCGAAAAATATGGTCCTTTGAAAGGTAGCTGGATGGGTTTAAAACGCATTCTTCGCTGTCATCCTTTCCATAAGGGTGGCTACGATCCAGTTCCCTAACCCACTTGGGCTTAGGCTGGTTATGTGTTGTGTGAAAGCAACTTTCACCATTACCATTTAGCACAGATTTGGAAATACCTGAGCATCTGTATGGATGAAATTTAGACCATACCATAACGATATATAGATGCGCAAAGGACGATTTCGGACTGTATGAAAAAGGAGAAACAATGGAATTTTTAAGTAGTGTATTCCAACCTATCGTTGATTTAATGAGTTCTTTGGTAACTTACGCGTTCCAATTAACTCAAATGGTAGGTTATCCAAGCTACGGTGTAGCTATTATCCTTTTAACAATCTTTATTAAAGCGATTTTAGCACCACTTACTGTTAAACAAATTAAATCCATGAAGGCTATGCAAGAGTTACAGCCTCGCATGCAAGAATTGCAGAATAAATACAAAAATGATCCTGCAAGATTGCAAGCGGAAATGGGTGCATTGTACAAAGAAATGGGCGTTAATCCACTAGCTGGCTGCTTGCCTTTATTGGTGCAAATGCCATTCTTGATCGCTATTTTCTACGCTTTACAAGGCTATCCATACGATCAAAACTATGTACAATTCTTATGGCTCCCTAGCCTTGGCGAACCAGATCCAATGTACATTTTGCCAGTATTGAGTGCGGCGTCCACTTGGATTATGTCTAAACAAACTGGTAGCGGTGCAACTGGTGCTGCTGCGCAACAACAAAAGATTATGACAATCTTTATGCCTCTATTCATTGGTTACATCTCCCTTAACTTCCCTTCTGGCTTAGTTATTTACTGGATCGTATCCAATGTGTTCCAATTTGTGCAACAACATTTCATTTACAAAGGCTTAGAAGCTAAAAAAATAGGAGACACTATGGAATTTATCGATGTATCTGCTAAAAACCATTGAAGATGCCATTGCCAAAGGTGTAGCTCAATTGGCTGAAGATGGCCAAGAATTGGTTGAAACTAAAGTTTTAGAACAACCTTCTAATGGCTTCTTGGGCATTGGTCGTAAACCAGCAGTTGTGCGCTTATTCTTCACAGCTATGGCAAAAACTGCTACTGTGGAAGAAGTATCACAAGCAGAAGAACAATCTGTAGCTGTTGCTTCCAAGCCGGTTGCAACGACTGAAACAGAAGTGCAAGAAACAGCAGCTGTGGAAACTTTTGATGACGAAGTAGAAGAAAAACCTTCTAAAAAGGAACTTTCAAAAGAAGACCAACAAGAAATTGCTGAAAAAGGTAAACAATTCCTCGATGATATGTTTACTCAAATGGGCCTCAAAGTAGTTATCGAAAAAATGATGACGAAAGATAAAATTACATTCCAAGTACACGGCGAAGAGCTAGGTATTTTGATCGGCAAACATGGTCAAACATTGGATGCTATACAATACTTAACTAATCTCGTGGCTCACAAGGATGTATCCGGCCACTGCCACATCGTTGTAGATGTGGAAAATTACCGTTCTCGCCGAGAAGAAACATTGGTCAATCTCGCGAAACGCTTGGCTTCTAAGGTAAAACGCAACCGTCAAAAGGTTTCCTTAGAACCGATGAATGCTTTTGAACGTAAAATCATTCACACTGCCCTTCAAGGGGACAAACATATTGTAACGAACAGCGAAGGGGACGAACCGTTCCGTCACGTTGTGATTTCTTACAAAAAATAATATAGTGGTGCAGCTTTCGAGTAACTGGGTTTTTCGGTTATTTGTGGGCTGCCCCCTTTATTCTTTAGGTTATGGTGAAAGCTAACCTAAGTTAATCTTCGCGCGGGTAAGATTGGTTTAGTTTAACTTTCACAGGCGAAGACATGAATATTGGATATATCCAAAACATATATTGCAAGCAGTAAATCAAAACGATGAATCTTGATTTCATATGTCTTATGGAATGCATAATAGATTATCGAAATACGGAGATTTTTATGTATATAGATGATACAATAGCGGCCATTGCGACGCCGCCCGGCATCGGCGGGGTTGGTATTATTCGTGTTAGCGGCAAGGATAGTTTTTCCCTATTGTAAATAGCCTGTTCAAGAGCGCTGGCACCGTTCCTTTGATGGACCGCCAAAAATAGAACGATTCAATACGGGACCATTGTGGATCCAGCAACGAACAAGACCATCGACGAGGTTCTTGTGTTATTAATGAAAGGCCCTCATTCTTACACGGCAGAAGATGTGGTGGAAATTCAGTGTCACGGCGGTATTGTGCCGGTTCGACAAATCTTGAAACTGCTCGTAAATCACGATGTGCGCATGGCAGAGGCCGGCGAATTTACGAAACGTGCCTTTATGAACGGACGTATCGACCTCACCCAAGCGGAGGCGATCATTGACATTATTGAAGCGAAAACAGAGGACTCACTCTCCCTCGCTGTATCGCAGCTGGACGGTACAGTTTCGTCCTTTGTAAAAGATGTGCGTGAACAGCTCATCGCTATGATTGCTCATTTAGAGGTAACCATCGATTATCCTGAGGAGGATATTGAGGACGTAACGAGCCAAGAGGTTAGCGACCAATTACAGCCTATTTTGAAAGCTATGGATGAACTCTTGTCCACAGCGAATACGGGACGCCTCATTCGCGACGGTATTACGACGGTTATTGTAGGCCGTCCAAATGCAGGTAAATCGAGCCTTATGAACGCTCTCTTGCGCGAAAACCGCGCTATTGTAACGGATATTCCTGGTACGACGCGGGATAGTATTGAAGAATATATGACCGTAGAAGGCATCTCTCTGCGCCTCATTGATACGGCAGGTATTCGAGACACACAAGATACGGTAGAAGCCCTCGGTGTGGAACGGGCTCGCGATTATATTAATAAAGCGGATATCGTACTCTGCGTTATCGACGGGTCTACTCCATTAACCCCTGAAGAAATCGAAATTTTGACCTCTGTTAGCGGTTTGAATACCATCGTACTCCTCAATAAGTCCGATGTGGCACAAGTTGTTACAGACGAAAATATTAAAGAACACGGGACTTTTACAGCTATTGAGCGTATTAGTGCCAAAGAAGGCGAAGGCTCTGCAGTTCTCTCTAAATGGGTACAAGAACTCGTCTATGGTGGTCGTGTAAAACAAGACAACAGCTCTATGATCAGTAACGTGCGCCACATCAGTCTCATGGAACAAGCAAAGGCGCAAGTTGAACAAGCCCTCTCCTCCATCGATATGGGCATGCCAGTAGACTTTGTAGCTACAGACTTGCGCAGTGCCTGGGAACTACTAGGCGACATCACGGGCGACACCATCCGTGAAAGCATGATAGATGAATTGTTTAGTCGTTTTTGTCTAGGTAAGTGATGATGACAATGAGTACTTCCAAAAAGCCTCCACTGGCCAGGTCTATCCCTTCGGGATAGGGCCAAAGTCGTTTTTTGAAAGCCCTCATTGCCACTCTATGGAGAATAGGGGAAACTCGGCCTACGGCCTCGTGATTTAATTAAAATAAGCTTTCAACATAAGTAATATATAAGGAAATTGATATGTACACAGTAGATAATTATGATGTCATCGTCATCGGTGGTGGTCATGCTGGTTGTGAGGCGGCTCTTGCCGCTGCCCGCATGGGTCATCGCACGTTGATGGCGACCATCAGTTTAGATAATATTGCGCTTATGCCGTGTAACCCCGCCGTGGGTGGTCCTGGTAAAAGCCATCTTGTTTTAGAGGTTGACGCCTTAGGCGGTCAAATGGGTATCAACGCGGATGCTACGGCTATCCAAATGCGTATGCTCAATATGGGTAAAGGCCCTGCCGTGCATTCTTTGCGTTGCCAATCGGATAAAGTTAAATACCAACATTTGATGAAACAAACCGTAGAGAATACAGAGAACCTCAATGTTAAGCAAATTATGGTTACTGAGCTCAAGGTTGAGGACGGCAAGGTCACAGGTATCGTTACAGAGCTTGGCGAATTCTATGGAGCTAAGGCTGTTATTCTTTGTACAGGTACCTATTTGAAAGGTAAAATCCTCATCGGCGATATCGACTACGTAGGCGGTCCAAATGGTCAACGGGTAGCTGAAGTATTCTCCCAATCTTTGCTAGATAATGGCATTGAATTGATGCGCTTTAAAACTGGTACGCCAGCTCGCGTAGATAAACGGACCCTTAACTTTGAAAACATGGTGGAACAAGCAGGTGATGCTCACCATCACTCCTTCTCGTTTATGGACGAGTGGATCAACCGTAACGAAGACGTATGTTGGTTGACGTATACTAATGAGAAAACTCATGAAATCATTCATAGCAATATTCACCGAGCTCCAATGTACAGCGGTAAAATCGAAGGCGTAGGCCCTCGTTACTGCCCTTCTATCGAAGATAAAGTAGTGCGCTTTGCCGACAAAGAACGTCATCAATTATTTGTGGAACCAGAAGGTACTGGTACAAACGAAATGTATGTACAAGGCATGAGTACGTCCCTTCCTATGGACGTACAATATGCGTTCCTTCGTACCATCCCTGGTCTTGAAAATGTAGAAATCATGCGTCCTGCGTACGCTATCGAATACGATTGCTTAAACCCAACGCAATTGACGCCAGCGCTTCAAGTGAAACATATTGAAGGCCTTTACTCTGCTGGTCAAGCGAATGGTACATCTGGCTATGAAGAAGCAGCGGCTCAAGGCCTTATGGCTGGTATTAACGCAGCCTTGTGGATTGAAGGCAAAGAACCTTTCATCCTTGCTCGTTCCGAAGCATATATCGGTGTTCTCATCGATGATCTCGTAACAAAAGGTACAAACGAACCGTACCGCATGATGACAAGCCGTAGTGAATATCGCCTATTGCTTCGTCAAGATAATGCAGACATGCGCCTTACTGAAAAAGGCCGTAAAATCGGTCTTGTAAAAGACGATCGTTGGGCTAAATTTACAGCTAAAAAAAGCTAATATCGAAGAAGCGATGGAGCTTTTACGAAACACACCTGTAAATCCATCTAAGGAAACGCAAGCCTTGCTTGAAAGCTTAGGTACAGCACCAATTAGAACGGGCATCCACGCCTACGATTTGGTAAAACGCAACGAACTATCCTATGCTGTCGTAGCCGAAGCATTTGGCTTGAAACGCTATACACCTGACGTAGAAGAAGCTGTGGACATTTCCATTACCTACGAAGGGTATATCAAAAAACAAATGGACCAAGTCGATAAGGTTCGCAAACTAGAAGAAAAAATTCTTCCAAAAGAATGGGATTATACAGAAATTAAGGGCATTTCCCTTGAAGCACAACAAAAGCTCAACAAAATTCGCCCTCACTCCATCGGCCAAGCAAGCCGTATCTCTGGCGTATCCCCGGCGGACGTATCTGTTCTGCTAATTCAATTGGAACAATACAATCGAAGCAAATAAAATATGGGATTGCATACAAAAAAGCTAGTTAATCTTATGATTAGCTAGCTTTTTTAGTAAATACTTCATAGGTTTAATTAGCTTAATGGTTTAGACCAATCTTCAACTTCTAATTGGGTTACTCTTTCAAACTCTTTTGTATTATTAGTAACAATGGTAAGACCCTTTGATTTTGCGTGGCTTGCAATGAGTAGATCCATAGGACCAATAACTTTCCCTTGTGATTGTAAATCCGCTTTTATTTTTCCATATTCCTCAGCAGCGTGGCTGTCAAAATCAACAATTTGGATAGGTGATAATAAAAGTGTTAAGGCTAATCTATTTTTATCTTTTGATTGACTTTTTTCTACACCATGCATTAACTCAGCATATGTAATTGATGATATACATATATCTGAAGGATGATGTTTTAATATTTTCTGTAGTACAACTTCTGGCTCTTGTTTGATAGCATAAATGCATATATTAGTATCTAACATATACTTCATAAGGTTTCACGCTCCTGATGATCAATATCTTCCCGTCCGTTACACATAAAATCATCTGTAAATAATGATAAACCAGCTACAAATCCCGCCCATTCATCATCTTTTGGCATAAGTAAGACTACATTCCCAATTTTGTTGATGATTACTTCATCACCATTAAACCGAAATTCCTTTGGTAATCGTACAGCCTGGCTACGGCCATTTTCAAATAGCTTTGCTGTGGTCATACATATCACCTCCTTATTAATAAAAGTATATACCTTGATATATATTTTAACAAGGTATAATTTTTGTATACATATTATAATGGAATTTTTGTGTATATTTGCATGAATATTTATAAAATCCTTATTATCCTATCTATAAAATATGTGCACTAGAGAAGTACATTAAGTGTACATTTGGAATAGACAATCTAATCGATATATGAAGAAAACGTTCATGGTGATAAATTAGAAATAAACTGTGAAATTTGGATACACATTAAAATAGGACAAAATACAGAAAAAGATAAGTCAAAAAGATGGACCGATTTCTCAATTAATTATTTTTAAATGATAATACAGGTATAACATTTCTCCCCTACCCTATTTTTGTTTTTGTGGAGTTCATATATTTTTTTGTTTGTAAATGAGAATAAATTGAGAATATGCTATAATATAAAGAAATAATACTTAAATATTTCGCTTATATGGTTATTTTATTAGTTTTCGTATATAAACTTATATAAATTTGATTAAATAAGCTGTAGAGCTTAAATTTTTTTGAGTTTTTATAGTATTTGAAATTAGAAATACTATTTTTACTATCACATATATTGTTAATTACGTAGATTTATTTATATGATGAGCTATATGACATGATTTTTTTATTAAATAAATGTGGATAGCTTTTACATTATATAAATATCGAATAATTTATTAGGAGTACTTATGAAAGAGAAATACGATGTGCCCATCGCACCGGAGTCTGAATTTGTTTCATACATGATGGAGCAGATGAGTGATTTTGGTCTGCCCTGTAGGGAAGAGCAAGCAAAAGACTTTTACGTATATTATGCGCGCATGATTGAAACAAATAAATACCTCAACCTTACGGGCATCACAGATATGAAAGAGGTTGTAGTGAAGCACATGATCGACTCCCTCTCCTGCTATGACTCAAATATCATTAAATCCGGCATGTCTATTATTGACGTTGGCACTGGCGCTGGTTTCCCTGGTATTCCGTTGGCAATCTATGACCGTAGCCTTAAGGTTACGCTCTTTGACTCTTTGAAAAAACGTCTTACCTTTCTAGAATCTATTATGGATGAGTTAAATTTGACGAATTGTACTACCTTACATGGCCGTGCCGAGGATCTTAGTCATCAAGATTACCGTGAAAGCTTCGATATTGCTACGAGCCGTGCAGTGGCACGTTTACCTATTCTCTTGGAATGGACTGTGCCCTACGTAAAAGAAGGTGGCTACGTGGTGGCTTAAAAGGCGCTATCTATGAAGAAGAAGTGGGCGAATCTAACAAAGCGCTCAGTACACTAAAAGCTAAGCTTGAAGAAGTACGAACCGTTACGCTGCCAACCTTAGATGATAAACGAGCTATCCTGTACATCAAGAAAACAGGTAAAACACCTAAGCAATACCCACGCAAACCAAAAGATATTAAAGACAAACCGCTAGTGTAATCTTTAAAGGGGAATATAGTTGCTTGTAAGCACAATATGAACAAATACTGTCCTATATAAATAACAAGAGGATGCAAATCATAGATTTGCATCCTCTTTCTCTTTCCCTAAGATCGACTTAGCTCACTATGGAGGCCGTGGGAAAGTGTTCTATGTTAATCTTATAATGACTTATACGTGGTCAATGATATGTAATGTTGTATCGATATCGTTTAAAGGCATAATATGTACGCCTGCAGCGATTTTTTTGATTTGTTCCAATGTTTCGATAGCGATTTCTGTACCCGCTTCTTTGCCGCCCTTTTCTACGCGGTCTAGGATTTCTTGAGTAAGGTTGATCCCAGGCACTTTTTCGTGTAGGTATGTAGCCATTTTGAAGCTTTTAAGTGGAATCAAGCCAAGCATAATAGGTACATCGAATTCAGACATTGTATCGATGTAACGTTTTGCTTGTTCTAAATCATAAATCGGTTGTGTTTGAACGAAGTGCGCGCCATTTTGGATTTTGGCAGCTAGTTTTTGGCGTTCAATTTCTAAGTCTGGCGCACCAGGATTACCAGTAGCACCGATGTAGAAGCTTGTAGGTGCATCTAAGTCGTTGCCTGCAAGGTCTTTGCCTGCATTCAGTGTTTTAGCAATGTTGAGCAAGCCCATACAGTCTACTTCAAATACAGATTGTGCAAATGGGTGGTCCCCATTATCTGGTTTGTCACCAGTAAGGGTTAAGATATTATTTACACCCAGTGCTGCAGCGCCAAGCAACTCGGATTGTAAGCCGATGATGTTACGATCGCGGCAAGTAAGGTGGAAAATCGTTTCGATCTCTTTGTTGTGTTGTAACAAGTAGGACAAGGAAATTGGGCTCATGCGCATTTTGGACATAGGGCTGTCAGCGATGTTGATAGCATCAACCTTCCCTTTCAAACGAGCCGCTTGTTCAAAAACCTTTTCTGCAGAACTACTTTTCGGTGGGTCTAATTCAACTGTAATAGTGAACTTTCCTTGTTGATGTTTCTCTCTTAATGTCATCATGTACCTCTTTATTAAAAATTATTTCTCTAAAGTTTCAAAGAAATCGTTAGCGTGGTTAACGGCTGCGATACCGTCCTTAGCATAGATATCTGCGCCCGCTTGGTCTGCGTAGTCTTGGGATACTACGGCGCCGCCTACCATGATCTTAGTTTTGAGGCCTGCTGCACGGATTGCAGCGACAGTATTGTCGATTTGAGGCATTGTTGTAGTCATCAAGGAACAGATACCAACGAGAGCCGCCTTGTTGTCTTTAATAGCTTGAACGATAACTTCTGGATCAACGTCTTTACCGAGGTCGACGATTTTTGTAACCATTGTTTCTCAAGCAAGGCTGCTACGATATTTTTTTACCTAAATCGTGGATGTCGCCCTTTAACGGTAGCTACAACGACTGTACCTTTATCTAAACTTTCACTAGCAGGAATAATTTCTTTAATCGTATTGAAAGCAGCTTGCATTGTTTCAGCAGCAAGCATTACTTGTGGCAAGAATAATTTACCAGAACCAAATTTGTCCCCTACTACGTTCATCGCTTCAGATAAGCCTTTTTTCGTAATATCTAATGGGTCCATGCCGTCTGCTAAGGCTTTTTTAACAAGCTCGACGATGGCTTCCTTCTCCCCTTGTTCTACACAAGCGCGGATATTTGCTAATGGATCATTGCTGTCGAAGGATTTTTTCTCTGGACCTTTCGGAGCGGAGTTCCCTGGTGCGCTTGATTCGTCTTCATAGCCATATTCTTTGATGAATTGAGCAGAACCTGGGTCCCAACCTAATAGCGTTGTACTAGATACAAAAGCTTTTTTAGCTGGATAATTTAATGGATTCATAATCGGTGTTGTTAAGCCACAAGCAAGTGCCATTGTTAAGAATTGACCGTTTAAATATGGACGTTGAGGCATACCGAAGGAAATATTGGACAAGCCCATTACTGTTGGGAAGCCAAATTTCTCTTTATATAACTGTAATGTACGCAATGTTTGACGTGCACTATCTTCACCGCTGGCAAGTGTTAATACCAATGGATCAAGTAATAAGTCATGTGGTTGAAGACCATAGCCGTAAGCGCGATTTACGATGCTTTCAGCTAAAGCAACGCGGTCCTCTGCTTTTTCAGGAAGATCACCACTAGATATTGGCAAGCATAGTAATGCGGCACCATAACGTTTAGCCAAAGGCATAACGTGAGTGATAGACTCCTCCTCCCCATTTACGGAGTTGATTAGGGCGCGGCCTGGGTAGTTTTTAAGAGCTACTTCCATGGCTGATGGATCCAATGTATCGATGGATAATGGAGTTTCAACGAGCATGGATAATTCAAAGATAGCACGCTCCATCAATGGCGTTTGGTCCATGCCAGCTACACCCATGTTTACGTCGAGGATGTCTGCACCTGCTTCTACTTGGTCTAACGCATCGCGTTTTACACGGATGAAAGAACCATCACGTAATTCTTGGGCTAAAACTTTACGACCTGTTGGGTTAATACGTTCACCAATGATAAGTGGTTTTTGTATTATGACCTAATTCTAACAATCTAGTACGGCTTGTAATGATTGTTTTAGGTTCGACATGAGCACGCTCCTTAGGGGTATGTGCTTTTACAGCGTCGGAAATAGATTGGATATGAGCTGGTGTTGTACCGCAGCAGCCGCCTACATAGCTAGCCCCTGCATCAACGATTGGAAGCATCAATGGGCCCATCTCTTCTGCTGTGAGTGGGAATACAGTTTGTTTATTAATCAGTTGAGGCATACCTGCATTTGGTTGGCAACTGATTGGCAAATTAGTAACGCTAGCAATCTCTTCGATAAGAGGTGTAATTTGTTCAGGTCCAAGAGAACAGTTAATACCGATGATATCAGCACCAATAGCTTCCACGATAGCAGTTGCTACTGCAGGCGGTGTACCTGTAATAGTACGGCCGTCTTCACTGAAAGAAAACTGACAGATGATTTGTACATCTTCTTTTGTCTTCCCTGCTGCTTCACGCGCGTCAAGAGATGCCAATAATGCGGCACGCATTTCTTGTACGTCGATAATAGTTTCGATGATAATGAAATCAGCACCGCCTTCGATTAATGCATCTGCTTGCTCGCGGTATGTGTCATAAATAGAGTCAAAGCTCATGTTGCCTAGTGGTTGTAAGAAACGACCTGTAGGACCCATAGAACCAGCTACACGAGCAGATGGTTTAACCTCTGCAATAGCTTCTTTTGCTACCTTTACGGCTGCAATATTAATTTCTCTTACTCGATCTTGTAAATCGTAATCTTCTAATTTTAGACCACATGCACCGAAGGTGTTGGTAGTAATTATATCACTACCATGTTGTAAGTATTGTGCGTGAATATTCTTTACAACTTCTGGTCTCTCTACATTAAATAGCTCTGGACAATAGCCCTCTTCTAAGCCTGCTGCTTGCAGCATTGTGCCCATAGCACCATCAAAAATATACATAAACATCTTCCTTTAACATCCTAAAATTATAACTGTTTCACGTGAAACATTATTCTGTTGGTTGGCCTTTCATAGCGATACCTGATACATCAGCAGTAGTCTTACTACTATCTTCCTCTGCCTTGTTTTTGGTCGTTAGTAGTTGCTTTTTTTCAGGTAATTTTACGAGATGCGCAGTCTTGTTGTGAACAAGAAGTACAGCCTCGTTTTTGTTTTAAGGTCTTCATTTGCTGGCATTAAACCGATAATCGCCGTTACAGATTTACGTGGGAACAATAAATAGTTCTCCGTAACTTGTAAGCCGATTAGCTCTGTTTTTAATAATATTAGCTAATTCAGGTTGAATCTCTAATGGCCAGTTGCCATAACCAGGGCTAAAGCGCCATGTTGGTTTTATAACCTTGTTTCTTAGCGATTGTGTTGATTACTTCGTTTACTTGATCCGCTACCTGCTCTACTGCTGTAGTTGCAGCTGCGTCAAGTAATAAGCCTACTGTATAATTGCCTTGTTTAAACAATTGTTCACTACGAATTTCTACATCTTCGCCTACTGTTACGCCTAGTACATATACTTTTGTAGATTTTTCCAAGTGTTTTTCAATGATAGAACCTTCAATTTTAAGTGGTGGATTACTCAAAATTGTTTTTAGTTTCTGGATCATAATCGTATTCTTGGTATACACCTTTAGGTGTAGCTAATAACTGGATTTCCTTACATGCTTCGTCAACGTAATTTTGTGGGAAATCCTCAGCGTGACGAAGTCCTGCGTATCGTTTTACTTCTGCTTTATCGATGGCAGGAAGCATTCCGTTATAGATGGGCATGGAAACGCCTCCTCTTCAAAATAAAAAGCTCTGCGTATCCGTAGAGCGTGTGCTTACTATTATTTGTATTTTTTTAGATCATATAATATAATCAATTTAACTATATTAAAATTTATCAATCTAATTACTACCTAGTTAATAGTATATAGATATGATGAAAGCCTGTCAAAAGCTTATAGGGCCTGTATTCTCATATAATTTAGTAGCATATAGATATAGCTTTTAAGCTATATCTATATGTAGTTTTATAATAAAAGTTATTAGCATATATACACTACATATAGTAATAGATATTTTTTTAATACATATTATTAATACATAATTAAGGCTTTAAAACTATTACAGTTTTCACTATAAACATAGTTAGAGTTGCATTACTTATAATTTAATTAGATCTTATAGTTACAATATCTCCACTTTATTAGATATTATAGTTATAAGATCTTTATTTTTTTATTAGTTATTCTAGTTTAATATCTAAAGTTTAATATAAATAAATATAATTCATATAATTGTTTCACGTGAAACATTTTATATGAATTGTCATTTATTTGTTTGTATTGTCTTATATTCTTTTTATATACTTATACGCTTATACACTAATACGCTTATACATTTTATACGCATATCGTCTACACACTTATACGCTTATACACTTATGTTTTTTTATATTTTTATAGTTATGCTCTCACACACCCTATACTCTTATACTTTTTATATAAAAAAATCTTGCTTATAATATTATCGTGTGTTGAGTTAGTAATGCGATCTAAGTATCAATAAAAAAATTTTAGTCAAGTTTTGTTGTTGCGTATACATTTATATTAAAATCATATTTTTTTAACCTAATATTTTTTTGTGATTTTTTTAAAAAAATTTTTTTGTTTCTACTATTTTTTTGCTGTTAGTATAATTTCCACAACTGTTTCTCCTATGATTTCTAGAGTTATGTTTACTAGTATTATTTCTATTATAATTTCTATTTTTTTAGTTTATTAAATATTTCACGTGAAACATTTTTTTGTAAAAAAATAATATTCTGATTTTATTAATAGAAAGAATTATTGTTTCACGTGAAACAATTGTAATTGTAAATGAAAAATAGATTATTCAGTTAGTTATTCACATATAAGCTAACTGATTCTGATCAAAAAAATTAAGTTTTTAAAATGTAATTACATATATAAATAGATTAATTTTTTTAAGAATTTGATTTGTAATTACCATAATTACAGTTGTTTTATGTTATAATGAAAAAGAAATATTTTGAACGAATATGCGAGGTGAATTAAGTGGGCAAAGTTATAGCTATTACTAATCAAAAAGGCGGTGTTGGTAAGACTACAACATCAGTAAATTTGAGTGCTTGTTTAGCTGATGCTGGCAAGAAAGTATTACTTGTTGATTTGGATCCGCAAGGTAATGCAAGCTCTGGTTTAGGCATTGAAAAGGATGATTTAGAACTCTGTGTACACGATGTTCTAATAGATGGTGAACCTATTGCTGATATTGTTCAGCCTACAATGCTTAAAAAGCTATTTGTGGCGCCTGCAACGATTCAATTAGCTGGTGCAGAAGTAGAGTTGGTTTCCGTTGTTTCACGTGAAACAATGTTGAAAAAAGCTTTGGCACCAGTGCGTGATGAATATGATTTTATTATCATCGATTGTCCGCCATCCCTTGGTTTACTAACATTAAATGCTTTTACAGCAGCAGATAGTGTATTGATTCCAATTCAAAGTGAATTCTATGCACTAGAAGGGGTAAGTCAGCTGGTTAAGACTATAACTATCGTACAACAAACTTCTAATAAAGATCTTGAAATTGAAGGTGTGTTGTTGACTATGTTTGATGGTCGTACAAATTTATCTATTCAAGTAGCTGATGAAGTTAAAAAAAGTTCTTTGGCAGTAAAGTATATAAAAACAATTATTCCTCGTAATGTACGACTTAGTGAAGCGCCAAGTTATGGGGAGCCGATTATCGTATATGATCCAAAATCTAAAGGTGCGGATGTATATACTAAATTAGCCAAAAGAAGTTATTAAAGCATCTAAGTCTTAATAAATGCTATATGTAAGGTGAGAGAGGTTAGTTATATGCCCTAGAGAAGTTAAAAAGTAAAAAAAGCAAAGTGTCCGGATTGGGTAAGGGCCTTGGTAATTTGATGAAAGTTGACTCTGTAGAGTCTGTTTTTACCTGAAAAGGAAATACATGAATTACCGATTTCTGAATTAGTTCCGAATGCAGATCAACCTCGTAAAAGTTTTGATGAAGATAGTTTAGCTACATTAGCTGAATCTATTATAAAATCTTGGTATTTTCCAACCGATCGTAGTACGTAAACAAAAGAATAAATACCAAATCGTAGCTGGTGAACGTCGTTACCGCGCGGCTATTATTGCTGGTTTAGAAACAGTTCCAGTTATCGTGAAAGAAATATAATACAGAAGAGATGACTGAAGTAGCCCTCGTTGAAAACTTGCAACGTGAAGGACTAGATCCAATTGAAGAAGCTTTGGCTTACCAAGGTTTAATGGATACGTATAAACAAACGCAAGAAATGATTTCTGCTCGTCTTGGCCGCAGTCGTTCTTATATTGCCAATATGGTTCGCCTTTTAAAACTTTGTGACTCTGTACAAAAAGATCTTATAGAAGGAGACTTAACAGTAGGTCAAGCTCGTCCATTGTTGGCACTTCGTAGCGCTGCTCAGCAAATCGAAGCAGCTGAACGCATTAAAGAGGGTGAATTAAGTGCTCGTCAAGCAGAGGCTCTTGTCAAGTCTATGCAAAATAAATCCCCTAAGACTAAAAACAAAGTAAACCACAAAATACGGCAGAAGTACGTGCATTGATGGATCGTTTAAAATTAAGCTTAGGATCTCCTGTAAATATCAAGTTCCGTGCTGGTAAAAAGGTACAAGGCAAGATTGAAATTGCTTTCTCCTCTGAAGCTGAATTGGAAAGACTGATCGCATACATGGATGGTCAAGATCAAACTGAAGATACAGAAGTAATGGAGTTCCGCGTATAATATACTTTACATACTAAAATTAGCATTAGCCTATGTGAAATTAGTAATGACAAGTTGATAATATTTCTGTATAATGTAAATACAATTTACAATCCACGGTAAAAGCGTAGTCTACGGGCTGCGCTTTTTACTGTATTTAAGGGTTTAGTAAAAAGAAACATGATTCTAGCAAAAAGAAAACAATTCTAGCACAAGAAAAATAATTCTAGTAAAAGAAAACAATTTCAGTACTACTAGAAGGTTTTTGTAAGATATATACGTTAAGTTACAAGGATAGACTATGGAACAAACACCTAAAGCAAATCGCGTTCATATAGGCTTTTTTGGCCGTTGTAACGCTGGTAAGTCTACATTGATTAATATGTTAACTGATCAGCCTGTGTCTTTAGTATCTGATGTGGCAGGTACGACGACAGATCCTGTGAGCAAGTCTATGGAAATCTTGCCCGCTAGGTCCTGTAGTTATTACTGACACAGCAGGTATTGATGATACAACTGAACTTGGTGCATTGCGCTTGGAAAAGACAGAAGAGGTTGTAAAAAAGATTAACCTTGCCGTCTATGTGCTTCGTACCGATGAAGAACCAACCGCTGATGACATGCATTGGTTAGGGCTTTTTAAAACAGAAATAATGTTCCTATTGCGTTATTTCATAAACGAAATTAATACAGAAAATAAACGAAAAAGTTGATTAAATACGAAAATCAGATGCAGTTGATTAAATACAGCTGATAAAGAAAAAGTTGAATTAAATTTAGCAAATGAAGAAAAACTTGAATTAAAGACATCTGCTTATATTAAATCTCATAAGGGATTAAGTGATCTTGCTACCGTAATTGGTTCAGCTGATTTTACTTCTCATGAAAAACGGATTGAATTGTTAGATTTACTTGGCGGTTTAACGCCGCTTGATGTAGAAGGGGAGCAAACACTGTTACAAGGCCTTGTGGAAGAGGGGGATGCTATCATTCTTGTGTGTCCTATTGATAGTGCAGCGCCAAAGGGTCGCCTTATTTTGCCACAAGTACAAACGATTCGTGAAATCTTAGATTACAAAGGCTTAGCCTTGGTGTGTCAAACAGAAGAGTTACCGTCTATGATTAACTCTCTTACACATCCACCTAAAATGGTTATCTGTGATTCTCAAGCCTTTGATCGTGTCGATGAATTGACACCGCATACAATTCCGTTGACCTCTTTTTCTATTTTGATGGCTCGCTTTAAAGGAAAATTACAGGACTTAGTAGCTGGTGTTAATGCCATTAAGAATTTGAAACCAGGTTCTAAGGTTCTTATTAGCGAAGGTTGTACACATCGTCGTCAATGTGATGATATTGGGACTGTAAAAATTCCTAATCTCCTTAAGAAGCAAGGTCATACGGATTTACAGCTGGAATTCACCAGTGGGGGAGCTTTCCCTAAAGACGTATCACAATATGATTTGATCATCCACTGTGGCGCTTGTATGCTCACACGCCGTGAAGTATTACGACGTATTGAATGTGCCGTTGTACAAGGTACGCCAATCGTAAATTACGGTGTACTCATAGCGGCTCTACATGGTATACTAGAACGGGCAATAAGCCCATTTATTGACGAAATAAAAGGGTAGATATAATTAATCTATCATTACGCATATTAAATTAAATTGCATGCAGTCATTTAACTTTCACAATTAGAATGGTATAATTAAGTGTTGGAGTTTGATGATTGTATAGGAAGGAATATACATGTTCGAATCGATTCAACCGTGGATTGGTATGGCCACTATTGTTCTTGTTATCGCTGTATTGGTGTATTGTGTAATCTTACACATTCGTCTAGGCAGCTTGAAAAAGAAATACGATTTCTTTATGCAAGGGGACAATGGTGCGAGCTTAGAGCGTAAATTATCTGTAGAGGTTAGCGAAATTCGCGATGCTGCGAAGGGCCTTGAGTCCTTGTTGACTGAGCAAGCGGCTATCCGCAATACGCAGAGCAATACGATACAAAAAAATTGGCTTTTATTAAATATAACGCCTTTGAAAAATATCGGTAATGATCTGTCCTTTGCACTTACCTTGCTCGATGGTAACAATAACGGCATCTGCATTTCCAGTATTTACGGTCGTAGCGAATCTCGTATTTTTAGTAAACCAATTGTGAAAGGTAAAAGTCTTGTTAGTCTTTCACAAGAAGAATTAGAAAGTTTGAATGAAGCGTTGGGCGAACGTACCAATGAGGAAGCGTTGACGAGCGCCATCGTTTCAAAATAAGGAAGGGTTATATTGAATTTACCGGCATTCATTTCAAATAAAGTTGAAAGAAATGGTGACAACTGCATATTGACGTTAACCACAAAGCAGGCGAAGATAGCAGCTATTGTTGGCTCTATCCTAATCATCGCGGCAGTGGTACTCGGCATTTGGGGCATCGTGCGACAAGCCGAGGTGGTGCAATTACGGCAACAAACGCAATTGCAATCAGAACAACTGAAATTGTTACAACAAAAAAAACAGAGGTTCTAGATAAGAAAAATCCAAAAACTTAAATCAAATTAGCGAAGAGAATAAGCAAATGCTAAAAAGGCGCTGAATCTGGCACACCGGCTCAAGGTGGCGGGGATGGTAGCGACCCAAAGGCGGTAGCCGCTGATGATAGCGAAGTAAAGACGCTAACAGCGGCACAATTATCAGCTCGCTTGTCTAAAATGGACAAAGACGCGCAAAAATTGCTCGTTAGCTTCTATACGATGCGCAACATCCTTCGCGATGGTGGTGCACAAGACTTGATGGCATTGCAATCCATCAACTTCTCCGCTGGTTCTGGTGGTGCTGTGAACAGTACGACACCAAGCATCTGGCCGAGCAAGGGCGTTATTACATCTCCATTTGGTAGCCGTGTAGACCCTGTGACAGGTGCTATTGGGGCGTTCCATGAAGGTATCGACATTGCGGATGACTATGGTTCACAAATCGTGGCGACCGCAGCTGGTGTAGTTACGTTCGCTGGTTATACTGACGGTGGTTATGGTAACCTCGTTGAAATCGATCACGGCAATGGCTTCGTAACTCGTTATGGCCACAACAGTGCTGTACTTGTGACGGTAGGGATGAGTGTAAAACAAGGTCAGACTATTGCCTTGATGGGTAGTACTGGTAAAAGTACGGGAGCTCACGTTCACTACGAGGTACGCTTAAATGGTGCCCCTGTAGACCCTATGATCTTCTTGCCAATTAGTAACTAATCGTTACATTATTTAGGACTCGACGATGATGTAATTTTCTAATTGTTGAGTAAATAATCTAATAGACTTTCATATAAAAAGAACTTGTTATATGTGCAAATGCACTATAGCAAGTTCTTTTTTTCTTTCTTTTGCATATATATATTGTAAAAATAAAAGTATATGAACGGAGGTATATCTATGAAGGCCTATGTACAAGTTTATACCGGCGAAGGCAAGGGCAAAACGACCGCTGCTATCGGTCTAGCAATCCGTGCCATCGGCGCTGGCAAGAAAGTCCTCTTTTTGCAATTTATGAAATCTAAAGTATATAGTGAACATACTATTTTTACCTACCTTAACTAATTTAACGTTAGAAACTGTGGGCAAGCCATTCTTTATTATAAAAGAAGGGATGAAGAGCAAGGACGAACTCGCTAAATGGGGCGATGAAGTCGTTGTCTTTGAATCTGGCAATCCCCCTAAGGATTATGTAGCACTCATTGAAAAAGGCTACGAACGTGCTCTAGCTGCCATCGGTAGTGGTGATTATGATCTCGTCGTTCTTGATGAGTACAACATGGCACTCTTCTTTGAACTCATTTCTTGGGATAAAACAAAGGCGTTGCTCGATGCTCGTCATCCAGAAACGGAACTCGTATTTACGGGCCGTGGGGCTCCTCAAGAATTGATCGATGAGGCAGACCTTGTAACGGAAATGAAAGAGGTTAAACATTACTACCTTCAAGGCGTAATGGCTCGAAAAAGGTATTGAAAACTAATCATAGGAACACCTAAGGAGGTGATGTGGTTGAGTACAGTGGCTATTGTGGCCCCTCGTTATCGTGGCCATCATTGCAGCACTCATCTTGATTATCCTACTGACACCAATCACATATAGCATCGAAGTTGACGGTCGCACGCCTTATCGTGGCGAGGTGCGCGTTAAATGGCTATGGCGTGTATTTTTCACTTCATTTAGCATACTTACAGGGCAAACCATTTTTTTAAGGAATTATACGTTTTGGGCATGCTCAAGATAGGTCCTGTGAAAGACTATGAAGAATGGCTTGAAAATCGCGTTGACGAAGAATACCAAAAAAAGTAATGGACGATGATGATATGTCACAAGCAGAAGCCTTTGCTAAGGCGATGCAAGGGGGCGGACAAGGTCCTTCTGCAAGCTCTAATGGCACTAGCTTTGAAGATTTGAAGAGCTCTCAAGGTTCTACTACAACCTTTGGTGACGAAGAATCACCAGGGCGGGTAGCTCCCAAAAATCCAAATGAGCGCGTTGAACGTCCTGCACCAGGTTCTAAAGATATGGATGCACAGGCTCGTGCTGATCGATATGACTCCATTCAGCAAGACCCAACGGCCCATATTCAAGACGATGACGAAGTGGTAAGTCGCGTTACTTTCAACAGTGACGGTTCCATCAAGGAAAAGGTATTTACGAAGGTGAATGATATCAAAACAACTGTGAAAAGTCGTTTTTGCAAAGCCAGATCCAAACGATCCGGTAGCATCATTCAAGTCTGAAATTCCTACATTCTGGTTCATGAAACATGTACGAAATACAGAATTGTGGCGTCAGCTATTCCTTGTGTCAAAACGATGTTATGACCACTCTAAACCACGGGATGTGGCCATAGAAGGTCGATTTGGTATCGGTGACCCATATCGCATGGGGATTATTGCATCTATGTTGTACAGCATTTGGCCTGAACAAGCTGAGAATATTGAACTAGATTATGTGAACTGGGCCGGCGAAGGTAGCGGTCACATCAAAGGGCGCATAATTCTCGCTGTATTAGCTTGGCATGGTACTAGATTCTTGGTATCTAAACCAATGCGTTCCCTATTGGGTGAAAGCGCTCGCGTCTTCTGGGTTAAACGGAAAGAAGCAAAACAGTTAGAAAAGCTGAAAGCCGCACAAGGCCAAACAGCGTAAGGATATATTAAGTCAACTAAGTAAATGAGCTGTATTAAGACAATATATAAGGTCTACAAATAATGTATATGTCATATAGAAGTAAATACATAGTATGAAACCTAAGTATTGAACGTACAGCAATGATACTTTCACAAAAAGCGGAGGTACTGTGATGGAAAACAGTAATGTAAAAGAGAATTTGGAAGTCCTATTCGAGAAATTCAGAAATATGATCAAAGTGGAAACGGTAGTAGGCGAAGCTGTACAAATCGGCGATACTACGCTCGTTCCATTCGTTGACGTAACATTTGGTTTCGGTACTGGTACAAACCACAACACGGCGAACAAAAACCACGAATGTGGCGGCGGTGGCGGCGGTGCCAAAATGGAACCAAGCGCTATCCTTGTTATCAAAGGGGACCGCATCGAGTTGTTCAACATTAAGGGCAACCCTTACAGCAGCAGCTTTGATCGTCTTATCGGTTTGGTACCTGACCTTGTGTCCAAATTGAAATCCGATAAATACATCTATATTAACGATGAACAATAATTCGTTACTGAATTATAAATAATTGGTGAAAGCCTCAATACCCACATGTGTGTTCTGAATATGTCCGTTATGACTGCCCTAAGGGCTTCAGAGCATACCTGTGGGTATTGTTTTAATTTCTATAGACATTCATAAGCATTTCATAGGGCTTTATTATGCTATTTAACAGAGTCTTGTGAAAGTTAGCGAGATTTGATATAGTAAAAATAGTACACTATTGGATTGTATAGTGACACTTTTAATCGAGGAGGATTTCAGATGAAATTATCTAAAAAATTGACTACCTTAGCTATCGTTGGTGCTATCTCTGCTACTGCTGCAGTAGCAAGTGCTGCTAACATTGGCTTAGTAAATATGAGCCAAGTAGTAAATAGCTACCCTGGCTACGGTGCATTAGATATGAAAATGCAACAAGTAGACGCTCAATACCGTCCACAAATTGAGAAAAAAGTACAAGAAATTGAAAAAATTAAAGACTCTGCACAAGCAGAAGCTGAATTCAACAAAACTGTAGCTCCATTGCTTCAAAAAGAAAACGAAGAAATCAACAAAATTGCTCAACCTATGATGCAAGCAATTCACAACACTGTGGAAGCTATTCGCGTTGAAAAACAAATGGACGTAGTATTGGATGATCCATACACAATCCGTGCGGCTGATGCTAACAGCAAAATCGAGAACATTACTAACGAAGTAATTAGCCGTCTTAAAAAATAATATGAAATGGCCCTTGTCTGATTTCAGATAAGGGCCTTTATTGTTTTGCATATTAATAGTCTTTTGTGATACAATTTTATAAGATGAAGAAAACGTGAATTTTGTATTAGGGGGCTATTAATATGAAGAAATTTATACTTTTTCTTTTAGTATTATTGATTATTCCGACAGTATGTATGGCAAGAAAATCAGTACCATTTATGACAGGAGCAATTGTTAATAATCAGAATGAGGTTGTAGCAGTTCAAGTAAATAGTCCAGCTTATAGTATTGGTATAAGACCATTAGATAAATTAACTAAAATAGTTACGTCAGATAATGTGGTTCATACATCTGATATTAAACAAGTTATAGATAAGGAAGGCGAAAAAACTTTAAGAATTGAATTTCTACATAAACAAGATTCTGAATATGTTCCAATGAGTGGTACAATTCAAGCAAAAAAATTGAATGATGCAGAGACACGGACTACATTTTTTTAGTAGTTGGTAAAGAAGATGATATCTTTAAAAAAGTTATTCGAACTATTAAGTTTGACCCTAAACTATCTTTATATCTCCCTATGCAAAACTTAGATGCAGATAATAAATTTATTACTGTATATAGTAGTGTAGATAAGCATGGTGCTAAAGGTATTGGTGACTATGTAACTAGATTTCCTAGTTCTGCTGTAAAAAAATTTAGAAACTCAAGGTACAATTGTAGTTGGTGATACTAGTAATCCTGATATTTCAATGGTGAAAGTTAACTTAGCATTTAAAGTATCATGGGATAATTTCTTTTCTAAAGGTTCAGATACTTTAGCATCTTCTGGTGTAATGGAACGACTTTTTGGTAGAGCGGTTATATAGTGATTTATAATAGAAAAAAAATAAAAAGGAGCGCACAGCGCTCCTTTTTATTTACAGGATTTCTTTAGTTCTGTAGCGAATTAATATATTATAAGTATTATATAGGTGTTTTCTTTAAAATAGATTAGCTTATTTCAACTAAGGAGTGAGATCTAATGGAAAATTTTAAAGCATTAGCCACAGAGCGGTATTCAGTTCGAAAATTTGATACGAAGCCCGTTGAGCAAGAGAAATTAGATATCTTGTTAGAGGCTGCGAGATTAGCACCTACGGCTCATAATTATCAGCCGCAACGCTTACTTGTGCTGAATACGACAGATAGTCTTAATAAACTAAAAGACTGCACTAATGGCCACTTCAACGCGCCGTTGGCGATTATTGTTTGTTATAATAATACAGTGAGTTGGAAACGGGAATACGATGATGCGGATATGGGCGTTGTAGACGCTAGTATTGTAGGTTCTCACCTCATGTTTACCGTGGCGGATATAGGTCTAGGAACAACTTGGATTGCTCATTTTGAGCCTGCAAAAGTACGAGCTGCCTATGCTTGCCTGATAACATCATACCTGTAGCTATATTCCCGATCGGATATCCTCATCCAGATTGCAAACCTGCTCCAGGCCATACAAAACGCTTTGATGTAAGTGATTTTACAATCTATAACTCCTTTTAAATGATACGGTATTGTTTTAGTACCCTAATCATTTATATCCTAATCATTTATATAATGTATTATTATTAAGAATAGAGTATGTTAGAGAGAGAATATGTTAAAAAATTTAGTAAAAAAATTCTTTGGATCATCAGAAGCGGTGTCTACAGGTGCTGAGACATCAAATGTTTTATCTTTATATGCACTACAACATGCTGAGCATTTTAAATGTGCCTCATCAACTGACGAATCAGCGATGTTTATTGATTTAAATTCCGTACGAAGTGTGGAGCATAATCCTCCAAACTATACCTTGCAATTTAATATGTATCTTGTAGAGTATAAAAAGAAACATACTATTGAGTGGGTTGTTACGGCAGACTATGATTATGGGTATTCTGTTAGTTCCATTGTAAAAAAGGAAAACCTAAAAGACTATTCTCGTGAGCAAGCTAAACCAATTATCGTTAAACATAAAGAACAAGAATCTGGTATAAAAGGGATTGCTCGAGCGACTAAGTATTATGATTTTGATGGTAACTTAGAAACAGATCTTAAGGCTATGAATGTTAATGTAAAGCATGAAGGTGCCTTTGAGTACGGTGACCCGTTTTATACAGCGGCACATTATGCATTTGATAGGGCTTATCATGTGTTCTTTTAGTTGAAAGATACCGAATAGATAATATATAGATTAGATAGTGCATAGATCAGATAGTATATAGATTAAATAGTATACAGATTAGATAGTACATAGATAAGTTAGTACATATAAAAAGGACAGTTGATTAGCTCAACTGTCCTTTAGTATGTTATTCAGGTTTGTGGATAAGGTTTACTACGAATTCGCTGTCTTCAACAAGTGTTGCTTGGATGTAGTTGTCGCCGTTGAATTCTAATACTTGGCCTGGTACGAGTACATGTTCTTCAGTTTCGTTAAGGAATACTTGTACTTTACCTTTTACTACTGTAAAAATTACGTTTGCTTCTGGGTGGTTGTGTTTTTCAACTTGTTCACCAGCTTTGCCGCCTTTTTTTACGATTACATAGTTAGGACCTTGGAATAATAAACCTAATTCTTGATTAACTGTGCCTGCCATAATAGACCTCCTAATTCTAGCTTTTTATATTCTGAAAGCTGACGCTATCACTTAATTAAATGAACTTATGTAATTACCTTATGCTTACATTATAAATGATATTACTTATCAATGCTGTGCCTATAGCTACAGTTTTGAAAAATATATAGAAAATTTCAGACATGAAAAAACGAGCGTAATTTACGCTCGTTTTTAGTACATATATCTGAGATTAGGTAGTCATTGAGAAATCAGATAGTCATTGATTATTTTTTACGAATGGAATATAAACGTGTGCCGTTTTCTTCAGTCGTTACAAGTTCAAAGGCTGGATCAATAGCTTTCACAAAAGCTTCGAACCATGTTTGGTAAGCTACAGCCATGAATTTAGGGTCAACGCCCGCTGTACGCCAGTAGCCTGCTTGTAATCTGTGGTCACCCACCCATGTGAATTCATCTGGGCTTTCAGAAACCACTTGGTCACCGCCATCACAAGGCATGCCATTTACGTAGAAGTTTTGCAACGCATTGTAAATCGCTGGAGCAGTGTGTTCTTCAAGGTTGTCTTGCGCCACAACGCCACATGCTTGGCCTTGTACAGCAAACGCATCGAGAATAGCTGTTACTACGTTCACCGCTTCGTCGCCGGAGTTAGTGTCAAGCAAATCTCTGATGAAAGCTGCTTCGCGAACGGATGCGATGTTGATTTGGTTAGCCAACCAGCCGTGGATATTGCCGTGGTCGATGATGTTTTCCAGAGGAATGCTTGGATTGATTGGTTCGCCGTATGTATCTACGGAGATAGAGTGTAATTCCTCTGCCAAATCATCAACAACTTTAGTTGTTTTTTCTAAAATCAAGTTTTCACGCTCTACGAGCAATTGAATTTTACGATATAACCAGTAATGGATGTGACCTAAGAATGCGGACATATTAAGCTCCTTTTCGTGCTGTTTCTAACTTCTCTACTAAATCGTATACATTAAAACCGTGAATTTCTGCGGCTTGCCATAATGGCTCAGCTGTGGCAGAAGGGCAGCCTAAGCAACCCATGCCGATGCTTTGCAATACAGGCACAACATTTGGATATGTTTCCACGATGTCGCGAATGATTGTGTCTGGAGTAATAGGGGAACCTACTTCGAGGCGAGGTGCTTCGACTTCAGGATCGTTACCTTGACCAGGCAAGAACACAGCTGGTTCTTCGGATTTGCTTTCAGCTGGAGCACCTTCAAGGTCGCCCAATACAGCTGCTTTGAAAGCCTCTAAACCAATGCGGTCAATGAATTCGCCCATGCGTTCGATTTGAGCATTTTCTTTATAGTATGCAATGATACGATCTACCAATGCAAGAGCTTCTTTTTCAGTTGTTACTTCAGCGATGAGGTCGCCAATGCGAGGGTGTGCACCGCCGCTACCGCCAGCGTATACATTCCAGCCCTCTACAGTACCGATAATACCCACATCTTTCAGGCGACTTTCAGTACAAGAATTAAGACAACCAGACACGCCGATTTTCATTTTGTTTGGCATTTCTTGAGACAAATATTTGCGCTCAATTTGCATGCCAAGATGTACGCTATCTTGTTTAGCACGTTTACAGAATGTAGTACCAGGGCAGATTTTTACACTGCGCACGCGGTTAGATACAGTGTACGCTGGCTCCATGCCGAGCATCTCCCAAGCTTTATCTACGTCTTCTGCTTTCAAATTCGTAATCATAATGCGTTGGCTGGCAGTCAATTTTAGAACGGCGCCGAACTCATTGGCTACGTCGATATTTTTTTGTAATTGTTCAGGTTGAATGAAACCTCCAGGAATGCGAGGTGTAATTGCATAACGGCGTTGACCGTTTTTAATGCGTTGTAAATTTGCTGCAATTTGTGCCATATTAAATCCTTTCTCGAGCCCTCTCTGCAGAGAATTGTGGCTAAAACTACTTAGTTAATCTATATGATTATTTGTTTGTAAAAAATATACGCCATTGGGTTTTTGTGAAAGCTTCGCACGTATACGAACAGCGTGATGAGATCAACTAGGCGATGCCTCATCAAAACCCGGCGTAACGATCAGTACGGGTATTAAATACTGACCCGATGTTCCTAGTATAAACTATTTTAACACGTAATAATGTAACCTAAGCTACAAAAATGAAAGTTTTTAATATTAATTATTAATAGTATATATAATTATATACGATAATATTCAGAGATGAAACATGTAGGTTACATATCGTATAATAGACACATAGAATATTCTTGATGTAGGAGTACCAATGAAAGTCCTTTACGATACAATTTTAAAAGCGAAATATAGAGGTCGCCCGAACCGTTTTGTGGTGACTTTAGAGTTAAATGGTGAAAGTGTGCTCGCTCATTTGCCAAATCCTGGTCGCATGTGGGAGCTCTTGTTCACCGGTGTAACGATGTATATCGTGCCTCACGATAAGCCTGATGCGAAAACGAAATATCGTGTTGTCGGTATCGAGCGCGATGGCGTAGTGATTATGCTCGATACCAACTATAGTAATGATGTAGCGCAGCATTTGATCGAAAATAAACTCATCCTTGGATGGGAAGAGTGGCGCGTTGTACGACGAGAGTATACGGTTAAACTACATGGCATATCATCACGTTTTGACTTGCTTCTCACTAATGATAAAGGTGATGAGTTCCTGTTAGAGGTTAAGTCTTGTACGCTATTCTCCAAGACTGGAGCCATGTTCCCTGATGCTATTACAGAACGAGGGCGCAAGCATTTACTACATTTGAAAGAACTACAAAACGAAGGCTACCACACAGGGGTTCTATTCCTCGTACAATGGGATAGAGCGCAGTGGTTCTTGCCGGACTACCATACAGATTTGGAGTTTGCCAAAACCTTTAAAGAGGTAGCCCCTTCTTTAGACTGGAAAGCCGTTGCGGTGGCGTGGGATGAGACTTTTACCATGCCCACTGTAACCCATGAATGTTTCTATCCGAGTAGCATCCTCGACACAGAGGCTCACGATAGCGGCGTGTACGTGATGGTCATGCATCTCGACCATGATTTAGATCTTGAGATCGGCTCTAAAGGAATGATGCATTTCAAGGCGGGTTACTATATGTACGTAGGCTCTGCGAAGGCGAATTTAACGAAACGCATTGAGCGCCATAAGCGAAAACGGAAGAAAATGCACTGGCATCTAGACTACTTCCGCGGTCACTGCGAAATGATAGCAGGTCTGCCGATTCGAACTAGTTTAGATGATGCGGAATGCACTCTCGCTGATGCGGTCCGTGGTGTTGCCGAATGGGACGTGCCTAAATTTGGATCCTCTGACTGTGACTGTGAAAGCCACCTATTTGGGATGACGGACAATCCGATACACAATCAATCCTTTATGAATGTAATAGAAGACTTCCGAATGAATACATTGGATGCGCTAGTTAAGTGATTGTTGTTGGGGCCCTGTCACATAAGTAGTTTGCTAGTTAAAAAATTTAGACACTTATTCCTTCGCTCCATAGTGACCTAAGTCGCTTATTCATAAGTGTCTAAATTTTTTATAACCCTATATGTGGAGCAGTCCCAACAACAAAAGCCCTTATTCTTTCGCATGGGGCGAGGCCCCTAATTGGGAAAAGGCAGTGAAGTAGGGTATCAACCATCAGATGATTTTATCAATAATTGTGGCTACGTATTTGATAGAATTATTTGATACACATGGAATGTTTGGAGAGAGGTGTGGTTGTGTATGCCTTTGTTTGTTAGGTTTGTGTTGTTGGTTTTGGTGTGTGTTTGTAGTGTTGTATTAGGTGGTTGTACTTCTTCTCGGATAACGTTGTTTGATGGGGATCCGTATACGCCAAATGATGTGAAGGAAATGGTTGAGGAGCGTTTTTCGGCTTATAATCCCCGTCTTGTGTTGCAGTCTTCTAGGGTTGTTTCTACAAAGCCCAATAAACATAATGAGTATACTTTTTTAGATGAGAATAATGGTTTTGTCTTTAGTACCAGTGTGTATGTGAAGACTCCTGAGTTACCTATTCCTGGTGGTCAGCGAGTAACGATGGCTGAGTATTGGTATGCAGATACGTATTTAAATCATTTAAATAGTGAGGTGGCTCTTCTTGCTACAAAATATCGCTTTCACATAGCTAATGATGCGGAGCGTAAGATGCTCATCAGTGCTAAACTCATGCGTCCAGATGGTAAAAGTACAGCGCCTTTGTTTGATGAAGGGGATTTTGTTTTTCTTAATCAAACATCTAATGGTGCTGGTGTAGTGGGTATGTTACGAGACATATATTCTCTATATAAACCTAATGGTGATGAGACCTTAGTAAGTAGCGTGTATGGCCGTAAGGTTAGCTTTTACTATTTACCAAATGGTGAAACAGACAAGAGCAAGGCTCTGTACTTAATAAGTTTTAAAATTAGAGGGCGGGAAGATTGGCGAGATACATTAATGAGTGGTGTTGGTTATCAAGATAAGAGTTCTGAGCAGATTGAACGAGACATAATTACCGTTGTTGATTGGGAAATACAACAGGCTGTGCGAGGAAAATAGGTCAGGGAGAGGTGTATCTATGAAGCAGTTGATTAGGTATATATCATTAGTTGTTGTGTGTATTTGTACATTTTTATTGAGCGGTTGTTCTTTTGTGTGGACCACGGAAAACGGTGATCCTGCTACGCCAGAGGATATCAAGGCTAGTGTGGAAAAGGAGTTCAGCGTTGTTCATCCGCGTCTAGTTCTTCAATCTGCTGTGGTGGAGAAGGAGAAACCTTTCCAGCGCAATGTGTATGTTTTTTACGATGAAAGCAACGGTTTTTCTTTTACCACCAATTCTGTGGTGCATCGTCCAACCTTACCAGTGCCTGGTGGAGAGCGGGATACAAATGCAAATTTTGTTTATTCTGAAGAATATTTAATTCATTTAAACGGGAAGCTTGTGGAGGAGGCCAAGCCGTATGGACTTCGGATGGCTCTCTATGAGGAAGTCCTAGAATTATCTAAACTTAGCGCTACACGTGTAGCAGGTACTAATAAGATACCCCTATTCAGGTCCAATGAGATTATCTTTGTAGATGAGTCTATAAAGGGTGAGGATATTCTAACCTTTATGAAATCCATATATAGCCAGTATAAACCGCAAGATAACCCAGCTCTATTGCATCCTCGCGCTGAAAGAAGCGTTGGCATTTACTATTTGCCAAACGGGGAAGCGAACAAAACAAAAGCTAAGTATTTGATCTCATTTAGATTTAAGGCAAGAAATGACTGGAAAGAAACTATGCTAACAGGCATAGGTAGTACTAGTAATGATACTTCAGGTGTGGAACGAGACTTTGTTAAGGTCTTGGACCATATGATATACCATGCAGCTCATTAAATAATAAGCAGGAATAGTTTATAAGTATGAAATAAAATGAGATATAAATATAGAGGGGGATTATATGACATCCTTAGAAAATGCGATTACAGGAAATGTGATTGTATATCAAGCAGAGAATGAATCTGTTTCTACGAATGTTCTATTCAAAGATGAAACATTTTGGATGACACAAAAAGATATGGCAAAACTATTTGATGTTAATATACCTGCTATTAGTAAGCATCTGAAGAATATATTTGAAAGTGGAGAACTAGTTATATCAGCAGTTATTTCCAAAATGGAAACAACTGCAGAAATCATTCATAGTCATGCAGATGCTACAAAGGAATTATTTCTATGACACAAGCACAGAAGAAAGCTGTTAATGCATATAAAACGTTTAATACACAACAGAAAGTAATTTCTGATTTGATAAGTTTGTGAAAGAACATAGTTAATAATAAAGGGTTTATAGCCTTTAGCCCTTAAAAATGCTATAATATTATGATGTATTATAATCAGTGTTAGTAAAATGAGGTGAGATTGTGGCAGACCAACAATGGTCCCACGGGAATATTCATCCCGTTCAGATTGATAAAGAAATGAAGAACGCCTATATCGATTATGCGATGTCCGTAATCGTAATGCGTGCTCTTCCAGATGTGCGCGATGGCTTGAAACCAGTACATCGTCGTATTTTGTACGCGATGCACGAAACAGGCATGACGCCAAATAAACCATACAAGAAATCCGCTCGTATCGTCGGTGACGTACTTGGTAAATATCATCCACATGGTGATAGCTCCGTTTACGATGCAACGGTTCGTTTAGCGCAAGATTTCAATACGCGCTACCTCTTGGTAGACGGCCACGGTAACTTTGGTTCCATCGACGGCGATAGTGCCGCTGCGATGCGTTATACCGAAGTACGTATGGCGAAAATTACGCAAGAAATGCTCGCTGATATTGACAAGGAAACTGTTGATTTCATGCCGAACTATGATGAAAGCTTGCAAGAACCTACCGTATTGCCAGCGAAGATTCCAAATCTTCTCATCAATGGTTCCAGCGGTATCGCCGTAGGGATGGCGACAAATATTCCGCCGCACAACCTTAACGAGGTATGTAATGGCCTTACCATGCTCATCGATAATCCAGACGTAACTGTGGACGAATTGATGACGCAAATCAAAGGTCCAGACTTCCCGACTGGGGCGCTCATTTTGGGCCGGGAAGGCATTAAAAAAGCGTACTCCACAGGTCGTGGCAGCGTAAAAATGCGCGCTCGTGCAACCATTGAAGAAATGGCGAAGGGCAAGCATAAAATCGTAGTGACTGAGATTCCATACCAAGTTAACAAGGCTCGCGTTATCGAAACGATTGCGAACTTGAGCCGCGACAAGGTAATCGATGGCATCACAGCACTTCGCGATGAATCTGACCGTCAAGGTATGCGCATCGTTATCGAATTGCGTGCTGACGTGCAACCAGATATCGTTCTTAACAAATTATATAAACACACTCAACTTCAAGAATCTTTCGGCGTGATTATGTTGGCCCTCGTAGACGGTCATCCTCGCGTATTGAATTTGAAAGAAGTATTGGGTTACTACTTAGATCATCGTCTCAATGTAATCGTACGCCGTACTCAATTCGAGCTTAATAAAGCCGAAGCGCGTGCACACATCTTGGAAGGCTTGTTGATCGCCCTTGACCACATCGATGAAGTTATCGCTACAATCCGCAGTTCTCAAACTGACGAAATCGCACGTAACGCATTGATGCAAAAATTCGGGCTTTCAGAAAAACAAGCAGTAGCCATCCTCGACATGCGTTTACGCCGTTTAACAGGCTTGGAACGCGAGAAAATCGAAGACGAATACAAGGAATTGTTGGCATTGATCGAAGACTTGAAAGCTATCTTGGCTAGCGAAGCGCGTCAACGTCAAATCATCAAAGACGAACTGGAAGATATGAAGAAGAAATACGGCGACCCTCGTCGTTCTGAAATCACAATCGATACGTCCGACCTTGATGTAGAGGACCTCATCGCTGACGAAGAGATGGTTATTACCTTGACTAAACAAGGTTACATCAAACGGATGAACGCGAACGTATATCGCAACCAACATAAAGGTGGCGCTGGCGTTATCGGCATGAAGACGAAGGAAGATGACTATGTAACGCAAATTATGCATGTTCGCACGCATAATACATTGCTATTCTTCACGTCCACAGGCCGTACATACCGCCTCAAAGCATACGAAGTGCCAGAAGCAGGTTCCCGTAATTCTCGCGGTACTGCTATGGTTAACGTATTGCCACTGGCTGTAGGCGAATCCGTTACGACTATGATCGACCTTGAACGCGTTCAAGAAGATGTAAACTTATTCATGGTAACTGAGTTCGGCGTTGTAAAACGTACAGCTATCGAAGAATATCGCAACATTCGTCGTTCTGGTCTCAACGCTATCAACCTCGACGAAGGGGATCACTTGATTTCCGTTAACGTAACGAATGGCAGCCAAGACATCTTGCTAGGTACTAAATTGGGTATCGCTATTCGCTTCAGCGAAAATGACGTTCGTCTCATGAAACGTGCGGCACACGGCGTGCGCGGCATTAAACTCAATGCAGGCGACGTGGTTGTAGGCGCTGGTGTTCTTAATGCTGATGAAAGCGAAGCACAAGTGTTTACTATCTCCGAAGAAGGTTTCGGTAAACGCAATGACGCGGAAGCTTACACATTGCAAAAACGCGGTGGTAAAGGCTCTAAGAACTTCAAGATTACGAACAAAACTGGGGACGTAGTATCCGTAGAGGTTGTTCATAACGATGACGAAGTTATGCTTATCTCTGAACAAGGTAAGATTATTCGCTTCAACATGAACGATATTGCTGTTAAAAAAGGTAAAGCTATCTCTGGTGTGAAAACACAAAACCTCGACGAAGGTGATAAAGTAGCTAGCATTGCTGTTATTCCAGGTTCTGAAATCGAAGAAGACGCAACTGAAGAATAATATAATTAAGTAATTAAGATACAAATATGTAAACAACTATGGGCGGCCATCTTAGATGGTCGTCTCTAGCGTTAAGGAGTTAGAAATGAAAAAAATGGTTAGCTGCTATGTTTGCAGCAGGGGTGTTCTTTGTAGGTGGCTTTGGTCAAGCTAGTGCGGCTGATTGGTACTATATTGATGCTGATGCTGACGATGCAGCATGGTTTATCGACAACTCTTCTGTATATAAAACAGATGATGCGGCTACAGTACTTGTTAAAATTAATAATGTAGAAGGCTTCACATACATCTACACAGTACGCATCGATCGTAAAGAAAAAACATGGACAGAACTTGATACAACAGTATACAGTGCATCTGGCGTAGCGTTGTTGTCCAGCAAAGACGCACAAAAACCTACGAAAATTGAAGATGATACCATGGGCGCGGAAGTTATGCAGGCCCTATGGGGTAAATAATCCAACAATTTAATAGAAGCTGATATTCGCTCTGTCTGGTTAGATATTCAGAACGTATAAGTAGCTCCGAACTATCCTGAAAGCCTCCATAGTGAACTAAGTTGTTTTCAGAACAGTTCGGGGCTTTCTGTTTTCTTACCAATCTTACAGGGCGAATATCAGCCTTCAAATCCATTGGATTATTTGAAGCCCATAGGGGTCTCGCTAGACGTTCCTTTAGAGTTCTATATAATTTATGCATTTTATAGAGTTTTTATTAGTATTATGCAATTATGGTGTTATAATGAAGTCATAGTGAATTGTATTATGCGAAATGCATAGTTGTTTAGATTTTCTAATCAGGAGAGAACGGTTATGAAAAAATGGTTTGCATGTTTAGCGGTGGCAGGTTTATTATTTAGTGCTGGTGTGGGCGTGTCTCATGCTGAAAGTTGGTATCCTCTTAATACTGATGCGGATGGCCGTACTGGTTACATCGATAACGATACGGTAGAGAAAGACGATGCACAGGCTAAGTTGAATTTAAAGATTGTTGACCCTAGCGGTGATCACTCTATTTATACTTTGCAATTTAATCGTGCTGCAAAGACTGCGAAACTGCTCGAGATGAAAGCATACAATCCAGCAGGCTATATGATCGGTGGCCAAACATACGACAATACAGAAATACAAATACAAGAAGGAAGTAATCTTGATCACGTGTATCACTTGATTTGGTAAATTTCCTCGACTAGTAGAAAGGGTTCTATCTCTCATCGACCTCCATAGTGACCTAAGTCGGTCTCAAAGAGATAGAACCCTTTCTGTACGTATAATTAAATTTACTCAAAACTGCGTAGGGGAATAAATTATTCCCTTATTTTATGGCAGAATATAAGGGATTAGAGAGTACGGTAAGGGATTATCAATGAAATTTATAAAGGTTGAACACGTTTGTCTTTCATAAAATATTTAGTTTTATCGAATATACTAGATTTCATATTCTTGTATTTAAGTTTGAGAGGTAAAATATGAAAAAAACATTAGCAGCTGTTTTTGGCAGCAGGCGCTTTATTGATTGGTGGCATTGGTAGTGTTGATGCTGCTAACTGGTACACTGTAGGTACTGACAGCAACGGTATCACTTGGTCTATCGATAACGATTCCGTTAAAAAAGATGATAAAAAAGCTGTAATGGACATTAAAGCTATGGACTACGAAGGTTACCACTACATCGTGACTGAAGAGTTCAATCATAAAAAACAAGAGGTAAAAGACCTTAAGGTTACTCTTTACGATCCACAAGGTTATGTTGTGAAAGAGGAACAACCTAGCAAAAACAGCCGTAAGGTTGAGCCAGGTACTCCTGCACAAGCAGTATTCCAACTTATCTGGGGCGGTAAATAATCTAACCGAATATTTGTGAAAGCTTCACACACGCACGTTCTCCTATGGAGGGCGTGCGTTTTTTTGTCTATTGTGTATTACTCTTTTTAATTCCTTTAAAATAATTCCTTTAAAATAGATGAATTATTTGTCTATTCGCGATAAAATGTGATTTATATTATAGATTTTTTGTAAAAGTGTAACAATTCTACATAGTATAAACTTTCACTATAGCGTATACTATAGATATGATGAAGAAGTACGCTTAGGGCGAAGTGCTCTGTAGTTTAGCATATTTCGTCCGAAAAGGTTTGGTAGTTATAGTTTGTTAGAGGAGGTCCTCATGTCTCAATATCAATTAATCGATAAACGTGTACCGATTGCACTCAACAATCCATCCATTTATCACGACATTTCTAAGTGTAAAAACTGTACGTTATGCCGTCGCGCTTGTGCGGACGTTATGAGCGTACTTGATTACTACGATCTTGATGCAAACGGTGATGTTCCTGTATGTATCCACTGTGGTCAATGTGCGGCTGCATGTCCATTCGACTCCATGCATGCTAAATCCGAGCTTGAAAGGTGAAAGCAGCTCTTGCAGATCCTGAAAAAATCGTTGTCATCCAAACAGCTCCAGCTGTTCGTGTAGCTATCGGTGAAGGCTTCGGCTATGAACCAGGTACGTTCCTTGAAGGTAAAATGGTTGGCGCATTGCGTGCACTTGGTGCAGACTATGTAGTAGACACTAACTTTGGTGCGGACTTAACAATCATGGAAGAAGCCTCTGAGCTTGTAGATCGTCTTAACAAAGGCGGTCAAATTCCTCAGTTTACAAGCTGCTGCCCAGCGTGGGTACGCTTTGCGGAAATCTACTTCCCAGAATTGCTTCCTAACTTGTCTTCCACACGTTCTTGTATCGCTATGGAAGCGGCTATGATTAAAACATACTTTGCTGAGAAAAAAGGCATCGATCCTCATAACATCGTGTCCGTATCTGTAAATCCTTGTACTGCTAAAAAAGCAGAAACAAAACGGGAAGAAGAAAATGCGGCAGCTCGTTTCCACAACGACGATTCCATTGGCATGGATACAGATATTTCCATCACAACTCGTGAATTCATCCGTTGGATCCAAGAGGAAAACCTCGACTTCAATGCTATTGAAGATTCCCAATTCGATGACTTGATCGGTATGGAAACTGGTGCATCCATCATCTTTGGTAACACTGGTGGTGTTATGGAAGCAGCTATGCGTACAGCTTACAAACTCGTGACTGGCAATGAGCCACCTCCACACGCATTGACTCACCTTGAGGAAGTTCGTGGTATGAATGGCGTAAAAGAAGCGACTGTACAATTGGGTGATGATGTAACATTGTCCGTTGCTGTCGTTCATGGTGGTAAAAACGCTCGTGACTTCTTAAATGTTTTGAAAGAAAATGGCAAACACTATGACTTCATCGAAGTTATGGCCTGTCCAGGCGGCTGTATCGGTGGCGGCGGTCAACCGCGTACTAAATTGCCTCAAGCAGTTAAAACTAAAGAAGCTCGTATCGGTGGTCTTTACGAAGCTGATGCGAACTACAAATGGGTTGCTTCCTACGAAAACGAAGAGATTCAAGCGTTGTACAAAGATTTCTTAGGTGAACCATTGGGCCACAAAGCACACGAACTCTTGCATACACATTACACAGACCGCAGCGCGGTTCTTGGTACTCGCAAAGACGTAACACCTGAAACTTGTCCAACATCCCCTAAATTTAAAGGCTAATCATAAATAGCTCATTATAAAAATAGAATCCTACGAGTCATGAGTGACTTGATACTTTAATAGCTTCGGCTATTGTTAGCATCACCTTACAAACGATTCGTAGGATTTTTATTTATATAGGATTCAACTATTCTCACTGTATAACCCTATTATGAGAATTCAGTATAAGAACTTACTTTTATCATGAGGAAAAGATGAATTATATAGTGTATAATATAGAATCATACTATTTGGATTAAAGGGAGAACTATGGGTGTGTGGAGAGAAATACATAGAGAGGCCCATAGCTATCATATTGCATAAGCAGTAAGGAGTTTCTAGGAGAGATGAACCAGTTTTTACGGCGTGCCCTGTGTGGCATAGTCTTAATAGTTGCTGCCGTTGGTACAACTGGATGCCAACATGAGAGTCAGGCAGAGCAAGAGACGGTACGAACCGTATCGTACCGCGCCGTCATGGAATCGAACAAGCCCGTCCCTGAAAAGGTGAACACTTGGCTTGGAGCCATGTCACGAGAGGACAAGGTAGGGCAGCTGATGATGATCAGCCTCCATGGCAACACATTGGGGCAATCCCAAAAGGATGTAATCCGTAAATATCGTGTGAGCGGCGTTATGCTAACCAATGAAAATATACATAATAAAAACCAAGTGAAAGCTTTCAACAACGATATCATGCAAACGGCGATGACTGCCAGCATGGTGACGCCGTACATCGCGGTGAATCGCGATAAAGTGTTGCACACTAATGATAGTTTCTTGCGCTTGCCAGAACCTAATCGATTAGGTCAATTGCCGATGGAGCGTATTATTAACTTGGCGACCCGATCGGCCATTGAAATGCGCGATATGGGCTTTAACCTTGTGATTGGGCCCAATGCGAACCTTGGTGTGCCGAATATGTCCTATACATCTGACCTGACTTGGGCAGGCTATATGGACCTAGCCATGGCGGAGCGTTACCAAATTAACCAAATGTGGTTTGGTTATAATTACTTTCCAGCGGTCACACTTGGAGACGCATCCTTTAACACCGCTGATGAGGCGAAAAACTACCTCAACAATAATGATGTAGCCGTTTTTAAACGACTCATCGCGCAGACGACAGCCAATACTTATATGCTCGTTATGAGCCATATTCAAATTCCAGCTATTGATAACCAGCACTTGGCGAGTGCGTCAAAACCAGTTATCCAAGATTGGCTTCGCAAGGACCTCGGCTATGACGGTATCGTCATGACGGACCGTATCGATGTGGGCGCTTTGCAGGCGAACCAAAAGATAGGGGACTATGCTGTAGCCTCCGTTGTGGCTGGTAGTGATCTCATCCTCGTTGATGCGGACACAGTTCATATTGACGAAGTCCATCGGGCGTTAACACAGGCGGTAGCAAATGGAACGATAACGAATGAACGCCTTAACGAAGCGGTTAAGCGTATTCTATCCATGAAAATGCAAGCACAAATTCAGCAATAATTAAATATGAGTAAAATGCAAATGACGTGTCTTACCTTCTAGGGGGCACGTCATTTTTTATATGTATTGATTGTAAAAGATAGATTATATACCGTACCCCCGTATGCTCCTTCAATACCTATATACCTATATAAACGTAGTAAACATCTATGCTTTTTACAATAGTATGAGTAAAAAAATAAACCATAAAATAAGTATATTTTTATGCGTAAAAAAATTTAACATAATCAAAAGTCATGTTAATAATATGAAAATAAGTTTAAAAAAACGATTTAAATTTATGATATAATAATCTCCATAGAAAGTTGGAGGTGAGAGTATATGAATTTTTGTGGGACGTGCTGAGATTATAGAGAGTATCCAGTCCCGTATCGCTGAGGGCAATATGAGCTTGTGTGTTGTGTACGGTCCTCATCGCAGTGGTAAATCCTATGTGGCTTCGCAGCTTGTACGCCGTCATAAGGCGTTATATTTGGCGGGGCGCATGGCCAATGAATCAGTCCATGTGGCTGATATGAATAGAGCTCTTGAGGCACGTTTTGTTCCTACTGATGATCAGGACAAGTTCGAGCCTGTAGATAGCTTGCATCAAGCCTTTGTAGGGCTTTTTGAAAGTAGTGTGAAAACTCCGCAAACAGTGGTAATTGATGACTATCCTTCCTTGGTGGAGGCGGTGCCGCAATTCCCCATTCACTTGCGTGATTTATTAGATACTTATAAAGATACGAGTCGCTTGAACATCATTTTGTTTGCAAATGGCTTGGAACAGCTAGATGGCCGCATCATTGGCGAGCGCAGCCTCATCGGTCCGTTCGTGTCCGAATACTTCGAGGTGAAACCGTTCTCCTTGGTGGATATGAAATCCTTGGGCCTTCACTATGCCAAGGACGATTTGCGCACTGTATTTGCCGTAACAGGCGGTTTGCCTGCGTACGTGCAGTACTTTGATAATGGTGAAAGCATCGATACGAATATCATTAATTTGTTCTTCTCCGTATCGGGCGCTCTATTTGAAGAAACACAGAATATCTTACATCGAGATATGAAAAATATAACAGGTGCTAACGCTATCCTGTCTGGCCTTGCTACCCTTGAAAGACCATACTACGTGGAGCTTTTACAAGCAAGCCAAATTAAAAGCGGCACCTTTACATCCCGCTTGAACGATCTCATGTCCATGGGGCTCGTAGGTCGCATTCAAGCCAATAGCCGTGGACCTGCCAAATACGCAGACTACCACTTTACCAATAGCATGTTCCATTTCTGGTACCGCTATGTGTATAAATACTGGGGTGACATCGTGCGCGGTAACGGCGCTGATGTGTACCACACACATGTAAAACCGCAGCTCAAAGACTTTGTGCAAGCTGCATGCATTGCTATCTAATCTAAGATTGTTTATATTTGCCAATCTTTGATTGCGTACTATTACCCAATGATAGTACTATATTCCTCTTATAAAATAACACCACATCCTATGATGTGGTGTTATTTTTGTATATAATGCTAGTATTTACTACTCTTTATTGCTCTTTACTACTACTATTATTCACTACTTACTACTGCTACTATTATTTACTGTTAGAATTATCTACTAATACTCGTTACTAGCCTTTAGTAAGTTGATTTTTATTAATTTTTCTATTTTTCAGCAATTACGGTGTTGATCGTATAGTTATGACATACTATGGATAGAAATTACGTCAGAGATACAATTAAATGTACAGGAATTCCAGGGAATTGCCAATTTGTCAAAATCCCCGTTCCACGTTATTGTGTAGTTAAGCGCTATGCCATGGCAGGAAAGGGGATTTATGTTATACCAAAACGAAGAACCTTTAGTACAAAGAACATGTATAAAAACTGCAAACTTACAATCTGATACAAACACATCAGACAAATTAGAAACACAGGAGTTACCTCCTGAGGGGTTACGACCAAAATCATTACCTCCGGAGGAGCTGAAATTACAAACTCTCATTTGTGGTCATCAGGTCTTAACGTCCTTGTCGGACAAGAGTCTCGTGTCCATCTGTCAAAAGCCAAATATGCGGATCCAGACGGTGGGATATCAGCCGTGGACCGTCGATGAGCTGCGCCATGATGCGGCACAAATCGAGCTCTGCCGCAGGTATCGACCGCTCATCTTGCACTACACGAATCGCACGGGAAACCGCGAGTTCCGCGAGGATGTAGAGAGCTATCTGTGGGCCATCCTCATGGAGTCCATCTATAGCTTTGACCTGGAGGGGCCCGTACCATTTGCTGGCTTTGTGAAAGCTGGTGTTAGATACGGTTACATGCGGTACTGGAAGCGGGAGCGATTGCGCAATCATCGTGAGATTCACATACCTGACCGCACTACCGACGATGGAGACGTAGCGGTGGGTATGGATATCTTCGCATCTGGCGAGAATATAGCAGATATGATCATGACCGCCGATGAAGAACAAAGGCTACGAGCCCGTCTCGTGTGGGCGTTAGGTAGACTATCTCCAGATCAACGTGACCTATTGCGTCGCGTTTACGGAGAATGCCAAAGCTTGGTATCGGTCAGTGAAGAACTGAACTGTAGCCGCCAAGCCATCCAGCGCCGTCATGAACGAGCCATACGAAAGCTGCGGAGATACTTGACCACAGATTTTAATAAGATAAAAAGTGCATTAGATCTAAGGCTAGTTAGTGTAATGTACATGTGTTAATATAATTTAATTTCTTATTTATATTCCAGAAGTTGTATATTTCTGTTAATCTCGATTAATAGATATACATAAAATATGCATTTCTCAATTTAAATGAGAAAAATATTGACACATCAATGTATATGTAACTTTTTACAAGATCATAAAGTCTTTAATTATACATAAATTTCTATAGTTTTGTGTATATATTTACAAAATATTCAACGTAGTATACAATTAAATCAGCAGCAGATTAAAGCATGCGAATCTGCTTTCACAGAACACGTGTTCATTGTATTGTTGAAAGGAATGTTCCTAATTAGAGGGAAGAGAATTCCTATGATAACACATGATGGATTAACAGATATGATGGCCGCTCGGCTATCTAAGGGAGAGGATTTGGATTTGATCTATACGAATCCAAAGAACCACATTGTTTGTTTTATTCCTACTTATGAGCCTGGTGGTGGGGACAGTACGAAGTGCTATTTCGTAGATGGCCGTGAAGAACTGGTCTGTCTGCCGATGCGCACCATTACGCGGGAGCTGGCGATACAGGAAGGGCTGAGGCCCAATTACATTATGACCAGCGACGGTCGGCGCAGTAGCTATACATCGCCTAAGACCTATGGTCCACATCTAACCTTTGCCCATATCAAATGTCGGCGCCCTGTCGGCAAAGACGTGGTGTACGGCCTCTTTAACGTGGCTATACCCTATGAATATATCGTTACGGAAGGTCCGGAACCCGATACGAGCTATATTCACGTGGGGAACTTCGCACCGATTTTGGTGTACCAATCCCCGCGTCACGTTAAACACAAACTGAACGAAGCCATGCTAGAACACTGCAACTACGTGCGCAAAAATGCTAGCCCGCATCAAACTCAGCCAAAACCCACAAGTCGTGGCCGAACTATTTATCGCCTGGAGAGACCTAACGAGATAACACGTTAGAGGGTGAAAGTAGAGTTAAGAGGGGAGAGAAAAGGAGGACATATAGGGAGAACAATATAATACGGAAAATAAGGTGATCATAAATACACCTAAAAGCTTTTCACTCTTATACAGAGCTATCTTATTATGAGATAGCTCTGTTTTCATATGTTTTTCATCATTTGCATAATTTGTGATATAATATACGTAAAAATATATTGGTACTAGTTTTACTCTTATCTATAGTTGTGTATTGTTTGTTAGTATTTTTGGGAGAAATATAATGGATAATAATGGGGAAAAAAAGATTTCTTATAGGCGATGTTGCGATTTTCTTGATGGCTGTTATTAGTGTATACTGGTCAATTATGCTTGTGGGAGTTGCAATATTAATACTTGCTAGATATCATCGATGGTCGTTAATTGAAAACGAAATTTATAAAGAATATATTTTTGAACAAAAAAATCTTATTCAGAATATAGAGGCTAATCAATCAAAAATTAGCTACATTGGAAGAGACCATTGAAAAAGAAAAGTCTAAAATAGAACACGATATTGAAGAGCGTATTAGTAAAAAGAGTATCGAGCTTAATCAGTTGTACTCAGAAATATCAAAAGTTAAAAAAATGAACTAAAAAAATAAGAAGGAAGAAATTGAGAATTTAGAGCCTTTAGTAACAGTAGTTAATATAGACACAAAAAGGACTTGATCTTGCAACATCTCAGGAATTAAAAAAATATATTATCTAAATATAAGTTAGAAGAAGCTGAATTAGTAAAAGATAACACGGCTGTAGATTTGCTTATTTATGATGATAAAAAAAGTTTATCACTACTCAAGTACGTCAAATTCTACGTTCATTCAATGCTGAATGTGATTTAGCTATATCTAATGTTACACTTAAAAATATTGATACCATGAGGAATAAAATTCTAAGATCGTATGAAGCTTTGAATAAAATATACAAATCTGATGGTGTACAAATTACAAAAAAACTTTTCTTGAAAAATAAGTTACAACAATTGATTACAGCACATTCATATCAAGAAAAAGTTAGAAGATGAGCGAGAACAAAAAGAAACTTATCCAAGTACAGTTAAAAAGAGGAAGAAAAAAAGTTCGTCGTGAAATTGAGCGTGAAAAGGCAAAAATTGAGAAAGATGAAACTCAGTTTAAAAATGAAATTTCTAAACTTATGAAATACTTGCAGAAGACGAACAATGAAGTTGAAAAGACTTTATACATAGACAAAATTAAAGAATGTGAAGAAAAAAACTTTCTGAGCTTGAAACTGTTAAATCTGATGTTTTAAATCGAGAAAAGAATACGCGTGCTGGTTTTGTTTATATTATTTCGAATATTGGTTCCTTTGGGGAAAAATATTTTTTTAAAATTGGTATGACTAGACGACTTGAACCTATGGATAGAATTAAAGAATTAAGTAGTGCTTCTGTGCCATTTGAATTTGATGTTCATGCACTAATCTTTTCAGATGATGCACCTAGCTTAGAATCTATTTTTACATAACACATTTAGAGAATATGAGGTTAATAAAGTAAATCATAGAAAAGAATTCTTCTCTATTCCACTTGAAAAGATTGAAAAAGTTGTAACCGAACATCATAATGCAACCGTACAATGGAATTATGATGCGGCTGCAGAAGAATATAGAGAGTCATTGGCTCAATAAATTTATCTTCAAAAGTAATTATTTTTTTAAAAGCTCTACAATATAAGTTTATACTTATATTGTAGAGCTTTTAAGTTTTGGATATAACTAGCAAAGTAGCAATATATTTTTGCTCTGGATTATTATGAATGTTGCAGGAAAGTATGAATAATCAACAAATATTATTAGTAATTATAATTTAGCCAACATTCTTCATCAGACCTATCAAAAAAATGAACTTCAGTCCTACTATTTATGTTAGTAATTCTATTTTTTTATATTAGTACATTCAGTTTCCACTTGTAGAGGAGTTTTTCTCGTCTGTACGAATAGAAATAAGAAATTTGAGACTCCTTTGCGAATTTTTTTAGTATTTGTTTTTAAAATATGTTCATCATTTTCGCTTAGGGACCAGCCATAACAAATAATAGTTTTTGGGTAATTTGGGAAGAATATTTCTATATATATAGCTTAAATAGTAGTTATTACTTATGCTTTTTTTAATTTTTTTCCTCAGATGATCCTTCACAAACAAATAGTGGATAAAAAGTCTATATCATGAGACCATCTAGATAGTATTGTAGATAATAGGCTTATACCTTGCTGCTGGCGAATTTTTTTCTTCTTCGCCATTACTATTTACTCCTAAAAAGTATATTTCCGTGTGGATAATATACTCTTGTAGTATCTTGATATCCAGAAATTGATTCATGAAAAGTTAATTTGTTGTTCCTATTACGATCGGGTAGGAAAAAAAATCAATAAATTCATCAGTATTATGTAGAAGTATATAATAAACTAGTAAATCATAATTAAGATTAATAATGTACTTAAATTTGGTTAGAAACTTAAAGAGTTTTTATTAAATTATCATTTGAAAGAGTGAAAAAAAGTTAAGATAAGTAAGCTCTGGGTGTATAGAGCGAATAGTTTGAATTAATGACTCTCTTATTTTTAATACTGGTATTAGCGATTACTTGGTTATGTTCAGCTATTTGTTGTGACGATGTTGAAATTGCTTTTATTAATCATTTGGGCAATATCCAATTGGTATATTACAGATTCAAAAATTTTTTTGTGTTTAAGTTATTAAATATTGTAGTGGGAAATGTTCTATCCTCCGATGCTTTTGTAAAAAGGTTTGTATAAGAAAAAAATTATTTGATATAGATATACTAGCACCATTCCCTACGATTAGTGCCGCCTCGTCAAAGTCCATACCAGCTGTAAGTTCAGAGTATTTTTCTAACATTTTATAAGTCCTTTTATAAATAATATGGTTTATGACTAGTATTTTAATTACTAAGATTTTACTTTAAAAAGAGCCCTTCCTTACTAACTTGCTGTTATAAGAGAAAGGCTCTTTTTATGATATGAGAATGTAAAACTTTTATATTAGCTAATTACGGCTGCCATTTAGAGTACCCAAATCCCATCATGATAATGCTTACCACAAGTAGGCCATTACCAAGGGTAATGGTGCTTTCAGTTGTGGCCAGACAGGTAATAAAGGATCCGATGCCCATAATGATTGTGCCTAGTATAGCAGATAGTTTATGAATTGCCATGATAATCACCCTTTGCTTTCACTAACAACATTAGGTTTCACAATATACGTAATGAGTGCGTACAGTAGGGCACCGCTTACGATTCCGTTCAAGGATGGAAGGCCGAATGGAATGAATTTCACGCACACTAGTGCGATGGCCCAAGTGATCCATGGAACTAGATTCCATTTTTTGAAAGCCGCTTTGTGGTAATCGATGTATTTTCCACGATGAACTAAGTAAAAGTCCGCTAAGATAATACCACATAGTGGAGGAACGATAATGCCTAATGTACTCAAGAATACAAAGAGGGAATCGATTTTATATGGTTGTGTCATTGTTGCTAATGCAGAAATCGCGATGAGCACGGCTAGCATCATATTTCTGTTTAGTTTGAAAGAGTTTGCTAGGTTCAATGATGTGGAATAGAGGTTCGCACCATTTGTGGTAAAGATATTTGTAGTCAACAATAGTAAGCTTGGGAATACGAGGCCAAAGCTTAAGAGTACGTTAATTAGGTCACCATCATTCATAGCTACACCTGCGATAGCGCCGCAGCTAATCATCAACGTATTGCCACCCAATAGACCGATTGTGCTGGCTGTAATAACATCTTTCTTGCTTTTACCATAGCGCATAATATCGGCGATACATGTTGCAGTAGATAAAATCCACGTGCCAATAACGATAGTAATACCTGATAGTAAATCGATAGGTTGCAATGGTACATAGTTAAATAATTCTTGCCAACCGCCAATTGTTTGAACGGAACGAGCTGCTGTTCCTAGTGAAAGGAATACGATAGACGGAATCGCAATATAGCCGAATACGGCGAGAGATTTAATACCGAGAACGGCAAAGATACCCATAATAACCGCACTGAGCATCATCGCAATGACTTCGCCTGTGTAGGAAAGATTGAATACTTGAGCAATAAAATGTCCATATAAAGCCGCTTGAATAGTGTACCAACCTAGGTTAACGATAGGAACGAAGAGAGATGCGATTCTAGATCCTTCCTGACCAAAGCTGTATCGAGTCAAAAGGGCGAAGGTAAGGCCTGTTTTATAGGCAATAACACTCACTAGCCCTGCAATGATACATAAGAAAATATTGCCCAGAATCATGGCTAATAGTAACTCATTGAAAGTCAGCCCCGCAGCTAAGCCGCCACCAGCCATCATACTAGTAACAAGAAACGAATCCAGTCCAAACAATGGTGAGAGAAAAACAGGACTTCCTTGCCCCTAACGGCACAGGCTCTCTCGAGTACTCATTATCTGTGTTTGTATTAACTGGTTCTACAAACTCTAATTTCTCCTTACTCATACATCTATACTCCTTTACGTAATAAAAAAGCTACCATGATGTGTTTAAGATTTATATAAGCATGGTAGTAAAGACCTATTAGGTAGCGTAAATATAGTGAATTTCTCTAATAAAGGATAGATATTTATTGTTTTTATAATCGAATAGTATTTGCCTTCATTAAAACATACTTGGAATTAATATTCAACATGTATACTATGCAGATTGAGCAATGCTACTATACAAGCTTTGCTTGAGTTATGCTAACTTGTTTTGTATTAATTAATCATAAAGTTAAACGTAAAAAAGCAGTACTATCATATTTTATGGTAGTACTGCCTTTTAGTTTATGTATGATACTGTATTTGATTTAAATTATTTAGAATTGCTAACGTATTACACAAAAGCTTTCATAATAACCATGGAAATCAATGCATTTACAATACTGATTGTCATAAGCATTGGCCAGTATTTTTTAGGTACCTCAACTACACCTAAGAGACGGCCCATATATTGAATTTGGGAGCCCATCAAGAGAAGTGCTGGAGCCAGAATAGTCACTTGTGTCATATCAAGCGTATTATTGGAAAGTAAGTTAACTGCAACGCCGATACCAGCAGAATAGGATAGCCAAGCTGTTAACAAGATAGTTACGCTTTCACCAGGAAGACCAAATAGTGCCATTGCAGGGGCAAATAGGTTACCTAAAAATGCCATTATACCTAAGATACGTAGTAGCTCGGCAAGTGTGTATGCCATCAATACATTAGGTAATAAGTTTTGAGTGGCTAATGTAAAACCTTTTCGTGCACCACGAATAAATATATCAAATGGATTGTTTGTTTCTTTATTGTTGCTCATCTTTGAAATCCCCCTTGAATACTGTATTAAGCGCGATTCGACATACGACACCACCGAAGAATTTCATAACAAATACTACGATAAGTGGTAGAATAATTGGCACTGTTAAGTACGCAAATATAGCAGATCCAATAGCTACGTAGTTGTTAATCATACCTGCACCGCTATATTGCCATGCTGTCATGATTGTTAATTCTTTGCGGTTAACTAGATTGTTGTCGTAAAGGTCTTTGGTGATCGCTGCACCTGCATCTGTACTTTGTAAGTCAGTAATCATTGCAAGGCCAGTTAATCCAGGGATACCTAAGATAGGTTTCAATAATGGCGTCATTAATTTATGGGCTGCACGGATTGCACCATAGTGCTCTAAAATTTCAAGCACACCTAATGCTAACATAACTGTTGGAGCTAAGCCCAAGGCAAAGAGGAAACCTGCACGAGCACTGACACCACCTTCACCGATAAAGGTGTTTTTTGCAGGATGGGCCATGGTACCAAATTTACCAGAAACAGTCGCAAAGTCTAATGCAGAGAGCCATTTGAAGCCTTCCACATTGTTAAGTAATCCTGAGAAGAATAGGATTGCTACAGCTAATGCGATATAGCAACCGATGGTTACCTTCTTGGTGAATTGAGTATAGTTTTTCTCATTGTTAGGGTCACTCATGATTTTCAACCTCCTACATAAAACACTTAGAGTTATATGACTATAAGTATATAGTAGAAAGAACATGTCGTGCAAGAGTGTTATTTACAAAAGTTATATATATCATTAAAAAGTTTTTATTATAACCGAGTTGAAAGCAGATATTTGTGTAGTATAATTAATGTATTAGATCTAATTCTATAGAACGAGGTATCAGCGATGAGTGAAGTATTAAATTTCTATAATTATTTACATACAATTCCTGAAGAAGGGTTCCAAGAGTTTAAAACTTCTGCTTTTTTTAGCAGAAAAGTTGGAAAAGTTATGGATATGATGTAACACGCAATGTAGGTGGGGAGACAGGTATTATTGGTATTTATGATAGTGGTAATCCTGGTCCTGTAGTGGCCCTTCGTGCCGACATGGATGCACTTGGTCATATTATCGATGGACAGCATGTATCTCGTCATACTTGTGGACATGATGGACATATGTCTATGTTGTTGGCTGCAGCACAAATTATTAAAGAACAGCAATTGGTAAAACGTGGTAAGTTAAAGATTTTTATTCCAACCAGCTGAGGAGCTTGGTTCTGGTGCAACTAGTATGATTAAAGGTGGCGCCATTGATGATGTAGAATATATCTTTGGTGCACATGTACGTCCATTTGAAGAGGCTGAAAATGGTCAGGCTAGTCCAGCCATTCATTATGCATCCTCCTGCCGTATGGTTATTGCCTTTCATGGTAAACCCGCCCATGGTGCACGTCCGCATTTAGGGATTAATGCTTTGGATGCGGCGGTTCAAGCGGTTAATGCAGTTAATGCCATCCATTTGAAACCGACTGATAATTATAGTGTTAAAGCGACTCGGTTCCTTTGTGACTCTGGTGTAACAAATGCAATTCCTGCTAAAGCCGTTGTTACATGGGACTTGCGTGCTCAATATAATAAAACGATGGACGAGCTTTGCGCTAAGTTTTTACCTGCTATCGAAGGAGCAGCTGCCTCTATTGGTGCAAGCGTTGAGGTTTTGGATTCATTCCGCATTCCTGCAGCAGAGCTAAATGATGAGGCCACGGCTTTATTGGCCGAGTCTATCTCTGCTATTCTTGGTGAAAGCAATTGTGTTGATCCAATCTATACACCAGGTGGTGAAGATTTCTTCTTCTATACAGTAGAAAAACCAAGTCTGAAAGCTGGATTTTTTGGCCTTGGATGTAATTTGCGACCAGGCTTGCATCATCCTGATATGAGCTTTGATACTAGTGCTTTAGAAAATGGTGTTTCTATTTGGCTGAACTTAGTAGAGCGGTTATTAGGTGAATAACGTTTTTTATTAGAACCATTAACATGATTAGATAGACTCTATTGTGTTAATGGTTCTATTTTCATTTGACAAATCTTATTTTTTATCTCAGTACCTATGCATCATAGTTATTTTTAAATTCTTCATGAATGTGTTATTGTTATATTTATAATGAGTTAAATGCACTTTATGTCGTTGAGAGGTATAGGGTGCAATCAAATAAATTACGTATATTGTTATTAGTTTTAATAGAATAGTGAAATGTATTAGTCCACAGCGTGCTAGTGCATTTCTTTGGATGTGAATATGGTTCAATCAATAGAGCGTGGTATTGAGATACTCAGGTTGTTAGAGGAGGGCCCGCTTGGTGTGACTGAGTTGGCGAATGCAACGGCGTTGCCGAAGACGACGGTCCATCGGTTACTTAAGACCTTTGAGGCGTATCATTGGGTTGAGTTTAATGGGGCCAAGAAGTATCAGTTGTCTTGGGGCGTTTTGCCTATGGCAAAGTCCTTCCTTACGTCTTTGGATGTGCGTGCCATTGCGCAGCCATACATGGTTGCTATCCGCGATCAGTTGCAGCAATCCGTGAATTTGTTCTTGGCGCAGGGCGATTATCGCATCTGTATCGAGCGCGTTGCGGCGGACAAGCCCTTGCGTAACGACATCAAGATCGGCACGGTGTACCCTATCTTTAAAGGGGCGGCGGGCAAGATTTTTGGAGCCTATCTAGGAGATTTCAAGGATACTGATATGAGTGCTAGTGAAAGCTCTCAAATTCGTCATGATGGATATGTGGTAATACGAGGCAATCGCGTGCCTGATGCGGCATCGATGGCGGTTCCTATCTTCTCCTTTGGCAATAAGCTGGAGGCGGTAATGACCATCTCTGGTCCTATAGGGGACTACACGGAAGAGCGCGTCAACGAGTATCTATCTGTTATGATGGCATTAGGTCAAACCATTTCTAAACAAATGGGGGCGACCTTGTAAATTTTTTATCCGATATTCGGAATAGTGTTCCATAATACGGAACATTTATATCTGTTGTTATAGATAGACTTGTATTTGTAGTTATAGTTAGGTTTTTTTATAGTGTGTATGTTGGAGGTAGAAATGAGTCAGCTTTTACAAGAGATTGAAGCATTAAGACAGCCCATGAAGGAGTTGAATGATTTCATCTTCGATCATCCAGAGCTCGGGAATGAAGAGTTCCAAGCCCATGAGTTGTTGACGAATTTATTAGAGAAGGAAGGTTTCACCGTAGACCGTGAAGTGAGCGGTCTCAAAACGGCGTTCAGAGCGGTATACCGCGTAAACGGTGGCGGCCCTAAGATCGGTTTGCTTTGCGAGTACGATGCCCTTGAGGGCTTGGGCCATGCGTGTGGTCATAATTTACAAGGCCCATCCATTTGTACGGCGGCGATTGCTTTGAAACGTACGTTGCAAGCACCTTGTACATTGGTTGTGTACGGTACACCTGCAGAGGAAACGGCGAGCGGCAAGCTCGTTATGGCTCGCGAAGGCGTGTTTGACGATTTAGACCTAGCTTTCATGATGCACGGCAGCGATACGACGACGGTAGACGGCAAGTCTTTGGCATTGAATCTCGTGAATATCAAGTTCCACGGCAAGTCTGCTCATGCGGCGATTGCCCCAGAGAAGGGCATCAGCGCACTAGATGCGGTATTGTTGTTCTTTAACGGCATGGAGTACTTGCGTGAGCACGTGCCGACTGAGGTTCGCATGCACGGAATCATCACTGATGGCGGCAAGGCGGCGAATATCGTTCCAGATTATGCGTGCACCCAATGGTATATTCGTTCTTCCAGTCGCATTCGTCTCGACGAGGTTGTGGCTCGTGTGAAAGACGTGGCCCAAGGGGCGGCGTTACAGGTGGGCGCTACCATGGAATGGGAAGAGGTTAAGGAGTACGACAATAAAGTCAATGTACAAACCTTGAACGATATACTTTTAAAAAATGCAGAAAAAGTAGGGGCCCCAGAGATTTCTGAGCCTCGCAAGGTGACGGGATCCACCGATTTCTCTAGCGTGACGTTCCGCGTGCCAGGCGCTTGTTTGCGCGTGAAATTCGTAGGCAAGGGCGTAACTAGTCATTCTCAGGAATGGTTAGATAATGGTAAAAGCCAGCTCGCTGAGGACGCTATCATGTATGGCGCGAAGGGCATTGCTTTATCTGTTGAGGAAATCCTTGAAACACCAGGCTTGTTAGAGAAAATCAAAGAGGATTTCAAACAAGCGAAGGAAACGTTCTAAGTATTGTGTTGTAAATGGAGGGACACTGTATGAATTTGTTAGTTTGTTTATTGGTCATCGCCATTACGGGGACGCTTGTTATTAAGAAATTTAAAGCGCAAACCGTATTGTTGTTAGGCGGTCTTATTATGATGTTCGCAGCGTACTTGTTAGGCTACACAACATCTTTCGTAGAAGCGAAGAAGTCCACAGGCGTTCTTTTCTTTGATGCTTTTGAGTTCATTAACATTACGACTGCTAAAGATGCGGCAAACCTTGGTCTCATGATCATGACTTGTACTGGTTTCGCCAAGTACATGGACCATATCGGTGCCAGCTCTCGTCTCGTTGTAACCGCTATTAAACCGCTTGGTAAAATGAAATCTGCGTACCTAGTAATGGCGCTTACATTTATTCTAAATATGTTCATGTCCCTAGTAATTCCAAGTGCGTCTGGCCTTGCGATGCTCATGATGGTGACAATCTTCCCAATCCTTGTACGATTAGGTGTTAGCCCTGTCGGTGCTGCGGCGGCTGTTGCGACAGGTCACTTGCTCGACATCGGTCCTGCCTCTGCAACGACGTTGCTCGTATCCAAAACAGTGAACATGCCTATTCATGAGTACTTCGTTGGGTACCAGTTGAAAGTATATATTATTTGCGGCTTGATGGCAGCTATTGCTCACTTCATCTGGCAAAAATACATGGATAAGAAATCTGGTCACATCCCTACAGAATACGTAGAAACTCATAAAACGGATGAGCTTGAAGTTGGTCCATTGGCGTATATTTTCTTGCCATTATTGCCATTGATCTTCATCCTTGGCTTCAGCGAATACGGTATTAAAGGCGTCAAAATGAACGTAAACCTTGCGATGTTCCTCAGTTTGTTCATCGCTATGGGCTGCGAACTCATTCGTCATCGCGACTTCCGCAAAATGGCGGCTAGCATCCAAACCTTCTTTAAAGGCATGGGCGACCAATTTGCAAACACTGTAACATTGATCGTTGCTGGTGAAACATTCGCTTTCGGTTTGACTTCCCTAGGCATCGTAAAAGAATTCGTTGCTGCTATTCAAGGCCTTGCGATCTCCGCTGACGTAGTAGGCGTTATCGTATCTGGTATCATCATGGGACTCAGCGTAGTAATGGGCTCTGGCGTTGCATCTATGTTTGCCTTTGCTCCACTAGTTCCAAACTTTGCAGCTGACCTTGGCGGTAATGCCACAACAATCCTTCTCGGTATGCAAAACGCAGCTAGCGTAGGCCGTCTACTCAGCCCAATCAGTGCTGTTATGATCGCCGTAGCTGGTATCGCAAACATCTCTAGCTTCGAACTCGTAAAACGTACAAGCGTACCTGTTATCGTTACTTTCATTACAAGTACAATTGCAATCTGGATTATTCATTAATTTGAAGCTAGTAATTCACAAATACATAAGAAAATAGCTAGAGGCTCTACCTAAATTGGTAGAGCCTTTATTGATAGGTAAAAGAGAAATTCCTTTGATATAAAATGAATAAATGATGAGATATCCGTTGAAATAAACATAAGTCAGACTTATAATTACTGTATATTATAAGTTTATTTTTATTCTAAGGGGTATTGGGGAGATTAAAAATGAAAACAAAACTGAAGTTATTTGTTTGTATGTGTTTTAGCATTATGTGCTTGTTTTCTGCATTAACAGTTGAAGCCGCTCAGATGCCATTAGATTTAGTTATTCGCGCATCTCAAAAAGGTTGCCGGTGATTGGTATGATGTTAGTGGCAATAAGGTATTAAGTATTTCAAATGGTTATATCAATGGTTGCCTTATTGTTGATGGCACCGATTTTGTTGGCGGTTATCCTGGGGCAGGGGTTTTTATTATTCAAGAAGCACAAGGTAGAAAGGCAATCCATTTAGAGTGGTTAGGTAATGGTGAGCATAAAACCTTAATTATGAATAAAAAGGATCAATTGACTAGTAGCCAATATAGAGAACATTATGAATCTGTTAATGGTGTGTATTTAGGCATGAGTCGCCAACAGGTAATTGATTTACTTGGTACACCAAGTTCTAATGAGATTCGTGGTCATGAGATGCTAAATTACACGAATTTGGGTCTTAAGATTAGACTTGATTATAATATTGTTACAGGTATTACTATTGTTGGAAAAGGTGCTCATTTCGATAAGTCTGGGTTAGGTATTAGTTCATCTATGATTGATTATTATAACTTTTATCAGTTGAATCGAATGCCATCGGAGTTTTCAAAAGATACATTTCAAGGGGCGTTTTCTATTGGACATGGCGAATTTTTATTCTTTGGTGATAAAAATATTACCTTGTCTATTTATAATAACTAAATATATGCTTTTTGAATAAAAAAAGATCGTAGTGAGGTACGGTCTTTTTTTCTTTCTAATTTATAAAAATGAATTTAAAATGAAGTTTTTCGTTGACTGGCCGGCTTTTCACTATTTATAATGAATATGAATTAATATAGATAATTTTCAACAGATTTATAAATATAAGTGTAAATAGTATATAAGGGGAAAGAGAGTATTATGAAAATATATAAAGCTTTATTAATAGGTAGTGTATTAGGGACAATTAGTATGCCAGTAGTGATGGCTGATGTGTATAATAATGTCAATTTAGGGACGGATAATACCGTTGTGGCTAATACATCCGCTAATGTAGCGGTAGGTAACATGAATACTACGGATATTTGGGGGATTGCCGTAGGTTCCAATAATACCGCTAAACTTGGCACTATTGCCGTAGGTCGTGATAATACAGGGGATGACAATCAGGTTATTATCGGTACAAATAATACAGCTACAGGTCCGAGATATAGACAATCGAGTGGTACGGGTAACTTTGTAGCCGGCGATCATAATGTAGTGGAAGGTGATTCATCCATTGTTATTGGCCGCTATAATAGCGCTATATCCGAATATGCGCTTCAGCCGATTACAATTATTGGCAATACTTCGACTGCTAAAAGTAATGGTATCGTCATCGGTTCTAATTCAGAGGCAGATACTGGTAATATTGCGATTGGTAATCATGTTCGTGCTATTGGTAGACCTGGTAAGGTAGATCCTGATAATATATTTAAGTTCTTACATTCTGATGCTAAACGAGATTCCTATAGTTTGGTTTCTTTTGGTGGCAGACAGGTGAAAGGTGTAGAGCCAGGTGCTATGACTGAAACCTCTATGGATGCTGTAAATGGGGCTCAATTGTATAGCGTAGCCAAAGAGGCTATGCGTCATTCGACGGTTGCTGCGGAAGATTATACATATGATATTATTGTCACTGAAGGTAAGAATGCAGATGGCTCGACTAAGTACAAGCTTAAGATGGCCGATAATTATGTAACATCTAAGATTCCTACAGTTAATAGTAGTTCTAATATTACGGTAGACAAATATAGAGAGTTCAATACTTTAAAAGATAATTATTATGTATCCTTGAATTCAGATTTGGAGAACTTAAATTCCGCCCAGTTTGTTGAACATGAGGATCTATATAGCCCTCCTGCAGATGATGCGAATGTATCTGAAATTAATAGTAACGAAGTACGATTTGATAATAGCCGAGCTAAATTAGGCTCCTCCTTAACGGCACAGAGTGTTCATTTTAATGCTGAACATAGTACCTCCTCCTTAGACAGCACGTCTTTAACTTTCAACAATAGTATTGATGGTAATATGAGTGCCTTTGGCCCGAGTGGCTTTGCCAGTGAAACAAAAGATGGTAAACGAATTGAATTCTCCTCTGATTACATTACAGCTGGGGACCAACAAATTCATAATGTGGCTAAAGGGGTAGCTGATACAGATGTAGTAAATGTGGCACAGCTGAAAGATGTGGAACGAAAGATTACAAATATTGATTCTGATATCATTAACCAATCTCGGGCCTATACGGATGGACAAGTTGCCAAAGTGGGGGCTGGTGCAGCGGCGTTAGCTGGATTACATCCACTAGACTATAATCCAAACGACAAGTGGAGCTTTGGTGTTGGTTTTGGTAATTATAAAAATGCGCAGGCAACCGCGCTAGGCGCCTTTTACCAACCTAATGAACACACGATGTTTAACATTGCTACAACCCTTGGGGATAATCGTAATATGGTGAGCTTAGGTGCCAATGTGAAAGTAGGTTATCAAGACCCAACACTTAAAACAAGCCGCTTTGAAATGGCAAAACAAATCAAAGACCTACAAGCCGATAATGCATCACTACGTGCAGACAACGAAGAACTACGTGCTGAAGTAAACGAAATTAAAGCAGCGTTACAAAAATTACAATAAGCATAAATAGGCACGTTCTCGAGGATATAGTATACTTATACTAATGCTAATGAGAGAACGTGCCTATTATTGTTTGAGAGGTGTTGTATGAAACTAAACAGTACTTTGTTGAGCTTGGCTGTAGCATTCGCTTTCACCATGCCTAGCCAAGCAATTTCTATACAGGAGCTCAAGTCATCACCGCAGTTTAAGGTAGTTGCTGAGGTAACGCCTGATGTTCCCAATGCTAATGAGCATACTACGTGGTATTTAGACACGAGTTCTATTGAGGTGCTAGAGTACGCGCCGCCTATGTATAAGATTAAGGCCACTGTGTACAATGCGTATCAATCGCAGCGGAAACATGTCATTTTTAGTGATGCCTGGACTGTGTCCTATGATACGCGTCAGTCCTTAGCAAGTCAGGTATACCGTGCGAAACAGGCGGGAACTTCGTTGACGACGATTATTGATGCGGCACAGACGAAAACCGGTATGACGGGCACTGGGGAACCATTGGGGAAATTCTCCTTTGATGGGCAGTCGCTGCCGATACAGGTGAAAGTCTCGACTCGTGCTATTGTGTGCACGGCACCGAATACGATGCGTTATGATATAGCAGATACGTTATTCTATGAAGCGTACCGTATGCATTTGAAGATGTGGTGGTGAAATGAGGCTCATGATGAAAGTATTATATATAGCAATGGCATTGGCGCTGTCTTGTGTGGTGCCCGTGCACAGTATGTCCATGCAGGAATTACAAAATACGAGTCGCTTTGAAATGCTTCATGGCTTTGGTGAAAGCGGAAACGGTGATGGCACCTTTATAGATAAGAATTCCATCAAGGCCTCTAACGGACCGAATGGAACCAAGCAAATTGCCCTCACACAGTATGTACTCATGCCTGCTGGTGATGTGATTCAGGAAAAGCAGGTTCTGTATACCTTTGATACAAAGCAGTCCTTTGCTAGTCTCATCAAGAAGCTAGAGTCCCATCAATTAGGATCGTATAAAGAGTTGTGGCTGTTTAAACAAAAGCACTCAGGCGTAACATCTAGTGTTGTTGATTTCAAAGAGTATCATATAGATGGGAATCGCTATGACACACAAAGTGAAGCAAGAGATAGACGAATGGCAACGGCCCCTGTAGACTTTGGCTTTGCAGGATACCTCTTGGCTAATCGACTGTATGAACGGATGTATGGCGTACAATTTGATGATGTAGTGGGAAAATAAGAAAAACTCCTATTGGCTTAACCGATAGGAGTTTGGTATTTATCTATATATTTCTATTATTCGTTCCTTATTGTATCGCATATTAGTTCGTTCTATAATAGACTTAGGATAGTCAGATGAGGTTGGGCCTCTCTTCGTCATCGAAGGGAGGGATAAGCCTATGAGTGATTATGAATTAATCATGCTCTTATTACAGGTAATAACTGTGGTTATTGCCTTTGGGGCATTAATAGCGCTTATTTGTCTTACAAAAGACAAATAGCCCTTCATTTCCACTAATCTGGAGATTAGTATAAAACAAAAAGGCCATTTCTCAAGATTTCATTATTTCGAGATGCGCCTGACGTAGCTACTCGTCTGACTATCTTCTTATATTATAATAAGGTTATGATATATCGTCAAATTATGATGAATGTGTGTATGGCACACAATTGGATGATGCCGTTGTAACATAAGAAAAACTCCTATTGGCTTTCACCGATAGGAGCTTTCTCTTTTATGTGCACTTTTGTGTGCTCTTTTAGAATGTTCTTTTACATTATTCTTTTAAGTTATCAGGAATTGCCGGTGGAGCCGGTGGTTTACCCATGGATCTTTCAATGAACACCACAGCCACAAAGACGATGAGGCTGACGATGGAACCAAAGATGATGGACATAATGCCGTATGGGTTGCCCACGAATTCCCAGTACACGCCTGCGATGGAGCCGAGCACGATGGACCAAATGCCAGCGCCAGCTGTTGCATTTTTCCAAGTGAGACCAAGTAGGAATGCGGCAAATGGGCCAGCGGATCTCATGGTGAAAGCAAATACGAGCATTGGAATGATGGCTTTACTTACGAGGGAGATAACGATGGCGATGATGCCGAGGAATAGCACGCATAGACGGCTATAACTTGTGAGCTGTGCATCAGTGAGGCTTTTACCAAAATGATGTTCTACAATATCCTTGGTAAATACAGTAGCGGCGCCTAATAGGTCGCCTGCGCCTGATGAAAGCGTCGCCGATACGACAGCAGCCATAACGAAGCCCGCCATAATTGGAGGCATGAGGTTAAGTGCTACCGTTGCCACCGCGTTGTTCGCTTCGATGTTCGGAAACTCAGCTAATGCTACGAGGCCCAATACGGCAGGAACGAAGGCAAATAGAGCCATGATAATACCACAAATGATGGAACCAAGAACAGCTGTTTTTTCGTCCTTCGCGGCGAAGTACCGTTGTACGGATTCTTGGCCGGTGGAGAAGGTCATGAAGTACATGATAATAAGGCCGATGATGGTTTTCCAACCTACCTTAGTGAAGCCGAGCTGTTCAGGTGGTAATTTTGTCACTACCGATTCCCAACCGCCCACATTGTGCAATACGAACGGCACAGCGAGGGAGAAGCCCCCAACGAGAACGAAGAAATGGATAACGTCCGTCATCGTTACGCTCCACATGCCGCCGGACATGGTGTAAATTACGAGAACCGCACCGCAGATGAGGATGGCGATTTCTGTTGAAAGCCCGGTGAGAACGCTAATAATAGTTGCTGTTGCTGTAATCTGTACGCCGGCTAATGTAATCGTTGCTAGCATGGACAGAATAGACGTAATTAAATGGCTAGAGCCACCGAAGCGACGACCGATGATCTCTGGCACTGTTGTTGCCATAGCACGACGTAAAAGCGGTGCGATGAAAGCAACGAGAATAACCCCAATCCCTGCAGAGACTACGTACCAACCTGCAGATAAACCCCAAGAACCATACGCTTTCGCAGCTACACCAACGGTACTCCCGCCACCGATCTCCGTAGCTGCTAACGTGCCTGCCGTCATAAGAACCCCAATACGACGACCTGCGAGTAGATAGTCAGTACTATCTTTTACACGAATATGACAATACACGCCGACCAATAAATTCAGTAATAAATAGGCACAAACAATAACCCATATAATAGTTAAAGAATCCATATGCCACCTCCTAAACTACAAACTAGTTAGAGACACATACTAAATCACCCTTACCTACTTGTGGTATATATATATATATATATCAAGTATTACTTTATTATCCCTAAAAACTGGGGAAATTACAACGAGGAGTTTCTTGGCGCGTTGGAGAATGTATATATAGTAGGAGCAAAAAAATATCCCGTCATTGACGGGCTTTTTATGGTATTAGATAGGAGAGAGGCAATGAGTATACTCAAGTACATCAAAATTATATTAGTGCTTTTGTTTAAGGCTTATCTTGTTTATCTATGGATTAACTTTGTAGAGACCTTTACTCAGCTACTCTATTATATTTATATATTGAAAGTATCTTCATTGGAGCAGTTCGGCCTATTTCTATTCTTTCTCTTTGGTAATATATGTTGTATTCTGTGGCTTGTTTTATGGTGTAAGCGATTACCGCCAGCTTTTAACAAACCAAAAATATATTATAAAATTAAAGACTGGATACGATCCAAGAAACAAGAAGCACCTATCTATAAAGTCCTATTTGGCAGTTTACTGCTTTTGCTAAAACTATGTCTTGTAGTGTATATCTTAATCACTGTCTCTACTGTTTTAAGTATTCCATTGATAAATGATTAGTCTATTATCAAAATTTAAACACACTAAAAACCGAGTTACTATTTGATTAGTAGCTCGGTTTTATTTGCCATACAAAAAGCAAATAATAGGCACGATCCTACTTGCATAGTATACTTATGCTAATAGGATTGTGCCTATTAGATTGCTTAAAAGTTGGTTAAAGATTGGTTAGATTCAGTGGGTAAACTTATATACGTCATTAAAACTATACTAGTGCTGTATTTCAAGCTTTTGCTTGTGATTATGTGGGGGATTTCCGTAGGTCTTTTCTCTACGATGTCCTATAATCCTGCATTAGAGCCCTATTCACTAGGGGATTTAAAATTATATATAATTCTCTTATTGGGGAATATATGCTGTATCCCGTGGCTTGTGTTATGGTGTAAACGATTATCCCCAGCCTTTAATAAACCAAAAATATACTATAGGGCTAAAGACTGGATCCACACCAAGAAAGAAGAAGCATTTACTTATAAGGTTATTTTTCTCTGCTTAGGTATTTTTAGTAAAAAGCATATTTAGTAATTTATCTTGCTATTTTTACTTGGTTACTGTATTGCTGTAAGCCTTCCATTTTTATTTGGGATACTGTCTCTTATTGCTTCTCTAGTCATTTAATAATCTGAAAGCCGAGTTACTCATCGATTTGAGCAACTCGGCTTTTATTAGTTAATTCGTATATTTGTATAATGTAATGCTTGTTGTATCGTATATTAGTTCGTTTTATAATAGGCTTAGGATAGTTAGACGAGGTTTTGCCTCTCTTCATTTTTGAAGGGAGGGTTGCTTATGAGTGGTTATAAAATCATTATGATTATCCTTGGGATTTTATCAGTCATGATATCCTTTGGAGCACTTGTGGCGCTTATTTGTCTAGAAATAGCAAAATAGCCCTTCGTTTCTTCGGAAATTAGATAAAACGAAAAGGCCATTTCTACATGTTTCATTTAGTTTAGAGATGAGCCTGACGCAACTACTCGTCTGACTATCTACTTATATTATAGGGATAAAGATATATATCGTCAAATAGAGATAAACCTTATAAATATCAATCTTAGAAATATCAATAGAAGTAAATCCTATATACTAAATTATAAAATTATTAATAATAGGCACAGCCTTGTTTGCATAGTATACTTATGCTAATAAGGTTGTGCTTATTTATGTTGTAAGTTGAGAGAGGATTTATGTTACGTAAAAGTATAGTCATGATGGCATTAGCGGCTGCTTTCACCATGAATGTAAGTGCTGTGCAGATCGAAGTGCCAAAAGGACAGCCACCTGTGCCTGGGACCGATGCGAGTATTCCTGCTAATGCGTATGAGAATTATCGGCATATTAATAAAGTTGCGGAGCAAGAGGCAGAGTCATATAGTCAGTTTGCAAAATCGAATCCTAAAAATCCGCCATCTACGCTTGATAAGCTAAATCTGGAACATCCTGGTTTTTCTAAGGCTTTGGAGCTTGCAGATTATTCGCAGTCTACAGTGGTATTGATTTATGAAGGGGATAAGAATATCAGAATATCCGTGCCAAATGTTAGTTTCCGTGGTGATGTGATAGAAACTGAGCCTGGAAAAGGGCCATTATTTGCTGTTCGTAGTCTCAGTTCGTTTTTAGTAGTAGGACCACCTCATGGTAAAGAGCTTAGTAAATATGCTGAAGGTGAAGGAAAATATAATTATCCAGGGTTGAGGAATGCATCTTGGAAGTTCATGTCAAACAATTCTCGCATAATGTATACGGAATTCACTTCGGATGATACAAAGACAACGTATGGAGTTACTTATGGGGGGTGGGTTAATACAGAAGATCCATATCAAGATAAAGCACCTGAGGTGGTGATGAGTAATTATATTATTCCATCCATAGAGTCTTTATCTAGCTTAGATAATTATAGTCAAATTGAGCATTGGGGGAACTTTCACTATCGCATTCCTAAGATGGCTAAATTAGTCAGTGAAGCCGTAGAAAATGAGAGACATGAGGTGAGAACTTATGAGGATACAGGGGTTAAAATACGGGTAATACGTAGCGCAATCATGAGCAAAGAGACAGATAACACGCTGATTAAGGTTCCAATAATATATTATTTACATAAATATAATGATTTGGAGACACCTACACAGTATGCCGTAGTGTGGAATAACGGAATTCCTGGCTCTTTAGTTGATGCCTATAAGCCCAATCGTGAATCATATCTTCGTCATGTTGTAAAAGATTCTGTATACTATTACAGTTATCGCATTAATTATGATGAAAGTAAAACATCGTATACGCATAAGCAGCTAAGAGATATGATTGAATATGTGGGATTTGATGATGCGGCAAGATTACGAAAAGAACCACAATGGCGAGAGACAGGGTCATATAAGGAGAGCCTCGAGAATAGCCCAGTATTTATCCCTTGGTATATGGAATGGGTTAATCTGTTAAGTAAATAAGCTGTATTTGACTATTTAGTTTGAGAGAGGTTTTTATGATTCAACGTATTTTAATGCTAGCCCTTGTGTTGTTAGCTTTCACCATGCCCACAGAGGCGATTACATTACAAGAATTACAGACATCGCCACAGTTCAAATTAGTTCATGTTCAGGCGATGAATCCTACGATGGAGCGCGGTGGTTTATATATCTATTTGAACACCTATTCTATTGAGGCGACTCATTATGCACCCCCACAGTATTCTTTGCGTGGTACCTATTATGTCGTAATAGATACAGATTACCAATCTACGATTGAAGAGAAACAACTTACTGTGGATTATGATACAAACTATTCTCTAGCTACCTTAATCCATTCGTCTCATATGATGAATCCTAGCCCGTCTACGTTGGCTCTGATTGAGGCTAGTGAAAGTAAATCTGGATTATCTTTAGTGGACGTAGCTGTGGCAAAATATTCATTCGATGGGGCGGCACAGCAAATGCAGTATCGAAATGATATGCGCAAGTTCCCACTCAAGCGAAATAATACCATTATGTATTATATAGCAGAGGCTATGTTTATGGCTGCCTATCAACAGCATTTTGATGATATTGTGGTACAGTGAGGTGGACGATGAAACGCATATATTTACTTTCACTATGGTTATTAGCCTGCCTCGTATTGCCCATGAAAGGGCAAGCCGTATCACAAGCTGAGTTATTAAATTCGGATCGATATCTACACGTTGACTCTAGCGTTGACTCTGGTCGTGGTGACGGCAAATACTTGGATCTCAGTTCTATTAAAGCTATAGATGCACCCGATGGTCATCGACGTGTAGAAGCGACTATTTATGTATTAATGCCTGCGGCTAATTTGATTCAAGGTATTCTTCTTACGTATGATTACCAATTGAGACAGTCTTTGCGTCATTTAATTAATGCTCATAATCAAGCTCTAAAACATGGCATTAAGACACCGTATATCTCTATTTGGCGTGCAAAACAAGGGAACTCAGGAATCACTGGAACTGTTAATGATGGCGGTACCTATTACAATAATGGGCAGATTCGCCAACAACGTGTATATAAAGAAAATCTAAATGCTATGATTCTACCCGCTGATTTGGTGATGAAAAATATAAATTGCCTAATTTGCTCTATCAAAAAGCATATGGTATAGCTTATGACGATGAGACATAATAAATTATGGATAGTATTAGAATGGTCAGAATCGAGGATAGACTTAGATTGATGATTAAACTTATTTTAGGACTCTTGTTAAAGCTTATATTTTTGCTTATTTGGGGAGTCTCTATTTGGGTTTTCTATTAATTACTCTATGATCGATATGTATTAGAAGCATATCCATTAGGGCATTATCTTCCCGTATTGATATTTACCTTTGGGAATATTTGGGTTTTGCCGTGGCTTATTTTGTGGTGTAAAAAGCTATACCCCGCATTTGATACGCCTAAGGTGTATTATGGAGTAAAAGATTGGTTCGTTTCTTTGAAAGAGCAATCTACCGTGGGTATGTGTATATATAGTTGTATAGATTTTTTAATAAAGTTATGTCTAATCACGTATGGCACCATGGTTGTTTTAGCTGGTTTTATTTTGGCTGGTGCTATATTAGTACTTCCTCTGCTTATGATTCTTAGATTGATATTTCGTTAGCTCTTGAAAGCTTTTGAAAATACATATTTTGTTTCTGATACGCTCTTAACTTATTTACACAATGCAAAAGCCAAGCTATTCATATTTAGAAATAGCTTGGCTTTTATTGTACGCCGAATAGGCATGACTAAACCCCCAGTTAAACTGGGGGTCGGTAAAAATTCTTAGAGAAAAGGAAAGAACCTCCTAGTGATAGAATGAAGTTGGTCTGGCAACCACAACATTTCAACATAGGAGGTTCAATGTCAATGAATGACGTAAAAAGCTTATCACATAGTAAATGGAGATGTAAATATCATATTGTTTTTGCTCCAAAGTATAGAAGACAAATAATTTATGGTCGGATAAAAGCTGATGTAGGTAAAATCTTACGAGATTTATGTAAGAGAAAAAATGTAGAGATAATAGAAGCGGAATGCTGTCCGGATCATATTCATATGCTAGTAACGATACCACCACATTTAAGCGTATCGAGTTTTACGGGATATTTAAAAAGTAAAAGTAGCCTCATGATATTCGATAAACACGCAAATTTAAAATATAAGTATGGAAATAGACATTTCTGGTGTAGAGGATATTATGTGGATACGGTAGGACGATATGAAGGAGCGATAAAGGAGTATATTCGCAATCAATTACAAGAGGATATAGCGCAAGATACATTAAACTTTAAAGAATATACCGACCCGTTTACGGGTGAGCCAGTAAAATAGGCAAAATAAAAGCCCCCGAGTAGGGGGCAGCCAGTGGTAATAGAGTGGTTGTCAGATCATTCAATGCCCTCTTTAGAGGGCCACCACTAGAGAAAGACCCTTATAGGGTCAGAGCAAACCACCCGTTCTACGGGTGGTTATGATTAGTTTATTCGTATATTTGCCTTACAAAAAGCAAATAGCCCTCCGTTACCGCATGGTAGCTAAGTAAACGAAAGGCCATTTCCTAAGTATTTTGATTTTCGAGATGAGCCTGACGTCACTACTCGTCTGACTATCTACTTATATTATAGGGATAAAGATATATATCGTCAAATTAAGATAAACCTTATATATACTAATTAGAGGAAACTCCTACACAATCTAAAATATAAATAGATAATAGGCACAGTCTTATTTGCATAGTATACTTATGCTATTAAGTTACTTTTACTATGTATATGATTAGATAGAGAATAGCAAATGAGTACATTTAAATACATTTTTAAAATTATACTAGTGCTTTATATTAAGTATTTGCTCGTTTCTCTATGGATAGGCTCCATAGAGGCGATTATTCATAGCTTACAGAACCCTGATTTAACGCCGTACTTATACCCCTTAGGGAGTTATGACTTATATATGATTTTTCTCTTTGGTAATATACTCTTTATTCCTTGGCTTGTTCTATGGTGTAAACGATTACCACTAGCCTTTAATAAACCTAAAGTATATTATAGGGCTAAAGCGTGGATACGATCTAAGAAAGAGCAGGCACTGATTTATAAAGTCATCATTAATAGTCTGGTGGTTTTACTAGCATTGTGTCTTTTGATATATATTATTATCGCCATTGGAACGTTGCTTGCGTTAACTCCTTACTTTATATATGCTATATTTCATTACATATTTTATTTCCGAACTCTATTCATTTAAATAACTTACATGTCTGATTCATATGAATAGAATAAACACTTAAATATAAAATTATAAATAATAGGCACGACCTTGTTTGCATAGTATACTTATGCTAATAAGGTTGTGCTTATTTATGTTGTAAATGTGACAGAAGAAAAGAAGAGAGGGTTGTATGTTACGTAAAAGTATAATCGTGATGATATTAGCGGCTGCTTTCACCATGAATGTAAGCGCTGTGCAGATCGAAGTCCCAGCCGGACAGCCACCTATGCCAGGTGCTGATGCGAGCATTCCTGCCAATGCATATGAGAATTATCGGGCCGGTAGCTTGAGTAATATAGGAACTAGTGATGTTATAAAGTTAGATTCTAAAGCTGAAAAGCATAGGGAAATATTTATAACCTACTGGGGGCTAACACGAGATGAAGTTAATGAGATAGCAAGTGGTTCTAAAAAGCTGATGGATTTAATCGCTAATGAGTCTGCAGTTGTGTTGTTGCATGATGATCGTACTAACATCCGAGCCTCTGTTCCTGGACTACTATTAGCAAGTAAATACTATCCAAAACTCAGTGATAGTGAACGTTTATCTATTGTAAGAGAACATTCCGTATTTTTTGCAATCGGTACGAAACAGAATTATGATGATGCATTAGGCAAACTAAAAACGAACCGAAAAGGAGAGTTTATATATCCCGGTATCACACATGGTAAATGGGCTATTGAAACAGAGTCTTTTGGCGAAAATAGGCCTGCTATGGTTGCCGTAGTTGGTTTAGATAATCAGCCAAATCAAGAATATATAATAGGGCTTAGCTACAAAAATCAGCCCGTTACCAACAAGCTTGAGCGCGTTATGAGTAATTATGTGATTCCATCGATTCACTCTTTAGATGATATGGATCAGTATAGTGAAAGCATCAACTGGGATAATCTCATGTATCGTATTCCTAAAGGGCTTACACTAATAGCACAGAAATCGTTAACGGACGCTACTGAAATAAGGGACTATCGTGGAGCGGGTATACGATTTGTTGTGGCCAAGAAACCAGTAAAAGTAAAAGATAAATACATGTATTCCTTTTTAAACGAACTTGTAGAAGTAAAACCAGAGCGCCAGATAATAGGTGATGAGCCTATTCAGGCAGCATCTATTTGGAATAATGGCGTGCCTAGTCTTTTAGTAGATAATTATCAACCAGGGAAAAAAATCTATAATGCATCGATTCTTATACGATGACAAGAATGTATATATTATGAGTCTAGTTTATACTGATGGAGCTGTACCATATTCTCATATTCAGCTACGCAATACTTAGAATATTCTGACTTTGCAAATGTTGAAACATTGAGAAAGAATGTAATACGAAAATGTTATACGGTTGTGTGTATTTAGTTTGTAAATTTTAAGAGGGTTTTATGTTACGTAAAAGTATAATCATGATGGCATTAGCAGCTGCTTTTACCATGAATGTAAGTGCTGTACAAATTGAAGTGCCAAAGTGGCAGCCACCCGTTCCAGGTGCGGATGTGAGTATTCCTGCCAATGCTTACGAAAATTATTTTCATATTAATGAAAAGGCAATACAAGAGGCGGAGATATTTAGCGCCAAAGTACAGAAAAATGTGGAGAATCCCAAGATTGCAATAGAAAAGGTTTTTAAGGAGAAAACTGGATTGGCTCAAGCTGTTAAGCTAGGGGAATTCTCAGAATCTACTGTCATCTTACTTCATGAAGGAAAAAATAATATTCGTTTATCTGTGCCAAATATTAGCTTGCGTGGAGATACGGTTGAATCTAAATCGAGTGATGGGCTTTTATTTGCTGTTCATGGTTATACAGGTATTTTATTGGTGGGGCCACCACATGGTAAGAACATTAATAAATATATACAGAATGAGGGAATATATACATATCCAGGGTTAGAGAATGCATCTTGGAAGATTTTTAAAGGTAAGACACATGTGATGTATACGGAGTTTACGCCAAGTAAGACAAAAACGACGTATGGTATTACGTATCTTGGTGGCGGCGATGTGAAGGATCCATACCAAGATAAATTTGCTGAAGTGGTAATGAGTAATTATATTATTCCATCTATTGAGCCTTTGTCTGGGCTAGATAATTATAGCCATGTTAAGCATTGGGACAATTTCAGCTATCGTATTCCTAAAAAGGCTAAGCTTATGAGCGAAGCTATGGAAGATAATAAATATGAGGTTCGTACTTATGAAGATGTAGGGGTTAAAATTCGTGTATTGCGCTTTCGAATAGATCCTAATATTGTTGATAAAAAGCTTAGCAAAAAAACAAATTTTTACCTTTTTTTGAATAAATATGGTGACCTTGAGGCTCCTACACAGTATGCAACAGTTTGGAATAATGGTCTTCCAGGATTCTTAATTGATCGATATAAACCTAATGGTGAGTCCTATTTGCGCCATTTTACAAAGGATTCTGAATATTATTATAGTTATCGCATTGATTATGATGAAAGCAAATCTCTGTATAAACATAAACAATTGCGTGATATGGTTGAGTATGCTAGCTTTGATAATGCTGAAAGCTTACGAAAAGAAACGCAGTGGCGTATGACTGATCACCATAAAAAAAGAAATTAGCTGCAAATTCAATGTTTAATCCGTGGTATATGGAGTGGATTAGAATACTAACTCAATAAGAACTATAGTGTTAACGTTTTTTTATGGTATTCTGTTTTTAAGCATTCCACTGGTAAATTATTAGTCTGTTTTTAAATTTTTAAATATACTAAAAAGCCGAGCTACTATGTTGATTAAGTAGCTCAGCTTTTTATTTGCTTTACAAAAAGCAAATAGCCCTCCGTTACCGCATGGTAGCTAAGTAAACAGAAAGGCCATTTCCTAATTTTTTTACTGATTTAGAGATGAGCCTGACGTTGCGACTCGTCTGACTATCTACTTATATTATAGGGATAAAGATATATATCGTCAAATTAAGATAAACATTATAAGTACTAATAGAGATAACTCCTATACAATCTAAACTATAAATGATAAATAATAGATAATAAATAATAAATAATAGGCATGACCTTGTTTGCATAGTATACTTATGCTTATAAGGTTGTGTTTATTTATTTTGTAAAAGTTTAGAAAGATGAGAGGATATATGTTACATCGATTTAATAACGCTAGGGCTTATGATAGCTTTCACCATCCCAGCTCAAGCAATTACGATTGAGGAGCTCACGTCTCAGCCGCAGTTTAAGCAGGTATCTCAGTTTGTGTCAGATATTCCTAATGTAGACGAGCGTGGCGCGTCCTATATTGACGTGAATTCGGTAAAGGTAATCGGGTTTGAGCCGCCTATTTATACGATTAAGGCGACGGTATATAAAGCGTATCAGTGGAATGATGAGAAAGTGATTACCGTTAAGGACATGACTTTCACCTATGATAGTAGTAATTCAGCCGCTAGCAAGTCCTATCGGGCGCAACAGCAAGGGACAACGGCGATTAATACTAATCCGAATATGAATGAGGATATGTGGTCTAATCCAGGAATTATGCGCGATGAAGAGGAAATCAGTCGCTTTGATTTTGACGGAACGCCTCGGCCTATCCATCGAGGTGCCTTTTTGCGCAGACCTGTTGTGAAAGATTCTCTAAATAAAGAGTTTTACGATATCGCTGATGCGGTGTATTATGAAGTGTATAAAGAACATTTTGATGAGGTTGTTGTTAAGTAAATTCTATGTGCGGAGGTTATTATGAAACCATTTGAAACGAAGGATTATAAGGCATTTACCATGTTTGAGGAACGTTGGGCTCTTGTTACGGCTGGTACGCTTGATGATTTTAATACGTGTACAGTTAGCTGGGGCAGTATGGGGAACGTATGGGGGCCTAATGGCGGCGATATTTCCACGGTGACCGTGTACATCCATCCAGCTCGTTATACACAAGAATTTATGGCGAAATACGATACCTTTACAGTTAGCTTCTTCCCTGAAAGCCATCGTAAGGCGCTTGGTTATTTAGGTTCTCATTCTGGTCGCAACGAAGATAAGGTAGCTAACTCTGGGCTAACACCAGTAGCGGCAGGAAATGGTGTGACTTTCAAAGAAGCAGATTTAACATTCGTATGTAGAAAACTGTATGAACACCAATTTGATGAAGCTCATTTGGCGGATAGCGTAAAGGAATATTATGCAGCCAATCCATCCGTGTACACCCAAGCTGGTAAAGATCGCTGGGAACCGCACTATATGTACATCGGCGAAGTCGTTGAGGCTATAGAAGGATAGTGTGTCTTTGTTAATGTTAAATAGAGATAAACCTCATACATTCTAAAAATATAAAATTATAAATAATAGGCACAACCGCATTAGCATAGTATACTTATGCTAATGCGGTTGTGCTTATTTATATTCTAAACGTAGAGAGAGGTTTTTTATGTTGCGCTAAAAGTTTACTATTAATGACGGCGATAGCGGCTTTCACCATGAGTGCAAGTGCAGTGCATATTACGGTGCCCGAAGGCCAACCAGCGGTACCAGGAGCAGATAGCAGCATTGCTGCTAATGCGTATGAAACTTATGTAACAGGTCATCTTAGTAATATCAACCCTAGTGCAGCAATCAAAGAAAAGGCTAGATTAAAAGCCGAGGCTGAAAAGATGGTGTCTGATGGTAAGTCCACTAAAGATAAGATGGATATTGCTTTACAACGGGCTTATGAACGAATTGATTTAAGAATGAATCAATCCTCTGTAGTATTATTACATAATCAAGATAATAATATTCGAGTTACTGTTCCTGCCAATTTTGTTGTAGGTTACTATAAAGAGAACCCTGATAAAAAAGAGTATGTAAGTTCGTTAGGAGATCCATCTGTAATTTTCTTTATAGGTTCTGATAAGAATGATTCCATGAAACCAGAGCAGATAAAGAAAGACAAAAATGGCGCTTTTCAGTATTCTGGATTGGCAAAGGCTCATTGGGTGATTAGCGATACCCTATTTAATCAGAATACACCACTAATGGCGGCTATTGTGAGTCTTGATAATCAGCCGAATAGGCAATATTTACTCGGTCTTAGCTATAAGGACCAACCTATTACTGAGAAACTGGAGCGGGTGATGAGTAACTACGTCATCCCGTCTATTCATTCTTTGGATGAATTAGATAATTATAGTGAAACAATTAGGTGGGATAATTTTACGTATCGTATTCCTAAAGGGATGATGCTGAAAGCTCAAAAAACATTACCCAAAGATTTATCTGAGGTGAGAGAGTATATAGGGCCTTCTATGAAAATGATTGTAATTAGGAAACCTGTAAAAGTAGAGGATATATATAATTATAATTCTTTTAGAAAATCCGTTGAGGTATTCAATGCGGCCCAGCCATTGTCTGATACAGCAGTTATTCAAGCCGCTTCTGTTTGGAATAATGGTATTCCAAGTTATTTAGTAGACAACTATCAAGCAAGTGATAAGTCACGCATTTATCGTTTTTTAAGAGATGATAAGTATACCTATAATATCTTATTGTACTATATAGATGGGCACCGCACCATATTCGCATATCCAACTGCGTAATACTTTAGAATTTTCCGACTTTGGTAATGTTGCAACATTGCGTAAGAAGACAATTAAAATAAGTTCTAAGACGAATACAACTAAAGGAGATACAAAAAGCGAAACAAGAGAATATTTCAAAAGATGTAAAAAGCAGTAAAAAAAATAGTAAGCAAATAGAGAATGATAAGAAAGCTTAGCACTGCAAATAGCTAAACGATTTTTGGAATACAAAAAGAGGCAGTCCCCAAGGACTGCCTCTTTTGTTGCTATATTATTTCAAAAGGAGAAAGTGAGACGGTATTTACTACCTGTATTTATAATAACATAGGGAATGGGTATAAAATGCCACATAGTATTGATACAAATTCTTAGCTTTTATTTTAGTTCTTTATTTTGATTTTTTTATATTACATTGGATGCTGTATTTTTCTAAAAAGATTTATCAAAATAAGTCATAAATTTGATGAAAAAAATAAGCATATATGAACCATTAGTGAGAAATGGCTTATATAGTGGGTTCTTTGATTGATAACTACTATAAATTGTATATTTTAGCAAAAATTTTTGTGAAATTTTAACCCCACAAAAAAAGCCAAAAATCTGATATAATAATAGTATAGAAATCGATATATAAAAAGGACTAAAAAAATTGTGTGTGAATTGATGTTTTTAGACTCACCTTTGGGCCTAAAAATATCTGTAGTTCTTATAGTTAAATCGATGCGATCGGAACGTTGTATATCTGAAACGACTACGCAGATGCGTAGTTTTTATTATTTTGTGTTTGGCGTAGGTAGTCCCATGAGTGTAGTGAAGCCCTTATTATGGCTATTAGAACCGTATATCGTATACAAAGCCTATTTGTGGGGCGCTCGTTTTGTAGCACATCCTCTCACGTGGGAAGGCGAAGTTGATTGGTTTGCTTTGATGTTAACCGTCTTGCTCATCCTTGATGCGGTGGCTTTACCGCTAGTGATTTTCTATTGCCCTGGCTTAAATCCTAGAGTGCGTGTGCCCGATTGGATTCATCGTTTGGGTACGCCCATTTACATCGTCCATAATTGGCTCGACGGCAAGGTGGGTGGCGGTACGTCTACACCGATTGTATGGCTCCGCAAAACCTTGCATTCTCTATTGTTATTCATCTATTATCTCGTGCCATTTTACGTAGGCGGACATCTTGTGATGGGCCTCGTGGTGGCGCTCATGTATGACGTCCTCGTATGGGCACATGGAGGGTGTATAATGAAAAAGATTACTTGTGAATGGCCGACGACATTTTTGTATCAGGCGTATCACGATCATGAGTGGGGCCGACCAATTCATGATGATAGGCTTCAATTTGAACATCTTTGTCTTGAAAGCCTCCAATGTGGCCTTAGCTGGCTTACGATTTTTAAATAAACGCGACATCATTCGAGGCTGCTTTGATAACTTTGATATTGAGGCAGTCTCTTCTTATGGTGAAAGCGACATCGACAGGATTATGCAAACCGAGGGGATGCTCAAATCTCGTCCTAAAATCGCAGCAATTATAAGTAATGCTTCCGCTTTTAAACGTATTCAATCTGAATTTGGTTCGTTCTGCAATTATATTTGGGCTTTCACAGATAACAAGACAATTATCTATGACAAGCATCCTGAAGGGCAGGTACCCGCTAAGAACGGCCTATCTACGCGCATTAGCAAAGACCCTAAAGAAGAGGGGCTTCAAGTTTGTGGGACCTGTTACCATCTATTCGCATCTCCAAGCTAGCGGCCTTATCAACGATCACGGTAAAGACTGTCCTTGCTTTGATGAGATCAATCAAAGTGCAGATATAGTGCGACTACCTGCCGACGAAGAAGGGTGATAGCACATTAATCACTGTATTATAAGTTAACAATAATTTTCGTGCATAGTAGATGTTACAAAGGTGAACTTGTTATTCTATAGAGTCGGGTGTACACTAAAGTCGATGAGGTGATAGCGACTCATCATATGTTAGTCCGCTTTATATACAAACACATTCTCTCTCCAAAGCGGAACTCTCATAATCTTCTCTCTCAAACGCTATAAATCTGCATAAAGCCTCTGTCCTTAAGTGGATAGAGGCTTTTTGTGTTCATTTAGTTGCATACCATATAAATTGATTTATTTCGATGTAGTTGCTATACTAAACATGATTTAACACAGTTACTTTCACAATTAAAGAAGGGAAATATATGATTGGTTTGGGAACGGCCATTAACATTGGCCTTATTATAGCCGGCGGCCTTTGCGGCCTCGCATTTGGTCGGTTTATGAAAGAAAATTTAAAACAGACGCTCATGGTGGTGAGCGGCATCATCGTGCTACTCCTCGGTATGAGCGGCGCCATGCAGTATATGCTTGTTATCGTGAACGGTACGCTGCAAACGACGGGGCCTTTGCTGATGATTATTAGCATGGTGGTTGGCGCCATTATTGGCGAGGTCATCGACCTGAATCGCTGGATTACTGTATTTGGTGACTGGGTGAAAGCTCGCACAGGTAACGCCGGTGATCCAAAGTTTACCCATGCTTTCATTACAGCATCTCTTACCTTTACCGTAGGTGCTATGGGCGTACTAGGTTCCATTCAAGACGGTCTTACTGGTAATTACCAGACGCTATTATTGAAAGGCATCCTCGATGGTATCATCGTTATGGTTATGGTATCCTCCATGGGCAAAGGGGCGCTGTTCTCCTTTATTCCTGTAGGGATCACCCAATGGATTATCACTGCTATGGCGCACATCGCAGCACCGTTGATGACACCGAGTGCTATCGATAACCTGTCCTACGTGGGATCCATCCTAATTTTCTGCGTTGGTATCGACCTCATCTGGCCTGGTAAAGTGCGTATCGCTAACCTCTTGCCAGCTATCTTTGTGGCCATGGGCTTAACATTCTTGCTGTAAATAGTACTATAGATAGCAATATAAGAAACCTATATTCTCTAAACCTTTGATATGTACCTTGTACATGAGATGGTGGAGGATATAGGTCTTTTTATTTTCTGAAATTATTTTGTAATAAAATAACTTATGATATTTCTCCACTCAATCAAGTTGATGATATTCTTCGATTCAAGTAAGTTGATAGATATAGATCCTTACGTTCCGAAATAGGTGACCAATAGAGTCACTGTTAGAGTAGGATTTGACTGGTATTATCTAGAAATCTTTTACCGAAAAGGCATGCAGAATCATTTTAATGTTCAATATGCCTGTTATTCAGGTATATATTGTTGAATTATACCTGTTTAACAGGTATAATCAAAGGAGAGATTCTATGATTATCGGATTTAAGGATAAGGAAACAGAAAAGATTTACCATCAAAGTTTTTCTAAACGATTTTCTCCGTTTATACAACGTTTGGCACTTCGTAAATTAATGCTGCTTGATAATGCTGACTCATTACAAGATTTACGTTGGCCACCGGGAAACCGATTGGAATTGCTCCAAGGAGATCGCTTTGGTCAGTATAGTTTACGAATTAATAGCCAGTATAGGCTATGTTTTTAAAAGTAAAAAGACATTAATAGTTTTTTTATGATGTAGAAATTATAGATTATCATTGATAGAGAGGGAATATATATGGATAAGTTTATTTCGACACCTACCATTAGTGAAATATTGAAGGAAGAGTTTATGGAGCCATTAGGGTTATCTGCGTATAGATTAGCTAAGGATATACATGTGCCTGTCTCACGAGTCCAAGAAATTCTGAATGGCACACGGTCTATTTCTGCAGATACATCTTTGCGTCTGGCAAAAATATTTTGGCGTTTCAGAAGGTTATTTTTTTACGTTTGCAGATGGATGTTGATTTACGAACGGCAAAAACTTAGTGCAGGTATGGAAGAAGCGCTAGCATCTATTAAACATTATGAAGCATTAGAACCTGTAGATTGCCAATAAGATATTGATAATTTTCGATATATTTGGTATACTTAATATATAAATAAGTTGTTATAATATTGAATATTGATATAAGGAGAACCTATGCTATTCGTTGAATACCCTAAATGCACAACATGCAAAAAAGCAAAGAAATTCTTAGATGATCATAAAGTTAAGTATACTGCTCGTGATATTAAAGCTGAAAATCCTACAGCTGAGGAAATCGCTGCTTGGTATCCACAATCTGGCAAGGATTTGAAAGCATTCTTTAATACATCTGGTATGATCTACCGGGAACAACAATTAAAGGATAAATTGCCAAACCTTAGCGAAGAAGAAAAAGTAGCTTTATTAGCATCTAATGGCATGTTAGTAAAACGTCCTATCTTGGTTCTAAAAGACAAAGTTCTGGTTGGCTTTAAAGAAGCAGAATGGATTGAGGCGTTGAAGCTCTAATTTCATAACCTTGGGTCAAAGCCCCTATCTCTAAAAGCCTCCATAGCGAGTTAAGTCATTTTTAGAGATAGGGGCTTTTCTTTTTATATGAAATTAGTATCTTCAACTAAGACATATTAAAAGGTCTCCAAAGTGAGCTAAGTCGTTTTAGGGACTTGTTCTTTCTACGTCTAATAAAGAAATTTAAATCTTCAATAAAGCGTTCTTACTTATCAATAATTCTAATTTGTATTTATTACGTATTTTATGTATAATATTTGTACTGTAGATATACCCCTATTGGTATTGTTTTGTTTTTTTGTATTTCTTTCCGGACCGAGTTTGGCCGGTTCTAGTACCTAGAGAGGTATTTATGAAGCTTTTACAATCATTAGTAGCGCAGGTGTCGTTGCGTACGCAAGGTGGCATTTTGGCGCTAGGTATTTTGTTTATACTATTAGATTTAATCACAGAGCCTTTGTATCCAGTCATTGATTTGGCTTGGGTCACTGTTATCGTTTGCGGGTTGCCATTGCTGATTAATAGTGTGCAGAGCATTTGGGATAATTTAGAGATTCACGCTAATTTTCTTATTGTTGTAGCTATGGTAGCGCTCATCGCCGTTGGTGATTATCATACAGCGGCTTATGTGGGTATCATGGTGCACGCTGGCTTCTTCTTGGAGCAGCTCATTACAGGTGAGACGCATTACACCTTGGATAATGATATGTTACCGACTATGCCAACACAGCTTGTAGCATTGCGTCAAGGTATCAATAACTATTCATCGGTTATCGTCGTGGCCGTTATGTTGCTGTCCATGGGATCCTTTGCATTAACTGGTGATCTCATGCATACGGCGACCTTGTTATTAGTGCTTTGCCCATGCTCTTTGGAGCTCATTCTCGTGGCGCTCATGATGGGATCTCTTGTGGATAATAATTCCCCGACGGCAGAGCTTTCAAAAGAGGCAAAACAGTGTCATTTGGGCCTGCTCATCGTGTCCGTTCTATTCCATATAGGGATCATCGGTGCTGGTGTGTTCGGTTCCATTAATCCTGTAACGGCGGTTGCCTTACATGGTTTGGTGCGACTTGGTCTCGTGTATAATCTGAAAGTATTAGACGGCTCTTTGTGCGTTGCGTAAATTACAATGACTCATATACATTAACGTGAGTCGCGTAAATTAGAAAGTAATATAGTAATTAAAATAGCGCTATCAATTCTGATAACAACTCTGCATGAGTAGTGGAATTGATAGCGCTTTTATTTTGCTTTATTGTGTATATGCGAAGCTATTGATGTTACATTAATCTACATATGTCACTTTGTAGCCTTTTGGCTCGATTTCGCGGCGGTTCAGGCCGTTTGGCAAATCTGGATAGCCGATAGCCAAGCTAGCGTAGACTTTTTCGTCTTCACCAAGGCCTAGTTCACGCATTTTTAGCTTGAATGCGTTCGTTATCTTGAAGATGGCGAATTTGGTTAACCCAGCAACTGCCAAGTTCTAGTTCGTTGCAAGCGAGCATCATGTTTTGCATCGCACATGACACGTCAGCAAAGTTGTTGGCATAACTTGGTTTGCTAGCCAATACGATGAGTACAGGCGCTCCATAGTTAAATACAAACTTGCCTTCAGCGGACATTTTAATGATATTCACCATATATGGCAATGTGTTTTCTGTAATCGGCATTTTGCCGTATTCTTCCTGAACAAGTGTTACTAGTTCGCTTAGTACATCTTGGTTCGTGATAACCATGAAATGTGTTAATTGTGTATTGCCACCAGACGGAGCACGGCGACCAGCGTCGAGAATTTGATTGATGAGCTCTCGAGACAATTGATCAGCTTTAAACTTACGCGTACTATGACGAGTTTTGATACATTCTAAGGTATTCATGAGGGCCTCCTATGACAAAATGAGATTTGATATAGAGTTTCTTTTTATTATACTACAAGGACGCACCTAGAAGAGGCCACATTTTACTAACTAGCTAATTAAAACAAATATATTGACAAAAAAATAGATATAGAGTTTACAATAATAATTGTATAAAATTATATTTTGTAACATTTTTAGTTAAATGTATAGTAATATCGGTATAAAATTAGATCATTATATCTGCCTTAAAACGTTCTAAAAAGAGGGGTAGGGTAGGTGGTCGTAATTTTGATATCAAAAAAATTTATAACTAGGTTCACAGTTTTTATGGTAAGATTTTTCGGTCATGAAATCTATAGAAATTGGCAATTATTAACGAATAAGAAAAATATTAATTAATTGACAAATTTAAAAAAATATCTGTCCAAAGTAGGGAATTAACGTTGACTGCTTACCGGAAAATTGTGTACAATTAATTAGTAGATAATTGTGTGCATATGGAGGTAGAATATGGCAGAAATTGGCGTGCTCGAAGGATATAAGCACAAACAAGATGTTCCTGATGTGGAATACTTAAAATTAGAAAATCAATTGAGCTTCCCACTTTATGTAGTGGCGAAGGAGATTGTTAATGCATATCGTAGTCACTTAGATCCTTTGAATTTGACATATACTCAATACATCGTAATGATGGCATTGTGGGAATATGGTGACTTGTCTGTTAAAGAATTAGGCCAAGTATTGCGCCTTGATTCTGGTACGTTAACACCGCTTTTAAAGAAATTAGAAGCAAAAGCATTCTTGAAGCGTAAACGCAGTCGTCAAGATGAACGGGTAGTTATGGTAACCCTTACTGATACTGGTAAAGCATTACGTGACGAAGCTGTTCATATACCGCGCCGCTTGTCTGAAGCTGCAGGTCCGATTTTCGACGTAGAAGAAACGCGTCAACTGCGTCAGTTGCTTAATAAATTATTACAAGCAATCGATAACGCCAATAATAAAACGGCATAGACTTTTAAAGGCTAATTTTTAGAACCTCATATGCATTCATTCTGTAACCGAAGATATCCTATATTTTTATTAAAAATGTGATATACTATACATATAGCGTATTGTACAGAGGTCATGTGAGAGTATGACCTAATTGTGAGTGGCCTTCGTGGCATAAAGGAGCGCATTATGAATAAAAATTTATTAGGTGCATTTGTATTAGCAGGTACATTATTAGTGGGTGGCGTTGCAAACGCAGCAAACTGGAATGGTTTGGCTAACTACCCAGAGGTTCCAAACAGTGCAAATGGTACAGAAACGTATTTCTTCGATAAAGCATCTGAGTTTAAAGGTATCGACAGCAGCCGTAACTATGTATTCGGTATTAATGTAATTAACATGCATAATAACCAATACGGTGAAGCTACATTGTTCAAATATCTTGTACACCCAAGCTTGCATACTGTATATCGTTTCTCTCCAGATGGTCAAGTATATCAACTCCAACCTGGTAGCAACGAATTCAATATGTTCATGGCTGCTTGGAAAGAAGTATACGGCACTGACTTCTCTTTCCCAGCGTTATAATTTAGTGGCGCATGCCGTAATAATTACATAACTATTGCTGGTGAAAGCTCCTTTTGGGCTTTCACCAGTGTTGTTTATGGAGGTTTTTTTCTATGTCTAAATCTGAATTTGCTCAAGCCTATACGGAGCGCATGTTCCCTGATATTGCAGCCCCGGCAGGTTATATTGATCCTGAGTTTGAAGTTTTTGTTTGATAATTTTTGCATTCGATGAAGTCATCACTGAAGAAGGGCGCAATGTGCCTGCAAAGGATCGCTTCTTGGCTATTCTTGCTACCTTAGTTGGTGCCTCTGCTGTTGATGAATACGCATTGATGCTACCAGCAGCGCTTAACTTTGGGTTGATTCCTGACGAAGTGGTGGAGCTCATTTATCAGGCGGTACCATATCTTGGTATTGGTCGTGCGCCCATTCTTTAAGGTGACGAACAAGATTTTTTTGACTATCGTGGAGAAACCATTACTGATCCATCTCGAAGCACGATCACTGGTGAGTCTCGTCTTGAAAAAGGCGTGGAAAAACAAGTGGAAATTTTTGGTGAAGCTGTACGCAATTCCTATCAAGAAGGTCCTGAGGATACACGTCACATCAAGAAGTGGCTGGCCAATATGTTTGGTGATTACTATACTCGCAAAGGCCTTAGCATAGCTCATCGCGAAATGATTACCTTCTGCTTCTTGTCCGCTCAAGGTGGCTGTGAACCTCAGCTGAAGGCTCACGTAGAAGGCAACTTGAACGTAGGGAACAGCAAACAATATTTGATTAATATCGCATCCCAATGCGTACCGTACATCGGATATCCGCGTACCTTGAATGCCCTTCGTTGCATTCAAGACGGCTACACCGCATGGGAAGCCAAACAATAAAGGAGTTTTATGTTATTTTCTGGTATTAGTTTAACGATGATTTTAGCGTCTATTCCAGCGCTTATCATTGCAGCTGCAGGGCATGAATTTGCTCATGCCAAGGTAGCAGATATGCTCGGCGACTCTACGCCGCGCTCCATGGGTCGCTTGACCTTGAATCCCGTGGCACACCTTGATTTAATCGGCTCTATAGCCTTCCTTATCGGTGGGTTTGGATGGGCTAAGCCTGTAATGGTTGATACGTCTAACTTCCGCGATCCTCGCACAGACTATACCTTAGTATCTATTGCGGGACCGGCGTCTAATGTATTGATGGCCTTTTTAGGCTACTTAGCACTACGTTTTCTTGGAAGCTACGGCCTGTTGACAAATGACTCATTAGAGTTAGTTCTGACACTGATTGTTGTATATAATATTAACTTTGCCATTCTTAATATGATGCCCATACCACCACTTGATGGTAGTCGCATTATTACAAGCTTGTTGCCTAGGGACTTGCAATTTACATTGGAACGGTTAAGCTTTGTCAGCTTGATTGTACTTATCTTATTGCTTAATACACCAATTGCAAGTAAGATCTTCATTCCATTACAACAAACTATTTTACAATTCTTTGAACGCATTGTGAGCATTATTTTATAGGGATTTAGCGTAAGGCTAATATGGTAAAAGCTACATGGTAACACTATGTAGCTTTTACCATATAATAAACGTTTTATGGCAAGTGCTATCTTTTAAATTTTTATGTTAGATTCTTCACTATATTAAAAAAAGTATCGATATAATTTGCTAAGTATGATATACTAAATACAGAAATCGTAAATTTTCGATATATTAAATCGATACAGTATATAGATATTCAAGTGAATACATGAGGAATTACATATGAATTTTGAAGATAATCAAGTGCCAGAGGCAATTCTGGACAAGCTTACAAAGGTGTGTACATGCCGTAGCATTACGCGCAAAACGATTAAAGAAGCCATTTTAGATGGTGCTCATACATTTCCAGAGGTAAAAGAAGCAACTCGTGCTGGTACGGGCGCTTGCGGTGGTAAAGGCTGTGGCCCTCGCATCGTAAAGCTTTTAGCTGAAATGAAAGAGCAAGGCAAAATTTAAAAACAAAATTTGAATAACACATTTACATGTGAAGTTCAAACTACAAATTACAAGCTATAAACTATAAAATACAAATTGTAAAACACATAGCTTGTAGTGAAGCTATAAAGACTATTACTTAAACCTAGAACGACTATTACTTCGAACCAATACGGTATACGTAGGTTTTGGGTAATAGTCTTTTTTCGTTATAACCTATTATTTTGCAGTATTAACTAGATTTTGTGCTGATGGATGTGATAGTATATCGTACTATTCATAGTATTTAGTATTATGGGGATACTAAATATCTTGGTTTGTTGGGGCTGATTTTTTGATATACTATACATAATACTTTTTAGAGATTTTGGAGGTCTATATGTTTCGACGTTTTGTAGTAGCTACGATGATTGGCGCCTTAGCACTCACTACGGGTTGCGGTTTACATAATCCATTTACTTCAAAGGCTGAGCCTGTGACCTATGAATCTGTAGCGCAGAGCGAGCTTTCACCGGAGCAAAAGGTAGATAAATTAGTGGCTAATATGTCCGATGCGGACAAGGTTGGTCAATTGATGATGATTGGCATTCACGGCAAGTCCTTGAACGATGATGCTAGATTCATGCTCAACGAGTACCGTGTGGGTGGGATTATCTTGTTTGACCGTAACATGGAGTCCAAGGATCAAGTGAAGACGCTCATTACAGATATTAACAAGGCCGGTAAAAGCGCGGGTTTAACGCCGTTATTTCTCGGTATCGACCAAGAGGGCGGTGCTGTAGCGCGCATGGATGATAAGCTTATCAAGGTTCCGCCTGCAGAAGAGGTAGGTAAGGAGCCTGTTGAGCAAGCCGCATCCTTGGCAAAAGAGGCAGGCACTGAGTTAAAAGAGTTAGGTTTTAATATTAACTTTGCTCCTGTAGCGGACTTAGGATTAACCTATGGTCGCTCCTATAGTACGAACCCTGATGAAGTGGTTCGCTATGCAGGCACTGTTGGTAAAGCTTACGACGAAGCGGGTCTGTGGTATTCTTATAAACACTTCCCAGGCATCGGTAAGACTGACGTAGACTTGCACGCGGATACAAGTATCGTTCCTGTATCTAAAGAAACGCTGCTTTCAGAGGACACAAAGGTGTTCGTAGACCTCATTAAACAGTCCAAACCGAATACATATACAATCATGGTGTCTCACGCAATATACCCTCAAATCGATCCAGACCATCCATCTAGCTTGTCTAAGGCCATCATTACAGACTGGTTGCGCAAGGATATGGGCTATAACGGCGTGGTCGTAACGGACGATATGGACATGGGCGCCCTCGCGAAGCATTATACCTTTGGCGATATGGCGGTGCAATCCATTCTAGCCGGCAGCGATATCTTGCTCGTATGCCACGAATACGAACATATGCAAGAGGCTTACAATGGCCTTATGAAAGCCGTGAAAGACGGTCGTATCTCTAAAGAGAGACTCGATGAATCTGTGAAACGAATCTTGCTTATGAAAATGAGTAGAGGTATGTAAGGGAGATATATTTATAGCCTACATTGAAGTAAGTTTACATGCTAAGGTGTGCTAAATTTATACTCTACATTCTGTATAAAAAAATATATAGTGTATACATAACGAGCTATCAAGGATTTTTAATAAACCGATAGAGAATTAATAAGTAAAGTGATTCTCTATCGGTTTATTTTTTTAGTATAGTTTGTTTTTGTTAGGAGTGAATTATATGGCTCGCAGAATTATGTTGAACGGTACGTCCTATTTTGGACAAGGGGCGATTCAGGAGATTGTGAACGAAATTAAGAATCGCCATTTCAAAAAAGCCCTCGTTACATCTACGCCAGATTTATTTGAATTTAAAGTGGCTACTAAGGTAACAGATTTACTTGATGCGGCAGGCATCGATTATGAAATCTATGACGGCATTAAACCAAATCCTACGATCGAAAACGTAACGGCTGGCGTTGATGCTTGTAAAGCAGCTGGCGCCGATGTTATCGTTGCTGTTGGTGGCGGTAGCCCAATCGATACAAGTAAGGCGATTGCTACTATTATTACGAACCCTGAGTTCGCCGATGTGCGCAGCCTTGAAGGTTTAGCGCCTACTAAGAACCCATGCTTACCAATCATCGCTGTTACTACTACATCTGGTACGGCTGCAGAGGTTACTATCAACTACGTTATTACAGACGTTGAAAAGAACCGCAAATTCGTTTGCGTTGACCCTCATGACATCCCAATCGTAGCTATCGTAGATCCTGATATGTCCGCGTCTATGCCAACAGGCCTTTGTGCGGCAACAGGCATGGATGCCCTCGTACATGCTGTAGAAGGGTATATCACAAAAGGTGCGTGGGAACTTACTGATATGCTTCATTTGAAAGCTATTGAAATCATCGGTCGTTCTTTGCGCAGTGCTGTGGCTGGCGATTACGCTGGTCGCGAAGCTATGTCCTTAGGTCAATACATTGCAGGCATGGGCTTCTCTAACGTTGGTCTCGGCATCGTTCACTCTATGGCGCATCCATTGAGTGCTGTGTACGACATCCCTCATGGCAAGGCTTGTGCCATGCTTTAACAGCAGTATTGAAATTCAATGCTCCTGCAACAGGCGAAAAATATCGTGAAATCGCTCGCGTTATGGGCGTTCCTAATGTAGACGCTATGGATGAAGCAACCTATCGTCAAGCGGCTATCGATGTAATTCAAAAATTAGCTGATGACGTAGGTATTCCTAAATCTCTTAGCGAAGCTGGCGTAAAACGGGAAGACATTCCATTCCTCGCTGAATCTGCTTTCAACGATGCATGTACACCTGGTAATCCTCGTGATGCATCCTTAGAAGAAATCATTGGCATCTATGAATCTATATACTAACAACCAATAAGATTCATTTATGTAGATGATTCTGTACTTTTTGTACTGCATATGAAATTGTAATGTATATGATTCATATGCTTCAGTAGTCTAAATGATGTTAAACTCAACGTGTTTGTAAAAGCACAGGGAGAGTAGCATCTTTAGAGTCTTTACACAGCTCGCATGCCTCCGATTATGTAAAGACAACATCTATAAACACTTGCTAAACAAGACTAGACATCTCTTTTGCTGTAGAGATGTCTAGTTTTGTTTTTTAGGAGCTTATTGTCATGTTTAGTTTTACTTTTTGAGACCCTTACTGTGATGGATAGCTGTCTGGATTTACTTTTAATAGCGCCTTGAAAATCATAATTTACATAAGTATACTTAGGATATGAATAGATAATAGTTAGACAGTAGTTAGACAATAGTTAAATAATAGTTAGTCTAGATAATCCGTTGATGTATTACTACTAACATTACAATGAATAGCCATGATAGTAATCTCTGAATAGGTACATGGTCGTTATATATGCTGAGGAGGAAATCTTATGAAACTATGGAAATTTAATAAGCGCAGTTCTACCTTAGCAGATATGTCCATGAATCGCATACTCTTAACGGAGCTCATCGCAAAGGGCGCTGTCGTTGGCGTTGTGGCAGGTTTTGGCGGGGCTACATATCGCTATTTAATCTCAGAGTCGGAGCATTTACGTTGGCAGTTGATGGATGGTATTACGCTGGAGTGGGCGTTAGGTTGGCTCGTAGCTATGGTCGTTTTTGCCTTTGTTGTAGATCGATTACTGGCTTGGGCGCCGTTGTCCGGCGGTTCTGGTATTCCTCAAATCGAAGGGGAGATGCTAGGCCTCTTTGATATGAAGCCTTATCGGACGCTTGTGTCGAAGATGATTGGTGGCGTACTGACTGGATTTGCGGGCTTTTTCTGTAGGGCGTGAAGGTCCAGCCGTACAGATTGGTGGTTCTGCAGGGAAAATCGTATCGTACTGGATGAATTCTGGTCTACGGGAGCAGCGCATTTTGACCTCTGCCGGTGCCGCGGCAGGCTTGACGGCAGCCTTTAGTGCGCCCGTATCGGGGGCGATGTTTGTCTTTGAAGAGGTCCATAAAAGCTTTTATCCGTACCTCGTTGTGCCTACCTTTGTGGCCACATTGATTTCCAATTATATTACGGTCAGTCTTTTCGGCCTTGATCCTGCCCTTGGGTTTACCGTAACCTCTGGGGTTCCTCTTGAATACTTCCCTATACTCCTCTTGGTAGGTGTTATTATGGGGCTTTGTGGAGTGTTCTTCTGCCGCATGATTTTTGGATTCAAGAAATTCTTTGAGTGGCTAAAATGCTCAAGATTTTTGAAACTAGCCCTTACCTTTGTGGCTGTGGCAGCTATTGGCTTTGATTCCCAGCTGCTCTTAGGTGGCGGCAATGATCTCGTACGTCAGCTCGCCTTTCAATCTCATGGGGTGTTGCTCTTGGCGGGCATCGTGATAGGTAAGCTGTTGCTCACTACCTTCTGTTATGGCAGTGGTGCTCAAGGAGGCATCTTTTTGCCCATGCTTGTTATCGGTGCGTCAGCAGGGGCCTTTTGTGAAAGCGTACTTTCAACGTTAGGCCTCATTTCTCCTGATTTTGTACCTCAATTCGTCATCTGTGCCATGGGTGGTATGCTAGCAGCTGCTATGCGAACCCCGATTTTGGCGATTCTACTCGTTCTTGAAATGACGAATAGTTTCTAATATTTACGCTATCGGTATCGTTACATTGGTGGCCTATCTTGTGGCAGATCTTTTAAAAGAGCCACCGATTTACAATTCCTTATTACAAGCCATGAGTGGGCAAAGCAATCTAGAATCTGTACAAACCTTCTTCCAAACCAAGGTGCCTGTAGTGGCAAATTATACAGATATACAACTACAAGACTTATCATTGCCAGAGGGGACACTCATCGTAAGTATTCGTCGAAATGGTACCTACATTGTACCTCTTGGGGATGTGAAACTTGAACCAGGTGATGAACTACAAGTTTCGTGTGAACGAGGTCGATTGAAAGATGCAAAAGCATTCTTCCAGTCTAATTAAAGGGAGGTCTTACCATGCTAGATAACATAGTATTATTCTATATATTCTTTACCATAGTTGGCTTTTTAGCGGCTATGCTAGGCACTATCATTGGTGCCGGTGGAGGCCTTATATTTGTACCTCTTTTTATGTACTGGTTCCCTGAATGGTCTCCGTCTATGATTGTAGGGACGTCGCTCTTTTCGGTTATGTGTAATGCTATCTCCGGATCTATAGCGTATCTTAAACAGAAAAAAGTATATATCAGTGCGGCTTTCGTCTTTAGTGTTGCTACCTTCCCAGGGGCTATCTTAGGGGCTCAAATGTCGGGGTGGTTCTCTGGTAAAGGCTTTATGTTTGCCTTTGGTTGCTTTATGCTCTGTGCGTCCTTCTTGATTGGGTTCAAGAACTTCCGCAAAGGAGAGCGCAAGGAAGAATCCCTTACCTTGGATCAGCTAACCTATAGCAAGCCCGTTGGTATTAGCATTAGCATCGTTGTAGGTTTTATTTCCAGCATCTTTGGCATTGGTGGCGGGCTGATTCACGTACCGGCCTTGATTTATTTAATGGGCTTCCCTACACATATGGCGACGGCCACTAGCCAATCCATCCTCGCCGTATCTACTACGGTTGGTGTTATTACACATTTAATAGAGAATCATATTGTCTTTAGCATTGCTATTCCTACTAGCATTGGAGCTATCTTTGGGGCTCAAGCTGGTGCGCGCATTGCCAAACGCCTCAAGGCAAAAGTAATCCTTGCCCTTATGAGCGTAGCCGTGTTTGCCTTGGCTGTACGACTCATCCTTAAATCGGGGATTCTAGGATAAGGTTCATAGTATCAATCTATAATAAGATTTATGGTATTAATTCATTAAGACGAGCCATATCTTTAATAAGCATAGTTTAATAAAAGCCCTCTGGTGGTAGCTCGTAAGAGTTGTATCACTAGGGGGCTTTTTGAATTTCCGACGTTTTTTAAAAGGGTATAACCAAAAAGTCATAGGGCTTTGTAATTGAGAACAGAAAAAAATTAAAATTAGTAAATCATAATGGTTTTTATGCATGAGTTTTTGTAATCTATTTCCTATAGAATTATATGCAGTATAAATCATAGTTTATCTAGGTTTTTCGTATATATCTATAAAATATATCGATTAATCCTTAATAAATAAGGATTCTTGATTTGGTATGTGAAGAAATGAGTACATGATAATGCCATTGAGATGCACTTTCAAGTAAAGAAATAAAAAAAGCGATGCATATCGAGAATTATTAGAAGATATATAATTTATGCATAATTATAGTAGTGAGAATGAGAACGGCGTATACTAAAAGTAACACATATTCCTTATGAGAGGATAGGAGGAAATACAAGTGAGTACGCTTATTAGAGATTATGAACGTTTTGCCAAGGAGGCAAAAGAGATTTGTAAAGGTCGCGTGTATACCGATCATTTACGTCGTTATGCCTATGGCGTTGATGCGTCCTGCTATAGCTATTTACCAAAGGTTGTTGTAAAAGCTGAGGACGAACGTGAAGTAAGACGCCTTATTCGTTTGTGCCAACAATGCGGCACACCATTTACATTCCGTGCGGCTGGTTCTTCGTTGTCTGGTCAGTGCTCCAGTGAAGACGTGCTCATCGTATGTAATGATGGCTTCAAAAAAATGGAAGTTATCGACGCTGGCAAAGCCTTAAAATGTGAGTGCGGTGTTATCGGTTCTGATGCGAACGATTTATTAAAACCGTACAATCGTAAAATTGGTCCAGATCCTGCAACGCTTGCCACAGCATTAGTGGGCGGTATTTTGAATAATAACTCCTCTGGTATGTGCTGTGGTACGGCGCAGAACTCGTATAAAACAATTCGCTCTATCCGCGTCGTTTTATTAGACGGCTCTATTCTTGATACGTCCGACCAAAAGAGCATCGATCAATTTCTCAAAGAAAAACCTCAAATGGTAGAAGATCTCTTGCAATTGCGTAAAGAAATCTTGGCTGACGAAGAATTGACGCATTTGATTCATCACAAATATAAAATTAAAAAAATACTACAGGTTACGGCTTGAACTCCCTCGTTGATTTTGAAGATATTATCGACATCATCAACCATTTGTTCATTGGCTCTGAAGGTACATTGGGCTTCGTATCTGAAGTGGTGTACAACACGGTTGAAGACGTGCCTAATAAAGGCTGCGGCCTCATGTTCTTCAAAACATTGAACGATGCATCCCTTGCGGTTGTAGCACTCGCTAATATGGGCCGTGAAAAGGTTATCGCCGCAGAAATGATGGACTATCAGTCCTTGCGCGCCGTTCAAAGCCTTGAAAACGTACCTGAATTCGTTCGTGAGGTGCCTGAAGGTACAAGTGCCATCTTGTTCCAAACTGAAAGCTACACGAAAGAAACAGTAGATCAAAACTTGGCTTTCATTAAAGACCAATTGAAAGATATCCCTACAGCTATCCCTAGTCTTTATTCTCAAGACCCTAAGGAATACGATTCTTGGTGGGCAATTCGTAAAGGTATCTTGCCAATCGTTGGTGGTCAACGTAGAAAAGGTACAACAGTTATTACAGAGGACGTTTGCTTCCAAATTGAAGACTTCACTAAGGGCATCGAAATGATTACGGAATTATTCCACAAATACGATTTTGTTGATGGTGGGGTAATCTTCGGTCATGCTCTGTCTGGTAATGTTCACTTTAATATCACACCTGATTTCAGCGATCCTAAAGATACTAAGAACTTCGGCGATTTAGTAAAAGAAATGTCCGAACGCGTATCTGGTTTCGGTGGTTCTTTGAAAGCTGAACACGGTACAGGCCGCATGGTAGCGCCATTTGTTGAAATGGAATGGGGCAAAAAAGCGTACGAAATCAATCGTCGCATCAAAGCCATCTTTGACCCTACTCGTATCTTGAACCCTGATGTAATCATCACAGATGATCCAGATGTGTACAAGAAAAACCTTAAGGCGCAATGCGCTATCGATGATGCTTTCACAATCTGTATGGAATGCGGTTTCTGTGAAACATTGTCCAAGCCGTAATTTAACATTGACGCCACGTCAACGTATTGCGTTGTTGCGCGAAACGAAACGACTTGAAAACGAAGGTAACTTCACATTGGCATCTGAGCTCAGAAAAGGCTACGAATACTACGGTGTGGAAACTTGTGCAGCCTGCTCTATGTGTAAAGATCTTTGTCCACTTAGCATCGATACTGCTCAAATCGCGTTGTCCATGCGCCGCATCGATCCTCCTGCACCAGAATTGGCTAAGAAGATTTACGACAACTTCTCCACAACCCTTCAAATGGCTCGTGCCGGCGTAAGCCTCGAAGGCATTGCTGGTTCTATCATTACGCAAAAGGCAATTTCTAAGATTACCGACGGTTTACATGGCGTCACAGGTATTACACCGTACTTACCTAAGACAACGCCTAAGGCTAACCATTATAGATTGAGAAATCGCATTAAACCAACTAACTTTGAAAAGGTTGTATACTTCAGTACTTGTGCGAACCGTGCCTTTAAACCGAACCAAGGTTATGACGATGATCGCTGCTTACAACAAGTAGTGGAAAGCCTCTGCAACAAGGCTCATATCGATATTATTTACCCACAACATATCGAAAATCTCTGCTGCGGCTTGAGCTTTGAAAACTACGACGACGTTCATGAACGGGCTGTAAAAGACTTGCACGATGCATTGATGAAAGCATCTCAAAATGGTAAATACCCAATTGTAATCGACCATAGTGCATGCTTCAACCATGCTTTCAAACATATGCCAGACTTAGAAATTAACGATATTTCTGAATTCTTGTGCAAATATGTTGTGCCGCATCTCGATATTGAAAAATGCGATGAACGAGTTATCGTACACAAACAATGTAAGATTAAATCTTTGAACAAATCTCAATACATTGAAGATTTGGCGCGCCTCTGCACTGACCACGTATTCAATATCAAGTCTTTCGCATGCGACGGCTTTGCTGGTCAAAAAGGTTTCTTCACACCAGAACTTAACAAATCTGCCACAAAAGACCTTGCCGGTGAAATTGCTGAATACGGTGCAACACTAGGCGTAAGCTCCAGTTCCACATGTGAAATTGGTCTTGGTGAAAACGGTGGCATCCCATTCGTAGGCGTTGCATTCCTACTAGACCGTTGCTCTAAGGCAAAAAAATAATTTTACTAAAAATTTAAATAGACTAAAGTAAAACAAAGTGCTAACATTTTTATTGTAATGTTAGCACTTTATTTTGTATTTTATTTTATTGTTTAGTATATAGATGTTTTAACTCTTTTTGATTAGTATCTTTAATATGATTAAAAAAAGGAGGTGGATATATTGGATATAAAAAAAGTCTCATTTATGATGCTTTTTGAAGATAATGATGGATTATTAAACTTTAATCAAGTAAAAAGAATTAGGTCTTTCTTATTATACGTTAAATTTGATGTTAGCAAATAAAAGAAGTTTCTTCTGATGAACGTGGATTGTACTCTCTACCAGATGTGTATATAGACGAGTGGTTTGCAATCCAGCATAGATTTCCTAAAGGTATATTTAGTTTAGACTCTGCATTATGGTTACATGGACTATCTTTAACAGTACCATTTCAATTTACACTTAGCTTTCCTTATGGGACCAATACAAAGAATCTAAAAGCATAATAATATTTTTACCTATTGTGTTGCGCTCCTATTATGATATAGGTGTTGATCGTTTAGAACGACAGCCTAACCAGATTATTTCTGTTTATTCGAAAGAGCGCACATTAGTAGAGTGCTTACGACCTATTTATAAAATGGATATACAGCTTATATCATCAGCATTCCAAATGTATTTTTAAGGAAAATAAATACAATCTAGATGAGTTATATTATTATGGAAAATTATTTAAGGTAACTAGTAAATTACAATCCTATATAGAGGTGTTAACATGAAGTTTACTAATGCTAATAGTTTCAAGGGTAAGATTAAAGAGATTGCTAAACAAAAAGGAGTCCCAGCTCAACAGGTGCAACAGCAATATTTACTTGAACAGATATTGAAGGCTATTGCAAATAGTAAATATAAGGATTCTTTTTATATTAAAGGGTGGATATTTAATCGGTCAAATCATAGGACTGCTGAAAAACGAGGTTCGATAGAGCGTATAATTAAGTGGAAAAGAATTCTTGATGATTTATCAGAATCAAGTTATCAAGAAAAATTGTGGTTAAGCTATCAAAAAAGATTTCTTAATGCTAGTGAAATAACTTATGATAGTACCAATAAGTGTTTATATGAATTATTACATAGGATAGATATATGAAGTTTTTACTAATACCACCGCTTATGGTAATGATAATAGCATTCAATGCCGGATGCTCTATGTTAGTAGATAATAATGAAACAAAACAGATATCAGTAGTAGAATCACAAGATAAGAAGAATGAAATGGAGAAGGTTGATAACCATCTAATCGCCGCTAAACAGGCTTTATCTACTGGCGATTATGCTAAAACCATCGAGGAGGCCACAGCCTCTATTAAAGATAACCCTAATAGTTCTGAAGCTTATTCTGTGCGAGGCTTTGCTACGGCTTTAAATGGAGATACTACTAAAGGTTTAGCAGATACTAAAAAGGCTTACGATTTAGATCTAAATAATGTAGCTAATTACTACAATATGGCCATGGTGTACAAGTTGCAAGGCCAATTAAATGAGGCTAAACAATGGTTTGAAAAGGTATTAGAAAAGGACCCTAGTAACACCTGGTCTGTATATGGTATTGCTACCATTTATGCAGACCAAGGGGATGATACTAAGGCCCTTGATTGGCTTGAAAAGGCGATTAAAATTGATCCATCTGTGAAAGCTGTAGCTGCTGAACAAGACCATTTTGAACGCTTTCACAATAATGCGCGATTTAAAACATTAGTAGGCTTATAGATATGGATGTAAAACAGATGATTCGCCTTGTTATAAAGGTGATAGGGTTTATATTTTGGTTTGTTTTTCTATACCTTGGTGGTCTAATGGTCGTAGACTGGGCAGGGTTTATGTCTCAACATAATATAGAAACACCTCTATTCCTTACATATTTAGTGTTTGTAGGTTGTTTTGTAACGCCGTATATCATGCTGTACTGGAAGAAGCTGAATCCTAATGCGAAAGCTCCATTTTGGGTGCGCCATCTCTCCGAATATATGGTGCGATTAGAAGATCGTCATAGTATATGGTTTGATGTATTATATGTACTAAAATTATTGCTCTATTTTGTAATAATTCTGTGGATGCTTTGTATCATATTACTCACCTTAGCAGTTATTGCGTGGACAGTAGTTCTAATTTTGCTGAGTAACTAATGATGTAAATTTACATTGTTTTCTCCACCAATGCTTCTTGTAAAAGCTGAGAAAAATTAATCCCTTTAGCTAGTGCTCTATCGTTAAGCCATGCAGGAATTGTTAAGGTTTTCTTTACGGATTTACTATTTTTAGCTAAATCAATGTCTGTTTGTACTAGCGTAGGATAGGTTGTATTCGTACATGGTAAGTTGCGAATCGATGTAGGGGTTGGTAATCTTTCCCCGTCCTCTAAGGCCCCTAAAATATATAGCTCCATTGCTTCTTGAGCATTGGTTACGAGCTCTGTTAGGGTTGAGCCCGTACTACTTGTATATGCTAAGTCTGGAAACTCAGCCCAGAAACCATCAGCGTCATCATGGATTATGGCAGGGTATATAAATTTCATAGGTCCTCCTTATTTTAGTCCTGTTCTCTTTAAGATGGCATTTAATAAACCAATAGGTACATCTTTGCCATGTACTGCAATCACTTCGACTTGATCATCTTTTTTCAAACGATGATGACTACCTCGTTGGCGTACATCCTTCCAACCATTTTTTAACAGCAGTTTAAGTAAATCTTTGTCCTTCATAGGCTCTCCTTTTATAGTAACACGTATATACGTATAAAACAATCGACAGGAGTATTACTTATCTCATCTGTAGTCTAGCACCGTTTTAGCTGTATAGTGGTGACCAATGGTCACCTAGGTTCCTATTAGTCACTTGACAATATAGTTTCAAAAATGAACAGTATGAATATAAATAAATCGAATTAATAGGATAAGAAACTATTTGGATACATGTAAATGTAATAATGTAAAAAAAGCTGTATCAAATGTTGAGTGCATTTGATACAGCTTTTTAGTTGATAATATAGGATATACTTTACTTTTTTAGGCTAATGCGCGTTGTAATTTGGCTTGATAACGAGAATAATACTAATGCTATCCATATACAACCGAAGGCGATCATTTGTGGTGTGCCAAAGCTTTCACCAAAGTAGAAGATGGCCAAGAAAAAGCCCATAGTTGGAGAGAGGTATTGTAAGAATCCTAACACGTTAAGTGGCAATAAACGAGCCCCATATGAAAAAAGGATTAGGGGCACGGATGTAGTAAGGCCTGAACAAACGAGTAGTAGACCAGTGGTGGTCATGCTTTCAATAAAAGACCATGATGTAGTATCTACTGTTAGCACATACCATAGAGCTATAGGTGTAATAAGCCACGCCTCCATGGCAATACTCGAAAATGGATGGATGGTGAGGCGTTTTTTGATAGCCCCATAGAGACTAAAGGTTACGGCTAGTACAATAGAAACAATCGGCAACGAGCCTAGCTCATAGGTCATGATAGATACGCCTAGCACGGCGATGGCGATGCTTAATTTTTGTGACCACAGCAAGGTTTCTTTATAGATGACGATACCTAGTAATACATTGAGTAGTGGATTGATATAGTATCCGAGGCTAGTATCGAGAACGTGTTGGTTGGTAACAGCCCAAATATAGGTGAACCAATTGATACTAATCAGCATAGCAGCCAGTAATAATAGTCCTAATTGAGTAAGGTTGGTGCGTAAATAGTGGATATCGATGCGTAGTTGTTGGACGACCGGTGATGATAACAAGGAAAAACATCCAAACACCGGACCAGATGATGCGGTGCGATAGTACCGAAAAGGAAGAAACTTGATTAAGTAATGCCCAATATAGGGGGAGTAATCCCCAGATTAAGCAACAGAGTAAAGTCGTACTGAGCCCTTTTTTGCTTATTTCATTCATGATGTAACCTCCTCGTATTGATAAAATCATTATATCATGCGGATAGCGTGTATAGTGTTGTTAATAGTAAACCTACTTTTAACCATTCAATGAATACTTAAAACAGAATTATGCATTTTAGTTATTGCATATGATTTTCAGTTATAACCTAAAATTTGGTACTTATGATTAACTGTTATGTTCATTGACTTTGTGCATAATCTTACACTATATTGGACTTAGAACAACGAATATAGAGAATAGGTGTCACAAGACTTAATAGAGAAATCGGTACAAGCCGATGCGGTCCCGCCACTGTAAGGACGAGCCTGCTTTCATTCATGTCACTGGAGAAATCTGGGAAGGCGAAAGCGAGGTGATGAGCCCGAGCCAGGAGAACTGCCTATTTGATAATCACCGTTATGTACCTACGAGCGATAGGAAGGGGATTGGGGTATGCTGGCTTCAGTGTTTTTTTGGTGTACCTTTCAATAAGAAACCTTACGTGTCACTTTTGGGTGGCACGTTTTTTGTTGCCCTTGAAAGTGGCTGTTTAGCATATGAATCAGGCTTTATAATTATTGAATGAATGGACACAGATTTGAGTTTGATGTGATCCAAGTATAGGAGAGCTCGAGTGATTCATAGATATAACATTTCGCAGGTACGGTGCGCTGTTTCTCGGTATGGTTTCGAGTTGAAAAGGAGGCACATATATGTCTGACAAAAAGACTTCGAAGGACGCAGAACGCGATCTATTAGCACCTGTATCCTTTGACGAATTTGAGAAACCTACGTATGAACAATGGCAGGCTGAAGTTGAAAAGGCGTTAAAAGGTGGGGACTTCCACAAGAAGATGTTCACTAAAACCTATGAAGGTATTACGTTGCAGCCAATTTACACACCTGCACTGCATGGAGAAAAAATTCCAAAAGGTGTATATCCTGGGGCAGGCGAGTTCCTACGTGGCACTAAGGCAAGTGGTTATATTAAAGAGTCTTGGGGCGTATCCCAGTACGTAGACGATTCCTTGCCTAAAGATGCCAATCATGCAAGTTTATACGAAATTGTAAAAGGCGGCACCATCCACAACATCCGTCTTGATGAAGCGACACGCCATGATCAAGATGTGCAAGTAGGCGCATCCGTTGGCGTTGGTGGTACATCCTTGTCCACCATGGATGACTGCAAACAATTAATCGAGCGTTTCAATCTTAAAGAAAATCCTTTATACATTGAAACCGGTGCTTCTGCGGCTATCTTGCTCGGTATGTTGGCAGCCACTGTGAAAGGCTCTAAAAAACAAACGGCTGATTTGAAAGGTCTCGTTGGTGCAGACCCTGTTGGCGTTTGGGCTAAAGACGGTGCATTGCACATTTCCTTAGACACAGCCTTTGACGAAATGGCACATACTGTTGTGTGGGCTAAAGAACAAGCTCCAGAGCTTAAAACAGTACTTGTATCTGGCGATGTGTATGCTAATGGCGGCGCTAACGATGTACAGGAAGTGGCTTACGCATTGGCAACAGCCGTTTGTTACGTGCGTCAATTGGCACAACGGAACATCGATATACACACCATCGCTAAGAGTATGATGTTCACATTCTCCATGGGTGCTAACTTCTTCATGGAAATCGCTAAATTGCGTGCATTGCGCGTACTTTGGGCGCGCATCATGGAAGCGTTCGGTGCTGAAGAAGAGGACCGTGCTGTTCATGTACACGGCAGAACATCGGCTTTCACAAAAACTGTATACGACCCATATGTAAACTTGTTGCGTAATACAACACAAGCGTTCTCTGGCGTTGTAGGCGGTTTGAACAGCCTTGAAGTTTCTCCATTCGACCAACCAATTCGCAAAGCGGACGACTTCTCTCGTCGTATTGCGCGTAACATCCAAGTTATGTTGCAAACAGAATTCGAGTTGCGTCAACCGGTGGACCCTGTAGGCGGTTCTTGGTACGTGGAAACATTGGCTGCTGAATTATGCGAAAAAATCTGGGCTGAGTTCCAAACAATCGAATCTAAAGGTGGCATCGTGGCGGCTTTGAAAGAAGGCTATCCACAAGCTCAAGTTAAGGCTATTCTTGATGAACGCTTCAAAAACCTTGCATACCGCAGAGATGTGGCTGTAGGTAACAACATGTATGCGAACATGACAGAAGAGCTATTAGATCCTAAACCAGAAAATCAAGAAACATTGCGTCAAAAACGTGTTGCTCACATAGAAGAATACTTGGCAGGTGCGGAGCCAGATGCTATTACTAAAGCACAGGCTACCCTAGAAGCAGGTACGACAGAGCCTGGCGCTTTGATTGGCCTTATCGAGCTTGGTGCGTTGCAAAAATTGACGATTCGTCAAATCCGTAAGTCTTTAGATGCTGGCGATATTTCTTCTGAAACGATCGAACCAATTACGGCTCATCGCTGGACTGAACAATTTGAAGCACTTCGCATGCGCACTGAAAACTATAAACAACGTACGAAAGATAATGTGAAGGTATTCTTGGCTAATATGGGGCCAATTCCTCAACACAAACCTCGTGCGGACTTCTCCACAGGCTTCTTCGAAGTAGGTGCTTTTGAAGTGATTAAAAATGACGGCCATGAAACTACGGCTGATGCTGCGAAGGCTGCTCGTGAAAGTGGTGCTGATGTTGTCGTTATCTGTTCCACAGATGACACATATCCAGAATTAGTACCGTCACTAGCGAAAGAATTGAAAGAAACTATGCCGAATGTAACGGTTATCTTGGCAGGGGCGCCGCCTAAGGACCTTGAGCCTGTATACCGTGAAGCTGGCGTAGACGACTTCATTTCTGTTCGTGCAAATTGTTACGAAATCTTGAATACATTACAAGATAAGAAAGGGATGTGAGCTCATGTTTAAAAATCCAGACTTCTCCTCTCTTGGCTTGGGAACGCAGTCATCAACATCTCGCGATGCATGGCTTGCTGAACTTCAAAAAGAAACAGGAAAAAGCTTTGAAGATTTATACAATACAACAATGGAGCAAATCCAAGTAAAACCTCTCTATACAGAGATGGATTATGAAGGGATGACACACCTTGACTATATGGCTGGTGTACCTCCATTCTTGCGTGGACCTTATTCCACAATGTACGTAACTCGTCCTTGGACAGTACGTCAGTATGCTGGTTTCTCCACTGCGGAAGAATCCAATGCGTTCTATCGTCGTAACTTGGCAGCGGGCCAAAAAGGTTTGTCTATCGCCTTTGACCTTGCCACACACCGTGGTTATGACTCCGACCATGCTCGCGTAGTGGGCGACGTTGGTAAAGCGGGCGTTGCGGTAGACTCCATCCTCGACATGGAAATTCTATTCTCCGGTATTCCTCTTGACCAAATGTCCGTATCCATGACAATGAACGGCGCCGTATTGCCTGTTATGGCGTTCTACATCCTAGCAGGTGAAGAACAAGGCGTTGATAAAAAAAGGTTATGGCTGGTACGATCCAAAATGATATCTTGAAAGAGTTCATGGTACGTAATACCTATATTTATCCCTCCAGCTACGTCCATGCGTATCATCGGCGATATCTTTGCGTATACATCCCAGTACATGCCTAAGTTCAACAGTATCTCCATTTCTGGCTACCATATGCAAGAAGCGGGCGCTACTGCGGACATCGAGTTAGGTTATACATTGGCCGATGGCCTTGAATACATCCGCACAGGTGTAAATGCAGGCCTTCACGTAGATAAATTCGCACCACGCTTGTCCTTCTTCTGGGCAATCGGTAAAAACTACTTCATGGAAATTGCGAAAATGCGTGCAGCACGTATGTTGTGGGCTAAGATTATCAACAGCTTCGGCTCTGAAAATCCTAAATCCATGGCACTTCGTACACATAGCCAAACCTCTGGTTGGTCTTTAACAGAACAAGATCCGTTCAACAACGTAGCTCGTACATGTATGGAAGCGATGGGTGCCGCTTTGGGCCATACGCAATCTCTACATACAAATGCGCTTGACGAAGCCATTGCATTGCCTACGGACTTCTCTGCTCGTATTGCTCGTAATACTCAGCTTTACATCCAAGACGAAACTAAGGTATGTAAAGTTATCGATCCATGGGGCGGCTCCTACTATGTAGAAGCATTGACTGATGAATTGATTCGTCGCGCTTGGGGTCATATCCAAGAAATCGAATCCCTTGGTGGTATGGCGAAAGCGATCGACACAGGTCTTCCTAAGATGCGTATCGAAGAAGCTGCGGCTCGTCGCCAAGCTCGTATCGACTCTGGTCGTGAAGCGATCATCGGTATCAACAAATATCGTCTAGATAAAGAAGATCCGTTGGATATCCTCGACGTAGATAACACAGCTGTACGGGAAGCGCAAATTCGTCGTCTCGAACAATTGCGTGCTAACCGTGACGAAGATAAGGTTCAATCCTGTCTCGAAGCTATTACACATGCTACAGAATCTGGGGAAGGCAACTTACTTGCCCTTGCACTTGAAGCCGCTCGTGCTCGTGCATCCTTAGGTGAAATTTCCTTTGCTGTTGAAAAAGTATGTGGCCGTCATAAAGCGGTTATCCGCTCTATTTCTGGCGTATACTCCAGCGAATATGAAGATGATGATGTGATCAAGGAAGTTCGCCAAATGGCGGATGATTTCGAAGATCTCGAAGGTCGTCGTCCTCGTATCATGATTGCTAAGATGGGTCAAGACGGTCATGACCGCGGCGCCAAAGTTATCGCTACATCCTTCGCGGATATGGGCTTTGACGTGGATATCGGACCTTTGTTCCAAACTCCAGAAGAAACAGCACAAGATGCGGTGGATAATGACGTTCACATCGTCGGCTTCAGTTCTCTTGCGGCAGGTCACAAAACATTGTTACCTCAACTTGTAGAAGAACTCAACAAGCGAGGTCGTGGAGATATTTTAGTTGCCATCGGCGGCGTAATCCCTGCTCAGGACTATGAGTTCCTACGCGAACATGGCGCAGTGGCTATCTTTGGCCCTGGTACAGTTTTTGCCAGTAGCGGCGAAAAAAATTACTAGAAACATTGACTAGCCACGTTCAAGACGAAGGCAATGACTGACACCTACCGTCCCGACTGGGTGCCAGAAGATGCGAAAAAAGATGATACCTTTGCGTGTCACGTGATGAAAGGCGTCAAGGAAATGCACGACGGCCTCTTGTCTAGCTCTGCTCATCTGGCTCCGTCGGTACGTCCCGTACAGCGGCGAAAGAAGTTAACTGTCGCTGATTATGTACGCGGTATCGAGCAGGGGGACCGCGTTATACTTTCACGGGCTATCACATTAGTAGAAAGTAATAATAAGGACCATTTTAAACTAGCTCAACAAGTATTGCAAGCCGTATTGCCTCGTACGGGCAAGGCGTTGCGCATCGGTATTACTGGTGTGCCTGGGGCCGGTAAAAGTACATTTATTGAAGCCTTTGGTAACATGCTCATTGAAGCTGGTTACAAGGTTGCCGTACTCGCTGTAGACCCTACAAGCCAAGTCACAAAAGGCAGTATTTTGGGCGATAAAACGCGGATGGAAACGTTGACGAAACATCCTGAAGCGTATATTCGTCCATCGCCGGCTGGTGGTACATTAGGCGGTGTGGCTCGTAAAAGTAGAGAAACGATGCTACTTTGCGAGGCTGCTGGGTACGATATTATTCTCGTCGAAACCGTAGGGGTTGGGCAAAGCGAAGTTACTGTGCGCTCCATGGTAGACTTCTTTATGCTCATCGTCTTAACCGGTGCAGGCGATGAATTGCAAGGCATCAAAAAAGGCGTTATGGAACTTGCCGATGCTATTGTGGTCAACAAGGCTGATGGGGACAACCTCAAGCGTGCTCTCATCGCTCGTAGCGATTATGATCGAATGCTACATTACATCCGTCCAGCTACGGAAAAATGGAAAACCCAAGCCTACACTTGTTCTGCCGTGACTAAGGATGGTCTCGACGAATTGTGGGATGTTATCCAAGAGTTTGCTGAACAAGGTAAAGAAAATGGGGTATTCTTAAAACGACGTCAAGAACAATCCCTCCGTTGGGTACGTGATATGATTGACGAACACTTGCATAACCTATTCTTTAACAATGTAGTCATTCAAGGTCGTATGGGCGAAGTTGAAAATGCTGTCTTAGACGGTGAAATGAGTGAATCACAAGCCGTAGAAGAATTGATTACCATTTTTGATAAGTCCTTACGATAAGTAGTTCTATACATATACAAGATAAGCAGGCATAACTTATCTTACTTACACACTCCTCTTTATGGACCTACTTTATGAGCTACTAATTTAGATATAACTTAAGATGTATCCATAAAAAGGCATAGTACTGATGTCCCTGTTGAGTTCAGCTCAATGGGCATTATATACTATGCCTTTTTCTGTATTTTGATACTTAATTTATTAGTTTATCCATACATTTATTTTTAATGAATAATTGCTATTGGTTAGCTATTGATAGTTAGATAATCTATAAGTTTATCTTTTTAAAATGCTAAAGTCGGTGTATAATTAAAGTATACTCACCGTTTAATGTTAAGAGGGGGACATTCAAATGAATAAAAAACTGTTATTACCAATCGGTGTAGTCGTTCTGATTATTGGTATTGCTATTTTATTGTTAAATCCAGATCCAGCGGCGGCTAATTTGGAAATTGCAAGAAATGCGACTAATGCGCAAGCAGCGGCGAAGGCTATTTCTGCGAATAACCAATCTTACACCTTGTGGTATTCTATCGGTATGTTCTGTAGCGGTTTAGGATTGGCTTTAGGTGTAGGTGGCTTCATCGTAAACATCATTAAAAAAGACTAGTCAAGTTCAGAGGCTAATCAAGTTCAGAGGCTAACGATTTAAAAAATTAACGATGTAAAAGGCTGTACTAGAATGGTAATCATTTTAGTACAGCCTTTTTATATAATGTTAATCCTTAATTTATGTGGCTTTTACGTCGCATATCTTATTTTTTGATATGGTAAAACGTGGTATAATTAACCCTAATAGAGCCTAAAGGGTAGAAGGCTTTTGGAGGTTAGTATGAGTAGTATAGCGCATTTATTTGTAGCTGGTGGGTTTGTTATGTATCCACTAGTGATTTTTTTGCTTTTCGCTTTGATGATCGGTATTGAGCGTATCGTGTTATATCGCAAGTTTACTAAAGACTTGCGTCGTTTTAATAAGGTGTTAGAGAAGAATCAATCTTGGGTTATGTTACCAAGTGTTCTGGAACGCGACACAGAGGAGCTTGGCTCTTATTTGCTCGCGCCATGCGCAGTGCAAAGAACTATAATGGTTTAGAAAACCGTTTACAAGATGTAGTATCTTACGCCGATGAGCGTTTAAAACGCGGTCTTAGCTGGCTCAGCATGATTGTAACGATGGCACCGTTGTTAGGGCTGTTGGGTACAGTGCTGGGTATGATTCGCGCCTTTGCAGTAGTAGGCGGCGATATTGGAGCGCCTACCATCATTACAGGCGGTGTATCTGAAGCCTTAGTGGCAACGGCTACAGGCTTGACTGTAGCTATTATTGCGCTCGGCTTTCACAGTTACTGTGCAGCAAAGGTAAATGATTCTATTACTACATTAGAGCATGAGTGCGGCAACATCCTCGATGCGTACAACGAGGAACATGATATATGAGACGGCGCACATTAGGGGTTAAAAAAGAACCGACCATCATGATTATCCCCATGATCGATATCGTATTTTTCTTATTGGTATTCTTCATGGTGGGCACGTTGTACATGAATACAGAGCAACAAATTCCGCTCAATTTGCCATCTGCATCGACATCTACAGCAAAATCTATTGAGCCTATTACGATTACGCTCACCACAACGCACACGCTATATATCGACAATCAGGAAATCTCTTCTGACCGCTTGGCCGAAGAGGTACAATCTATCGTGAAACAAGCACCTCGACAAGCTTTTGTCATTCGCGCATCTAAGGATGTTTACTATAGCGAGGTTATCGCCCTATTGGACATGCTCAAGGTGAATGGCGCTAAATATATTAGCGTCGCTACGGAACGGAAGTGATTCTATGTTTGAATCGCATTATTTAAAACCGTTTATGGTGTCCTTGGGAATCACAATTATCCTCATCTCTGGTATGGGCCTTTCTTTGCGTGGTATGGCTGGTACTGGGCCTGCCCATGACGCGGCGGAAATTAGCTTTAATTTGCCTGATGATGGTGAAAGCGACACAGGAGTAGCCGCTGTTGAGGAACTGCCTACACCTGTGGAGAATCCTATGGAAAAACCACAGAATGTAACTCCCGAAGGGGCCGCTCCTAAGGTAAATCCCTCACTGGATCAGCGCAAGCAAGAGAATGAACGTACTAAGGAGTTAAGTGAAAGTACAGCAGCATCTAGTGTGCGCCGAGAATGGGCCGTTCCAAAGGCTATTGAATCGGAAACGAGCAGTAGTGAACAAGCTGTAGTTACGCACGGAGCAGATTCTAAGGATGGAAAATCTTCTAAGAATAGTAAAGCGCCTATCGGTAAAGATATAACATCGGATCCGAATGCAACTGGAAATGGATTGCTTGAATCTAGTGACTTATCCTTCTTATCTGATTTAGCATTGAGTCTATTGACGCCAGGGCAACAAGCACTTTTACAAAAACCAGATATTAATCCTCATGACTACTTGCGGACTGTGCAAGAACAGGGGAGAGCATCTGTCGTAACAGGCAAGGTGGTAGTACGAGTTAACTTTGATGTTAACGGCAATGTCATCGTTGGCGAACATACGCCACTGATTGTGGAAGATGTACCACCAGCGGTACGAGACGAAGCACTGCGCATCATCAAAAGCAGTGGGTCCATCGTTAACCGACGGGGTGAACCTGTTTACTTAGCAGTTCCCGTTATTCTAGGACAATAAAGAGGCATATCTCATACAAATGTATGTAAGATATGCCTCTTTTGTTATGCTTGCTATTTTGTTTGATAGAATAATTTTGAGTTCCTATAGGTATGTAATTTATGTAGTATTAAATATTTGTTAATCTTGATTAGTAAGCATTGTCTTAGTGGAGTTGAACACCGCGAGGTATACGATGGCGCCACCGATAAATAAAGTGATCTGCATAGGTGCGCTAAATTGATCGACGCGCCATAATGCAAAGGCGTAGAAGAACATTGTTACTAGCATGATGAGGAATGCAATGATAACGCGTACATTGGTATTAACCGCTAAGGATGTAGTGATGAGAGATTTATTGAGTATCACGTAAATTAAGGACACGATAATATCTGCTGTAAAGATGGAGAATACATAGTTGAGATCAAGTTCTCCAAATAGAACTACAGCCAAGCCGATAAAGCTGAGTCCAAGAATAAGCGTAATAGTATACCTATAGTATTTGATTCGTTGAGCTGTGCACGACGCTCTTTGCGATTTAAATTTGCCATGAAAGCCTCCCCATAACGGACATAGTTAGTCTTACTACTATCATAAAGCTCAGTTATAAATGAGCTATTCTTCATAATAGGTTTAGTCTGTATGTTTATTATATATCACAATGTACAGCTATGATACACTTTAATTAATTTATTACTATATTAGTATATAGCTATATAAGCCTATAAGAACGTAAAGAGAGCGCCTATGATTCAAGTTATTCTTACCTATATCGTTAATGTTATTATTGTATTTGTCTTTTTCCCAATTTTAGAGTCTGCCGTGCAATTGGTGTACCCCTTTTCTTGGGATTGGTTTATAAAACCGTTACATTTAGCGGATAAGTTAGATGTGTATATCGTTTTGTCTATTGCCTTACCTATTATCGTGGCGATCGGATTATTTTTACCACCTTTTAGTTGGCTAGCCCATTTGTTACAAGGTGAAAGAAAACCAAGTGCTGGAGAAGCTGAATATATTGAACCACTCTTAGAAGAATTATGTACACGTAGTGGCGTATCAAGAAATACTTTGACATTGCGTATGCGTACTGATGAGGATATCAATGCTTTTGCTTCAGGAACCAATCATATTACCATTCATACAGGCGCTTTGAGTGGATTAGATAAACGACATTTGCTTGGCGTTTTGGCGCATGAATTGGGGCATTTAAGAAACCGAGACACGATTTACTTGACCATAACCTACGCTATGGACCGATTAGGACAATTAATCTTAAACCTCGTTATACTTTTAAATGGAGCCTTAAATATATTGGCACTGATTCCTATTGTTAATATCGTCATTCGCATAATCCAAATAGTTCTTCTTGTTATGATTGCGGTGGTGGAGTATGTACTGCGTTTGCCGAAGTGGATTACCTACTATTTTGATAGCCGCCGTCGTGAGTATGCTGCAGATGCCTACGCCGTATCTATCGGTTTAGGGCGAGAGTTGCGAGAGGGCCTTGTTGCATTAGGCCTTGCCACTGAACAAATTGGTATGCTTGAAACTGGTGAGTTATATGATCGTGAAAGTACGGGCTTCTTCAGTCGTCTCTTTATTACTCACCCGAAAATGATTAAACGCATTCAACGCATAGATGAAGGTATAGAAGTATACGAACTGAAACAAAGTCTCTTGTGGGACCGAATGATAAGAAAAGCTAAATGTATCCAATAGAGCCGAATAGAGGTCTTAATCTATATAAAACTAAAATAGAAGTTTGGATATAGTGAATGCTGCATAAATACGAACGATTAGCAAATTTAATATAATTATCATTCGGAAATGTGTTGGTCTTTCGTTGAATGGAGCTTTCACATATGGTACAATAATCCTATAAATCTAGCTTTTATCATGCAAAGGAGACATCATGATACCACGTTATACACGAGAAGAAATGGGCCATATTTGGAGCGAGCGCAACGAGTTCGACACAATGTTATTAGTAGAAACATTGGCATCCGAGGCACAAGCTGAGTTGGGCGTTATCCCTAAAGAAGCGGCTAAAGCCATTCGTGAAAAGGGCAATTTCGACGTTGAACGCATTCATGAAATCGAAAAGGAAACAAACCACGATATCATTTCCTTCGTAACAGCAGTGGGCGAATACGTAGGTCCTGAAGCGGCTAAATATATCCACCTTGGCCTTACATCTACTGACGTTAAAGATACAGCGCTTGGTTACATGATGAAACAAGCATGCGACATCTTGATTGAAGATTTGAAACGCTTGCACGACGTATTGCGTCGTCGCGCAGCTGAGTTCAAATACACACCTATGATCGGCCGTACACATGGTATTCACGGCGAACCAACTACATTTGGTTTGAAATTAGCATTGTGGATGGCTGAAGTAGAACGCAACATCGAACGCATGGAGCATGCTCGTAAAAGCGTAGCTGTTGGTAAATTGTCCGGTGCTGTTGGTACGTACTCCAACATCGATCCATTCGTAGAACAATATGTATGCGAAAAATTAGGCCTTGAACCTGTTAAAATCGCTACACAAGTCGTACAACGTGACCGTCACGCTGAATTGTTGTCCACAATCGCCGTTGTAGGCGGTACATTGGATAAAAATCGCTTTGGAAATTCGTCATCTGCAACGTACAGAAGTACGCGAAGCGGAAGAATATTTCAGCCCTAAACAAAAGGGTTCCTCTGCGATGCCTCATAAACGCAATCCTATCACTTGTGAAAGAATTTGCGGTATGGCTCGATTGCTTCGTGGCTATGCTCAATCTGCTTACGAAGACCAAGCGTTGTGGCATGAACGCGATATTTCCCACAGCTCTGTAGAACGGGTAATCTTGCCAGATGCAACAATCGCATTGAACTACATGCTTCATTTAACAATCCGCACCATCGACAAATTGTTGGTATATCCTGAAACAATGCTTAAAAACCTTAACCTTACAGGTGGCCTTGTATTCAGCCAAACAATTTTGACTCACCTTGTAGACAAAGGTGCAGTGCGCGACGAAGCGTACCGTTGGGTTCAAAAATACGCTATGGAACGCTGGCTTGAAGGCAAGATTTCGCTACAGGTCTTAAATCTGATGAAAACATCAAGAAATACATGACTGCTGAAGAAATCGATGCATGCTTCGATCCGCATAAATTGTTGAAACATGTTGATACAATCATGGCTCGCTTTGGCCTATAATTGTAGGGTACTTCCCATATAACATATGAAAGACTAGGGTAGGTATAGACCAACAAGCCTATGGCACGTGCATTAGGTGTTGGCTATATCTACCTATTTTTATTTATCTTAGGAGGTTATATGAAACGTATTATACGAAAGTACGGACCGCCTATTTTTCATTGTATTAATGACTTCGGTCAAGGTTCGTTGGCCGCATTGATACCCTTCTTTATCGCTAACTTTGGCCTTAATTATTATCAATCGGCTACCATTATTTTCTGTAACACCGTGGTGGCCTCTATCGCCCAGCCTGCATTGGGCTACGTAGCCGATCGGTGGCGTGTACCTTGGTTCATTCCTGCAGGCTTTACGGTGACTCTCGTGTCTATTAGTGCTATAGCGCTAGCCACGAGCTATGAAATGATTCTAGCCTTGTCACTCTTGGCCGGCGTAGGGGCTGCACTATTCCATCCTGAGGCGGCACTCCTTGTGAATCGTACACAATCTCATGAAATCGGCAATGCCATGGGCCGCTTTGCAGTGGGCGGTAGTGCGGGCTTTGCATTGGGGCCTCTCATCGCGGGTGGTGTCTACGTCTTTGGTGCTCATTTCCTTTGGGTGTTCACCGCTATTGCTGTGCTCGGTGTATTGCTATATCTCTATGCCTTTACGGGCGAGGCTGACACGACTAATGCTGGTGAAAGTAAAAGCTCTGCTACATCTACTCATACGGGTACGAATGATTGGGCGAGCTTCGGTAAGCTATTCTTTGTAATCGCTTCACGATCTATATTGTTCTCTGTACTATCTATCTTTATTCCTATCCTGTACATTACCGTTATTAACGGCGAAGCCAGCGCCTCTAGCTTGGCCCTAACCATGTACTTTGCAATGGGAGCAGTCCTTACCTATATGGGAGGGGCTTTATCCGATAAATTAGGCTTCCTTAAAACGGTGCGCTTAGGTAATCTTATCTTCTTGCCATCCGTTTTAGTATTTATCTTCGTACCAAATATATGGGGCTTCTTCGGTGCTATGATACCGATGGCCTTTGGCGTATTCTCACAATATGGACCGATTACCGTACTCGGTCAAAAATACCTTGCTAAAAACGCAGGCTTTGCTTCAGGCGTTACATTAGGCCTTGGCATTACATTAGGAGGCCTTGTAGCACCTTATATCGGACACTTGGCAGATATCTATGATGTGCAAACTGCTTTGATGACTTTGATACCTGTAGGACTTATGGGGCTCCTAATGAGCCTATGGCTGAAAGAACCGAAATAGCGCGTGCTTTTGGGAAGAAACTAGAGATTGAATTTGTATAAATACTTTCACAGAGTCCGAACATTGTTGTATAATGATAATGAATTATTTCGACTTTCACATGGAGGATATAGATATGGCAACAAGTATGGTTATCGGCACTCAATGGGGTGACGAGGGTAAAGGTAAAATCGTTGACTGGATCGCGGAACGTGCAGACGTTGTAGTGCGCAGTCAAGGTGGTAATAATGCAGGTCATACTGTTGTAGTAGATGACAAAGCGTTTGCGCTTCGCCTTTTACCAAGTGGCATTTTGTACGATAACAAACAAAATATCGTTGGTACTGGCGTTGTTATTGACCCTAAAGTATTGTTACAAGAAATTGAAGGCCTCGAAAAACAAGGTAAATCCGCAAAATCCCTTCAAATTTCTGACCGTGCGCATGTTATCATGCCATATCATATCGCTTTAGATAATGCAGAGGAAGCATCCAAAGGTGATGCTAAAATCGGTACTACTAAAAACGGTATCGGTCCTTGCTACGCGGATAAAATCAACCGCGTTGGTATTCGTATGTGCGATTTGTACGATCTTGAAACATTCAAAGAAAAATTGGCGTACAACGTAGAATTCAAAAATAAAATCCTTACTAAAGTATACGAAGCAGAAGGCGTTAACTACGATGAAATCTTAGCGGATTACATCAAATACGCTGAAGCATTGAAACCATATGTAACAGACACTAATATTTCTGTTCTTAAAGCAGTTCAAGAGGATAAAAAAGTATTGTTCGAAGGTGCACAAGCAACTATGCTTGACCTTGATCATGGTACATATCCATTCGTAACATCTTCTCATCCAATCGCTGGTGGTGCTTCCACAGGTGCTGGTGTAGGTCCAAACTACTTGAAAAATATCTTCGGCGTTGTAAAAGCGTACGCAACACGCGTTGGTGCAGGCCCATTCCCTACAGAGCTTCTTGATGAAACTGGGGAAAACCTTCGCAAACTTGGGCATGAGTTCGGTACTGTAACTGGCCGTCCTCGTCGTTGCGGTTGGTTAGACCTTATGGTTGTAAAATACGCTGCAGGTCTTAACAGCTTAGATTACCTCGCTATCACTCGTTTAGATATTCTTGATACTTTCAAAGAATTAAAAATCTGCGTAGGTTACAAATTGAATGGTAAAGACGTAGAAGGCTTCCCAGCTAACTTGAAAGATCTTGAAGCATGCGAAGCAGTGTACGAAACATTGCCAGGTTGGGAAACTGATATCTCTGGTATCCGTAAATACGAAGAACTTCCTGAAAATGCTCGCAAATATGTTGAACGCATTGCAGAAGTAACAGGCGTACCTTTGGGTATCGTATCCGTTGGTCCCTAACCGTAGCCAAACTATCGATTTAGTAAATGTATTCTAAGCTATACTAATTTGATATAATACAAATGATTATATTCGATAATATCGATATGGCGGTATAATTTTTAACATTTTGCTGCTATACAATCGATTTATAGAATTATACAGATAAGGCTCCTTTATGAGGAGCCTTTTGTAATGAAATGATTTAGACTACAAAAAAAGTATAATACATCTAATCCTTTTCGGTAGTTAATGTAGTGCGGTATATCGAAGTATGCTATAAGGTTATCATAAAATGTGTATATCGAAAAATTCTATAGAAAAAAATATTGTGTAAAAATCTTTATATATACGATTCGATGTATAACTAAATAAATCTATGAGATGAAAAATTTGTTTAAAAATATTCACGATATACAAACTATAACGTGCTTAAATGAGTTTATAATGTGGTAAAAATTACTCATCTATGTAAAAATTGGTATTCATAATAAATTATTAAGATACAAATATAAAGAAAAAAATAGATTTACATTAAGAAATAGTATATAATAGAATCAAGAAAGTAGATTGACATTTTTTGATACGGATTTGAGGAGTTAAAGATATGGTTGAAGTTTCTTATGAACGTTTAGCTACGATTTTCAAGGCATTAAGCGATGAAACAAGATTACACATCATCGATATGTTGTCTTGTAATGAATTATGTGCAGCTGATATTTTAGCTAGCTTCAATTTGTCTCAATCTACGTTGAGCTACCACATGAAGATATTAATTGATGCAGGTGTAGTTAACTCTCAACGTAATGGCTTATGGACTCGTTATTCCATTAATGAAGCTACATTTGGCGATATTTTAGATATCATCCCTCAATTATATAAATCCAAGGATGAGTGCATTTGCGCACAAATTAAATACTGCCGTATTTCTGAGCACGAAAAAGAAGCGTAACAATGAGACGATGGATTATGCATGTTGATATGGATGCATTCTTCGCGTCCATCGAACAACTGGATCATCCAGAATATAAAGGCCACCCCGTTATCGTGGGTGGTCTTTCTTCACGTGGCGTCGTTGCTACCTGTTCCTATGAGGCGCGCAAATTCGGTGTTCATTCGGCCATGCCTATTTCACGAGCTAAGAAACTTTGTCCCGATGGTATCTACGTATATCCTCGCATGGACCGCTATAAAGAGGTATCGGAACAGATTTTTCCATCATGAAAGAATTCACTCCTTACATTGAACCCCTATCTGTAGATGAGGCCTTTCTTGAGGTTAGCGGTATGTCTACCATGTATAGTGGCCCTAAAGCACTGGGCAGAGCCATTAAAGACCGTGTATTTGAGGAAACTGGACTCATCATCTCTGCAGGACTAGCACCGAACAAATTCCTTGCCAAATTGGCATCCGATTTAGATAAGCCTGACGGTCTTGTGGTCATACCTTATGGCCGTGAAAAAGAAATCTTGGCTCCGTTGCCGATTAAACGCATTTGGGGCGTAGGTCCTCGAACAGAAAAAATTTTGAAAACAGGGGGATTTCACTTGATGCGTCATATTCAAGCGTTGCCTGATGAAAGCAGTTTAATTCCCCTCGTGGGCAACCAGGCGCGCCGCATATGGGAACTCGCGAATGGGATTGACGATAGACCGGTGGAAACCGATCGCAAAATACAATCTATTGGTGCGGAGGAGACATACGAAGAAGATTTAACGGATGGTAGTGCCATTGAATTAGAGTTTAGATACTTTGCTAACCGCTTATCAAAACGATTGAGAAAACGCAATCTCTTAGGTCATACCGTGTCCATTAAGGTTCGCTATGATGACTTCACCACCGTATCCCGCCAAAAGCGGTTAGACACGCCATCAGACCATGAGCATGTGTTCTTCGAAACTGCGCTGCTCCTTTGGAACAAGCTCATGCAAGATAAGACGAGCAAGAAACCTAAAGGAAAAGCAAAAGAGCTTGAATCCTTAGGTGCTACAACGAAGGTACAGGCTAAAGCCTTTACGTATTCTTCTGAGGAAACCCGATGGATAGATCCTCCTGGTCCTATACGACTATTAGGTCTCACCGTAAGTGGCCTCGACGAAGAGGTACCTATGCAAGATAGCCTCTTTGAGTCACCACAGGATGAAACAGAAGATAAGCTAGCTAGTGTACTCGATTCGTTAGAGTATAAATTTGGGGAAACCGTCATCATGAGCGGGGCGCTGTGGCAACGCTTTCACGGAGACAATGGAACGCGTAGAAGCGATCGGAACTAAAGGCCGCAGTAGATGCACAATCTACTAATGAGGATGTGGAATCTACTAAAATGGATAAGGGCCTTGACCTATATAAGAATGATGATGTAGGCGACATTAACGAAGACATATAACTCGATACAATAGACTCATAAAGTTTATATTGAATACTTTCGCTAATATATTTATTCATGTTACAATATGGATATAGTGTTTAAAAATTACCGCAAGAGAGGTATAGATATGAGTTTATTTCGCGTAGCCATCCATTATGGCATCAACAGCAATGGCTTCTTGTCCTATGACACAGAAGCAAAAACAGTGTCCGTAGATTTACCTGAACAAGAGTGGGTTGATAAGGTTATCGCTTACTTGAACGACGAACATGCCATCGAGCATGCTACAGGTCTTGATACATATGAACGATTGAACGTAAAACCATTAGAATCTTTAGATAACCTAAAATTAGCCTTAACACGCATGTGGGAAGCTATCGACGTACAAGTCGACTGGAGCCGTCCAGCATAAATTGAATGAAAACACCTTGTGATCTACACGTTGATGATAGAAGCAAGGTGTTTTTTATTTTGATAGAGAGATTTAGTTCGCATTTAAATATATATAATGCCACAATTCTCATTTTGGTTTTTTTATAAATGATATCGTGTATACAAGATTTATAAAGGTTTAGGGTTGTTCTGTTAAAAAAATGTGATATTCTAATTACAGATTAATAGATAATAATTATCCGTTAATAATATTTATCTTAATTGAGATATATAATCTAAAAAAATTATGTAAAGTAAATTACTTTCATTTTTGATCTCTAAGTAGGAGTTTGTAATATGAATAATGAAAAAGAAACTAACAACCGCCTTTTGGCGCTCCCGTACCAGATAATCGCAACTCTGCTACAGCAGGTAAACGTGGTCCTGTATTGATGCAAGATGTTTGGCTCATGGAGAAATTAGCTCATTTTGAGCGCGAAGTGATTCCTGAACGCCGCATGCATGCTAAAAGGATCCGGTGCATTTGGTACTTTCACAGTCACTAACGATATTACAAAATATACGAAAGCAAAAATTTTCTCTGAAGTAGGCAAGCAAACGCCGTTATTCGTGCGTTTCTCTACCGTTGCCGGTGAGCGTGGTGCGGCCGATGCAGAACGCGACATTCGTGGCTTTGCCGTAAAATTCTATACAGAAGAAGGAAACTGGGACCTCGTAGGTAACAATACACCTGTATTCTTTATCCGCGATCCATTGCAATTCCCTGATTTGAACCGCGCTGTAAAACGTAATCCACAAACAAACCTTCGCGATGCGACAGCAAACTGGGACTTCTGGTCTAGCTTGCCAGAAGCAATTCACCAAGTAACAATCGTTATGAGTGACCGTGGTATTCCTAAATCCTACCGCACAATGCATGGTTTTGGTAGCCATACATATAGTCTAATTAATGAAAACGATGAACGTGTATGGGTTAAATTCCATTGGGTTTGTCAACAGCCGATTGAAAATCTTTCCGACGCTGAGGCGGCTAATGTGATAGCTAGTGACCGTGAAAGCCACCAACGTGACCTCTTTGAGGCTATTGAAAGAGGCGATTTTCCTAAATGGAAATTATGCATCCAAGTGATGACCGAAGAACAAGCTAATAACATGCCATACAACCCATTCGACTTAACAAAGGTATGGTATCATGACGAATTCCCATTGATTGAAGTTGGTGTGATGGAACTTAACCGCAACCCAGAAAATTATTTCCAAGATGTAGAACAAGCTGCATTTGCTCCAACAACTATCATTCCCGGCATATCTTTCTCTCCTGATAGAATGCTTCAAGGTCGTTTGTTCTCTTATGCCGATGCGCAACGCTATCGTCTAGGGGCAAATTATTATCAAATCCCTGTTAATGCCGCTAAATGCCCTGTAAATATCTACCATCGTGATGGACAAGGCCGTGTAGATGGTAACCATGGCTCTACAATTGGCTATGCACCAAATAGTTTTGGCGAATGGGCTGAACAACCACAATTCAAAAACCCTGGTCTAGACGTATCTGGTGCAGCATACCAATACGACTTCTACGAAGACGATTCTGACTTCTACACACAACCAGGTAAATTGTTCCGTCTCATGAGCCCTGAAAAACAACAAATCTTGTTTGAAAATACAGCAGCCGCTATGGATGGCGTACCTGATTTCATTAAAGAACGCCATGCAAAACATTGCTACCAATGTGATCCAGCTTATGGTGAAGGCGTAGCTAAAGCCTTGGGCATGAACATCGATTTCAGCGATGTAAAATAAATTAATAGATCTCTCTAACTAATAAATCCCTTATAAAAACTCTCTTAAACTAAGACGAAGCCCCACCTTGCTATGTAGTTCATAGTAAGGTGGGGCTTTTGTCGTGGTGAGTGTATTTAAATATTGTTAATCAAATTTTTTATTAGTTAGGTCCTGATACATAAGCTTAGCGATTTCATACTGTGGATCGCCGGCTTGTAGTTGGTGTGATGGTAGTTTAAATACAGCTTCAGCTCTTTCCTCTTTCTTGATATCGATACCCTTTACATCTTCGGACCGACTTATGGAAATGGTATGTGTTGTTGGATTTATGAAGTACGCATTTACATCGATGCTGAAAGCTTTGTTTTCGTCTTTTCTCATGATTACACGTAGAATCATAGCTGAAATAGCAGTGGTACCATCTTTTTCACCTAATAGCTGCTTAGATGTATAGTCCACATAATCTGCATAGACATAAATATCGCCAGGTTTAGCCTTGTCATAATCTTGTGTATAGGCCTCTACTAAACGCAAATCGAGTTGTCTACCAAATGGTCTAGAGAACATCTCGCTTTGTAATACGCGTGTTTCGCTTACAGGTGGATAGGATGGTATTGGTGTTAAACCTTTTAGCATATCTGTGCGTGTTTCGTCTTTTCTTTTAGCCTGACGTTCTGCAGTGACCTTGTCTAAGCGTTTACGCTCTTTTAACATGGCCTTTTCTTGTTCTTCTTTAGACTTGTAAGTCTTTACAGATACAACACGGTTACCAGACATAGTCACTGTTGAATAGATGGGCTTATCTTTGGTTGGTTTTCCCTTAGATGCATCAAGCGTAGATTGTACTATGGCTGGAGTTACGCTTTCGATAGATCTTTTTAACTCTGGAATATCAGAATAATCCATATCAACCACTGCAGCGTCTGTGCTTTCACTTGGCTGTACAGGTGTAGCCCCATATGCAGATGATATAGCCAATATAGCTAATAGTGAACTGGTAATAATTGAACGTTTACATACTTTCATTACATATACCTCTTTTTTTATAAGAACTCTCTAATACTATCAACAGCTGTATTATAGCATATTCTTTGTGTAGACAGATTTAGAGATGTATTTACGTATCTCTAAAAGAGTTTATACAGCTACCTAAACTGAATTGACTGGAGATATTATGTATAGACTCTTTATTATTTTGAGAATACATACAAATCCATAGAGGGATTTTGCATAACTATGTAGAATTACACTATGTATTGTATGTATACAGAGAGCCAATGTGGATAGGAGGCAATTATGAAACGTAGTAGTTTGGCATGGTATGTAGCGGTGGCTTGCTTTGGCGGCAGTCTTTGCGTAGGTTCTGTAGTGCAGGCGGATTCTCCGACGACGGTGAAAGCAAATCCTGTAGTTCCTACAGTGATGGTAACGCAGGTTCAATCAACTCAACCGACTAATAGTATAGTGGCTACGAATACGGTAGCTGCTAATAGTGAGGCCACAAAAGCTGCAGTACCGCTAGATGAGCAGGCAGCATTGAAGCAAAAACAGCAGTACCAAGCCGAAACAGAAACAATGGGGCTCTTATGGATGCGCACCTCTGCAGAGTATAGAGCACTAGCGTATCAAGGGTACAATGTGGCGCTAAATCTTGTTAAGATGGCTGTTACTGATCCATCTCATCAAAGAAAACCTCTTGCTATCGTTCTTGATGCTGATGAAACAGTAGTGGATAATACTAAATTGATGGGTGAAAGCGTTGCCAATGGCAATGGTCGCTTCGATGCTCCTTGGTGGCGTCAAGCTGTGCATCAAGGTAAATCACAAGCTATGCCAGGAGCTGCTGAATTCCTAAACGAAGTTCATAAACAAGGGGTAGAGATATTCTACGTTTCCAATCGCTATGCACCTGTTAACTATGATGCGACAGTACAAAACTTCAAAGAACTAGGCTTCCCATCCGTTGATAAAGAACATGTACTACTATTTGAAAAAGATTCAGACAAACAACCTCGTTTTGATGCCATTACTAAGAAGTACGCCGTAATTTTATATATGGGTGATAATGCCGGTGACTTCCCAATTGGTACAAAAGGTAAGACCTTAGCTGAAAGAAACGCTATCATCGATGAACATAAAGAAGACTTTGGTACTACCTTTGTGGTATTCCCAAATCCTGCCTATGGATCCTGGGTCAGTGCTTTAGCAAAAGGCTACCAAAACCTAAGCCCAGAAGAACAAAAACAAGTGAATAACCAATACCTACAACAATAAGGACGCCTTGCGTATACTTTATTAAAAACGATATAATAAAGTATACATGCGTCTATAGCTCAACCGGAGAGAGCGTCAGTTTCCTAAACTGTAGGTTGGGGGTTCGATTCCCTCTAGGCGCACCATAGAAGATGAATCAGGCATAAGGCTTTTGGCCTTATGCCTATTTTACTAAGTATGTTTATAATTATATTGCATATACTTTTATAAAAAAAGATATAATGAAATATATATGAATCATGACTAGAAAGAATATTTAGTTCTTTCAGTATATTGCTGTTCAATTATGTTTAGGTACATAGAATAATAAATAGCTATATATTGGCATTAGAGAAATATATAGATCGATTATGAGCCTATATTCCAGTATGAGCTAATCAAAGAGGAAGTTACACTTGGTGGGGGTGACTTCCTCTTTTACATTATTCGTGTCATTTTTTTAAATATGTCATTATGAGGTGCTGTATGAAAAAAAGTTAGAACTTTTTATTACTTCAGAATAATAATTATATTGTGGATGGGGTTTTTAAATAAAAAAATAAATTAATTGAATTAGCACATAACTATGATACGGAATTACTTCACCTTCTGATGAAAGATCCAGAACTTAAAGAGCATTTTTTCGGAAGTTGAAAGAGGTATTCTAGTATTTAAAAGTGAAGTTTTCTCACAATTTATTAATAATAAAGAATTCTTACCAGATAGTTTTACAGTATAAAAAAATCGTATTGGCTTATCTACACTAGATAATAAATATATATATGCTAGTGATGATGTAATTCTAAATTTTCCGTATAAAGATTGTGTACTAGAAGGTGGACAAAAATAAGGAGGAGTCTAAAAGAGAAGAGATTTTTCTTTAATGAAATTTTTGGCACCAAATGAAATAAATAGACTGTTAGATCGAAAAAGTATTGTGTAATTTTTAAAAAAATTTACGCATAATGGATTGGAAAAGGGTAAGCAATATTGATGAAAAATGATAATTTAATAATTAAAGGGAATAATCTTATCGCTCTTCATAGTATAAAAAATCGCTTTAAAAATAAAGTTAAGCTTATTTATATTGATGTACCTTATTACTTTCAGAAGAATACAGCTGATGCATTTCAATATAATTCAAATTTTTAAGTTTTTCCACTTGGTTGGTATTTCTAAAAAAATCGCTTAGAAATCGCTAAAGAATTTTTTTATGTGATGATGGCTCTATTTGGGTGCATACTGGTGAAGATGGAATGCATTATTTGAAAGTGTTGATGGACTCTATTTTTGGTAAGGAAAAGTTTGTGGGAACTCTCCCTAGAAAAACGCGAGATGGTAAGTCTGATGTTCCTTTTAATTTTTCCCAAGACTTTGATTGGATTCTTGTATATACAAAAGGTAAAGACTCTGATAGTATTGTAGGACGTCAGATTGAACGTAAATATATAGAAACGCCAGATTTTTCCAGGACGTCTTTGGCGGAAAGCAGATTTGACAAAACAAACAACTATTCAAGAACGACCAAATTCAAATTTTTACAATGGTAAATCCTAGAACTGGAAAGTCTTATCCAGTTAATCCAAAACGATCATGGGCTATAACTCAAGAAACTTTTGATGAATATTATCGAAATGGTGGAATAGGTTTTCCAGATGATTATGAGAATATGTCTGGTGAACGCCCTTTTAGACGTATCTTTAAAGATGAAGATGATGCAAAACAAAAGGCAACTTATGTTAGTAGCACTGAATTACTCAAACAATTTATTTCTGATTTGTTAGTGAATTGTAAGAATAAGGACGGTAATGATCAGATTACGGAGCTTTTAGATAGAGATGCTTTTAGTTATGCTAAACCAGAAAATTTAATGAAAACAATTTTACAGGTCACTACTAAAGAAAAAGATATCGTTTTAGATTTCTTTTTGGGTTCAGGCACAACTGCTGCCGTTGCACATAAAATGAACCGTCAGTATATTGGTATTGAACAAATGGATTATGTTGAAGGTGTCTCTGTTGAACGTCTAAAAAAAGTGATTAACGGTGAATTGGGTGGTATTTCATTAGATGTGAATTGGACTGGCGGAGGTTCATTTATATACTGTGAGTTAAAAAATGATGCTCAAAGAATAGTAAATCAAATTAAATACTCAAAAACTACAGATCAGTTGTTATTGATATTTAAGAAAATGAAGTCAAGTTCATTTTTTTATCATATCGTGTAGATCCTAAAAAAATTATTAGAAGAAGATTTTTATTACACTGAGTTTGGCAGAGCAAAAGCAGGTGTTATTAGAGTTGATTGATAATAATAACTTATATGTAAACTATTCTGATATTGAGGATATACAGCATGATGTGTCAGAAGAAGATAAGCAGTTAAATAGAAATTTCTATGGAGATAAGTAAAAGTCTGATTATATAACATGGGAGTAAGGTTTTTGTATGAGTCTTAAGAATAATAATAGTAAAAAAACTAATCTGTTATTGGAAAGGGAAAAGTATGAAAAAGATTCTTGAATCTATTTTTGATGAAAAAAATAATGAGTATATTGTTGATGGAAATTTAAGTAAAAAAATAAATTAATGGAATTGGCTAATAAATATGATCAAAAAGTTACTTAATATATTGCTGCAGAACAAGGAAATAAAATCTCATTTTTTTGTTGAAATACAGCCAGGAGTTTTTTTGTATTCAAACTTGAGACCTTTATACAATTTATTAACAATAAAGAATTCTTACCAGATAGCTTTACTATTTATAAAAACCATATTGGTTTAGTCACTAAAGATAACAAGTTTATATCCGAAAGAAATGATGTTATTTTTTAAATTTTTCCTTATAAGGATTGTATTTTTAGAAGGTGGTCAAACTAAAGAAGAACAAAAATCGACAAGAAATATATTTTTAATGAAGTTTTGGCTCCAACAGAAATTAATAGACTGTTAGACTATAAGGTGCTTACAAACTTTAAACGATATACCGATGAAGGCGTTACTAATATTGAATGTATAGATGATACAGATAATCTAATAATTAAAGGTAATAATTTAATTGCGTTACAATGCCTGAGAGAAAGATTTTTTTAGGAAAAAGTTAAATTAATCTATATTGATCCACCATATAATACAGGAGCAGATAGCTTTTAATTACAATGATAGATTTAATCATTCAACTTGGTTAGTATTTATGAAGAAACGTTTGGAGATTGCAAGAGATCTTTTGAGTGATGATGGATCTATTTGGATAACATTAGATGATGTTGAGGTTCATTATTTAAAGATTTTATGTGATGAAATTTTTTCAAGAGATTGCTTTGTTACAGAGGTTGAATGGCAACATTCTGATAATAGTAATAATAATGCATTAAGATTTTTCAGAAGATGTAAATCATATACTGGTATATTCTAAAAAGCCAAACTGGAAGCCGAACTTTTTAAATGATTTAAGTAAAAGAAAACATTTTTCAAACCCTGATAATGATCCTAAAGGGCCTTGGTTTGATGGTAATCCGGTTAATAATCCAGGCTTGCGGGTTAATTTGCAGTTTGATATTACCACACCTAAAGGAAATATAATTAAACATCCTGCTAATGGATGGCGATGGTCAAAAGAGACTATGGATGAAAAATTTAAAACAGGTGAGTTAAGATTTTCACCTGACTTTACTAGGGTTATAAGACGAACATATTTGTGTGATATGAAGGGTCTTCCACCATCTAATCTTTGGATAAATTTTGAAATTACAGGACATACACGTAAGGCAAAATATGAACAAAAAAAATTATTTCCAGATAAACCGGTGACTAGTCTTTTTGCTACCCCGAAACCAGAGTTGCTTATTAATCACATTATAGATTTAGGAACTGAAAGTGGAGATATAGTATTAGACTTCTTTATGGGATCTGGTACGACTGCGGCAGTTGCACATAAAAAAGGGGTACAATATATAGGCATTGAACAAATGGACTATATTGAGGAGTTTGTTGTACCAAGATTAAGAATGGTTATAGATGGAGAAAATGGAGGTATAAGTAACTTAGTGAATTGGCACGGAGGGGGTTCTTTTGTTTATTGTGCATTAAAAGATGATGCTCAATGTATAGTGAATAAAATCAAAGTAGCCGAATCAACAGATGAGCTACTGTTGCTTTTTAAGAGAATAAGGTCTAGTTCATTTTTATCCTACCGAGTTGATCCAAAGAAACTACATGAAGCTGACTTTGTAAAATTAAGCTTAGCAGAACAGAAACAATTGTTAATAGAGCTGATTGATCAGAATAATTTATATGTTAATTATTCTGATATAGATGATGTTTATTATAATATTTCAGATAAAGATAAAAAGATTAAATAGAATGTTTTATGGAGAGGAATGATAGAGAATGTATTTATATGAGACCTATGACGTATTAGCTAAAAAAACAATATAATTCAGAAAGATATTCCTAACTATATTACAGACAATTTGAAATATCCATTAAGACCATATCAAGAAGAAGCATTGGACCGGTATTTATACTATAAAGATGATGATAGTAATAAAGTGTCACCTGAACATCTCCTCTATAATATGGCAACTGGTTCAGGGAAAACCTTATTGATGGCTGCCATTATATTAGAAAAAAATATCATCAAGGTGAGCGCAATTTTATTTTCTTTGTAAATAATGATAATATTTTTGACAAAAAAACTCGTGCTAATTTTTTTAGAAACTGGAAGTAATAAATATTTATTTGCTGATAAAATAGTCATCAATAATTGCATTGTTAATATAAGAGAAGTATCTGATTTTTTTCAGATAGTGCAGATAATTCAATTAATATAGTATTTACAACTATTCAAAAAAATTACATCAAGATTTAAATACTCCGCGAGAAAATCGCTTATCCTATGAGCAATTTGAAGATGTTTCTGTAGTTCTTCTTGCTGATGAAGCACATCATTTAAATGCTGGTTTAAATAAAAAAATGAGAAATCTGATAATAACAGCTGGACTGCAACTATTGAAGCAATTCAGGCAAGTGCAAAAAAATCTAGTCTTTTTGAATTTACTGCAACAATTGATTTAAATGATAAATCAATTGCTCAGAAATATAAAAAAACATCTATTATATAGGTATGATTTAAAAAGATTTCGGCTAGATAAATACTCCAAGGATGTATTATTTCATCTAGTGGATAGTGATACTAATAATCGAATGCTACAGGGGATAATTATTAGTCAATATCGAAAAAAAGTGGCGCTTAAGAATGGCTTAAATATTAAACCTCTAGTTATGTTTAAATCAAAAATTAATGAGAATCAAGAAAATTTAAACAGCTTTTTTTGGAAATGTTAGAGAATCTAAATGAAGATAATCTAAAAAAATACAACGAGATATGGCTCAGAATGGAATTTTTAAAGAGTGCATTTGATTTTTTTGACTCTCAGCGTATATTAGATATTAATTTGATTAAAGAATTACAAGAGGACTTTAGAGCAGAACGTTTATTATTAATCGATGGACGACATAAAACTAGTGATCGGCTAAATGATGTGAATACTTTAGAAAATCCAGATAATGAAATTCGTGCAATTTTTGCTGTCGATATGCTCAATGAAGGTTGGGATGTACTAAATCTATTTGATATTGTTCGATTATATGATACTCGTGATGGACGTGTAACAAGAAATGGCTTTGTTCCAGGGAGTACAACTAATACTGAAAAGCAATTAATAGGTCGTGGAGCACGTTACTATCCTTTTGTTTTTGATGGAAATAAAGAGGAGATGTATACGAGGAAGTTTGATTCCAATGAATTTCATGAATTGCGCGTTTTAGAACAGTTACATTATCATTCAGCTAATAATCCTCAATATATATCTGAGTTAAAACAAGTTCTTATTGAGTCTGGAATATATGATGATCAAAACCAAGTTGAAAGAACGATAAATTTAAAAGATGATTTTAAGCATACTCGTACATATACCGATGGTTTTGTGTGGATGAATGAACAAATCTCTCAAAAAGATCAGTGGAGTAAACAGAATGAATCATTATTTGACTCATCTTTTATTCCTGACTCCTTCTCAGTGATATTGCCTATACAATCATCTAAAGATTTTTCTGCTTTTGATAATAATGTGTCTATATTAAATGTGGCAGATTCATTGTCATCAAGCACAGTAAAATTAAAAAGGATAATAACTAAAAAAATGTTATTAGAACAGCTATAAATCGAAATAGATCTTATATATTTTTCTAATTTACTAAATGCAATTCCAGGCTTGCAATCCATCGACAACTTTATGGATATGCTTGAGGATATTGAATTAATAATTACAGGAAATCAAGCAAGCGTTTATAGTCTCTCACAAGAACAAAAAAACTTTATATTATGGAGAAACTTTTAGCATTTATTGAGAAAGATATCGTTTCAATCCGTGAAAAGTGTTATGGCTCAGATGAATTCAAAGCATATCCAATTAAAGAAATATTTAGTGATAAAATATTACGAAAATATGTCATTAATCATGCAGGTCAAGCTGAAGTTGGAAAATCACAAAAAAGAGCTTCTGAAACTCAGTATTTTGAGGATCTAGATAATTTAAAAATGGTATGCATATGATGACAATTTTTGGTACAAGTGAAGAGAAGCTTTTTGGTCAAAACTCTTAAAGACATAATGCCTGAATTAGAATCCAAATGGACGGATATCTATCTTTTTAAGAAATGAAAAAAAGCTGTTCGTATATATAATTTTTTTCAGATGGACAAGCATTTGAGCCTGATTTCCTTTTGTTTGCAAATGATAGAGATTTAGGGAATGTTTCTTGGCAGATATTTATTGAACCTAAAGGTAGCCAATTTCTTGATGATAAGGGAAGTTTTTGAACATGGTAAAGAAGGTTGGAAAGAGAAGTTTTTTTGCTTGAAATTACAGAAAGAAATGAGAGTAGAACTTTAGTAGATAATGATAAGTATAGAATTATTGGTTTACCATTTTTATAATAATGATAAAACAGATAAACTTATTAAGGATACTTTGAGAAAGTTGAAATAGTTAGTAAATATAAGGTTTCAATAGGGATTCTGTGGGGGAGTAAAATTATGACTACTATTAATCAATTTGATTGGGTCGATTTTTTTATAAGGAATTTGCTAATACTCTATTACAATACAAGAATAATCGGAAGATTCTTGTAGAAAAAGTAGAGAAAAATCTATGAGCTTACTGGTATATCTATGCCAACTTTAGAACGGAATAAGCAGCTTATTGATATAGATCCATTCACTATTTTTTTGGCTTATTTAATAAAAGTTCTATGACTATTGATAATCGAAATAAGATTATTTCTATAGTTGCTAATCTATTTGATATAAAAAGCACCTATACCTATATCATTTGACGGAATTCCATTATTAAATAATCAAAAATGCTACCTATTATTATTTTTATCGATGAACGAGATGAAGACGATATAGATACTCTTTGGGGACTTTATGAATCTGCACTTATGTATGCTAATGATTCGAGCTCAAAAAATGCTTTGATACTATCCCAGTACTTTGACCTAGCCATTAACAAAAAGGGTAATGGAAATAGTAAGATTACTATGGGTTTATACTGGATTGCACCAACTCATTTTTCTAAATCTAGATCAGAGAAATACATGGTACATTTATGAGTCAGGAAAAATGCCGGTTGATTTAGTTAATAGTCTTCCAATTGTTGAAGATAAAATTTCAGCATCTAAATATTTTGAGATAGTTGATAAATTAAGGGCTTTTTTTAGACAGTAATCAGAGTATATTTAAAAACTTTATAGAGTTAAGTTTTGAGGCGTGGAGATACTCAGAGGAGGTTAATCGTATGAAACGTGCTGAAAAGAAACAAAGCAAGACTAGAGCTAAAGGGGCCGCGTTAGCTGATGAAGATATAGAAACAATACATTACTGGATTTACTCTCCTGGTGAGCGTGCTAGAATTTGGGACGAATGTTACGATAACAATATTATGGCTATAGGCTGGGACTCATTAGGTGATTTGAGTAACTATAATAGCAAAGGTGAAATGAAGCAGAAAATGAAACAGTGCTATGACCCCGCTGGCTCCTATATTAATTCGGCATGTGCTACATGGGAATTCGCTAATGAAATGAAACCGGGAGATATTGTATTTGCGAAGAATGGTATGCATCTAATTATTGGTAGGGGGATTGTAAAATCAGATTATATATATGACTCTCAACGAAAAGAATTTAGAAATATACGTAAAGTTGAGTGGACTGTTCGGGGTGAATGGAAATGCTCAAGACAGTCACCTATGAAGACTTTAACTGATATTACATCATTTACAGATTATGTTGAGCAGTTAAATCTCTTTTTTGATAGTGATATATTAGATGATGCTGAAACTTTAGAAACAAGTTACCCTACATATGATAAAGCACGATTCCTTGACTCTGTATATATGGATGAAGACAGTTATGATACGCTTGTATCACTTGTTAAACGTAAGAAAAATATTATATTGCAAGGTGCACCTGGTGTAGGTAAGACATTTGCTGCAAAACGTCTTGCTTATTCCATGATGGGAGTAAAAGATCCTAATCGTGTTATGATGGTACAGTTTCATCAAAGCTATTCTTATGAGGATTTTATAATGGGATTCCGCCCTTCTGAAAATGGCTTTGAGCTTAAGCATGGTGTATTTTATGAATTTTGTAAAAGGGCTGAAGTTGATAGTGATAATGACTATTTCTTTATTATTGATGAAATTAACCGAGGCAATTTGAGTAAAATATTCGGAGAACTGTTTATGCTTTTAGAAAGCGACAAAAGAGATGTATTTCTACAACTACTTTATGCAGATGAGAAGTTCTCGATTCCAGAAAATCTTTATATTATTGGTATGATGAATACTGCAGATCGTAGTTTAGCCATGCTAGATTATGCGTTAAGAAGGCGTTTTGCTTTCTTTAATCTTAAGCCTGCTTTTGAGTCTGATGGGTTTAAGTCTTATCAATATTCTCTCAATAATGATAAATTTAATAAACTTATAGAATGTATCAAGCAGCTTAATTTAGTTATTAAATCAGACGAGACTTTAGGCGAGGGATTTTGTATAGGACATAGTTATTTCTGTGATTTAGATAAATCTGAAACATATGAATGGGAAGATACTCTCAGCAGAATTGTTGAGTTTGAGTTAATTCCTCTTTTGAATGAATATTGGTTTGACGATGTTGATATGGTAAATGAATGGAGTAATAATTTAAGGAGCGCAATTAAGTGATACCTATTCGAAATATTTACTATATGTTATCTTATGCCTTTCGTATATTAGATCCTCAAGGTTATAAGCGAGTGTCAGTTGAACAGTTTGATAATGTATTAGAAATGTTATCATCAGTTTTATCTAGAGGTATTTCTATTCAGATAAAGCGTGGAATTCAAAAAGGGATATTTAGAAAAAAACAGAAGCATTATGCTCGCCTCGAGGACGTTTTTGAATTATCAGAATCTATAAAAACTAATTGTATATATAAGAATCACGTAGTTTGTTCTTATGATATTTTTTTCAGAAAATATCTATATGAATAGAATCATCAAATCAACCTTAGAATTACTTATTCGATCAGATATTTCTAAAAGTCGAAAGAAGGAACTTTGTAGACTATTAGTATATTTTAGTGACGTAAGTTCTCTTGATGTCAACAATATCAACTGGAATATGAATTATAATCGTAATAATCGAGCATATCAGATGTTACTCTCTATATGTCATATGATTATTAAGGGGTTATTACAGTCTAGCTCTGATGGTTCTAAAAGGGTAATGGACTTTTTAGATGAACAACAAATGCATCATCTGTATGAGAAGTTTATCTTTGAGTATTACCGTAGACATTATCCACAGATATCAGTTAGCTCATCAGAAATAAAATGGGCAATTGATAATAGTGAAGTATATATGCTTCCTATCATGAAGAGTGATATCATGCTTACTTATAATGATAAAGTACTTATTATCGATGCTAAGTATTATTCTAGTAATACTCAAACACGATATGATACACATAAGATACACTCACATAATCTTTATCAGATTTTTACATATGTCAAAAATAAATCTTATCAGTTAAAAGATCATTCAGAGGTTTCGGGAATGTTACTTTATGCACAAACAGATGATGAAATTCAACCAAATAATACATATATGATGAGTGGAAATAAGATAAGTGTTAGAACACTAGATTTGAACTGTGAATTTTCTGAAATCTCAGCACAATTGAACAAGATTATTAGTGACCATTTTAATATTATATGATTGTTACATATGGAAGGCTCATAGCTTATAGCCATGAGCCTTCTTTTTGCATTATCTTGCATTTCTTATGAGCTAGAATTATAATATTAGAGTAATATTCATACTTTATTCATGTTAAATCATGAATAGTGCATAGAGGGGTGCTATACGATTCAGGTTTCATTAGGTAACTTTGAATCTTTTTTTGAGTGTATTGTTTGTTGTCTTAAAAGGGGAAACCAAATGAAAAAAGAATTACTGTTAACGGCTATGATCACTGCAAGTATTACTACAACAGGATTTGCAGCATCTAATTTAGATATTAGTGCTACAACTGCTGCGCCACTAAACATGCAAAATTCTATTGCGTATGGTGGGGATAATAAAGTTGAGCAGGATATGTTCTCCCCTGTAAAAAATATATTGCTTGGTGGGGACAAGAATACAGTTCGATCTTCCGCTAATGATACGATCACCTCTGGTACTAATAATACTGTATCTGGCCCAGGCAGTATCGTATCAGGTTGGTATAATAAAAACTCTGCTACTCACAGCTTGGTAGTAGGTACTAGCAATACTGTTGGCGGTACTAATAATATCGCAGGTGGTTTTAACCATATTAATAATGACAATGCAATTAACTCTTTATTAATTGGTAACCGTAATAGTATTGATGGTCAGAACTCTGTAGCTTTGGGCATGAATAACACCATTAAAGGCAATAATGCCTTGGTAGGTGGTACTGGTGCCAAGGTTCAAGGTAACAATGCTATTGCCTTTGGTGATAGTGCTAAAGCAACATACAACGATGCGTATGCAATCGGTCGTAAAGCTGAAGCAACTGCTCAAAATACTGTTGCTATCGGTAATAATGCAAAGGCCAATAACGATATGGGTACAGCGATTGGCTATAATGCAAGAGCAAAAAATGATTATGCTACAGCGGTAGGTTATAGCTCTACCGGTTCTGGTAATCAGTCCTCTGCGTTTGGTTTTAATGCAGAAGCAACGGCTATGAATACGACTGCAGTTGGTTCCTATGCAAATGCTAGTGGTGCGTACTCTACAGCGTTAGGCTTTAAAACAGTGGCTTCTAGTGAAGACTCTGTAGCATTAGGTAACTATTCTACTAGTGCTGGTAAAAGTGCCTTTGCTGCTGGTACATTAGCGAATGCCGCAGAAAAGGACTCATTAGCAATCGGTCATAGTGCAACTACAACAAAGGAAAACTCCATTGCTATTGGTACGAATGCGAATGCTGCTACAGATAATAGCATTGCATTAGGTGCTAAGTCTGTTACGGCTACAGCAGTATCTACTAACTCTGGTGTTATCGGCGGCAGAACTTATAACTTTGCTGGTGGAAATGCGGTTGGTACATTGAGCATTGGTGATAGTGGTGCAGAACGTACGATTACAAATGTAGCAGCAGGCCGTGTATCTGCTACATCTACTGATGCAGTCAATGGCTCCCAACTACATGCTATTAAGGATGTAGTAGATAATCATGAAAACCGTATCACTACTATAGAAGGTGATATTAATACATTAAATAATCGTATTATTAATGGCGGCGCTAATAGCTTGAATGAAGCTAAAGCGTATACTGATCAACAAGTATCTAGTGTAGCGGCGGCTTCTGCAGCACTCGCTGGCTTGCATCCATTAGATTTCGATAAACATGATAAATGGTCCTACTCCGTTGGCTTTGGTAACTATAAAAATGCTAATGCAGCGGCGTTAGGTGCGTTCTATCGCCCTAATAAAAATACTATGTTTAATGCTGCTACTACCGTTGGTAACGGCCGTAATTCTATTAGCTTAGGTGCTAATTTCAAATTTGGTAAAAGCTCTGAAGAGGTAACTACTGAAGACGCTGCACAACTCAAGAAAGACATGAAAGAACTATCTGAAAAGTATAATGAATTAGCACAAAAATATAATGAATTGGCAGCTAAATTAGAATCTAAATAAATTAGAACCCTAAATAAGAATCCAAATAGTGTGATTAATATCCCTACAAGACGTATCTTGTAGGGGTATTTTTTTCTATTAAAAATGAAAGTACAGTGTCTTTATAATATGTATTTCTTTTAAATGTAAAAGTGCGGTGCTTTTATTATAAGTATTCCTTAATAATGCTATAATTAAGATACATATTAAGACATTTATTAAGATATGTATTACATCTAAGTAGCAGTATATAGTGGTGAGTATATATGAGTTTTTACAATTGGATTCAAGAAAAGCTTTTCGACAATTACGAAGAGTGGCGCATGAAGAGTCCCGATTATAATCGGAACGGTTTAACATAGTGGGCATAGATAATACCCTCAAGGCTATGGAAGATGGATTTTTCATGTATATGGAGCTATATCCTCCTCATGCTATTAATGGTTGCACTGCGATGAAGTCTCGCGTAGGGAAAACGCAGGATACCGTAGATATATTTTTAGACATTGATAGTAAAACCTATCGCATGGCTGATGTCAGTTATCCAGATGCGGTACAGATAATGCGGGCTTTTGTGAAAAAGCGGAGATTGCCTGATCCTAGTCTGTATGTAGAAGTAGCAAATCTAGACATAAAGCAGATGCGTGAGACATTTACAGAGTTAGCAACGCTATTGTTAGGCAATGTTAAACAAGCTAACTCTTTTATGACGAAGGCAAAGTTAAACTCCATGGAAGACTTAGAAGATAGCTGGTGGAACCTCTATGAGAAACTGCAGTCTAAAGGTTGTGCTGTAGAGCTATCCTTGAAAATTGAATTAGAGGATTTTCTTCATCATGTGCAGAAGTTAATTCATAATAAAAATCTATGTACTGGCGAAAATTTAACTGGAGATATGTCTATTGATACGAACGCATTTGATGCGAGTCAATGTATTATGGACTGGTGCGCATATCTTAATTCCACGTGGAAAAACCATAAGTTAGTAGGCATGGATATCGGTACAGATAGTTTGGTGCTTATGGTACTTTCAAATGAGGAATTCAAAACAGCCCAAGAGCTGGCAAAAGAGCTATTACATAGAATCGATGTAGCTGAACGTTTGTGATGGAACGAAAATTATGATGTGGTGGCACAATTATAATGTGGTGGTACGATTATAATGTGGCCGTATCTATAAAAGGTCGTAATTCTTTACTGTACATAGTTTGCACTGTATAAATGTGATGAATAGGAGAGAGTATTATGAGTATTGTACGTTTGCCAGAATATGAAGCAGAGTTTGAGCCGGAAGTATTTGAAATCTATGCATTGCCGCGCAGTGATGCGAATGGGGCGAGTCCTTATTTAGATAAGTACCATAGACCATTAGTGTCCACCGATGCTATCCTAGATACTCGAACTGGCGTGCTTGACCGTAGCGAAGGCATTTTGACGTGGATTATTGAGGGCCTTGATGATCGATGGGGTTATTCTTTTGAGCCGCACGGTGTCTACAAACTGTTAGTTAAGAAAGCTAAGCCCTTAGAGGATTTAGGCTATATGCGTCCCTCTTGGAATAATCGCTATTATGTGCTCGAGGTGTTAGAGGAGCACGCTAAACATAGCGAGTTAGAGGCTTTGTCGGAGTATTTGAAAACCCCTAAATACCTTCATACTGACAGGGGTGACTTCCTGTTAAATCGAGAGTATCAATATTACACAGCGAGAATTGATGATTATGCATTCACCCTTGATGTGGACGAGGGTTCTGATGAAAGCTGCACCGTTGCATTGGAGGCTTTCAATAAAATCGATAATTTCAAAGAATTTGAACAACGAATTAGCGCATACATTAGTGAACACTTACTAGACCTTGCTAATGATTGGCTCGACAATGATGACCAAGATCCGATTACGGCAGAAACATTTGCCAACCGTATTACTATGGGCGAATTGGCGTTCCGCAATGATGGCACCATAGAGGTCTATTATGACGATGACGATATTTTCTGGGGACACTGCATCATAGCCAATATTGATGCGGATGGGAACCCTGTTAGTGCGGATATTGCAGGATAATGAACTAGTGGAGTGTGGCGAATTAGTGGGGTATCATAATGATAAAATCTGAATTAATGACATTATGGAACGTTGAAAGTTGGACTGTAGAACCGGATGGCGTTTACTTTGTATCTCGCCGATTGGGCACTAATCGTTTAGAGAATGTAGGACAAGCCTTTCAAAACCTCAATATTAGTTGCACTGATTATACTGAGGCTGAGGTGCTTTCACTACCAATGTGGGAACAATTATATGTTCAATTAGATAAATTAGAACAATTAGCACAGGAAATCATACAAAAGGAAATACCGCAAGAAGAGTCTGTTGTGCTAACACTAACGGATATAATGTTGGATAAATCAGGTTGTTACGACGCATTTGCACTAGGTTATGATATAGGTGAATCCCCAGCAGGACATCTATATGTTTTGGTTTCTTTTGATGAAAACTTTACGGCTCAACAAGATGTGATTTATGAAACCTTATAGAGTTGTATTAAAGTGGTGACACGGGTGTTGTAGACTACCTAAAAAAATAAGTGATACATAGGAGAGAGACGATGGAAAATCTGTATAAAGAATTAAGAAGCTTTTTTGCCAATGATATTGATCTAAATGATTTATTTGATTCCGAAGCTATCATCTGGATTGACTGGCGCGAGTATGACGAAGATGTAGTGCGCTATTTTAATGATATGATGGCTGCGCCTATCGATATTCAAACGGTTAGTAATGGCAAGCCCTATGGTGACGATATTGTATTGAAGAATGGCAACAAAGAGCTACAAATTCCTTATGGCGATGAACAAGATCGAGATGTGACCATCAAATATTTCAATGACTTTGTTAAGCCTGACTATGAGGTGCGTTGGTTTGCTGAAAGCCTTGGAAACGATACGCTCGGCTTTACTGTGCTTTCAGGGGCAGAATGGGCCAATTTAGAAGATGAATTTGGTGCAGATACAGTTCGTTACTATTTCGAGCCTATCAATCTTGAAAGTAACATGTTTAATCTCGACATGGATGAAGTTTCTGCATTATTAGAATTACGAGAAAATAATAGATGAAATAACCGGTAATGAGCTGATAGAATAAGAGGTTATTAATATGGACTATTTAGAAACATTACGAAATGACGCTAAACTAGCTGAAGAGTTTGATATGCTATTTGATTTCTGCCTATTAGACGGGTTGGAAGAGCGAGATACTGCTGAAGGGCGATGCACATTTTCTTTATCCGGCAAAGCCTTTGCTCGTGATGGTGCCGGTGGTGAATATCATCAATTAGAGGATGGCTCTATCGGGTATATGAGTAGTGAAGGGGAATGTGGTCGTATAGCTGAAAGTGTAGATGATTTAATCCATTTATTTGTGTACAGCATTTGTTGGCATGATTATTGTGACGCTAGCCAATATACGGACATATCTACTCTCGAAGCCTATGCCGATGAGCGTCATGATGAAATCGCTTCTTATACAGAAATGGATGTATGGGAAACCGTTGTTCAGGCACTAGGCATGCCTTTAGAAGCAAATGTGGCTGCTGAATTACAAAAATTCTATGATGCGGCACATCGAGCTCCTTTATATATTTGTTATTTCCATGAGGATGATGGAACCGTTACAGAATCACAAAATCTGTTTTTCTAGACCTATTGTTTAAAAGGAGAATTATATGGCTATTGATGGCGTAAAAATCATAGATAGTGATGATGGACATGATATTTATAATTTAATTGTTGAGCGCTATAGAGATGGTATCAGTATTGATACCATTGTTTCAGAAATTTTGGCTGAAGAGCAGAGTTTTTGTACTGACGAATTCTATACAGAAATTTATTGGACTGCCGTAGCTTATTCACTGTGGAAGATAGGTCATCTGTCGGAGGATATTAAAGAGAAAGCATTAGACATAATCGCGAAGGGCGCTCATGAGTTTTGGCTAGAAATTGATAGCAAGGCCCTCAAACAGCGTCAAAAGGTGTTAGATAGATTAGCTGTACAGCTACAAAGTGAAAATCCAAAACCGCTTAAGGTTCGTAAATCTAAAACAAAGCGAGAACCTCATTTTAAGGTGGGTGATGTATTAGCTGTTAAGTTTGAAAACGAGTATGGAGCTGTTTTTGTATCTGACGTGGATCAATCACCGCGGAAAATCGAGTACCATTTGGCCTGTACAAGACTTTTACAAGCGGACAAACCTAGTATGGACGATTTTTTAAATAGTAAAATTTCCTGTTGGAAAGATAATACAAATTTCGGTATCGATACCGACTGTTGGTTTAATCATAAAGATCTAGGCCTATTGCTAGACCATTTAGAAATCATCGGAACCGTTGAGTTATATCCGTGCAAGCTATGGACATTAGCGCCGGCAAGTACATTGGACGATATCTATGAGGAGATTACAGATGAGCCAAGAATAGGCAGACTTCGGCTGATAGATACGTATGAATTGGTGAAAGAGGTTATTCAGAAATAATCTTCGGGAGAATGCGTTACTATAAAGGTGTAAATTTAATGGATACTGTGACGAAACAATATATAGAAACTGTGAAAGTCAGAGATATACCGTGGCATAGGTTAACCACAACTTACGGCCGTGCCACAGATTTTCCTGCTCATCTTGAGGTGTTGTGGGATATGAAGAACGTTGATGCCATTGATGCGGCAGGTGAAGAGCTGGCCCAAAACATTGAGCATCAATCGACTTTATGGCATGCTACACCATTTGCTATGGTTTTCTTGCTTCGTATTTTTAAGAAAGCCTTAGAAGAGAAATCTCAGAATGAAGTAGCTCATTATTTAGTAGAACAATTGGTAGATTTATTTACTGTGATTGCTGAGTGTATCAGAGATGGGCTTATGCTAGAACATGCAGATCCACTACCTAAATTTGAGGATATGCTCAACGAAGAATATCTTTGGTCTGAAGAATATGATGAAGACGAAGATATTCTCAGATATGAGGAAGAGGAAGTATTCCCTGCTGATTTATTTTTTTAGCTTCTATTACTACTCACTGCAAGTGCTTTTTACTTGGTAAGCCATTATTGGATGAAGCTAATGAAGAAGAGGGAAAATTGCTAGAACTACTGACAGAGATTGACCACTAATAATCTATGGAGGTTATACTCTATTAAATGTTTATAGAAATCATGGATTATTAAATATCTAGAGAGATTCTAGATTACTAGTTATCTACGGAGGGTTTAGACTATGGGACTAATTGCTAATTATAGCTGTTTAAGCGATGTAAATTTAAAAGAGCTTAAAGCCATGGGCTCAGAAGAAGAGGAAATTCTTGAAAGTGTTGAAGAGTGGAATGACGACGATGAGTTATTGCTTGATATTGACAAGATGTGGGATGTACTCCATTTTGTGCTAACAGGTGTGGGCACTGACCATAAAGACGATAAAAATCCTCTTAGCCAAGCGGTACTAGGCGTAATGGCTGTTGAGGATATATCAGACTATGTAGCATATACAGAACACAATTATTTAGCCAATATCGTGGCAGCTCTAGATCAATTTGATATTGAAAGTGCACTCGAATCTTTTGATATGACTGCTTGTAAAGACGCAGAGCTTTACCCAAATATTTGGGACTACGATGAGGAAGAGGAGGAAATCAAAGATGAGATTCTCCACGATTTCGAGCAGATGAAGGTGTTCTATAAAAAAGTGCTAGAAGCGAAGGGGCATGTGCTTGTATCAATTTGTTAGGCCCGTTATAATCTGTTGGACATGGCTCTGGTTATAGATAAACTAATTATAGGACTGACGAAGATGAGGAATTGTAAATGGCAGTGTTAACAGAAAAGCAAATTAAATATGGCTTTGACTACTATCATAAGGATGAGAAACGAATAAAATCTGTAGTTGAGGTTTCTGAATATGATGGTGAAGACAAGCTGATAATTAATTGCACACAGCTAGATGAAGACTATTCTGCTAAAGATAAAAAACGAATTTTACAGGAGTGGTGTAGTTTTTTAGTTGAACATCCAGATATCTTTACAGAGCTCATGTTTTGTACAAGAATGCCACAGGAGTTATTTGATGCGGTATGTGCCCAGCGTAGACTTAAAAGGTTACATATAAAATGGGGTGTTTATCCAGATATTTTAAAACTTGAGAATTTACAAGAGCTAGAATATCTACATATTGGGTCCGGAAGAAGTGTATCAAGCTTAGAGCCTATTTCAAGATTAGTAAATTTAGTAGCGCTGTCGATTGAAAACTTTCAAAAAATTGATGATTATGCGCCATTAGCTAATCTAAGACATCTTGAAAGTCTTGCCTTAGAAGGTGACTTCGCCGCTCCTAAAATTCTTAAGGTTCAATCCTTAGAATTTTTACGCCATATGAAACAGTTGCGCTTTTTTAGCTTTTTAACGGCAAAGGTGATAGATAAAGACTACTCTCCCATTTTAGAACTCAATAATTTAGAACATCTTACGTTAAAATCTTGTAAAGAGGTTAAGCAGTTGTATCCTGAATTCGTTAAATTACCAAAATTAAAATATGGCACAGTTTTAGAACGACCAGAATTATATGAGAAATAAGGCTTGAGATATAAGTCACGAGCTATAACTTATAAGACATAAAAGGGAGTAATCATAATGGACAAAGCGCGTAAAAAGGAATTATTGAAAGGCTATAAAGCTAAAGAAAAACAGAGTTTTCAAGATAGCTTGCCTATGGACGAAGAATTGTTTTGGAATCTCTTTGATTATGTAGACGAGAAATTAGAAACAAATGACGGTTGCGATCATAGTCTGACTTTCACAAGAGAGTTTTTAGAAAAACAAAAGGTAGATGTTGAAAGCGTACTAGACTGGATTATCAACGAAGGTGGTGGGTGTGATTGTGAGGTTCTCTACAATGTAGAAGAGAGATTTGAAGAGTAATATCTATGTAATTGGGGAGATTTTCGTATACAGCTTGTTTTGACTTAGAGCAAACTGTAAGCAATCTAATGTAAATTTATTTGTAATTTTGGCAACCAAGTAATCGTTGGTAAAAAATCATAGTATACTAGAAATGTTAAATGCTGCCGGCGATATTAGCGATTTTGTCTAAGAAGCGCCGGCGTTTCATCTGAGCTGTTTTCTGTGCCCGCTAACTGGGTATGTGTAACAGGTTTAATGCCACAGGATTTCAGAACCTGATTTTTCAATACCTTGCCATAGTCCTGAATAAACGGTGTCAAAAAGGCGGGAGTGTTGTGGGTTGTGATAATCCAAGCAGATTTATCCTGTAAATGACCTATGAGTCCTCTTTTACCATATGAATAGGCAAAGCCCGCTGTAAATACGCGATCGATAAAGCCTTTGAGCATTGCGGGCATACCTCCCCACCAAATAGGATAGATAAAGATGATATGGTCCGCCCAAGTAATCAAATTGCGATATTTTTCCATGTCTGGCACAGTGCTTAAATCTCGACGTTTGTGCGTGTCATCAAATCGCAATACGGGATCGAATTGCTCCTCATATAGATCCAAGGTCTTTACATTGTGGTCTTTTGAAAGATTCTGTTGCACTACTTTCAGAATAGCACTATTAAAACTTTGATAATTAGGATAGGTGTAAATGATTAAAATGTTCATGGCTAGTTCCTTTCTGATTAATCATCGTTGCTTGAGAGAATCTGTATAATAAAATGGTATCTATAGAAAGTTAAAGTCTAGTGAAGAGCATCTATTTTGAAAGTAAATGATGATAGAATTTGGTAAGAATCATAGTTAATTCCTTCTATTTGCAGGTGTTACCATAAAGGTATATAGTATAGACATGTGATGGATATAGTCACATGTCTATTTTTTATAAGGAGGACGCTATGCAACACGTTCAAACCCGCAGTACTACGTCCGCGTTAGTACTCACAGCCGTATTGATTGCCCTCGCAACACTGTTTACCATGTACACGAAAATTCCAGTACCTGGCATTCGCGGCTATTTCAATGTTGGAGATGTCGTTATTATGACGTCAGCTCTATTATTAGGTCGAAAATATGGCGCCTATATTGGTGCTATTGGCCCGGCGCTAGCTGATTTATTCCTCGGCTACGCAGTCTTTGTACCAATCACCTTCGTGGTGAAAGGCATTGAAGGCTATCTTGTCGGTACTGTCTATAACAATAAGACGACTACCTCTGCCTTGGTGGCAACCATTGTAGGTGGCATTATCATCGTAGCAGGCTACTTTATTGCCGAATACTTTGTATTTGATCCAGGCGTAGCCATTGCTAGTATTGTGACTAATACCATTCAAGCCGTTATGAGCGTTATTATTAGCATGATTCTCTATGCTATCTTGCGTAAACGATTGGGATAGGATTAGTGCTTCACAATTCATATACAAATTATGATATAATTTGTATATGAGGAGGTGCTTTTATGGGGTTATTACGTGAAAGTATCCGGCCATCGTCGGATTTAAGAAATAAATATAATGAAATCTCTACAGTTTTGAAAACAGGGGATGAAGCTTGTATTATGACGGTAAATGGTCGTGGTGATACGGTATGTATGGGATATGAAACCTATAATAAATTGAAAGCACAGATAGAATTATTAGAGGCTATTGCCTTGGCAGAGGAAGATGAACGAAAAGGTAGAATGGGTCCTATTGAGGATACTTTTGTCAGCATAGAACAGTTGTTAGCTGAGGCGGAATAGTTATGGAAGACACTGCTTATCGTATCATTATTATGGCGCAGGCCGATCAGGCATTGCATCATATTGTTCTGCATGTAAAGCAATCTTTTTCCAATGAAACTGCCAAGTCTGTTTATCAAGAGATTAAGGATAGAATTCTTTTATTAGCGGATAATCCTTATATGGGCATGATTCCAAGACATACTGTTTTACGTAATAAAAACTATCGTATGTTGATTATTAATAAAAATATTATTCTATATCGTGTCTTTGATGATGAAAAAGAAGTGCGCATATATAATATATTTAGTCAACGGCAAGATTATTTACAACTTCTGCAAGGATTGTAGATGTTTAGTTGATTTGGTATAGATGAATAAAGGGAGACTCCGTTGTGAGTCTCCCTTTTGTAGTTATTTCCTTTGGAGCATTGATAGTGCTGATTTGTCGTAATAACGACAAATAGCCCTTCGTTACCAACTGGTAGCTGAAAACGAAAGGCCATTTCTGCATGTTTTATAATGTTTTGGGATGAGCCTGACGGAACCACTCGTCGACTATCTATCTATTAATTAATTAATAGAGGGATTATCATATATAGTCAATTTGAACTAGATAAGTAAATATGACATCATTGTAAATTAATTGGAACTTGGACTGAATGGACATATTTTATTTGTTTTGTTAATATAAAACTCAATAATAATTTTTATGTTGTGTGTTATGATTGGTGAAGTTTTTATGGTTAGAGTTTTATATTTATTTTTATTGCTAGTTGTTTTGAGTCCTATTAATGCTTTTGCTGATTATCAGAGGGATACGTTTGATATACAACGCTCTCTTAATGAGCAGATACATTCTCAGTTAAAGGTTCCGGCTGAAGTCCTTAGAACGAAGAATGATAAAGATTATAGTTTTTACATTAATGATAAGAACGGATTCTCAAGGACGTATTACTTCTGTTAAGTTAGATTCAAATGAGAATATATCTAATGATGAGATATATTCAAAATTAGTACAGTCTGCAAAAGATACAGTTTGGAATATAGGGTATATTGATGTTAAAGAAGATCTTGTTATTTATGTTCCTTTTCATTTTATAATATCCTCTAAGGACGATGTAAATTGACAGCCTCTAGAATTCAGACTATACTATAAGTACAAAAGAGCCAGTTAACGTGTTCTAGGCGTTAGGCTCATCAAAGAATGTTGAATTTGATAAACCTAACGTGTCTAAGTATTGCAGTACTTAGTCTTAAACGTTAGGTTTATTTTTTTGCTTAATTTACATTAATATTTTTTTGTTGAGTGAAACATTAGTTCGATATATAATATAATTAAGATAGTCGACGAGGTTGGGTTGCCCTTTTCTTTGAAGGGGGTGAAGCCTATGAGTGCCTATGAAATCATTATGATTATCCTTGGGATTTTAACTGTTGTTATTTCCTTTGGAGCATTGATAGTGCTGATTTGTCGTAATAACGACAAATAGCCCTTCGTTACCAACTGGTAGCTGAAAACGAAAGGCCATTTCTACATGTCTTATAATGTTTTGGGATGAGCCTAACGGAAGCACTCGTTGGCTATCTCTTTATTACATTATAAATGGGTTGACATATATAGTCAATTCGAACTAGAGATGTAAATTGATAGTCTCTAGAATATATCTTAATAGAAATTATTATGTTGTGAATAATTAAATGAATCATCGAGGCCCCATCTATAAGGCTTTTCATAGTCATACGTATTATATGGTATAATACTTTCATTATGTAGTGAGAAAAGGAGATCTAAATGGCAAATTTACCTAACTGCCCTAAGTGCGGCGATGAGTACACATACGAAGATGGTCATATGTTTATCTGCCCTATGTGTGGCAATGAATGGACAGCGGCTGACGCACAAGCTGCAGCTGAAGCAGGTATCATTCGCGATGCTAACGGCAACGAGCTAGCTGATGGCGATACAGTTGTTGTTGTAAAAGACCTCAAAGTAAAAGGCGCTGGCATCTTGAAACAAGGTACGCGCGTAAAAAATATTCGCCTCATCACTGGTGCTAGTGATGGCCACGATATCGATTGCAAAATCGATGGTTTCGGTGCGATGGCATTGAAATCCGAAATGGTTAAGAAAATCTAATTATGAATCAATCCCTACTGATTATGCATCGGTAGGGATTTTTTCGTGGTATAATCAACGTATACTGCGTGTAGTGTGAGAGTATTTAGGCGAGAGGAAACTATGTTAAAACGTGTTGTGTTACTAGCCTTATTGGCATCTACGATGGGAACTGTTAGTTCTTTAGCGGCTGATTTAAAGCCTACAGATAAGCGTACCTATGAATTACAGCAACAAATCTCTTATAATGTCATCATTCCTAGTGAGGCTTTCAAAACGAGTGCTGACGGCACCTTGATTGTTCCAGTGGAGATTAAGACCGATGATAAGGGTAATATTGTGGCCGTTGAAGCAGGGCCTAATAATTGGAAATTAGATCGAGAGGCTTACCCTATCTTTGAAGAGGCTGCTAAAGAGGCGGCTTGGAATACAAAGCATGTCGATACAGAGGAAGAGTTGGTGATAACCATTCCAGTTAGTATTGTTATGCTATCCGGTGATAAGCCTAAGAAAAAATAAAGGAGCACTTGTGGAATCTACAAAAGATTTAGAAAAATATACTTACGACCTACTGGCGGAGCGTGGCGTTACGTTAGAGGATATTGCAGAGCTTGTTTTATACGTTCAAAAACCGTATATGCCGAATTTAAAGATTGAAGAGTGCCGTGAGCATGTGACATCCGTGCTTTCAAAACGAGAGGTACACAATGCGATAATTACGGGTATTGAGATCGACAAGTTAACGGAACAAAATAAACTGTCTCAGCCTTTGCAACGCATCGTGGCTAATGATGAAAGCCTGTATGGTATTGACGAAATCTTGGCGTTTTCCATCGTTAATCTATATGGTTCTATTGGCTTTACGAACTATGGTTATTTAGATAAGGTAAAGCCGGGTATTATTAAGAAGTTAGATAGTGAAGAGGGCGGACACTGTAATACATTCCTCGATGATTTAGTAGGTGCCGTGGCGGCCGCTGCAGCAGGAAAGCTAGCTCATAATGAGCCACACCGCGTACGTCATGCTTTAGCAGAGGAAAAAGAGTAACTATCTAGTGTTGATATTATAGCAATGAAAGAGTATAACTAGTAGTGTAGTGAATAATTAATGTATTCTTTGTAGACTATATACAGGAGGAGCTATGCAAAAGGTTCTAGTTGTTATCGATATGCAAAAAGATTTCGTAGATGGCGCCCTTGGTTCAGCGCAAGCACAGATGATTGTAGAAAATGTGCGCAAAAAAATTGAGAACTTTGACGGGCCTATCATATTTACACGCGATACGCATGATACTAATTATCTTGAAAGCCAAGAGGGCAAGTTCTTACCTGTAACACATTGTGTGAAGAATACAGACGGTTGGCATATTGTGTCTGGCTTAATCGAAGCAGCAGAAGGTCGTCCTGTCATGAGCCCTGTATCCTTTATCGATAAGCCAAATTTCGGATCCTTTGAACTATTATCCCGTTTGGAAGGCATGAATTCGGTGAACCCTATTGAGTCTATCACGCTCGTTGGTTTATGTACCGATATATGCGTTGTTTCTAATGCGATTATACTGAAAGCAGGTTTGCCAGAAATCCCTGTTTACGTAGATTCTAGCTGCTGTGCTGGCGTGACAGAAGAATCTCATCAAGCGGCGCTAACAACGATGAAGATGTGTCAGTGCATCATTGACTAACTAACTCGTTAATCAACTAACTAACTGACTGACTATTTATCTATACCAATTTATCTCTCTATATATATCTGGTATATGGTTGATTAGTTATTGAAGTCATATTGATTAAGACTTATTCGTATATTGAACTATTTATTGAATAGTGATATGCTGAACATAATTACATAGCAGAGTATGCAAGGGAGCCTATATAATAGGCTGAGAAAGGGCTGTTAGCACCTGACCTTTGACCTGATCGGGATCATGCCCGCGTAGGAAGCACGCAAAGACCATAAAAGGGTATCGATCAATTTTCGATACCCTTTTTCTTGTATACAAAGCTACATGGTTTTATTCAATAGGAGGATATGTAATATGTTTTACACTCAATTGGAAGCTGCTAAGAAAGGCTTTGTAACGGATGCGATGAAAATCGTAGCGGAAAAGGAACAGGTTCCTGTGGAACGCATACAAGAACTCGTGTCTCTTGGGCAAGTAGTGATTCCTTGCAACAAGAATCATACGTGCATTGATCCGGAGGGGATAGGAAAGGCGTTACGCACTAAAATCAATGTAAATCTAGGCACTTCACGGGATGTGACGGACTATGATAGCGAATTAGAAAAGGTTAATTGGGCCATTCAATTAGGGGCTGAATCGATTATGGATTTATCTACTCACGGGGACACCCGTATTTTTAGACGCAAGTTGACTAGCGAGTGCAAGGCTATGATTGGCACAGTCCCTGTATATGACAGTGTGATTCACCATAAAAGAGACTTAGCAGAGCTGACAGCGCAGGACTTTTTAGATACTATTCGATTGCACGCGGAGGATGGGGTAGACTTTGTGACCTTGCACTGTGGTATTACCCGTCAAACGATTGAACAAATTAGAAAGCATAAACGTAGATTGAATATTGTAAGCCGTGGTGGTAGTCTCATCTTTGCGTGGATGAGTATGACCGGCAAGGAAAATCCGTTCTACGAATATTTTGACGATATCTTGGACATTTGCCGAGAATACGATGTGACAATCTCTTTAGGTGATGCATGTCGTCCAGGTTGTTTGGCCGATGCTACGGATGTATGTCAAATTGAAGAATTGGTGCGATTGGGAGAGCTTACAAAACGAGCTCGTGAAAAAGGGGTTCAAGTCATTATTGAAGGGCCGGGCCATGTGCCGCTCAATCAAATTCAAGCCAATATGGAAATTGAGGAAACCTTATGTGGCGGTGCTCCGTTCTATGTACTAGGGCCGTTGGTAACAGATATTGCACCTGGCTATGACCATATTACGGCCGCCATCGGTGGTGCCGTAGCGGGCATGCATGGGGCGTCCTTCCTTTGCTATGTGACGCCAGCAGAACATTTGGCGTTGCCTAATGCGGATGATGTAAAAGAGGGCATCATGGCGTTCAAAATTGCAGCTCATGCGGCAGATATAGCGCGAGGCATCCCTGGTGCGCGAGATAGAGATGATGCGATGGCTGATGCGAGACGCATTCTCGATTGGGAGGCACAATATGCTTGTGCTCTTGATCCTGAGAGGGCTCGCAGTATTCGTGAAAGCCGCGCTCCCGAAGAGGGGCACAGTGAGACTTGCAGCATGTGCGGAAAGTTCTGTGCTGTACGAAGTATGAATAAGGCATTGAACAGTGAATATATTGATATCCTGTAAATAGTATTTGTGAGAGGCTTATGGTTAGTGCTTTCAATGGTTTTTGGTACTATATGGCCCATAAGGGAATCATACGGATGGATTTGATCTATGCATTATCGGTCTTATAGGTATATTGACGATTTTCTATATAGAGTATACAATAAATAAAGAATGATAATTCATATCAATAATAAATAATCGATGCAGGTGCATCGAAACGCTTTCACCAGAACGATACGTACTGATACATATCGTTCCATGCCCTAAATTTAAGGAGGACTATTATGAAACCTTTCGAACTCGCACCATTACCATATGCTTACGATTATCTTGAGCCTGTTATCGACGCAGAAACAATGAAATTGCATCATGACAAGCATCATCAAGCGTATGTTAATAATTTGAATGCTGCTATCGCGAAATACCCTGATCTTCCATATGGTTGTGTAGACTGTATCCTTGGCGACATCGCTAATGTGCCAGAGGATATTCGCCAAGCTGTTATCAATAACGGTGGCGGTCATAAGAACCACACTATGTTCTGGGAAATCATGACAAAACCAGATACGTCTAAATTGCAAGGCCCTTTGAAAGAGGCTATCGACGCTGAACTTGGCGGTTATGATGCTTTCGTTGAAAGCTTCTCCACAGCGGCAGCTACACGCTTTGGTTCTGGCTGGGCTTGGCTTGTAGTAAATCAAGAAGGCAATCTTGAAGTCACATCCTCTGCGAATCAAGACAATCCTTTATTAGAAGGTAAAAAAAGCCATTCTTTGTTTAGACGTTTGGGAACATGCATACTACTTGCACTACCAAAACCGTCGCCCGGACTATATCAAGGAATTTTTCCGCGTTATTAACTGGGATAAAGTTTCTGAAAACTACGAAAAAGCATTGAAACCTCATCATGATTAAGTGATATACTTGTTAGCAACAGAAGCAGAGAACTAATTTTAATATATAACGGATAGTTGATTAATCTCCTCTCAAGGGGCGATGTATCATCTATCCGTTATTTTTTATAGTCACTTAGTTGCTGGATGGAACAACCTCCATCATCTTGAGATATCCATATGTGTTTTTTAGATATCCTCATGCGTTTTCTTAAGATATCCCTATGTGTTTTATAGAAATTTTAGGAACTACTTTCAAAAGTATAGCCATGGATACAGATTTAATAATCGATATCGTTTATTATAGAGTCATAGGTTATGAATATAGACCTGTTACATGATATTAGAACAGCCTTATATACGCATCGTATAGGCTTATAATTAGTATATGAATAGAGTTTTTGACACGAGGGGATCAAAATGGAAAAGAAATTAGATTTATCCAAATCTGTATATGATTTGGTAACAGAATATCCTGAAGTAACAGATATTATGAAAGAATTAGGGTTCAGCGAAATCACAAATAAGGTGATGTTGAACTCTGTTGGTAAAATCATGACTATCCCGAAAGGGGCTAAGATGAAAGGCGTATCCATGATCGATATCGTAGGCGCTTTCATGAAAGCTGGTTTTACTTTGACTGGTGAAATGCCAAACTTATCTGGCGATGACACTCAAGGTGCGAGCATGCCTCCTAGCGGCGTAGCTGCTGGAAATTCTGCATCTACTGTAGCTGCTACAGCAACAGCTGTGAAGGCTGAGTCTGTAGAAACATCTGCTAATGCTGTAGCATCTAAGACTCAGGAAAACTCCGAAAATAAAACTGACGGTTCAGTTCAAGATACCGTGCAAGATAGCGAGCGCGTAGAGCAATTAAAAAGCTTCTTGAAACGTTTAGGTACAGGTGAAGAGCTTGGTGCGGTTCGTGAAGATTTTGTTAGTCAATTTGCTCATGTAGAGGCTAGTGAAATCATGAAAGCTGAGCAAGGTCTCATGCGTGAAGGCACGCCATTGGCTGAGGTTCAACAATTATGTGACCTTCACTCTGCTTTGTTCCATGGCTCCACTATTCATGAACAAATGGATGCGGAACACGCTAAGGTAGAGGCTGTACTAGAAGCACAAGAAAAAAGCCAAAGCGTAGTAACTTTAGTAGAAACAGTAGGTCATCCGCTTAACCGCTTAACAGAAGAAAACAAAGCTCTCGATGCTTTGATTGAAGCTACAAAGGTTAAAGTGGCTAGCAAAACGGCTACCGTAGATGATGTAAACGAAGTACGCCAAGTATCTATTCACTACGCTAAGAAGGGCGACCTTTTATATCCTCATTTGAAAGTAGCTTACGATATCTCTGGTCCATCCCTGGTTATGTGGACTGTTGATGGCGATATTCGCGATGGCTTTGGTCGTCTAGCTCGTGCTGAGTCTATTGATGATGCTTGGTACGAAGAGTTTGATGGTCTTCTCACACGTGCTCAAGAGATGATCTACAAAGAGCAAAATATCTTGTTCCCAATCTGTGCAGAGAACTTTAGTTCTGAAGAATGGTACCAAATTTACAAAGATACTGAACAATATGAAGAAATCTTCGGCGTAGAACGCGTTGCTTGGGCAGAGGCTGAGTCTGCACTAGCTGCTAAAAGCAGCACCGACAAGTGGTGATAGCAATACTATTGCTTTTAATTGGTGGTAGCTTAACGCTAGAGCAATTAGACGCTATGCTTAATACAATGCCGATGGAAATCACTTTCGTTGACCATGTAGATATTAACCGTTATTTCAATGATGGTGAAAAGGTATTCAAACGCCCTACAACAGCTATCGGTAGAGATGTGTTCTCTTGCCATCCTCCAAAGGTAGAGCCAATTGTACGTGGTATCATCGAGTCCTTCCGCAATGGTGAACGTGATAACGTGGCAGTTTGGCTTGAAAAGGTAGGACGTCCATTCTATGTAAACTACATGGCGGTACGCGATCAAAAACAATAACTACCTTGGCACATTAGAACTAGTACAAGATATGCAATTTGCTAAGGAACACTTCGCAAGAATTAAATAAAATTTTATGTAATGCCAATAGTGCAATACGGCGAAATTAGAATACAAACATATGTGAACTGCAATATTGATATGTTGTATAAACTAATAGTATAAACTAATAACAGAAAGAGGCTGCTCTAACATTGAATGATGCTAGAGTAGCCTCTTTCTTGTACACATACATCCTATGGATGTATATGTTGAATCATACTATTTGTTGCTATTTTAATGTTTTCTAGACTAGTGGCTAAATTGAGCCGCACAAAGGTAGCGTACCTTTCACCACCGAACCATTCGCCAAAGCTAGGGGCGATACCACATTGATTTTCAAATATATCATGGATGTCTTCGGCTTTCACATAGGCGCCAAAATCAATCCACGCTAAGTAGGTACCGTCCATAGGGCTGATGCGGAGTTTAGGCAGAGCCTGCAGGAGTTGGCTGCACATATACTCGTAGTTTTCTTTCACTACGGTGAGCAAATCCGTTAGCCACATATCTGCCTCAGGATGTGTGTAGGCCGCTGTAATAGCTGTTTCGGCAATGACGTCCGAATCAGTATGGTAAACAAGGCTTTTACAGGTATTGTACTGGCGTCGTAGATCTTCGTTAGGGATAATGACCTCTGCATGGTGCAAACTAGCCATATTAAACGATTTTGACAGAGAAGACATGGCGATGATGTTGTTTGCGTAGGCTCCGTTAGATACGGTTAAGGCAGAGGTAAAAGGAAGAGGGCCCGCAACGAGGTCCTGATGAATTTCATCGCTAATGATGAGTACACCGTGACGCTTACAAATGCTAAATAGCTGGTCCATCTCGTCTTCGGTCCATACATGGCCCACTGGATTGTGGGGATTGCAGTGAATGAATACTTTGACATCGTGTTTAACGATAGCCTCTTCAAAGGCTGAGTAATCAACAGAATAGCGGTTATCTTCGTTGCGGTTCATAGGGACTGCAATAATAGGGCGTTTTGCATCGCTGGCACTTGCATCAAATGCTCCATATACGGGCGTGAGGACTGCGATGGCATCATTTATTTTTGTGAAAGCTGCGATACACCACATAATGCCTGTAATGACATTTGGAGCGCTGGTGAGCCAGTCTTTAGAAAGTATACAGTTGTGGCGCCGCGTATACCAATCTATGACTGCTTCAAGATACTTGGGATTTGTCATGGTGTAACCTAAAGGATTTGCTTTCACATACGTACAAATAGCCTCTTGAACACATTGAGGAGGCATAAAGTCCATATCTGCTACCCATAGAGGTAATAGGTCAGTACGACTGAATTTTAAATGCTCGCCGTCCCATTTGCGCGAGTGGGACCCACGGCGATCGATATAATAAGTAGATGTAAATTCGGCTGGATTCATAGTTGGCCTCGTATAAAGAATATTTAATTCATTGAAATATTCAATTCATTGGAATATTACTTGTGGAGCTGTTCTTTTAATAGCTGTTTTTCTTCTTCAAGCCAAGATAGGAACTATTTCACTATTTATGTATCTCTTATTAGTATACATGTTAACGGGATTATGCAAAAGTTGACACTAGTTTTGGTAAATATCATTAATGACCTCTTCGATCGTACCCTTAAAGGCAAATAGTAAACGATTAAAATCGGGAACTACACATCGCTATGTAAAGAGGTGCCTGAGGGCGCCTCTTTTTCTATGCAATCCTTGCATGCATAGGGCCTATATCCGTATACACAACCTATGAGATTTGCTTGACGGTTTCGACTTTCACAATTTAGAATATACTATAGAATAGTGTGTGTCTGACCAGTGACCACACGTCTATCGAATGGTTACAAAAGATAAATCTTAGCAGCATGTGGCGGCATTCCTATGTGAGAGGGCTCATCGGAATGCTTAGGTGCATGCAACGCTGTATAAGTATAGTACTGGATCCTTGTTAGGAGGCATGTGCCATGAGTAACGAATTAAAACCACTACATTTTGATGCGGATTATACGATGGAGGAAGCGCTCGCCGAGGCGAAACGTTGTCTCAATTGTCCAAGACCATTGTGCCAAATGGGTTGTCCTATTGAAAACGAAATTCCTCGTTTCATCCAAGCCATCGCACACGGTAACTTTGGTTTAGCCAACGATATTTTGGCAGAACGGACCAACTTGCCATCCATTTGTGGTCGCGTATGTCCACGTGAAAATCAATGTGAAGGCAATTGTATTATGAACAAGGCGAAAAAACCGCCTATCAATATCGGTAAATTGGAACGCTTTGCTGCTGACTTTGAAAGCATCAATGAACTTCGCAAACCTAAGAAAATCCAACAAAATCTTGGTAATGTAGCTGTAGTAGGTTCTGGTCCTGCAGGTTTGTCCGTAGCAGGCGATATGGCTAAGCTTGGCTATAATGTAACTGTATTTGAAGGCCAATCTGAACCAGGTGGCGTACTCTTATTCGGTATTCCAGAATTCCGTTTGTCTAAATCTGTTGTACGTCGTGAAATCGCTCGTCTTGAAGGTTTAGGGTGTTAAATTCGTATGTAACATATTTATCGGTCAAGATAAAACATTGGATGATCTTTTTGCTGAAGGCTTTGATTCCATCTTTATCGGTACTGGTACTCATATTCCTCAAGAAGTACGTATGGAAAACGATGAAGTACACGGCGTATTCCAAGCGATGTACTTGTTGACGAATGTACAATTAGTAGAAAACGGCGATCTTGATGAGTCTTTAATTCCTGTGAGAAAAGGTGATCGTGTCATTATCATCGGTGGTGGTAACGTTGCGATGGATGCGGCTCGTACCTGTGTACGTTTAGGCTGTGAATCCGTAACTGTAGCGTATCGTCGTAGCCAAGAACAAATGCCAGCATTATTGTCTGAATACGAAGAAGCACGTGCTGAAGGTGTTCAATTCCAATGGTTCGCTTCTCCAGTAGCTGTAGAAGGCAAAGATAAAGTAGAAGGCTTCAAATACGAAGTCATGGCGCTTAACGACGATGGGTGCAGGTATCCATGGCACAGGTAACTTCCAAGTTATGCCTGTAGATAAAATTATCATCGCTGCTGGTCATAAACCAAATGCTCGTCTCATCGGTGAAGGTAATAACCTAGAAGTAGACGATAAAGGCTACATCATTACTGCAGAGGATCCATATGGTATGACTAACCGTAAAGGCGTATTCGCTGGCGGTGACGTAGTACATAAACCTGCTACTGTAGTACTCGCTATGCGTGAAGCTAAAAAAGCTGTTGACGGCATGGTTAAATACATGGAAATCAAAAAAGCGCAAGATAGCATTACTGAATAATCTTATAGAGATAATCAAAGGGGACTATACTTAGTGTAGCCCCCTTTTTACTATAAGGATTTGAATATTTTTTTACTATAAGGTCTTAATCCTTATATTGTTTTAGCAGTGTTTTATTATTGTTTTTAGATTAAGGTAAAAGTGGAGCGGAAAATGCATATATGTACCTATTATGATGTAGGCTAATACAGGATGATATTAGAATTCAAATTTGCCTTTCCTGTATAGATAATGTATAGAAGTCACGATAAATGCTTATAAACACTGAGTTTGTTGCGTGCAATACCTGTATTTTTAGCCTTAACTCTTTCTAGATATACTAAAATTCCACGAATTGATGAAATCGGACATAACTTAATAGACGTAGAAAAAAGCCTTAATAGAACTAATGTGGATGTTAGTTTTTATTAAGGCTTTTACGTTATCACTTTTCAACTGCTACTAGTCAGCGCCAATAGTTAATCGTTATAGTTAGGTCATAAGTATGTGTTGAGTGTGAAAGTAGATAGAGGTTGGTATGAATCCTATCGTTTGTTGTCGAGATTTACAAATTCGACAAGAAGTTCACAAACTCGGTGTGTTGATTTTGCTTTGGCGCAGACAATTGGGCATGACACAGTATCAATTAGCAGATAAATCAGGTCTAGCTCAATCTTATATAAGTGATCTTGAAAGTGGTGCCATCGACCCTAGATGGTCTACAATTTATAGAGTCGTCAATGGACTAGGACAGTTGAGTATTCAAGACTTTCTCAATGGCCCACAAGCTATTAGAAGCATAAAGATTCATTGATAATAATGACTTCCATAGTTTGCATATTGCGCATCTTTTTATAAGATTAGAGTTCAATGAAAGCTATATATCTTCCTTGGAATAAGAACGAATAGAGGTGAGATATTACAAAATATTAGATTAATTATAGGAATGAAATCCAAATTATATATCTATATGATAAAACTTTGGAATGGAATCCAACTTTATGGTAATATTAGTGTAAAGTTGGAATGGAATCCAAGTTTTGTAGGTGGTCGATATGATGACTGACAATAACAGTAATTGGGTTCCATCTATGAGCACGTACATAGATGAGGAGGCCCTTATGAAGTTGATTCAGCGCCATGGGTATATAGAGTTTTTGCGACGGAATCGTGAACGGTCTATTATTAAAGTCGTTTCTGGCATACGTCGTTGCGGTAAATCGACATTATTTCGTCTGTTTAAGGATGAGCTACTAGCAGAGGGAGTAAAACCGGAACAGATTATATCTATAAATTTTGAGGAGTTAGAATACGAATCTTTACGAGAGTATCATGCGCTGTATCAATATATATTAAATCAAATGCAGCCTAATCAAATGAACTATATTTTTCTTGACGAGATTCAACATGTTGATCAATTTCATCGTGTTGTAGATAGCTTATTTGTAAAAGAGAACACAGATATTTATATTACAGGTTCAAATGCATATTTTATGTCTTCTGATATTGCGACACTATTGACTGGTCGATATGTAGAAATTCAGATGTTACCATTGTCCTTTGCTGAATTTTACTATAGTAAATATGAAAAACAGCATTACTCCTTGATTCCTGCCTACGAGGCGTATCTTCGTGAAAGCTCGTTCCCTTATACACAACAATTGGGTGGCGAAGATTTGATATTCAAGAATATCTTCGGGGGCTGTTTAATACCTTGTTATTACATGATGTAGTAGCTCGATTAAAAATTAATGATGTTACGATTTTACAAGATATTGTGCGATATATTATGGCGAATGTGGGAAGCTTGCTTTCACCAAATAAAATCGCTAAATCTCTTGTTAGTGCTGGCCGAAAGATTGATAATAAAACGGTAGAACGATATTTACAAGGGTTACAAGATAGTTTGTTACTATACAAGGTGAATCGCTATGATGTACGAGGTAAAGAATTACTACGCATTAATGCAAAATATTATAGTGTTGATGCAACCTTGAGGAATTTGATTGTTGGCAGTACAGGCCGCGATACAGGTCATATATTAGAAAATATTGTTTTTCTAGAACTCATACGTCGTGGATATACTGTATATGTAGGTCAGCTAGCTAAGGGTGAGATTGATTTTGTGGCAGAAAAAGCTGGCATTACTGAATATTATCAGGTTAGTGAAACTGTGCTCGATCCAAATACGTTAAATCGTGAACTCGCGCCTCTAGAGGCTATCAATGATCAATATCCTAAGTTTTTGCTTACCTTAGATGAACTAAATAAAAATGCAAATTATGACGGAATTCAACAACGAAATGTTTTAGAATGGTTGTTAGAGACTCGTTAACTTGCTATAATAATAGTATTGATATGGCGTAATGCCAATGTTAAGGAGGCAAAAATCGTGGATTTAATTCAAAATTTGAAAAACCAAGTAAAACCATTAGGTAAAAAAGTCGTATTGCCAGAGTACCAAGACGAACGCGTTTTGGTAGCTACTGAAACTATTTTAAAAGAAGGTTTCTGTACACCTGTATTAGTAGGTAACCCAGCTGAAATCGCTGAAGCCGCTAAAGCTGCTGGCGTATCCATCGAAGGTGCTGAAATCATCGATCCAGCTAACTACGCTCGTTACCAAGAAATGGTTGATACATTCGTAGAATTGCGCGCTAAAAAAGGTATGACTCCTGAAAAAGCTGACGCAACTATGAAAGGCGACTGCTTATTCTTCGGCGCTATGCTTGTTCGTCTTGGCGAAGTAGATGGCATGGTTGCTGGTTCTGCAACTCCAACTGCATCCGTATTGCGCGCTGCATTACAAGTTGTAGGTACTAAACCAGGCCTTAAAACTGTATCTTCCACAATGGTTATGTTCACAAATAAAAAAGAATATGGTGATGATGGTGTGCTCATCTTCTCCGACTGTGGCGTATTGCCTAACCCAACTAGCGAACAATTAGCTGATATTGCAGAATCCACTGTAGAAAAAGCTCGCAAAGTTGTTGGTATGGCTGATCCTCGCGTATCCATGTTGTCCTTCTCCACTAAAGGTTCCGCTTCCACTCCAGAAGTAGACAAAGTAGTAGAAGCTGTTAACATTTTGAAAGAACGTAATGTAGACTTCAAATTTGACGGCGAATTACAATTGGACGCTTCCATCGTTCCTTCCGTAGCAGAAAGAAAAGCTCCTGGCTCTGAGGTAGCTGGTAAAGCTAACATCTTGATCTTCCCTGATCTTCAATCTGCTAACATTGGTTACAAATTGGTTCAACGCTTCGCTGACGCTGAAGCTATTGGTCCATTGATTCAAGGTTTGGCTGCTCCTATCCATGACCTTTCCCGCGGTTGCTCCGCTCAAGACATTGTAGAAGTTGCTGCAATCGCTGCTGTTGAAAGCATCTAATTTCAACTAAAACTTCATTTGAAGTGCTTCAATGAAACACTAAAAAGCTGATTCTTCGGAATCAGCTTTTTTTGTTTTATACAGATATTGTTTGATATCTATTGTAAATATATTGGTGAAAGCATCTAGTGTTTGTCAGATATTTTAGAATATAGATTGTCAGAAAAATATAGTAGTTGTTTAAACTTATATAGAAGGTGTATGATTAAGTTAATAATATTTGATTAATATATTTAATCAATGCTTGCGTGAATACACTTGATATGTACAAGTGTAATTGTGTTTAGAGTTGTGAAAAGGAGAGGGCTATGATTTCTGTATTCGACACAAATCCCGTTGTTTTTGAAGGTTCTGATCGTACCTTAACTATTAGTTACAATGGTGTACTTTGCAAAGATGCTAATGGTACGGTTATCACTGACATTAATTTTGAAGATGTAAATGAGCTATATCTTACAAGATATCTAAATTCAAACAGTAACTATACGATTATGTTTAGAGATCACAATTGGAAAAATATGGAAGGCCAAGATTTAGATACGGACCGTACAGAATCTAATGCTGGACACAACATTCGTGAAACAAAAGCAATTATTGCCGCGTTTGCGCGTCATAAATTGACAGCGGACTTTCCTGCAAACTTGGATACTCTTCAATTGCCATTAGACTCTTCCTTTATGGGTAAACGAGAAATTACCATTAAAAACGGCGTTATTTCTAATGGTAAGGTAGATATTCCTATTAATGAAATCCGCCGCGTAGTATGTGCATCTAATGGCACGATTAGTAAGCTTTTAGTATACAAGGAAGAAAAGCCTAGCTCATTCCTTAAAAAGATGTTTGATTCTCCTGATATGAAAATCACATTGAATGCCATCACATTACCTTTGTTGGAGGCTATTGTAACGCGCAATACAGGTCATGGCATTGACTTTAGTCGGGGTAATGGCTTTGATCAAAAAGATTCCAACTATATTATTATCCGCTATCTTGACTCTGGATTCTTCCTTGAGAAAGACGGCACAGCACCTACAGAATGGCAAAAAACAGCTGCTGAAACAACAGCTAAATTTGGCTATGACGTGAAAACATTATTGGGATAGTATCGGTTAATAAAACTTTTTAGTATAATAATTGTAATATGTTAAAGCTCTATCTAGGGTAGTTATATAGAGTGTATTTGTCCTTGTGAAAGTGCAAATACACTCTATTTTTAGGAGGCATATCATGACTGTATATGATTACTCTTTACTCAATAAAGCTGGTGAAGAGCAAAGCTTAAAAGACTTTGAAGGTAAAGTGCTTGTTATTGTTAATACTGCTAGTAAATGTGGTTTTACTCATCAATATGATGGGTTAGAGGCGCTTTATAAGAAATATAAAGACCAAGGTCTAGAAATTATTGCTGTTCCGTCTAACCAATTTGGGGAAGAAGAACCTGGTTCTAATAGCGAAATCCAAATGTTTTGTAAATTAAATTACGGTGTGACCTTCCCCGTTATGGGAAAGGCAGATGTGCGCGGTGAAAGTGCATTAGATCTTTTTCAAATATATGATTCAAGAACAAAAATTCCAAGGTTTTCCACCTAGTGATAAGACGGAAATGCTTACGGATTATCTTAATGGTATTGATCCTAATTATCTTAATGATGATGAAGTAAAGTGGAATTTTACTAAATTTATCATAGACCGGCAAGGCAGGGTGGTAGGGCGCTTTGAACCTGTTGTAAAACCGGCTGAAATGGAACCCTTCATCAATGAACTGCTATAATTTAATCAAGGAGAAAAAACATATCGGATTAGTTAAAACCTTACCTTGAAAAATAATAGACACGTAAAAACGGCTTGTACCATAGTTACAAGCCGTTTTTGTATGTATAGATTTTATAGTATTAGTATATAAGTTATTATTCTGCATCTTCAAAAATAAATCCTGTCATCGATAGGGAGCCTGAGTTGTAGGTTTGGTTAAATACTGTTGGATGTAAGCCTTTGATGGCGCCTTCACGGCGTTCCTGTTACTTGATATCCTCATTATATAAGTGTGCCACTATTTTTGAATAGTAGAATTATTTTCAGATAGGTACTATCAAAAGTGATAGAATTATGATATTTACTGACTAAAAATTTTTCAAAAAATTTTGTACCCTAAAAAATGATACTATAAAATGCTTGCAATACGATAAATTTGTGATATGATTTGAACTACATTAGAAAAACATATTTCTAATCTTGAAATGGAAATAGTAGTATAGCTATACATAGTTGAGCTTAGCTATAGAGGTTTAGCTTTGTTATAACGAGCTACTTAAGCTATATAGAAAAGGAGAATTACAATGGCAGAGCAACTCGTAAATATTCATGATTTAGTGGGCCGCTGTCCTTTTGCAACGAGTCAAAAGTTATTAGCCGGCAAATGGTCTTTGTTGATCATGCACGAATTATCCGAAGGGCCTGTGCGTTTCCGTGAATTAGAGCGCCGCTTATACCCAATTACACAAGCAACACTTACTAGAGCGTTACGCCAATTAGAGGATGATGGCCTTGTACACCGTGAAGTATACGGTACGATTCCACCAAAGGTTGAATATAGCCTTACCGAAGTGGGGGCAGGTTTTAAAACAGTTCTAGTATCCCTTGAAACTTGGGGTAACCAATATATTGACTATATGAAATCTTCCGGTCGCATTTAAAGAGAATTGTTCTAAACTGTATCGCTATTATTCATGCCCTGTCTTTATAAAAATATGGTATAATAAACAATACGAATGATATAAATTCTCAATAAACTAGAGGTATTGATAATAATGTTAGATGTTACTTTTTTAGCTCATAGTGGCTTTGTCGTAGATGATGGCAAGCGTTGCTATGTATTTGATTATTATAAAGATCCTAATAATATAGTTTGGCAATTAGCTAAACGAGGTCGTGAGCTTTGGTTCTTTGTGAGCCACACTCATGGGGACCACTTCAATCCGTCTATTACGGAGTTTGATGGTCCCTCAAACTCGTTATATTTGCCATCAAGATGTACCATTAGAGGGCAAGGTAAAGAAATGTATTACTATGCGCCCTGGCCAAGATGCCACACTTGATGATGTAGGCATCCATATGTATGGTAGCACCGATGAAGGCGGTTCTTTCTACGTAAAGACAAATACGGCTAACATCGACTCTGATTCTATCTTCCATGCAGGCGACCTCAACTGGTGGCATTGGCTTGGTGATACACCAGAAAATAATGCAGATGCGAAGCGTATGGCTTGGCGTGAGTTTAAGGAGCTAGAAGGCTTGTCTGTAGATGTGGCGATGTTCCCTGTCGATAATCGTCTCGAAGACGCTATGGAGTGGGGCAGCATTGAGTTTTTACGCCGCGTAGACGTGAAAAAAGCCTTTATTCCGATGCATCTAAATGGTCCATTATGGACTCCGTCCGTGTATTTTGAGGCCCTCTTTGGGAATGTGCCGATTTGGGCGCCTCAAAAAGATGGCGACGAATGCACATTCTAAATCTACTTTCACCGTTTGTAGTTTGTGAAAGTCCGTGACACTAGAGGTCACTACGTTATATGGGGAGAGTCTATATACGTAATTCAGTAAGTTAGGATCAAGTGATGATGAAAACTAAACCAGTGGCAACCACCCTGTTGGTTGTCATGGCTATTATATTTTTAATTGCATATCCACAACGACAGGATACATTCTGGGCATTTATCATGCACGTATCTGGAGCGGCCATGATTGGTGGCTTGGCGGACTGGTATGCGGTAACGGCACTCTTTACGAAGCCTTTGGGGATTCCCTTTAAGACAGCCATTTTGCCGCGTAGCAAGGAGCGCCTTATTCAAATAGGGCGTACCATGCTCAGTGAAGAGTTGCTGCGCGTGCCGCAGATGTATTATGCCATCAAAAAAGAACGTGTCATGGTCCGTATCATTGAATACGGCATGAGTGATGTAGGACAAGGTCAGATTAAAGAAATCTTGTACGGTGTAGGTAATCAAGTCTTATCCCATATGGATATTGAGCCTATGCGTCAAGAAATCAACAAGGCTGTTTATAAAGGTGTTACGAACTGGAAGGCAACGCCTCTCGTTATCTTGTTTGGCCGCTGCATGTTAGAACGCCAAACAGCAAGTATTTTCTGGCTCTACTTTAACCGTACCTGTCAGCGTGTTATCGCATCGAATCAGGTGTACCCTTATTTGTATCGCGTCATGCTAGACATTATGAAAACCTATACGAAGGATTTCTTCTTCCGCGAACTGGCTATTGCCTTTGGTGGGGATGGGCTTTCACCAGAACGATTGGTGGAAACGGTGCAGAAAAAGGCCGTTCAATTCCTCAAGGAAAATGAGTCCATCGATTCTGCGCTAGGTCGCTACGTATGGGGTCAAGCGATTCGATTCTTCAATAATTTGGAAACTAATAAGGAATGGCAAGCATTTATCGAGGAACATAAAGACCAATGGATCCGAATGGTTCTCGAAGAATGGGAAGGTAAGCTCATCGACGGCGATACTGTAGATTGGAATCGCCTCATGGACATCGTTATCGACCGCTTTAATGTGCTCGGTACGGAAATCTTGTTGAACCCAGATAAGCAGGCGCCATTTGAACGGTTCTTCTTGCTTCGTAGCATTCCGTGGTTACAAAAATTGAACCCTCTTATCGATAAGGTGGTGGGGCAGGAACTATCTCGCTATTCACCCTGAGGAAATTACCCAAATCGTACGCGGCAAGATGTACTATGACCTTCAAAATGGTTCGTATTAACGGCTCTCTCGTAGGGGCTATCCTAGGCGGCATCTTCTACGGCTTGACCATTTTTGTAGAGGGGGTGCTCAAATGATTAGATATTTGAAATCCCTCACCTTGCGGCAGCGCGCAAATGGTATTCTTGGTTTGACTGCTCTATTGTACTGTTTTGCTTTCGTAGGTCAATTTTTCTTTGGTTCTGAAAGCTGGTATCAGCCGCTTTACTGGGCTGTGCAGTCTGCCCTTATCGGTAGCGTAGCCGACTGGTTTGCAGTAACTGCTTTGTTCCGTAAGCCACTCGGTTTCCCATACCATACGGCGCTCATTCCAAGAAATAAAGATCGCCTTATCAATGGTGTTATCAAGCTGGTTGAGACAAAGATGCTGACCAAGGATCGTTGCAAGGTATTGTTAAATAATGTGGAATTTGTTCCATTGTTTGAAAAATTCTTGCTATCACCGGAAGGGCAACGGGCAGCGCGTCTTGTAATCCATCAAGGGTTGCATCTATTATGGAAATCTCAAACGAGCGAAGAATGGGCACAGTGGGGGGCGAAACGCATTCGCGGTTTGCTAGAAAAACACTCCCTCGTACCTGTGTTAAAACACGTATTGCTCGATTTATGTGAACATAATCGCTATGAAGGCATGGTTGTACAGGTATTGAACGTAATTCAAGAACGTATCAACCATCCAGCTATGGTGACATGGCTTACAGCGGTTGTAGCAGAAGAGGCTCATAAGAAAAAGAGAAAAGGCTTCTGGTCTGATTTCCTCATCTCTATGTCTGAAGCGACTGATGTGGTGAACTACCATGAGTTGGCACAGGCTATCGTTCAAGAGGCTTATGCTATGCTTGAAACTGGAAGCGACCAAATAGTCCTGAACGGACTGCATGGCTTCGCCAATGGGTAGATCCCATTCGCAATATTGAAGATAATCGCGAAGTTTGTAATGCCCTCGATGAAGCGTGGGAGCGTTGGATTCGCGAACAAGACTGGGAATCTGTCATTGAAAACCATTTATGCCCGTATGTAGAAGAACTATTGCTTGTAGGGGATGAAAATGGGGAAACACCAGCTCAAGTGTTAGTTAATATTGCCCTTGAATTGTGGACCGTATACGGTCAATCTGAAGATCTTAGAAACCGTATTGAAGTTACATTACACGATATAGGGATCTATGTCCTTGAACAAGGCTACGACCTCATTGAAACCATCATACGCCAAGTGCTCGGCGGCCTTAGCACAGAGAAGTTTATTTACTTCATCGAATCTAAGGTAGAGGACGACCTCAGCTGGATTCGCATCAATGGTGCTATCGTTGGTGCTGTAGCAGGTCTGCTCGTATGGACATTCCTAGAATATGTGTACATGCCATTCTGGCAACAATTTGTAGGATAAAATTAGATAACAGCAAAGGGACTGACCATTGGTCAGTCCCTTTAGTTTATTCTTCACTTTGATTGTACGGTAATCGCACGGTAAACGTAGTTTTTACTTGCGGTTCGCTAGTGGCTGTTACTGTGCCGTGGTGCAAGCTAATAACTTTGTTTACAAAGTACAGGCCGAGGCCGATACCGTGGTTTGATTTTTTATTACGGGATTGTTCCGTTTGATACATGCGGTCCCAAATGTGCTCTAGGTTTTCTTGCTCGATACCGATACCATTATCTGACACGGTAATAACGAGTTCATGACCTACGAGTTTTGCTGAAATATCGATGGTAGTATTTGTAAACTTAATGGCATTATCCACTAAGTTTGTAATAGCTCGACGCAAGGATACTTCGTGAGCCGTCATGCGTAAATTTGGCTCAATTTGAGATGTTATGGTGATTTGCTTTTCTGTGTTTTCTGCACAAAGTCGAGTATAGTCGTGAACCATATTCGTAAGCATCCCTGATACATCTACAGGGGCGAAGGTAAGATCTTGTGCATTCTCTAGGCGAGCTACATCAAGCAATTGGCTTACGAGATTGGTCATAAACTTAGCTTGTTCTAAGATATGTGTCAAACCTTCCCGCAAATCGTCTTCGGTGCGGCCGTATTTTAAAGCAAATTCACTTTCTGCTTTAATAACCGCAATCGGTGTCCGCAACTCGTGCGAAACGTCAGAACTAAACTGTCTTTCACGGTTTGAAGAATCTTCAAGACCTGAAATCATGCGATTAAATGTAGTAGTTAGTTCGTAGATTTCATCCTTCGCAGTGCGCGGTGGAATGTCGATACGGCGGCTCAAGTCGTTGTTCTTACCGATAACTTTAGCTGTTTTGGTCAAGGTTCGGACTGGTTTAAGTCCTTTCTTGATAAATAGATAACCACCTAGTGAGGAGATCAGCAAGAATATGATATTTCCTAATAGTAAGCTGTATAAAAGGTTTTCAGTCTTTTTAGACGCTGTTTTTACCTTTGTAACGGCACGCAAAATACCACGATAATTCGGTTCGTTAACCGGTGTATCGTAGTAGTAGAAGGTGTCATCACCAACAGCGATTTCTCCAACCTGTCCTAAGGAAAGGACTGTTTGATTAGGGAAACCATCCGGTAAGGCGCCTTTAATAATATAACCGTCTTGGGTGGATACGAAGAAGAATGTATTATCTTGATAGGGTTTAAACTTTCGAATATCCGTAGCCATAATCATCGCTTGCTGCTGCAAACGTTCTCGTACTTCCTTGTTATCGGACTCATGTGTATATGCATAAATCCATGCGGAAGCAACCATCAAAATGATGAGCAAAAAGATGGTATACCAAGACATAATTTAAAGGTTAGGGGCAGCCGATTGAATAAATCGGTGGCTGCCCCGGACATGGTGTCCAAATCCCGGTGGGGATCGTTAGTTTTCAGTTTTGAGGACATACCCTACTCCACGAACCGTTTGAATGAGTTTTACATTCTCATCGGTATCAATTTTTTTGCGTAAATCTTTAATGTATACGTCGATGAGGTTAGAGTAGCTTTCATAATCGTATTCCCAAACGTGGTCAAGAATTTGTTGACGGGACAATACGATATTTTCGTTACTTGCTAAATAGAATAAGAGGTCGAATTCTTTTGCTGTCAATGTAATCGTTTCGCCATCGCGTTTAACTGTACGTTGTGGAACATTAATAGTAAGAGGACCAACATGGATGTCGTTTTGTGCATGACGCGCATTACGGCGAGCCAATGCATAAATACGAGCTGTCAATTCTTCAAGATCAAAAGGTTTTACAAGATAGTCGTCAGCGCCAGTATTAAGGCCGGTTACTTTATCTTGCAAGGAATCTTTTGCTGTTAAAAGCAACACAGGTGTTGTATTGCCATCGTTACGCATTTGTGCAAGAGCACTAATGCCGTCGAGGATCGGCATCATAATATCCATTACGATAACGTCATAGCTAGATGTGTTAACATAATCAATCGCTTGTTGACCGTTGAAGCATGTATCAACAGTCATATTCTCAGCACGCAAATATTTAGCTGTAATGCCATTCAGCATTTCTTCGTCTTCTACAAGTAAAATTTTCATTCTCTGTTCTCCTTATGTATGAGTTAAATATATAGCTCTCCAACTACTATAATATAGTCATTATATATATAAGCTTTCTTTTATTGTGAAAGCCACAACACCATATAAGGTGACTATATATATAATATTATATAACTTATTTATCTATTATCATACCTTATACAATGGGAATGAGCAAAAGATGAATGTCTATGCGAGTTTATAAGCCTCTTCTTCATGTTTTGAAACCCTAAAAAAATGGAGAAATACTGAAAGTTAATGAATTCTACTAATGAATGAAGATGAACTATATCGAAGATTGCCGTATGCGCATAGATGACTAAGATTTTTATTGATTTTTGGATGATGTAAAAAGAAATCACAAGAAAAACTTGTGATAATTATTATCACAGAGATAAATACTTGTTATGGGTGAAAAAAACGATGACTTTCGATGGTTAAATTCGAGGTAGTTTTAGTAGGAATTTAACGGATATTAATTATTATGAACAGTTGAGATAAAGTAAAAAAAGCTAGTATTTATGGGAATCGCATATGTGTTAGGAGAAATAAAAATATACAAAAAAATTTCGGAACCGAACTACTTTCGTAATATCCTTAAGTTCTTGTGAAAATTATTCATATTACAATTTTTTTCTCATAATTTTACCTAAAAAAAACATTAAGTGAAATAAATTATCAATTAGATTAATCAAAAATTAATTATGCATAATAGGGTTTAGACATGACTAAAAAAATGCTCTCTATAATTATAGGTAAGAAATAAGAAAAATCGCATAAGTATGAGGTTTTTCTTGAAAGAAAAATGATTAGGTTATCAAAAATTTTTATAAGTTTTTGAAATGAGATAGTCTAACAAGTTTTCTTATTAATAGGTAGTTATGAGGAGGTCATTATGGAACAGTTTGATGTTCTAGTAGTAGGTAGCGGTGGCGCTGGTCAACGCGCGGCTCTTGAAGTTGGTCGTCGCAAAGGCTTAAAAGTAGCTCTTATTACTAAAAATTTTTCCCAACCCGTTCAGCAACAGCAATGGCACAAGGCGGTGTCAATGCATGTTTGAACAACGTAGCAGCTGAAGATACTATTGAAACGCATACTTTCGATACAGTAAAAGGTTCTGACTATCTTGGTGACCAAGATGCGATCGAATTCTTCTGCTCTCGTTGTCCAGAAGGCGTACTTGAAATGGACCACATGGGTGCTCCATTCTCTCGTACAGAGCAAAAACAAAATTGCTCAACGTAACTTCGGTGGTCAATCTTATCCACGTACTTGCTACTCTGCGGATAAAACTGGTCACATAATTTTTGCACACTACTTATGAACAATGCTTGAAAGAAGGCGTACACTTCTTACAAGAATGGTACCTTTTAGATCTTGTTAAAGACGCAAACGGTCACGTTGGTGGCGCAGTTGTGTGGAACATGAAAGAAGGTAAAGTAGAGCAAATTAAAGCAAAAGCAATTATCTTGTCTACTGGTGGTGCAGGTCGTATTTTCTGGACTCGTACTACAAACCCATTCCTTTCTACAGGCGATGGTATGGCAGCAGCATTCCGCGCTGGTAATGCATTGAAAGATATGGAAATGATCCAATTCCATCCAACTGGTCTTGGTCGTACTGGTATCTTGATGTCTGAAGCGGTTCGTGGTGAAGGTGGTTACCTTCTTAATGCTGAAGGCGAACGTTTCATGAAAAAATATGCGCCTAACAAAATGGAATTGGCATCCCGTGACGTTGTAGCGAAAGCAATCGAAGATGAAATCGCTGCAGGTCGTGGTTTCGGTTCTGGTCTTAACGCATACGTAGTAGCTGACCTTCGTCACTTAGGTCCTGAAGTTATCATCGAAAAACTTCATGGTATCCGTGACTTGGCTATGACTTTCGAACATTGCGATCCATTAGTACAACCAGTACCTATTCGTCCAACATGTCACTATACAATGGGCGGTATCGACGTAGTTGACTACAAAACTTGTGCATGTGAAGTGCCTGGTTTGTTCTCCTCCGGCGAAGCTTCTTGTATCTCCATCCACGGTGCTAACCGCTTAGGTGGTAACTCCTTGGCTGACGGCGTAGTATTCGGTAAAGTATCCGGTGCTGGTGCAGCTGACTATGCTGAAACACATGAACAACCTAACGTAGATGCAGAATTGGCTGCAGCTGCTAAAGCTTGGGAAGCTAAATTCACTGAAGTAACTACTCGTGAAGGCGGCCGTCCTGTAGTTGAAATCCGCGATGCATTGGCTGATGCAATGTGGAATAAAGTAGGTATCTTCCGTAATGAGCAAGGTATCACTGAAGCATTAAAAGAAATCGACCAATTGATGGAAGATTACAAAACTTGTTATGTAGGTGACCCTGAACGTACTTACAACATGGCATTCGTAAACTATTGTGAAATCGGTTCCATGTTAACAGTAGCGAAAGCTATTGCTATGGGCGCTTTACACCGTCGTGAATCTCGTGGTGCTCATATCCGTGAAGACCATCCAAAACGTAATGATGAAAGATACTTAAAACACTCTTTGATCAAATTGGGTGCAAATGGCGAGTACGAATTAACAGAACGCGACGTAGTGTTCACTAAATACGAACCACAAGAAAGGAAGTACTAAGATGAGACAAATCACCTATCATATCCACCGTTACCAACAAGGTCGCGCGTTTGTACAGACTTTCAAATTCGACTATGAAGCTGACCGTACAATTCTTTGGGGCCTTCAAAAAATTAAAGACACTCAAGATCCAACATTAACATTCTTGGCAGCTTGTCGTTCCGCAGTTTGCGGCGCTTGCTCCGTTCGCGTAAATGGCGAAGCAATGCTTGGTTGCGAAGCTAAAATCGACGAATTGACAGAACGTTATGGTACTGATGAATTAACAATTGCACCTATCGGCAACTTCCGCGTTATCCGTGACTTAGTTGTTGACTGGGAAGCAAAAGTTGATCGTTTGAAATTGGTTGCTCCTTGGATCTTCCTTAAAGCTGAATTCAACGAAGGTGACAAAATTGTTCGCCAAACTCCAGCTGATTTCAAAAAATTCGTTGCTGGTACAGAATGTATCCTTTGCGGTTGCTGTGCATCTGAATGTAACAAATTGACTGCACGTCAAGACGACTTCTTAGAACCATATGTATTCACAAAAGCTAACCGTTTCGTATTGGATAGCCGTGATGATGCACCTATGGCTCACATTCAACCTGCATTTGACAACGGTCTTTGGAAATGCGTTCACTGCATGAACTGTATCTCCCGTTGTCCTAAACACTTAAAACCTGCTGTGGATATTTCTAACTTGCGTAAAGAAGCTACTAAAGCTGGTCTTACTAACAGCAAAGGCGTTCGCCATGCGGTTGCTTTCAAAGACGACCTCTACAAAACTGGTCGCTTGAAAGAAGTATCTATGAGCTTGAAATCTGATGGCGTTGTTGATTCCGCTAAACAAGCATTCTATGCTTTACGTTTGTGGAAACACAGCAAAATCAATCCATTTGAACTTGTAGTACCTCAAAAACCTGTAAACGGTATTGATGGTGTTCGCAGACTTATGAAAGCAGCTGAGGAGGTAAGCAAATAATGAAATACGCATTTTTCCCAGGTTGCGTTCTTGAAAGCGCTGCCAAAGAAGATTACTTAGCAACAGTTGCTGTAGCTAAAAAATTAGGCATCGAGTTGGAAGAGCTTGACGGCTGGACTTGCTGCGGCGCGTCCCACGTTCAAGATATCGCTCCAGAAATTACACTTGCTACAAACGCACGTAACATTGCATTAGCAGAAGAAAAAGGTTTGAACCTTTTAACTGTATGTAACACTTGTACTTTGATGCTTCGTGAAGCTAAAAACGAGCTTGATAAAAACGAAAAAGAAAAGAACGAAGTTAACAAAAAATTAGCTCAAATTGGTAAACAATACCGCGGTACAACTGATATTACTCATTTCTTATGGGTATTGATCCGCGATTACGGTTTGGACAAATTGAAAGCTAAAGTTGTTAAACCTTTAACTGGTTTACGTGTAGCTGAATACTATGGTTGCCATATTCTTCGTCCTCAAACTGAATTGGGCTTCGAAGATTATCAAATGCCTACATCCTTAGCAGATTTGATTTCTGCTATCGGTGCTACACCAATCGACTTCTCCCGTAAGCTCGATTGCTGCGGTTTCCATGCTGTATACCCTGCGCATGATTCCGTAATGCAAATGACTGGCTCCATCAACAAAGATGCAGCTACAGAAGGCGCAGATTGCGTAGTAACTCCTTGCCCACTTTGCCAAATGCAACTTGATATGTTCCAAAAAGAAGCTAAAGAAGTTGTTGGCGGTGGCAAAGATATGCCAATCTTGCACATGTCCCAATTAGTGGGTCTTGCTCTTGGCATCTCCCCTGATGAAATGGGTATGCCTAAACGTCACTTAACTGACACTGCAGCAGTGACTAAATTCGTAGGTTAATTCGTTTGATTTAGGACGTGACCTCAGTTGGTCCTAGCATTGTCCTATATCTAAACCTATTATCATAATTACCAGAAGAACCCCCTAGCTTAGGCTAGGGGGTTCTTCTATTAAATACTAGTTTTATAAATAAATTTGGTTTTGATATCAATTGAGAATTATAGTATAATGAGCATATTGATTGCATACACTTATATGAGCGACGACTTATATAACAGCGTCAGTTCATAAATCATAATAATGTTGGGCTTGTAATGTAGAACTTATACGATTGGGAGATTCGTTGTATATAGAACGTCTACTTTAAGTGAACGATTATGTAAAAGGGATTTTTAACATTATTAAGTGCTATATACAGGGAGGATATAATGAATGATATGCTATTAGAATATATCGATCGGATGATCGATCAAGAGAAAGACCATCGCGTTTTTCCTGTAGAATTTAATAACCAAAAATATTATGTAAAACAAGATATTAGTAATCATCGCTCTAGTTGGATTAAGCCAGCCCCAAGAGCTTCTTTTGATTATGAGTTCTATAAAATTTCCTTTGTGAATACTCAGTTGCCTGTAGCGCCTACGATTGCAGGCTTTAGAGAACATTACTTTGTTACTGAAGCGTGTGGTAATACTTTAACTTATTATAGTCAATTGCCTGCGCAACATCCTGATGACAATAGTTTGGATGATATGGTAACACATATCTTTTATATATTTGGGAAGACCTTAGGTCAGTTACATGACTATGGTTTATCTCATGGGCGTCCTGCCATGCGTGATATTACCTATGATCCAGAAACTGATAAGATTACGTTGCTAGATTGGGAAAATGGCCGTCGTTGGCCTGAATTAACACCGCAAGGTTGGGATTTACTTATCTTTGTTCACAGTTACTTGCGTGAGGACAACCTACCGATTTCTTATCTATACGCCATGATGAATGGTTATAGTTCAGCCCGTACAGCACGTGATACGGTGTTACACGTAAAAGAAATCTTACGCAAACACGAATGTCTTTTTAAGTTCTGTCGTATGCTAAATCCGTTCCATTTTGTAGATACAGAAGCAGCTGTTAAAGCTTATGACTTCATGTTGGCCTTGAAAACCGAATAGTGTTGAATTTAAGCGTTTTAACATACCGGTACTATTGCTAATGGTGCTCTATAGTGGTTATAGACCTTTACGGTTCCTATTTATATATTTGTATAACTAGGAATTGGTAAGGTCTTTTTGTATTTATAAAAGTCGTATTGTTTTAATACTGCAATAAGTACAGAGTTGAAGCTGTAATTCCCAAACTTTCACAATGATTACCTTAATTACTCTAGCGGGGGTTGTCGAAGGGGGACCTCAGGAATATAAGAGGGTGAAAGGAGGTGATACGATGGCTAACATTAAACGCACTAAATTGGTGTTGCGTTTTAACATCGGTACTGAAGATGCGCCGAAGTACAAAGACGTAACCTATACACGTGTTGCAGAAGAAGCGTCCGACGATAATGTGAAAACCGTTGGTAATGCGCTGGCAGCCTTGTATGACCACAGCTTGTCCGACGTGGTCCGCGTCAATGAAGTATCTTTAGGACATTAATTGTAGATTATCTACATATTCTTATTTTAGGTGCTCCAAACACATCCTAAATTGCTGATTTCATACAGCCTTACATAGTCGTAAAAGGGTGTAGCAATCGCAAGTCCACACATTCCCATCCTTATTGATATGAATCGTAGATAGATATATTTAATCTAAGTGTAATTAGTGTAATTACAGAATTGCAGAGTTACAGAGCTATAGAGCTACAAAGATCATCCTATTCTATCTAAATTCGAGAACTTGTTTATGAAACGTGAAAGGAGGCGCCCACATGGCGGAAACGCGTTGTATATCTTACATTTTCTACGGTCGGTGGTAAAAGCACATCAGTCACAATTAGTGCTCCTCGTGCTGGAATTACTTTACAAGATGCTAAAACAGCGGCTAATGCGCTAGTAGCTAACAAAGTAATCCTTGGTTCTGGTGATGCAGAACTTGCTGCATTTACTACGGCTCGTGAAGTAACAACTCAAACTACTGAATTGCAATAATCGTATACTGCAAATCGTTAAAAGGGCTTTCACCTTGTGGTGAGGGCCTTTTTATTATGGTAAAATATAAGGTATACCGAACAGGTATGGTAATGATGAAAATACTATGCCCAAAAATTTGTGCATAATGGACCCATATGGGGATTAAAAAGGGGTAAAACAGTGGAATATATTATTTCATTTATGGAAACGTATGGCTATGCAGCCATGTTCATTGCAATGGTTTTGGAAAATGCTAACATTCCTATTCCGAGTGAAATCGTCCTTGGTTTTGCAGGATATCTGATCGCTCAAGGTGTATTTGATATGCATACGACGATGGTCGTAGGTACTTTGGCGGGGATTGTTGGCTCTGTATTATCCTACTGGATGGGTGAATATGGTGGTCGTCCTCTATTATTAAAATACGGTAAATATGTATTCTTTAATGAACATAAATTTGAATTAGCAGAAAAGATGTTCAATAAATACGGCGGTGCGGCCGTATTCTTTGGTCGCCTTTTACCTGGTGTTCGTACCTTCATTTCTTTCCCAGCAGGTATGGCGCGCTATCCAATGTGGCACTTCATTATTTGGACAGTTCTTGGTACGATTCCTTGGACGATTTGCTCGTTTACCTTGGCAAGATACTTGGTGAAAATTGGCAAGATCTTATCGAATACAATCATGAATTCTTGATTGTTATGGTTGTTGTGTTTGTTATTATAGCTGCAGTACTGGGCTTTAAATACTATCGCAATCGTCGATAAGGAGGGGCCTTATGAAACTCTCTCGCTTAACACCAGTCATGTTTATTGTGTGGCTCGTGTTCTACATGTTCGGCAATAATATGTTGCCTATTACCGATCCTGTTGAATCTAATTACGCGTTAACCGCGAAGGAAATGGTTCTTTCTGGTGATTGGCTTTCTCCTCAAATTTATGGTACCTATTGGTACGACAAACCGATTATGATTTATTGGCTTATCGCCCTTAGTTTTAAACTTTTTGGTATCGCCGATTGGGTGGTTCGTCTACCAAGTGCTATCTTTGGCGCTTTGTCAGTAGCGACTATGTATCAATCGATGCGCACTATAAGCGGTAAATGGGCGCTTGGGCTCATCGGTGGTTCTGTTCTGGGTACATCTCTCATGTTCTGGATCGTAGCTCATGGCATTATTACGGATATGGTTTTACTATATACGACATTGATGGTCATGATTTACTCCTACAAGGGGATGGTGGAACAGAAACCATATGCCATGATTGTAGCCTATGTATTTGCCGGGCTAGGTGTACTCACTAAAGGTCCTGTAGCACTTGTCTTGCCGGGGATGATATTACTTGTCTTTGCAGGCATCAACCGCTCTTGGTCCATGGTGAAAGCCATCTTTGATTGGCGTGGTATTTTAGCATTTTGTGCAGTCTGTTTCCCGTGGTATGCGTACATGTACAGCGTTCACGGCCAAGATTTCATCGATGGTTTCTTAGGTCTTCACAATGTAACACGTGCCACACAATCCGAGCATCCAGAAGATAATGTTTGGTGGTATTATCTGGCTATTTTCCTCGGCGCTTCTATGCCGTGGACAGGGGCCGTTATTTACGGTATTATCGATGGTTTAAAACAACGTCATACAGGTTTTATCTATAATATGACCTGGGGTGTAGGTATTGTTTTATTCTATACCTTGATGGCTACTAAATATCCTTTATATACCTTTGTTAGCCTCGTTCCGTTTAGTGCTATTGGTGCCATGGGCGTTATGAAGCTTATTCGTAAAGGTAAGTCTAGAGCTTTAAAATGGATTATTGTGGGGCCGACGTTGCTGTTGTGGCTTGCCTATGTAGCGGGAACGTTCTTCGCTCCGTGGGGCTTCTATTTCTTGCTCTACGTAGTGGTGGCTATAGCAGTACTACTTATGCTTCATGCATGGTTTACAAGAAGAGGCTATCGTTTAGTCACTATTATCGTCCTTGGTACGATGGTGATATCCTCTATCGTTGTTGTAGAAGGCTTAGAGCCATTTATTAAACAACGTAGTAATATTGATGTAGTACCAGTAGTAGATTCTTATGATGGCGATGTATATTACTATAATGGCTATAGTACAGCGACTGTATACTATACAGGGCATAAGATTATCAAAATTAATGGTGATGAAAGTCGCTGGGATGATCGCGATAAATTAAGAAAACGCAGTGCTGAATGGTCAAAGAAATATCTTATGGAACAAGTCAATGAAGAGGAGTTTAACAAGATTATCGCGTCTGGTAAACCTGTAATGTTAATCGTTCCAAAAGGCGAAATTAAGCACTTCCGTCAATCCTCTATTTACCCGAATGTATCAGAATTTAGCGAAGCCGGTACATCAGAGGTATATGTATTGAATAAAAAGACTATATTCAAGTAAGTCTAACAAGTAAATAACGACTGCAAATAGGTAGCATCCTTTGGATGCTACCTATTTTTAGTATATAGATGTTTTTCGCACCCAAATAATAATACCTACAATATTACTGTGTTTTATTGACAGAATTAATACATATTGATATAGTAGGGTATAAATAAGTTTGGAAACGAGGTGTTCTAAAACCATATTTCATCTAGGTTTTAGAAAAGTGCGAAAAAAGACATGTGTCAAAAACGCCCCTTGTTATGAGGTAGAAAGAGGGGAAGTTATGAAGAAGACATGGTATCTAATCGTCGGAGTGGTTCTCTTGGTTATTGGCTGCATAGCCTATGGTTATCATGAACACCATAAACCAAAGACGGCACAAGAATTAAAGACTGTACGCGTAGCCTATTTACCAATTACCCATGCATTGCCAGTTTTCGCTACAAAAGAATTAGAAACGGCAGATGGTCCTGTACATGTAGAGCTTGTTAAATATGGATCTTGGCCAGAGCTTATGGATGCATTAAATACAGGCAAGGTAGATGCTGCATCGGTACTCGTTGAGCTAGGTGTAAAGGCTCGTGAACAAGGCATTGATGTTCGTGCTGCAGCACTAGGTCATACAGAGGGTAATATTATCATCGTCAATAAGGATATTAACTCCGTTCAAGACTTAAAGGCAAATCCTTTGCCATCCCTCATAAACAATCTACTCAAAAAATTCTCGTAGACCTCATGCTTGAACAAGCGGGTATTTCTGAAAAAGATGTACAAATCGTAGAAATGAGCCCTCCAGAAATGCCATCTGCACTGGCTGTAGGCCAAATTGCAGGCTATAGTGTAGCTGAACCATTTGGCTCCATTGCCTTAGAAATGGGCTATGGTAAAGTTTTTGAAGATCCTGACCACTTATGGCATGATAATATTTGCTGTGCCCTCGTGTTTAATGGTCAATTTGTCGATGAACATCATGACTTGGCGAAAGCTTTCACAAAAGCCTATCTCGATGCAGGCACATATTTAGACGAGCATCCAAAGGCACAAGAGGAGATTTCCTTAAAGTACATGAAGTTTAATGACTCAGTTATTGAACGTTCCCTTAAAGTGATTGGATTTAAAGATTTAGCCCTTACAGAGGACCGTTATAATGCGCTCGTACATCATATGACGCATATTGATTTAATCAAAAAGTGCCGGCCTATTCAGAGTTTGTAGATACATCGTTGTTACCATAGGAGGGGGACCATGAAGAAATATACATATGTGCCAGGTTCATTTATCGCAGCTTGGCTAATTTGGGAGTTAATCGTTCGCCTCGGCGGTTTTAACGAAGCGCTATTGCCAACGCCGTATAAGGTGTTAATCGGCTTTGGGGAACTCATCGGAGATGGCGTTCTATTTAAGGATATTGCAGATAGTTTAGTACGCTTCTTTATCGGGTATCTTATTTCCGTTGTATCCGGTGTATTCTTCGGCCTTATCTTGGGTTGGTACAAGAGGATTTGGAGCTACATCAATCCAATCGTTCAAGTCATTCGACCGATTTCTCCTGTGGCATGGTTGCCGTTTATCGTTCTCTTTTTCGGTATCGGTCAAGCGCCGGCTATTGTTATCATCTTTATCGCAGCATTCTTCCCGGTGCTATTGTCCACCGTGTCTGCTATTCAAAATATTGACCCTGTGTACATCAAGGTAGCGCGCAACTTTGGTATTAAACAGCCAGAATTGTTATTTAAAATCGTGTTGCCCGCTGTATTCCCTGGTATTGCATCCGGTCTTCACATCGCTCTCGGTACGGCGTGGATATTCCTTGTAACAGGGGAAATGGTAGGCTCCCAAACAGGCCTTGGCTTCCTCATTATCGATATGAGAAATAACTTGCGTAACGATCTCTTGATGGTAGCCATTTTGACCATCGGTTTCGTTGGGCTTTTACTCGATTGGGGCGTGTCCCTCATCGAAAAATGGATTTACAAACGTTGGGGTATTGAGAAATAGGAGGTGGCCTCATGGGTTACATTTCGGTGCGCAATGCACATAAGGAATTTATGAAAGATGGGGAACCACTCACCATTCTTGAAGATATTAATCTAGACATTGAAAAGGGCGAGTTTATTTGCCTCTTAGGCCCTTCTGGTTCTGGTAAAAGTACGCTATTAAACGCTATAGCGGGCTTTGAGCTCGTTACATCTGGTTCCATTACTATCGACGGTGAAGAGGTGAAAGCGCCTCAACTCAGATATGTAACGGTATTCCAAAATTATGGCTTGTTGCCATGGCGTACGGTGGAAAGCAATATTGAGCTAGGTCTTGAAAGTAAAAAGGTGCCTAAAGAAGAGCGTCCTGCTATCATCGATAAATACGTTAAAATGGTAGGCCTCGATCATGCTCGCAATCGCTATCCTGCAGAACTATCTGGGGGTATGCAACAACGTGTATCCATTGCCCGTGCACTAGCGGTGGATCCAGATATCATCTTTATGGACGAACCACTGGGCGCCCTTGATGCGTTGACACGCATCAACTTGCAAGACGAAATCTCTCGCATCTGTCGCGAAGAAGGCAAGACGGTTGTATTTGTTACCCACGATATTGAAGAAGCCGTAGTCCTTGCGGACCGCGTTGTAGTACTAGCGGCAAATCCAGGTCGAGTACAAACTATCATCCCTGTAAACATCATCGACAGAACAGACCGTACATCGGCTAACTTTGTTAATATTCGTAACCACATCTTCGAACAATTCCAACTAGCAAAAGAAGACAAAATCGAGTTCTATATTTAGTTGTTTTACGGTATACTATAATAAGCTAAAGATTGTAAGTGCTCCACTGAGTGCACAAAAGAAACCACCTAGGGACTGCGACATACCTAGGTGGTTTCTTTAATTATAATGGACAAAATTCTAAAATAATGTATACTATAAGTAGCTGAAGGATTATAAGAATTCACTGTTAGCACAAAAAAACTCCCTCAAGAACGGCGAAATACTTGAGGGAGTTTTTTATTGCTTATGATCGTCTAAGCTAACGGGGTTAATCACCATGAAATTTCCTATCTAACCACTTGCAAATGAGATAGCTGGTCACATTTACCACGATAGGAATTAGAAGGATTATAAGAATATCTTTCACTGTTGCACCTCCTTTCTGTACCTGATTCCCCAGAATGGAGTGGTGACATCTTGATTGTAGTACATATAACTATATATTTCTTATGCAATTCGTGTAATTATCATGTATAGTAGATATATATCGGTAATAACGTATAAAATTTAAATTGGAGGCTGTATGTCTTTATTTGAGTTAGAGAAGAGCTTGTCTTTTGATGAATATATAGGGTCCTTTGATACAGAGCGCGTAGAGAAGGTGCGCGGTTTTGTAGATTGGCTCGCCCAGTATTCGGGTAGTCTTGTTCATAATCCTTGGGGTGAGGTAAATCCTGATTTAGAGATTGTCACAAAGGGCTTTGATGCGGCACAGGTGCGCCGAGATAATTTAGTAGCTTATTTGTTGCCGCGCTTAGGTCGAGCTAAGGTCTTTGTGGTAGCTGAGGCTGTAGGTTATCAAGGGGGACGCTTTACAGGTATTGCTATTACTTGTGAAAGAATGCTACTAGATAAGCACAAAACCATTCGTCCGAAGGATGTAACTCCTATTCGCTTAGAACGAACTAGTTCTCCTAGTAGTAATCTGTTAAAAGGAACACAGCAAAAGGACGGCTTTAACGAGCCTACTGATACGGTGGTGTGGAGTGCTATTGTTGAAAAGGGCATCGATCCTTATGACACATTGTTGTGGAACATATTCCCATTTCATCCACATAAGGATGGGAACCCATTGACTAACCGTACACCTACGGATAGAGAACAACAAGTAGGTTGGGAATATACAAAACGCTTATTAGATTTACATCTTGAGTTAGGCGGTGTAGAACCTCTTATACTTGCCGTAGGACAAAAATCTGCTGATACGATGGGTAAATTTGGCCTATCTGCCATCGGTTTACGCCATCCTGCAAATGGCGGAGCTAATCTATATCGACAAGGGTTTGCTGAGGCTGTAGATACATACTTAAAATAATAAGTGATTGAGATAATTAAAATAATAAAAGATTGAGAGTTTTGGAGAGAAGTTTATGAAACGTTATTGTGATACTTGCCGTCAGTATTGTGATGAGGCGGCCATGTTTTGCCCTACTTGTGGGCAGTATACAGTGGCAACAGAGGTGGAGCGTATCGCACCAGAAGGCGATGTAATCTATCCTTTCGCCCATTACCAAATGAGTTATAAGGATACGTTCCTTTATGTAATGGGGAAAAAGTTCATGGATACCGATGGACGTGCTTCCCGTAGGGAGTTTTTCCAATTTATATTCTTGTGGAATGTTGTAATAATCTGTATATTAGCAGTGTTCTTCGCGTTGACTGCTATATTTAAAATAGGCCCTTATTTACTTGGTTTAGCATGGATGATTATCTCGATTTTGGGACTCGTTTCTTTTGTGCCTATGGTTGCACTCTGTGTCCGTCGTCTCCATGATACGGGAAAAGGTAGTGACACATTATTACTATTCTTCGTTCCTTTTGTAGGCCCATTGATCTTATTAGGTTTATTGAGTAAAAAGGGGCAACCCCAGGATAATCAATATGGCAGCGCCTTACAACATATCGTAATCGACAAGCGCTTAGCGTCTATTATGAAAGTATCTCCTACTAGTAGCTCTTTAACAACGAAAGTTCTTATTGCTGTAATCGTAAGTGCTCTTAGCGTTTGTGGTCTTTCCATGCGTTATATGGCACCTTCTGATAAGACCATATCCATGGGGTGGTTCGCGAATGCTGTCGTAGGTGAAGGTAGTGAAGAAGCTGCGGAAACATCGGTAAAAGAATATTTTAATGCCGTTAATAACAAAGATTACGACAAGGCTTTCACTTATGTTATTGATCAAGCTAAAGCTAACCCAACAGAGAAACAAAAGTGGATTGAGTCAATGAAGAATGGTCCTAAGGTAGACGTTGTCTCTTTAGGTGTTTCTCAAGTGAGCCGCGTAGGCAATTTGAAACGCATTACCTTCGAGGCGAACTTGCAAATGACAAAACCTGGTGAAGGTGCCGTAGAAGCGACACATACGAAACGTTATATTTCCCTTTATTGAAGAAAAATGGGGCATGGCATATTGAAGGCTTTTTACAAAAAAAGATCCTAATGATAAATAATTTTTTTCAATCATATAATCTATAGAATTTGCTAGATTTGGTGTGATTTTAAAGCACTTAACAACCGTGTAAAGCTCGTGTAATAGCGTTAACATAAGGGTTCCCTCTTTTGTTAACGCTATTTTTATGTTACAATAGGAGTAACGTATGAAAGCGAGGCTTTCATCAAAATCGATCGGATTATATTGCAAGACCCATTGGATAGGGACGAAGAGAACGTACCCGTCGCGGCTGACATATCTAATGAGGGCAATATACTCATTTGCTATGGCAAATGGTCACAACAACACTAGGAACGGCAAAAATTGATAGCGCATCTTTGCGCCTATTTGACGAGACGCTAGTATTTTAGCGCCTTTTTCTTTGTGTGGCCTCCGTAGCATAGATCAATTCAAGTGATAGGTGAGAAAAGAAACTATGTTAAATAAAATAATGAACAAAATTTTAGGAGGAACTGTGAATACAACAGATAATCAGGTTACTGCACAAGTGAAAGCAGAACCGACAGTAGCAAGAAAGGCTACTCGTGCAGCTGCGGCTGAAGGCGAACAAAAACAGACTCGTCGCCGCACTAATACACGCCGTCCTGCTGGCGAAGGTCGTACTCGTCAACAAGCAACTGGTGAAGGCGAAGGCACAACACGTCAACGCCGTACAAATACTCGTACAAATGCAAATAGTGGTCGTACTAATACGACACGCCGTACAAATACTCGTCGCAATGCCGAGCAAGGTGAAGGTCAAGAACGTACAGAACGTAAACCACGCCAAACTCGTGCACCACGCGGTGAACGTAGTGAAAATACGCGCAACACGCGTACTAATAATACTGGTCGCAATGGCCAAAATGGTCAAAACCGTAACAACAACCGTCCAAATAACCGTTCCACGAACCGCAATCATCAAGAGGAACAAGTGGAATTAGTAGGTCGTACACCAAATGGCGCTAACAAGGGTAAATTCCAAATCATCCCTCTTGGCGGTCTTGGTGAAATCGGTAAACATGACCATCTTCCAATATGAGGACGAAATCATTGTTCTCGACTCTGGTCTTGCGTTCCCTAGTGAAGATATGCTTGGCGTAGATATCGTTATTCCTGATATGAGCTATATCATCGAGAATAAGGATCGCGTGAAAGCTGTCGTAATTACTCATGGTCATGAGGACCATATCGGCTCCTTGGCATACCTTATGAAAGAAATTAACTGTCCAGTATATGCAACAAACCTCGTTTGTGGCTTGATTGAAGGCAAGTTCAAAGAACATAAGGTATCTCCAAAATGTCTTCGCACGATTGCTGCAGGCGATGAAGTTCAAATTGGCTCTGTAAATGTTGGTTTCATCCAAACAAACCACTCCATCCCTGACTCCTGCGCAGTGTACTTCGATACACCAATCGGTACTGTACTTCATACAGGTGACTTTAAAATCGACCAAACGCCAGTTGATGGCCGTTTGATGGATATGCACAAATTTGCTGAGCTCGGCAATAAAGGTGTATTGGCCTTGATGTCCGACTCTACAAACGTTGAAAAACCAGGCACTACAGGTTCTGAAAGCTCTGTAGGTCCTGCTATTAAACAAGCTGTTGGCGAAGCAAAAGGCCGCGTTGTTTTGGCAACATTCGCATCTAACGTATCTCGTATCCAACAAGCTGTTGATGCGGCAGTTATGTTCAACCGTAAGGTTGTCGTTATGGGCCGCAGCATGGTAAATGTTACAGAAATCGCACAAGAACGCGGTTACTTGAACATTCCACCAAATACAATCATCGACGTAGATGTAATGCACAACTATACAGATGACCAAATCATGATCTTAACAACTGGTTCTCAAGGTGAACCGATGGCAGGCTTGTCCCGTATGGCTACAAGCAACCACCGCACTGTAGAATTGGCGCCGAATGACACAGTTATCATCTCTGCTACACCAATTCCAGGTAATGAAGGTGCTGTAGGTAGAACTATCGATAACTTGCTTCGTTTAGGTTGTAATGTAGTCTATGGTAAAGACCGTGGCATCCACGTATCTGGTCATGCGAGCCAAGAAGAGCTTAAAACGATGCTCAATCTTGTTCGCCCAGAATACTTCATTCCAGTTCATGGTGAGTACCGCATGTTGCGCCGTCATGGTGAACTTGGTGTTGCTATGGGCGTAGACCCTAAGAAAGTCCTCATTGGCGACAATGGTCAAATCTTTGAATTTGATAAAGATGGTGGCCGTAAAGGTGGCCGTGTACAAGCTGGCGCTATCTTCGTTGATGGCCTTGGCGTTGGCGACGTAGGTAACATCGTTATTCGTGACCGTCAACAATTGGCACAAGAAGGTATGGTTATCGTTGTAATGGCGATGGACAAAGCTTCTGGTACAATCGTAGCTGGTCCAGACCTCGTATCTCGTGGCTTTTGTATACGTACGCGATGCAGAAGAACTCATGCTTGCTGCAGAGCGTCGAGTAGAACAAGTTCTTGATGATTGCGAAGTTCAACGCATTAAAGACTGGACTACTATTAAGCAAAACGTACGTGACGCGTTGGGTAAATTCTTCTACGATAAAACTCGCCGCCGTCCTATGATCTTGCCGATTATTCAAGACGTATAATCACATACAATACACAAAAAGTACCGCATCGTATGATGTGGTACTTTTGACATTTAAAAATGGGCTTTAAAAACTACTATAAATAGCTATGCTATCGCATTTAGCTACTATATGGGGTATTTGAAGTTACCCTTTTAAACTGTTATAATTAAAAAGATACCAATTAATCTATCTTCTTAAATGTAGAATGGAGATTTATGAAACAAACAAATACAAGAGCGATGGTAGAAACTGCATTTGTATCAACCATTGTTGTAATGTTAACTATAGTAGGGTCTACAGTGCCCTTTCTTAGTTTGCTAGCCACCTTAGTTGCACCATCTGGGATTGCACTGATTGGTATCCGGTGGGGTAGTAAATATAGTTGCGCCGCATCAGTAGTGGCATTTGTACTCGTCTCCCTTTTAGTAGGCCCATTAATGGCAATGGCGACAATCTTGGCATATTCCTTGCCAAGTATCTTCCTTGGTGAAGCTTTCAGAGCGAATTGGTCTTTTGGGAAGCTCATCGTTATACCGGCTATTGCGTTAACTGTAACGAGCCTTATGGGGATTTTTTTATTTCTGCAGGTCTTACATCCTTTGATTTGAGTCAAATTAATCAAATGATTGATGTAGATTTAAAGAATGCTATCATTGAGTCTGTTAAGCAACAGCCTATGACACAAGAACAAATGGATGCATATATTAATCGTTTAGATTTTACGATTCAACAAGCAAAGCGAATGCTTTTAGCGTATTGGTTTGCGGCCAATGCAGTCGTAGTTTATATGTTAGCTAAGCTAGTATCTTATATTGGTGGACGTACAAATAGCGTAATGCGTACGTTGCCGACTATGGATACATGGCGCATGCCGATTTGGGGTGCTGGCGTATTAGCAGTAGGTATTATTCTTGCTTATGGTGAGCAGTATCTAGGCTATACAAACACTATTATTTCAGATGTAGGTCTTAACTTAGCTTTATTTGGTGGTATGGTATGTGGTTTAAATGGTATTACATGCTTACTATCCATCATGAAGTCTTATAATTTAGCGGGCTTTTTCAGATTTATTATTATAGCTCTCTTATATGTGATGAGTCCGATAGCACTCGTTATATACGGTATTTTTGATATGTTTTTAGATATGCGAGCACGTTTCCAAAAACGTAGCTTGTAATAGAAAGGAGGCCGTTATGAAATCCTTTCAACGGAAATGGGAAGGTTTAGAAATTACCATTATCACCGTTATCGTAGTATTGTTATTATTGTTGGCCTATTTAAACTGGGCTGTGGCAATTTTAGCACTAATTATCGTGGTAGCGGCGTATTTGATTAATTACAACACCATTCATAACCGCCGTCGCTTGGCAAGGGAACAGCTTGGGGCGATGATGAAAAACGTCACACAAGCATCTAACTTTGCTTTACAAAACTTGCCAATGGGCATTGCTCTTGTTAATAAACAAGGCACTTTAGTATGGAATAACAGTGTCTTTGCAGACTGGATTAAAGTAGACTGGAATAAACTTCAAAAAATGTCTGCTCTTTTACCAGGCTTCCGCATTGATAAAATCTGGGGTAAATCCGGATATATGACGGAGCAGTACGAAGACAAGCACTTCCAAATCATTTACAAATTTATTGATCCTCGTGATACACGTCCAGAGATTCATAGTGAAGATGAACTGGCTGAACATGCTGTAATGGCGCTATACTTCAAAAACATTACAGAAGTAGAAAAGGCGCGTATTAAGGCTGAAGAGGATCAGCCTGTATGGGGCATGATTCAAATCGACAATTTCGAAGAGTTGACAAAAGGTCTTAGTGACCGCGAATATACAAGCGTTTGGTCCGACATTAACAATATCATCGTAGATGAAATCGACGGCCATGAAGGTTTCGTGCGTAACTTCCAAGATGATATGTACACCTTTGCCATCTCTCGTGGCGCTCTTCGCGCGATGGAGGAAAAGGGTTTTAAAATCCTTGAGAAAATTCGCAAATTGCCTTCTCCGCGTCAGGTGCCAGCTACGATTTCTATCGGTATTAGTGAGAACGTAGGCTCTGTAAAAGATGTGTCTAGTCGTGCTCGCGCAGCCTTAGATATCGCATTAGGTCGCGGTGGTGACCAAGTGTGTATTATGGATGGTGAAAGTACCCGTTTCTTCGGTGGTAATACAGCCGGTGTTGAGAAGAACACACGTGTTCGTGCTCGTGTCGTATCTCAAGCCTTGCATGAGCTCATGATCGACTCTGATAAGATTCTTGTTATGGGTCATCAACGGGAAGACTATGATGCATTAGGTGGCATCATCGGTGTCACCTCTATTGCTCGAGCACTTGGTAAAGACGTACGTGTTGTACTTTCAAAAGAATCGAGTGCTATCGATAAAATGGTGGCCGTTCTCAATGAATCTGAGTTCTGGCAAGAGCATTTTATCACCCTAGAAGGTGCAAAGGTATGGGTAGATGCGAATACGCTCACTATCGTGTGTGATACGCATCGTCAAGAAATGGTAGCAGCCCCAGAGGCGCTTGAAATTTCTGAACGACGCATCGTTATCGACCATCACCGTCGCGCAGCGGACTTTTGTAGAAAACCCATTACTTACGTATTTGGAACCTACTGCATCGTCCACATCTGAGCTCGTTACAGAGCTCGTACAATATGCAGGTGTTCCTGTGAAGCTTTCAAAAGCGGAAGCTACAGGCATCTATGCAGGTATCGTTCTAGATACGAAGAACTTTGTTCAACAAACTGGTGCGCGTACCTTTGAAGCGGCTGCATTCTTGCGCCGTGCAGGGGCGGATATCGAAAAAGGTTAAACAATTATTTATTGAAACCTTCGATTCTGTTCAATTGCGTGCTAAAATAGTATTTGAAGCCAATCGCACTGAAGGGATTGCTATTTCCGTAGCACCTGAAGGTTTGAAAGATATGATGGCATTAGCTGCACAAAGTGCGGATATGCTCATCAGTAATGAAGATATTGAAGCAGCCTTTGTATTGTATTCCTTGAATGACGGCGGTATCGGCGTTAGCGCTCGATCCAAAGGCAAGGTAAACGTACAAGTTGTAATGGAAGCCTTGGGTGGCGGTGGTCACAGAACTGTGGCTGGTGCTCAATTACAAGGTATGACCGTAGAGGAAGCGAAGCAGGCCATTTTGGAGCGTGCTCTAGAAGCCCTTCATTCCGCTGAACAAGAGGAGGAACAACAATGAAAGTAGTATTGTTAGAAGACGTTAAAAAAGTTGGTAAAAAAGGCGAAATCGTTGAAGTTAGCGACGCATATGGTCGTAATGTATTGATTAAAAAAGGTCTTGGCCTTGAAGGTACAACAACGAACGTAAATAACGCGAAACAAAAACAAGACTCCATTGCTCACCATAAAGTAGTAGCGAACGATGAAGCTAAAATCTTGGCAGCTCAATTGACTAAGGTTGAAGTAACTGTAAAAGTTCGCATGGGCGAAGAAGGTCGCGTATTCGGTTCTGTTACTGCAAAAGACATTTCCGATGCAGCTAAAGCTCAGTACAAAGTAGATATCGATAAAAAGAAAATCGAAATCAAAGAACCATTGAAAACATTAGGCGTACATGACGTTTTAGTTCGTGTTCATCCTGAGATTACAAGTACTATCAAGGTTAATGTAGTAGCTGAATAATAGTGTTCACCATGCTCTTTGAGTATGGTGAATTCTTTTATCCATAGTGGTTGTGTGAAGGGGATTATCATGGATGTACGCATTCCACCGCATAATCTAGATGCGGAAAAGGCCGTTTTGGGGGCCTTATTAACCAATGGATCGAACTCGGGCGCTGTTGTTGATACAGTGACGAGCATTCTAAAATCAGAAGACTTTTACCGCGATGCGCATCGTATTATTTATGATGCTATTTTAGAAATCGTGCATGCCAATAAGACGGCAGACTTTATCACTGTTGGTGAAGAGTTAGATCGTCGCAAGCGACTCGATGCGGTAGGTGGTCTTGCTTATATTACATCTCTTGCTAATGAATCGGTGTCCTACAATGTGGAGGAACATGCGAAGATCATTAGCGAGAAAGCTCAGTTGCGCCGCCTTATCGATGCAGGGAATAAAATCGTAGGCATGACGTACGCTGGCGAAGATGAACCAACGACTATCCTCAACAAGGCAGAGCAAATGGTACTAGACGTAAGTGGTCAAACTCAATCTGAATCTTCCTTTGCTCCAATTAGTGAGATCGTATTATCTAACTTAGATAGATTGAACGCATTGCAACAGCATGATGGTGCCATTACAGGGGTTCCAACAGGCTTTAAAGATGTAGACCATGTATTTAATGGTCTACAAAAATCTGACCTCATCCTCGTAGCAGCCCGTCCTGCAATGGGTAAAACGGCTTTCACCTTGAACATCGCCCAAAACGTAACGATGATGTACGACAAGACGGTAGCCTTCTTCTCCCTAGAAATGGGCAAGGAGCAGCTCGTTGCTCGTATTCTGTCCTCCGTGGCAGGCGTGAGCTCTGAAAAACTGCGCCGTGCATACAACATGGACCCTACTGACTGGGAAAAGGTTATTGCTGCAGCGGATCGCATGAGCAAAGCCAAGCTCTTTATCGATGATACACCGGGCCTTACCGTACAAGATATGCGCTCTAAATTGCGCCGTCTTAAGGTGGAACATGGTCTCGATCTCGTTATCGTCGACTATATTCAGTTGATGCAAGGCCGCAACTCCGGCAAGGGCAGCGAGAACCGTCAACAAGAGGTATCTGAAATCTCTCGTAACCTCAAATTGATTGCTCGTGAGTTTAACGTGCCTCTCATTGCCTTGTCTCAGTTGTCTCGTGGTGTTGAAAGCAGACCAGATAAACGGCCTGTACTGTCTGACCTTCGTGAATCTGGTTCCCTCGAACAAGATGCGGATATCGTTATCTTCTTGTACCGCGATAAATATTACGATGAAAACTCCGAAAAAGGGGACAATGCAGAAGTTCTCATTCGTAAACACCGTAATGGTTCCGTTGGTACCGTGGAACTTCGATTTATTGGGGAATTAACACAATTTAAAGACGTGGAATTCCGAGACATGGGGCCGGAACAATAATGAAAACTATCGGTTAGTTCCTATATTGAGGGGCCCCGTGACATAGCTACATTTTAATTAAAAAGAAAGGACTATACTTCTTTGCTCCTCGTAACCTGATGTCGCTGCATAAGTATAGTCCTTTCTTTTTATTATTATAAAAACAAACATATGTTTGAAAATACTCTGTATTTTTGTTATACTAATCATAGAAATTATTCTTCTTGTAATTCTTATAAACTTCAGGTATTTAGCGGTTTGAGGAGGTGTTTGTATGGGTTCAGCTGATACGGATCGAATGTATATGTGCATTGATTTGAAGAGTTTTTACGCGTCTGTGGAGTGCGCCGATTTGGGGCTGGATCCGTTTACGACGCCTTTGGTGGTGGCCGATGGGTCTCGTGGCAAAGGGGCTATTACATTGGCCATTTCACCGGCTTTAAAAAAAGTTAGGCATTAAGAATCGAACGCGTCTCTTTCAGATTCCTCCTCATGTGGAGTATTTGACGGTGAAGCCTCATATGAAACGGTATATGCAGGTGTCTGCTGAGATTTATGGGGTTTTGCTCAAGTATGTGGCACCTGAGGATGTGCATGTGTACTCTATCGATGAGTATTTTATCGATAGTACGCCTTACTTACCGCTTTACAAGAAAACGCCCCGTGAGCTGGCGCAGATGCTATTAGATGCGGTGCTAGAGGCGACCAAGATTTATGCTACCGTTGGAATCGGCACGAATTTATTCCTCGCCAAGGTTGCTCTCGATATTCTCGCAAAACATGCGCCTGATTTTATAGGGTATCTTGATGAAAGCCTCTTTAAAGAGAAAATCTGGTATCATCAGCCCTTGACTGACATTTGGCAGATTGGTAACGGCATAGCCAATCGCTTGCACAAGTATGGCGCGTATGATCTGCATGGTATCACCATGGTTCCAGAGGCTAAGCTATATAAGGAGTTTGGCGTTAACGCCGAACTTATCATTGATCATGCTTGGGGCCGTGAGCCGTGTACGATTGCAGATATCCATGCGTATCGTCCCATTAAGCATTCTATCTCGCATAGTCAGATTTTATTGCGTAACTATACGTACGAAGAGGCGTACGTGCCTATGCGGGAAATGGTAGAGTCCTTGGTACTAGAGCTTTTACAAATCAAAGGGGTTACGAACCATATTCACGTCCATATCGGCTATGCAGATGAAATGGTGCGCTCTACAGGAGGCTCTAAGAAGCTTAAACAATATACAGATTCTCTACAGACGTTGACGGCAGCTGTTATTAAATTATATGAGCAGCATGTCCATAAAAATGAGCTCATCCGTCGTATTGGAATAAGCTTTGAGGATTTAGTAAATCGTTCCGCAATCCCACAAGAGGAGGATTTATTTAGTGCCCTTACGACAGATACAGAGGAAAAGGAGCGCCAAGTACAAGAGGCAATGCTATCCATCAAGGAACAGTTCGGCAAAAACTCTATTCTGCGCGCCTCTAGCTTGCAAGAGGAAGGGACCATGCGCTTTAGAAATACCTTGGTAGGTGGCCATAATGGGGAATAAATAGTGTAATGGATACAATGGCAATTGAACGAAGAACAACAATTGAAATAGATTAGTCGCATAAGGGGAGGTATACATTAATGAAACATCGTATGTCTCGTTTACAACGGGCGAAACAATTTATGCCCTTTGCGGCATTAAAGGGATTTGAGGCTCTATTGGCCGCGGTAGCAAAGCCAAAGGAAGTTCAAATAGAGCTATCAGAGGATCAAATAGATGAGTTAAATAAAATTTTACAAACTATACATTGTGGAGAATGGGTACGAATTGTTTACTACAATAAACAAAGATATACAGAGCTTATAGGGGCGGTTGATATGATTAGTGCGCAAATGCAAATTATATCTGTCCAAGGCATAGATATTCCCTTTAGATCTATTAAGGAATTGAATCTGTATGATATGACAATATAAAGAGTTGTCTTTATATATGGTTTAAGGGCTAGAGTTAAGGTGTGATTCGGTATACAATGATGAAAAGGGTTGTAATTTAATTATATTCTCGTATAAAAATACCCTATATGATTAGCTGTTATATGACTATATATACTCTTTGTATTGTTTTATGAGAAAGGTGGTATCTGTAATGCATGAGGTCATATCATTACTTATCAATCGCTATGATTTTTTCCTCCAGTTGTTATGGGAACATATAGAAATTTCAGTATTAGCTTCTGTTATTGCTACCATCATCGGTGGATTATTGGGTGTGTTTATATACGAATATAAACGGCTAGCTGCGCCCGTTATGGTAGTGGTTAATTTCCTATATACGATTCCATCTATATCGATGTTAGGCCTTTTGTTGTATGTATCGGGTGTTGGTAATACGACCGCTATCATTGCATTGGTTATCTATGCCTTATTACCGATGGTACGAAATACATTTACTGGTCTTAACCAAATTGATCAAGCTATGTGTGAAGCGGGAATTGCGTTAGGACTTACGCGGATTCAACGTTTGTGGAATATAGAGATTCCCTTGGCCATGCCGACTATTATGGCTGGTATACGGACTATGCTCGTTATGACCATTGCCTTGACAGGTATTGCATCCTTTATTGGTGCTGGTGGCTTAGGTGTGGCGATTTATAGGGGGATTACAACAAATCAAAGTGCTTTGACAATTGCAGGCAGTCTACTGATTGCCCTATTAGCTATTACTGTTGATGCTCTCTTTTCTCTAGGTGAAAGAGTAACGCGTATTAGCCCTCATATGAAGCGCTATACGATTATATTTGTGTCGATTATGACGATAATTGCGATGGGTATAGGTGGCTGGGCTATGCATTACCGTCATGTGAAGACCGATGTTATTCATATTGCAACGAAACCTATGACGGAACAGCTTATTTTGGGGAATATCTTAAAAGAATTAATCGAGAAGAAGACTAATTTAACCGTAGAGGTTACAGAAGGTGTCGGTGGTGGTACATCAAATATTCAACCAGCTATGCTTTCTGGCCAATTTGATATATATCCTGAATATACTGGTACGGCTTGGTCTGCTGTACTAAAACGTACGGATACGTATGATGAAAGTCTATTTAATGAGCTTTCACAGGCCTATAAAGAGAAATATAATTTTGAGTGGGTCGGCATGTACGGTTTTAATAATACCTATGGCATAGGGGTGCGTAATGAAATTGCTCAGACTTATGGTGTAAAAACGTATTCTGATCTTGCTCGTATAGCACCATCCCTAACATTAGGAGGGGAATATGATTTCTTTGGACGTGAAGATGGCTATGCTGGATTACAACGCGTGTATGGTATGAGTTTTAAAGCTACTAAAGATATGGATATAGGGCTAAAATATACGGCTATTGGTCGTGATGAGGTGGATGCAATGCCGATATTCACGACTGATGGTCAATTAAGTATTACACCGATTACGGTGTTACAAGATGATAAACATTTATATCCATCTTATATGTCTGGTAATGTGGTGCGTAGCGAAGTATTGATTGCTCATCCTGAACTGCGCCCTGTATTAGAAAGTTTGAATCATACGATTACAGATCAAGAGATGGCGAAGATGAATTACGCCGTTGAAACGGAACATCAACTGCCAGCTGATGTAGCACATAAATTCCTGGTAGAACGAAATTTGATATAAGGTGAATATAGTTAGAACTAAAGTAAATAAAATTTGATATATATTGAATATGATTTTGTATTGACATTTAATCTCCTTTGATGTAATATAAACATATGAACAGATATTCATATAAAGTATCTGATGAAAAAGTTTAAGAACATATCTAAAAAGATATGGCACAAGGTATGTCTAATAAGTATTAGAAATAGATAATGAATTAACTTACAATATAGGATAGGAACTTTCACTATTATCAAAGGAGATATCATGGAAGAAACATTATTGCTGAAGGACTTGAACTGTGCGAACTGCGCAGCAAAAATTGAAGATCGCATCCGCAAAATGGATGGTATTGAATCTGCTAACTTCACAGTAGCAACACATCAATTGCGTTTAACTGGTGAATGGGAAGACCGTGAAGCGTTAAAACGCGATATTCAAGATATTTGTGACTCCATCGAAGAGGGCGTAACAGTAGCTGATTACGAGCGTAAATCTAAAGCGGTTATGGATGACCATGGTCATGATCACGATCACGGCAGTGATGCAGTAACAATTGCAGTTATCGTAGCAGGCTTGTTATTCATGGCCTACGAAGGTTTGACTACAGTTGTGCCGTCCATCGGCTTGCCAGAGTCTATCGAAACTCCAATTTACTATATTGCCTATATTCTTCTTGCGTTCCCTGTATTGCGTATCGCAGGTCGCAATATCTTAAAAGGCCAAGTGTTCGACGAGAACTTCTTGATGTCTATCGCTACATTGGGCGCTATTGCTATCGATGCATTACCCTGAGGCCGTAGGCGTTATCTTGTTCTACCGTATCGGTGAGTTCTTCGAAGAAAAAGCTACAGATCGCAGTCGTACAGAAATCATGAACGCTGTCGATATGCGTCCTCAAGAGGTGCGTGTTGTTGATACATGCTGCGGCGGTGAAATCGTAGTTATGGCTCCTGAAAAGGTTGAGGTAGGCAGTACTATCGAAGTTCGCCCTGGCGATTTAATTCCTTTAGACGGCACAGTGCTTGAAGGTGAAACTCGCGTTAACACAGCGCCTGTAACAGGTGAACCTGTACCGGTTCGCGCTGTACCTGGTACTCAACTTATGTCTGGTTGCATCAATGAATCTGGTCGCATTACGATGCGTGTAGATAAGGTTCTTGAAGAATCCATGGTTACTAAAATTCTTGATGCCGTGGAAAATGCAGCATCTTCTAAACCTAAAATCGACCGCTTCATTACGCGTTTTGCTCGCGTATACACTCCAATCGTTGTATTCCTAGCTCTTGCTGTTGCTATTATCCCATCCCTTATTACAGGTGAATGGCATAAATGGATTTACACAGCCTTAACATTCCTCGTTATTTCTTGTCCATGTGCATTGGTGCTTAGCGTGCCACTTGCATTCTTCTCCGGTATCGGCAATGCGTCTAAACACGGTATCTTGCTTAAAGGTGGTCGTGTTATCGAGGCGTTGGCTAATGTGAAAGCCGTAGCTCTTGATAAAACTGGTACTATCACATCTGGTGAATTTAAAGTACAAAATGTAGAAACTGTAGGCTCTCATGTGAGCAATACTCAATTGTTGTCCATGGCGGCAGCTATCGAAGCCGTTTCTACTCATCCAATCGCAACAAGCATCGTGTCTGAAGCAAAAGAACAAGGCATTACTGTAGAGGCATCCGACTTTGTTCAAGAGTTGGCAGGCGAAGGTATGGTAGGTATGACTGATGGCCAACAAGTTCTTGTTGGTAACCGTCGTCTTATGGAACGCTATGCGGTTCAAGGCTATCCAACAGAACCTGCTGAATATGGCACAGAAGTTCTTGTCGCAGAAGGTAATACATACCTTGGTCGTATTATCATCGCCGATGAAGCTCGTCCAGACTCTGCTGAAGCGATTGCTGATCTTAATGGTCAAGACATTAAAACTGTTATGCTTACAGGTGATGCTGAAGCAAGTGCAAATTACATCGCTAAAGAAACTGGTGTAAGTGCTGTTCGCGCTCAATTGTTGCCACAAGATAAATTATCTGTAGTACAAGATATTCGCTCTGAATATGGTCCAACTATGTTCGTAGGGGACGGTATCAACGATGCTCCAGTACTTGCTGGTGCTGATGTTGGTGGCGCGATGGGTAGCGGTGCTGATGCGGCTATCGAAGCGGCAGACGTTGTATTCATGCGTCCGTCCTTGACTGCTATTGCACATATCCTTGACTTGTCCAAAGCGACATTGCGTGTAGCATGGCAAAACGTAGTATTCGCTATTGCTGTAAAAATCCTTATCATGGCGCTTGGCCTCATGGGCTATGCATCCATGTGGTGGGCCGTATTTGGTGATACTGGCGTATCCATCCTTTGTATCTTGAACTCTGTTCGTATCTTGCGCCGCAATTAGGTGAAAGCAGAGTTTATAGCTCTGTAGAGGAACGAAATAAATTACATTATCCTGATCTGAATGATTAGGGCCGATATAAATAACCTCTAGGTTAGTAACTAACTAACTTAGAGGTTATTTTATTATTGTCTTTAGACTGGTTCGCGACGTAGTCGCGAATCATAAAACCACCCGCTATGCGGGTGCGGCAACGAAAGTTATACAAAAAAATCACCTTGCTTAAGTATAATGTAGGTGTTCAAGCCGCATTATATACAAAAGAAAGGTGATTTTATATGGCAACAAAGACACAGAGCCTTGCGCACACAAAATGGTTATGCAAATACCACATAGTATTTACACCTAAGTATAGACGTAAAGTTATATATAATCAATACAGAAATAGTTTACGTGAAATACTGAGACGTTTATGTGAATATAAGGGCGTCAAGATTATAGAGGGGGAGCTTATGGCAGATCATGTGCATATGCTAGTGTTAATTCCACCTAAAATATCAGTTTCATCTTTTATGGGATATCTAAAGGGTAAAAGTGCGCTAATGATGTTCGATAAACACGCAAACTTAAAGTATAAATTTGGAAATAGACACTTTTGGTCCGAGGGATATTATGTAAGTACGGTAGGATTAAATGAAGCTACCGTAAAAAAATATATACGTGAGCAAGAGTTACATGACCAAATGAAAGATAAACTTAGTGTAAAAGAATATGAGGACCCTTTTAAGGGTAGCAAGTAATACATATCCCCTTTAAGGGGACCGTTACGAGTCAATGGCTATGCGGCTTGAACGTAGTGAAAGCCAGCGCCTTTAGACGCTGGCCTAGTACTACGGGCTTATAGCCCGTGAGCAAACCACCCGTTTTACGGGTGGTTCTGATTGCGTGGATTAAACATTTAAGATACTTTTACTATATACATTTGTACATCATAAATAGACATAAAACTGTATATGTATGTTCTAGATACACAAAACTTTCACAATTGAATTGAATAATAGCTATAAAATAGTATATAATTTATTAGATGATTACTATAAGTTCGTTGGAAGGAGGGATAGCATGATTACGGTGTACAAACACATAGAAGAAGAGTTAGTTTCAGACTGCACTGTATCAGATGCCACAAAGGTTCTTGGGTAAATTTGGTGAACCCAGACCCCGATGAATTATCCCTTATCAATATTTTGACAGAAATTCCAACGGACGTTTTAAAGACCGCCCTCGATATGGAAGAACGTTCTCACGTGGAGTTAGAGGACAATTATATCTTTGTTGTTATCAATATTCCAGTTGTTCGCGGTAACGATATGTACGATACAGTGCCGCTTGGTATCTTCTTGACGCCGGACTTCTTTATTACGGTCTGCCTCGAAGAATCTGAAGTGTTGTATCCGTTTATTTCCAATCAGATTTCTACGTTCTATACGTTTAAAAAGACCCGTTTCTTGTTCCAAATCTTGTACCGCACAGCGACTATGTTCTTGCGTTACTTGCAACAAATCAATCGTCGTACAGACGACATTGAAGTTCAATTGCGTCATACCACAAAAAATAAAGACTTCTTCCAATTGTTGGAATTACAGAAATCCATGACATACTTTACCTCTGCATTGCGCACGAATGGTACAGTTATGGAGCGTTTATTGCGCTTGCGTGGTCATAGCTCTTATAGACATTTGCTCAAAATGTACGAAGAGGATGAGGATTTACTAGAGGACGTTATCATCGAGAATAAACAGGCCATGGAAATGGTTGAAATGTACTCCAATATCTTGATGAACATGATGAACGCCTTCACGTCTATCATCTCTAACAACCTCAACATGGTTATGAAAATGTTGGCAACCTTAACGATTACTATGGCCGTGCCAACAATCATATTCAGCTTGTGGGGGACAAACGTACACTTGCCATTTGAAGATGATCCAAATGGGTTTGCCAAGGTAATCGGTATCTCGCTTATTTGCTCTGCTATCGCCATCTTTGGTATGTGGAAAAAAGATTTGTTCTAATCACTAAATACACATGAAAAAAGCTGGCAATGAGCCAGCTTTTTTGCTTGCTTAACTATTACGTTATTGCTTATTATTGGACCAATCTGATATAATAGTACCGTTATGGAGAGGTGTCCGAGTGGTTTAAGGAGCTGGTCTTGAAAACCAGTGACTCCGCAAGGGGCCGTGGGTTCGAATCCCACCCTCTCCGCCATTCAATTTTAGATATTAATATACTTGGTAAGGCAATTGGAGCCCGTGCCTTGTATAAGTACTATAAAGAACCCTTTATCTAATCGGTAGAGGGTTCTTATTATATATTAGAGTATGATAACATATGTCAATATCTGTTTAATAGCTTTGCCTAAAATTATCTATAGGTTCTATTATTGACGATGTTTAATATGTCTTTTATACTTATAGTATCAAAAGCAGTATTACTGGTCATTTGACCGACCGCTTGGCTATTGCCACTCTGAGTCGGGCGACTAGTAGTACTGCTTTTTTGTATGCTTTATTAATAGATGACCTTAACTTTTGTTAATAACTTAATGAGGTATATTTCGGCTTATAGGACAAAAAGAGTGTGTAAAAATCCTTATAACACTAGATATTTACTAGTGTTATAAGGGTTTAATCTTTTTCTGGAGAAGTTTGAGGGTGGACAAAAAGTGTGGGTGAAAACATCAATTAACCCTTGTAATTACTGACTAAAATGAGGTTATATCTTCCTATATATAAACAAATATGGAGGAAGAGTTTATGCGACAAATAAAATGTCCTGATTGTAATGAAAAATGTATTAAACATGGTGTTTTAAAATCTGGTTCTCAGCGTTGGTTTTGCAAACATTGTAAGGTGGCATTTACCGTTAAAATTAATAATTTAAGTAAAGAGTTAAACCTATTCTTGAATTGGTTATTCAGTACCGATATTCAAGCTGATATGACTGGTAAAGGTCGTACATTTAGGCGTAAAACTGCTAAATTTTGGTCCATATGGCCATTGCCACCAAAAGTGGAAGAAGTACATGATGTGGTATATCTTGATGGAATTTACTTATCTAGGAATTTATGTGTGTTGATTTGTTGCAATGATACTTATGTTCTAGGATGGTATGTCTGCCGTTATGAGCATGCTAGAGCTTGGCAGTGCTTAATGGAACGGATTGTTGAACCTAAAGTCGTTGTGTCTGATGGTGCTAATGGTTTACCTAAAGCATTACGAAAAGTTTGGCCTCATAGTAGCCACCAAAGATGCCTATTTCATATTTTTTGTTAGGTTAAACGATATACGACAAGTAGACCTAAAACGTTAGCTGGGAAGGACCTTTATAGTCTTGCCAAAGCTTTTATTTAATGTGAAAACAATGGATCAAGCCTTTATATGGATTAATGAGCTTTCAGCGTGGCGCATGACATATTCTGATTTTTTACGAGAAATGACGATTGATGAATTCGGAAACAAACGCTCTACACATGAGCGTTTACTTAAAGCTGAATCATCATTATGGCGCCTGATTAGGCAACAAACTTTATTTACATTTTTGGAATGCATTGATATTACAGTACCTACAACAAATAATCGAATTGAAGGTGGAGTAAATGCTCAACTAAGAAGTATGTTACGGGATCATAGGGGCCTTTCACTTGGAAGAAGACTAAAAGCGGTCTATTGGTGGTGCTATATGCACTCACCAAGACCGCTTTCTATTTCAGATATATTAAATTGTATGCCTACAGATGAATCGATTGCTGCTATCTACAAACGGTTATCTGATTATTGCCAAATAGATCGTTCAATCCCTCAATGGGGTGATGCTCCTGTTTGGAATGAGCTACATATGTCTACAGATTTTCCAACTTATTGGGATTAGTTACACACACTTTTTCTCCTATAACCCTCAAAAGAATGAGGCATCGACTATAATCGGTGTCTCATTTTTATCGTCTAGTTGCCAACCCATTTTCAGATGAGATATTAATAGGTCGAGGTATTACCTCTAGAATTAATATATTCCCTCGTGCTATATTACATATGAGTAGTATTTTTACGTTCATATGTATAAGGAGATACTCTATGTTTAACTTTTATAGTGAGTTATTATTACGTTTACAGAAACAATTTGTATCCGAACATGAATCTGATTTCAAATCTATTGAGGATTTGTTAGAAGCATTTATGACTCAATATAATCGTGGTGATTTTTAATAATACGATAGAAATGAAATTACGTGATTTATATGAGGCTGCAGAAGAGGCTGATACGAATGAGAAATCAAGGAAGTTATACAATGAAATCCTTGCATTATGTCCTGATGAAGTAGATGCTAAACGAGAACTCATAGCCCTTGAGTTACATCCAAGCTTTCAAATTTATCAGTTGAAACAGCTAGTAGAATCGTTGAAAAAACCAAAGAAAATAGATTGGAATATAATAGAGACGCGTCCTTATATGCGTTGCCTCATCGACATGGGGATGATATATTTAGAATATAATATGTATAATGATGCGATTGCCTGCTTTACGCCAGTTTTTCACGGAGACAAGCAAGATCATTCGGGATTTCTTGTGTATATGATGGTTGCTTGTTGTGGCGCTGCCAACTGGGATCGCGGCCGCAAGGTATATCAGCGATATCTTGCATGTTGCGATGATATACAAAATGCATTTAATCAGGCTCCGAATATCATGTTGCCTATGCATATGCTGTATATTCTATTGGCTTTGCAGTGTGGTGAAAGCAAGATAGCCCATGATGTATTAGCAGATCTTGTTGATGAATATGAAGATATTGATTGGTTATTACAAGATGCAACGCGCTGGAACGATTTTGTAGAAGATCATTTAGAGGCTATTATGTATATGGTAGACCAAGTGAGCAACATAGATTCTGACCCACGAGAATTAATAAGCTTATATACTGCTATCTCATTTTTACCAACTCAATTAGTAAATTTTGAAAGTCCACTATGGCAGACTCTATATGATGAGTATGAACGTGTTACCGGTCGAACTGTTATAAATCGGTACTCTGATGATAGTTATATGGGAAAACGCGAGTCCGCTCATATGAGCCCCGTAGAGGTTGCTAAAGGTGGGGCTTTGCGTGGAAATCCGGTATATGACAATATACGGTTCGGTGCACAAATTACACTTTCACAAGCCGGCCTATACACAGTAGATGATTTTAAAACAATTACTAAACAAGAAGTATTGATGCTACCGGGCATTGGTAAAAAAACAGTGGAACAACTAGAGCATAATGGTGTTATATTTAAAGCCTAAGATGTGACTTGAATTTAATAGCGATCCTAGGATAACGAAGGGCTATTTGTCTTTTTCATAATTAATATAATCCCTTTGATGAGTATCTTGGTACTGATCAAGGGGATTTTAAATTACTACAGGGTTGTACTAATTTTTTTGTCCTATAACCCTAAACTTCCAAACTACTATCGTGTAGACCTTACATATCAATTCTAATTTACAAACTAAAAAGGACAGTTGATGAGAATCAACTGTCTTTTTTATATGCCCAGATTCTGTTAGTTTGCCTAGATTCTGTTAATATGTCTAGATTCTTTTCGTATACTTATATTCTTTTTGGGCATGAATATATATATATATATATGCGTAAATTATATCACAACATTCTCATATATATCTTGTATTTTATGGGGTATGTATCTGCTATATATTATATTCAGTTCTAATATAGTTATTGAAATTATCATAATTGGAGTTATAGATGAAGATGCATATAACTTCTCTATTATATAGGTATTGGGCTTTATCATCTTGTTATCAGAGTTTGGTAGTATCCAATTTTATAGTTTTGAGAGATATTTGAGGTTTATAGAATGAGAGGTTGAGCACATGAAAGAAAGCAATATTGAGTTATTGCGCATTGTTTCGATGGTGCTGATTATTATGCACCATTTCACTGTGCATGGAACATTTCCCTTTACGCAGGAGTTAACATTTAATAAGGTATTCCTCCAGGTCTTTGGGCTTGGTGGCAAGGCTGGTGTAGTGGCTTTTGTTATGATAACAGGGTATTTCATGATTTCCAGTAGTTTTAAGCTACATAAGTTTGGGAAGCTAGTAGGGCAGATATGGTTTTATAGTATAGCTATGCTCGGTGTGGCTATGGGATTAGGGCTCGATACAGTAGCCTCAAGGAACATGATGTTAGCACTACTACCGATTGGTGCTATGAGCTGGTTCGCCCAGAACTTTTTAGTCCTCTATTTACTAACGCCTCTTATCAATCGGGTGCTACATTGGCTACAGCATACATACTACGTTATACTCTTAGTGCTTTCCACAGTGATATGGTTCTTAATACCAACAGCACTTAACCTTTGGCCAAATTTACTGCACACCACCTTTGGTTTTAAACATATTTTCTCCTTCATTGTATTTTATTCAATGGGGGCGTACATCAAATTATATGGGTCCTCTATTAAATTATTTGGATCTCATATAACACAAAAAACGGGTATTATCCTGAGTGCTGTTGGCATCTTAGGCGCCTTCGGAGGGGATATTCTCGTAGATATACTGGCTACGACCGACCCAGCGTATATGAAACAGATTTTCTATTTTACCCAAAATGACTATGGCTTCTTCCAGCTACTACTTGGCATAGGTTTATTTATTATTTTCTTGAAAGCAAAGATCACCTATCGTCCTTGGATTAATACGGTAGCATCGACTACCTTTGGTATTTACTTACTGTACGATAATAAGCTGTTCCTTCACCATATGTGGGACAATATATTCAGTATTTATCAGTATTACGATTCTGTCTTATTACCATTATATGCAATTCTTGTAGTGGCACTCATTTTCATAGTTGGCATGGTGGTAGACTATATGCGGTTAGCTTTCATAGAAAAACCTATTATGAAACGCATTACGTTGTACATTGAAAGTAGTCAATCGTGGATGGAGAAGAAGGTGCCCTTTTAATGCGAATCTCACCGTTTTTTGGTATAATAAACAAGTATTCCAACGATAAAACGGGGGTAATTTTAATGCGTAAATTCTTATATATGTTAGCGGCTCTACTCGTGTTGATCGGCATTAATACTCGTGATGTAGAAGCTCGTAAAGATGTATATGCTACGACGTACCACGGCAATAGCTGGTATGTAGACCAAGACTCTGTAAAACGAGTGGGGGATATCCTCAACTTTACAGTGTATACAACGGCTGGTTTGAGTTATAAAGTAACATCTGGCAATGATGACTACTACAATGCAGATGTATATTACAATAACGATAAACTCGTAAGCGATAAAGGCCAATCCCTATGGAAATCCCCAGGCATGATGGCGGCTATGCGTGTGGCGCGTAAATAAAGATAAAAAGATAAGAGGCAGTGACTCGGTCACTGCCTCTTGGTTTATAATACAACATATTAGTATCGTTTATCCGTATTTGACGATATATGATATAAACCCTATAATATAAACAGATAGCCAAGCGAGTAGATCCGTCGGGCTCATCTCACAGTTACAAAAAATTGATGAAATGGCCTTTCAGTTATCCAGTTACTGGTAACGAAGGGCTATTTGTCTTTTCCAAGACAAATAAGCGCCACAAGTGCTCCAAAGGCAATGACAACTGTCATTGCTTCTAGAATTATCATGATTAACTCATAATCACTCATAGACACCCCTCCCTTCATTAACGAAGAGAGGCCCAACCTCGCCGGCTATCCTAAGTCCATTATATGGCGAACATATAAGCGAATCAATAAGAATCTATAAATAGAAATATACAAAAAAATATATACGTATACGTTAGCAGTAACTATAGTTAGGCTTATAGGACAAAAAAAGTGTGTAAAAAACCCTTATGACACTAGATATTTACTAGTGTTATAAGGGTTTAATCTTTTTCTGGAGAAGTTTGAGGGTGGACAAAAAAAGTGTGGGTGAAAAACATCAATTAACCCTTGTAATTACTGACTAAAAATGAGGTTATATCTTCCTATATATAAACAAATATGGAGGAAGAGTTTATGCGACAAATAAAAATGTCCTGATTGTAATGAAAAATGTATTAAACATGGTGTTTTTAAAAATCTGGTTCTCAGCGTTGGTTTTTGCAAACATTGTAAGGTGGCATTTACCGTTAAAATTAATAATTTAAGTAAAGAGTTAAACCTATTCTTGAATTGGTTATTCAGTACCGATATTCAAGCTGATATGACTGGTAAAGGTCGTACATTTAGGCGTAAAACTGCTAAATTTTGGTCCATATGGCCATTGCCACCAAAAGTGGAAGAAGTACATGATGTGGTATATCTTGATGGAATTTACTTATCTAGGAATTTATGTGTGTTGATTTGTTGCAATGATACTTATGTTCTAGGATGGTATGTCTGCCGTTATGAGCATGCTAGAGCTTGGCAGTGCTTAATGGAACGGATTGTTGAACCTAAAGTCGTTGTGTCTGATGGTGCTAATGGTTTACCTAAAGCATTACGGAAAGTTTGGCCTCATAGTAGCCACCAAAGATGCCTATTTCATATTTTTTGTCAGGTTAGACGATATACGACAAGTAGACCTAAAACGTTAGCTGGGAAGGACCTTTATAGTCTTGCCAAAGCTTTATTTAATGTGAAAACAATGGATCAAGTCTTTATATGGATTAATGAACTTTCAGCGTGGCGCATGACATATTCTGATTTTTTACGAGAAATGACGATTGATGAATTTGGAAACAAACGCTCTACACATGAGTGTTTGCTTAAAGCTGAATCATCATTATGGCGCCTGATTAGGCAACAAACTTTATTTACATTTTTGGAATGCATTGATATTACAGTACCTACAACAAATAATCGTATTGAAGGTGGAGTAAATGCTCAACTAAGAAGTATGTTACGGGCTCATAGGGGCCTTTCACTTGAAAGAAGACTAAAAGCGGTCTATTGGTGGTGCTATATGCACTCACCAAGACCGCTTTCTATTTCAGATATATTAAATTGTATGCCTACAGATGAATCGATTGCTGCTATCTACAAACGGTTATCTGATTATTGCCAAATAGATCGTTCAACCCCTCAATGGGGTGATGATCCTGTTTGGAATGAGCTACATATGTCTACAGATTTTCCAACTTATTGGGATTAGTCACACACACTTTTTGTCCTATAACCCTTTTTATTGCAATTCAAGGAGTAAAAAAATTACTTATAATGGAAGAACTGTTTATCAAGAACCTTAAGCTTTTGCATTTACTCATTTAAACATTTGTAAAATGTGGAAAGGACAGGCTCCTCGAGGTTATAATGGAGTAAGATAGAATTGCACCATATATCTGGTAAAGATCCAGGTTCCTTACTAGAAATAAGATCAGGTTTACATGATAAAATTACTAGGTAGTTACATTTTTTTGTTACAAAAAGTTTTCGTAGAGACAAAACCCAAGCTCCAGCGTACGATAAATTTCGTGAGGGTTATCGGAAAAACGTAAGTTGTATCAGGGTTTATAATCCCATAAGATCCTGAAATAATTTTCAGTTGACCTTACAGATTCCTGAGGGTGTAGTTTTCAAGGATGTAGATGGTAACAAATACTCTTTAAGGAATACACATATAGGACATAATCCTGAAGATGCTGTTTCTTATTGGAATCGTTGTGGTCGTTATCATGGAGCCAAGTCTCAGGTAGTGCGGAAATGGATGCTTGACTCCAATAATTACCGATTGGAATATGAACTAGGCAATTGTTCTCGTGGAGTGAAAAGTAAAGAACGTTATAAAAATCCCCGTAAACCTAAAAACGGTAAGCTACCTAAAGGTTGTTAATCTAAGAAGGATAAATTATGTATTTAGATCAAGTAAATTATGAATTGAACAAAAAAATCAATGATTTTGTATGTAACTCAAATGATGCTACTACGCCGGATGAAAGCATTGATATTCTGAATCAAGCATGGGAACTTTTACCTAAACCAGCCACTCAATTCGTTGAACCTACTTCGGCAATCGCCTGTGGTATTTCAGAAAATTATAAAAAATTAGGCGATTATCAAAAAGCCCTTGAGTGGATGTTAATTGCGCTTGAGGCACGAAAAGATGAACCTGCAGCAGGTGTGTTTATATGGACAGGAATCGTTTATTATGAACTAGGTGATATGGAAAATGCCTATAAATATTTTGACCTAACTTATAATGAGCTACGTTACACACCTTTCTCTATGGAAGACAAAAAATATTGGCAATTTTATAAGCAACGTAAAGAAGAATTAAATCCTAAGAAAAAAACCAAAAAGTAAGATTCGATATCTTCATACGACCTCAAAACCTCCTTCGTGGTCGTATGAAATGTTTGTTCTTTAACAATCTCATTACTAGTCTGCATGAAGGTCGTTTGGGATGGCAGATATATCTATATCTACACAAATCCCGATAGCTACGAACCCTTGACACAGGTACACAACAGGATCAACGAAAACTGCCAACAACCCACTACTTCCAAAGAATTGAAAGCTGCTGATAAATTAATTTCTGAACTGAAAGATAACTCACAAATTATGTCATTAGCAAAAGATCAGCTTAAAAAGGCTCTGACTGATTTTGAAGGTGATTTAAATAAGCCAAAAAGTACACTAGGAAAAAGGATATAGCTAAAAGAGAAATTGAAAAATTTAGGAAAATGCCAGGGAAATGTTAATGAGGTAATTATGGATATCACATCATTCTTAAAAACAGGTATATTTAAAGATTTGTCTGTAGGTATGTCATATAGTAATTTTCAAAAGTTAAAACAATTCAAACATTCATCTAAATGGTTATACGATGACGATAATATAGAAAGTGGTTTTTTTCTATTTTTTTGGAAGGGATTAGAAATTGGTTTTAAGGATGAAGCTATTTATTTACTATCAATAGATCCTTATTTTTAAAGGTGTAACTATTGCTAAAAAAATATAAAATTAATAGGGAATTAACTATTGAAAAGTTTGTAAAATATTTGTTTTTGGCCGATATTAAATGGAAATTTGTATCAAGGGAGGAGTGGGAACATGAGTGTGAGATAAAAACAGAAGGAGGAGTTTCTATTATTTTCACATTTGAATTAGATGGTGTAAGAATCTCTAAATTTTTAGTCTCATAAAAATAAACGTAATTAGGTCAAGCCTTCCCCGCAAGGTCCCCTTTTTTTCAAATACAAAAAAAAGCTAAAATCTAAATCTTTCAACTATTTAGAAGTTTTATATTGCTCATTAATTTATGCAAAACTAACAACAAGCGTAGGTCTGTTCTAGCAAGTCGAAGCCCGCACAAAACCTTCAGTTCTGATGTAGGGTATGTGCGGTACGCACGAATCCTTGGCACAAGTACGCAACTGGACCAACGAAGACGGAGAAAGCGGCCAACAAGCCCACTACTTCCACTGTTACCAAACCGACATCCCGCGTGAGATGACCGATAAAGACGGCAATTTACTGTGGTTCGGCAACTACACCGACTGGGATCATTTGAAAGAGGAAACTAAGGTAACGGATAGCTCATATCATCCCTTTCGCCTGCAAAACCAGAATGCCGACCGCGAGACGGGTTGCATTACAACTTCTTTAGGTATTACGAGCCTGATGCGGGTCGGTTTGTGAATCAGGATCCGATTGGGTTGTTTGGTGGGGATAATCTGTATCAGTTTGCACCTAATATACAGGCTTGGGTTGACCCGTTAGGATTAGCTACTCGACCTAATAATGGGAAATACTATATTTTCTTTAGACATAAGTTAGATTCAGGAATTAGATATTCAAGTAATGCTGTGCAATTTAATGATGCAAATAAGGCATTTATTAAAAATGAAATCTAACTCATCATTTAAACGGGATATGCTTAATCGTTATCCTGAATTAAAAGAATAGATGAAATCTGGAGATATGAGTTCAAGTCCCAATTGGGGAAAAGGTAAAAATAAACAGGGACTAACGTGGCATTATCATGAGGATACAAAAAGGTTGGTACTGGTTGATTATAATGACCATAGAAGAAACCATGGTCTATATTACCCACAAAGAAAAGGCGGAAGAAGTATATGTGGGAGGTGGTAGACCAGGCCGACGAGGAAAATTAAACGGCCGCACTGGTCAACCATTAGGTAAATGTTAATTTAACAATAAGAAGGAACAAAAAATGAATTTAAATAAATTTTATAGAAGAAAAATTAGTGTATCAGATGTTATTGATTGTGCTAGATTATTCAATGATGATGACACTGATAAATTTGCCAAATTTCCATATATATATATTTCTTCTGATGAAGATGAGAGTATTCTTGATTTAGAGACGGTTTGTTATTTGGATAATGGTCCAAAAATAATAGATGGAAAAAGAAGTTTTTTTCCTGATTTTGTAAATGAGAATGGATTGGATATTTTATGTAGTGGAGATGTATTTATGGATGTTTACGATGACTTAGATGAACGGTATCCAAATTTTTACAAAAGATCAATTTATTGATGCTCTAAATTATTATATGGATAATGATGATTACATTGAATTTTTAAAATCTATATTTAGGTATTATTTTCAGATTTCTTCTCTACGATTATGGTTATATTAGCGTAAGAAAACTTATCTACATTACAATCTGATACGTTACTATAAGCCTCAAACTAGGCAGTTTGTTTAATCAGGAGTTGATTGGGTTGTTGAGTAGAAATAACCTTTTTTTCAGACTACCTTAATATTTTTTTATTAAAGTCGTCTGAAACATTTGTTCTTTAAATAAACAATCTACAAATATACTTGCGCTGCACCAATTTCTAAAAAGTAATAGTAAGAAAGGAAAAAAATGATGACTCTTTATCAAATATACTCTGCTGTTGATAATGAAGAAGCGTATGTGGACTTAAAAACAGGATGATAGAAAAAAATTGTAGAATTTATTAATTACAATAAAGGTAATTATACAGATGAAGCAGTTTTTATAGCTCAGAGTGGATATACCTCCAAAAAAATATTTCTAATACAGATTATATTCAAACAATTCCTAAGATGTTATTGTTCTCTGAAACTTTCATTAATAAATTGGCTGATAAATTAAAAAAATGAATTAGATTTTTTTCCAGCTAAACTTAGAATCAAGAATGATGAATTTAAAGTTTTTTTCTTGGAAAAAAATTAAATTAACTGCTAGATTAGTAGATATGGAAAAAAATCAAATTTCTATGAAATAGATGGAGAGAAGTTTATTGATTATCCACCTATATTTTTTTAGAAAATATATCTGGTTTTTGAGTTTTTGTGCAAAAGATATAAATGATGATTTAATTTGGGCTTTTTCTGATAAATTCAAAGAATTAGTTGTTAGTAATAATTTGAAGATGGAATTTCTTCCTTTAACATGAAATACTCTGTAAGCAAGTTATAGCAAACCGTAGCCCGTACGAAACCTCCGATCCTGACTTAGGGCATGAACAGTACGCACGAATCCTTGGCACAGGTACGCAACTGGACCAACGAAGAGGACCATTAATCCAAACATCTCAAGTACAAGTCATATTCAATAAAGTTGGTCAATTAGTTTCAATTCGGGGGAAATTTAAATGAATAAAAAGTATAAAGTCAGTCCTGAATATATCAGACTTTTTCTTGGACTATTACACGAAGGTATAGATAGCAAACTTGAAGACTTATCAGGTCTGAATTTGGTTAATCGAGATAGCGTAAAGAGATTAGTCAAAGAATATCTGTACCCCGAGTATCAAAATTTTACAATATCAACCCAATTCAGAATTAAAGAAAGTTTGAGATTTGGATTAAATTTCTGGACAGAAGAACGACTACATGATCAATTTCCTAGTACCGACGCAGCCTTTGAAATACCTCAACAAATGACCGCTAAAGAACTTTATAAGCAAATTTGGGATGATATGTTTAATAATGAAGATATCACTATTTCTGATATAACAAAATATCAGGAATCGAACCAAAATTAGCAATCCGTAGCCCGTACGAAATCTCCAATCCCGACGTAAAGTGTGCGTGGTACACACGCATGTGGCTTCTGCTTCTCAGACAGCCTCAAAGAGGAACTCGGATTCGTTTGGGACGGCAGCCATTTACCGCAAGAAATCCAACCGGACGGCAGATATATCTATATCAACACCGACCAAGACAGCTACGGACCGCTGGCGCAGGTACGCAACTGGACCAACGAAGACGGAGAAAGCCGCCAACAAACCCACTACTTCCACTGCGACCAAATCGGCATCCCACGCGAGATGGCCGATAAGGACGGCAATTTACTGTGGTTCGGCAACTATACCGGCTGGGGTCGTCTGAAAGAGGAAACCAAGGTAACGGATAGCGCATACCAGCCGTTCCGCCTGCAAAACCAGTATGCCGACCTTGAAACAGGACTGTATTACAACTTCTTTAGGTATTATGAGCCTGAGGCCGGTCGGTTTGTGAATCAGGACCCGATTGGGTTGTGGGGTGGAGGGAATCTATATGTGTTTGCACCGAATAGTCAAATATTTATTGATCCCTTTGGTTTGTGGTATTGGAACAAGATTTTAGGTACAGCACAAAAAACAGGGACAACAGGACATAGAATGGTGTCGATAATATATGCACACTTATATGCAATGAATCCAAAAGTAAAAAGAGTTACCTTGGATTTAGGATACAAAAGATTATTAGGAGCAGGAAATTTTAAATGGAGACCAAGACCTGATGTAGGTGTGTTATACAAGGATGGAAGCGTCAGAGCAATTGAAGTTGCGCCTAAAACAGATAAGTGTAGCAAACTAAAAAGCACGAAATGATAATTTCCAAAGAGGAAAAAAATAAAACGGAAACCAACAAAAAGTTTCTATGATTGTCGTTCGATTACATAAATTATTGAGAAGGAAATAAAATGATTTTTTAAAAAAACTAAAGGAGAGAAATTTAAAAAAATTTCTCTATAACTCTTTTAAAAAGAAACGATATTAACAATTTCTCAAATACAGATAATTGGTTTTTAGAAAATATAATTCAAATTGATAAATTATACATAAATGAATTTAACTTAAGACTAGATGATATCGATATAAATTTTTGGAAACTATCAATCTAGTTCGATAGAAAATACCTTAAAAAATGAAACAGAAAAAAATTTATCATTCTTTTTCAGCTCAAGCAAAAAAATAGATAAAATTTTTAATCCTGTACGACAATCCTTTTTTTGAATCAATTAGATTTAAATTCTAATAATGTATATGAAGCAAAATTTATAATTATGTGCCCATATAAATATAAAGAGTTGTTAGTAAATTTTTATTACTAATAATGTAAATCTTGATGCTTGGGATTATGGCTACGGTATGGGATTACTAGAAAACCAAACACTTGATGGTTCTAAAATTAAATCCACAATATTCTCAAACGAAAATATACCATTGTTTGCAGAAAAAATATGGGACAACCTGTTATTAACAAATGGTTCATTAGCCGAAAAAGGTTTTGTTAAAGATATTTATGAACTTAATATTCTAAATCATAAACAGGCTGAAAATATTAATTTGACAAGTTTCTTAAATAGAGGAATTGGAAGTTATTCTATAAAAAATGAAAAATATATTTGGACATTGAACTTTACTGAAATTGATTCAGTAAAAAGTGTACTTAGTTCAACCCCTTTCCTGCTTTCAATGACGAAAGAATAATATTACTGGCCTTCGGCAATATGGCAGCAAGCCGTAGCCCGCATAAAACCACCAATCACGACGTAGTGTGTGTGCGGTACGCACGAATGCAGTTTCCGCTTTTCAGACGGCCTCGAATAAGAAACAAGGCTGCATTACAACTTCTTCAGGTATTATGAGCCAGACGCGAGTCGGTTTGTGAACCAGGATCCGATTGGGTTGATGTATGGGAATAGCCTGTATGCTTTTTGCGTCGAAAACGCAGGAGTGGGTTGATCCGCTCGGATTATTTAATGCTCCAGGTGCCTGTAATAATTCATGTGATAATGATTCCTTAGATTGGACTTCTCATGGAGGAAAACATGTTCCCCTAAAAATTCATCCTGGTCTAAAATCCGAAAAAGCTACAAAAAAATGGTGAATCTGCAAAATATAAACCTGAAATTCATATTGAATCAATAGAAAGAACAGCTTGGACAAAAGGAACTCCAGTTTTATCATTTGGTAAAAACGTACATTATAAAGTATATGATGCCGGAAAAATTATTGGTGCATCAGAAGGGATAGACACACCATACATACGAGTTGAATGCTCTCAAGGAGTAATACATGGACATCCAATTACAAAAAAAGAATACTTGAAAAGATTAGGAGCAATTTGAAATGGAACCTAAAAATTGACTTTTAAAGATGGCATTATTACTTATGAAAATTTATTTTGGTTATTCAATAACACTAATGAATTAATCAATAAACTTGAATTTGAAGAAGATTTATTACAAGTACAGTTCTTTAATAAAAAAATATTTTTAGATGTTGGGTGGTATCCCCATATCGGTAGAAATGGAAAATTCAAAGTTTACGTAATTAAAAATTGTGATTGGGAAAATCCATTATTTATAAAAATCTGATAACACAATTAACGATTTAATTACCACTATAAAACAAGGAATTAAATGTATATATACTCATGAGCATCTACAACAATAATGGCAGGTGAGGAAGGAAGTCTCAACAATTTCACAAAGTTATCAACCTGACACGCAGCACCGACATCCACGGCAATCTGTTGTGGTATAGCGAATACACCGCTTGGGGGCGTCTGAAAGAAGAAACTAGAGTAACGGATAGCGCATACCAACCGTTCCGCCTGCAAAACCAGTATGCCGACCGTGAGACAGGGTTGCATTACAACTTTTTTAGGTATTACGAGCCTGAAGTGGGTCGGTTTGTGAATCAGGATCCGATGGGGTTGTTTGGTGGGGATAATCTGTATCAGTTTGAATCTAATATGTAGGCTTGGGTTGACCCTCTAGGACTGGCTAATTTATTTGATATAGCTACCTATGGGAGTCTTAATAGTATAAAGCTCAAAGAAAAACGATTAAGAAAAAGAATCCAAGAAATTTCTTAGAAAAATTGAAAAAAAGCAGGTAAGAAATGCCCTTAAATTTTTTTAGGAGAATTTATATGAAAGAAAAATGAATACGTTAATTTTAACTTTTTTTAGATAGTAAACCCAATAAAAAAATAATATATTAGTTGGACTAGATTTAGACTATTCAAATAAAGTGATAGCGCCAGATGGTCATGAGTTAGCATTGATTGCTTTTATGCCAATTGAAAAATTTATTGACTATTGCACCTCAATTTAAAACAGATTTTTCAGGATAAGGAATATAAAGATAAAGTAATTTACGTTTTTTTCTTATTATGATAAAGAAGATTATTTTCTTGACTACATTACTGAAATTGATGATGCTATTCAAGGATACACGAAAGTTATCATCGGAGATAAAAAAATCAGTTCAAGTTTAACCTAGATAAATTTTTATCCAATTAATCCTATTGAGAATTTAGATGAAATGAGTTTTTTTAGGAGGACAACCTGAATATTTACAACAAGAGAGTTATGATTTTTCTAGAAAAAAATATTTTCATAGGTCAAATCTTAGGAATGGATCTACCTGAAAAAAAGTAAATGAAATTTTTTTATCTAACTGAGAACATAGGATATTTTTTTATAGAGCGAGATCTATCTGGTGGATTATTCTTCGTACAGACGACTTAAACAAATCCAAAAAAAGGAGTGAAAAATTATGAATGAAAGTATTGAAACAGTATTAAATAGTTTTTCTGATGGAAATGTATAAATGGGAAGACAATGCTAATAAGCATATTGATGCAGGCACAGATATTCCTGATGAAATATTGAAACAAACACTAAAGGAAATATACGATAAATACCTAACAGATAAACCAAGAAAAATGGGAAAGTTAGAATGTATGACTGTTAACTACCCTCCAACATTCAATCCAAATAACGAGAAAATCATTGAAATAGAAGAAAAAGGTAGCTCTATAACTGTAAAAAGTAATGTGCTTTACGCTGGAATAGAAGCACAAAGACTTTATAAATTCAAAAAACAGGCAGGTCTTTGGAAATTAGATAATGTAAAAGAATTTGATAGTTATGATGGGAAATGGCATTCTATACATATCTAAATTAAAGTAATTAGCAAACCGTAGCCCGTACGAAATCTCCGATCCTGACTTAGGGCATGAGCGGTACGCACGAATCTTTGGCACAGGTCCACAACTGGACCAACGAAGAAGGCGAAAACCGACAACAAGCCCACTACTTCCACTGCGACCAAATCGGCATCCCAAGAGAGATGAGACTCCGACAGAATGGGGAATAATTCATTCATCTCAAAAGAAGCGCTTATTGTTCCTACATTGCCTGATATAACATAAATTCTATATTTTTATTTGAGAAATTAATTATGAGAAAACAAGAAATTATTTTAAGTATGCAAATGGCTTTTCTTGGGGCAATTTGTAACAAAGTCAGACTTATTGCATTTGATATGACCGAAGAATTATTTGCTCTTTATGTATATATTGATTCACCACTGACAGATGATGAGTATGAAGCAATAGATCGTGCAGTTACAGATGTATTGGCTGATTTTTCCAAATTTTTCTATATGAAAAAAATATATTATTGAAAATAATGATAATATTCTTTCATTAAATATATATAAAGGATGTTTTTTTATGCGATTTGAAAATCAATTTGATTAAATAACGCGTTGTAAAAAAAACAGCTTCTTTGGGAACTCCATTTTCACGAAATGCCAATATGGCAGATTCAGAAGTGTTAATTAAGGAAAGTATTCCTGTAAATGTTGCCATACCTTAAAAATGTAGAAAGTAAGACATGAACAAAAAGCAATCTAATTTTTATTAATTAAAAAAATCAAATGTCAGATAAACAAAAAAATGAAAAATGCGTTACATTTAAATACACTTTTTACTAAGCTCGATAGAAAATCCTAGTATAGATAATGATTGTTTCATAGAATTATTTAGCTATTATTCCAACATATCCCAAGGAGAAGTAAGTGAACTATTTAATTTACTGCAATCTTTAACCAAAAAAATGAAATCAATATAATTCATGATTTTTTTAGAATATATTTCCAAGTTTATCAAAGACTTAGGACTATGTTGTGAATTTGAAAAACTTTCTAACGGAAGTAAAATATATACAAGAAAGAAATTATCTGGAGGAAAAAAATTGGGCATACTTTTTCCAGTTTTTCAAAGTTGATAAAAAAATAACATCATAAGTTTTGATGATAGTGATAACTCTTATATATTTTCTATAATGCAACTATCTACTAAAAACTTGGATTGAGATAACATACGATGATTTTTCTCTCAATACTTGAATCACTAGAGTGGCAAGCTTTTTACTAATAAGGCTTTATTATATTTTACTCCTTGCTGTTTAAAAATATTTTTTTCTAATTTATCTAAATTTCATTTATATGGTTACGTTGTTGACTTTTTATATATTGCTCTAAGAAATCAAAGTACGATATTTAACACTACTCAAATCAACTTAATTATTGATTTTTTAAAATTAATCCAAAATTTTAACCAAGAAATTAGTGTTGAAACACAAAAAAAATAACAAGTACGATCCAACTCTATTTATAATTTCCCAAGGTTCTATTATTGCCATGCCTGAACGCTGTCATCGTAAAAAAATTCCAAGGCTTTGCATCCATTAGGAAATAAAGGCGGCATTGACAATAGAGCTGAATTTAATCAATGGAAGCGCGAGTTTTGATACGACCAAGCTTTAAAAGAATTATCAAGAAGAGGTATTAAATGATTAGCCAAGAAACAATGAATTTACTTGTTAAATATTTTCAAGATTACCCTGAGCTTAAAGGGATACCCGCTAGTAGTGAGGAAATTAAACATGCTGAAAATATTTTTAGGAATAAAATTTCACGATGATTACATTGAATTTATTAAAAAAATTCGGCGGTGCAAGCGCTGGTTTGGATATCTATGCTTTCCATAATTCAACACTAATTGGAAAAAGAAACAGTTATCGAATTGACACAGGGATTTCAAAAAAACTTTTTAGAATTACATGAACAACCAATGAATAAACTTTATGCAATATCAGATGATGGTTCAGGCAATCCCATTTTAATGGATCAACAGGGACATATTTTTATTTATTATCATGATTCATTGGAAATGGAAATGTTATATGAATCACTTGATAGCTTATTTAAAGAAACATTGTTGGGTGAATAGCTAGCAGTAGCCTGCATGAAACCTCCAATCCCGACGTAGAGTGTATACGATATGCACGCACGCGGTTTCCGTTTTCCACTACTTCCACTGCGACCAAATCGGCATCCCACGCGAGATTGCCGATAAGGACGGTAATCTGGTTTGGTTTGGGGATTATTATGGTTGGGGCAAACTGAAGAGTGAAACCAACGTAACGGGAACTGCTCCATTATCTAAACCAAGAATACCTTTGAAAGATATACAACCAGACCTTATAGATTGGTGGTAATAAAAATGATATCAAATGACATTCAAGAATTACTTAAAAATATTACAAAGTCTCTAATTAAAATCGAAACAAAAAGAATTAGATGCTTTAATTTCTGAGACAGTTAACCCATATAGATAATATTGATTTTTCACAGATACGAAATATCCCATAGGAAAATTGAAAGTCTCAAATTTTTCTTACTGTTCATTTCGTGGTGCTTTCATAAGCTATAGTTCCTTTACTAATTGTAATTTTTATTAATTGTTCTTTTTATTACGGCAATAGTTTGTAATACAAAATTTACTAATTGTACATTTATTAATTGTGTATTCAGATCAATGCATATACAAGATGATTTAATATCTAACTGCTCTTTTCAAAACTGTCATATAGAAGATAATATATTTTTCTACAAATAAAACATAATTTATGACAATGTTGAATAAGGCATCCGTGCAGCAGGTGGAAAAAAATTCCCATGCCTTATTGAATTACAGAAAGAAACTTAAAAAAAATGGCAAGAAAAAAACAGAAATGGCAGGTAGGCGATTATTTTGGCATTCCCATAGAAGATGATTTTTTTAGCTGTTGGACAGATTCTTGGAAAATATGATTGGATAGGTGTAGCCTGCTTAATTACCAAAATGAAAAATTTCCTCAAAAAAACCTTCCTTTATATGAAGATATAAAAAAATAGATAAAAAAACGATATTATTGCTGCTATGTTTATTACTGAAGAATCGTTAGATAAAGGATTCTGGCCAATTATTCAACAAGGTATAGTAAATAAAAATATACTGAAACAATATTTTCCTAATATTGATTTAATTGAACAAGGAAATATTATTGGTATTAATACCGAAGGTTCAGCTATTATTGATGATTTTATTAAAGCTTATTTTAGTCTAGCACCTTGGGATGACTGGCATGACCCCGAATACCTTGATAAACTTCTTATTTCTCCCGACAAAAAACCTGAAAATCTCATCTATAAAAACAAATGATCTGTTCCAACTCAAAGCTTGTCCTGAAAGTAAAATGCTTCGTACTCTTGACTGAAGCGGAAGCCTTAAGAAAATGTGAAGAACGAAGAAATTTACAATGTCTAAATTCTAATAGACAGGAGGCCGTCTGATATTCAGATGGCCTTTACATTATAAATTAGCTATATACTATGAGTTGAAGGCATTATGCCGCTGGTACGGAGCCACAGCTATTTTTCTGATCAAGACCTGATTAGGTTGCTAGGGGGCCTTAACCTTTATCAACTTGCATCGAATACGCATTGAACATTTTACAAAAAAAGACAAAGAATAAATATTTGCCATGAAAAATATTCGTTATTTGGAGGAATTAATGTATGATTCTATAAAGAATATTACTAAAGTTTAACTTAAGAAAGTGCGAATTGTTACATCAAGATCCTACAATAGGTAGTAAGGTTATTTAAGGTAATTAAAATGAAAAAGCTTTTTTTAATCTAGAAGTAATTGATGGTTATCCTCCAGTATCTATGGAAAGCATTTGGGCAGAAGTGACTGAAGAAGGCTATCTTAAAGTTAATAATATTCCTTTTTATAGTAAAGAAATCTCTTTAGGTGATATTGTTAGTGGAATACAAACGGAAGAAAAATTACTTATTATATGATAAAACTATAATTCATAGTAAAAAAATAGTACATTGCGGATTGTTTTTCTTTAATGAAAACCAGAAATTTAAAGATAAAATATTAACTAAACTAATAGATCTTGGCTGTGAGTATGAAGCATTTAATGTAAATTTCTATGCAATAAACATACCAATTCAAGTAGATATAGAAGAAATATATCTCTTCTTAGATGAGTTTGTGGAAACTGACGATTTAGATTATGACACAGGGTATTTGGCACAATAATTTGTGCAAGCTATAATTTGCGTAATATCGTAATATGTAGAAATTTCTAGCATTGTTTATGTAATAGAAATTTAAGACTATGTGAAAGCAGCCACCTCTTGTGGTTCTGCAAAGACACCGCATGGAAAAAAATCACTATAAATGTAAAAGTTATCTAACATAATGGAGATAAATATGCCCATCCTGAAAATTCCCTATAGAGATTATCCTAAAGAAGGATTGTTCAAAAAAATCTTTATCGAGAAAACATCTATAAAATAGAAGAATTTAAAGATGAATTTAAGTATTACGAATATACACCAATAGAGAAAAATTATTATTGATGAACATAATTTAGTACCATTCATCTTTTTTTCACCAGAAGGAATAAATTATTTAATGCCTAAAATTATTGATAGCATCAGCAATGGCATTAGAAATGATGATATTCCAGTAAATATAGAAGAATTTATTATAAATATACCTACCGCAGAAAACATCACTCATGCTTTTAAATCTCTTAAAAAAAGATGAGCTTATAATTCTAAAAAAACGTATTTAGAAAAAAAATATTATTTAGGGACTCATCAAATTTGATACAGCAAATAGGTGAACATTATTTATTCAGAAGTATTGAATATCTCGAAAAGTTAATAGATAATTCCTAAATCTACTTATTATTTGGTTAATCGAATACATAAGTCAAGGCTTCTAGAAAAGTAGGGGTAGGTTGGTTAAAGATCTAACAATCTTGCAAGGTCGTCTGAAATACATTTTCAGGCAACCTGAAGCAGAAGGAGCAAACCCTTTTGGACAACAACTTGCTAATGAATTAAATACTACAGTTAAAGCACCAAATGAATATCTTTGGTTTTTCAAGTAACGGGAAATTAACATCTTTAATACCATGTAAACAACATCCAGAAAGAAATGAAAAATGACTAACTTCATATCAACAGGTAGTACTTATTGGATTTCAGATGAAGAAATTCATATTCTTGAAGAGAACGCCACTAATGGAGATAAAAATTCAGCATTCAAATTATATCAATATCATATGTTTGTATCTTTAGATCAAGATTTGGAATTTAAATGGCTAGAAATCGCGGCAGAAAATGGGCATCCAATTGCCCAATCCAATTTAGCTGATTTATTTTTCACACAAAACAATAAAGAAAAAGCCATATTTTGGGCTAAAAAGGCACATAGAAATGGTGCTAAACTACCAGAAGTAGCCTTGCAGTCAAACCAAAATGAATCACATGACTAATATTGCTCAATTTAAAGTGAAACCAGGAACAACTATTATTGAAGGTAAAGCTGCACCTCAAGGTTTGGGGTTGCCTGGTGGACAAACACAAAAATATATTAATGACTTAGAAAGGTTAATAAGACAATGAATCAGGAGGAATTTATAAAAAAAGATTAATATAGTTTTTAGTCGAAATTGATAAAATGATTAATAATTGTGATGAATATAGTTATACAAATAAACAGCAGTTGATTTCTATAAAAAAATGAACTATATGACATGATTAATTATCTAAATTCAGAAAGTATTTTTTTCAACGAAAAAAAGGAAAAGAATTTTTTTATTGTCTCGGATAGTAATTGATTCTTGGCCATTTAATAATGAGGTTGGTAAACTCCTTGTAGAAATAGAAGAAGATTTCAATTCTTTGACAAGAAAAAAATATAAAAAAATGTCTAAGTTAAAAAAATTTTGAATGAAACTCCTTTAGACTTTCAAGAAAAAAATATTTTTTTGACAAATGGGACATCAGTTACCTTGATTTGATGGAAGTTAATCAAGGTTCTCCCTTAGTTGGAAGTCTGTCCATTAATGGTCAAGTTATTACTCGAGAACAGGGTTTTGGTGGGCCTTTTGTTGTATTTCAATAGAAAAAAATATATTCCTGTTTTCATTAGACGATTTTTGCGTTGTTGGATTTAGGCTTGCAACACTAAATTTAGATGATTTATCAATAGAGTATATTGGGGGTATAGAAGACTTGGTTTATCTGAAAGAGATAAAAAGATAATAGGATTTATTTCTATACAGACATATATAAAAAGCACAGAAAAGAATTTATCTTTATATGAACAAATATAACTCAGGGATATGCTGTAAACATCATAGCCAAAGGACTTCCATGTTAATTAAAAAAAATAGGAAATCAAGTATAACAAAGCTCAAACAGATAGATACATGAGTAAGCAATTAACTAGAATTGGTGGTAAGGTTTTTTTGGAAAAATACGGATCACGTAGTAAATGTGCATAGAAACTGATTGATAACAAAAACTTATAAAAGGAACATTAAAATGAGTATTTTTAAGTAATTATATAATTCAAGATTTAATCCAGAATGTATCTAAAGGAGTTACAGAGACATTTAAATTTGTATTAGAAAGATATAATTCTAATGAAGTTTTTTTGCCTATACATTATTTATTGATGACTATTGTTCATATCTGGGTTGGGCTGCTAACACTATTTCTCACTACGAAATAGAAAAAAAGTAAACTACGCAAAAAGAAGAACAGCCTTTTTATTAAATGGTATTACCCTCAATTTGCAATAGGACTTGGAGATGTTCCTGAGAAAATAGATAGTATATTCAATAATGAGATTCAAAATATTCTTAATGATGCAAATACATTAATATCAGAAAATAATTTTTGAGCAATATCAGGCGGAAGTATATGATTCAATTATAGAAGGATTTAAAAAAAGCGATAGAAAAATATAGATAAGAAAAAAACAAATAATGTCATATTTTTTTGTTTCTATTGTAGATAGTGATAATACTGAAATTATGGAAAAATTATTCTGCTGAACAATTAAATTCATATGATAAATTTCTTACGTTCAAAAATAGATTTCAAAGCAAGCCATAGCCCGTATGAAACCTCCAATCCCGACGTAAAGCGTGCGCAGTACGCACGCACGCGGTTCCTGTTTTTCAGACGACCTCACTATCCTCTTTAAGGTCGTCTGAAATATTGGTTCTTTAACAATCTCATTACCAGTCATTTACAAAATGTAGTTTCTCGGGGTTGCATTACAACTTCTTCATGTATTATAAATTAACCAAGTTAGTAATAGGAGTGATTTAAAGTGAATATTAAATTTAAAAAATTTGGTTTGAGCCCAGATGACATACAACAGATGAAAAATTATGGAATTTTGCCAGATAAGAGGACTTTACAAAGTCTAAGTAGAGCATATAATTCAATCAACCCTAGTATCGAAGATATTATTGAATTTCAAGATAAATTAGGTTTTTAAAGTTGATACAGATTATGTTGATTTTTTTACTTAAAAAAATAATGGAGGGGTTCCATCAAAGGTTAGAATAAAAGGTAATAAGATAGTTATTGATCATTTTTTTGTCTTTTTAAGTCTGATTATAAACTTAACTCGATTATTGATATATATTCCGATTTCCAGCAATATGGATTACCAATTGCAAAAACTCCTTCTGGAGATAGTATTATTTTTGTCCTCAGATGGGAAAGTTCGTTTTTTTAATCATAATATTGATTCTATTGATGAAGAAGTTGGTGTGGTTGCAAATAATTTTTTGGAATTGCTTGAGAAATTATATTAGTAAACTTTTGGCCTGCTGAAACATTCAATCCTTAGATAGAGTGTGTACAGTATGCATGCAGTTTCTGCTTTTCAGACGAGCTCTACCAAATGAGATAACCGATAAAAACGACAACCTCTTGTGGTACTTCAACTATACCGGCTGGGGTCGTCTAAAAAAAGATGAGCGGGTTTATAAGAACGCACATCCTAAGAGGGCTTTATAAAAAATTAGGTTTAAAATTGGAGCCAGTAAAATGAAAAAGTTACTGATCGGAACTATTTTGCTTTTGACAGGAGCTTTAAAAATGTCACAACAACTTACAAAAAATACTCAATATAATGATTTGACTGTTAGATACTATTTAGGAATGACTTTTCCTAAGTATAACCATCCTGCAAAATTGTATGATGAAATCAATTTAGATAAGGTAGACAATATCCGAAAAAGCAAAGAGACTATATCTTATTATATTGGATTTTTATAAAGATGGAAAAATTAATTAAATTTGAGAAATATATTAATGATAATAAAGTAATGGATTTTGCTTATGAATATGATGAGAGGGGAAATCTAATCAAAATTTATAAAAATAACATTGAGGTAAGAAAACCGCTCCAAAAGAGAAGAGAGAATAAAAAAACTGATGCTTGATAAATTGTTAAAGGAGGTTGTTATGCTTAGCTTTTTATGATTGCGATAAAAAAATTTATCTGAAATTGATTTCAATGATGTTGAGAAAAAAATTAGAAGTATCTTTTCCATCTTCATTTAAGTCACATTATTTCAAATGGAATGGAGGTGATCCCAACCTTTCTTGTTTTGTCAATGATAATATCGATTATGACTATATTGAAATTCGCGACTTCATTCCAATGAAATATTCTAAGCAATTTGAGGATGATCCAGATTTTACATTGGAAGGAAGAGCAATAAATGAATGGAAACTTAATGAGTTACCTAAAAATCTGATTCCTTTTGCTTTTTGATTGGGGAGGGAATTACCTCTGTTTAGAAAAAAAATAGTTGGCAAAATTATTTATTATGTAAGGGACGTATGGAGTGAAAATATATCAAGAGAAGCTAATTTTAAAAAAAATTCAATTATTATTGCGAAATCATTTGATGAGTTTTTAAATTGTTTGGAAGAAAATCCTGATGATTAATAAACTGGCATAGCGTCGTGTATATATAGTAAGTGTAACAAGCCATAATCTTAGGAGGGTATTATGAAAAAAAGTTATTAGTGTGGGGATATGCTCTACAAAGTATGGATAAAGCAGAAAAAATGGGATTACCACGAGTAAGTAGTGGAGTCTTAGGTATATCGGAGGTATTCAACCCTAAAAAAACGCATCCTGATTTTGACTTTCCCTGGAGTTGGTTCGTAAAGGGACAAGAAATTCCTCCAATGCCTGAAAAGGTTTATGTCTGCTTAAAGAAAGCAAGAGGTGTTACTTTTGATTTTCTTCCATATAATGATTTCTTTATCATGTCAGCGCGTTTTTTGGAATTTATTAAAAAATACGGGTTTGATCATGATTTTGGAATGAGTAAAGCAATTATTGTCAATACAAAAGGTGAGTTATTGACGAGCGAAGTCTATTATTTAGTAAGAATAGTTGGTTGGGAAATTGAGGATGAAATTGTTTACCCAGATTTAGCATTAGATGAAGATGATTTTTCACTGGAGGCATATACTCATTCAGATAAGGATATTTTTATTGTCTTCCAATCACAATTATTCAGGAGCATTCATGGTATCAGAAAATTTAAAGGGTAAATTATTGGAAAAATTTTCTTTGCCTTTTCTTTATTCTTTGGAAGAGTGGAAGGAATTAAATAATTTAGACTTTTATTGGGATTAATATAAATCAAAGAAGTGTTGGATGAACTTTTTTTCATCCCAACATCTACTCCCTCTCTCGTGGGAGAGGGCTGGGGAGAGGGCAAAACGACAGATACGAACCCTTGGCACAGGTCCGCACCCGGACCAATGAAGACAGCGAAAATCGCCAAGAAACCCACTACTTTCACCACGACCAAATCGGTATCCCTCGAGAGATGACCGATAAAGATGGATCGACCCTAAAGGCTTGGCAGTTTTTTTGCAATACCCCTTATTGCTCCTGAATTGATTGCGTTAGGTAAAGCTGTGCTTATAACTTTAGGTATAGGTATTATTTATGAAAAAGGGAAAAAAGCTCTTGATACAGTAATGATGGCAGCAAATGGTAATCAAGTAGATACTGGGGTTGCTAATCAAGTTTATGAAAAAATAAATGAGTATTTTAAAAGCATGGAAAAAAAATAATATGGTAAATGATAGAATTTCAAGTTTTGACGCTTTTTTTAGAATGTAAAGATCTATCGATCAATGACTTATTAGAAAAAAACTACTACATTCTAATTCTATTATTCAATATGAAGCAGCAAAAAGACTACAATTTTTTTCAGTATAAAGAGATTATTGATATAATCAGAAATATCCTCTTAACAAGTCGATATAGTAAATATAGAGAAATTGCAAAATTTTATTTTTGGGACAAATACAAGAAGAACTTAGCACTACGGAATTGAAAGAAATTTTTCTCTATATTAATTTACTCTATTCAAAATGACAAAAAGCATTAAAGTGAAATCATCTGCAATATCTTCTTTAGGACATCTATTCAAAAAAAATATAATCTAGGAGAAGAAGAGTTTCGCACTATAGAAAATAATATTAGTTCTATTTGGAATATAAATAGATATTCTATAATTATTTCTATTGCATTTAGTTCTGCATATTTCCCAAAAAAAGAAATTATATAAAAAGAATATCTTATAAAAAAAATTTAAACAGCAAGCATCACAAAAATTATTTCATGGGTATTGTATGGATTAAAAAGGAAAAACATTATAAATCAGAATCAATTGAAAATTTACTAATAGATAAACTAAGCCAACTTAATGAAAAAAATCTTATATTTACAATGAAATTATTGCATTTTTTTAATTTCAATTAGTTCTAAAAAAAGTTATCCCTTATATTGAAAAAGACACTATTCACTCAAAGTAAAATCGATGATGAAATTTATACTGAACTTAAAAAAATAATTTATCGGATGAATTTGCGGAATTAAGAAAAAAAAATTATTAGAAGAATTTCAATAGTTTCTTGACGTACGCCTCAACCGCAAACCTGCTTTCGTCTTCAAAACCAGTACGCTGACCGTGAGACGGGGCTGCATATATGGTTTCAACAAAAAAAATAAGGATAAGCAAATGGATGTGGGTTCATCCAAAGGCGTTGCTCGCTTTATGGCTTTTAGTATTCAAAGATTGATTTTAAGGACGATAATTATGAAAAAGTAAAGAATTTATTCAAGGTCTTATTGAATATTTAAAAAAATAATTTGAATATTCCTGATGCTAATTTTTCTAAAAAGATAGGATTAAATTTAAAAAAAGGAAAATATGTTTATGGTGAAATATCCTTTAGCAATTCTCGTACTTTCGAGGGGGTCATACTTCACCTATATGCATACAATTCTGAAATGGGAAATTTTTTTCTCCCAAAATGTTCCTCCTTATGATAAATCGTCAAATCCATATGACTTAGTATTTGTACAACCATCTATCTCGCAGGCGCATTTTTTTAAAAGCTCCCCCTATTACCTCATTTCCTTATGGAGATACCATTAAATTACCTGAATCTGAGAATGATGCAAAAAAACATCTATCCAGATGTATTAAAGCATTTGCAACAAGATCATATTCCAATCATTATGGCCTTCCATTCCGGTAGCAAAAGAAGTTTTAAAATATTTAGCACTTTATCCAGAGGCTTTTTCGTTTTAAAGCATTAACCGCTATTTTTTTATTATAAATAAGAATGAATTACCACTAAATGATCCTTTAATACAGAATATTTTTATTGTTTGATAAAAAAAGTATTAGAAAATGATAATGGATTGTTTAGCAAGCATGATTTGATCTTCCTGGAAAATTCTTTTTGACCAAAAAAATTAAAACAACAAATTATGCAATAATTAGTCTTTGTAACAAGCCGTAGCTCGCACAAAACTTTCAATCCTGACGTAGGGTGTATGTGGCACGCACGCGGTTTTTGTTTTTCAGACGACCTCGAAGAGGAAACCGGATTCGTTTGGGACGGCAGATATACCTATATCTACACCGATTCCGACGGCTACGCCCTCTTGGCCCAAGTCCGCGATTGGACAACCGAAGACGGTGAAAGCCGCCAGCAAACCCACTACTTCCACTGCAACAAAATCGGCATCCCACGTGAAATGCCTGATGATAAAGGCGACCTGGTTCGGGGATTATTATGGATGGGAAACAAATACGTATTGATATTATAGGAAAATAGATATGTTAAATTTAACTAATTTACAAACAAAAGGATATGATGAACTTATTGAAATTGATGGAGAGATTGTTTATCAAGTATTTGCTATTAAGAAAAATAATGGAAGTTATAGCACATATTACTATACAGTACCAAAAAATAAATTGGATCAGGCTGAAGATTATGAGATAGAAGAATTTGATGAATTTAATGAACTTGAATTAGCTATAAAACATATTCAATCAAAAGGAGCTAATCTATCAAGATTTAATATATTTAAAGGTAACAAGCCTCTTTAAGACCTTTTTAGACCATAGGTTGGGTCGAGCCTCAACAAAACATCAAGGTCGTCTGAAATCAATTCTCGGACGACCTTCCCTATGATTTTTATCCAAAAAATTCTGACAAAAAGTATGCCTGGGAAAAATAGTCGGTCAGCCATCACCAATGAAAACGGTGCGTGCTACCGCTTTGCCTACGAAGGCCTCGACCGATTGATCGCCGAAAATGGAGATAAATATGCCCTTCCTGAAAATTCCCTATAGAGATTATCCTAAAGAAGGATTGTTCAAAAACCTTTATCGAGAAAACATCTATAAAATAGAGGAATTTAAAGATGAATTTAAGTATTACGAATATACCCCAATAGAGAAAAATTATTATTGATGAACATAATTTAGTACCATTCATCTTTTTTCACCAGAAGGAATAAATTATTTAATGCCTAAAATTATTGATAGCATCAGCAATGGCATTAGAAATGATGATATTCCAGTAAATATAGAAGAATTTATTATAAATATACCTGCCGCAGAAAACATCACTCACGCTTTAAATCTCTTAAAAAAAGGTGAGCTTATAATTCTAAAAAAAAGTATTTAGAAAAAAAATATTATTTGGGAACTCATCAAATTTGATACAGCAAATAGGTGAACATTCTTTATTCAGAAGTGTTGAATATCTCGAAAAGTTAATAAATAATTCCTAAATCTACTTATTATTTTTGTTAATCGAATACATAAGCTAAGGTTTCTAGAAAAAAACAAGGCTTATTTAAACTTAATGGAAAAGGTAACGGAATTATGTTACGTCAGGAAGTATGTCTTTATATAAACCAATAACAAAACAAGATTGGATTAGTTACTTAACATAATAAGGAATAACATAATGAATATAATATTAGGATTTATAAAAAAATAATTTATTAGAAGTATTAAGTAATTATCAAAACAGCCAATGGAAAAATTATTCAAGATATTTCAGTAGCACAAAGATATGCATATCAGCAGTATGATTTAGAGACTGTTTGGGCGGATTTGCGTGAATCAAACTCACTAATTTTTAAAGCTATCTACAGATGAAGATGACAATTTTTTTGGGATGAATATGCTGTTCCTGCAATTGAAAACAAATTGAATTCTTTGCACTTAGAGGAGGGATTAAAAGATAGTTTATTTAGTGATATAGATGCCGATTTATTTAATTGTTATTTAAACAACAAATATAAGAAAAAAATCATCCTATTTGGAATATGATAGAAGATGCTTATTTTAAAGGGTTTTGGCCTTGTGGATGGGAAGGTAAATATCCTGAGGGGAAGCTTGTCGTTTTTAAATTAAACTAGCTTAAATAAAAAACATGATAATCGCCATCTAGATAAAGCATTGAATCCAACGCAAGATTTTCAGACGGTCTTTAATAATCAGATTAACAGCAAGCCGTAGCCTACAAAAACCTCCAGTTCTGACTAGGGGAAGCGGAACGCACGCTGTTTCTGCTTTTCAGACAGTTTCAGTCGACCTCGAAAACCATACTCGCTTCGTTTGGGGCGACAGCCATATACTGCAAGAAGCCAGATTGGACGGCAGATATACCTATATCTACACTGATTCCGGCAGCTACGAACCTTTGGCACAGGTACACAACCGGATCAACGAAGAAGGTGAAAGACGCCAACAAACCCACTACTTCCACTGCGACCAAATCGGCATCCCAAGAGAAATGACCGATAAGGATAGCAATCTGTTGTGGTACGGCGAATACACCGCCTGAGGGCGTCTGAAAGAGGAAACCAAGGTAACGGATAGTGCATACCAGCCCTTCCGTCTGCAAATCCTCAGGATTTATTGGAAGTTGTGTTGATAAGGATACAGGAGATGAGACTCCGACTGAATGGGAAATAATTCATTCATCCAAAAAAAGAGCCCATATTATTCCTGCATTGCCTGATATAACATAAATCCTATATTTTATTTGAGGAATTAATTATGAAAAAAAGAAATTATTTTAAGTATGCAAACGGCTTTTCTTGGAGCCATTTGTAACAAAGTCAGACTTATTGCATTTGATATGACTGAAGAATTATTTACTCTTTATGTATATATTGATTCGCCACTGACAGATGATGAGTATGAAGCAATAGATAGTGCTGTTACAGATGTATTGGCTGATTTTCCAAATTTTCTATATGAAAAAATATGTATCATTGAAAATAATGATAATATTCTTTTATTGAATATGTATAAAGGATGTTTTTTTATGCGATTTGAAAAATAAATTTTTATTAAATAACTCGTTATCCCTACCGTTCAAGATAACCGCCTGAAAAACCTACAACGGCACAAGTTACTACTACGACGACCTCACTATCCTTTTTTTAAGGTCGTCTGAAATATTGGTTCTTTAAGAATCTTATTACCAGTCATTTACAAAATGTAGTTTCTCGAGGAGCATTATAATATTATGGAAATTAAAAAAAGAGTCTAACGATTATATTATTAAATTTAACAACCATGAAGTCTTAGTTTTTTTGAATGGCTTGTTAAATTCGTTGAAAAATAATCAAATTATTGATGAAGCTGAGCAAAAAAAATATTATATGACTTAGAATGCTTATTAGAATCCACATTAGAAGAACCTTTTATGGAGAATTATAAAGATCTAATACATATAGCTAAAAAAATCTATTATAAATAATTAGCAAGCTGTAGCCTGAACAAAAAAACTCTCAGTCCTAAGGAGTATTTTATGAAAATCAAAGAATTAATTGAAAAATTAGAACAAAAAAGTAGCCATCAATTTTTGAAAGCAGTATCAAAACCAGAATTTGCTTTTCCTTTGCCAAAAGATTTAGAATTCTTTTATGAAAATTATGAATATGCTATTCTCAATATTGATACTTATTGTGAGATAAGAATCAGTTCACTTTCAGAATTGCAACCAACAAACCAAATTTTATATCCAGCTGATGATGTTATTTGGGAGGAGTTGGCAGATGATATTAGTAATGATTGGTTCATGATTGCATCTTCACAAGAGCTAAGTCAATATATCAGTATAGATTTAAATGAAAAAAGATTTGGTTTTTGTTATGATAGTTTTATAGAAACTCATGCTACACCTGATGAGTCTCCCATTATTGCTAAGTCATTTACAGAACTACTGGAGAAATTGGTTTCCAATGAAAAAGAATGGTTTTGGTTAGATTCCTCTTTTCAAAGCTATGGTGATGCTTATGAAGATGAATGAGTAAGTTGTAGCCCGCATGAAACCTCCAATCCTGACGTAGGGCATGTGCGGTACGCACAGGTACA